>FWPU01000159.1_pt1 | contig 206143 bp, 164 predicted proteins | sample 2228361 | NCBI WGS metagenome assembly FWPU01 (sample SAMEA103939777, study PRJEB20133) | metagenome | reverse complement strand
TGGGGGTGAGTGTGGGTGTGGCGGTGGGGGAGGATTTGAGGCGGGTGCGGGTGGTGCCGAATCCGTATGTGGGGGGAGCTGGGTGGGAGCGGGGTGGAGATGATCGGCGGGTGAGTTTTGTGAATTTGCCTGGGCGGTGTGAGGTGCGGGTGTACACGGTGGGAGGGGATCATGTGGTGACGTTGGTGCATGAGAGTGAGGAGCGGGGGTATTGCTGGTGGGACTTGCGGAACAAGGAGGGGGTGCCGGTGGCGTATGGGTTGTACCTGTATGTGGTGGAGACGCCGGAGGGCAGGACCCACCGGGGCAAGTTTGCGCTGGTGCGGTGAGTTCCGGGGGGTGCGAACAAGTTGAGCGCGATGGATTATTCGCGGAGGGATGCAGCCATGAAGAGGGTATCCCTGGTAGTGAGCCTATTACTTCTTGGGAGTCTCGCCCAGGCTCAGGAGATCAGCCGGGCCGGCACCTCGGCGGCGCAGTTCCTGAAGTTGGGCGCTGGTGCACGTGCGGCCGCCTTGGGAGGTGCTTTTGTCGCCTTCTCCGGCGACGTCAGCACTCTCTATTGGAACCCCGCAGGAGCAGCCGCGGCACAACGACGTACCCTGCAGGTTTGTTACACTGACCTGTACTTGGACTTGAAGTACGGCTTCGTGGGCTACATTGAGCCCCTGGGTCCATTGGGGGTCCTGGGTCTCCATGCCTGTTACCTGCACGCCGGTGATACCGAGATCACCACTCTGCTGGAGCCCAATGGCACAGGGGAATTTTACAGCGTGCACAGCGTGGCCGTGGGGCTCAGTTACGCGCGTGCCCTCACTGATCGACTTGCAGTGGGGGTCACGGGCAAGTTTGTGCAAGAGAGCATCTACCACGAGAGTGCCCAGACCTTGGCATTCGATGGGGGGATGCAGTTTGCCACCGGGCTGTTCGGCACCACGCTGGGCGTGTGCCTCTCAAACTATGGAGGCAAACTCCAGATGTATGGGGAGGACCTCTGGGTGGATCTCGAGCCTATACCGGGTGAAGGGCGTGGGGGCCAGTATCAACTACGCACGGAGAGGTGGCCACTGCCAGCCTCAATCCGCCTCGGCGCCATGACGGAGCTGATCGGGCCTGCCGGGCAGCTGCTCACCAGGGCTCAAGACCGTCTGCTCGTAGGCCTGGACTTTGTCGATGCCAACGACGCCCCCATTAGGGCCAATTTCGGCGCCGAGTACTTCTGGCGCCAGCTTCTGGCCTTCCGCCTCGGGTACCACAGCGGCTATGACACGCCTTGGCTCAGCCTGGGCGGTGGTCTGCACTACCGTTTTGCTTCCTGGCTCCTTCAGTTCGACTATGCCTTTGTTGACTACAAAGACCTCGGCGGCACGAATCAATTCAGCATAGGAGTGGCGTTTTGAGAAGCCTTGGCAGAAGGTGCTCGCTGGGCATCGTGGTAATTCTGGCCCTCACGTGCGAGGAAAAGATTCCTGAAGGTCCTCCGCGCACCGAGGTGCTGACCGCGCATCTTACCACCACATTTGGTCAGACCGCGTTCACGCAACCGCCAGATTTTGAGGACCGGTATTCCATGGCCAAGGTGCCGCCTGAGGAGCTGAACCTGCTCAGGAACTGGAAAGTGCCCTTTCGGCTAACAGTTGAGAACGTGTTTGATGAGGCCGTCGATGGCACCAAGTGGATCAAGGTCACCCTCCACATTTGGCCGCGCGACGGTGGCGGCTGGAGCAAGACCCTCACTTACACCGATACCACAAGGAACGAGAGTCTTGTCATCCACCCGGGCCACACATACGTCGTGGACACAGAGAACAAGCTTGTCTGGGACCAAACCAACGACGAGGGCAAGTCCATCCATCGCTACCAGTCGTATGAGCTTACGATCATCCTCAGCAGGACAGTAGACCGGCTCATGGTTGACCCCGAAACTGAGGAAAAGAAAGTCGTCCCGTGGGTCTATTGCCGTAACCTGCGCACCGTCACCTTGGACTCTCTGGTGGCGTTTGACCCGCCCATCGCGGTGCGGGCCAGAGCCAGCATACAACTGTTTCGCGAGTATCCGCCCATCGAGAGCGATGAGTTGGAACTCACCATCTTCTACCTGTTCCCTCACGGCATGAGGGCCAAGTACTGGTGCGTGGAGGGGCCTGCTTCCTCAGGAGACTAATAGTATGAAGAGGATGCGCGCACTTGGTCTGCTGGTCGGGGTACTCGTGCCGTTCCCAGGACTGTTGCTCGTGGCCGGGACTACCGGCACCCTAAACGGGAGGGTCGTGGACAAGAGCAGTGGAGAGGCGCTGGCAGGGGCTAATGTGGTAGTAGTGGGCACACGCTATGGTGCGGCCACCGGCAATGACGGGCGTTTCGCCATCTACCATTTGCCCGCAGGTACGTATACGGTGCGGGTGAGCATGATCGGCTATGTATCACACGAGGTTCGCGAGGTGCGGGTCATCATGGACCTAAAGACCACCGTCGACGTGGAGCTGGAGCCACAAGTATTGGACTTGGGCCAGACCATCGTTGCCACCGCCGAACGTCCCTTGATCCAGCGCGACGTGACGGGGAGCACGCATTTGGTGGCCGGCTCAAAGTTGGACGAGCTGCCCGTGGACTCTTTCCGCGACCTGCTCACGCTGCAACCGGGCGTCACGGCTGACGGCCATATCCGCGGCGGACGGGAGACGGAGGTGCTCTACCTGGTTGACGGACTCCCGATTCAGGACGCGATGATGGGCGGGCAAAGCAGCGACCTGCCCAACGCCTCCGTGGTGGAACTCACCGTGCAGACCGGCGGCTTCAACGCGGAGTATGGCAATGCCATGTCCGGTATCGTGAACCTGGTCACCAAAAGCGGGACCGATCGCCCACAAGCGTGGCTCCGCATCCTCGACGACCGACTGGGCATTGAAGAATCCAACCACCTCCGCGAGTACGAGGTGTTGGCCTCCGGCCCGATCAAGAGGGAGCGGGCAACCTACTTTGTCAGCTCCAACCTCCGCTTGTCCGACACGCGCTGGTGGCAGGATATGGTGCCGGTGTTTGGCTCGCCCATAGAAAGGAACCTGAACGTGGTGGGCAAGGTGAACGTGGACCTAACCCGCGATCTGCGCACGGTCTGCCAGGTGCTCTACTCGGACTGGGACTGGCACGACTATGAGTTCCGCTGGCGCTACAACCTTGCTGGTTTACCCCCCCGCTGGAAGCAGTCTTACCGCCTCAGCACTACCCTGACCCACACCCCCTGCAAGTGGCTCTTCTACACCCTGAGCCTGAGCCGCTATTTCGTCCACCATCGCATGGGCCAGGGGGACAAGAGCAACGTGGACCCCTCCCAGGCATTTCAATACGAGTTGCCCTGGTACTACTTTATCATTGCCGGCAAACGACTGTGGTGGCAAGAGGCGCGCCAGATCACCTATTTGGCAAAAGCCGACCTTACGGCACAGGTGGGTGAGATCCACGAGCTCAAGTGTGGAGGAGAGTTCCAGTACTTCGACTTGTACAACGACCTGGTCAAATACGAGCCACAAAAGACTTTTTGGGGGCGGCCATTGGTCGACCGCCCACTCTTAAACTTTAGCAGCACCTACCGCTATCGCCCATGGCAAGGGGCGCTCTACGTCCAGGACAAGATCGACAACGGTCTCTTTGTCGCCAATATCGGCGTGCGCTACGATGTGCTCAACCCGCGCGCGCAACGGCCGGTGGTGGAGTGGATTCCGGTCACTGAGGAGGAGTTTCGCCAGGAGGTCAAAGCCTGGGTGCCGGCGTCCCCCAAGCAACAAGTGTCGCCTCGGGTGGGCCTTTCCTTCCCGGTGGGCTCCTCGGGGTTCTTCTTTGTCAACTTTGGCTACTTCTTCCAGGTGCCGCTCTTTGACTACATGTACACCGGCCTCCATTTTGACCTGAAAAAGGGGATCCGCCTGCTCTACGGCAATCCCGACCTGAAGCCTGAGCGCACCAAGGCCTACGAGTTCAGCTACAAACACACGGTGCTGGAAGATGTGCTGCTCTCGTTCACCTACTTTCAGAAGGAGATGACCGGGCTGGTGGATACAAAGACATTCCTGGCCACTGACTCCAAGGCCGAGGATGACGGTTTCACCCAGTACGTGAACCTGCCTGCGGCGCGTTCCAGCGGTGTGGAGGCAGTGGTGGAGAAACGCTGCAGCTCGTATTTTTCGGGCAAGATCGCCTACACCTACATGATTGCGCGTGGCTACAGCGGCAATGCAGAACAGGGGTTAAACTATTTCATGTGGGGCTTTGAGGTGCCCAATGAAGAATACTACCTGAGCTGGGACCAGCGGCACACTCTTGTGGTGGAGGGGTTCGTGGGCAAGCCGCGCAACTGGGGTGTCAACGTTGTGTGGCGCTGGAACTCGCCACGGCCATACACTTACTATCCGTCCCGCACCGGCATCCTCCCGGACTTGTCGACCAAAATTACTCCCAACAACCGGCGCATGCAGGAGGTCTTTTACCTGGACGTCAAGTTCTCCAAGGACCTCCGCCTGGCGGCGTGGGCAAGCTTGAGCTGCTACCTGGACGTGCGCAATATCTTAGACAGGGCAAACATCCTCTGGGTGGCCTCCGATGGCAAGCCAGGTGGTGAGCTGGGGGACCCGAGCGCTTGGGATGTGGGCAGGCGGGTGAACCTGGGTGTGCGACTGGTGTTCGGGAAGCAGAGTTAGCAAGGAGGGTGGGGGCAGAGCGCAATTGGGCCCCCCGCGCGTAGCGAGCAGCGTGCCTACGTGCACGAGGGGCTCGCTGACTGAAGCCCGCGCCGGGTTCCCCGCTCGTCCAGGAAGTGCCTCTGGGAAAGCGGCTCACGTGTCGGGCTCATTGTCAAGAGACCTGAGCGTCTGTTATACGTCTACCTCCGCAGCCATGCGAGGAGTTCTTCCAGGGTCAGGCAGTTGAGCACGTCCTGGGGCTCCAGCCAGCCCCGGCGCGCCGTGGCTAGTCCATAGGAGATCCACTCCAAATTGCCTTGGCAGTGCGCATCGGTGGAGATGGCCACCTTCACCCCTTTGTCCTTGGCCTTGCGGCAGTGGAGATCAGAGAGGTCCAAGCGCTCCGGGTAGGCATTGAGCTCCAGTGCTTTGCCCAGGGCGCGACAGGCGTCGATGATGCGGTCGATGTCCACCTGGTAGGCCTCCCGGCGACCAATGAGTCGGCCGGTGGGGTGGGCGAGCACGTCGACCACGGGGCTTTCGAGCGCCTTGAGGATGCGGTGGGTCATCTCCTCGGCGCTGAGGGTGAAGCGGGTGTGGACGGCGGCCACGACGATGTCCAGGCGGGCCAGGAGGTCTTCCGGCAGGTCCAGGGAGCCATCGGGGCGGATGTCTACCTCGATGCCTTTGAGCAGGCGGAAGGGGTTTCCCGCGGCGGCCCAGCGCCGGTTGAGCTCGTCGATTTCTGCCATCTGCGCCAGGAGTCGCTCAGGGGTCAGGCCGTTGGTGATGCCCACGGTGGGCGAGTGGTCGCAGATGGCCAGGTAGGCGTAGCCTTTGGCTTGGGCCGCAGCCGCCATGTCCTCGATGGTATCGGCACCGTCGGTCCAGTTGGTGTGGACGTGGAGGTCGCCGCGAAGATCCTCGGGCGCAATTAGGCGCGGCAAGCGACCCTGCAAGGCTGCCTCGATCTCGCCCTGATCCTCCCGCAACTCCGGCGGAATCCACGGCAGCCCCACAGCGGCAAAAACCTCCTCCTCCGTGGTTCCACCGACCTGCTCCTCGCCCTTGAAAACCCCATATTCGTTGATCTTCAGGCCACGGTCCACGCCCAGCGAGCGGATGTGGATATTGTGCGCCTTGGAGCCGGTGAAATAGTGCTGCGCCGCACCAAAGCTCCCCGGCGGCACCACCCGCAGGTCCACCTGGAAGCCATCCCTGCTGACTATGCTCGACTTGGTGCTCCCTTTGCTCAGGACCCGCTCCACTTCTGGCAGGCGAGTGAATGCCTCCATCACCGGCTCGGGCGCGGTGGAAGCCACAAGGATGTCCACGTCGGCGACGGTCTCTTTCATGCGACGCAGTGAGCCAGCCAGCGAGGCCTGTTGCACTGCCTCCAGACGCTCCAGTCGCTCCACGATGGCCCTGGCTTGAGGGAGCACATAACCCAGCGGCAGACGCTCCTGAAACCTGAGGAGCTGCTGGATGCCCTCGAGAATCTTTTGCTCTGACTTTTCCCCCAGCCCGGGCAGTGTGCGCAGCTTCCCCTGCTCGGCTGCCTCCTTGAGCTGTTCGACGGTGCTCACCCCCAACTGGTCGTAGACCAGACGTACGTGTTTGGGACCCATGCCGGGGACACGCAAGAGGTCGGTGAGTTTGGCATAGGGTGATTGCTTGAGCTCTTCGTAGTACCGCAGAGAGCCTGTGGTGAGGAGTTCATGGATCTTCTTGGCGATCGCCTCGCCGATTCCAGGCAGCTCCCGCAGCTGGCCAGGGTCGGCAAGTGAGCTCGCTTCATAGGTCAAGCCTTCCAGGGTCTGTGCGGCGCGTACGTAGGCCCGCACCTTGAAAGGGTTTTCCCCCTGGATGTCCAAGATTTCCGCGATGTGCAGCAGGATGCGCGCAATCTCGTGATTCGTCATGGCTTCCTCCTGCTCTCATGCCCGCATGTGAACGGCGGATGCGAGCCCACGGGGCAAGTGCTGGCACCCTTGCGACCTCTTTCAATGCTTCGAAGATATTTATCCCTTCATTAGCGGCACTTCCACCCGTGCCAGATACACAGCCGTCTTTTCTTCATGCGACGAGTAGTAGCTTATCCAAAGCGTGTTGCCCTGCCACACAAGGCCGGCGTAGCCTGTGTCGCCACCTGAGGGAAGGGCCAAAGCCTCAGTGAGCGTTCCCCGCCGGTGGTCGACCCAGCAAAGAGAGGTGCGCTGACCGTCCTCATACAGGCGCACGGCCGCCAGCAGGCGCCCGTCCGGCAGGCGCAGCAGGTGTGGCCCCCCGATGCGCACGCCGAGGGGCAACCAGCGCCAGGCCGTATAGGGCGGAGCTGAGAGGCCCAGGAGCCCTTGCTCTGGGTCCCTGCGCAACAAACAGACGGCAGTGTCCCCCTCCAGGAAGACGATAGAGGACTCGTTGGCGTAGTCGAGGTCATAGAGCGTGGGCACGAGAGTGGCAAAGTGGTGGCCGTCGGTGCTGGTGTAGAGCCGGATGTTGTGTCGAGTGCCACAGGCGTAGCCGATTCCATAGCACGTGCCATGGTGCCAAGTCACGCGCCAGAGCCAGTAGTCGGGGTCCGCAACCCGAATCGGACCGCGCCACTGGCGGCCATCGCGCGAGAACCACACCAGCGACTGCAGTTTCGGGGTCTCGTTCCCGAAGCGGGCGCCGGCAGTGAGCATGAGAGTGCCCTCCGGGGTCAGGCTCAGCTTCCCGTCGCGGAGATCAGCGCCTGGTAGCACCAGGGCTGCCGCCGACTTCCAGCGCCGGCCATCCTTTGACACGAGAAGTCGCAGCTTGCCGTCGAAGGAGATGTGGTCTTTGCCCTCGCGGCACACGCAATACCATCGGTTGCCATGGCGGATGAGGTCGGTGAAGGCGTTATGCGGAGCCGCCTCCCAGATGCGTTGCACGTGCCGCAACCGCATCCTCCCGCCGCTGGCCTCGTCTGTGCGCTGGTGTCCTGGCAGCGCCCACGACAACAAGGCCAAGGCCGCAAGAACGCTCACCCACTGCAGGCGATGCATGCTTGTCTCCAGCTCCATCTTCAAGCCCACCCGAAGGGTGGCTCTGGTGGTTTTCGCCTCAATTTTATGCATTCTCGTGGTGAAAATCAAGGGGAATGGTTGGCCACCCTCGAGAGGCTGCGCAAAAAGCCATTGATAATGTTGCGTCAATGGCGTATCTTTACTACGAAGAGATGTCAGAGGCAGCGGTGATGCTCGTGGAGGGGTGAATCAGGTATGCGGTCTCTGATTGTCGCCATCTTGATCCTCGGTGTGGTGGTGGGTGAGGTCGGCGGGCAGTCTCCCTCTTCTCTGGACCTGCGCTTGCTCTTTGCCTTTGGCGGGGAAGGCGACCAGCCCGGCCAGTTCCGCAACCCCAGTGGCATCGCCCTTGACCTGGAGGGCAACGTCTACATTGCCGATACCGGCAACCATCGGGTGCAAAAATTCGATAGCCACGGCCGCTTTCTCAAGCAAGTGGGAGGCTTCGGGTGGGGGCGTGAGCAGTTTGACCGCCCGGTGGACCTCTGCGCTTCCGGAGGCCTGGACGTCTTTGTGGCCGATTACAACAATGGGCGCATCGAGCGCTACGATGTCCACCTGAACTATATCTCCTCCTTCTATTCCGACGACGCCCATGCCGAGACCCACCGTTTTGGCTTCCCGCTGGGGGTCAGCATTTCTGCGCACGGCGAGCTGTTCATCGTGGACGGGGAAAACCGCCGACTGCTGAAAGTCAACTCATTCGGCGTGCCGGAGTTGAGCTTCGGCGACTTTCGCTGGGCGCTGGGACGCCTGGAACGCCCCGCGCAGGTGGCGGTGAGCGGCAAGGGTCTGGTCTACGCCACTGACGCAGGCGGTGGGCGGCTGCTGGTGTACGACTACTACGGCAACTTTGTCCGCCAGCTTGGCAGCGGTCTCCTGCGCGATCCCGCTGGTGTGGCCGTGGACCTGCGCGGGCGGGTGTGGGTGGCCGACAGCGGGAATGACTGCGTCGTGGCGCTTTCGCCTGAGGGCCGCCTCCTTGGGCAATGGGGGGCCAGCGGCGACAAGCTGGGCGCCTTCCGGCGTCCCATGGACGTGGCCGTCGGGTCGGGCCGGGTGTATGTGTTGGACGGGGGCAACTGTCGGGTGCAGGTCTTTGAGCTTGTCGAGCAATAAGTGGTGCCTTCGGCTGCCAGGGCTGCGACTGGGGGGACGGTGCGGCGCAGCCCTGCTTCTTGACTGCCTGCTGCTTGCGGCGCTCTTGCGCCCAGGGTTTGCCCAGAGCCAAAAGCCCGGGATGAGCTTGTTCGAAAAGGACGTACTCCTGGTTGCCGACGGCACCCGCCTGGCGCTTCCCCTGCCGGATAGCCTGATTGTGGCCGGCAGCGACACGGTGTGGCTCGACGGCGTACCGCTCCAGCGCGCCCGCGACTATCAGATTGACTATGGCCCTGGCGTACTCTACCTCCGGACATTGCCGAAGCAAAGGACGCAGATCCGCCTCCTTTACCACCGTTACCCCTACGAACTCCCACGCACGTATCAACGACGGGCCCTCATCCGGCTGGCTGCCGATTCCGTGGCCAGCCGGCCGATACCTGCGGCCCCTCCTGTGCAAGAAAGCTTCGGCGCGGACCTGCGCAAGAGCGGCAGCATCGTGCGTGGCATCACCATCGGCTCCAATCGCGGCCTCAAGGTGCACTCCGGTCTCCGCATGCAGGTGGCCGGCAAAGTGACTGAAAACCTCGAAGTGGTCGCCTCGCTCACCGATCAGAACACCCCCATCCAGCCAGAAGGCAATACCCAGACCCTGCAGGAGATTGACAAGGTCTTCGTGGAGCTCAAAGGCCGGGATGTACAGGTGACCATGGGGGACTATTACCTTGAGCTCACGGGAACAGAGTTCGCCGGCTATGCGCGCAAGCTCCAGGGAGCTACGGCGACGGTACGCCGGGGCTCTTTCAACGCCACAGCCTCAGGGGCAGTATCGCGGGGCCAGTTCCGCACGCAGTACTTCCTGGGGCAAGAGGGCTACCAGGGGCCTTACCAGCTCAAAGGGGATCGCGGGCAGATCGACATCATCGTGCTGGCCGGCACGGAAAAGGTGTGGGTGGACGGGGAACTCATGGTGCGGGGCGAGAACAATGACTATGTGATCGAGTACAGCACCGCTCAGATCACCTTCACGCGCAAGCGCCTGATCACCGGCGACTCGCGGATCACGGTGGATTTTCAGTACTCCGATGAACGCTTCCGGCGCAACATCTATGCGCTGCGCTCTACGGCCCAGCCGTGGGCAGACAAGCTGCAGGTGGGGTTCAGCTACCTGCGTGAGGCAGATGACAAGGACAATCCGCTTGACTTTGCCCTCAGCGAGCAGCGCCTGGCAGTACTGAGGGCAGCAGGAGACGATCCCTCCAAGGCCTTCGAGGAGGGGGCCACCTATGTCGGGGAGGGCAAGGGTCGATACGAGCGTGAACCAACCGGGGTGCTCCGCTACGTGGGCCCGGATTCGGGTGCTTACAATGTTTCCTTTTCTGACGTCGGCCAGGGCAAGGGCGACTATGCCTACGAAGGTGGCGGCGTGTACCGCTACGTGGGCCCAGGCGCAGGTCGTTATGCGCCGGTTGTGCTTCTCCCGGTAGCGCGGAGCCACGACCTTTTTGGTGCAGACTTGAGCCTGACGCCCGATTCCGGCGTTCAAGTCCGCCTGGAGGGGGCCCTCAGCCGCCTGGACGGTAACACCTACTCCCCTCTGGATGACGACGACAACCGTGGACTGGCTTCAGGGGTTAGCCTTGAGCTGAAACCGGAGAAGGTGCGCCTGTTCGGGGCCTCGCTGGGGAGCGCACAGCTGATCGCCAGGGCGCGGCGCGTGGATGCACTGTTTGCCGACATTGATCGCACTACGGCAGTAGAGTACGAGCGGCGCTGGGACTTGCCAGATTCCCTTGGACGGGAGGAGCTCGTGCATGAGCTCCAGGGGCACTACCGTCCCTTCACCGGTCTGGAGCTGCGCGGGGAGTATGGTAACATCCGCAAAGGGTCCACATTTGCCGCCCGGCGGTTCGAAGTTCAGTGCACATTAACCCGGGTTGGTTTGCCGCGTAGCTCATACCGCCTGGAGTTCATTGAGCGAGATCAGTCCTCCTCCCGTCGCTCCGGCTCCTGGCTGCGACAGCGAGGGACCGCGGACTATCAGTGGTGGAAACTCCGGCCCATCCTGGGCTACGAAAATGAGATCCGCAAGGAGCAATTGGCCGACACCCTCAGCTCCGGCTTCCGCTTCGATGTGTACCAGGCCGGGGTGGAGCTGGCGAGCATGGGCAAGATGACCGGCGGCGTCAAGTTCTCCTACCGTGACGACCGCGAGGTGCGCCACGGGGTCTTTGTGCCCAAATCTGTGGCCATTACGCAGAGCTATCAGTGGGCCGTGCAGCGCTGGCGGAACCTATCGGCAAGTGTGGAGTTCACGCACCGCGAGCGCACGTACGCCGATCCCGCCATCAACGACCAGAAGACTGACCTGGCCGAGATCAAGGCGAACTGGGCGCCGTGGCGCCGGGCTCTCAGCAGCGAATGGCACTACCAGGTGGCCAATACAGCCGTCGCCAAAAAGGAGCGCCTCTACGTCAAAGTGAGCCCAGGCGACGGCACCTACCGTTTTGACCCGCTCCTCAACGAGTACGTACCAGATCCGCTGGGCGACTATGTGCTGCGCACCTTCACCACCGACCAGTTCGTACCGGTCATCGAGCTGCGCACCAGCGCCAAGATCCGGCTGGAACCGCGTCTGCTCCTGAAGCCGGGCTCAAAGCGCCCGAGCTGGAAGGAGCGCCTCCTCTCCGCGCTTGCCAGTGAGACCCTGCTACGCGTCGAGGAGAAGAGCCGAGACTCTGATCCCTGGCAGATCTACCGCCTGAACCTGCAGAGGTTCCAGCGGGACGAGACCACAGTATCCGGTCACATGAGCGTGCGGCAGGACCTGTTGGTTTTGCAGCAGAGTCGTGTTTTTTCCCTGAGGCTTCGCTACCAGGGGCGCAAGGAGAAGAACAACCAGTTCCTGGAAGGTGGCCAGGATCAGAGGGCGGAGGAGTGGTCCACGAGGATCACCTCCCAGCTGAGCCAGAGCGTGGGCCTACAAGTGGATGCGGCGCAGGAACGGAATGCGCGCACTTTTCGCTTCGCCGGCAGGCAGAACCGCGACGTGCGTTCTCGCGGAGTTACGGTGGCTTTATCCTATCGTCCCAAGCCGGTGATCGAATTGCTGGTAAGAGGCAAAGGCGCCGGTCAACGAGATGTGGCCTTCTCACCGGCCACAGAGGCGTTTTTCTTCTCCTTGCAGCCGGGCGTTGTCTTTTCGCTGCCAGGCAGGGGCCAGCTGCGCGGGGAACTGGAGTGGGTGCGGGTGACGGTGGCACCTGCGGGAAGGGTGATCCCGTATGAGGTGGCCGAAGGCAACCAGCCAGGCACCACGCTGCGGTGGAACGTGGCACTGGACTATCGTCTGAGCGAAAACATGCGCGGTTCGCTCGGCTATTCGGGCCGGAGCGAGCCTATGCGCCCAGAGGTGCTCCATGTGGCCAAGGCAGAAGTGCGCGCCTTCTTCTGAGGAGAGCATGGCAGAAGCTACCGCACAGAGGCTGTTGCTTTGGATTATGCTTGCCCTGGCAAGTGGGGGCGCCGCCTCCCGCGTGCCTTGTAGGGCGCAGAGCGGGCCGCCCTGGGAAGCAGCGGCCGCACCCACTCCCCTGGCAGCGACAGATACGGGCCAGGTGCACACGCGGACCGTGGCCCACGCGGGCCCCGCAAGAGTGGTCGCGGTCCAGGTAATTGGTGCCCACAGCGTTTCCGCAGACCAGGTGAAGCAGTGGCTGGGTGGGGGCAGCGTCTGGGTCTGGAGCGACCAAGAGCTGCAGCGGCGCAGCCGGGATGTCCTGGAGCGCTATCGTCGTGAGGGGTATCCGTGGGCCCGTGTGGACTCCGTGGGCGCGCGCTACACAGCCGACAGCAGCGGCGTGGAGGTGAGCTTCTGGCTGGAGGAGGGGCCGGAAGTCCGCACTGGCGAGCTGGTGTGCGTGGGCATTGAGGAGAGCTGGCGCGAGCGCCTCCTGGGGCGGTTCGATACCCGCCCAGGCCGCCCTTTCTCCGATGAGGTGCTGCGCCAGGATCTTCAGGATGCCCTAAGTGATTTTGAGAATTGGGGTTATCCTTTTGCCCGCGTGGTGCTGGATAGCCTGCATACGCGCCCGGCCGAAGGCGCGCAGGTGCTGGATGTGCACCTGAGCTTCTACCCAGGCCCACAGGTGCGGGTAGATGAGGTACGCGTACGCGGTGCCCTCACCACCAGGACTGAGGTGATCGCGCGCGCCGCTGGCTTGCGCCCTGGACAGGTCTACAGCCAGCGGCTCATGGAACGAGTGCCCTTGCGCCTTCGACGCCTGGGATTCATAGAGAGCGTTGAACCTCCAATGCCCTTCGTCAGCGAACATGGGCGCGGCGGCGTACTCCTGACGGTGCGCGAAGGCAAGGCCAGCGCCATCGACGGTGTCCTCGGGTACAATCCCGGAACGGGTGGGCAGAAGGGCTACCTGACGGGACTCTTGGATCTCTCGCTTGGGAACCTGTTCGGCACGGCCAGGGCACTTCAGGCGCGCTGGCAAAAGCGCGACCAGAAAACGCAGGAGCTCCGCTTTGCCTATCGCGAGCCGTGGCTGTTGGGAACGCCCCTTGGCGCGGGGGTGAGCTTCGAGCAACTGGTGCAGGACACCACCTACGTGCGCCGTGACCTGGCGGTGGAGCTTTCGCTCCCTGTGGCCGAATGGCTCGGTGCCAAGATGCAGCTGGGCCGCAGCGAGGTGTTACCCGACTCCCTGGCGACTGCGCTCATGGGCATGCCGCGCAGCCGCACTCTGAGCCTGGCCGTGGGTCTGGACTATGACACGCGCGACGAACAGATGAACCCCAGGTCTGGCGTGCGCTATCAGACAGCCCTCTTCCTTGAGCGCAAACGACACCAGGCTTCCTCGGCCCAACTCCTGGCCTACGGCCTCAAGCAGCGGCTGGACAACCGGCGGGTGGTAGTCGATGCCGAGTTCTACCTCCAGCTCTTCCGCTACCAGGTACTGGCCCTGGCCTTGCACGGCCGGCAAGTCACCAGCACCCAGGACCACATCGCGCTTGAGGATCAGTTTCGTTTCAGCGGCGCCCGCACCTTGCGCGGCTACCGCGAGTACCAGTTCCGCGGCAGCAAGGTGGCCTGGGTGAACCTGGAGTACCGCTATCTGTTGGGCAGACGCTCCCGGGCCTTTGTATTCGTGGATGGAGGTTACTTCTGGCGCCAGGACCAGCCGCACTCAGCGAATGAAGGCTATCGCCTCGGCTACGGCTGCGGCGTGCGCCTGGAAACTGGCCTGGGGATCGTCGGGGTGGACCTTGGTCTCGGAAAAGGGGATAGCCTGCTGGAGGCGAAACTCCATGTGGGGCTGGTCAACGAGTTTTGAGTCAACGGTCTGCGGTACCCCTGGCAGTGCTGGTCACCGCATCCGTCCATTGTCCTCGGCACAGCCATGCTCGCCTGGGATGCGCCAGCACGCGTGCCTGGCCCGGTGGGCGAAGGAACCCAGATGCCTATAACACTGCCTTGGGCCTGCGGCAGAGGCACAGAGTCAAGAGGAAAGACCAAAGTGAAAAAGCCACCCCGCCTGTCCCTCAGACGGGCACTGATCCTTTACGCCGTTGCGGATGTCGTCTGCGTTGGCCTGGGCATGGGGGTGCCCATCTTTTGCATCCTGCTCGGCTTACCGGTGGGCTGGTACCTGGGCCGCAGAGTGGATCCCTTCAAGTTGCCGCTGGATCGCTTCATCGCCAGCGTTCTGCTCTGGGCAGCAGGTACTTCCGCGTTGACACTTGCGGGCATGCTGGTCCTGTGGGGACCGCAGATTTGGCGCGTGTGGGCCGCGGAGGAGGAGCTGGCCAATTTTGGTGTCCCCATGATCCTCTACAGGCCCAGGGCGAGTTTCATCGCTTGGCTTTTCCTTGTGATCGCCGTCTCGCCTCTCCTGCAGTTTCTCTTTACCCTCTTCGGCGCGCTCATCGGCGTGCGCGCACAGGTCAGGAGCCGGGCTGCGGAGGGAGAGTCGCCCTGACCGACGGCCACCAGAGAGAAACGCCCCTTTGGGTCGCTGGGACAGGCGCACGGTCAAGTGTCGCCGCGTGAGGGCAGAAAGGCAGACAAGCATTGGCACTCCAGGCGAACGTGAGCAGCTTGCTCTGGAACGTGGTTGCTTTCCAAAGTCTCGACCCCGCAGGGGCAAGACCTTTGCCAGGACTGCATCGCCCCGACTTCGTCAGGCGCGACCAGAGGCAAGGTGGGCCAGGCGCGACTGTCGGCTTGTAAGCTCAGGAGGACAGGGCAAATGATGCCGCTGAAACACTATGGCTACTATCTCTTCCTCGGACTGGGCGACTTTGAAGCACCACCTCATCTGGGCTCGGAATGGACCAGTACCTGGGACCTGCACATGTGGCGGGAGAGAATTGAGAACCTTATCCGCTTGGGCGCCAATACCCTGTTCATCTACCTCATGGGGCACAATCTGCCCTATGCCAGTCACAAATTTCCGGAGCACATCGAGAGGATGCATCCGAATGTGAAGAGGGATTTCTTCCAGGGGGTGCTGGATTGGTGTGGTCAGAGGGGCATCGAGGCCATAGCGGTTTTTTCCACTACCGGGCATGCCAAAGGCTATGTGTCGAGCCATCCGGAGCTGGCCATCCGTGGTCGCGACGGCAGGCCGCAGACGCAGACGGGCATCATGTGCCACCACAAAGTCGAGGCGCGCAGGTACTGCCTGCAGGTGATTGAGGAGTGCCTTGGCCGGTATCGTGGTTTCGCGGGAGTGATACTCCATCTCCGGAGTTTTCGCAGCCATGCTTCTGCACAGACTGTCAGCGAGAATATCAGGCGGCCTCCGGGCAGAGGCTACTGGCTGCCTCTGACCAAGAGGCGAGGAGGTTTTTCATGCTTACCAATCTCCGTTTCCAGCGCACGGAGGTGGAGCCACATGTGCGCCGGCTGCTCCCCCAGGCACGTCTCATGACCTTTACCATCCCGTGGGTGTTTGAGGCAGCTTTTCCGGACATTGCCAGGGAGATCGACCGCACCACGGTCATCGTGCATTGGGACTATGAGCTGTCTGACGAACGCATTGAGGCGCTCCCCGCGCGACTGCGGCACTACCAGCAGTGGGGGCACGAGGTGTGGTTCATGCCCACGGCAGGGTTTGCCTTTACCCCGGAGCAGGAGCCAGCGCTCCAGGCCCAGGCGGTGTTGCGGCAAGTCGAGGGCGCGGTGAGGGCAGGCGCCAGGGGCGTCGTGTACTTCGTGGGGCCCAAATGGTGGCCCAGCATTTCTGCGACCAGCTATTACCTGGGGCATAAGCGAGGCAAGGAGTCTTGGACAGGGGACGGCAGGGCTTCGCCTACCTAACCCAGGGCCTCCGCCCGCAGGTGGCACGTGCGTCATTACGGGGTAGGCGAGGGCATTGCCCCCGCCTACCCGGAAAAGGAGGTACTGCCCTCGCCTACCCGGAAGCCTACCCGGAAGATTGGGAGATTGCCCTCGCCGACCCAGAAGGGAACGATGAGCCCTTGTCCTTGCTTACCCGGAAGATGGGGGTGAGCCGGGTCCACTGCTCGGCCTTCCTTGACTCCTGCGCCTTGGCGTTGGCCCGTGCGGGCAGCAGGGCTCAGCACGCGCTAAGCCTCGTGCCACCGTGCTGCGCTGCCCATTTCCCGCCGGCTCCCGCCTCACCTTCCACTTGCCCCTTGAGTAGGACGGCCCCCGCTCGGCAGGAGGGCCAGTCGTGAGCCGCGGGGGCGCAAGGTGAACCGGGAGAGCGCGAGCAGAGCGCAGTAAAAACTCTTCTAACAGCCTGACGGAGTGTGATGGCACCATGTCTCGGGCGCGCCCAGGCAGTGCAGGAGCGCGTGGGGGGCGGAGACACTAACATCTGCCCGGTGCAGACCAGATGCCGGCCGAGCCTCAGAGAGAGGCCAAGCCTGGCGAGAATGCGCGCACAATTCTCTTGACTTTCCCGCGGAAATTTCGTATCATGGGGCACAACTGGCAGGGCTAACACTGTTGGGTGGCTTCATGAAGTGGAACCCGGGGGAAGATCCATTGCCAGATCCTTCCATTCTATCCTCTCCGATTCGGCAACAGCGGCGGTCCCCACTAAAGAATTGGGTGGAACGGATTCCTGCACCCATTCTCCAATTACCGCGTCAAGATTTCAGTGGATTGTTCACTGCGAGAGGCAAGATACGGTGTGTTCAGCGGGTATGAAACGTAAGGGGTAGGTGCCATGGTGACAGAAGAGCATACGTTATGGCTCGCAGCGTTACTTCACGATATCGGCAAATTTGCCCAGCGAGCTTCACAGCAGGCGCACGAAGGTAGCCATGCCGAGCATGGCAGACGGCTGGTGGAGGAGACGTTTCGGGGGTACTTCGCTCCATGCGGTGACTACTTGGCTCACGCGATTGCCCACCACCACACAGACCAGCCCCAGCGCGAGATCGAGAAGCTAGTCATGTTGGGCGACTGTCTCTCTGCCAGCGAGCGTGAGGAAGAAGAGCGACCACAAAAGGCGCCCTTCGCCACGCCTCTAGTGTCGATGTTGAGCCGGCCGCCTCTTGCTCCGCCGGGGATACCTGAACTTGGGTTTGTATTGGGACCACTGGAATGGAGCAAGGAGGAGGCGTTCTTCCCCAGGGCGGGAGTGCAGGTTGGCACTGCCGACTACGCACGACTATAGCAGAGTTTCATCGCTGATCTTGGCGAGTTGGCCGGGCAACGCGGTTATCAGCCGCACGATTTGACGTCGCTTTTGGCCCTCCTGCGCAAATACACCGCCCGAATGCCCTCAGCAACGCCTTGGGCAGATGGCGACAGACGTACGGTCCCGGACGTGTCGCTGTACGATCACCTCAAGAGCACGGCTGCCATCGCCGCGTGCCTGTACCGGGAGCTTGGTCCAGATGAACAGGACGGGCTGCTGGCGGCGCTCCGCAAGGGAGAGGTTCACAGCAGCGCTTTGCAACGTCCGGTATGCGCCCTACTCAAAGGGGATGTCTCTGGTACCCAGGACTTCCTCTACCTGATGACGAGCAGGGGGGCAGCTGCTGGGCTGCGCGGCCGCTCCTTCTACTTGCAGCTGCTCACGGAGTGTGTCGCCCACCGGCTGTTGGATAGATTGGGAATGCCCCCCACAAATCTCCTCTTCGCGAAAGGTGGCCATTTCTACCTGTTGCTCCCCTTCAGGCAGACATGCGAGATGTTTGAGGAGCTGCATAAAGAACTCGGCGATAAACTCTGGCGGGCCCACCAGGGAGATTTGTCCCTTCTCCTGGACTCCGTCCCGGTGGGGGCACGTGATTTTCTGGAGTCCGAACAGGGTGGACAGGCGTTTGCCCACAAGTGGAGCGAGGTCTCAGAGCGGGTGAATGCGGCAAAGGAACGCAAGTGGGCACAAGCAGGCCCCACCTGGATGGCCGAGGCGATGTTCACTCCGCGCCAGCTTGGCACCACAGCGGAGGAAATGTGCCAGGTCTGCCATGGACAATGGCTCGCAGGTGTGGACCGGATAGTCAACGAAGTGCGCAAGTGCCGGCGCTGTGAGTCGTTGGAGGAACTGGGGCGACAACTCCGACAGCCCAAAGGCCTACTTCTGTATTGCACCCCTGAGCGGGACGTGCAGGAGCGGCCCACGTGGGCTGAGGTCCTCGCCGCATTCGGGCGGACACCGCACATCGTCCATGCCGACGAGAGGGTGCCTCCTGCCCCTCGTGACGCCCTGAGCCTTACCGTCTATACCTTCGATTCGACTGATGTGCTTCAGTGGTGGTCTAAAGTCGATCGCACTGCTGGCGACCTCCCAGTCGCGTGCGACTTCCGCCTCCTTGCAGACGCAACCCCGGTTGTACGCGACCAGGGCGGGGTCCCCACAGTGGCGGAATTTGCGGACCTGGCTGAGGCTTCCGAGGGTACCAAGTGGCTGGGAGTGCTCCGCATGGACGTGGATGAGCTTGGCTCCGTCTTCCGCACCGGGCTCGGGGCCCACGCCAGCCTCTCACGCTTATGTACATTGAGCCAAACGTTGTGCCTTTTCTTCGAGGGTTGGGTGCCCGGGCTTTTCCGGCGCTACAACCCGGTGGCCTCGGGCCGCGGTGAGGGCAAAGACGCCGTTTACCTCATCTATGCCGGAGGTGATGACCTCTTTGCAGTCGGCGCCTGGAGCCTCCTGCCAGAAATCGCCGCTGAGGTCCGGCGAGATTTTCGTCGCCTGGTGGGAGGTAACCACTTCAGCCTCTCGGCTGGCATCGCCATTGAGCACCAGAAGTTTCCTCTGTACCAGTTGGCGGAGGCGGCCAGAGAAGCCCTGGACGGCAAGGCCAAGACCTTGACCAGAAAAGTAAGCGGGAAAATGGTGCACAAGGACGCCATCTGCTTCCTCGGCAGAGCAATGGGATGGGAAGAGCTGGACTGGCTGGCGCAGTGGAAAGACGAGGTCCTCAAGATGCTCCGCGGCGATGGGGTGAAGCCGGTTCCCCGGAGCCTGATCACGCGACTGACCGAAATCTCATCCTTGTATGAGGACAATCTCAAACGCCAACAGGCGAGAGCGAGGGGCGGCCACATAACGGAAGAACAGCTGACAGAGGAGGTGATGTACGCCAAGTGGATGTGGCAACTGGTTTACCACCTGGGGCGCTTTCGAGCCAGGCACAAAGACCACGAGCAGAGGCTGCTGGCCCTGCAGCAGGCCCTCGCCAGGCACCAGGGCAGCCTCATCCCTCTCCTAGGTCTCCTGGCGCGGTGGACAGAGTTGTTGACGAGGGAGGAGTAGGCTATGACCGAACCCATTGTAAAACTGCAGCGACGTAGTGGTGGTGAGCTGGGGGTGACCTTGGAGCATGTAAGGTCACTTATCCAAAAGGACAGTAAACTGCTTGTGGAAGTCGCTGACGCTTGCGGCAATCACATCAAGGCCCTTTCCAGCTCTCACGTTCGCAACATTTATGGCGAAGTGAAGCAGATGGAAATGAGGGGCTTTGATTTCCATCGCTTGCTGTTGCTCAAGCCGAAGCTGCAGTATGCGGCGAAACGAGATGGGCACAGCCGGGCTTGGGACCTTGCCACTCTGCTGACTGCAGCCATCGATGCAGTGGGAGATAACGAGGACTATTTCAAACGCTTCGCCGACTTTTTCGAAGCCATATTAGCTTACCACAAGGCCTATGGGGGTAAGTGAGGCGAAGGATTTGAGGAGGTGCACTTATGGCGGGAATAACACTTCTTGGCAGGCTCATCTTCACAGGTGAGATCGAAGCACTGACTGGGCTTCACATTGGCGGTGCCACCGGTGGCCTAGACATTGGCGGGGTGGACTTGCCGGTGCTCAGGCATGAAGTCGCGCAGGAGCCTTACATCCCGGGTTCCTCCTTGCGAGGCAAAATCCGTTGCCTCTTGGAGAGAGAGTTGGGTCTGGAGCTCAACCAATCTGTTGGCAAGGAGGTGAAGATGCACAGTTGCACGGAGGCGCAACCCTACGCCTCCTGCCCCGTGTGCAAAATCTTTGGGGTCCCGGGCGAGCGCTCCTTTGCAGAACCAGCGCGGCTGGTCGTCCGAGACGTGCACCTAAGCGAAGAAAGCGTGCGGAAGCTCCGGGACAAAAGGATAGGGTTGCCCTTCACTGAAGTCAAGACCGAGGTGGCCATCGACCGCATTACCTCTGCCGCCACTCCGCGGCAGCACGAGCGCGTGCCCGCCGGCGCCGTCTTTAGCCCCTGCGAAATGATCTTTAGCATCTACCGGCTGGCTGACTCCGGAACAGACGGCGACCTGGCTCTTGTCCCACAGTTTCTGAAAGCCATGGAGCTCCTTGAGGATGATTACCTCGGCGGCCAGGGAACCCGGGGCTCAGGAAAGATAAAGTTCCGAAACTTTAGCGTGGTGTATAAGCCGAGGGGATACTACGACCGGGAAGAGGGAGTGGAACCGGTAGAGCTGGGCAGGGATCTTGATGTGAAGGGCCTCCGTACGCTTGATTTGCAGAAGGTTCGGCAAACCCTGGAACCTGCAAGAGGAGCGTGACCAATGCCTAGAGCCATCGTCTACCGTCTCACCTTCCGTGGACCGGTCCACATCGGCGAGCGGGGAGTGGCCCTCGAGGAGACGCGGCTGCACGTGCCTGCCGATACTCTGTTCTCGGCGGTGTGCACCTGGTGGCGTTTTCTTTACGGTGCCACGGCGCTGGAGGAAGATGTCCTGGACTGGTTCACCGCGGGGACAGACCTCCCCTTCCGGCTCTCTTCGGCCTTTCCGTTCGCAGGGGAGGTCCTGTTCTTTCCCAGGCCGCTGGGCCGTCTGGAAAGCCTAAGCGTGAGAGCCGAAGACTGGAAGGCCTACAAGCGCGTCCGCCTTGTGTCGCATCAGGTACTGCAGTCATTGGTGCAAGGCCAGCCTGTGCAGTTTTCGCCAGAGCTCTGTGTCGACCGTGGCACTGCCTGGGTCACCAGCGAGGAAATGGAACAACTGATGGCCTTTGCGGAAGAAGCGGCACAGGAGATTGTGCTCTGGCGTCTGGCCACGGTGCCACGCGTGACCATTGATCGCTGCAGCAACGCCTCGGCCCTGTGGCATTTTGGCGAGGTGCGCTATGCCGCAGGGGCGGGGCTGTGGTTCGCGGCCATCTTCAATCCCGCCCATGGCGAGGAGTTCAGGCAACGTTTTGAGTCGGCCTTGGCAGCCTTGGGAGACGCGGGCTTGGGCGGCGAGCGCAATGCAGGCCGGGGTCAGTCTGCCTTTACCGTGGGCCAGGCGCAGCTGCCCGGCGCGGACGAGGCATCCCATTTCCTCACCTTGGCGCCATTCTGCCCAAAGGACGCCTCCGAGACAGCAGCCCTCTTGGCCGACCGGCCCGCATATGAGCTCCTCGCTCGCAGGGGATGGGTCACATCCCCTGAAGGAAGCAACCTGCGCCGCAGGACCGTCTGGATGTTTGCCGAAGGCTCCACCTTCTCCACGACTCCGGGCTTGCCTGGATGCTTGGTGGACGTGACTCCTGATCGCTGTCCGCATAAGGTTTGGCGCTACGGGTACGCCTTTCCCGTGGGGGTGAACAGACCATGAGCACGACAACCTACACCATGACCTGCCTGAGCCCGGTGCACGTTGGCACGGGGTTCAAGTACGACAGGTTCACTGCCTCGTTCCATGATGGTACATGGTCCGTCGTGGATCTGGAACGAGTCCTTGCCAAAGTCGCTGATGCGGAAGAAATCGTCCGAGCGATGAAACAGCCGACCTTCACCTGGGCGTCCTTGCTGAAAGAACGCGGCATTGAACCTACCGATGTGAGCCTTTACACCCTGCGCTGTCCTGAAGACCCTGGCGCCGCAGCGGTGTCTGAGGCCATTAAGGATTCCGACATGCGGCCATACGTCCCCGGCACCTCGCTCAAGGGAGCGATGCGCACGGCCCTGCTCTACCACCTGATCAGGCGCAACCACCAGCACATCGACCTGGTGAAGTGCTACCTGCTCGTCGGTCTGAAGCGGGAGGAGATTCTGCGGAGCTTGGGGCGGCCACCAGACTTCCGGCCAGAGGTCCTACGCCAGGCGCTGGCAAGGATTTTCGGGTTAGCGCCAGAGCAGGCCCACGAGTGGGCTGAGCGCCTGTACCGCCTTCTGGGTGCGGACCGGAACCGCCTCCACGAGCAAAGAGAAAGCGAACGGCTGGAACGGGCCCTGTCACGTTTTGGGGACAAGAAGGAGTGGGTCGGCCAGGCCATCGAACGTGCCGTGATGGGCAAGAATCCTAATTATGACCTCCTGCGGGCCCTGCAGGTGGGTGATACCCATGCCGTAGCCGCGGAACGCCTTGCTGTGGGGTTGGTATGGACCCATACCCTGCGCAACGGGCGACTAGTCGAGAAGCGAGAGCCCGATGGGGAGTACAAGAGCTACGTGGAGTGGCTGCCACCGGATACCACCACTACCACGTGGGTACGTGTGGATGACTTTCTGTTCTCCCGAACCGCCGGACCATCGGGTCACGCGGGTGAACGCGAACAAGCCCTCCGCACCCTGGCTGCGGTCTGCAACACCTGGGCTCGCGCCCTCATAAACGCGGAAAAGGCTTTTTATAGTAAGCACGGTCCGGCCGCTTCACTGGACTTTTACATGGAGCTGGAAGCCAGAGTGGATCGTCTGCCCGAAGGTGCCTTTGTCCTGAACCTCGGTTGGGGTGGGGGGTGGCCGGCGAAGGCAATAGGCGAGGTGCTCCGACTGGCACTGGGGCAACAGGAGTTCGAGGCACTGCGTCGGCGCTATGGCTTGGGCGTAAACCCGAGAAGTAGACAGCTGACCTGGCCCTTTCCCAAGACCAGGCGTCTCGCTCACCTTTCCGGCGGTCGAGCCTGGCCTTTGGGCTGGGTGCAGCTGGTGCCGCAGAGTACGTAGGCAGCATGGTGTTGGTACCCTGTTAGGCGCACGCAAGGTATCGGGGGAGTACGCCCGAATGGCTACAGGGTAAGGGAGCTCCGCCCACGGTCTTTTTGCCCACACCTAGGAGGCTCGGGATGAAAGTAGTCACGTTCCTCGGAACCAGCGTGTACAACGAAATTACCTACGTTTGGGGCGACCGGCAGCGCCGAACCCAATTCTTCCCGGAGGCGCTGGGGCGGTGGTTGCAGCCCACCGAGATGCTCGTTGCCCTGACCCAGGAAGCCAAGGCGCACGAGAATTGGTCCCGGCTCCAGCAACGCCTGGCAAGCTGTACCGACCTTGTACCGATAGACATCCCCACCGGCAGGAGCGAGAAGGAGTTGTGGGAAATCTTCCGCGCCTTGACCGCGCGTTTCCATGCTAAAGACGAACTGGCGTTCGACATCACCCATGCCTTCCGCTCGCTGCCGGTGGTCTCGTTGTTGGCGGCCGCCTACCTGCAAGCGGCCCAGCAGGTGCGGCTGTGCTACTTGCTCTACGGCGCCTACGAAGCCCGGCAAAACGGTGTGGCCCCTGTGTTTGACCTGACAGCATTCCTGGAATTGTTCCAGTGGCTGACGGCCTGCGACGTCTTTGTCCGCGCCGGGGATGCCCGCCGTTTGGCCGAGCTGGTGGACGAGGCCCACCAACGTCCCTGGGCCACCCAGGCGGCCAATCGGCACCAATTGCCGCACCACCTTCACCGCCTGAGTACCCGCCTGCGAACTCTGTCTCAGGCCCTGCTCTTGGCTCGTCCTAAGGAGGTGGCGCAGGCCGCCAGTGGCCTCGGCCAGAACCTGGCAGAGGTGGCCGAGGAGGCGGAACACTGGGCTCACCCGTTTGCCGTGCTGTTGCAGAACATAACCGATACTTATGCTCACTTTGCCAGCGACACCTTGGCGACGCAGCGCCTCCTGATCAAGTGGTACCTAGAGCGTGGCCACCTCTTCCCTGCGGTCCAACTTGCGCGGGAGTGGCTCGTCTCGTGTGCCTGTGCGCACTTGGGCAAGCACGTCATAGACGACCGCGATGCCGTCGAGCGCGCGCTCAACGCGGCAGCGGGCCGCACCCAGCGCAGTGAGCTACCTGACCAATTACAGTCACTCGCTGATGCCTTGCGCCGATTGCTTGTGCGTCACTGGATGGCCGTCGGCGATCTGCGCAACGACATTGCCCACTGCGGATTCCGTAAGCAACCACGGTCGGTGAGGATCATTGTCAAACAAGCGGGCGAGTTGGCAAGGCAGCTTGACGAGCTCCCCCTGACCGAGGAGAGCCGAGCATGACGCTGGTAAACTTTGGTCACTCACTGTTGCCAGAGCTCCTTGAGGCCATCGGCCGACTGAGCGGCCAGCAGGTGACCCGGACTGTTGAGGTGAAGACCCACTTTGACCACGCGCGCCCTTTCGCAGAACAGGCGAAGGCACTTGTTGATGGCGTGGGCTTTTCCTCCTGCGAATGGCAGACCACTCCTCTGCTGGTCAATCTGCCCAGCTTGGGGGTCATTGCCGCCCTGGTGCTCGCGGAGTTGCACGGTCGCTGCGGCTACTTTCCGGCCATCGTGCGCTTGCGCCCCTCACCTGGCGGCATCCCGCCGCGCTTCGAGGTGGCCGAGATCCTCAACCTCCAGGCCGTGCGCGACGCCGCCCGGGCCAGCCGTTGAGACGACGGAGGAGCAGAGACCATGATCAATCTGCCTGAACTGACATTCGCCCAGTATCAGTGCCGCCTGCAGGCAGTGGAGGAGCTTCACCTTGCTCCCTACCAGGGTTCCACCCTGCGGGGCGCCTTTGGCCATGCCTTTCGCCGGGTCTGTTGCGTGGAATCCCATCGACGCAGTTGTCAGGGCTGCCTGCTCACCGGCACCTGCCCGTACAGCCGGGTGTTCGAGTCCCCGGCCCTGGCCCCTCTCCCTCGCTTTCTCCACGGGGTGGACCGGGCCCCGCACTTTTTTGTCATCGAACCGCCTCTGCAGCAGGCAGCACAGCTGAGCCCCTGGCGCGGAACTCATCTTCGGCCTCACCCTGTTCGGTGAAGCCTGTACGCTCCTGCCCTATTTCATCTTGACCTTCACCGAGCTCGGGCGTGTGGGCCTGGGCAAAGGCAGAGGGCATTGCACCCTGCAGGGCCTGTGGGCGCGGAACGCTGACGGCGCATGGAGCCAAATCTACGACGGCCAGACTCGCACCCTCAAAGCAGGGGATTGTACCCTGCGTCCCCACTGGCCCACCACCCAGGTCTCTGCCCTCTCTGTGCGCTTTCTGACCCCAGCCCGGCTCAAACACCAAGGCCACCTCACAGACCACATTGACTTCCGCCTCATGGTCTTCCACCTGCTCAAGCGCGCCTGCGAACTGACCTACTTCTACTGCCCAGGCGTCACCGTTGACTGGGACTTTGGCCAGGCCCTCAACCTGGCCTCCCAAGTTCACACTCACAGGCACCTTCTGCGCTGGATGGACTGGGAGCGTTGGTCCAACCGGCAACAGACACGCATGAAGCTAGGCGGTCTGGTGGGTGAGGTCACTTTCAGTGGCCACCTGGGCCCATTCGTCCCCCTGTTGCGCTTGGGCGAGGTCATGCACATCGGCAAAGGGACCTCCTTCGGCTTGGGCAAGTACCTGCTGCACCAGCCAGGTGACTGCCCCAACCGCCGCACACAGCGTGACCAAGGAGTGCACGCTCATGGCCGTCATCTACCTGAGTGAGCAAAACGCCGTCCTGCGCAAGCGGGGCGAGCGCCTAGTAGTGGAAAAACAACAGCAGGTACTGCTGGACGTCCACTCCTTCAAAGTCAGTGCGGTGTGCCTCTTCGGCAACGTGCAGTTCACCACCCAGGCGGCTTCGTTGCTGTTGGATAAGGGGATCAACCTGTCGCTCTTTTCCCTGCGCGGCAGACTGAAAGGGCACCTCACCCCACCCTGGGGCAAGAATGCTCTCCTGCGGCTTCGCCAGTACCAGCGGGTCAGCGATTCCCGCTTTGCCTTAGAGACGAGCAAGAACATTGTTCGGGCAAAGCTGGGCAACTGCGCAGCGGTGCTGGCGCGCTTGGCGCGCAGTCAGCGGGACGTGGACGTGGCCGGGCTGCAGGCGACGGTGGAAGATGGGATACTGCGCCTTGACCAGGTCGCCGACAAAGAGGCCCTGCGCGCCATCGAGGGGTCGGCCAGCGCGGCCTACTTTGGCGCCTTGCGCGCCTTCGTTGCCCCGGAGTGGCAGTTCGAACACCGCCAGAGGCGTCCCCCAAGAGATCCGGTGAACGCCCTCCTGTCATTGGGCTATGTGCTGCTGGGCAACGAACTCCAGGGCATTGTCGCTGGACTGGGCCTGGACCCTTACCTGGGCCTGTATCACGATGTCCGCTACGGGCGGGCCTCCCTGGCGCTAGATGTGCTGGAGCCATTTCGCGCACCGGTCATCGACCGCCTGGCCCTCCGCCTGCTTAACCTCAAACAGCTCAGTCGCCACGACTTCCAGGTGCACCCCACCTTAGGGGTGAGGCTTGCGCCGCAGGGCCTGAAGAAGTTCTTTGCCGAGTATGAACGCTGGCTGAGCCAGCCCTCGCTGCCCTCACAGGCGCACTCGTTCCGTCGGTTGCTGCGGCTGGAGGTGGCAAAGCTGCGCCGGGCCATCGCAAAAGGAGAACCGTACGATGCCTATACCTTCCTATAGCTTTTACCTGATCTCCTACGACATTCCGGATGACCGGCGACGGCTGCGAGTGGCGAAAATTCTGCTTGATTCTGGCAGCAGAGTTCAGTACAGTGTGTTTGAGGCCAACCCGGCGCCGCAACATGTGGCCCGGTTGAAGCAGCGCTTGGCCAAGGTGTTGGACGAACGGAAGGACTCTGTCCGCCTCTATGCACTGTGCGCGCAATGCACGGAGCGGGTGGAGATCTTGGGGAGAGGGGAGGCAACCAGGGATCAGGCCGTGTACATTGTCTGAGTGCAGAGGAATCTGTCATGGAGGGGCCGGTGTTCGGTTTTCGACCAGGGGCTTGCCAAAGGGCGATAACCCAAGCCGGATGAGGTGGTTGGGTAGGGTCGGGCTCCGGGCTGTGGGTGTCCACCGAAGCGCAGGGAGGAGCCGCCGCGGGCAGGTATGCCACAGTGGCCCTGGAACTGCCGTTGCCAGCGGCAGTTGCCGGCCCGACGGTGTCAAAACATGACCTGAAGGAAGAGGAATTGAGACTTGCCTCCTTCGATTGCCGGCTTGCGCCACCTGGGCCGGCTTAGTGTCAAAACATGACCTGAAGGAAGAGGGATTGAGAGGTAGCCGGGTAACGACGGCACTGCCGTCGCCCACCCCGGTGGCAAAACGTGACCCGAAGGAAAAGGGATTGAGATGGCGGGGATACCCCAACGGGGTAGGCGAGGGCATTGCCCCCGCCTACCCGGAAAAGGGGGGTACTGCCCTCGCCTACCCGGAAGATTGGGAGATTGCCCTCGCCGACTCAGAAGGGAACGATGAGCCCTTGCTTACCCGGAAGATGAGGGTGAGCCGGGCCCACTGCTCGGCCTTCCTTGACTCCTGCGCCTTGGCGTTGGCCCGTGCGGGCAGCAGGGCTCAGCACGCGCCAAGCCTCGTGCCACCGTGCTCCGCTGCCCATTTCCCGCCGGCTCCCGCCTCACCTTCCACTTGCCCCTTGATTTTCCTGCAGCATATCGCTATATTTGGATATCCGTTGCGAGGATGAGGCGCCGCCGTTCGGGCAGTGCCTGTGCATAGAGATGGACCCCCAGCAGGCTGGAAACGATCTGTGCCACACGCGAAAGCTGCCTCGTCGCACCCCTTGCGCCCGCGCAGAGACCAACGGTCCTCGCATTTTCAGCAGCCCCGTTTTCCGTGGTTCTGGCACCTCTGGGGGCACCTCGTCCTCACCCGTCCAGTGAACGTGTTCATCGGTGGGTTGTCGATATTCGTCGGGGCGCTGGTGACCGGTACGGTGCAGCCTCTGCAGCGGGTGCTCCTGGCCTGTATCTCAGGAGCCTTGGTTGCTGCGGGCGCAAACGCCATCAACGATTACTTCGACGTGGAGATCGACCGGCGCAACAAGCCCTATCGGCCGCTCCCGGCAGGTAGGGTCACGCGCCGGGCAGCCAAGATTCAGGCACTGCTGCTTTTGGCTCTGGGCAGTGCCTTTGGGGGGGGCATAGGCGTGTTGCCCCTGCTGGTGGCCACACTGACCGCAGTGTTGCTGTATGTCTACAGTTGGCGGCTTAAGCGCACGGTGCTGTGGGGGAATGTGACGGTGAGCGTAGCCACAGCCCTGGCGTTCCTCTACGGCGGGCTGGCAGTAGGAAGACCTTGGGCCGCATCCATTCCCGCGGGCTTTGCTTTTCTCTTCCACCTCGGGCGGGAGGTCATCAAGGATGTTGAGGACATGCACGGGGACCGGCTGGAGGGGGCAGTGACACTGCCCATTCGCCATGGCCTGCGCACCGCGCTGGGGGTGGCCACGGCCGTCTATGCTCTGGTGGTGCTGGTCACGCCTCTGCCTTATTTTGGCCGCGTCTACGGCCTGGCCTATTTAGTGGTGGTGCTAGCCGGCGTGGACACGGTGGTGGCCTACGTGCTGGTGCAGATGTGGCGCCGACCAGAACCGGTGGTCCTCCATCGCCTGAGCGAGCTCTTGAAAGCAGACATGTTTGTGGGCCTGGTGGCCATTTATGTGGGCCGGTAGCAGGTCGGCCTTCCGGTTCGTAGCGAAGCAAGGAAGGGTAGTCCTGTGCGTGCAGTGCTGCAGCGAGTGACTTCGGCATCGGTGGAGATAGAGGGTACTTGCGCCGGGAGCATCGGCAAGGGACTGGTGATCCTGGTGGGGGTGCGCAACGGTGATAGCGCGGAGGATGCGGAATTTCTTGCGCAAAAGTGCGTCAACCTCCGTATTTTTGCTGACGACCAGGGCAAATTCAACCTGTCTGCCCTGGACGTGGGCGCGGAGCTGCTGGTGGTCTCCCAGTTCACTCTGTATGCCGATTGCCGCCGCGGTCGCCGGCCCGGCTTTACCGAGGCGGCGCCTCCCGAGCTTTCCCAGCCGCTCTACGAGCACTTTGTGCATGCGCTTCGCGGATATGGCCTGAAAGTGGCCGAAGGGGTGTTTGGCGCGCACATGCTGGTGCGCATCCACAACGACGGTCCGGTCACGGTGATCGTGGACACACCTGGGCAGGGGCAATGACGGCGGCGCAGGGCGTGGCACAGCGGCTGCTTGGTTTGGGAGACAGGCCGGTGATCTTGGCCTCGGCCTCGGCCCGGCGGGCGCAGTTGCTCCGCGCGCTGGGATTGGAGTTCACCGTAGTGCCGAGCAACGTGCCCGAGGACAACGGCCTGGCCCAGGACCCGGTGGCGCATGTGCGAGAGCTGGCCCTGGCCAAGGCACAGGAGGTGGCGGCCCGTGTCACCCACGGGGTGGTGATTGGCGCCGACACGGTCGTGGTCTTGGAAGGCCGCATCCTGGGCAAGCCGGTCGATGCCCAGGAGGCGCGCGCCATGTTGGCCATGCTGAGTGGACGCACGCATGAGGTCTACACTGGCTTTGCCCTGGTGGAAAAGCCAGGGCCGCGAGTGCTGGTGGACCACGAACGGACGCGGGTGCATTTCCGCGAGCTCAGCGCCGAAGAGATCGACGCCTACGTGGCCACCGGGAGCCCCATGGACAAGGCTGGTGCCTATGGCATCCAGGATCTCAGTGCGATCTTTGTGGACCGAATCGAAGGGTGCTTTTATAACGTGGTAGGCTTTCCGCTGGCCAGATTCTACCTGGCTTGTCGGGAGTTTTGTCGAATGAAGGAGTGACGTGTGGCTGTTGAGGAGAATGCAGGCATCAAAGGGATAAGACGCGCCATTGGCGACGAGTTGCGGCGGGCACGGGAGCGGAAGAAGGCCTCGCTCAACGACGTGGCCAAGCGGACAAAGATCAACCCCGTCTACTTGCAGAGCATCGAAGAGGGAGAGTTTAGCTTTCTCCCGGAGCCCTATGTGCGGGCTTTTATCCGCGCCTATGCCCAGGAGGTGGGGCTGGAGCCCTCAACGATGCTCAAGCCGCTGGATCGGGTGCGCGAACGTCCGCATGAGGCCAAACCCGTGGTGCCTGTGCAGGATGCCAGCAAAGGGCCGTCCTTGAGCGCGATCTTTGCCCGCCTAAAGGGGCTGTTCAGTAAGCCAAAAGGTTTGAGCCTGTGGCTGATCATCGGTGGCGTCGTGCTCGTGGGGCTGGTGGCAGTCTATGTCCGGAACTACGAAGGCCTGTTTGGCACGCGCACGGTGCCAGTCAGGTCCGCCGCTCAACGAGTGACCGCTGATGCACACTCCCCTACGGAGCTGTTGCTGCAGATCGAGTGGCTCGCCGAGACCTGGGCCCAGGTGGCAGCCGACGATAGCACGCTCACCGAGGGCCTATACAAGGCGGGTGAACGCAAGAGCTGGCGTGCCCATGGGCATTTTCAGGTGAAGGCGGCAGATGGCGCGGCAGTGGTGATGTTCCTCAACGGCGCTCCATTGGGTCGGCTGGGCGACAAGGGCAAGGAGACAAGCGTGCGCATCGAGCGCCAAGGGATCGTGAGCAGAGTAACCCGGCGCGGCCCTGATCGCACGCCGGTTGAGTTTGAGCAGTTGACAGTGGAGCAATACCGGGGCGGTTTGCCGAGGAGGCAGCCATGAGCCCTGCTCAGCTCCTCTAAGAGGTGGTCCTGGCGGTGCTGGCCGGATGTGTGGACTGCCAACCCGCAGCTGGGCGGAAAGATTCTCACCGGCTGGTTGACGCAGGAAAAGTTGCTCATGGAAATGGACAATTACCGGGCCGACTTTGACAGGTACGAGCCCGACCAGGAGGCGCTGGCGGTGCTGCGCAGCTATGACCGCGACGTGGAACTGCTGGCGTTTATCGGCACTTGGTGCGCAGACTGTGCCCGCGAGGTGCCGCGCTTTCTCAAGAGCGTCTACCTGGCCCACAATCCGCGCCTGCATGTGAAGCTCCTGGCTTTGGACCGCAGCCTGCGCGACCCAGGGGGCGTGGCCGAGCAGTACTCCATAGACCACGTGCCCACGTTCGTGGTGGTGATAGACGGCATGGAAGTCGGGCGCATCGTCGAGACGCCGTCATCGACGGTGGAACATGATCTTGCGCTCTTGTTGGCAGCGGGGTCCGACCTATGAGGCGCGTGGAGCCCGGGGCTGACGTCTACTTTATTGCCATTTGTGGCACGGCCATGGCAGCACTGGCGGCGATGCTCAAGCGTCTGGGCTATCGGGTGCGCGGCTCGGACAAGGACGTCTACCCGCCGATGAGCACCTTCCTTGCCGAACAGGGCATCCCGGTGTATGAGGGGTTCGATGCGGCCCACCTGGAGCCACCCCCTGACCTGGTGGTCATTGGCAACGCCATGTCCCGCGGCAATCCAGAAGTAGAGGCGGTCTTGGCGCGCAAGCTCCACTACACCTCCATGCCGGAGGCGTTAAAGGAGTTCTTTCTCCGTGATCGCTATTCGGTGGTGGTGACCGGCACGCACGGCAAGACCACCACCAGCTCCATGATCGCCTGGGCCCTGGAAACGGCGGGGCTTGATCCGAGCTTCCTCATCGGCGGCATTCCCTGCAATTTCAAGCAAGGGTTCAAGCACGGCTCAGGCAGGCACTTCGTCGTCGAAGGGGACGAGTACGACACCGCCTTCTTCGACAAGGGGCCTAAGTTCATGCACTACCTCCCGGACGTGGCGGTGGTGAACAACATCGAATTCGACCACGCTGACATCTACAACAGTCTGGACGAAATCAAGCTTGCCTTCCGACGATTCATCAACATCGTGCCGCGCAACGGGCTTCTTGTGGCTGGTGCTGACGACCCGGTGGTGATGGAGTTGGCGCAAGGGGCCCTGTGCCCGGTACATAGCTTTGGCCTTGGCCCTGGAGCTACCTGGCGCGCCGAGGGCATCGCCTTCGGGCCTGGCGGCACACGCTTTGTGGCGCTGTATCGTGGCCGCAAGGAGGCCGAGTTCCAGACCAGGCTCACCGGTGTGCACAATGTGCGCAATGCCCTGGCAGCCATTGCCACCTGCCGTTTTCTTGGCGTAAGCTGTGCGCAGATCGCCGCTGCCCTGGCCTCCTACCAGGGAGTGCGCAAGCGCTTGGAGCTTCGCGCCGAAGTCAATGGCATCAAGATCTATGACGATTTTGCCCATCACCCCACGGCCATAAAGGAAACATTGGCCGGGGTGCGGGCGCTGCACCCGGGGGGAGAGATTTGGGCCTTGTACGAACCGCGGACGGCCACGGCGCGGCGGAGGGTGTTCCAAAGGGAGTTGGCCGAGAGCTTTGATGCGGCCGAGCACGTGGTGGTGGCGCCGGTGCATCGGCCAGACAAGGTGCGCCCTGAGGAGCTCTTTTCGGTGCCGCAGCTCGTGGCCGACCTGAGGGCGCGCCACAAGGGCGCCCACCACTTCCCGGACGTAGACTCCATTGCCACCTTTGTGACGGCACAGGTGCGCCCGGGAGATGTGATTGTGACGCTGAGTAACGGTGATTTTGAGGGCATTCACGACAAGCTACAACAGGCTCTGGAGAGGAAGTACGGCGATGGGGCAAGGAAGTGAGGAGAAGAAAGGGGGAGGGAAACCGCGCTCCAGGATGAGCAAAATCGACCGCATCTTGATCGAGGTGCAGCGCAGTCTGCGCGACTCATGTGTGCCGGCAACGCTGACCGATCTGACTGCGCTGGAACGCAAGCGCATTCACCGCTTTTTTGACGGCAATCCGGAGTATGAGACCAAGACCTACCGCACCGACGGCGACTATGTGCTCAAGGTTTTCCCCGTGGGCAACATCAAGAGGCTTGCCGAGCAGAAGGCTGAGGAGGCGCGGCAGAAGCAGTGCGTGGTGGCCCTGCCTCCCATGGGGAGCTTCGAGCGCTTTGTCGTGCACAACGCCCTGAAACAGTTTGCCGACCTGGAGACCACCAGCGTGGGGGAGGGCCCTGAGCGTCACGTGGAGATTCGTCCCCGGCGCTATGGGCGCGGGCTAAAACGCATCATCAAAAAGATCAAACTCCTCTGACAGGCGCGGCTCACTTCTGGGCCAACCAGATGGGAGTGGTGTAACAGGAGCGCCGTCCTTGGGGCCCTTGCGCGTGGAGCTCGCCCCGCAGGTAGAGGACGTCGTCTGCTGGTGAGACTTCTATTTCCTCCTCGTGAGAAAACCGCTCTGCAAATTGTGCGCATTCCCACAGGGGCTGCTCGCGCTGGGCTCCTCTTTTGCCTAGCCACACAGTGGCCCGCTCCAGTCTGCCGAATTCGGCGCTGGAGCGCAGGTGGAGCAGAAGCCGGTGAGGGGGATGGGGTGCCGTCTGGCCAATGCGCGCACAACCTGCCGCCGTCTGCGCCACCAGGTCCATGAATGGCCCGGTGGTCACCACGGTGCGCCCGGCGCGCAGCCCCTCTTTGACGCTCTGGAGCGAGAGTGGTCCCTGCAGCAGCACTCCGGTGCGGGCGACGCCAAAGAGCTGGTGGCGCTGTTCGCGCAGCGTGAGGAAGGGAAAGCCGATCTGGCGGAAGGTGGCAAAGTTGCCGTGTCCATCATTGCCGGCGATGAGGGAGAGCCGCTTACCGGTGCCCAGCAGGCGCACCCAGCGGCGCAATGCTGCCGGCATTGCCTGGTCCAGATGGCCGTTGTAGAGTTGCAGACCGTTGAGCCTGGGGTGGAGGTAGTCGGGGGTGGTCCACTTGCCGCGCCTGATCAACAGCCATTGCAGGAAAGGGGTGCGGTCCTCAGGGTGGGCGGCGTAGGCCAGCGCCTGCTCGTCCAGGCGGTCGAGGGCATTGGCAATGCTGAGCTGCGGCCGCGTGCGGAGCCAGCGCTCGGCACTATCGCCTGAGCCTTCCAAGAACTCACCGTTGTCGAGAACTAGCATGTGCACATTCCGCCGGCGACTGTTGCCGCAGGAGAGTTCTTCGCCAGGGATGACCACACACCCGGAATTGCTGGCGTTGAGCGCTGCCACTTCCGCGCGCATCTGGTGCCACTTGGGCAGGGCGTGATCGTTGCGCAGCGGGCTCCCAAGGCTGTCGTCCAGGTCGTAGGAGTGATCGGTGACGGCGAAGAAACTCAATCCCTCGGCAAGGGCCATGGCCAGTGTGGCCCGCAGTGGGGCGCCGAACTCCACCTGGTCGCTGGTGTACGCGGAATGACAGTGGAGGTCGCCGAAGTGCCACCCATCGGTAGCCGGAAGCGGCTCTTCGGCGAGGTAGCACTCCAGGGGGGCGTGGCTGGAGACGCGGTAGTTGTCGCTGAGGTAAACGCGGCGGGTGCCGGCCACAGTGAGCGTCAGTTTCACGGCCACTCGACATGGGCCAGATGCCGGTGGTCTGGGCACGACCAGCAGGGTGTACCACAGTGGTGCCCTGAGCTCGGCTGGTTGCCAGGCGGCGTCCGCTGTGTGTACCCGGCCGTCGGCGGTTTGCACCGAGACCTCCACGGCACTGAGTTCTCCTGGGAACAGGTGGGCGTCCTTCACCAGCACCAGCACAGGCAGGTCCCGGCCTGGGGCGAGCCGATGCGGCACGTCTGCCACCACCTCGGGCTCTGGCTTGCGGAGGCGGGAGGGGATCAGGCGGAAGGAGTAATGAGTTTCCGCATACCCCAGTGACGGGCAGAAAGGGACGAGTCGCATCGGTCGTCTACCTTCGGTGAAGCCGCCGGCGGGGGAAGGGTGCACGCGCCCGCAGGTATTTGTCCCAGCCGTAGCGCAACTTGCTGAACTGGCTGTCCACAAAGAACTCGTCGATACGGTAGAGGAAGCTGGGGTCGAAGTAGCAGTTGATATCGCAGCCCTGGCAAAAGCTGTGGCGCCCTTGGGTGCGCACATGCCACCGTCGACGTGGCGATAGCAGCGCGGCGCGAATGTTCCCGGCTATGGGCAGGCGCTCGCGGGCGTTGGGGAAGCAAGGAAGCAGCATGGTATTATCTGGCCCAATGACTACGGTGGCGCTCACTGCTCGGCAGCGTGGGGCTTTCCTCTGATTGCCTCCTTCCCGCCGCAGCCGCTGGAAGCCCCTGTTGAGGTACACGAAAGGGTGGGAGCGATAACTGTCCAGAAAGCGGAGGGCGTCGGCTGTCAAGGCTCCACCGGGAGGTGCAGTAAAGACCTGGTTGACGATCAGCTCGCAGCGTTGGTGCAAGGCCAAGCTGGCGAGCTCCGGGAGCTCCCAACAGCTCTCTTGGGTGGCCGTGAACAAGAGGTCTGGCGCCTCGCCCAAGGATTTGGCCAGCTCCAGTGCCGCGAGCACGTGAGCGGGGTCAGGTTTCCTGCGCCAGAGGCGCTGTTTGGTGGAGTCCAGCGTGTCCAGGGAAAAGTGCAAAAAGTCCACCAGTCGGCGGAGCTCCCGGGCGCGTGCGGGGTAGAGGATAACGTTGGTGGTGACGGTGGTATAGAGCCCTAGGGCCTTTGCCTCGGACAGCACGCGTGGCAGAGGTTCATAGAGCAGTGGCTCCCCACCGGTAAAGTCGACAAAGCGCACGCCGGCCTGTTTGAGGCCCCGGAGGTTGGCGACCACCTCGTCTGCACCGGCGTCGGGCACGGCGCGGAGTTCCTGCCGGCGCCAGATCTGACAATACCGGCAGGCGGCATTGCAGCGATAGGTGACGTAGTAGAGGCACAGTATCGGGGCCTGGCGCCAGGAGCGCACGGTCAACTCCAGGAGTGTTGTTCGGCAGAGGCCACTGTGGTGCGGGGGCAGCGTACTGGCGCCGGGACCCCAGGGCTGAGCATGTGGCCGGTGACGCGGTAGGTGGTCCCTTTCCAGCGCAGGGTGCGCGTAAACGGGAGAAGCGCCGCGCCGGCGAGCATATAGCTGGCGATCAGCGCCTCGAAGGAGAAAAGGTGGCGGAGGAGCATGCGCTCGCCCAGGAGGTGGCAAATGCGGCGCAGCACCAGTGCATCGGTCAGCAGCACTACTGCAGGCATCAGCAGCGCCGCGGGGTGAAGTGTGGAGAGGACGACCGCGGGGAGAAGGAGCAAACGCACGCCGCCCCCCAGGGCCAGGAGGACCTTTCCCGGCATGGCCACGCTCCTGCCCCCTACGGCCCAGCGCAGGCGCTGGTGGAGCAGACCCTGCCAGCTTTTCACCGGCCTGGTGAGAACCAAGGCAGCCGGCTCGGTCACAAAGCGTACACCCCAGCGTCCCGTGCTACATATGGCCTTGAATAGGGCAAAGTCTTCGGTGACACTGAAGCCAGCCCCGCGGTAGCCTCCCACCTCTTCGTAGGCTTGGCGACGAAAGGCCAGGTTATTGCCGACCCAGGTGAGCGGGGTCCCCATTGCGCCCGCACCTGCGGCTGCCGCCAAAAGGAAGAGCCAATCCAGCGCCTGGGCGCGAGCGAAGCTTGGGCTGGAGCCGTGGGTATCTACCGTGGTGAAACCGCACACCAGCCCCACCCGTGGGTCGAAATGTCTGACCATGGTGCGCACCCACTGGGGGTGAACGCGGCAGTCCGCGTCGGTCAGAAGGATGATTTCCCCACTGCTCTGTTCTATCCCTGCGGCCACTGCGGCCGCCTTTCCGCACAGAGTGTGCATGCCGTCGGCCACATGCACCAGGCGCGCGTGCGGGCGGCGGGCACAGAAGTCGGCCAAGAGCTCCAGGGTGCGATCGCGACTGTCGTGATCCACCAATACGATTTCGAGGCTGTCTTCAGGATAGTCGAGACTTGCAAGCGAGGCAAGGCATGAGGGGAGGTTTGCTTCTTCGTCGCGTGCAGCTACCACAACGGTCACCTTCGGGAGATTGGGCTTCCCGCCAGTGGGGCTGCGCCGCAGCACGCCTGCGAGCAAAAGGCCTCCACACCCATAGATCAGACCAAACAGGGCCAGCAAGGTCGCCAGGATCGCCATCAATGCCCCTCGCCTTGCAAGGACACGCCGACAGTCCGCTCAAGGGTCATGCGCAGGTCGAAAGGAGAGGCCAGAAAGAGCATTTGCACCGGTACCCTGGCCTCCCCGACGCTGAACCAGATAAAGATTCCGGAGCTCGCACTTGAAAGCCGGTTCGTGAGGATATCGGTCTTCCACGCGCGCCAGCCCGGGGAGGGTGTGCCGATGAAGCGCAGCAGAACTTTGTCTGCGGTGCAACTGCCTGCCGGCCCCCGCACGTGCTCGGGTCCGAGATTTTCGGCCGTCAATCGCCAGACCAGTCCCTCCCCATCCAAGATGTACGCGCGCTTCTCACCAGGCACAAGGGGATACATGCGCAGATGGTAGACCAGGGAGAGAATGTCCCGGGTACCCATCGGCGCCTGCCATTGGCGGCCATCAGTGGTGCGCGCCACCTCCCCAGAGCGATCGAACAGGTACTCGATAGTGTGCGCGATGTTCTTCTGGCGAATTTCTTTGACCACCCGCTGCGGTAGAAGTTCCTGGTCCACCTCCGTGGCGTAGACATTGTCGGCCCAGAAGAACTTGCGATAGAGGGCCGGGGTGCGCATCGTAGCCTTGAGAGTGAGAGCGGTGTCTGAGCTCTTCACGGCCTCTATTTGGAACTGACCCGCCTGAAACTGACCGTAGCGCATCTTGTAGGTGAGCCGCTCTTTGACGGCGGCGGGAGCAGAATCGCCAGGTGCGGCTGCTGCGGCTTGAAACCACAGGCCGAGGAAGAAGGTCAGTGGCACAAGCATGTCCTTTCGCTCCATACTCAGCACGGGTCGGTCTCCGGAATCCGGGGAGTTGACGGGTCGCCACCCTGGCTCTGGCTGGCGGGGCGCAAGGCCCTGTTGGTCCGGCGTCCCTTCCAGGTAAAGTTGCCGAAGGTGCCGACGATGCCCACGACCACCACGTACGGCACCTCCAGCACGGTCCACAAGGGGAAATAGACGAGCAGGTCGCTGCGGCCGAAGAACTGGGCAGCGCGCCCCACCAGCATCAGTTCTGCCAGCACCTTGGCTGCGAAGGACGCCACTACTGGCACCGCCAGGGCCAGCACAAAAGGAGCGCACACAGCCCCCCCCAAGAGCGCCACGTTGAAGAGGTAGACACTGAGTATGTAGGCGAAGAAGGCAAGATTCTGCCTGAGCTGGAAGGCGCCGTTGGAAGCCCAGCGTACGCGCTGGTGAAACAGACGCCGCAGGCTCCGCTCCGGCTCGCTGGCATTGTAGGCACGCGGGCTGGCAGCAAAGCGCAGACGCCAACGGGTTCGTCTTCGCACCAGTTGCAGCAGCAGCACGTCGTCTCCGGACATGCGATGCCCGATGGCCCGGAATCCGCCCACCTCCTCGTACACGCAACGCCGGTAGCCAAGGTTCTGTCCAGAAGCGGCCAGCGGAAAGCCGAGGTTGCAGGAGCCGGCGGCAGCCCCCATCAGGGCCAGAAAATCTACCGCCTGCAGCTGTTCCAGAGTGCTGCGGCGCTCGTGCTTGCGCCCCAATTGGGAAAAGCCTACCACCATCCCCACCCGCGGCAAGAAGTACGACACCATGGTCTCGATCCAGGTGGAACGCACCCGGCAGTCGGCGTCAGTGGTCAAAATGATTTCACCTTGGCCGTGGGCGATGCCTGTGGCCAGAGCCTGCTTTTTGGGACTCAGGTGACCGTCTCCTGGCTCCGCGCGCAGGTAGTGAAAGTGCGGGTACTTTTGCACATAGCTCTGCACGATTTCCGCGGTGCGGTCCGCTGAGTCGTCGTCCACCACGATGACCTCGTACTTGTCGCGGGGATAGGTCTGGTGCACAAGATCCTCGAGCAAGCGCCCGATGGTGCCCTGCTCATTGCGCGCCGCAATCACCACCGACACCGAGTACTGGCGGCGATTGAGGCCTGGTTTGGGGAAGAAGAGCCCGAGCCAGAAAAGCAGCACTACGGCCACATACACCGCAGTCAGTACCGCGAGCGCATGAACAAACCACGTCGTCATGCCTGAACCTCTGTCACCCGCACGCCCCTGCGCGCCACGGTCCCTTTCCAGGAAAACTTGCCGAGGGCCCCCCAGGCGGCGAAGATGACCACGTAGGGAAGGTAGAGCAGCGCGCCCAGGGGGATGTACGGCCACAGATAGCGCTTGCCGAAGCGCGCCGCGCCGTAGCCGACCAGAAGGAACTCCGGAACCCAAACCGTGGCCAGCCCCGCGACCAGGGTCCATGGAGAAATCAGGCCCAAGAGTGCGGCCGGCACCGCTGCCAGCAACGCACAATGGCACAAGTAGATGCATATGAGCAAAGTGGTGAGCCAGGCGGCGTAGAAGAGCCCCTTGGAGGCGTGCCGCGCACGCTGGTGGCCAAAGTGGCTCAGGCTCTCCGGACCGGCGCAGGAGACCACGGCGCCTCTATCCCAGGCGTAGCGAATTCGCCATGCGGAGCGGGCAACTTTGTGCAGAAAGAGATCGTCGTCGCCGGAAAGGAGACGTTCTCCACCAGCAAAACCGCCCACTGCCTCGTAGACTTTTTTGCGATAGCTGACGTTGGCCCCGGTGCAGGTGAGCGGCACTCCTAATCCGATGCCACCGGCCGCCACACAGGCCATGGCTACTGAATCAAGCTCCACCAGACGCGCCACAACGCGGGAGGGCGCGGCGGACCTGATGCGAGAAAACCCGGCCACGAGACCCACCTCCGGCGTGAAATAGGACACCATCGCCGCCACCCAGGTGGGCGGTGGCACACAGTCAGCATCGGTGCACAAGATGATGTCGCCACGGGCCCGCGCGATGCCGCTGGCAAGGGCGTGCTTCTTCGGCGACCAGGAAGGGGGACACTCGGTCACGCGCACGAGCTCCAGGTTCGGATGCGCTGCCGCCAGCTCCTCCACAAGGGCGGCAGTGCTGTCCTGCGACCGGTCGTCGACCACGACGATGTGAAGCTTGTCCACCGGATAGTCTTGTGCCAGCAACGCGCGCACGCACCGCCCGATCATCCGCTCCTCATTGCGCGCCGCCACCACGACTGTCACCGCAGGGCGCACCTTGGTTCGCGCGCCTTCCGGGCGCATCAGACCGATGAGCAGGGCGAGCAAAAAGAGAGCAAAGAACCCGGCGAGCCAAAGCAACACAACACTGAACGCGCTGGTGACCACAGGCGTCTACTCCTAGTAGTTCACTGCAACAGCAATGCTGGCCCGACGCTCAAAACCGGCGCGCCCGGCCACATGCCCCCGGTTCCGCAGATGCGTGCTTGCGTAGACGAAAGAGACAAACACATCCTTGCGCACCTGGTCGACCACCTGCACCGCCACGGTCCTGCCGCACTCCACCACTCCGCCCAGGAAAGATTTGCGCTCAGAACCTCCTTCCGGGTAGGGCTTCCACAGACCACCCTCACCGCTGCGTTGCCACTGCACCAGCGCTTGCGTGGAGACATCCCGGGTCCATTGATACTCGGCCGAAATGGCCAGGCAGTCGCCGTCCGGTCCTAGCCAGTGCCCAATGATGCGGTCATAGTGCACGTAGACGTTGAGCGAGTCGTAGTGGGTGTACACGAAGGGCTCGATGCGCGTGTATTCGAAGCGGATTACCGCTTCAGGCAAGGCCGGAGGGGAAACCCAGTGCCCGCCGATGGTGAAGCCGAACTTATTGCCGTAGTAGCGGAAGGGGTTCTTGGTCAAGGTCAGATCGTCCAGAAGCAGCTCCGCGTATGCCCTGACGTTCCGGGCAGGGAAGAGGACGAGGTCAAAGCTCATCATGTTATTGTCGCGGTCGCCCAGGTGGTGTTCGGCCACATGGTAGGGCATGAGAGGGTTGAGGTAACTGAACTCCACGTTGCGCCGGCCATAGAGCACGCTCTCTGAGCCTGCCAATACCAACCAGTCGGCCAGGCTGATCTCCAGACGATGAGCCGCAAGGTAGCGGGGGCCATCCATGGCTGTGAGGAAGGCGTGGATGGCGGTGAAGGAGAAGCGCTTGAAGGGCAGGTTGAAGCGGAAGGCATCGAAGAGCGGCATGGTGCGCGACAGAAGCAGACCGCCGCGCCAGCCAGGGCCCCAATGGGCCTGCATGCGTCCCACCTGCACCTTAGCGCCCAGCCCCTCGAAAGCAACGTACGCTTCTGCTTGGTCGGAGTAGACGTTGCGGCCGGAAGTCACCAACGGCATGCCCCGTTGCGGGTCAAAGCTCTCCTCCGGCACTGCGTCGCCGCGGGTCAGGGTGTTGCGTGCATCCACATAGAAGGCCAAGCGTTCGTGTAGTGACCCTCTGACGATGGCCCCGCCAATGGTGCGCCACTGGCGTAGTCCGGCGTGCATAGTGTCGGCACGCCGGGCATCCACTGCCTGGGCAAGGAGCGCATCCACAAAGGCGAAGCTGGTGCCCTCCTGCCAGCGCAGGAAGTGGCGCTCGCGGTACCGGGGCTGAATGCGCGATCCCACCATCGCAGGCTCGTCGCAGAACTCGCCTTTGAGCTGCTCCAACAGGGCGCGCTCGCTCCTGCTAAGGGCCCTGGGGTCCCTCTGGGCCGCCCGTTCGGCCGCAGCGATGAGCTCGGCCACCTCATCTCTGCCGAGCGGCAGCGCGCGTAGCCCAACTCTGCGCACCAAGCCTTTGGTCTCCAGCCGCTCCAGCAGGCGGTAGCCCCAATGGTCCATGGGCAAAAAGACCGATTGCCCTGCCCCTCCCAGGGCCGTCCCAAGGAGCACCATAGTTGTTACGAGCGTGCGGGCGACTGTGGACACAGGGCCTCCTCGAGCTGAGCTGGTGGCAGAGATATCGGCTTGAGGCCAATTTACTAAATCATTGGGAGAATTCAAGGGCTTTTTTCCCACCGCCGGGGAGGCGATCAGAGCAGGGCCTGCGGCAAGGGCGCAGGGCGCAGGCCAAGGGCTGGCAGCTGAGGGAGGAACAGCCGCACCGCCTGCGCGGTTCTCCTTGCGTGTGGGCTCCCGTCGTGCAGCAGGACGATGTCGCCGCCGCGTACCTTGCGAACCAGCCAGCGCGCCAGCTGCTCGGCGTCAACGTGCGGCCGATAGTCCCCAGTGCTCAGAGACCACAGCACAATCTCTTTGCCACAGGAGGAGGCCACTTTCACAAGCGCGGGGCTCAGGGAACCGTAGGGCGGACGGAAGCAACGCGGGGCCTCGCCGACCACATCTGCCACTACCTGGTCAGTGCGCAAAAGGTCTTGGCGAATGGCCTTCGCGCTCAGAAGTCCCGGGCGTGCGTGATCATAGGAGTGGGTGCCCAAGCCGTGGCCGGCGCGGACGATCTCTTGCACCAGCTCCGGATAAGCCTCGACGCGCTGGCCGAACACAAAAAAAGTGGCCAGACAGCGCTGGGCCGCCAACAGGTCCAACAGCAGCCGCGTGCCGTCGGGGTCAGGCCCATCGTCGAAGGTGAGATAGACCTCCTCCTTGTGCGGGCCGCGCCACATCGGCCATGGCAGAAGCTTTGTCACAAGCCAAGGCGTCCGATACATTCGCACTCCCGAATCCGCTGCGGGTGGTGCTATTGGCCATTGTGTCGCCGTCGCCTCGACCCAGGTGCCCGGTAGGCTTCCTGGACGAAGGCAAAAGGACGGGCTGTTCCCGCTGATGCCGACCTCAGTTCGAAACTGTGACCTAAGGGCATAACCCAGGCCGCGTTCTGTCGCACGACGACAGCCCCGAGCGACCGGAGACAGCTCGCGAGGCTCTGCCGCACCTCACTGGGCAGAACCACCGTTGTTGGCCAGCCGCTCCCGCAAAATGAACACCAGGCCAACCAGGCTCGGAAAGAGCACGTTAATAGCGAACAGCAACAGCGAGGCATTAAAGGCCGTGGTGTCTTGAACATCGACATAGGAGAAGAGCTCTACCGCCGCGCGTTCCCGCACTCCAAGGTCCCCCAACGAAATGGGGACCAGACTCTTGACAAAAAGCGTTGCGGTCGCGGCCTGCGCTGCCGGGAGCACACGGGCAGGCTCAAAGGCCAGCACCAAAATGTAGAACTGCCCGATGTAGACCATGTAGAAAAGGGCGCACAACCCCAGGAGCACCAGGGCTTGCTTCCTGCCGAAGTGGTCGAAGGTAGCAATCAGTTGCTTGATCTTGTCGCGAAAAGGGAGCGTGATGTTGATGCCGTACAACAGCGTCCGCATCGCCTCTGGGTGAAGTACAAAGTAGTAGAGCAAAAAGAGTACTGTCGCGGCGCATAGTACCAGCGGCCAGAGCACCAGCGGCTGCCGCAAGTGGGACAATAGCAGCAGCAACAGGCTTGCGGTTCCCCCCAGATAGAGGATTGCCGCAGCATAGAGCTTGTCCAGCAGGGCAAGGCCCAGCAAAGTGACCCACGGTCGGTCCTTAATAAAGACCACACGGCCAAACTCACCTACCCGGCCCGGAGTGATGAAACCCAGAGTAAAGCCGGCAAAGAGCGACGCGAGCAGTTCCGTAAGCGAGACCTCGGGCTTGATGAGCCGTACCAGGTAGCGCCACTTGTAGAACTGGAGGTAGATGTTGAGCACAGAAAGGGCCAGCGCCGCACCGAGACACTCCATGCGGGCACTGCGCAACGTGGCCCAGATGCGCGGCGGCTGGATGCGCTGGATCAGCACGGTCATCACCAAGAGGGCCACGAGCAGCTTGGCGAAAAAGACCACATGTCGTCTAGACAAACGTGCGCGTGCCCTCTGTGCAGTTGGCGCAGATGTCGATTTCATCTCCATGCAGGATCCGTTCCCGAAATGCAGTGTATGCAGTTGAACGCCAGATGGCTTCCAGAGGGGCGTCGGTGATGCTGCCCATGGCGTAGCGCCCGTCCTTGTCGAAACAGCAGGGCGACACGCGGCCATCGCTGTTCACTACCGCGCTGAACCATGGGCGTCGGCAGGGCAGCCGCCTCTTCCCTTTGGTCTGCAGGCGCCCCTGGACCAGGCGGTAACGGCGATAGCGCTCCTGGCGCGGCAAGAACTGCTCCGCCTCCAAGGGCGTGGTTACCTGCGCCGTTTTGAGCAGCAATCGATCGGCACCGAGCTCCCGCACCAGGGCACGGGCAGCCTGGACCTGATGTTCGTTCTGGCGCAGTACCAGAAATTGCACGAACACCCGCGGCGTCGCACTCTTTAGCCTCTTGCGCGCGGCAACGATAGCCCTTATCCCCGCGGTGACCCGGTCGAAATCTCCTCCCCAGCGGTACAGCCGGTAGGTCTCGTGGTCAGCGCCATCCAGCGATACGACCACAGTGTCCAGGCCCGAGGTGACTGTGCGCGCGACAAGGCCCGGCTCGTGGAAGAAGTGGCCGTTGGTGCTGGTGGTGACGTACATTCCGGTGCGCTTGGCATATTCAACGAAGTGCAAGAACTGGGGGTGAAGGTAGGGCTCGCCCTGGTTGAAAAGGAGGAGATAGGCCAGTCGGTCGCCAACTTGGTCGATGAGGTTCCGGAACAGGTGGAGGGGCAACCGTGCAGGTGGCCTTCCGATCTTTCCAGAGCCGGTGTGGCACTCTGGGCAGCGTAGATTGCAGCGGTTAGTGGGTTCCACCATCAGAACAGCCGGCAGGGCCCAGATGTGTGGGTGTCGGGTGGCAACCGAGGCCACGTACGAGCAAGCGGCCAGCACAGCGTTGCGCCAGCGGAGCCAGGTGAGGGCGTGACAAAGCCTGTCGAGGGCGACTTCTTTCATTGTTTCCGGGCCAGAACATACCAGGTGGGGTTCAGCCAGCAGTTGAACAACCCCTGGCGGTCGTTGACCAGTTTTGGCAGCCACCCGAGCATGCCGGCACGCCTGGCCAAAGAGGCCAAGCGAAGGTCCAAGCGAGCGCAGAAGGCGGCTCGCGGTTCCTTGCAGATGAAGCGAGCAGCTGCTCGGTTGACAAAGGTCATCTCCAGCCCTACCTGACGCATCAGCGTGCGCAGCGAGCGCCACGAGAGCAAAGCTGGCTCAGCAGTGCGCACCGGGCCATTGCCCCTCCGCCTTCGCGTGAGCAAGGTCACCGCCCGCCGGGGTAGCAAGGCTATCAGCGGCAAGCCCCAATGGGGGTCGGCAAGGCTGTTCCACGGCGACCAGCGATTGGGTGTGGAGAGGAAAGCAACCCCGCCTGTTTTCAGCACGCGTGCACTCTCCTGCACCACCCGAGCGGGGGCACAGACATGCTCGAGCATGTCCTGCAGGATCAGGCCGTCGATGGCGCGCTCCTTCAAGGGCAGCGCCTGGCCGTCCCCCCGGACAGCCAGCACGCGGAGGTTAGCGGTCTGCGCGCGCTGACGAGTCACCTGCAGCCGGCGCGCGTCTGCTTCCAGTGCCAGCACCGTGGCGCCCCGGGCGGCTAACGCTGCGCTCGTACCTCCTACGCCACAGCCCACATCCACCACCAGCGCTCCTAGCGGGAGCAGGGGAGCCAAAAGCTCGGCCACCAGTTCTCCGCGCCACCAGGAGCTGTCGTGATAGCGCCGCCAGCGCTCATAGTTGGCGTGCGTTGGCGGGGGCAACACCCTGTCCAGCAGGCCAGGGCCAACTGAGAAGGCTCGATTCAGTCGCGCCAGCGTATCTGTCCCACTCTGCTGGCGAGGCCGAGCACGGTGTTGTTCAGCACAAAGTAAAGTTCCCACAGACAAAAGGCGCCCCACGCAAGTTGTTGGCCAAATCTCCGCGCAGCCAGGCCGAGCACCCACGCGTCCAGCACGAGCTTCAGTGCCAGGGCCAGGCCACACATAATGAAGGAGCCCCCAGCAACCAGCGCCCATATGGGAGCTGCCCACAGCGCGACATTGCTCAGGTGAAACGCGGCATAGCCCGCCTTGATGCGGGCTGGATAGCGCCATCCCGCCGAGAGGTGTCGTCGCCGTTGTCTAAGCAGGTGGCGCACCGTCGTTGGCCCAGCACTGCGGACAAAGGTCGATGGACAGAGCGCATAGCGGGGCTGCCAGCCAGTGCGCCGGGCCACGAGATGAAGAAACAGGTCGTCGTCCCCAGAAGTCGAATGGAGGATCTCTTCCAGTCCGCCCACCTGATCGTACACACGGCGCCGGTAGGCTAGATTGCGACCGGTACAGGTAATGGGCCTGCCCAGGGCCATCCCTGCTGCCGCTACGGCCGCGGCTGCCAATGTGTCGAGAGCAACCACTGCCCCTACCAGCCCTTTGCCCTCCAGAGGAGCGTAACCTGCGACCAGACCAACATCCTGGTCGAAGTAGCGCACCATCCCTTCCACCCAGCCGACAGGAGGGCGACAGTCCGCATCCGTGAGGAACAGTAGCTCCCCGTGCGCTTGTGCGATCCCCTGCGCCAAGGCGTTTTTCTTGGGGCCAACGCCAGGTGGCACGCTGTCCACGTGGACCACCCGCACGCGCGCGTCCTCTCTCGCCCATCGCTGCAGGAGCGCTCCTGTGCCATCCTCGGAGCGGTCGTCGACGAGCACGAACTCTAAGAGGCTGGATGGATACGATTGAGCCAGCAAACAGGAGAGGAGGCCGGCGAGATTGTGGGCCTCGTTTCTGGCAGCGCACACCACGGTCACGCTCGGTTGCACGGCTGCTGCACCGACCTTCGTTGCCCGCAGGCCGGCCATCACTCCGCAGGCAAGGAGGGTGTAGACCGCCAGCGCAAGCAGAACCAGAACGCAGATCACCACTTCCTTAACAGCCTCAGCTCTCGGACAGGAGTCTCCAGCCCTGCTTGGAAAAGTAGAGAAAAAGCGCGAAACAAGCAAGGCTTTTGTCATCGTCACTGGTAGACAAAAAGGTATTGACAATGCCGCTTTTTTCGCCTACTTTTTAACCTCATGGTTGAAGTCGTCCCAGCGCGGAAGGAGTTATGGAGCTACAGCTGGCCTATGGTCAATCCGCCCTTACAATAGAGCTCCCCCAACACAGGGTTCTTGCGGTCGTGGACATTAGCGGGGAGTCACCTGCCTCAGAAGAAGCAGTTTTACGGCAGGCCCTGAGTGCACCCATAGGGTCGCGGCCATTGGCGCGCTTGCTCCGGAGAGGTGAACGCACCACCATTGTCATTCCGGATGCCTCACGCAGATGCGCCGCCCGTGTCTTCCTTCCTTGCCTGTTGGAAATCCTCAATGAGCGGGGGATTCGGGACGAAGACATCACTGTGCTTTTCGCCACTGGCAGCCACGGCCAACAAACTGAGGAAGAGCACCTGGAGGTGGTCGGACCGGAGGTCTATCGGCGGGTGCGCCTCGTCGATCACGACTGCCAGGACTATGGCCAGCTGGTCTATGTCGGGGAGACGGTCAGCGGCACACCGGTGTGGTTCCACAAGTATGTGGTCAAAGCCGAGCGCCTGCTAATTGCAGGCGGCACCAGCCACCACCCGCTGACTGGCTATGCGGGTGGACCTAAGCTGCTCAATCCGGGTTGCGTGGCCCTGGAGACGGTGTATCACTGCCATGCCTTGGGGGTCGACGACCAGAGTGGTGGGCTGGCCGCGGCATGCGCTGCCGGAGTTGCCGAGGGCAATCCCATCTACGAGGACATCATCGATTCGATGAAGTTCGTGCAGGTGGATTTTGCCTTGCACGTGCTTGTGGATGCGCAAGGAAGGGTGCGCCAGGCATGTGCCGGGTCCCTTGCTGCCAGTTGGGCACGGGGGCGCCAGATGGCCGACTCCCTCTATCGCGTCCGGGTGGAGCGGCGCGTGCCTCTGGTCATCGCCAGCTGCGGCGGTTCGCCCTTCGATGACGACTTTGTCAAAGCCTTCCGAGCCATAAGGAACGCCTCGACGCTGGTGAGGGACGGGGGACATTTGCTTCTGTTCGCGGCCTGTCCGCGGGGTGTAGGCGCGAGGCATTTCCTGGAGTTTTTCGCCGTTGGCTCCGACCAGGAGCTGGCCCGCCAGCTTCGCGGGTCTTACAGGAGTTTTGGCACCACAGCCCTGGGTTTGCGCCACTTGCTGCGTCGCCTACGAATCACTATGGTAGGAGCTCTGGCGCCCGCGGCGGCCGCGGCCATGGGGGTAGAAGTTGAACCCTCGCCAGAGCAGGCCGTGGCGCGAGCACTCGCGGAGCTGCCGCAAGGCCGTCAGATAGCAGTTGTGCCCCATGCGCACTTTACCCTGCCAGCCGTGGAGGGGCGATGAGGCTGAGGATTTGGCGCTGGGTAGGGTTGTGCGTGGTCGTCCTTTGTCTCAGTTGCAGCTCCTTCGAGCCTGTCCCACGGGCGCGGGGTGCGGCGGCCTCTGGTAATCGTGTGCACGTGCGGCCCGACGAGGGCACCGAGGCGCGGGAGCCACAAGGGGGGAACGCCCCGTACGGCTCTGGAGCGCCGGCTGGCCGCCGCACATGGAGCGGGCTCAGCAACGAGCAGATCCTGGCCCTGGCAAACGAGATCAAGGCCTTTTTGGGGGCGCCGTATCTCTGGGGCGGCTCTTCTCCAGAAGGTGTTGACTGCTCGGGGTTTGTGTACGCGGTGTTCAGGCGCGCCTGGGGCCTGACCCTGCCCCGCTCCACCGAGGGGATGCGCGGCGTGGGCGACCTGGTGGACAAGGATTCGCTGCGCTTCTCTGACCTGGTTTTCTTTGAGGCCCCAGGCGTGCGCCAGGCTTCGCACGTGGGCATCTACGTGGCCAAGGGGCTGTTCGTGCATGCCAGTCCAACCAAGGGTGTGGTCCTCTCTGACCTTGAAGAGGAATACTTCCGACAACACTACGCAGGGGCCAGACGACTCATACGCTATGTGGCGCAGTGAAGCTGGCCCTGGTGGCCGACAGTCACGCACATGCGCCGATGAGGTTTCAACGGGTTCAACAGCGAAAGCACTCGAAGGGAGCTGGTGGTGAGTGTAGAAAAAGGCGCGGAATTGACGGTGACGGTCGGCTCACTTGCCTTCGGAGGCAGGGGTGTTGCCCGCGTGGGGGACTTTGTCGTGTTCGTGGAGGGGGGGCTGCCAGGCCAAGAGGTGCGCGCACGCATTGTACGGCGCAAGCGGAGCTACGCAGAGGCGGAGATCATTGAAGTGGTGCATCAATCGCCGCTTGCCGCGGTGCCGGCTTGTGCCCATTTTCCCCATTGCGGCGGGTGTCAGTTGCAGCACCTTCGCTACGAAGCCCAGTTGGAGGCCAAGCGCCAGCACGTGGTGGATTCGTTGCAGCGGCTTGGGGGCGTGGTCTCCCCGCCAGTCGCGGCCATCCTGCCAAGCCCGGACCAGTTCTTCTATCGTAACAAGATGGAGTTCGCCTTCGCTGACCGGTTGTGGCTCCCTGCAGGGCCTTCCCAAAAGGAGATCCCCCAGCAGGGGCTTTTCCTGGGCCTCCACCCTCGCGGACGCTTCGATGCCGTGGTGGAAGTGACGGACTGTCGTCTCCTTTCGCCCCTCAGCAACGAGGTCCTGGCCTACGTGCGCCAGTTCGCCCGTGGGACTGAGCTTCCGGCCTTTTCCACCAAAACAAGGCGAGGCTTCTGGCGCCATGCGGTCATCCGAGAGGGCAAGCAGACCGGCGAGATGCTGGTGAACCTCGTGGTCTCTGAGTGCGTGGAACCAGTCCTGCAGACCTTGGCCGCGCGTCTGGCGGAGCAGTTCCCTGCGGTGGTGGGTGTCGTAACCACTATCTCCACTTCCCCGGCCAACGTGACCTACGGCGAGGAGCAGAAAGTGCTCGTGGGGCGGTCTTACCTCGAGGAACGGTTGGGACGCTATGTGTTCGAGATAACGGCCAGTTCTTTCTTCCAGTCCAATCCCAAGCATGCAGAAAGGTTGTACGGTATTGCCAGGGAGTACGCCGACCTCCACGGGGAGGAGGTGGTATATGACCTCTATTGCGGCACCGGCACGATCAGCATCTTCCTGGCGGCGAAGGCGCGCGAGGTTTGGGGGTTTGAGCTCGCCGAAGAGGCGGTGCAGGACGCCCGACGGAACTGCGCGCGCAATCGGGTGGGGAATTGTCACTTCGTCAGTGGAGATGTGCAGGCGTCGCTTGGGGCAATAGTCGATCAGGGTGGTGCGCCCAGACCACAGGTGGTTGTCCTGGATCCGCCTCGCGCTGGGGTGCACCCACGAGTGCTAAAACTTGTCGCCGACCTGAGGCCGCAGCGGGTGGTCTACGTCTCCTGCAACCCCTCCACCTTGGCGCGCGACGTGGCGTTCCTCTGCCAGCATGGCTATGGGGTACAGGCAGTGACCCCAGTTGATATGTTCCCACAAACCTGGCACGTCGAGGCAGTGGCACTACTCACCCAGGGCGCATAAGCGCCATTCCGCCACAGTGGGCTAAAAGCTTTTTTCTCATTGATTTTGGCACCGGAATTTCGTATCTTCAAAGGTCGATTTTTGCGGTAATATTGACAGCGTTGGACGCATAACTCACGCGTGAGGACGCAATGAGATCGCCGTTGAAGATCCTTTACGTGGCCTCGGAGGTAGCCCCATTTGCCAAGACCGGCGGACTTGCCGATGTGGCCGCCGCCCTACCGAAGGCGCTGCAAGAGCTGGGACACGACATCAGGGTGATGATGGCCAAGTATGGCGTCATCAATGAGCGGCGCTACGTGCTACGGGAGGTGATTCGGCTCAGAGAGATCGTTGTGGACCTCGGGGGCGAAAAGCTCGTCGGCAGTGTCAAGTCGGCCTTTATCCCTGATACCAAGGTGCAGGTTTACTTCTTGGACTACCCCCCGCTGTTCGGGAGGCCGGATCTGTACACGGACCCGAATACCGGTAAGGACTGGCCGGATAACGCCGAGCGGTTCACCTTCTTCTGCAAAGGGGTTCTGGAGACGCTAAAGCTGCTCCACTGGCAGCCGCACGTCATCCACTGCAACGACTGGCACACAGGTCTGATCCCCGCTCTTCTCCGTACCACCTACAGCCACGAGCGGCTCTTTGCCAAGACGTCCACCCTTTTCTCGATTCACAATCTCGCCTACCAGGGGGTGTTTAGCAAGGCCAAGTTCGCAATCACTGGATTGCCCGGAGAGCTGTTTCGCTCTCGGGGGGGCGTGGAGTTCCACGGGAAGCTGAGTTTCATGAAAGCAGGCATCGTCTTCGCCGATGCCCTGACCACCGTGAGCGAGCGTTACGCCCAGGAGATCACCAGCGACCCGGACTTGGCCTGCGGGCTCTTGCAGGAGCTTCAGGCCAGACGGGAATCGCTGTTCGGTATCCTGAACGGCATTGACGACAGCATCTGGAACCCCAAGACCGACCCTCTCATCGTCAGGAACTATTCGCTCACCGATCTGTCCGGCAAGCAGGAGAATAAGAAGGCTTTGCTGGAAGGGCTGGGACTGCCGTACCGTCCCGAGGTGCCGGTGATCGGCATGATCTCGCGTCTTGCCGACCAGAAAGGGTTCGACCTGCTTGCCGAGGCCTTTGCCGAGCTGATGAAACACGACCTCCAGTTTGTCCTGCTGGGTACCGGGGAGCCGAGGTACCACAAGCTCTTCGCCTCGCTGGCCAAGCGTTACTCGACTAAGGTGTCGGCGAACCTGCGGTTTGACAACACGCTTGCCCATCAGATCGAGGCGGGCGCCGACATGTTCTTGATGCCTTCGCGGTACGAACCGTGTGGGCTGAATCAGATGTATAGCCTGGTCTACGGCACCATCCCCATCGTGCGGGCGACCGGCGGACTGGCTGATACCATCACCGAATTTGACCCGGAACACTGCACTGGCAATGGGTTTGTCTTTGTCGAGTATAGTGCCCGGGCGTTGGTGGACGCGGTGGAGCGTGCTCTGGCGGTGTGGGGGGACCAAAAGGTGTGGCGCAGGCTGGTGAAGAGCGCCATGCGCAGCAACTTCAGCTGGAAGAATTCGGCCAGCAAGTACGTGAAGCTCTACGCCAGGCTGGAGATGAGTAAGAGGAAATGAGGGAGACTGTCCCAGCCTGCGACACCCTGTTTCCAGAGACGACAGGCAAGCGACCGCCAGCGCTGTGCCAGAGGAGCTGGGGCGTGGTAATCGCTTGTTTTCTTGGCGACTGTTGTGGCGGCGGCAAGCCCGAAACGATGGCACTATAGTTGCCGAAGTCGTGTGCTCACTGAGTGCATGGCGGCAGCTGGCAGCAGAAGGTACCGATGGAGGGAATTCAGCTCCGTACATCACAAGTCGGCGCAGCGGGCACAGTCACGCTCCTCCGGGTGAAGGGGTACGTGGATGCGACCACTGCACCGGAACTGCACAAGGCGGTGACGAAGCTCCAGCAGGAGGAGCATTACCAGATCGTCGTCGACCTGAGTGCGGTCAACTACATCAGCAGTGCGGGCTGGGGGGTGTTCGTTGGAGAGATTCGGAGCATTCGTGAGAGCGGCGGGAACCTGAAGGTCGTGCACATGACTCCTGAGGTGCGCGAGGTGTTTGAGATGCTGGAGTTCAACCGCATCCTCGCCTCGTATGAGAGCATCGAGGAGGCCGTCGAGGACTTTGACCTCTGCGCGGGCTATGACCTTTCCCGGAGCATGAGGCGGCAGGTGGCGGCGCCCGTGGAGTTCGATGTGCAGCCGGTCGTGCGTACTGCTCAGCCGCCGGTGGCGCGGCCACTCTCGGCCACCATTGAGGCCACCCGCTCGACGGTCAGTGAGGGGGGGCAGTTGGGGCGGCCGCCTGAGGCCATCGACCTGCCACTGACGGAGAAGGTGCGCAAGATCGTGTTGGAGAACCCCAACAATGGCGCCTGGGGGGTTATGCGGGCGTTGAACTCGCCTCGCTTCGGCTATACGCGCCTGAACTACTTTAAGGTGCGGAGCATTCTCAAGCGCCTGAATCTGGACACCAAAGAGAAACGCTATCGATTCTATCGCTCGCGTTGAGCAGTGAGGGTCGTTTGTATGGGCTGTGGTATGGGCGTGTTCTCGCAGTGGAAGGAAGCTCGGCCGCGGCGGCTGCGCCAACGCCTAACTCAGGTCGCAGTGGTGGCGGCCTTTTTGTTGTTGGCTGCCCTGGTCCTTGCCCAGCCGGGCTCTGGCGAGACACCCTCCACTTTCGGCTTCGGAGATGGGGTCCGCATCTTCATCTGGGAGAGCTGGGAGAGGGCAGAATTGCAGACCTTTGCCACCAAGTTCAGCAACGAATATGTCATCGACGGTGAGGGGTACATCATTCTGCCCATATTTGGCAAGCTCAAGGTTGTGGGTCTGACGCCGGAAGACCTGGTTGCGGTGTTGCGCGAGAGGCTGCGTCCTTACACCAAGGACCCGATCATCATGGTGACGCCGCTGGTGCGCGTGACCTTGTTGGGGCAGTTTAGGGCCCCTGGTTCCTACCGCGTGGACCCGCGTGAGGCGCTGTGGAGCGTGATCGAGCGGGCAGGAGGCCCTGCGCAGGACTGTGACCTGCAGCGCCTGCAGCTGCGGCGGGGTGGGCAGACCGTGCGCAAGAGCCTCCTGGCAAGCTGGGAGCGGGGCTCCTCGCTCCTGGAGATTGGCGTGCGCAGCGGCGACGTCATCTACGCGCCCCGCGTGCCGCGGCTGACCTTCCGCGACTTTGTCTACTACTTTCAGTTCATGATTTCTCTTGTTTCGCTGTACGTTGCCGTCAAGAGGTGGGATTGACATGGGTGTGCCTGCCGACGGGGGATTGCCTCCCATTGACAGCCTGCTGCTGGAAGAAGAGGCGCCGCGGGCCCAGCTGAATGTGGGCCGCCTGCTGCGGGGCGTGCTACGCCGGAAATGGATCGTGCTGGCGGTGACGCTGCTTGCGGTGGCAGTGGCTGCGTACCGCGCCAGGAAGGTGGTGCCCCTTTACAGCGCCACCGCCCGCATCTGGGTGCGGGGGTACGATGGCAGAGGCGGTACCGGGGCCGCGCTCGAGAGGGCGCACGTGTGGGAGTTTGGCACGCGTTCTTTCGCGGAGCGAGCGGCAGCGCAGTTCGGTCTCACCTGCGAGCTCCAAGGACCCTTCAGCCGCATGGCCCCGGGACAGGTCTTTGCCGAGTTCCGCACGGACGGGGAGCCGGTCCAGGGGTCCTATGTGCTGGAGCTCGATGCGGAAGGGCGCTTTTCCCTCAAGCAAATGGACGGGGAAGCGAGCCGGGTTATTGACAGTGGCTATGCCCGCCAGATCATCGACAGCTCGCGCACGGCCAACGGTTTCGCCTACCGCTTGTATCCTCATGTCTATGCCCCGCCCATGCACATCCCCTTTCGGGTGCGAAGTCTGCAAAGCGCGGCCAGCTTCCTTCAGTCGCGCGTGAAGACGATCTTTCGCAACCCGCCGGATGTGGTTGCCCTGAGCATGACCGATACCGATCCGGTGCGCGTGGCCAACATGGTGAACTACGTCGCCGAAATCTACATCGAAGAGGCCCGAAGGATGCGGCGTCGGGATGCCGAGCGCGCCATCAACGTCTTGGAGAGCAGGAAGCGCATAGCGGAGGAAAAGTACAAGGCCAGCGCCGAGGAGTTGCGCAAGTTCAAGCAGCGCTACCCCTTCCTCGAGGCGGCGGGGGTGGTGCAACAGAGCGAGGCCTTGGTCAGATTGGAAGCCCAGCAGCGTGCCCTCACCGACCGGAAGAAGCAACTGCGCATCCTGGTGGAGGAGCTGGGGACGGACTTTTCCCCGGAGCGACGGGAGCAGACCGGGCGATTTGTCATCAAGGCACTGGCAAACGCCGAGGGCCTGGCCAACGTGCCCGAGGTTCAGCTGGCTTTGGAACGCCTCGGGGATTTGGAGGGACAGTGGCAGACCACGGTGGTGGGACGAGGTTTTACCGAAGCGCATCCGCAATACCGGGAATTGAACGATAAGATAGTGCGGGAGTATCGAACAATTGCCGAGGCCGCTCGTGCCTACCTGGCCACGCTGGAGCAGCAGGAACAGGAGGTGGCCAGGACAATTGCGCAGTTTCGCTCGCAGCGGGCGGTGACGCCGGTGATCATGGACGAATACGCGGAGCTCCAGCGGCAGGCGGAAGCAAACGGGCGGCTTTACAACGAGTTGGCGCGCTTGGTGGAAGAGGAGCGAGTGGCCCAGTCGGTGGAGGCACAGAAGATCGGCTTCTTGGACCGGGCAACGGTGCCCAATGCTCCCATCTCTATGGGGCGCAAGAAGATTCTCCTGCTTGGCGGCGTCGTGGGACTCCTCCTGGGCTGCCTGATCGCGGCAGTCTTGGAGCTGGCAGACAAGACGATCCGTACGCCAGATGATGTGCGCGCCTTTCTGCGCCTGCAGGTATTAGGGGCGGTGCCGGCGTTGGACTTTAAGGACCTGAGCGAGTACGACGATTCCCAGCGGGCGCGGCTGGTGGACAGGCTCTTGGTGACCCATGATTACTCGCCGACCCCTATCGGGGAGGCCTATCGCGCCCTGCGCACTAATCTGCTCTTTTCCAAGCAGGCCGGCAAGATCCGTGCTCTGGTGATTACCAGCATCGCGCCCAACGAGGGCAAGTCGTTCACCGCGGCCAATCTGGCGATCATCATCGCCCAACAGAAGAGCAACACCCTCCTTGTGGACGGAGACCTCAGGCGAGGGGTGCTCCACAACACGTTCGGCTGTCCCAAAGAGCCCGGATTGACCAACTACCTGTCCGGCATGGCCACTTTGTCGGAAATAGTCTCCGAGACGCACATCCCCAATCTGTCGCTGGTGAGCTGCGGCGCACTCATTCCTAACCCGTCGGAGCTTCTGGGCTCGCTGCAGATGCGCCGATTCATTGAGGAAGTACGTCGCCGGTTCGATGTGGTCATCTTCGACAGTCCGCCGCTCAATGCTGCCACCGATGCCATCGTCATCGGCACGCAGGTAGACGCCATGCCCATCGTCATCCGCGCCGGCAGGACCAGGAGGGATCTGGCAAAAGAGCGTCTGGAGGCTTTGAAGAACATCCCGGTCAACGTCCTGGGCGTCATTCTTAACGGCGTGGAGTCGTACCGGTCGCATGAGGCCTACAGCTATTACCACTACTGACGGGCTTTGGCAAAGGCGTGCAGGGTGATGGTGCCCCGTATGACGAGGATGGAGCAATGCACATTCTGATCACTGGCGCTGCCGGCTTTATCGGCTCGCACGTGGCCGAACGGCTGCTCCAGGAGCGACACACATTGGTCGGGTTCGACGACTTTAATGACTTTTACGACCCGGCCGTCAAACGCGCCAACCTGAGGGCGGTGCTAGGGCAGGCGGGATTCAGTTTGGTGGAGGGGGACATACGCGATTTGAGGGCCTTGCAAGCTCTTTTTGCTCGGGAGCGGTTTGATGCCATCGTCCACCTTGCTGCGCGGGCCGGGGTGCGTCCCTCTATTCGCGACCCACTCTTGTACCAAGAGGTTAACTGTGCAGGGACGAACAATCTGTTGGAGATGGCCAGGCAGCACGGCGTGCAGAGGTTCCTGTTTGCTTCTTCCAGTTCGGTTTACGGGGCCAATCGCAAAGTCCCCTTTGCTGAGGACGATCCCGTTGACCACCCGGTATCGCCTTATGCGGCCACCAAGAAGGCGGGGGAGTTGCTCTGCTACACCTATCACCACCTGTTCGGGCTATCGGTAAGCTGCTTGCGCTTTTTCACGGTGTACGGCCCGCGACAGCGGCCGGATATGGCTGTTCACAAGTTCACCACGCTCATTGATCGCGGCCAGAAGGTCCCCATGTTTGGCGACGGGAGCTCGCGACGCGACTATACATTCATCACCGACATCATCGACGGCGTGGTGGCGGCACTGGAGCGTTGTGACGGCTATTCCATCTACAACCTGGGCGAGTCGCGCACGGTGGAGCTCAAGTATCTGATCGAGCTTATCAGCTCCTGTCTGGGCAAACCGGCTCTGGTGGAGAGGCTGCCAGAACAGCCAGGCGACGTGCCGGTGACCTACGCCGACATCAGCAGGGCACGCAAGGAGCTGGATTATGCGCCAAAGGTGAGCATTGAGGAGGGCATCGCCCGCTTTGTCGACTGGTACCGAAGCAGCGTAGAGGCAAGAAATCTGTAGCTAAACGCGGATGGTAGAGGAAAAGGAAATATTCCTGCGGGGTGTGGCGAGGGTGTTGGACGTGCTGATGGTGGCACTCTCCTTCGTGGTCGCCTACTTCCTCGACGAATGGCTGCGCCAACTCATCGAACTCTCTGTCAAGGCGTATAGCCGCGGGCCAACGTTTACCGGGTTGGTGGTTTTTACGCGCGGGAACGCCTGGATGCCTCTCATCTTTCCTCCGCTGTGGGTGGTGCTCCTGGGATGGCTTGGCTTGTACGCGGAATTTCGCCTCAAAACTTTTGGTCAGCTGGCTTCCATCATTGTCAGGGGCAGCCTGCTGGCGGGGATCGCGGCCGGGAGTGTGGTGTTTGCCCTGCAGGCGCAACTCACCAGCCGCTTCTTCGTCGCGGTCTTTACCATGACCGCCACGCTCATGTTGCTGCTGGAGAAAAGGCTTTTCCTGGCCTTACTCGATTACATCCACAAGCGGGGATACAACCAAGTCAACCTGCTCATCGTGGGCACGGGCAAGAGGGCCAGGGAGTTCATTCGGGCAGTGAAGAACCATGCGAACTGGGGACTGCGCATCGTCGGCCTCATCGATGACGAGCACGGCATGTACGGCAAGGAGGTCGAGGGGTACCGCGTGCTCGGGCGAATTCAGGACATCCCGTTCATCATTCACCGCAAGGTCATCGATCGGGTGATCTTTGTGGTGCCAAGGTTGTGGCTGCACCGCATTGATGAGGCCATCTTGGCCTGCGAAAAGGAGGGGATCTCCACCGCCATCAGTCTTGACCTCTATGACCTGCACATTGCGCGCACCCGCCAGACGGACTTTAGCGGCTTCCCCCTTCTCGAATTCGAGACCTTTAGAGCGCGGCAGTGGGAGCTTTTCGTCAAGCGCACCATGGACGTGGTGTTGTCCATCTTCTTCATCATTCTCTTCGCCCCACTCATGGCGGCCACGGCGGTGGCCATCAAGCTGACCTCGAAGGGGCCGGTGCTCTTCAAGCAGGTCAGGTGCGGGTTGAACGGTCGCAAGTTTACCCTGTACAAGTTCCGCAGCATGGTGGTCGGGGCGGAGATGAAGCGGCGTGAGATCGAGAAGATGAACGAGATGGACGGGCCGGCGTTCAAGATTAAGAAGGACCCGCGCGTGACGCCGGTGGGGCGGATTCTGCGCAAGACGAGCATCGATGAGCTGCCGCAGTTTTTCAACGTGCTCAAGGGGGACATGAGCATTGTCGGCCCGCGTCCGCCGCTGCCGGTGGAAGTGGAAATGTACGAAGTCTGGCAACGACGCAGGCTCTCGCTCAAGCCCGGTATTACCTGCATCTGGCAAGTGAGCGGCCGGAACAAGATCTCCTTCGAGCGCTGGATGGAGATGGACATGGAATACATCGACAACTGGTCGCTGTGGTTGGATCTGAAGATACTGGTAAAGACGGTCTTTGTGGTGCTGTTTGGTTACGGGGCCTCGTGACAGGTGGAGGAAGGTAACAGAGGGAGAGGCTAAGGAGGAGGCGCATGAACATTTGTGTGGTGGGAACAGGATACGTTGGGCTGGTGACGGGAACCTGCCTGGCCGAGTTAGGCAACGATGTGATCTGTGTGGACAAGGACCACGGCAAGATCGAGAAGCTGAAGAAGGGCATCATGCCTATCTACGAACCCGGTTTGGACGACCTGGTAGCAAAGAACGTGCGCGAGGGGCGCTTACACTTTGACACCGACCTGAAGCCGGCAACTGAGCGCTCGCTGGTCATCTTTATCGCCGTGGGCACACCGCCGAAAGAGGACGGCTCTGCCGACTTGCAGCATGTGGGCGAGGTGGCCAAGGAGATCGCCCGCTACATGAACGACTACAAAGTGATTGTGAACAAGAGCACCGTGCCAGTAGGCGCCGGCAAGTGGGTCAAAGAGGTCATCGAGCAGCACCAGACGCGCAAGGTCAAGTTCAGTGTGGTCTCCAACCCTGAGTTTCTGCGGGAAGGCTCGGCCATTGACGATTTCATGCGCCCAGACCGTGTGGTCATCGGCGGCGAGGACAGCGAGGCCATTGCCATCATGAAGGACCTCTATTCGCCCCTCTATCTGATCGAGACGCCCTTCGTGATCACCAACCTGGCCAGTGCCGAGCTCATCAAGTACGCCTCCAATGCCTTTTTGGCCACCAAGATCTCGTTCATCAACGAGATCGCCCTCGTCTGCGAGCGGGTGGGTGCCGATGTACATCACGTGGCCAAGGGCATGGGTCTGGATAACCGCATCGGGCGCAAGTTCTTGCACCCAGGTCCTGGTTTTGGCGGCTCGTGTTTCCCCAAGGATACACGCGCCTTGGTGCAGGTGGCAGAACAGGTGGGCTGTGACTTGCGCATCGTCAAGGCGACCATCGAGGTGAATGAACGCCAGCGCCAGATCATGATCGACAAGATCAAAAACAAGGTGGGTGACCTGCAGGGGAAGGTAATCGGCGTGCTCGGTCTCTCCTTCAAGCCCAATACCGACGACATGCGCGAGGCTCCGTCCATTACCATCATCAACGCTCTGTTGCAGGGCGGTGCCACGGTGAAGGCCTACGACCCGGTGGCCATGGAGGAGGCCAAGAAGGTGCTCAAGGGCGTGCACTATTGCAAAGAGACCTACGAAGTGGCCAAAGACGCCGACGCGCTGGTCTTTATCACCGAATGGAATCAATTCCGCAGCTTGGACCTGGATCGGCTGAAGAAGCTGCTGCGCAAACCAGTGGTCATCGATCTGCGGAACATTTACGAACCGGACAAGATGCGGGAGAAGGGGTTCGACTACGTTGCGGTGGGACGCTGAGGGATTTGCGCACGGTTCAGCGGGCTGTGCAGGGCACGGGGTGGATGGTCAGCCCCGTGCCCTTTGTCTGGTCATCACCTTTGGCCCTCCTGCTGCGGACCGGTAAGCGCCCGGAGGTCAAATCGCAGCGACGGATCCAGGTGAGGTTCTCTGATGTGCGGCATTTGTGGCATCTACTACGTTGAGGCGGGGAAGCAAGTGGAGCCGCACGTCTTGCGGCGCATGACCGACGTGATTGTCCACCGCGGGCCGGACGACGACGGATTCTATGTCGGCGACGGGGTTGGCCTGGGCATGCGCCGACTGAGCATCATCGACCTGGTGACCGGCAAGCAGCCCATGAGCAACGAGGACGGCACCGTGTGGGTGGTGTTCAACGGCGAAATCTACAACCACCTGGCGCTCCGGCAGGAACTGGAGGCGCGCGGGCATCGCTTTCGCACCCGGGCCGACACCGAGGCCATCCTGCACGCGTACGAGGAGTACGGTGAGCGCTGCCCAGAGCATCTCAATGGCATGTTCGCCTTTGCCGTCTATGATGTGCGGTCCAGGAGGCTGCTGTTGGCGCGGGACCGCCTCGGCATCAAGCCGCTCTACTACAGCTTCGACGGTCGGCGCCTGGTGTTTGGCTCTGAGCTCAAGTCGCTGCTCCAGGTGCCTGAGCTGCCGAGGGAACTGGACTTTCGCGCGCTGGACGCCTTCCTGACCTTTGAATACATCCCCGCCCCCTGGTCCATCTTTCGCGGGGTGGCCAAGCTCCCGCAGGCACATACCCTGGTGGTAGAGAACGGCCAGGTGCGACTGCGTCAGTACTGGCACCTGGCCTTTGGCACCGGCGAGCCGGTGGTCAAGTCCGAGCAGCAGTGGGGCGAAGAGCTGGTGGCACTGCTCGGCGATGCCGTGCGCATTCGCCTCATGAGCGACGTGCCGCTGGGGGCCTTCCTGAGCGGCGGTCTCGACTCCAGCTCGGTGGTGGCAATGATGAGCCGCGCCATGGACCAGCCGGTCAAGACCTTCTCCATCGGCTTCAGCGAGACGTCCTACAACGAGTTGGACTATGCCCGCACCGTGGCTCAGGCCTTTGGCACCGAACACCACGAGGAGATTATCACCCCGGACGCGGTCTCCTTGACCGAGACCCTGATCACCCACCTGGACGAACCACTGGGGGACTTTTCCATCTTTCCCACCTACATGGTGTCGAAAATGACTCGCCAGTACGTGACCGTGGCACTGTCTGGGGACGGGGGCGACGAGCTTCTGGCCGGCTACGACACCTATGTGGCGGATCGCTTGGCCCGCTCCTATCTACACCTGCCGCGGGTGCTGCGCCGAGGGCTCATCGAGCCGCTCGCCCGCCGCCTGCCACCCACGGAGAAGAAGAAGGGCCTGATCAATCGCACCACCAGGTTCGTCCAGGGCATGGCTCTGCCTGAGCACTTGCAGCACGTGCGCTGGATGATCTTCCTCTCCCAGGCACAGAAGCAGGCACTGTACACGCCGTCGCTGCTGGAGGCGTTGGCCGGAGCCAACCCCTACGAGTTCATCGAGGGCCACTTTGCGCAGGTGCGCGGAGCCGACCCCTTGAGCCAGCAGCAGTACGTGGACATCAAGACTTATCTGGCAGACGACATCTTAGTAAAAGTGGATCGCATGAGCATGGCGGTCTCGTTGGAGGCCAGGGTGCCATTCTTGGATTACAGGCTGGTGGAGCTGGTAGGGCGCATGCCCAGCACCCTACGGCTACGCAATGGCCAGACCAAGTACATCCTCAAGCGAGCCATGAGGGGGATCTTGCCGGAAAAAATCCTCACACGAGGCAAGGAAGGGTTCAGCATCCCCATCAAGAACTGGCTGAGAGCAGAACTGCGCCCGATGATGTTTGATCTGCTGTCGCCGGAGCGCCTGCGTCGCCAGGGCTACTTCGCCGCCGACTATGTCGAGTCACTCATGGCACAGCACCTCGCCGGGACGGCCAACCACAGTCATCAACTTTGGGCATTGATGGTCTTTCAAAAATGGTACGATTGGTACATGCGGAGGGCAGCATGACGATCGCTGCGACACCGTCGACGCTTCTGCAGGAGATTCGGCAGTACTGGAACAGTCATATCCACGATTTGGAAGTGGTGCGGCACGAGGTGGGCACTCTGGGCTTCTTTGACGATCTTGATGAGTACCGTTTTGACAAGCTGCGCTACTTGCCCCACGTTGTTAATTTCGATGGCTTTGCTGGCAAACGCCTCCTTGAGGTAGGGTGCGGCGCCGGCGTCGACCTAGTGCGCTTCGCCAGGGGCGGGGCACTTGTCACCGGCATCGATCTGGCGGAGCAGTCCATTGCCCTGACCAAAAAGAACTTTGCCCTCCGGGGCCTGTCAGGTGAGTTCCTGGTCATGAACGGGGAGGCGATGGAGTTTGCCGATAACAGTTTTGATGTGGTCTATGCCCATGGGGTATTGCAGTACACCGCCGATCCGGCCAAGATGATTCGGGAGATCCACCGGGTCCTGAAGCCGGGAGGCGAGGCCATCCTGATGGTGTACAACCGCTATTCGTGGCTGCGGCTGTTGTCCAAGCTCATGCACGTGGCGCTGGAGCACGAGGATGCCCCGGTGTTGCGGGTATTCAGCGCCGGCGAGTTTCGAGACCTGTTAGCAGACTTTCGCCGGGTGCGCTTACGTTGTGAGCGCTTTCCGGTGAAAACTCGCCTGCACGGCGGCCCCAAGGGGCTGCTCTACAACTGGGTCTTCGTGCCCGCGTTTGGCATAGTGCCCAAGCCGCTCATTCGCTGGTCAGGCTGGCACATCATGGCCTTTGCTACGAAATAGCCGCAACGCAGGCAGGCGGAAGGACCTCCGGTGAGAATGGCTGGCTTGCCACCGGGCGCAGCAAGGGCGGCGCTCAGGCAATGAGGGGAGACGACGCGAGCTAGTTCTCCGTCCACCGTCGGCAGTTTTCCGGAAATGCATTGGTTGTGCGGTAATAGTAAAAACGTCGTCCGACCTGTGCTGAAGTCCAGCGAGCTTCAGTTTCGTGGAGAAATCCCATTCAGACCGCGTGGAGGAGTGGCAGATGGGTAACGAGAGCTGGCAGTTGCAAATGTTCCGGCGCTCGCTGAAGAAGCGGGCCAAGGTGCGCACCCTCATCCGCATGCTGCCTGGGCTGCAGGGCAAGCGCTGTCTGGACATCACTTGCGGGGACAACACCGGGTCCTTGAACTACTACTTTCGCGCCCATGGTGGTTGGTGGACGTCCGCGGACCTGGAGGGCAGGAACCTGCCGGTGATGAAGAACCTTTTGGGTGCCCGCCTGCTCCACCTCGACGAGCGCAGATTCGCCTTTGCCGACAATAGCTTTGATATCGTTGTCTCCATCGACTGCCTTGAGCATTTGCCCGAGGAAGCCCCTTTTCTGGCGGAATTGTTTCGGGTGACCAAACCGGGGGGCGTGGCGATCGTGACGGTGCCTAACGGCGATGGCCGACTTTTGGCGAACAAGGTGAAGAAGTTGATCGGCATGACGCCCGAAAAGTACGGGCACGTGCGGCCTGGCTACACAGCAGAGGAATTGGCAGCGGTGGTGAACGCGGCTGGCTTCGTGGTGGAGGAGCATGCGGGGTACTCGAAGTTTTTCATGGAGTCCCTGGAGCTAGTCATCAACGCCATGTACGTGCTGGTGATGAAAAAATCAGAGACACCCGATGGGGTGATCGCTCCTACGTCGCAGGAGGAGCTCAAGAGCCACGGCCTTTCTTACAAGCTCTATAGTCTGTTCTACCCGGTGCTGTGGTTGGTCTCGCGTCTTGACCATGTGCTCTTCCGGGGCGGTCACTATGCTGTGGCGGTGCGGGCGGTCAAACCGATAACACGAGGGTGATGAGGGTACGATGAAGTCGCTGGTAACAGGAGCAGGAGGGTTTATCGGCAGCCATCTGGTTGAGCGGCTGGCAGAGGGAGGGCACCAGGTCGTCGCGGTGGACGTCCACTTCCCGCCTGAGCTGACTGGATTCGACGGAAAGGTGGATGTGGTCACTGGCGACTTTCGCAGCGAAGCCTTGATGCGCCAGGCCTTGACCGACTGTGATGTGGTGTTTCACCTGGCAAGTGCACATTTGCAGAGCCATTTGCCAGATAGCGAGTACTGGGATGTAAACGTGCACGGCCTGCAGCGGCTGTTGGAATGGAGCAAGGATGCCGGGGTGAAGCGCTTTGTGCACACCAGTACGGTCGGCGTGTATGGTCATATTGAGCGGCCGCCGGCCACGGAGGAGACCGAGTGTCGGCCACAGTCGATCTACGGGCAGACTAAGCTGGCAGGGGAGCGTGCAGCACTCCAGTTTGGCAAGGATCATGGCCTGCCGATAGTCGTGCTGCGGCCGGCCTGGGTTTATGGCTTGCGCTGCCGGCGGACCGAGCGCCTCCTGCGCATGCTCAAAAGGGGGCGCTTTGTCAAATTCGGCCCGTGTCGCAACTTGCGTCACCAAGTGTACATCGAGGACATGTTAGATGCTTTCGAGCTGGCTGCCCAGCGGGCGGAAGCGGTGGGCGAGGTCCTCATCATCGCGGACGAGCAGGCGCTGACCACCTCGGAGCTGCTGGCCGCGATGTGCGAGGTATTAGGGGTGGCGCAACCGAGGCTCCGCTTGCCCTTGCCCCCCATGAAGGTGGTGGCGGCCTTTGCCGAAGCGGCGGGGAAGCTCCTGCAGCGGGAACCGCCCTTTTCGCGCCGGAGCTTGGAATTCTTTACCACCAACAACGCCTTCGACATCAGCAAGGCCCAGCGCCTTTTGGGCTTTGCGCCCAAATACACCTTCCGCGAGGGGGTAAAGGCCACGGTGGAGGCGTTGCGTGTGGCAGCGGGGCGCAGGCATGCGGCGGAGGTGGTCGCTGATGCCTGAGGCAGAGAGGCTGAAAAAGGAAGCTATCCGCCACTTTGACCACTGGGCTGACCATTACGAGAGCGGGCGCATGAGCCGCTGGTTTCGCTATTTCCAGGGGCTGGTCATCGAGGCGGCGGCGCCGAAGCCCGGACAACGCCTGCTGGATCTCGGCTGTGGCACCGGCTGGGCGGTGCGCACTATCGCTTCGGAGGCGCCACGTGTCTTTGCCTGTGGCATGGATATTTCCGGTGCGATGCTGCGCGAGGCGCGCAAGACAAGTGCCGGTTGCGGTAAGGTCGCTTTTGTGCAGGCAGACTCCGAGCACCTCCCCTGTAAGGACGCGTGCCTCGAGACGGTCATCTGTTCCAGTTCCTTCCATCACTACCCGTCGCCAGTTGCCTCCTTGCGCGAGATCAGGCGCGTACTCAAGCCGGGTGGCTCTCTTCTGCTTTTGGAGACAAGTCGCGAGGGCTTCTGGCCCATTGCCTTGTACGACTTTGTGCAGCGTACCTTCCGCTCCGACCATGTGCGCTACTATGGCACCCAGGAGATCCTCACGTTCCTGCGTGCTGCCGGCTTTAACGACATCACCGAAGTGGTGCGAGAGAAAGGCTTCTTCCGGCACGGCAAACTTGTGACCTCTGAGGTGCTGCTGCGAGCCGTGAAAAGGTGAGGCGGTACCATGGCCAGGCATAAGCTACATCACGCCATCACCGACCAGTCACAGTCTGCGCTCCACCGCTACCAGATGCTGGCAGTGGGCAACACCCGGCTCTGGGATTTACTGAAGTATGAGCTCATCATCGCCCTCACCGGCTGGGTGCCGGGTGCCTTTGGTTATTGGCTGCGTAAAGTGTGCTACCCGAGGCTTCTGGGCAGTTGCGGCAAGAACCCGGTGTTCGGCCAACATGTGACCATCCGCCATGGGAGCAAGATCCGGCTGGGCGACAACGTCGTGGTGGATGACTTTGTCGTGCTGGACGCGAAGGGTGAGGGCAATGCCGGCATCAGCATTGGCGACAACGTGATTCTGGGGCGCTATTCGGTGTTGAGCTGCAAGAACGGGGCTATTCGCATCGGCAACAATGTGTCGCTGGGCGTCTCCTGTGTGATCCATTCCGTGGGGGCAAGCAGTGTGGTCATCGGCAACGACTGCCCCATTGCTGCGTACTGCTACCTCATCGGTGGGGGGAATTATCGCTATGACCGCGTGGATGTTCCCATCATGCAGCAGGAGGCATACTCCAAGGGTGGCATTGTCGTGGAAGACAATGTGTGGATCGGGGCTCAGGTGGTGGTGTTGGACGGAGTGACCATAGGGAGCGGAAGCGTGGTAGCCGCTGGTGCCGCGGTGTACCGCAACGTGCCGAAGATGAGCATCGTCGGGGGCGTCCCGGCCAAGGTAGTGCGGAGGCGGGCGTGAGTAGGGACGTGTTTGGTGCTCAGACGGTTGGCCAGCACAGCAGACGAAAGCGCCTGCTGGTGCTGCTGCGCGCCGCCGTGAGCGCGCTGCTCATCGGCCTTTTGCTGGTGCGGGCCAACATGAGCGAGATCTGGGCCGCCATGCGCCAGGCAGAAGTGGCCCCGCTCGTCGGTGCCTTTGTCCTCCTGTTTGTCGGCTACCTGATCAGCACGCGTCGTTGGCAGCTGCTGCTCCGGGCCCTGGACATCCACCTGCCGTTTCGGGCACTCTTGGCCTCCTACTGTGTCGCCATTTTCGTGGGGAACTTTTTGCCCAGCACCGTGGGTGGTGATGCCGTGCGCGCCTACGACACCGTGCGTCTGTCTGGACGAAAAGGTGGCCCCATCGCCGCGGTGTTTGTCGACCGACTCTTGGGTGTGGTGGCCTTGGCGCTCTTTGCGGCCATCGTAGTGCTGGCGGGCACCAAACGAGAGCTGGCCGTTCCTTGGCTACGCTTTGGCCTGTTTTTCGGCCTGGTGGTGATGGTGCTGTTCATCGTTTGGATCTTCTCCGGGCGCCGGGGTGAAGACGTCGACAGCAATCCCTTATCGGCAACCAAGCAGCGGGGAGTGGTAGGAACTGTGCGAAAGGCGATTGCCGCCTTCCGCGCCTTTGGCGGCAAGACCTCAACCCTCGGTATGGGGATCGGCTATTCCCTCCTGCTCCAGGCGAACGTAGTGCTGCACTTCTATCTCATCGCCAGGGCGGTTGGCATCCCCCTCGGCATCGGCCCCTTCTTTTTCGTTGTCCCTGTTGCCACTCTGCTCACCATGCTTCCCGTCTCCATCAACGGCATTGGCATCCGCGAGAATGCCTTCGTCTTTCTCCTGAGCCCCTTCGCCGTATCCCCCTCCACGGCTATCGCTTTCACCTGGATAGGCTTTGGCATGATCCTGGTCTACGGCGCCATGGGTGGTGTGGTATACGCCCTGCGCCGGTAAAGGTCGATTACGAGAACGGCACCGGCTGATACGCGGTTGTAATCGCCCTCGACCAGACCCAATTTTCTGCACTGCCCAAGCACAGGGAATTCTCAGGGATGGTTGGTTACGGAATTTTCATCAGCACGGGCACGCCTCTTGTCCATGCTCTGGCCAAAGGTTGTTGGCGAGTATCGGGAGGTAGGAATGATGGAGCGGACACAGTCGACACAGCAGAAGAGGCGTGGCGCCGACCTGGTTACGCCCTTGGGCATGGCCTTTCTGTTCGCTGTGCTCTTCTGCGCATGGGCACCAGGGGTGGGTGCAGGCGAGGTGTTGTCCACGCAAGGGACAAAGTTCTATCTGGACGGAAAGCGCTTCGACATGTGGGGCGTGCGGACGGTGAATGCGTTATGGGACGAGGAGACGACCAGGCGTTTCCTGGATGCACTTCCGGAATACAAGCGCCACGGGGTTAACACCGTCGGCATCAACCTGCAGGGGGGGCATCCCGGATTTGAGCGCGACCCCAGGACGGGCAAGTGGTATTCGAATAGCGCTTTCAACAGCGACGGTTCGCTCAAACCGGAGTACATGGAGCGGCTGAGGCGCATCTTGGAGCGCACCAGGGAACTGGACATGGTGGTGAACGTGGGCTATTTTTACCAACGCCAGTGCCGAAAGGCTGCGCTCACCGAGGGCTTGGACCGGGACCATTGGGACAGCGTCGAGGCGATCTATCGCGCGGTTCGGGAGGCAACTGCCTGGCTGCGACCCTATCGACACGTGTTCCTGGACATTGCCAATGAATTCGGCCATTCTGGCTACCAATACCCAGAGGTCTTTCCCGACCGGGGCGCCGTATCGCAGGAGGTTCTCGTCGCCAAGGCGAAGGTGCTGGTGGACCTGGTGCATGAAGTGGACCCTGAACGACTGTGCGGTATAAGTCCCATTTCAGATAAGGGCATCTTGAACATTCCCGGCATGAATGTGGCCTTCACCCATGGGCATCCCCAGCAGCACCTTTCCGGAAACATGCCCCAGGTCAACAACGAGCAACTGAATCGGGGCAGCAACGGCGTGTACGAGGAAGCCACGAAGGCGACGATCATGGCTGAGGCGCTGCAGGAGCGGGACAACGGCAACTACTGGTTCTGGCACAGCGAGTGGATTCAGTACGTGCCCTGTGATTTCGGCGTGGGCGGGAGCGGCACGAGTGCTGATCCTGGCGATGGCTGGATTTTCCGTTTCATTGCTCAGGCCTCCGTTGCCCTGGCGGTGCAGATCGTGAAGCCCAGCAGCGGCCTGGTGCAGGTAGGGGTGCCCATTGACTACGAAGCCGATGCCTACGATCCCTCCGGCGGCGCCATAGTCGACCCAGGGGCGTTCAGATGGACTCTGGTAGAGGTCGGTGCTCAGATGGTCGTCGACTTGGGTGGCGGGCAGGCCGGGAGTGTCGAGATCCCCAAGGCCGGCAGTTTTCGGCTGGTGCTGGAGGTGTCGCACGGGGGTCAGAGCAAGCGGGCTGAGAAGCTTCTGGTCGCGGGTGATGCGGCGACAATGGATTTTCCCATTGGCGTGGACGGGGTGTATCCGTCGCTGGCCCTGGATCCCTTCGGCCGCATTCACCTGGTTTACGCAAATGTTGACGGCGTCCACTATATGTGCTATGACCAAAACGGTTGGAGCGCCGACGAACGCATCCCCAACTCCGGTGGTGCGGATACGAGCCTTCGTCAGGCTCCGGACGTCGACGTGGATGGCTTTGGCAACCCCCATGTGGTGTGGGGTGACCCGGTGGGCGGCCTGCACTATAGCACGCGCCAAGGGCGGCAGTGGAGTCAGAGGCTGGACCTTGGGCCTGGGCGCGACAACAACGTGGTCGTGGGCAACGATGGGACCATATTCGTGGTCTACCGCGGTTACACCACCGGAGATCTGGCAGAAGTGCATGCGCGACGCAAGGCGCCAGGGGCGGCGACCTTCGGCCCCGTGGAAAAACTTTACGGGGACGGCAGCGACCGCAATCACTGCTACCCTTCGGCCACGCGCGACGCGCAGGGCCGCATCTACGTGGTCTGGCGGTGGGACGACTACAGCGGCACGAGCTACGACCTGTTCTTGATCAAGTGGGAACAAGGGCGATGGGGCGCTCCAGTGGCGATTGAGAGGGGAGACAAGAAGGTGGGCGAGGGGATCGACATTACCATTTCACCGTTGGGCACTCCCTATGTGGCCTATTATGACGGCTGGGTACGAGTGCTTTACGCCAAAGGCAATTATTGGGAGATGATCCGCACGCCGCTGGAGTACGAGCCCGCGCGCCCGGATCACCAAGCGAAGGTCGCCGTGGACGGCGCTGGCAGGGTCTATGTGGTGAGTTCGCAAGGGGACAGCGAGCAGATGAAGCCCGAGAGCAGGGTGGTGTACTCCGTGTACAGTCCCACAAGCGGCTGGAGCGCGCCGCGGTCCATAAGCACGACCGCTGCCCAGGGGCACGGACAGGCAGATGCGGTGGCTCTGCAGAACGGCGTTTTTGTGGTATGGAAAGGCGTGTGCGGTGGGCTGTACTACCGGATCGTGGGAGAGGCAAGGGTGACGATGAACCAGCCGCCCGTGGCGCGCATTGCCGTGGAGCCGCGCACTGGACCGGCGCCGCTCACTGTCCTTTTCCGTGGTGACGGCTCCTACGACCCGGATGGGCAGGTGGTGTCTTACTATTGGGAGTTTGGGGACGGCACGACCTCGCGGGAGGCCAATCCGGTTCACACGTATGAACAGGCCATGGGCTACGAGCCCCGCCTCTACGTGACGGATGATCGGGGTGCCACGACAATGGAGATCGCCTACGTCGAGGTCACACCCGGGGCCACGGGGAGTCTGATTGAAAACCTAAGGCCCTCAGCCTATCGACTTGCTTACGTGCGTGAGGGCGACACTTACTATGTGGACCGCGACTACCGGGTAGTGGACGTGCCCAGGGCCCACGAGGGGCTGTTGTGGGTCAAGACCCGGAATGGGGACAAAGGCGACCCTTCCCTGGCAGTGCGCTTTGTCGTGCGGGAGCGTGCACGCGTCTATGTGGTCCATGATGGGCGGCTGACCCCACCGGCGTGGTTGGCAGACAACTTTGTCCGCACCGGAGAGACCGTGCAGGTGAGCGATGGGGGCAATAGCGACTTTCGCATCTGGCAGAGCAAGCGCCAGTTCCAAGCCGGCGAGGAGGTACAGTTGGGCACGAACGGGACCACTTCCGGACCCTGCAGCATGTATGTCGTGATGCTCCGCCTTGGCGAGCGGACTGCCGACGTGTCGCCGCCGGCAAGGGTCACGGGCGTGACTGCCACGCCCTAGCGAGGTGGCGTCTGCCTCCAGCTCATGCCTAGTCCTGTTGCCCATTCGCTTGTGGCTGTCGCGCTCCACCGCCGTCTGCCGCTTCCCTGGCCCGGTGGAGCGCGCTGCTGTCTGCTGCCGGTCTTGCTGGGAGCGGCTAACCTGCCGGACGTGGACCTTCTGGTAGGGCTGGCGACGGGCAATGCCAATCGGTTCCACCACCAGGTGACTCACAGCTTGGTCTTCTGTGCGGTGGCGGTGGTGGTGCTGGCGGTGGTGGGGAACAGAGTGTGGCCACTGGGGCTGAAAAGGTGGTTGGCCGTGCATGGCATCTTGCTGGGGTCACACCTTGTGCTGGATGCATTGACTGCCGACACCGCGGCGCCATTCGGGCAACCTCTGCTGTGGCCCTTTTGGCACGGTTACCTCCACTCTCCGGTGACGCTGTTCTTGGATGTGAGGCGCATCGGTGCGAGGGACGAGTTCTTTTCCAGTTTGTTGACCCTGCATAATCTGAAAGCGGTGGTGTGGGAAACCGTGCTCCTTGCCCCGCTCGTGGTCCTGGCAGGCCGGGGGCGTGGGCAAGGTGCAGGCGAGAGGAAAGAGCGGGCGCGCACGTGGCTTTGGGAATAGAGCAAAAGCATTCGAGCGAGCATACATCCCGGCCGCAGGTGTCGGTGGTGGTGCCACTGTACAATGAGGTGGACAATGTCCGCCCGCTGGTAGGGGCCATCGTCGCTACCCTGCGTGACCAGGCGCTCAGTTACGAGGTCATTCTTGTTGATGACGGCAGTACGGACGGCACCGCCGACGTGCTGCGCGAGGTGCAGGCGCGATACGAGCGCATCGTGGTGATTCGACTGCGCACTAACTTTGGCCAATCTCCGGCCCTGGCAGCCGGGTTTGCCCGCGCCCGTGGCGAGGTGGTGGTAACCATGGATGGTGACCTGCAAAACGATCCACGCGACATCCCTCGTTTGCTGCAGACTCTGGAGCAGGGGTACGATGTGGTCAGCGGGTGGCGCAAGAAGCGCCAAGATGGGTTTCTCATCCGACGCATCCCCTCGATGCTCGCCAACAGGCTTGTTTGTCGAATCACCGGGGTGTACCTGCACGACACCGGCTGTGCCCTGAAGGCCTATCGCGGCGAAATTGTCCGGCGCCTGCACCTGTATGGGGAGATGCACCGTTTCATTCCGGCGTTGAGCAAAATGGAAGGGGCGCAAATTGCCGAATTGGTGGTTAACCACCACCCGCGGCGCTTCGGCAAGTCCAAGTACAACCTCAGTCGCACCTTTCGAGTCATGCTGGACCTGCTCACGCTCCACCTGCTCATGCGCCACGTGCGTAACCCTCTGCGCTTTTTCGGGCCTATTGGTGCACTGTTCGCGCTCGGGGCTGTGGTGGCGGCTGTGGGCACACTGGTGCTGGTAAGTGTGAACGGGGACGTGTTCTCGCTTAATGTGCTGCTCATCCTCATCTTCCTCCTGCTCGTTGCTGCTTTTCAGTTCCTGTTCCTTGGATTGGTGGCCAAACTGATCGTGGAGACAGGGCGGCGCAGGGAAGACTACTTCTTTGAGCTGCAGCCCTCGGTGCGTCTCGGAGGGGAGCGATGAAAGAGCTCCAGGAGCAGGTGGGTTCGAAGACAGCGAGAGAGGCATCGGCGAGGAGCAGAGTGCCTGGGATCTCGGTCATCGTTGCCCTGCGTAATCACGCATCTCTGTTACCTTCCTTGTGTGAGGAGTTGAGGGATGTGCTCACCGGGCTCGGACGCTCGTTCGAGATCATCCTTGTGGACGATGGCAGCCTCGATACCACCTTTCCGCGAGCGCAGGAGCTGGCGCATACCCATCGCGAAGTGAAGGTGGTGCGCCTCCGTTCCACTTTTGGCGAGGGCGCGGCCTTTGACGCTGGGCTGAAAGTCGCGCGCGGGCAAGTCATCGTGTACATGGCCGGTCGGGTGTTGACCGACCCTCACGGGGTGCGCGCGCTGGTGGAGGGATTGGCCCAGGGCACGGACCTGGTCGTGGCCTGGCGTCACCCGAGGCGTGATGCCCGTGTCAATCGTGTGGTTTCCTTTGCTTTCAACTTCCTGGTAAACCGGCTGGCAGGGCTGCGCCTGCATGACATCAGTAGCGGCATGTTCGCCACGCGCCGCGAGGTGCTGGAAGACCTGCCGCTCTACGGCGACATGCATAACTTCCTGCCCGTGCTGGCTGCCCGCCGAGGATATAAAGTGGCAGAAGCCCAGGTACAACAGCTCCCGGGCACTTTCCGCAAGTCCATCCACCCGGAAGAATATCTGCGTCGCCTGCTGGATATTGTCACCGTGCTGTTCCTGACCAACTATGCGAAGAAGCCGCTCCACTTCTTGGGCTTCATGGGTGGCATCCTGGCCTTGGCGGGCGCAGCCATCGAGCTCTACCTATTTGTCTACCGCGTGTTGGCTATCGGGCCGATTGCCGGCCGTCCTTTGCTGCTCCTTGGGGCTCTGCTCTTGGTCATCGGCTTGCAGATGATCTCCATCGGCCTCATCGGTGAGATGATCATTTTCACCCACGCCAGGGACATCAAGGAGTACAACGTCGCAGAAATCATCGAGTAGGCCGCGGGAGAGAGAGGCGTGAAGCTCATCATTCAGATACCGTGCTACAACGAGGAAGCCGCTCTGCCCATCACTTTGCAGGCCCTGCCCAAGCAGGTACCCGGCGTGGACGAGGTGGAGGTGCTGGTCATCGATGACGGCAGCACCGACCGTACCGTGGAGGTGGCGAGGGCGCACGGCGTGCACCACATTGTGCAGCTCACCAAGAACAAGGGGCTTGCCGAGGGGTTCATGGTCGGGCTGGACGCTTGCCTGCGGCTGGGGGCCGACGTCATCGTCAACACTGATGCGGACAATCAGTACTGCGCCGCGGACATCGAAAGGCTGATCCGTCCCATCCTGGAGGGGAAGGCAGAGATGGTCATCGGCGACCGCCAAATCAACGGTCTGGCCGACGTGCCCTTCGTCAAGAAAAAGCTCCAGCTCTTGGGAAGCTGGGTGGTCCGGCAGGTCTCCGGCACCTGCATACCCGATGCCACCAGTGGGTTCCGGGCCATGAGCAGAGAGGCGGCCCTGCGCCTGAATGTGGTCTCCAACTTTACCTACACGCTCGAGACCATCATTCAGGCCGGCAAAAAGAACATGTCCCTCGCCCACGTGCCGGTCCGCACCAACAAGCCGCTGCGGGAATCGCGCCTCTTCCGCAGCATCTGGGCCTACGTGCGCAAGTCCATAGGCACCATCTTTCGCATCTACACCATGTATGAGCCGCTGCGCATGTTTCTCTACATCGGCTCGGCGGTGTTCGGCCTTGGCGTCCTCATCGGCCTGCGCTTCTTGTACTTTTACCTCTTCGCCGGCAGAGGCGGCGGACACATCCAGTCCCTGATCTTGGCCGCCATCCTGATCATTGTCGGCTTTCAGGTCTTTATGATCGGCCTCTTGGCCGACCTGATCGGCGCCAACCGGAGGCTCATCGAGGAGGCGCTCTATCGCATCAAGAAGGCAGAATTGACGCTCAGCGCGAAAAAGTGATGGGGAGACGGACGATGGGTGAGGGTGGCTGCGTATGAGGGTGTTCTACATTGCGGGTAGGGAGCAAGGGTACTCGCGCACGCGCAATGTGCTCAAGGCTTTGCGGATGAACGGCGTGGAAGTGATTCCCTGCTTTCCGCCTGACCGCTCCTTCCGCCACTACCCCCGCCTGCTCTGGACCCTTTGGCGTAACCACGAGCGCTACGATGTGGTGCTGGTAGGGTTCTACGGCCAGCTCCTGGTCCCCTGGGTGCGCATGCTTGCCAAAGCGCCGCTCTTGTACGACATGTACATCACCACCTACGACACGATGGTCTTCGATCGGCAGGTGGCCGCTCCTGGCACCCTGCGCGCGTGGCTGTTCTGGCTGGCAGATCGGGTGTCGATGCGCCTGGCCGATGCTGTGGTGTTGGAGAGCCAGGACCACATCGAGAGCTGCGTGCAGCGCTTCAAGATCCCGCGGGAACGTTTTCGACGAGTCTTCTTGGCCACCGATGAGGACATAATCCGGCCGCAGCCGGAGGAGAAGCGAAAGGATGGGTTTCTCGTGCATTTTCACGGTGAGTATGCGCCGTTTCACGGGGTGAAGTACATCCTCCTGGCTGCGCACCTGCTGCGCGATCAAGGGGTCACCTTCCAGCTCATCGGGCGCGGCATCACCTATGAGGCAGACCGGCGGTTAGCCGAGGAGCTAGGCCTGCGCAACGTCCGCTTCCTGGACGGAGTTCCCTTTGAGGAACTGGCGAAGCACATGTCGCGGGCCGACGTGTGCCTGGGGATATTCGGCGACAACGAGCGGGTCTCGCGCGTGGTCACCAACAAGGTCATCGAAGCCATTGCCGTGGGCAGGCCGCTGATCTCCTCGCGCAATGCGCCCATCCAGGAGCTGCTGGTGGATGGAGAAAGCGTGCTCCTGTGCGAGCGGGCAAATCCGGAGTCCTTGGCTCAGGCCATCCTCCGCCTCAAGCAGGACCCAGAACTCCGCCAGAGAATTGCCCAGGGAGGGCATAAAGTGTTCTTGGAACAGTGCACGTGTCGTCTTTTGGGAAGACAGCTAAAGACCATCGCAAGTGAGCTCATCGATTACAGATGCTCAGGTTGAGCAGATGCAAGGGGTGTGCGTCCTCATTACCGGAGGTCTGGGTTTCATCGGCAGCAACCTCGCCCACCGCCTGGTGGCGTTGGGGGCAGAGGTGACGCTGCTGGATGCCTGCCTTGAGCCTTACGGGTGGAACTTTGCCAATATCGAGGGTATCGCCGACAGAGTAGAGTTCATCAAGGGTGACGTGCGCGACTACGGGGTGCTGGCCTCGTGCGTGAAGGGGAAGCAGGTGGTCTTTCACCTTGCGGCACAGGTGGGGCGCGAGATATCGATGGAGAACCCGGCTCTGGACGTGGACATCAATTGCTATGGCACCTTGAATGTGGCGCGCGCCTGTGCCGAAACAGGGCAGCGCATCAAGGTGGTCTATGCAGGGAGTAGGGGGCAGATTGGCGAGCCAGTGTACGTGCCCGTGGATGAGCAGCATCCGACCAACCCTACAGACGTCTACGGCATCAACAAACTCGCCGCCGAAAAGTATTTGCTGCTTTTCGGTAAGGTCTACGGCTTCCCTGTGGTTTCGCTGCGGTTGAACAACGTATACGGCCCGCGTTGTCAGATGCACCACGGATTCTACGGCGTCCTGAACTGGTTTATCAAGAAGGCCATGACCGGGGAGCCGATTCCGGTGTATGGCGACGGCAGGCAAACGCGTGACTATGTGTACATCGACGACGTGGTGGAGGCCTTTGTGTTGGCGGCGCAGCGGCCGGCGGCTGATGGGGAGGTCTTTTTTGTCGGCTCAGGGGTAGAGACGGTGTTCCTGGACATGGTGAAGGAGGTGCTCCGGGTCGTGGGCAAGGGCAGCTACGTGCACGTGCCGTTTCCGCCCTCCCGGGAAAAGATCGACATTCGCCGTTTCGTGGTGAGCTATGAGAAGCTGAATAGATGCACAGGGTGGGCGCCGAAAGTGAGCCTGGAGGAGGGGGTCGCGCGGACGGTGGCCTTTTACCGGGAGCGGCTGGCATTGTACCTGCGGAGGGCGGCATGAGCAGGCGGTGCGGAGCCCCCACGCGGTCGCGCTGTGAAGCCAGTGTGATCGTGCCCAGCTACAATCCTGGACCATACCTGTTCGATTGCCTCCGTTCCCTTTGCCACCAACGAACAAGTGTCGCCTACGAAATCATCGTAGTGGATAGCTCCGAGGCGGACATTTCCGCCGAGGTCCGGCGACGATTCCCCAAGGTGAGGGTCATTCACTTGCCTCAGCGTACCTTCCCAGGGGAGGCAAGGAACGTGGGGATCGACCACGCGCAGGGAGAGGTGCTTCTGTTTACCGACGCGGACTGTGTCCCTTGTCCTGACTGGGTCCAGGCCCTGGTCGACTGCCACCGCGCAGGGATGTGGGCAGTGGGTGGTCCGTTGCGGAATGGAACTCCCGAGAGCGCAGTTGGTAGTGCCGAATTCCTTTTAGAACGGCACGGTCTCCAGAACGATCGCGGCGTGCCCCGCCTAGTGGAGAATTTGGATACGGGTAACGTGTCCTACCGCGCGGAGCTGTTCGCGCGTTATGGCAAGTTCACTGGGGCAATCAAAGGGAGCGACTCGGTTTTTAGCCGAACGATAAGGGGCCAGGGCATAGAGCTGTGGCTCGTGCCGCACGCACCGGTCTACCATCGGAACCGCACCACTCTTGAAGGCTTTCTCCGCAACCAGTTTGAGGTGGGACTGGGCGCTGCCATCACCCGGCGCCGCCTGGCGCTGCGGGACTCATTCCTGGTGCACCTGCCCATGGCCTGGCTCCTGATACCGGTGGCTCGCACCCTGGTGATGGCTGTCCGGCTGTTGCGGTGGAGTCCAAAGAACCTGCTGCGCCTTCTCCTCCTCTACCCGCTGGTCTTCCTTGGCCTGCTTGTGTTCACTGCAGGATTCGTGCGAGGGCGGAGGAGGTGAGCCATGCGTGCGCGTGAGGCAGGTGACTCTCACACCCAGGGAGGGCGGTCCGCACCGAATGTCCACGCGGGTGGGGGTAACCACGCGGAAAAGGGGCTGCAGACCTCCTTCCGCCTGGCCTACGTGCTCTGGTGTTTCCCTCGCCTTTCCGAGACCTTTGTCGTCAATGAAGTCTATTTTCTGAAACGGTTGGTGCCTGATCTGCAGCTCTTCCTCTTTTCCGTAAAGAGAGAGGAGCCGCGCGGGGATGACCCCCTGGTCCGCGCGGTGGCCGATCAGTGCCTCAGCTTGCCCCCTCGGTGGTGGCTGTGGACCCTAATCTGGTGCCCTCGGCTCCTGGTCGGTGCCCGGCGTGAGGTGGCAAGGGTAGTGGGCGAGTTGCGGGCGCTAGTGCGCGCTGCCGGCAGTTTGCGAGAGAAGACATACGCGTTTTTGCAGGTGGCCTTCTGTGCCGCCAGGGGGGTGTATTTCGGGGCCATCCTGCGGGGCTTGCGCATCGGGCATGTGCACACCCACTTTGCCGAGAGCGGTGGCCTGATTGCCTTCGTGGCCGCCCGCCTGGCCGGGATACCCTTTTCGCTGACGCTGCACGGGCATGACATCTACTTCAACCCGAACCCTGCGCTGGCGGGGTTCTTGATTGAACGGAGCCGGTTCGCCGTCACCGTATCAGAGTTTAACCGTAGGCACCTTGTGCAGCGGTACCCGCACATGGCAGGCAAGATCCGCGTGGTTCATTGCGGCATCGATCTGGAACTGTTTCGGCCCCGGGCGGGCGGAACCGGCGAAGGGTTCCGCATAGTCAGCGTGGCCAGGCTGCAGCCGCGCAAGGGGATCGCGGACCTGGTCGAGGCCTGCCGGGCTCTATCGTCAGTGGTGGACTTTCAGTGCGTGGTGATAGGTGACGGACCGCAGAGGCGCGAGTTGGAGGAGAAGGTCGCCAGCTATGGTCTCCAGCGGCAGGTGAAATTTGCCGGGGCCTGTTCTCAGTCGCAGGTGCTGGACTACCTGGCACAGGCGTCGGTGTTTGTGCTACCGTCCTATTCAGAAGGGATCCCGGTCTCGGTGATGGAGGCCATGGCGGTAGAGCTACCCGTGGTGGTCACGAGGGTCAACGGAGTGCCGGAATTGGTGGGCGAAGGAGCGGGCATCCTTGTTGCGCCTGGGGACGTTGACTCGCTGGCTGCAGCCCTGCGCACGATTGCGGGGATGTCCAGCCAGGAACGACGGCTCATGGGGGCTAAGGGCAGAGCGATGGTGGCCAAGGGATTTGACATTCGCACCCAGATCCGCATCCTCGGCAACTTGTTTCTCACGGCTGCGAGCGGTGCGGTTCACAGGCGCGCGTGCACTTGCGAGGGCGAAGATTGTCGCCGAGCACAGCAATGGCACATTCCAGAGGAAGTACGGAGCAGGTTCGGGCAATGGCGCCCAGGGACAAGTTGACCCTGGTGCTCCTTTTGGCGGCCACGTTGCTGCATATTCTGGCCTACTTCAACCGCTTCTCCGTGCCGAGCACCGACTTTTTTGCCTTCCGCCGGGATGCTTTGGCCTACATGCGGTTTGAGGGGCCAGAGAACTACAAACGCGGCCCAGTGTTTCCCTTGCTCATGGGCGGGCTTGCTAAGGTGATCGGCGGGCAAGAGCCAGAGTTGTTGGCGGTCGAGCTGTTGAACTTGGCTTTGTCGCTTGTGTTGGTGTATCTCAGCCTAAAGATCGCAACAGCCATGTTTGGCAGGGTAGGCCTGGCGGTGGCGTTTGGTGTGGCAATGAGTCCGCTCCTCATGCCTTCAGGTACCCAGCCGCTGGCGGAGGCGACGCTCGCCGTGGGCATTGCCCTCACGGCCTACTTGGCGCTGTGTGGCTCACCTTGGGCATACCTTGCCGCGGCTCTGGCCTCCATGACCAGGTACGAAGCCGCCTTGCTCCTACTTTTGCTGGTGCTCAAGGATGTGTTCGAACGCAAGAAGGTGGAGCTTGCCCTCGCGCGCGGGCTGGTGGCCGGTCTGCCATTGGCCATTTGGTTGATCCTCGGCTGGCTCCACGGGCGGGACCTCAACCCCTATGTCAGCGAGATGGGGAAGCTGCCACCATCCGGGCTGGCAAGTTTGGTCTCATGCACAGAGGTGTCGTTCAAGTTCTTCGCTCCCTTTCTCAGGCGCTTTGGCGGACTGAGTGGGGGTACCTTCCCGTGGGCGGTGAGGCTGGGCGTTTCGCTCCTAGTGGCGGCTGTGGCATTCGGTGGACTCATCTGGTTGTGGCGGCAGGGGCAGCGTATGGGTTTGTTCCTCGCTCTCTTCCTGGGCGGTTACCTGATCATCCACCTCTTCTGGTGGGCGGTTGGGGAGCGATACACCTATGTTGTGCTCTGGATTGTGCTGCTGGGGGTAGTGGCCTTTGCCCGCGGCACCGTGGGGCGGTGGAGGTGTGAAGGCGTTTGGGGAAAGATGCGGCGCCCCTGGGTCTGGGTGGCAGTGGTCTCTATGCTCGCGGTCGGGACTCTTGGGGTCGCCGTCATCGTTCTGCGGCTGGGCGTGTTCTTCGGTCTTGTCGCGACCTTGTTCATTGCCGCCGCGCTGCTGGCACTGTCTCTCTCTCGTCGCGCCGTGACTGTGGGACGTGTCGCGTGCGGTCTTGCCGCCATTGGCGCCTGTGTGGGCGGCGTGCTGCAAACGGCACAGGACATGGCTCCTTTGCGGGACTATCGCGCGCCGTACCGCCTGGCTGGTGAGTGGCTCCGGAGCAATGCAGCGGCTGATGCGAGGGTGGTCTCGTTGCTCTCTCTGGCGATTGCTTACTATTCCCATCTGCCAGAAGCGCAGGTGCGGGAATATTTCACTTTTCCCGCTCGCGACTGTGACCAGCTTCTGCCCCTGGTTCGGGCTGATGGCATCGACTACGTGCTCTGGGACAGTCAGGCGGCCGCTGCGCGCCAGGAATACGGGCGGGTGCTCCACCGCGTGGATCTCATGCATTGCCTGTTTTCCGAGGATGGGGAACCCAAGGTGGAGGGGCTCTCCCTGGCGGCGGTCGTGTCAGTAAATCGCAAGAGGATCAAGATCTATAGGCTGGAGCAGAGCGCTCAGAGCACCTGAGCAGAACGCAGGAACAAAGGTAGGGACAATCCCGTGGCGAACGATGGGCAATTAGGGCCGGTGTCGGTGGTCATACCGGCGTACGATGAGCAAGAGAGTATCGGCGCGGTGGTGGAGGAGATCCGCCGGCAGCTGACCGGCGCTGGTGTGGGGCACGAGATCGTGGTGGTGGACGACGGCTCTTCTGATCGGACAGCCGCGGTTGCGGTGGCCGCCCGGGCGCATGTAATCCAACACCAACGAAATCGCGGGTATGGGGCCGCGTTGAAGAGCGGGATCCGAGCGGCGCGGTATGAGCAGGTAGTAATCACCGACGCGGACGGCACGTACCCCGCAGGACCGATAGTGGAAATGCTGAGGCTTTTGCAACGGGCAGACATGGTTGTGGGCGCCAGAGTGAGTGGGAAGGTGCACATTCCGCTGGTGCGGAAGCCGGGCAAGTGGCTCTTGGGGCGCCTTGCCGAACACATCACGGGCGAGCAGATCCCTGACCTGAATTCGGGGCTGCGCGCATTCCGGCGCCGGCGCGTACAACAGTACCTGCCCATCCTCCCGGACAAGTTTTCCTTTACCACCACCATCACCGTGGCGTTATTGAGTGACGGGTACCGGGTGGAGTATTTGCCCATCGAGTACTACAAGCGGCAAGGCAAGTCCAAGATAGTGCCGTGGAACTTTTTCGAATTTGTGGCTCTGGTCTTGCGGCTTTCCATGTCCTTCAACCCGCTGCGAGTCTTCGTGCCGGTGGCCACAGTCTGCTTCCTCCTTGGTCTGGTGAAGCTGGTGGCCGACTTTGCTTTTGCCATAATGAGGACGGGCATCATAGGCATTCGTCTTCTCGCCGAGCCGGTGGTCTCCACGACGGCGGTGGTCCTTCTGCTTTTCGGCCTGCAGATTCTCCTAATTGGCATGATGTCAGATGGCCTGGCTCGCAAGATTGCCCAGCGTCTTCCTGCCGACTATGAGTCCCACGCAATGGAAGACCTGTCGCTGGGTCGAGCGGAAGAGCGCAAGTGACGCTACGTGGCGCGCCCTAGGACAAACGAGGACCTATGTGTGGCTTTGTAGGTGTGGTAACAGGTGATGGGCACACAGGTGGGCTGAGTGAGGCTACTCTGGAACCAATGGTAGCCCTCCTTCGGCACCGTGGCCCTGACGACCACGGGAGGTACTGGGATGGCGTGTGCGGCCTTGCTCATCAGCGCCTGAGCATAATTGACCTGAGCCCTGCTGGACGCCAGCCAATGAGCAACGAGAATGGCGAACTCTGGATCGCCTACAATGGAGAGGTGTACAACTTCCGTGAGCTTCGGCAGCAATTCCGGCTCGACCAGGCGCATCGCTTTCGCTCGCGCACGGACACGGAGGTGCTCATCCACCTCTACGAGGAGTTAGGGCCTGCCTGTTTCAAGGAGCTCAACGGGATGTTTGCCCTCGCCCTGTGGGATCGCCGCAGCGGCACCCTCTTCTTGGCCAGGGACCCTTACGGCATCAAGCCGCTCTTCTACATGCGGTGGCGGGGATCATTGTGGTTTGCCTCCGAGATCAAGGCCTTGCTGAGGGCCCCTGGCTTCGAGCCGAAACCCAGCCTGGAAGGGCTCTATCACTACCTTTCCTTTGACTTTGTGCCGGACTCACTGACGGCCTTCGAGGGAATTCATGAGCTCCGGCCGGGACATGTGCTCAGCTGGCGACGCGGAGGGACAGTCGAGATTGAACGCTTCTTCGATATTACCTACGCTGTGGACAATTCCATGAGCGAGCGGCACGCCGTACAAGAGTCCCTGCGGCTGCTCACCGAGGCGGTGGAACGCCAGCTCATCGCCGACGTGCCGGTCGGTGTCATGTTGTCCGGTGGGATGGACTCCAGCGCCCTTACCGCGCTCATGGCTAAGGTGAGGGGCAACAGCGATTTCCACACCTTCTCCCTGGCCTTTGAGGACGACAGCTATGACGAGTCCAGTTACGCTCGCGTGGTCGCCGAAGGCGTGGGCACCCATCATCATGAAATCCTGGTCACCCCGGAGCGCGTGCGGGAGCTCTTGCCGCGTTACCTCTGCTATATCGATGAGCCCTACGCCGATGGCTCGGCCATCCCCACGTACCTCCTGGCCGAGTGCGCCAAGGACTATGTGACGGTGCTCCTTTCCGGCGAGGGAGGGGATGAGTTTTTTTCGGGCTATGACACCCATCTGGCCTACAACATGCGGCGTTGGTATCGGTTGGTACCCGGGCCGGTTCGGCGGTGCCTGGTGAGTCCGCTGGTGGATCTGCTCCCGGTGTCCGACAAGAAGCTGAGCTTCGAGTTCAAAGCGAAGCGCTTTGTCCGAGGAGCCGAGCTGGATACGCCCGGCTCCCACTTCGCCTGGCGAGCGGTGCTTTCCGAAGAGGCGAAACGCCAGGTGCTCGATGAGCCGCAGCGTTTTGCCTTTCCCCCTTCGGTCAGCTACTTCCAACGGGCTTTCGCTCATTGTGGCGCAGCCGACGAGCTGAATCGCCTCTTGTACGTGGACTACTCGTTCCATCTGCCAGACGACCTGATGATCAAGAACGATCGCATGACCATGGCTCACTCGCTGGAGGCCCGCGTTCCCTACACGGACAACGAACTGGTGCGATTCCTGGCTACGGTGCCGGTGGGACTGAAGTTGAGGGGGGTGCGCAAGAAGCACCTTTTGCGCAGCGCTTTGCGGGGGATGCTGCCACCGGAAATCCTGAACAAAAAGAAGGTGGGCCTGGAGATGCCGTACTCACGGTGGCTCAGAAGGGAACTGCGGGATCTTGGCGAGCATTACTTCTCCAGTGAGTATTTGGCAGGGACTGGATTGTTCGATCCCAGGGGGGTGCGCCGGCTGTGGACTGAGCATCTGGAGAGGAGGGTTGACCACGGCCGCTTCCTCTGGGGGACATTGAACTATCTGCTGTGGCACCAAGCCTACGTGGTGGAGAAGAACTTTACCTCGTATCTTACGGAGGTGCGCTTACCGCGGCCACCATCAGCGTAGTTGCTCAAGGGGGACCACGGTCAAGGGAGGGAGGGGAACATGCGCAGGATGCCGGATGCCATTACGCGAATGGTGTCGGCCACACGTCGACACTATGATGCCCATCACTTCATTGAAGGCGGCTCGCCCCGGATCAAATGGTGGCGCCAATTTCTCACCGACTTCCTGCCCGATGAGGTGATCCACGACGCGCTCATTGTTGATGTGGGCTCGAGCGTGGGGGAAATCAGTCGCGGCCTCATCGACAGGGGGGGGCGGCTGGTCTGTCTGGACGTGAGCCTGCAATCCCTGCGCAGGTGCCGAGTGAATAACCCGGAGGCAGTGGTCGTGCATGGCGATGCTCTGGCCCTACCCTTTGCTGACCAGAGCTTCGATCACGCCATCTCCATCGGCGTGCTTCACCATACTCCTGACTGCCGACTTGGGTTTAGCGAGGTGGCCAGAGTGACAGCACCCGGGGGGAATATCGTCGTCTTTCTCTACAACAAGTGGAATTGGTACAACTTGGTGTACAACGGTTTTGCGCCCGTGCGCAAGCACGTGCCTCTGGACCGCGTGCCGAACTGGATGGTGGCGCTGATGCAGCCGTTGGTGAAATGGCATTTGGGGCAGAAGCTGAATGCTGTGGAGTTGCGAAACCTTGTGGGCGACGCCCTGTGGACGCCGCGGGCCACTTTCCACTCTTTGCGAGAGATACGCAGTTGGGGTACTGAAGAGGGCTTGACCTATCTCGGGTACAGACGCTTCTTCCTTGGCTACGCCAATGTGGTCCATTTTCGCAAGCCCGGTGGGCGCGTCAAGGGGGTGAGACGGGAGCCGAGATTCAAGTGCCTCGCCTGCACGTCCCACGAAATGGTCGTTGGGCCAGAGGCGGTGGAGTGCAGCGAATGCGGCCATGCATATGCGATCGAGGAGGGGATTGTGCGGGTCATTGAGTAGCGGCCAGATGAGCAGTCGCAAGCAGACAATTGCCATACTCGGCGCCGGTCCTGCAGGGTTGGGTCTGGCGTTGCGGCTACTGCGGCGTCCTTCGCTGCGGGCGAACGTGGTAGTGTTGGAAAAAGCAGACCGGGTTGGGGGACTGACGGCGAGCTTCGAGTACCATGGCATCCACTTCGACTATGGGAGTCACCGGCTTCATCCAGCTACCTCCCCTCAGATCCTGGACGATGTACTGGCGCTGCTCCGCGGGGACCTGCTCGACCGGCCGCGCAACGGCCGTATCCTGCTCCAGGGGCGGTTTGTCCGCTTCCCGCTGCAGCCTTGGGATTTGGTGCGCCACCTGCCGCCCTCGTTCACGCTGGGCTTCGCTCGGGATCTGCTCCTTGGCCCGGTGCGGAAGAGGGTCAAGCGTCCAGATGTAACTTTCGCCGACGCGCTCTTGCGCGGCCTCGGCCCGACCATGTGCCGCAACTTCTACTTTCCTTACGCCCGCAAGGTATGGGGGCTGGAGCCAGAGCAGATCGACGCCGTACAGGCGCAGCGTCGCGTGGCGGCCAATGATACCGCCAAGCTGCTCAGGAAAGCGCTGAGCCTGGTGCCCGGGTTCCGGCGTCCTGGCACAGGGCGATTCTTTTACCCACGTCGGGGCTTCGGTCAGATCTGCACCGCCATGGCCGAGGAGGTCAAGAGGCGAGGAGGCACCATTGTGCTCAATGCCTCAGTTGCTGGTCTGAAGAGAGCTCCAGATGGCAGCATAGAGGTGCAGGCGGCGGAGGCGCAGAACCCGCGCCATGTGCTGCCGACGGTGGATGCTGACTTTGTCTTCTCCACGATCCCGCTCACGACCTTGGTGTCGTTGTTGCAACCCGAAGTGCCGCAGGAAGTGAGGCAAGCAGCAGAAAGACTTCGTTACCAGGGGATGGTGTTTGTCTATCTGCTCCTCCGGGCCGAGCACTTTTCGCCCTTTGATGCGCATTACTTGCCCGGGCAAGAGGTGATCGCCTCGCGGCTATCGGAGCCGAAAAACTACAGCGGTGCCACTGAGCCCGAAGGTATCACCGGCCTTTGCGCAGAGATCCCCTGCAGCGTTGATACCCTGCTGTGGCAGATGTCCGATCAGGAGCTCACCAGTCGCGTGCTCTACGAGCTGGAGCATGCAGGCCTGAAGGTCAGGTTTCCCGTCCTCGCCTCTTTTTCGCGCCGCGTGACGCACGCCTATCCGGTGTACCATGTGGGTTTTCAGGGCCCCCTGAGAGCGGTGGAGGGCTACCTGGCCACCGTCCCCACGGTGGTCTCTTTGGGCCGACAGGGCCTGTTCGCACACGACAACACCCACCACACTCTGGAAATGGCCTATCGGGCTGCAGAGTGTCTGGATGACGACTTGCGCTGGGATGCACAAACCTGGCAGCGCCACCGGGAGGTATTTGCCCGACATGTCGTCGAAGACTGAGCGCGGGCCTTGCCTGCAGTGTCCAGCGTCTGTTAACAGGATGGTCCCATGCATAATGCAAAGCTCAATCGGCTCGTTCAGATCGCCACCGTGATTCTGGCCCTTGTGCTTGTGGGCTTGCGGTTCGTTCGCCTGGAGGCTGACCCGGACACTTCGCTGTCTCTCTCGCGGGTGTTTTACACCGACGAGGGGTATAACTCCTGCAATGCAGTGAACGAGATAGTGACTGGCCACTGGCTGTGCGACCGCAACAACCACATCCTTCTGATGCCTTGGATGCCGGTGGTGCAGTACCTGGCATTTCGAACCCTGGGCCTCTCGCTGGCCGTGGCGCGCTTGCCGGCGACTGTTCTTTCTGTGCTCATCATGGCCTTGCTCCTGGTTGCGGTAAGGCGCCGGCTGGATGAAGAGCAGGTGTCGTCGCCGCGAAAGTGGACTGCGCTAGCTTTGGCGCTCTTTCTTCTGGGGACCAACTACTACTTCTATGTCTACGGGCGCCTGGCTCTGTTGGACTTGCCCATGACCGCTTTTGGGTTGGCCAGCCTTCTCGTCTTCCACAGGGCCCTCGCTTTGCCACGGGGTGCCAAGGTCTGGTGGTACTTTGCAGGCGCTGGCGCATTGCTGGGGCTTGCCTTCCTGACCAAACCGAGCGCGGCCTTGTACGCGACCGTGCTGCTTGTGTTCGTCCTCCTGCAATTCCTTGTAGAGCCGGCTAGCTGGTGTAAGTACGTTTTTGGGCTTATGGGTGCATTTTTAGTTAGCGCCATCCTTGTGGGGGGCGCGCGTATCGTCCTCGCGGCAGCCGCCGCCGGCTACCAAAAGTTGACGCCGTCCCACCTCGTCACCGAGCGCATTGTAGTGCACCTGTATACGATCCTGCGCAACTATGAAAAGTTCTTCAACAACCCAGTGGTCCGGAGTAATTGGGGTCTTCTTCTGCTGGCCTACATCAATGTGGTGGTCATCGCCTTTCAAGCGGCTCGCGCCGGGATCTTCCGCTCTGTCGATCGTCTGATGATCGCCTACCTGGTGGCGTGCTATCTCTTCTTAGGCTTTTTCGTGCACCAGCACCCGCGGTACTTCGTGGTGTTGGTGGTGCCAGTGATGTACTTGGTGGCGACCTTGCCTGGAAACCTGCGCCAAGTCTTTTCACGGGGAACTGGGGCCAGGGTGGAAGCGCTGGGCATCGCGCTGGTGCTATTGGCGAACAGCTGGAACGTGGTTCGCTTGGTGAATTATCATCGAGCACCTGCCTGCTCCCTCCGTACCGTGGCGCAGGAGGTGAGAGAGGTGGTCATGGCAGACAGTACCGGCCGGGGCACGCAACCTGTGCTGTGTGGCGATCTTGCTGCCACCCTGGCGCTCGCGAACGGGATGAGGTTTAGCTTCGACCTGCACCCAGGGGTGCAAGGCCAGTATCTCTTTGCCCAAGGAGAGGTTGCTGTGCCTGGCTATAGGTTGCGCCGACTTGCCACATTTGACCTGCTGGGGAACTACTACTGCTATGACTATGGCAGGAGGCGCATGCTCCTCTATCGGGTGGAACAATGAGTGCGCGGACAGAGTCGGGAGCGGACGGTGGGGCACGGCAGGAGAAGGCCTTGGGCACCGCTCGGCCACAGGGCCCGGCCGCCCCGGTGTTCCTATTGGTGGCCGTGCTCTTACTGGCCACATTCTTCCGGGCTGTGGTGCTGCCGGCGCGTTGGGTGGGTCCGGACGAGGGCTCCTACCTCATGGATGCCCGCCTTGTCATGCAAGGGAAGGTGCCCATCGTGGATTTTGCCGCGCGCCAACCCCTTTTTCTCTGGCTCCTTGCCGGGCTTTTTGAGGTGTTTGGCCCATCTTTGTTGGTGGCAAGGCTGTTCTTGATCGGGTGCAGCGTCGCTGCCGGGGCCGTACTCTACCGCCTTGGAAAACAAATTTTCTGCCAGAACGTCGCTCTGGTAGGAGTGACGGTGGCCTTGCTACTGCCCTTCCAAGCGGTGTGGTCCGTCTCGGTGATGACCGAAATGCCTGCGCTCCTATTAGAGTGCATCTGTGCTTGCGCCACCATTCTTGCCTTGCACAAGAGCAGCCGGTGGTACGGACTTGCGGCCGGACTTGCGGCTGGAGCTGCCTACTTTACGCGCGAAACCGCGGTGGCAGCGATGGCAGTCGCGGCGCTGTATGTGCTGGTGGTTTGGCGCGGGCCATGGCGGACAAAGTCGCGTGTCGCCACTGGACTTCTGGTGGGTTGCCTTCTGGCCTGTGGCGCGGTCTGGGCCTACTATGCTCGGTACCTCGCCTTGCACGAACTCTTTTTCTCCCGCTTGAATCCCCTTGACCTGGTCCTGTCACAGCTGGTTCAAGGCCAATACTCGCTGACGCCCACCACCTCGGCCGCGATTGGCGCGGTGCAGGCCGCGGGCGATATCGAAACCTACGCCCACGAGCTTTTTGCCTTCGGGCTCTTTGGACTGGTGGGTGCGCTGGGTGCGGCCATGTTCGCGGCGAGGAAGCGACAAGACGAAGGACGACCGCGCGGAATCGGCCTCCTCTTCCTGTGGGTAGGCCTGGTAGTAGGCATGCATCTCATCCGCTTTCTGTTCGTGGAGAAGGTGCTTTTCTCCCGGTACCTCTTGGAAGTACTTCCGCCATTGTCGCTCCTTTTTGGCTTCACGCTGGTGCGCGTGCTCCAGTGGCAGAGAAACACCCTGGCGTTGGTGGTGCTGGTGGCGGGGCTGACCATCGGCGTGTACAGCATTCAGCATGCGGCCTGGCAACACTTTCCAGGCGCTGGCTCATATTTCGTTGGCGCCACCGCGCTTGCCGCGCTCCTCCTCGGCGGTGGGGACAGAGCAAAGTGGCTGCCAGCAGTGATGTCCGTGTGCTTCGCGGCTGGGGCGGTTGCTTTGGCATCGCAGTTTAGGGTCCAGGTCCCTTTCGGCATGCAGTCACTGGTGCGCTGCAGCCTGGCTATTGCCATCTGGTACGCACTCTTCCGGTTGGCCTCGCGGACCACGAGGCCCGACAAGAGGCGACATTGCGTGAACCTGGCAACACTCACCTTGGTCATGTTCGCATTCGTCTATTCGCTGGGCAAACAGGGCCAAAAAATTGGGCCGAGCTACGAGGGAGTTTGGTCGCCGGCGACGCTCAGGCTGGTCACCCGCGAGCTCCAAACCCAGGCGCGCCCCGGAGATGTAGTGCTGTCGGGGGGACAGATCTGGACATTTGCCGCCGGATTGGAGTGTTTCCTGGATATCACCCACACGCTCGGCCTTTTATATCTGCCCGATTCCGCTATGGAGAAGGCCTTCTCGGAGCGGCCGCCCGAATTCATCATTTTGGACGGGTACACGGAGAAGCGTACCCTTCCGCACGCCCCCTTGCTTGCCGGTAAGTTGACAGCGCTGTATGAGAAAGTGGCGGTCGTACCAGGTTCGCCTCATCCGGTGAGCATCTTCCGACGGCGCCCTGAGCTGGTTACTGCGCCGCAAGACCATTAAGTCGAAGCCTCGTGACAACAGAGTGACACTGCAGAGCACATGAAAATCGCGATCATGGGCATACGTGGGATACCGGCCAACTACGGCGGGTTCGAGACCTTCGCCGAGGAGATGGCCCCGCGATTGGTCAAACTGGGACATGAGGTCACCGTGTTCGGGCGCACGAACAACGTGGATTACCCACACCCTTTCTACAAAGGCGTTCGGCTCCACGTGCTGCCGACCATCAGGCACAAGTATCTGGACACGGTGTTCCATACGTTGGTCTGTGTGCTGGCGAGTTTTTTCACCCGTTATGATGTGGTGCTCATCTGCAATAGCGTCAACAGCGTGTTCTCGTTTATCCCCCGGCTCACGGGCAAGAAGGTGGTGGTGAACGTGGACGGCCTGGAGTGGAAGCGCAAGAAATGGAACTGGCTGGGCAAGGCCATTTACCGCCTGTCGGAGGTGCTGGCCACAGTACTCCCCAATGCCATCGTCACGGATGCCCGGAGCATTCAGCGCTACTACCTGCAGCGCTTCGGCAAGGCCTCAACCTTCATCCCTTATGGGGTGTCGGAACAGCCGGTTCTGACCAGAGCGGCCCTGGACCGTTTCGGTCTGGAGCCTCGCCGCTACTTCCTGTACGTGAGCAGGCTGGAGCCCGAGAACAACGCTCATCTGGTGGTCGAAGCCTTTGAGCGGGTGCGCACCGATATGAAGCTGGTCCTTGTGGGTGATGCGCCCTACAGCCAGGAATACATCCGGCGCCTGCGCGCCACCCGCGATCCGCGCATCATCTTCACCGGCTACGTCTTTGGCCAGGGGTACCGGGAGCTGCAGTCGCATGCCTACCTCTATGTGCAGGCTACTGAGGTGGGCGGAACGCATCCCGCATTACTGGAGGGAATGGGGTACGGCAACTGCGTGGTGGCCTTGGACGTGCCGGAACATCGTGAGGTGCTCGGTGATGCTGGTATCTTTTTCGCCGCCCGGCCGCTCACCGACCTGGTGCAGAGGCTCCAGTACCTTGCAGATAACCCGCACGTGGTCGAAGAGTATCGGCGGAAGGTGCGCGAACGGGCGCGCGCCTGCTATCGCTGGGACGCGGTGACGCGCAGTTACGAGCGCCTCTTTCTGGCACTGGTGAATGGCAATGCCGCAGCACGTCAGCGTCTTGTGGCTGAGTCGCTGGCGGAGGCATAAGAGGGAACAGTGTGCTCACAGGTCCCACAACCACGGATCCTGGCCATTGTGCCCGCCCTGAACGAGGAACGAAACGTGGGTCGGGTGGTGGCCCAGTTGCGAGCCCACCCCCGTAAGATCGACGTGCTGGTCGTCGACGATGGGTCCACGGATGCCACCGCAGAGGTCGCAAAGGCGCATGGGGCGCGCGTCGTCTGCCTCCCGTTCAACTTGGGCATCGGTGGGGCAGTGCAGACTGGGTTCAAGTACGCCGCCCGGCACGGCTATGATGCGGCAGTGCAGGTCGATGGGGACGGGCAACATGACGTAAAGGAGATCGACAAGTTGCTGGGACCACTGCTCGCCGGCGAGGCCGATGTTGTGATTGGCTCCCGGTACGTAGGCCCTGCCACCTACCAAGCACCGGTGATGAGGCGCATCGGGATGGTCATCATTGCCCTGGTGAACTCGCTGATCATCCGGCAGAAGGTGACGGACAACACCTCTGGGTTCAGGGCTTTCAACCGTCGCGCCATCGCTTTCTTGGCACGTGACTACCCGGCTGACTACCCGGAGCCGGAGGCGGTAGTGCTCCTCGGGCGTTCCGGATTTCGCCTCACTGAGGTTTCCGTGAACATGAACCAACGCCTCCATGGTCGCTCCTCTATCGATTCGTTTCAGGCGATCTATTTCATGATCAAGGTGTTGCTCGCGGTGCTGGTGGACCTTTTCCGCTATTCACCGAAACGGGGAGAGCAGGTGCCATGAACATGCGGATTCAAATAATCGCCATCGCCGGAAGCCTGCTTATCGCAGGCTTCATCTTCGAGCTCATTAGGAAGCGTAAGCTATTGGAACGCTACTCACTACTCTGGTTTGGCTCGGCGCTGGTGATGATCGTCCTGTCCGTGTGGCGAGGGCTGTTGGACAAGGCCGCGGCGATCATGGGGGTCTACTATGCCCCTTCGGCACTGTTTATCGTCGCGCTTGGATGCGGTGTGGTGCTTTTTGTGCACTTCACCATTGTTATCTCCGGCCTCACCGAGCAGAACAAGCTCCTGGCCCAAGAGGTGGGTCTCTTGCGTGAAGAGCTGCAGTCGCTGAGGCAGTATGTCGCTGCGGAGGCAGAAGAGAGCAGGGGAAAGCGTGCGGGCGGCAAGCGTGCATAGCGTCGTCAAGACGGCGCTGTCGCGAGTGCTACGGCGACCATGGAAGGCTGCCCTCTGCCTTGGTGGGGTGGCGTTTGTGGTGCGAGCGGGTTTTGTGCTCAACCTCCAGGAGCGTTGGTACTTTTACGACACGGTGCATTATGACGCCGCTGCCCGCAGCCTGCTGAGCGGGGAAGGATTTCGCTATGAGCGCCCGTTCTTCGGCACCACTGCCTACAATTTGGAGCCGCTGTATCCGCTCTTTCTGGCCGCAAACTATGCCACCTTCGGACGCCGCTTTCTGGCGGTGCGCGTGGTTCAGGGCTTGTTGGGTGCCCTGACCTGCGTGGTGGTCTTCTCCTTGGCCAGGCGGCTCTTTGACGTGAAGGTCGCCGCACTTGCGGGTGCGATCTGCGCGCTCTACCCACATTTGGTGTTCATCAGCGGCCTGCTGTACCCGGAGCAGTTGTTTACCCTCTTGCTTGCTGCAGGGATGTGGTGCCTGGTTCGCTACATGGCGACCGGGAGGACGCTGCTGATGGTGGGGGTGGGGGTTTGTATGGGTCTGGCTGCTCTGGTCAAGGGGATAGCTCTGGCTTTTGTGCCGGTGCTGGTGGTGTGGCTCCTTTTCCGGCGGCGCACAGGCAAGGGGCAAAGACTTGCCCACGCGGCGCTCTTTGTGGGCACAGTTGTCGTGGTGTTGTTGCCGTGGAGCCTGCGCAACTATCGCGTCTTCGGTCAGCTGGCACCGGTGCGGGCCCACGCCACAATGGTCTTCGACCAACGCTATGTGCAGCAGGATGAACCACTGGTGGCGCAGTGGATGCATGGCAAAGTGGACACCTGGAGCTTCCTGGTTCGCTACGTAGAGGAATTTGTCCGTTTTTGGACGCCCACGCTGGGGCGCTTGCAGAGCCGCAACGAGTTCACTACCCGCTGGGCCAACATGGTGAGCATTGCGGCGGCCGGGCCAGTGCTCCTCTTTGCACTCCTGGGGGTGTGGTTTGCGCGAAAGCGACTTAACGAATTGATGCCTCTGTTGTTGCTGGTGATGACGTTTGCCTGCACGTATGCGTTCTTTCTGACGCATGTGCGCTACAGGATTCCAGTGGAGCCGTACCTCATCTTGCTGGCGGCATTCGGCTGGTGCCAGGCAGGGATCGCCTTGGGACTGTGCAGGGCGGACTCTGCAGGTGGGCCAGAAGAGGATAAGGAGCGGGGATGACGGGTCAGATACTTGAGCACCGGCACATGCAGCGCGCGACCTTGGTGGTGATCCTGCTGCTGGCGCTGGGTCTGCGCCTGGTGGGCATTGAATTTGGCAAGCCGTATCGCTATCATCCCGACGAGACCAAGCTTGTGGTGCAGGCGGGCTCTCTCTTGCAGCCCGGCGGGCGCAGCACCGAGACGCTGTTCCGGTTGGGGTCCTATCCGCCCCTGTATACTTACCTGCTGGCTGCGGTGTACGGCGTGTACGGCCTTCTGGGACTGGCGCTTGGGGTATTTCCGACAGGCGCGGCATTTCAAGAGTACTACTATGTCAACACTTTTACTTTCCATCTGCTTGGGCGGCTGATGACAGCCATTTTCGGCACCGCCACAGTGTGGCTGGTCTATCTCGTGGGGCTCAGAGGCTACAACCGGCGTATTGGCCTCCTGGCCAGTCTGATGTGCGCGGTGGTCTTTCTTCACGTGCGCAACTCGCACTACCTCACGGTCGATGTGCCGGCGACGTTTATGGCCACAGCGGCCTTTCTCTGCGCGCTGGCCGTTTATCGGCGTGGGGCCTGGCCGGAGGTGCTGTGCGGAGGTCTGCTCACCGGACTGGCAGCAGCTACCAAGTACAACGCCGGCGTGGTTGCGCTGCCCTTTGTGCTGACATTCTTCCTCCGGGCAGCAGAGCAGGGTCAGGGCCCCCTTTCAGTCTTGCGTCGGCCGCAGTTCTTTGCTGGTCTGGTGGCTATCGCCATTGGATTCGTGGTTGGGTGCCCCCTTGTGGCCCTTGACCCATCGCTGTTCTTGCGGGGGCTCTTCCGCTATGGCGACCTGCAGAGCCAGGGAAAAGTTGGCGTGGGTGGCCGATTCTTCGCCTACTTCACCGGCGAGACGTCCCCGGGATTTGGCGTGTTCAGCCACAACTCCGTGCCTGCTGCCATAGGCCCGGTGCTGAGGGTGCTCGGGTTGGCTGGTGTGGTGCGTATGGTGCTGAGCCGGAGGGGGACAAACTGGCTCGTCTTGTCGTTTGTGGTGCCGTACTACCTGGCAATCGGCGCGGTGAACTACAAGGCCATGCGGCAGTTTCTTCCGCTTGTGCCTTTCTTCGTGCTGGCGGCGACAGTGCTATTGGATGAGCTGGTCAGCAAGCTGAGGACCCGACCGTGGGTTGGGCGGCTAGTGCTTGTGGGCATAGTGATAACCGTGGTGGTGCCGGAGCTGTACAAGGACGTGCGCTGGGCGCTGATGATGCGCAGCCCTGACCCGCGCACGACTGCCAAGACATGGATCGAAGCCAATATCCCTGACGGCACGGTGATTGCGATGGAAAAGTTCGGCCCACCACTTCTGGATCGAGATGATCCGCATGCTTTGTTGCGGCTCCGCTCAGGGCTCTATGGTCGGATCTATGAGATTGTGGACAGCCAAGCCCAACTTTCCTACGGGTATCTAGGGGAACCGGATAGCCTGGAGCCGATCCAGCACTATCTTAGCCGGCGCCGAGCGGACTATTTCGTCTGCGACTCCTTCACCAGGGGGAGCTTCTTCCTGGAATTGTCGGCGCGGAACTTTCCTCGTCTGACGGCGCACCGGCGGGCCTTTTACGCCTGGCTGGACACCAAAGCAGAGGAGGTGGCGCGGTTTGTTCCGACAAGGAACTGGGCCGAGCTCTTTCCTACCATCGTTGTGTATCGGCTGCCCGCAGAGACGCAGATGACAGGGAGCGCGGCCGACACAAGTACAGGTGTTGCTGCCCCACCGTGAATGATTGGGGATCAACCCGCGCGCCGGGAATAGGGGTGCCATTGAACGGCGCAAATGGGGAGAGCGATGAATCAGCTGAGCGCGCTATATTTTTTGCTGGCCTTCTGTGGCACGGTCACGCAGGGACTGTGGGTGGCGGCGCTCAACACCGAGGCTATCCTCATCATGGATATCCCCCTGTTCCTGCTCTTTGTGGTCGGGCGCAGCAGGCGTCCGTTGAGCCCAGCTATCAAGCGTGTCTTGCCGCTCATGGCCCTGTTTCTTATGTGGCCACTTGCAGGCATCCCAGGGGCCGTGGACAAGCAGGCCGCCATTGCCAGCATAATTACCAACATGCGTGCCCTGCTAATCTGCCTGGCAGTGCTGCTTTTTGTCAATACGCGCGAGGAGATGCGGGCGTTGCTGGCGGGCATAAGCGCGGGGCTCCTCTTCCAGGGAGTGGTGGCAATCTTGCAGTTCAGATTTGGCTATGTAGGCCTCAGCTTCCTGGGAGAGCAGGGAAGGTCATGGCGGGCCTCTGGGACGCTGGGCCACCCCAACGTCCTCGCAATGTACACGATGATGCTCTCTCCTTTGGCCTATAGGATGGGGGTCTTCGGCCAGGAGAAGTATCCCTGGTTTTTTTTCGCTGCCTTCCTGGTGGGTGTGGCGGCGCTCTTTGCCTCCCAGGGGCGCGCATGTTGGCTCGGTTTTGCGCTGGCGATGGTGCTGTTTTTCCTTCTGGACCTGAAAAAGAGGCGCATCGTGCAGCGACGCACCATTGGCGTGTGGGTGCTCCTGGCCGTCATTGGGGTCATCGGTGCCTTCAAGTACCGAACGATTCTGACAGGGCGCTTCACCGGGGCAGAAGAGGAATTGGTTGGGCAAAAGACCTCCAGCCGGCTTTACCTAGCAAAGGACGCGCTGCGCATTATTCGCGGCCACCCTCTTTTGGGTGTGGGCCAGGAAAACTACAAGCTCCATGCGGGGGAGGAGATTCTGGGGGCCAAGTTTGTGCACTGCTCCTATTTGCTGGTGGCGGCCGAGGCGGGCGTGCCTGGTTTACTCCTGATGGTTGCGGTGCTGGCGGGGATGCTCGGCGTCACCGTGCGTGTGGCGCGTTCCAGAGACCCTTTTGTCGCCAATGTGGGCACAGGCATCCTGACTGCCTTGGTGGCCTTGTGCATAGCGCTGCTGCCCTCGCCGGACTATCGTATCGTTTGGGTGAAGAACCACGTATGGTTACTGTTTGGGCTGGCGCTGGCGCTGGACAAAATCGCTTACCACGAGCAACGCCGGATGAACCGGCTGCGGGCGCTGCGCTTGCTTGGCCTGGCAGGCAGGGGTGCGCTGCCCCAACCTCCTGGGCAGGGTGGCAGTGGCCTTGTCAATGGGACAGAGCGGTAGTGCGGACACGGACTTCGGAGAGAACTGCGGGTGAGAATTCTCGGGATTTTTGACGATCACAACTGTGGCACGGCGATCATCGAGGACGGCAAGATCGTATGTGCCATTGAGGAAGAGCGGCTGTCCCGTATGAAGTTGCACAATGGCAACTCCAAGGACGGGCCCGTGCGCCTGAGTCTGCACGAGTGTTTGCGCCTGACCAACTCCCACCGCGGCAACATCGATAGGATCGCGGCTGCCATCGCCCCACCGCGTGACCTGCTCGCCTATGTGCTCGAAGACCTTCTTCGCCAGAGGAATCCTCGGTGGTGGCTGGCCTCGCTGGTGAGCAAGTCAGTGCGCTGGGACCGATACTTCCTTTTCTATCCCTATTTCTACAACGCGCGGCGCATAAGGAAGCTCAAAAGCTTGCTGCGGGAGGTGGGGCTCGACGGCGTGCCCATCGACTTCATGGATCACCACACGGCCCATGCGGCCTCTGCCTACTACGCCTCGGGTCGCAGCAGAGCTCTCATCGTCACTTTGGACGGCCAGGGTGATGGCCTGTGCGGCAAAGTCTTCCTGGGCGAGCGCGGCCGCCTGCGCTTGCTCAAGCAGGTGCCCAGCTACCACTCGATCGGGCTGTTCTACAACTTTATCACCTGGCTGCTTGGTTTCAAGCCGATGCGGCATGAGGGGAAGATCACCGGCCTGGCCGCTCATGGGGACTATGAGCAGACCCGGCACCTGTTTGAGCAGCTCTTCACCCTGAATGACGACGAATTCCGCTACCTTCTGGCCGAGCGGCTGTACCAGCACGCTTATCCGCACCGCAGCAACTATGTCAAGTTCAAGAAGGCTGTGCCTCAGGAGCTGCTGGCCTTCCCCCCGGAGCAGATCGCTGCCGGGATACAGGGCATAAGCGAGCGGGTGGTCAGCCAGTTCGTAGAGGCGATATTGCAGCAGACTGGGCCCATTGATGTGTGTCTGGCCGGGGGGGTCTTTGCCAACGTGCGCATCAACCAGAAGGTGGCCGAGCTGCCCAACGCGCAGTCGGTGTTCATCTTCCCGGCAATGGGCGACGGCGGGCTGTGTGCAGGTGCTGCGCTCTACTCCTACTATCAGAGCCTCGGCTTTCCAGAGCTGGACGGGGTGCCGCAGCTTCAGGACGTCTACCTTGGGCCAGAGTTCAGCGAGGAGGAGATCCTGGCCGAGATCAAACGCGCGGGGCTAAAGTACACATTCCACGAGGACATTGAGACGGTAGTGGCCGACTTGTTGGCAAAGGGCAAAGTGGTGGCCCGCTTCAATGGCCGCATGGAGTACGGACCGCGGGCACTGGGCAATCGCTCCATTCTCTACCAGGCCACCGACCCCACGGTCAATGACTGGCTGAACCATCGGCTACGGCGCACTGAGTTCATGCCATTCGCACCCGCAACGCTGGCCGAGGAAGCCCACCTCTGTTACCGGAACGTTGGCCGCAATGATTTTCCCGCCAAGTTCATGACCATCACCTTTGACTGCACCAGCGAGATGAAGCGCAAGTGTCCTGCGGTGGTCCACGTGGACAATACGGCCCGGCCGCAGCTGGTGGACGAAAGGACCAACCCCAGCTTCTACCGCATTATCAAGGAGTACTACCGGCGCACGGGGTTGAATTCGATCATCAACACCAGCTTCAATATGCATGAGGAGCCCATCGTTTGCTCCCCGCACGATGCGATCCGTGCCTTCCGCCTGGGGCATCTGGACTATTTGGCCATGGCCCGATTCTTGGTCTACTCGGACAAGGAAGCCGATGGGTAGTTTGAAGCGCAATACCCTGTTCGTCTCCATAGGCCAGGCGGTCAGGCTTGTCCTGGCCGTGGTACTGTATGCCTATGCCTGTCGATTCCTGGGTGATGAGGATTTTGGCAGATACGGCTTGGCCACAACACTGATGTTCTTCGTCCTCTTGGTCGATGACTTTGGGGTCAATACCTGGCTGGTGCGGGAGGTGGCACGAGCGCGGGAGGAAGGGAGGCGACTGCTCGGCCTGGTCACCGGGATGAAGGTGGTCTTCATCCCTCTGACCGTCCTCTTGGTGGTTGCCATTGATCAGCTCATGGGCTACGACCAGCGCACCATGGGGGCCATCGTCATTCTGGCGGCCTACGGCGTGCTCTCCTCCTTTTCTGCGATGTGCGGTTCCATATTTCGCGCCTATGAGCAGATGCACTTCGACGCGTTGCTCGCCATCGTCGAAAAGGCGGTAATCTTTGGCCTGGGACTGGCCGCATTGCATCGTGGGCTGGGGTTGTACGGTCTGTCCTGGGCCTTTGTAGCTGGAGGGGTGACAAGCCTCGGCCTGGGTCTGCTCATTCTGCAAAGGCGGTTCTTCGTTCCCACGCTACACTTCTACTACCAGGAGTCTGTACGCATCTTTCGTGGGGCAGTGGTATTCGGCGTGTCGGTTTTTCTGACCACGCTCTACAACCGCGTGGACATGTTGATGCTCTCGGTCATGAAACCCCCGGAGGTGTGGGGATGGTATGCCGCAGCCCATCGGCTGCTTAACTTCACCAACCAGGTGCCGATGATATTCATGATTGCCCTGTTCCCACGCATGTCCCGCGAGAGCGTGGTGTCCAGGGAGGAGTTGTCTCGCATCTTTGCCAAGGGGTTCAAGTACATGGTGATTTTGGCACTGCCCATGGTTGCGGGTGTGATAGCGCTGGCCGATAAGATCATCCTGTTCTTCAGTGGCCCCGGTTTTGCCAATGCCGTCCCCGCGCTCACGGTGCTGGCCGTTGACGCCGGTCTATTGTTCCCGAACATTTTGTTGGCAGGACTGTTGGGTGCCAGCAATCACCAGAATAGGCTGGTGGCCGTGCAGGCCGCGGGGTTGTTGACAAACGCCGCTCTCAACTACGTGTTGATCCCACGTTACGCGCATGTGGGTGCAGCCTATGCAACGGTGGCCACGGAGCTCCTGGTGTTCCTGGTCTGTTTGACGTTTGCTTGTCGCAACATCGTTACGTTGCGCGAATTTGGCTATCTACCGAAGGCCGTCTTAGGTACGGTCGTCATGCTGCTGGTAGTGTTGGTCTTGCGCGGCCAGCACCTCCTGGTGGTGGGTACAAGCGGGGCCTTTGTGTACGTGGCGCTGCTTCTTGTGACCCGCGTGGTGGCTGTGGAGGAGATCAAGGGCCTGGGCCTGCTCCGCCGGAGTGGGTCTGCAGCTCAGGTGACAGAGACGTGAGCGGATATGCGGATACTGTACCTGAATTACCTGTATGACCTCAAAGGGTGCTCGCTGGGCTCGGCGGTCAAGCCCCTGGAACTTTTCAGGGCCATGCAGGCGCAAGGGCACCAGGTCCGCCTGTGCTGGATGAAGAAGCAGCCCGCCAGCCCTGGCGGTGGCGCCACTGTTACACGCCCGAGGCTGAAAAAGTTTTTTCGCCGCTACTTTGCCGACGCCAAGCAGCTTCTGCTCAATGCGCCCTATCTGCTCCGCGGTTTAGGCTATGCGCAGAGTTTTCGACCGGACCTCATCGTCAGCCGGCTGGAGCGTGGCCTCTTTTGTGACCTTCTCCTGGCGCGACTGAAGCGGATCCCGCTGGTGGTGGAAGCGGACTGTCCAGGGCTGTACGAGGCGTTGCAATTCCAAAAGGACCATGTCAAGTATCGCAGGCTGAGCCGCTTCCTCGAATGGCTGAATGTACGTAATGCCGACGCGGTGGTGGTGGTCTCCCAGGCCCTCCGCCAGTACTTCGCCAACTATGGCGTGCCCGCAGAGCGCCTGCACGTGGTGAGCAACGGCGCCGACCCGGCAATCTTTTCCCCCGGTCGCTCCGGGGCCGATGTCAGGAGGCGCTACCGACTTGGCAGGGGGCCGGTGGTCGGCTTCATCGGGTCTTTCAGCACCTGGCACGGCATTAATCATCTTGCCCAGCTCATCGACCGGGTGCACCGACAAATGCCGACAGTGAAGTTTCTCCTGGTGGGCACTGGCGGACGCATGAAGGGATGGCTGGAGACCTACATTGCCGAGCATCAGCTGCAGGAGGCGGTGGTGTTTGCTGGCTATGTGGACTATCAGCAGATGCCGGAGCATTTGGCGGCCATGGACATCGTGGTGGCGCCCTATCCGTATCTTCCCTTTTTCTACTATTCGCCGGTCAAAATCTACGAATACATGGCCGCGGGTAAGGCGGTGGTCAGTACTGATATTGGCCAGATTTCCGAGCTCATTCGCAGCGGCGAAAACGGTATCCTGTGTCCTCCTGACGACGTTGCCTGCCTAGTCCGGAGCATCGTCAGCTTGGCAAGGTCGCCACGGGCGCGCCAACGCATGGGGAATGCTGCCCGACAGACGGTGGTCGCCGCGCACACATGGGCGCATAAGGCTCAAGCATGGTCCGCCATCTGCGCCCAGGTACTTGTGGGAGCACGAAGGCAATGAAAGTGCTCATGGTGCACAAGTTTTACTTTATCGAGGGCGGAGCAGAGCGCTACCTGTTTAACCTCTCGGCTTTGTTGAGCCGGCATGGGGTGCAGGTGATCCCCTTCGCCATGCACCATCCTCGGAATGTCGCCACGCCCTACGCGCGCTACTTCGTCAGCCACTTTGATCCGGATGGCACGTTAGGCCGGCTGAACCTGCGCACGGGGCTGCGCAGTGTGGCAAGGGTCATCTACAGTGTCGAAGCGCGGCGGAACATCCAGCGCCTGATCGAAGACGAGCGGCCAGACATCGCTCATGTGCACGGGGTTTACCACCACCTCTCGCCTTCTGTCCTCTACGCCCTCAAGCGCTCCGGCATCCCGGTGGTGTTCACGCTGCATGAATACAAGATTCTCTGCCCCAACTACCTTTTTTTGAACCGGCGCGGAGAGGTGTGCGAGCTGTGCGAAGGCAGAAAGTTCTGGCACCCCATCAAGGAGCGATGCCTGAAGGGTTCGTTGCCGGCGAGTGCCTTGGTGAGCCTGGAGGCTTACGTGCATCGCTTCTTGCGCACCTATCACCGTACGGTCGATCTCTACATCTCTCCAAGCCGCTTTCTCCGGGACAAGATGATCCAATACCATTTTCCGCCAGAGAAGGTTATCTGGCTGCCGTACACGATTCCCATCGATGAGTACGAGCCATGCTACGAAGAGGGGCAGTACTTCACCTATGTGGGGCGGCTCTCACGCGAAAAGGGGATCGAGCTGCTGGTAGAGGTCATGGAGGATATTCGAGGGGCAGAGCTTTACGTGTGTGGCACTGGTCGTCTGGAGGAGCCCCTCAAACGGATGGTGACTTTCAAGGGCCTGAGCAACGTGCGATTTCTTGGGCATCTGGCGGGTGAGCAGCTCCGTGCGGTGATGCGGCGGAGCATGTTCACCGTGGTGCCCTCGATCGTCTATGACAATTCGCCCCTGGCGGTGTATGAGTCGTTCGCGTTGGGCAAGCCGGTGGCGGGGGCCCGCATTGGCGGCATACCTGAACTCATCGATCCCGGGCAGGATGGGGTGCTGTTTGAGCCTAACAACCGCGCCGGTCTGGTAGAAGCTCTTCGTCTCCTTCTGGCAGATGGGCAGAAGCGCCAGGCAATGGGTCGGCGGGCCCGTGCCAAGGCCGAGCGCTGGTTCGCCCCGGAAGAGCATCTGCGCCGGATCATGGCCGTATACCGGCAAGTGGGCGGCCTCCGCAGTTGAATTGACAGGAGCCTATGGCGGAGAAGAAGAAACGACGCGTGCTGCACGTGGTGCACGGCTTAGGCCGCGCAGGCGGAGAGCGAAAGCTGTGGGAACTGCTCAGCCGCTTGGACAGGAGTCGTTACGAGATCGCCATCTGTGCAGTGGGCAAGTCGGGCCTGATGGAAGAGGACTTCCGCAGTCTCGGCTACGACCTGCATATTCTCCCCCGGAAGTGGCGATATGACCCGAGGCTTGTGTTTGCCGTGGCCCAGCTGATGCGGGCTTTTCGGCCGGACCTGGTGCAGACCACCCTCTTCTTCGCCGACATCATCGGGGCGGCAGCCAGTTGTTTGGTACGCCCGCGCGCCTTGCTGTCCTGGGAGGTCATCACTCATCCGCTCAACCTGCGGCGACAACTCATGTACTGGGCACTGCGCCGACGTTTCGACATGGTGGTCACGGTGTCTGACTCTATCCAGCGCTTCGCCATAGAGAAGCGCCACCAGGATCCGCGCAAGGTCACCACCATTCACTACGGCGTCGACCTGAAGCACTTTTGCCCAAGGCCAAAGCGAGGCACCCTGGCGCAGCAGATAGGGGCCCCGGAGGCCACGCTGTTTGGCACGGTGGCTCACTTCCGCCGCCAGAAAGGACATGTGTATCTGGTTGAAGCTGCGGCGAAGGTTGTCGCCAGCCACCCAGAGGCTCATTTTGTGCTGGTTGGGGTGGGACCAGAACTGGAGGCAGTCAGAGCGCGCGCTGAGCAACTGGGGGTGTCAGGCCATGTGCATTTTCTCGGTCTGCGGGAAGACGTGCGTGAGGTACTAAATGAAGTGGACGTCTTCGTGCTCCCTTCGCTGTGGGAGGGTTTTCCAAACGTGGTGTTGGAGGCGATGGCCTGCAGCAAGCCAGTAATAGCCACGGCCGTGGAGGGGACTGCGGAGTTGGTGGTGCATGGGCAGACAGGGCTCTTGGTCAGGCCCGCGGATGTGGAGGATCTGGCAAAAGCGTTGGTGACGCTGCTTGAACATCCCGGTCTCAGCGCCCAATTTGGGGCAGCGGGCCGGACCAGGGTTGAAGAGCACTTTAGCGTGGAGCACCAGGTGGCCGCGTTTGAGCAGCTGTACGAGGCGCTCATCGAGGGTAGACCCGAGCTGATTCCGAGGAGAGCGGTTTTGCCGAGTCTGCCCCAGGCTTGCGGCCATTCGCACTTGTGCGGAGCATGACAATCCAGATGTGGGCGCTGCGCTTCAAGAGACTTATGCATGAACTAACCACGGGAGGTGTGCCGGCGGCCGCACGGCACGTGGCAGCGAGGTTAGTGCGCAAGAACACCTTCCTGGTCTTTGTCACTGACCTGCATCAGCCGTGGCCGACCTATCCCTGTCCGGAGGGGTTCTCCATCCGCCTCCTGCCGGCCACCGCGCGGGAAATCGACCGCCTGGTGGAGTTTTGGCTGGCCTCTTATCGGGAGAACTATCCTCTCTTCTACAACGAGGCTCTGGTCCGCCGGCTGCTGGAGGAACGCTTTGCGGCAGAGGAGCTCTGCTTCGTGGCGGAACGTGGGAATGACATCGCCCATTTTCACTGGGTCAGCCGATTTGGACGCTGCGCGCTGAACAGGGAGGAACCGCTCAAGTTCGTGCCGTTCAGGCCGGGCAGAGATGCCTACGGGTACAATATCTTCACGCATCCAGGCTACCGAGGCAAAGGGTTGATGCTGGCCACGTACTCGTTTCTGTGTGACTGGCTGCAGCAACAGGGGTGCCAGCGCCTGCTCAGCTGCGTTGGCATCCGCAACACCGCCTCCATCAAGGTGCATCAGAAGATCGCCACCCAGGTGAGCACCTTGTACGTAACGCGGTACATAGTCTTCGACCGGGCGCGCACAGTGCCGGTGCAGAGGGGGTGAAGTGATGAACCCTGGGAGCTGGCCTTGCCCCGCGGTGGTGGTACCGCTGCACGAGACCGGCCTCGAGGTAGTTCGCACCTTGGGCAGACGGGGTGTGCAGGTCATCGGGGTGGATGCCCATGGACTACGACCTGGAGCGCACAGTCGCTACTGCCAGCGCTTCGTTCGTTCCGCCATCGAGGGGGAGGGTCTGGTGCGCACCCTTATGCGCCTGGGAGCGCGCCTGCAGGAGAAGGCGGTCCTGTTTCCCTGCGGCGACCCGCAGGTGCTGACCGTCTCCGAGTATCGCGCTGAGCTGCAACGGCACTACCTGTTTGCCCTGCCGGACGAGCGAGTGGTGGCGATGCTCATGCGTAAAGACCTGTTCGCCCTCTATGCTCAAAGTCATGGTTACCCCATCCCTCAGACGTTTGTCCTGGAGAATGAGGCCGGGGCCGAAGAAGCGGCGCAAAAGGTTCGTTACCCCTGCATCCTCAAGCCGACCGTGAGGACAGTGCTGTGGGAGAGCGAGCGGTTACCTAAGAACTACCTCGTGGAAGACACGGAGGGACCTTGTTTCGCCTACCGCACGGCTGCACCCTTTGCCGCCCAGGTGGTGGTGCAGGAGTGGATACCAGGGAGCGACGAGGACGTCTACTTCTGCCTGGTCTACCTCGACCAGAGAGGCCAGGTGGCAGCCTCTTTTACGGGCAGGAAGTTGCGACAGTGGCCCCCGGCGCGAGGGTGCACGGCTGTGGCAACGGGCTGCGAGGACAGGCTGGTGGAAGAAATGACTGTTCGCATTCTCACTGAGGTGGGCTTAAAGGGGCTGGGTTCGATGGAGTACCGTCGCGACCCACGAGACGGCCGCCTGGTGATGATCGAGCCTACCGTAGGGCGCATCGATCTCCAATCGGGGACGAGCGAGCTCTATGGCGTTAGTCTGCCCTGGGTAGCCTACAAGGACTTGGTGGGAGCAAAGGACGTGGGGACGCGCAAGGACGGAAAGGGGATGGCCAAGTGGGTCCACGAAGAAGGGGCGCTCCGCCTCCTCTTGCGCGATTTAGGCCACGGCCAAGTGCAATTGGGGACGTGGAAGAAGCTTCTTCAGGGGAGGAGGCGCTACGCGGTCTCTGCCCGCGACGATCCTGGCCCAACGCTGGCTATGGTTTTGGATGGTGTGAGGAGAATGCGCATTGGCCTGAGGCGTCGAGCGGACGAAAGCAGGAAAGGCTAAGGAGATATCATGCGCGTCAATTGACGACTGGTGGTGCTGTGCTGTCTGTTGATGGTGGGAGCAGGGGCGCTGACCTATGGCCTCTTTCATGATGCCTGGGAGGGGCAGCCGACGTACTATGGCCCCAATGACAGGATCATCATTTTGCTGGGCGCTGTGACTGCGGGACTCGCCCTGGTGCTGCTGGTAGGCGAGCGCCTCGGGTTGCATCTCTGTGGGGTGTAGGGCGCGCGCGTGAGGGTGTTCGACAGCCTGATCGCCGTGGCGCTTGTGGCCCTCCTCGGCGTTATCACCGGGGCCGTGCTTTTTCACCCTGCTTCTTTGGGCGAGACCTACCAGGACAAACAGTTTGCGATCGGCATCTACCGGTGCAGTGAGGACGCTCCTCTGCAGTTCAGCGGCGCCGGGATCGACAATCCGGTCATCACGCGCTATACCATGGCAGACATGGAGATACGATGTGTCGCAGACCCTTTTATCGTCAGCGAAGGCGATTCCTTCTACCTGTTCTATGAGGCCTTGGAGGCGGTGACCGGCCAGGGAGTGATCGCGGTGACCACCAGCGCCGACGGCAGGACGTGGGAGTACAAGGGTATTGTGCTGGATGAACCCTTCCACCTCTCCTATCCGTGCGTGTTCAAGTGGGATGGCTGCTACTACATGATCCCGGAGGCGGCTACCACGCGTTCGGTGCGGCTCTACCGGGCTGTGGCTTTCCCCTACCGCTGGGAGTTTGTCAAGAAACTTGTCGATCAACGCGATAAGCTTTTCAAAGACAACACCATCTTTTACCACCAGGGCCGGTGGTGGCTTTTCAGCGAAACGATGGGGAACCGAGTCCTGCGGCTCTACTTTGCCGACACGCCAAGGGGGCCCTGGACCGAGCACCCCAAGAGTCCAGTAGTGAATGGTAACCCCGAGATTGCCCGTCCGGGCGGAGCAGTGGTGGAGATGGGTGGACGACTGTATCGTTTCGCGCAAGACGATGCCAAGTACTACGGGCGCCACGTGTGGGCCATGGAGATTACCAAGCTTTCTCCCACCGAGTACGAAGAGCGAAAGGTGGGGCGCAAACCGGTACTGAAGGGCTTTGACCGATGGAACCGGCGGGGCATGCACCATATCTGTCCCCTCAAGACCGATGACGGGTGGATTGCCGCTGTGGATGGCTATTGAACGAGGTGGTAGCGGTTCAACCCCGGAGATGAGCGATGGCAACGCGGGCAAAAGTAGCGGTGGTGAAGACCACCCCTGAGACCATTGCCGACGATATCGCCCGGGCCATGGAATTGGCTGATTTTCGGGCTTGTTTGGCCACAGGGGTCACCACCATTCTCAAGGACAACATCTCGTGGCATTACCCCTTCCCCTCGGCCAACACCACGCCGTGGCAATTGGAAGGGGTCATTCGTGCATTGCACCAGGCAGGCTACAGGGACTTGGTCGCTGTCCACAACAACACGGTGGTCACTAACCCGTTCAAAGGCGGGCGCCTCAACCGGTTAGCTGGTGTGTACGCGCGTTATGAGGTGGCGGAAAAGTACAATTTTCGCCCTCAGGACATGAGCTGGGTGGAGTATCGTCCTAAGGCGCGCTTGCTGGTGCTGGACAGAGTCTTTCCCGACGGCATCCGCCTCCCTGACTTCTTCTTTGGCAAGAATGTGGTGCATCTTCCCACGCTCAAGTGTCACATTTACACCACAACCACTGGGGCGATGAAGAATGCCTTCGGCGGGCTTCTGAACACCAGGCGGCACTACACCCACAGTGTCATCCATGAGACCTTGGTGGACTTATTGGCCATCCAGATGGAGATCCACCCTGGGCTCTTTGCGGTCATGGATGGCACCACTGCCGGGAATGGTCCGGGGCCGCGGACCATGCGGCCGATCCCTGCTGACCTGATATTGGCCAGTGGTGACCAGGTGGCCCTGGACGCGGTGGCGGCGCGCATCCTGGGGTTTGCGCCCATGGACATCGGCTACATTCGCCTGGCCCACGAGGCGGGTTTTGGCGTGGGGCGACCAGAGGAGATCGAGCTCCGTGGTGACGATGTTTCAGGAATGTGCCTGGGCTGCACTGTCGGTGACAACCTGGCGAGTAGGGCTGGGGACCTGTTCTGGTTCGGCCCGGGGAGGTGCCTGCAGAAGCTCCTCTTCCGCACCCCGTTGGTCTACCTCTTTGTTTTCGCCTCGGCCGCCTATCACGACCTCTGCTGGTGGCCGACAAAGGGAAGGCGCATCTTCGCCGACTGGCGACGGAACTCGCCCTGGGGGCGGCTGTTTGAGACCTATGCGGTGGCGCGTTAGCGCCTTTGTCGTGGAGGAATGACTGCATGCAGCAAGGCGAGCGTTGGCTGTTGCTTGTGGTGATTGTGGCGGTGGCGATCCTGCAAGCCTATGGCATTGACAAGATCGTGTTAGGCAGCGACGAACTGCACCCCGCCCGCGCGCTTATCAGCGAAGACTGGAGCATAGTTCGCTACCCATGGCCAGAGGAAGCGACCTTGGAATTCTACCGCAACTGGCCCATGCATTTTCCCCCTCTGTTCGCCTTGCTCACCCGGGGGGCGGTTGTGGCTTTGGGCACCGGACATTTCGCCTTGCGTCTCTTCCCGCTCCTTTTTGCCATAGCCGCGACCTTTGTTAGTTACTTCTTGTACCGGGAATTCTACGGCCGTCGGTGGGCATTGCTGGCGCCCGTGCTTGTGGGCCTCGCCTGCGATCAGGTGCTCACCTGGGCAAAAGCCATCAAGCATTACACCGCTGATGTGCTCTTTTGTTCACTCCTGCTCATTGCGGGTAAACGCGTGCTGGAGCAAGGTCTGCCTCGTGACTGGGTCTTTTTCGGCTTGTTGGCAGTGGTGAGCTTCTGGATAGGCTACGGCGCGGTCTATGTGCTCGCGGGCATCTTCCTTCTCCTTTTCCTGCGTTTGCTGAAAGCCGTGCGCCAAGGCGCGACCCCTTTGCGGCCCTATCTTCTGCCGCTGGTAGTAACCGGAGCCGCGACCGCCGTCTCTTTTGCCGGGCTCCGGGTTGTGGCCATCCAGCAGGCGGTGGGCAATGAGGTCTTCATGCGCTCCTTTGGCATTCAGATGCTGGATCATGGGCGCCTGGGCGACCTTGGCTACGTGGCCCACTTCTTTGCCCGCGTTGGCTTTCAGACGCTGAAGCTCCCGTGGTTCTTCTTCCGCCATTCGACGGCCTTTGCCGTGCTGGCCAACGTGCTCATCGCCCTGTGGCTCGTGGCACGGGTGCGCCGCCGGCAGTGGACAGAGGTAGGACTGGTGCTGTTTCCCTGGATCTTCTGCGTGGGGGCAGCGGTGGCCGGCTTCTATCCGTTCACTGCCAATCGCCTGCTTCTTTTTCTGCTCCCGTCCTGGATGCTCATGATGCTCGGTGGATTCGCCCAGGCGGTGGCCTGGCTCCGATCGCGCTCCCGTCTCCTTGCCGTGGGAGTGGCAGGTGCGCTTGCCATTTGGCTGGGCGTGACGATTGCCCGCAATGTCGTGGATGTGAGCAAAATGCGATTGGCTGGAGGGAGGCGCATCGACCTGGCAGTCAAGTACCTGGCCCGCAATGCCGAAGATGGCGACACGGTCTTTTTGCACTGGGCGGCGATCATCGGGTTCTACTATTACTTCACTGACCACCAACCCGGCTATGTACATGACTATCCGATTCCAGGGAGAGAGGGCAGGGTGCGGGTCATCTATGGCGAGCAACACAACGCGCTCGCGGACTATGAACCGCTCTTCCGACGCGTTGAGGAGACCCCAGGGCGTCTCTGGCTGTTGTTCGGGCACAAGTGGCCCTCCGAGGAGATGACGGCGCTGGAAAGTCGTTTACGGGCCCGGCGGCCGTTACTTCAACAATACGAGCATGGCAAATGCCGGGTAGTACTCTTCGGCCCGCCCGGCGCAGTGGCAAATGGCCACGCGCAAAGCCAGCCGTCTGGGCAGGAGCAGTGAGGGCACAAGGCAATGAACATGTGGCACGACAAGCGCGTCTTGGTGACCGGTGGAGCCGGCTTCGTCGGCTCGAACCTTGTGGCACGCCTACTCGCCTACGGGGCGGAGGTGCATGTGTTGGACGACCTGTTCACCGGCAAGCGAGAGAACCTGCCTGAGCATCCGCGACTCAACTTCACGCTTGGCAGTGTCACCGACGCGGCGTTGGTGGAGTCGTGCATGGCTGGCGTCGACATCGTCATCCATGCGGCCGCCCGGAACATCATCGCCTCGACACGAAACCCGCGCGAGGACTTTAAGACCAACATTGGCGGCACGCTCAACGTCCTGTTGGCTGCACGCAAGCTGGGAGTGAGAAGAGTTCTCTACACCTCCACCTCTTCTATCTACGGCAACCCGCGCTACTTGCCCATCAATGAAGAGGATGGCTACACGACGCTCTCGCCGTATGCGGTGAGCAAATTCGCCGGGGAGAATTACTGCGTGGCCTTCTACGAATCCTATGGGCTCTCCACGACAGTGGTCCGTTACTCCAACATCTATGGCCCAGGGCAGAGTGCCGACAACCCCTACTGCGGTGTGGTTGCTAAGTTCTTTGACGCCGCGCTGAATGACCTTCCGTTGCGCATCCATGGGGATGGTGAGCAGACCAGGGATTTCACCTTTGTGGACGATGCAGTGGAGGCAACGCTTTTGGCCGCCATCTCTTCCAAAGCGGAGGGACGCATCTACAACGTGGGCACCGGACGGGAGGTAACCATCAACTACCTTGACCAATGTGTAGCCGAGGTCTTTGGCAAGCCGCTCAGGATTGAACATGTGGACAGGCGCGACATCGACAATATCCGCCGGCGCGTGATGAACATTGAGCGCATCCGCAGGGAGTTGAGGTGGGTGCCGGAGACAACCCTTGAAGTGGGGTTGCGGAAGACCCGGGAGTGGTTAGAAGCGACCCGGGGAGAGCGGCGATGAGGGCAGGCCCCAAGGTTCTGGTGATTGCGCCAGTGTGGAACGAGGCGGGTCGGGTGGGTGCGGCCATCAAGGAGGTGCCGCCAGAGTGGGTGGACGAGGTGCTGGTAGTGGACGACGGTTCGACCGATGGAAGTGCGGAGGAGGCGCGTCAGGCAGGGGCGCAGGTCGTATGCCACGGGCGCAACCGCGGCGTCGGGGCGGCCATTCGCACCGGGCTCGACTATGCCCTTCAGCGAGGGTTTGACATCGTGGCCGTGATCTCCGGCGGAGGCAAGGCCCCCGCTCGTCAGCTGCCAGCCTCGTTGCGCCCGATATTGAGGGAGAATTACGATTTTGTCCAAGGGTGCCGCTACCGGAACGGTGGCCATGCCCTCCACCTTCCCCTTCATCGCCGGGTCGGAACACGAGCGTATTCCTGGCTGTTTACCATGGCCGCACGCAGCCGCGTGACCGATGGCTCCAGTGGCTTTCGTGCTTTCCGGGTGGACATCCTGCGCGACCCGCGGCTCGACTTGCACCAGCCATGGCTTGACCGTTATGAGCTGGAGCCATACCTGTATTTCAAGGCTCTTCGCCTGGGTTACAGAGTGAAGGAAGTGCCGGTGACCATACGGTATCCGTGTCGAGGCAGTGGTCGAGTGAGCAAGATGCAGGCGGTGCTGGATTGGTGGAGCATCGCCAGGCCGCTGGTCCTGCTGGCCATGGGCGTCCGGAGGTAGCTTGCCCCGAGCTGGCATGATTGTTGAGCGGGTGGTGAGAGTGGCGAAAGGAGGTCAGCCCTTGGAGGTCGGAGGAGAAAGTCTGGTCAGGACGGCGCGGGTGGTCCCATGGGTACATGCCGCCTGCGGAATTATTCTGGTGGGCAGCTCCTTTCTCCCCTTTGATTTGGTCAAAGGGCTGGTCGACCAGTGGGGCAGACATGGGCGCTCGGATTTCTACAGTCAGGGTCTGCACCGTTTCTTGGGCTGGTTATTGCGTGGCCTGGGGCTCGTCCTGGGCTTGGCTGGGCTAGTGGCGAAACGGCGCCTGTCCTTGGCTGTGCAGGCCCTGTGGTTGGACGGCCGTGAGCTGGCGCGGGCGATGCGCACGGGCTGGCTCAGTGCGGTGAGGGAGAGACCTTTCTGGTGGCTCATGGTGGCGATGCTCGTTATCGGCGCCGCCCTGCGGCTGTCCTTGCTCTTTGAGCCCATGAGCTATGACGAAAGTAGCGCGTTTGTGCTTCACTTGGGCAAACCGCTCCGTTATGCCATCACCAACTACCAGGGGCCCGGTAACCACCTGCTGGCGACCATTTTGATGCATCTTTCGGTGGACATATTCGGCAGCGCGCCCTGGGCCATGCGCCTGCCTCTTCTCCTGGCCGGCCTGGGCATGGTGCCGGTATTCCACTTCACCGCCCGGCGACGGGAAGTTCCACCGTCGCGGCCATGGCCACGGCCGTAGCGTGCGGTTCTGGGTGCCTGGTCTACTACTCCACGCGCGGGCGCGGTTATGTGTTGGCAACCTTGCTTTTCCTGGCACAGTTGTGGCTGGTTCACTATGCAAAGCGGCGCAACAACCGAGCCGCTTGGCTCCTCTTTGGCGTTGTGGGGGCACTCTGTTTGTACACGCTGCCGAGCATGCTTTATGGCGTCGGGATAATCTACCTCTACGTGCTCCTGTGCCTGGTTTCTGATAAGACGGCAGGGAACCGCCTGCAGGTGCTGTAGAGCCTGGTGTGGAGCGGAATCGTCATGGGTGTGCTCACCCTGGTGTTCTACGCGCCGGCCCTCTTGGTTGTCGGCTGGCGTGGGATGACCTCCAACCCGGTCTACGTGCGACTGCCGCTCGACGCCTTTGTCAGGCAGTTTTGCCAAACTTTGCCCGGTACCTGGCACCTGTGGCACCGGGACATACCATTTGCCCTGCAAGCGGTATTGCTGATCGGTTTTGTGCTGGCACTGGCGGACCGCGGGGAGGCTGCTCACCGGCGCAGGCTTCTGGTGGTGGCGGTGCCGGCGTTTCTCGCGCCGGTACTCCTTGTCCAGCGCATGGTTCCTTTTCCCAGGATTTGGGTCTTCTTATGGCCGGTGTACCTTATGCTCGGCATCAGCGGGTTGCACTTTGCTCTTGGACTGATGCTCAAGAGGCGCCTGAAGTACCTGGTAGCCCCGCTCACGCTCTCCCTTGGCCTGATTACCTCGGCCACTGTGCTGGGCCGGCGGGCTGAGCACGTCAACGAGTACGGGCACTTCCATGATGGGAAAGAGGTGGCGTCGTTTCTGGCTTCGTACCTGGAGCCGGGCGACAGGCTCGTGGCGGTGGCCCCGGCCAATATGCCCCTCCGCTACTACCTGGCCCGCCTGGGCGTTGATGAGGGTCCGATGTTCTTGCCTCTGGACAGGGCTAAGCGCCTGGTCGTGGTTGTCAATCAGATGACCGGAGGCGCGGTGCAGCTGCCGGAGGAGGTGGTGGAAAACGCGAAGATACCGAGGGAACGTTTCGGCCAGCCGGTGCTGGTTCGCCGCTTCCCGTATTCCGCCGTCTATGAGATGCGGCCGGCAATTCCGCATTGATAACACCAGAGCACCTTGAGGGAGGGACACAGAGCCGTCGCCGTGACACAGCGGCCCCGAATGACCAGACGGTTTAGGCTTGTACAGAGGAAAAGATGGCACCGTTGAAAGGAGAGGAGGTCCAAGGGAACAGAGATATCTGCGTGATGTGGGGCAAGCGGTGTCATACGCATCACTCTAATGCGCATGGGAGCTGGCAGTCGTCCTTGTGAGTGCTCGGCCCTGGTCGAAGAAGCACACAACGTATCGATCTGGCAGCGAGCTTGTGCGGTGAAATGCAAGTGATAGTTCAGGGAGACGGGACATGAAATGCACCATACGGCGCGCGGGGCCCCTCGTGGCACTGGTCATGGCATCGAGCCTCGTCACGACGAGCGAGGCTCAGAACTACAATCCTCGCTATCCGCGCGTGGTAGCCAGCGGGCCAGGGGGGATCACGTTCGGCGAGACCTCCATTGGCGCCAAGCCGACCATCTGGGCTCAGTATGACCTGGCCATCGTGCATGCGGATGTGGGCAGAGGAGGGCCTGAATATGCGGCATTGCTCCGCCAATACAATCCAGATATCATCTTGCTGGGGCTGGTGAGCACCCAGGGAGTGTGGCCGGGGAGTGACCCATTTGTCTTTCATGCCTTGCACTCCTACTCCACGGTCACCACTGACCCCGTTGGGCCAGGGTCCACTTCCATTCCGGTCGCCTCCACCGCAGAATTTCCCAAGGCGCCCTTCTACATCTTTGTGGGGGAAAGCCCGGTCTACTATCGCAGCAAGACGGCTACGGCCTTTGGCGGCGTGTCCGCGGAGGAGCTCAAGACCAGCTATCCGGCGGGTACCAAGGTCACCGCACCGGTGCGCTTCGTGGGTTTTGGCATGCTGCCGAACCTGACTGACTTCTCCCCTGTGGTGGAGGGCAGGACTGCTTGGCAGCACTTGGTAGACAAGCGCTTCACGCGCGCCGACTTCACCAATTTTGACGGCACCGCCTGGGATGCTTTTCGCGAGTTCTTCTATGCCGAGGACTTTGACGACGTGGATTTTGACGGCAATGGTCGCAACGACTTTGATGAGCATGGTTTGGAATGGATCAATGCCCAATGGCGAGTGGGGATGACGAACCTGCTGGCCTACGAGCGGCAGCGGTTCCAGCAGGTGCACCCCACCAAACCGCCTATCATCCTGGTGAACTGCGGCGGGGGCGGCGGAGAACGAGGTCTGTTCAGCCTGGCCAACGGCATTGTCTGGGAGGGGTTCATGCGCTTTGCCGCCGGCTGGGGCGAGCCCTGGGGCCTTTTTGCGAATATGCAGGCATGGCTACTCAACGGCCAAAAGCCGTCAGTGTACTACATCAAAGACTATGTCAAGGAAGCGAATGCAGAGACGGGCAAGAACGACTTTACTTACATGCGCTACGGCCTGACCACCGCACTGTTGGGCGATGGCTACTACGGGCGCACCTTCGGCGACTATTACTATATCTCCTACTGGTACGATGAGTTTGACGCCGATCTGGGGTATCCGACGACCATGCCGCACCGCCTGGCAAATGGGGCTTATGTGCGCTTCTTCGACAAAGGGGCGGTCATCTGTAACCCCACTGGCACCACCATCACCGTCACCGACGCCGACTTGAGGACTGCACCTGGGTACGCTGGGCCTTATTACCGGTTCAAGGGCGGACAGGACCCCGAGTTCAATAACGGCGCTCCATTTGCCTCGGTTCAGCTCTGCGGCTGGGCGGCGGACAAGCCCAAGCGCAACCGCGGCGACGGGATTCTGCTTTTCAAGGAACCAACGGTTGTGGTGAGCGACGTCCTCGTAGGTAACTACAATAACAATGACACCAGCCCTGGCAGCGCGCCCGCCAGCTATGTCGGCACCTGGGTGCCGATGAATACCCGGTGGATCAGCTTCTCCGGCAATAACCCCTATTACACCCAGTGGACGGCACCAGCCGACCAGACGCCAGAAGGGTACGGGTACTTCGTCACGGCCCCGGGCCAGGGCGAAGCCACTGCCACCTATACCCCAACGATTGGCGTTGCCGGTTACTACGAAGTCTTTGAATGGCATGGCTGGCACGGTGACACCCCTGAGAGCTACCAGGAGGCGAGCAACGTGCCGTACGAGGTGGTGGTCAACGGAGAAGTCAAACGGCGCGGGATCATCGACCAAACGACGAACTATGGCCAATGGAATAGACTGGGTCTCTTCTACTTCCCCAAAGGCGCGGTCAGCTACGTGCGCATCAGCAACAACGCCAACGGCTATGTGATCTCCGACGCCCTGCGCTTTGTCTTCCGCGGGACAGAGAAGGCAGACACGACTCCGCCAGCGCCCCCAAAGGGGGTACGTGTCGAGCGCCCGTGAGGAACACAAAGCAGAAACGGCAGGGCAGCGATTGCTTCGCGCTGTGGTGAGACATCGATGCCCGGGACAGATGGCGGTTCGCAATGAGCAAAGGGAACATCTCCTTTTCCGAGTGTGTCAAGTCCGTGGTGTGCCGGGCATTGGTCTGGTCCGGATCGGCATGGCTGTGGTATCACGCGGTCACTGCCAGGCGACCACGGTTCCGGGTCTTGGGCTACCACAGCGTGACCGCCGCGCCTGCGCCGCGAGGAACCATCGAGCGCGCCCTTGGCGTACCTGTCGCAGAGTTTGCCCGCCAGATGGCCTTCATTCGCGCGAAATTCCTTCCCGTGCACCTGGAGGAGTTCGAGCGCTTTAGGCACAATCCGGCCGAATTTCCTCGCCCACCGGTGGCCGTGACTTTCGATGATGGCTACCGCGACAACCTCAAATTGGCGCTGCCCGTTTTGGAGAGATTCGGCATACCGGCCACTGTCTTCGTCACCACCGGCCAAGTGGGCAGCAGCGAGCCATTCTGGTGGTATGTGTTGAGCGCCTGGATCTGGAACGCGCCGGCCGGACAGTACTGCGTGCGCCTCGAGAGCGAGCACTACTGCTTCACCTGCCAGTCGGCGCGCCAGCGGCGTCAGGCATTCTGGCGGCTCTTTGCCAGACTCTGTGCCATGGATGAGGGCGAAAGGAAGAAGGTGCTCTCCGAGCTCGGTAGCGTTCTGGGTGTAGGCGCCGTGTCTCACGACTACCAGCCGCAGATGCTGACAGTAAAGGAGATTGCTGCCACCAGGAGTCCCCTGCTGCATTTTGGGGCCCACACCGTGCGCCACGCCGTCCTGACTAAGGTGCCGCCGGACAGAAGAAGGCGAGAAATAGTCGAGTCAATAGAGTGCTTGCGACAGTGGACAGGGGAGCAAGTTACTTCGTTTGCCTACCCTTTGGGCGACGCCTCATCATTCGACGCCAGTGTGGTAGGAGAGGTTTCACGGGCAGGCATACGGCACGCGGTCACCACCCTCAAGGGGGCAAACTCTCCGCTGCAACACCCACTGAGGCTTCGCCGCACGCTCGTGGACGGCGGAGACGATTTCTTTACGTTTGTGTGCAAAGTTCTAGGGTTGTTGGACCCTCAGCAAAGTGACCGCAGGGCCGAAGAGGTTCAAGCAAAGGTGCCACGATGAGCGCAAGAAGGGAGTGAACAACCATGCCGTGCTCTAAGAGACGGGCGATGCTTGCTGGGTTTGTGCTGGGTTGTTGTACCTGTCTGCTCCTCCTGACTGCGGCCGGTGCCGCGGCCTGGCAATATCGGCTCCTTCTGGCCTCGCGCCTGGCGCGGCCCTACGCAGCTCAGCTGGCCGGGCAGCTCTTCCATGCACTCCCGGATGGTTACGTGACCAAGAACAGGGAGCGTGTCATCTGCGCACTCGATGAATTCACCAACGCGGTCTCGCGCGGAGAAGCGGGAGGGCGCGAAATCGAGCGGGTCAGCAAAGTCCTGTTGGACGGCCTGGCAGACGGTCGCCTGAGCTACGCGGAGTTGGATGCACTGTTGGCCACCATGAAGATTTTCGCCTCCGGCCACAGTTCTGGAAGCGAGACCGTGGAGAAGCGATGAGGACGACGATTGTAACCGCAGGGGCCTTTATCGCGGGAATGTTTTGCGGGGTGTTGGGTTCTGTGACCCTGAGGCATGAGATTTGGCCCCTTGCGGCCCGCGTGGGACTGCTGCGCCTTTACGCCTTGGCGGGCCTGGGGCTTTTCCTCCTGGTCACGGCGTGGTACGTGGCATTGGAGAAAAAGATGGCGGCGACTTTGCCGCACCCCTTGGCCGCTGTGCTGGCCTCGGCGCTGCGTTTCCTCCTCACTGTGCTTGCCCTTGGGGGAGCCTACCTGTTTGCCCTCTTCTTTTTCGCGGTGCGCTGACCTCTTACGGTTTGTGCCCCGCCACTGTTCTGGTTACGGAACTGTCACATTTTTGTCCGGTGGCACAGCCTTTGCGCAAAAGGCAGCGAGCCACCCAGCAGCCACGGTAGCGGACAGTTTAATTGCCAGTAAAAACAAGCTGGTGTGGTAAGTGGTGGCGGGTGACAATTGTCTTCGGAGTGAGATGGTGTCTTTGTCTGAAACAACCGTGCTCAGGGTTGTGGAACTGTGGAGGGTACAAGGATGATGCACAAAGCAGACGCAGTGCGGTGGGGAGTGGTCAGCGCTATTACCGTGCTCCTGGCGCTCAGCGGCCATGCCCAAACGATGGTAGATAACTTCGATCGCGCCACACTGGAGTCCAACTGGACCGCAGATCCGGTGTACGCGATTGTGAACAACGAGCTGGCAAACACCAGCACCAACTACGCCTGGGGTGACCTGGCGCTGTTCAACGCTTTGACTGGGCCTACCTCGGTGTCCATCAGGTGGGGAGCTACCGCTGACGCGAATGGCATTAGGGAAGGCGCCATTGCGGTAATGCTGGACGCCAATAGCGTGGACGCCAATGGCTACATGGTTTGGCACAGCGGCACGCGGGTCTATCTGTGGACGATCGCCAATGGCGTACCGGGGGGTAATGTGGACAATGTCCCGGCCAACTTGCCGGCACCGGTGGCCGGGGACGTGATGAAGGTGGTGATCTCCTCGGATGCCAGTGGGCACCGGTTCGATCTCTACATCAACGATGTGCTTGATGGCACGGTGGTTGACACCTTGAAGCAGACCGGGAACCTGAACGGCTACGCCGGGGTGATGCTCAGGGGCAATCTTAACAACAACGTGGACGACTTTACCGTGTCCAAGGCCGGTGGCGGCGCGGAGACCAGGGACGACTTTAACCGCGCCGACGGCGACCCTGGCCCCAATTGGGTCGCAGACCCTGTGTATCAGATCGTGAGCCAGGAGCTGGCCAACACCAACACCAACTACGTGTGGGGCGATCTGGCCGTTTTCGTGGCTCATCCTGGCCCGAACATGGTGCAGTACACCTGGGGAGTGAGTGCTGACGCCGATGGCATTCGCGAGGGCGCATTTGCAGTCATGTTGGATGCGGCCAGCGTCGATGCCAATGGGTACATGGTCTGGCACGCTGGCACCCGGCTGTACCTGTGGAGCATTGAGGGCGGTATTCCGAGGACCCCGATTTTGAACATCCCTGCGGCACTGCCTCAGCCCACGGCTGGACAGACCGTCAAGGTCATGATCAGCGAGGACGCCAACGGCTACCACTTCGACTACTACATCAACGACCAGTTTGATGGGCGGGTCTCAGATGCCAGCAAGCGAGTGGGCCGCATCGACGGCTACGCAGGCGTGATGCTGCGTGGGGCTCTGAACAACAACATTGACGACTTTGTCGCTGCCACCGTGGTGGACAATACGCCGCCGGCAGCGGTGACCAACCTTGCCGTTTCTGCCACGACCTCAAGCTCGGTCACGTTGACCTGGACGGCGACAGGGGACGATGGTACCGTTGGCACGGCCACCTCTCACGACCTCAGGTACTCCACCTACCCCATCACCGCGGGCAACTTTGACGCAGCAACGCGTGCCACCGGGCTTGGGAACCCGAAAGCATCGGGGAGTACTGAGACGTTCACGGTCACAGGCCTCGCTTCGGCGACCACCTACTACTTCGCGCTGAAGGTGAGCGACGATTCCGGCAACAAGAGCGAGATGTCCAATGTGGTCACCGCCACAACGCAGACCCCGGTGCAATATGCGACCTACTGGGACACCTTTGAACGCACACAGCTGGGGGATGACTGGGCGGCCCACACGGCGTATGTGATTGAGAACGGGGAGCTGAAAAACAGCGTCACCGGTGGCGCGGGCGCATGGGGCTACGCAGCCGTTTTCAAAAAGTTCCCCAACCCGCGGGCGGCAATGATCGTCTGGAGCGAGACGGCTACGGCCACGGGCATCAGCCAGGGCGGCTTCTGTGCCTTCATGGATCAGCCCAGCCCCAATGCCAACGGCTACCTGCTCTTCCAGTACCAGACGACGTTGTACCTTTACACCATCAACGCCGGCAACCCCGGTGTGCAGGTACAGCGGCTAGACAACGTCGGGAGTCAGCCCGCGGCGCGCGACACGTTTAAGGTGGTCATCAGTACCGATGCCACTGGCCATCACTTTGACGTCTACAAGAACCGCACCTTCGTGGGGCGGGTCAACGACGCCTCGCGCACCATCAATCCTCAGACGTGGTACGTGGGGGCATACCTCAAGGGCGGAGCCAACTACGGTGGCGCTAACAACATCGAGGCCTTCGGGGTGGAGCTGCGGGCCACCGACCCCACCAAGGTGGAGTACTGGTCTGGCGACGCGCAGGTGGGCCGCATCGGCGACGCCTTGGCCGAGCCGCTCAAGGTGCTGGTCACCGATGCCAACAATGTCCCAGTACCAGGTGTCTACGTAGACTTTGCCGTAACGAGCGGGGCGGCGACGCTGAGCACCGATATTGCCTCCTTTGATGGCAATATCTGGCTGGAAACGGAGAGCGGAACAGTGGAAACCCCCATGGTGCGCATTGCCGATGCGGAGGCCTCCGACGGGATGTGCACCGGGGTTCCCACTTTGAACACCACCGATGACACTGGGAAGGTGGAGATCCACTTCTTTGTGCCCCAGAGCGGCAACTATTACCTCTGGGCGCGTTACAAAGCGCCGGACAATCTTTCGAACTCCTTCTACGTCAAGAAGGACAAAGGGTCCTACGCACTGGTGAACCTCACCGTTTCTACCACCTGGGCGTGGTCGAAATATGCTACCCCGTTCAACTTCACCAAAGGTGGCCATAGCATCACCCTCAAGAACGCCGAGGACGGTACGCTGCTGGACAAAATCCTGCTGACCACTTCGGCAACGTATACCCCCACAGGCTCAGGGAGTGCCGCCACCACCTACGCCAACAAACGCACGGACGGCGATGGTCTCGCTTCGACGATTTGCACTCTTGGGTTACAAGTGGGGACGGTAACGATAGAGGCCCGTGCCTATTACCGCGGCGACCAACTCACCGGGAGTCCGGTAGTGTTCACCGAAACGGCGGTAGGTGGCGAGGCCGCGAGGCTGGTCTACGTCTCTGGTGACAGCGCGTTTGGGCCTGCCGGCCAGCGCCTGGCTGCCCCGTTCGTGGTCAAGGTCACCGACGCCTTTGGTAATGGGGTGCCCAACACAGCAGTCACGTTCTCTGTGCTCGAAGGGGGCGGCACGCTGTCGAACGCCCAGCCGGTGATGACCGACAACAACGGCCTTGCCTCTACTTACCTGACCTTAGGTTTTGGCTCCTATCTGCAGCGCGTGCAGGCCAGCGCCCCGGGGCTGGAGGGCTCCCCCATCGTGTTCAGGGCCTATGCCACAGGATTGAACCTAGGGATGTCCAAGATCAGCGGCGACGGCCAGTCCGGCATCGTCGGCACGGTCCTGGCCCAACCTCTGACGGTGAAGGTGGCCCATGTGACCTCAGGTGACCCGGTGGCTGGGTTCCCTGTGACCTTTGTGGTCACTGCTGGTGGCGGTAAGTTGGATGGCGTGGCCACCACCAAGGTCGTGAGTACGGACGCGAGCGGGCAAGCCTCAGTGACCTGGATGCTGGGCGACCAGGCGGGAACGAACACCTGCGAGGCCAGGGCTACCGGCGTGGCTGGTTCGCCACTGGTATTCACTGCCACTGGTCAACCGGGTGCCCCCACCACGTTCAGCAAAGTCTCTCCACTGGAGACGGTCACTGGACCTGTGGGTATGCCCCTGGACGTGCCGTTCAAGGTGCGCGTCACTGACGGCAAGGGCAACGGCATCCCAGGCCATCCAGTTCGCTTTGTCCGCACCATGGGTTCCGGGAGCATCGATGGCATGAGCGAACGCAACGTCACCACCGACGCCAATGGTTATGCCCAGGTCATCTATGTGATGGGGAGCGTGGTCGGTGAGACCAATCGTGTGGAGGCTTCAGCGGAGTACCAGGGTGCCCAGCTGACGGGCTCGCCGGTGGTGTTCACGGCCATCAGCACCGAGGGGGTGGCGCATCAGCTGGCAAAGGTCTCGGGCGACGGTCAAACCGGGACGGTGGGCACTGTGTTGGCGTCGCCGTTTGTGGTGCGGGTGACCGATATCCTGGGCAACCCCATTTCCAACCACCCGGTGCGTTTTGCCGTGATCGCCGGCGGCGGCAACATCGGGGGACAGACCGCAGTGGAGGTGAACACCGACGCAGAGGGTTTGGCCTCGGCCACCTTGACGTTGGGGCAGGTTGCTGGCCGCGACGCGCACGTGGTTGAGGTGACCTCGCAGCGTAACCAGGTGCCCTTGAGCGGATCGCCAAAGTACTTCAAGGCTTCGGCGACTCCGAGCACACCGGCGCGGCTGGTCTACGTCTCGGGCAACTACCAGAGCGGCGCGGTGGGGACCACCCTGAACGACCCCCTGAAGGTCAAAGTCACCGACGCCTTTGGCAACGGCATCAGGCAACACTTGGTGACCTTCAAAGTGACGGCCGGTGGTGGCAGCTTTGCGGGCATTCCGGAGCAGAACGTCTACACCGACAGTTTTGGTGTGGCCATGGCCTTCCTCACTCTGGGGACCCAGCCCGGCCAGAACAACAACGTGGCGGAGGCCTCGGCCAAGCAAAGCGGCGTGCACCTGGACGGCTCTCCGTTCACCTTCTACGCGACCGCTTCGCCGGGTATCGCCCACGCCATGCAGTACGTGAGCGGCCGCAATCAGTCGGCCGAGGTGGGCACGGTGCTGCCTGCGCCATTAGTGGTGAGAGTGGTGGATAGCTACGGGAACGCGGTTGTGGGGCACAATGTGACCTTCTCGGTGGTCCAAGGAGGAGGTACGCTCGCAGGCCAAAACCAGCGCAACGTGCTGACGCTTTCTGACGGCACTGCGCGCGTGGTGTACACCTTGGGCACGGAGGCAGGCACGCTGAACAACCTGGTGCGGGCCAGTGTGCCAGGTCTTGCAGGTTCGCCGGTGGACTTTTACGCCACCGCATTGCCTGGCCCGCCGGCCGCGCTCATGGAAGTCTCTGGCAACGGACAGACCGGCGCCGTGGGCACGCCGCTGCCCCAACCCTTCAAAACCAAGGTGGTGGACCATTACCAGAACCCCATCAGTGGCCACATCGTGACCTTTAGGGTCCTCAGCGGCGGCGGTAATCTGGCTGGGGCAACGCGCCGGGATGTGTTCACCGACAACCTAGGGATCGGGCAGGTGACTCTGACCTTGGGCAGCACGCCGGGGGTGAACAACAACGTGGTTGAGGCCACCAGCGTGGCTGCGGACAGCACCCCAATTCCTGGCTCCGGCATGCGCTTCATTGCCTCGGCTACGGTGGGTGCCCCCAACAGACTGGTCATCGTCAGCGGCAACAACCAGGAGGGGATCGTCGGCAACCCGTTACCCCAGATGCTGACGGTGAAAGTGACGGATTCGCAGAACAACCCGATCATTGGCCACACGGTGACCTTCAGGGTGATGGCCGGTAGGGGCACGCTGGACGGGGTCACGGACACGGTGCGCGTGGTGCCGACTGACATCGAAGGAAAGGCAGCGGTGTTCTTGATCCTCGGCCCGGTGGCAGGGCAGAACAACAACATCGTGCATGCTACCGCCTCCTACGGCGGGAGTCCGCTGGACGGCTCGCCGGCCATTTTCACCGCCTCGGCGCGGAGCAGCAATGCGGCGGCGATCGAGAAGGTGTCCGGCGATGGGCAAGCGGCTGCTGCCGGCGGGGTCTTGCCGCTGCCATTGCGCGTGCGCGCGCGCGACCGGAATCAGAACCCGGTGGCTGGTCATCCCATCACCTTCCGAGTGGTTGCTGGTGGCGGCAAGCTGAACGGCATCGGCCCGCAGGTGGTGGTCAATACTGGCAGCGATGGTACCGCCGAGGTGACTTGGGAGTTGGGCACCACTGCAGGCGCGAACAACAACACCGTGGAAGTGACCGCCACCGATGGCGTCACGCCGCTATTAGGTTCGCCGCTGCTCTTCACGGCCTCGGCCCTTGCCGGGCCGCCGGATGCGCGGATCTCCACCATCGGTGCCACCTCGCCCATTCCTGCGGATGGGGTGACAAAGTCGCCGATCTCGATTCGCCTGCGTGACCAGTACAACAACCCGGTGCCAGGTGCCGCGGTCATCATCAATGCCACCGGTACCAACAACATCATCACCCAGCCGATGAGTGTCACCGATGCCAACGGGGAGACGCAGGGCTACCTGGCCTCGACCAAGGCGGAGGTCAAGGTGGTGAGCGCCAGGGCGGTCACTCACGGGGTCGATCTGCAGTCCACGGTGCAGGTGCGCTTCACGCCGCTTGCGGCGGCGCGCATCGCTGAGCATGGCGGCAACGGCCAGATGGGCAATATCGGCACGGTCTTGGCTCAGCCTCTGCAAGTGCGGGTGACGGACGTGAACCAGAACGGCATTGCTGGGCACGCCGTGCACTTTGTGGTGACCGCCGGCGGTGGACAAATTGTCGAGCCGCAACCGGTGTACACCGACAGCAATGGTGTGGCCCGGGCCCAGTGGATCTTGGGACGAAGCGCAGGGTACAATCGCGCTGAGGCCCGAGCTCCGGGTCTGAGCGGTTCGCCGGTAGCCTTTACCGCCTTTGGCATGGAACCCACACCCGCGGCTATCACTATCCATTCGGGTAACAACCAGACTGGAACCGCCGGGCTAACCCTCTCGCAACCGTTGGTGGTGAAGGTGACGGACGCGGCCGGTGTGGGAGTGTACGGGCGGGCCGTGCGTTTTGAGGTGATCTTGGGTGAGGGCGCCGTGGTCACCCCGGCGGTAGACACCACCGACGCGTACGGACTGGCAGAGACCTACTTGACGCTCTCCCGCACGGCCGGACTGAATCTGGTGCGGGCCATCTGCCAGGGACTCACGTCCACAGTTACCTTTACCGCGCAGGCCCAAAGCGACGTGGCCACCAAGCTTGAAGCCTTCTCCGGCGACAAGCAGGAGTACGTGGTGGCGCGCACTTTACCGCTGCCCCTGGTGGCGCGCGCTCTGGACAAGAACAACAACCCGGTGGCAGGGGTGCCGGTCACCTTCACCGTGGTGCAGGGCAACGGTTCGCTGCCAAGCGACAATACCCGGATCACGGACAACGAAGGTAAGGCCAGCATCCCCTTCACGCTCGGGACTGCTGCCGGGACGTACCTGGTGCGGGCATCCTCGCCAGGATTAACGCCGGTGGTCTTTACGGCCACTGGCAAACCAGATGTGCCGGCAGTGCTGCTCTATGTCAGCGGCGATGACCAGACCGGAAGCGTGGGGAGGGAGACGGTCTTTCCGCTGCAGGTCAGGGTCACTGACCAGTACGGGAACCCGGTGCCCAACTCCTCGGTGACCTTCGTGGTCATCCAGGGCGGCGGGAGCATCGTGGAGTCACAGCCGGTGTACACCAATCAAAATGGCGTTGCCGCGGTGCGCTGGGTCCTTGGGCCCACTGTGGGCGAAAACAAGTGCTTGGCCTACAAGCCCGGCTGCGCGGGCTCGCCGATCGAGTTCACCGCCATCGCCGTGGAGAACGCCTTCCCGCAGCTGGTGTTGCCGCGCAGCATCACCGTGCAGGAGACCCAGCGTGCGCGCTTCACCGTGGTGGCTAGTGATGCCGACGGCGATCCCATCACCTTCCACGCGCGGAACCTGCCGGCCGGCGCCACCTTCGATTCGCTGGCGACCAGGACATTTGACTGGACGCCCAGCTACGCCCAGGCCGGCGTCTATTATCCGGTGTTCATCGTCCGGGACAACAAGGGCGGCATCGGCATCGACTCGGTGCGCATCGAGGTGCTCAACTTCAACCGACCGCCGCACATCACCGGCTACTCCCCAGTTTTCGACCAGGTGCAAATAGTGCAGCCGGACTCGGTTACCTTCGTGGTAGAAGCCTTCGACCTGGACGGTGACAGTCTGAGGTACGAGTGGACCGTGGCGGGGATCATCACCTCCATCACCAACTCCTACACCCTGAGGTCTTTGCTGTTTTCCATCGGCAACTATGACGTGAAAGTGAAGGTCAGTGATGGCTATGACACCATCCAGCGCATGTGGCAGGTGCGCATTTCGCCCACCGCAGTGGAGCTGGAAAGCTTTGCCGCCAGGGCGATGCCCTACGAGGGGGTGGTCGTCGAATGGAAGACTGGCTATGAGATGAACAACCTCGGCTTCCAGGTGATGAGAAGCAGCGCTCCGCACAGTGGTTACGCGCTGGTGAGCGAGCAGCTGATCCCAAGCCGCGCCGACCGTACCTACACCTTCGTGGACAAGACGGCTACCGAGGGCGGGGCTTACTACTACAAGCTGGTGGATATTGACCGGAATGGCACCCGCACGGAGCATGGGCCCATTACGGTCATGGCTCCGGTGCCAGCCGAGTTCGGCCTGGCGCAAAACTATCCGAACCCGTTCAACCCGGTGACCACGATCCGCTACCAGCTGCCCAAAGCAGGCCACGTGAGCCTCAAGGTCTACAACATCTACGGGCAGCTCGTGCGGACCCTGGTCGATGACCAGGTACACGCAGGTTACCACACGGTGCAGTGGAACGGACGAGACGAGTTCGGCCAGGCGGTCTCTTCGGGTGTCTACTACTATCGCCTGGTAGCCGGCACCTTTGTGGAGACAAGGAAGATGGCACTCCTGCGGTAGCGACGTCAGAGGCAGGACTAGCTGCTGGGGAACCAGGGCTTCCCTGAGCGACTGGAGGAGCGCATAGGCGTCCATCCAGTTCCTTGTTCCCTCCGGGCCAGCGCCACAGATGTTCGTGGCGCTGGCTTTTTTTCGCGAGCCCGCAGAGGATCTTGCCTGGGCCCCTGGGCTTCGTCGCGGTTTGGTAGCAGGGCGAGCTTAACCCGAGGAGTCTGCTTCCATCCCTGTGCACACCATGGACAACCGCCAGGCACAGCCGAAGGCGCGGTGCTGCCTTCGACCAAGAAACCGCGCGGGCTCCGATCCCACTTCTGGAATCGCCGGCCCGCGCGCGCCATGGCACCGTCAAGGCCCCCAGTGGGAGGGCTCGGGTCTGGCAGGTCAAGAATTCGCTTGTTTTTCCGCAGTGGAATGATAAATTCAATCCAGTGGTGACTGGATGGCAGTGGGCGAACGGGGAGGACAGATGGCCAAAGCGCTGCGCATATTGCAGAAGATCCGTACTGACAGGGCCTGTGGCGCCTCCGAGCTTGGGGGCCAGGCGGCCGCATGTCTGCTGGCGTTTCTGGAAGAAGGCAAGGGGGCTCCGCCGGCGCGTCTCAAAAAGGGGCTGCTTGAGCTGGGACAGGCCTTGATTGCGGCCCGTCCTGGTAATGGCCCCATTTTCAATCTGGTCAATTCGCTGCTGCTGCGCCTGGACAGGGAGCTCGGAGGGGAGCCGCTTGCCCGGGTGGCCCGGGGGCACATCACCACGTGGTTGCAGGCATCGCAGCTGGCGTTGCGGGAGATTGCAGCGGCAGTCGGGGCACTCATCAGCGATGGGGACACGGTGCTCACGCACAGCTACAGTAGCTCCGTCTTTGCCGGCCTGAAACAGGCCAAGGCAGCGGACCGTCGATTTTGTGCCATCGTCACCGAGTCCAGGCCAATGTTCGAGGGGCGATTGCTGGCCCAAGAGCTCGCCTCCTTGGGCCTGCCGGTGACGGTGATAGTGGACGCTGCTGCCCCGAGTCTTGTGGCAGACTGTGACCTGGTCCTCTTCGGGGCGGAGATGGTGACCCAGGATTTTGTCGTGAACAAGATCGGTAGTTACGCCGTTGCCCTGGCGGCAAGCCATGCTCGGATCCCGGTCTACGCCGTGAGCGAGCTTTCGAAGTGTCTGCCGCGCGCTTTTATCCGTGGGTTCGTCGCGGAGCAGGAACCCCGCCAGGTGTGGTCGCGGGCCCCGCGCAGCGTCCGGGTCCGCAACATTCAGTTCGAGGCAGTGCCGCACGAGTTGGTGACAGGAGTGGTGACTGAACAGGGCCTCATGACAACCGCCGACATCCGAACTTACATCGCCGAGGAGCTGGTTGCCGCGGGCATTGCGGGAGGTCTTGAACGGGGCGCAAGCACGCCAGGCCTCGAAATCATGCCCTGAGCTTCGCGCAGTCAAACAGTGCGGGTCTTTGCCGTCAGCACACGCGGCCGCGCTGCCTCACAGGAGTGGGAGGTCAATTGTCTTTTCGTGTGTGGTGGCCGTGGCGCAGGGTCGGGCGGACGGAGCGCCATCTGGGGCTATTTGCCTTGCTGGAGGCGCTGACCAAACCCGGATGCGCCATTTGTCGACGCCAGGAGGAGGGTGCACGTAGGGCGCCCGCCGTGCTCTTCCATGAACTGGTCAACGATGGCGAGGTACGGACCCACCTGCGCAGGAGCTGGGGGTTCTGCCCGGAGCATACCCGGATGGCACTGGCCAGCGGTGACCCCTTGGGGCTGAGCATCATCTATCGGGACCTGGTGTGTGGGTACACGCTCGGCAGCGGCGAAAAGCAGGCAGCTGGCTGTCCCATCTGCGAAAGGAGCGCCGAGACCGAGCGCATCGCCTTGGAGGTGTGGCGGACGCACTGGGAGGACCCGCAACTACGCGAACGGCTGGCTCGCGCCGACCTGCTGTGTAGGGTTCACCTGGAGCGGCTGCTGGCCATGTTGCCTAAGGGAGCCGCGCGGGAGGAGGTCCGCACCAGGGCAGAGCGCAGGCTGCGGGCACTGGAAGAAGATCTGTCTTCCTTTGTCCAGCATTGCCGCGAGCAGGGCTCTGGCACAGTGCTGACGAGGCGGCAGGCTACCGCCTGGAAGGCTGCCATGGCCTTCTTTTCGCGACCAGGGGTGGTGCGCTCCAACCCTCAGTCGTCCACAGAGCCTGATGACCGCGAGTCGGATGCCTGACCTGGGGCGTCTCCCCGCCGCCTGCGCCCGCCTCTGGCAATCCTGTGGTGAGGGCAATGCTCGTCCACGGTGCAGCTGGGGAACCAAATCCCTCGGTGCCAGGGGCGGAGTTAGTTCTGAGGGCCTGTCTGCGGTTGAGGGTGGGACGAGGTTGGCCAAAGGTTTCTGGCGGAGGGGAGACCTTCATCCTGGTCCAAGCTGGTGGGCTTTCTGCTGAGGAGGAGCGTGTGCAAAGGAACCAGCAGGACAGTGTCGCGATCTGTGTGGAAGGACTGAGCAAGGCCTACGGGGAAGTAAAGGCCGTGCAGGGGGTATCTTTTGTGGTCTACCGCGGAGAGCTTTTCGGTTACCTGGGCCCGAACGGGGCCGGCAAGACCACGACGATCAACCTCCTCACCGGGCTGGCGCGCCCGGACAGCGGCTCCATTGTCATCGCTGGCGTGGATTGTACCAGGGATTTCAAGGCGGCGCAGCACCTGATTGGTGTCGTGCCGGACGAGAGCAACCTCTACCCGGAGCTCACGGGATTCGAAAACCTGTGCTTTTGCGCCGGTCTGTATGGCCTGAGAAAGGCCGAGCGGGAGGAGCGGGCGCGAACATTGTTGGCCCGCTTCGGCCTCCAGGAGGCGGCTCACCGCCCGTTCGCCAGCTATTCGAAAGGGATGAAGCGCAAACTCACCATCGCCGCCGGCATCATTCACCAGCCCCCTCTGTTGTTCTTGGACGAACCCACCACAGGCATCGACGTGGCCAGTTCGCGGCAGATACGCCAGCTGGTGGCCGAGTTGCACAAGGCAGGGACCACCATCTTTCTGACGACCCACTACATTGAAGAGGCGGAGCGGCTGTGCGAGCGCATCGCGCTCATTGTGGGCGGGAGGATCGTGCGCATCGACACTGTGGAGGCGCTCAGGCAAGAGGTCATGGGAACTCATGTCGTGCACATCAGTCTTCAGAACCAGGTGCGCGGATTGGTAGAGCGGCTGGCCGCCGCCTTCCCAGGACTGCAGGTCACGGCTGAGGGGGAAGGTGTGCTGCGTGTGGAATCCACCCGGCCGGTCAATGTGGGGCCGATAGTGCGCGTGCTTGAGGAGGCCGGAGCGGAGGTGGTGGAAGCGCGCAGGGTGCTCCCGTCGCTGGAAGAGGCGTTTGTGCGCATCACCGGCATCGAGGCGGAGGCGATGCGTCAGGACAAGGAAAAACAGGGAAACCGCACGTGAACCGCTGGATTGCCTTGTGGCAGATTCTGCGCAAGGACATGCGCACCTACTACCTGAAGCCGCCCAACATCAGTTGGGGACTCATCTTTCCGCTTGCGTGGACGGCCATGTGGCTCATCAGGTCCGGCCAGGGAGTTGCACAGACCCGCACGGTTCTCCCTGGCATCGTCGGCGTCTCCATTCTGTTTGGAACGACTTCCATGCTTGCGGTAACTGTGACTTTTGAGAAGAAGAATCGCTCTTTTGAACGCCTGCTCCTTGCGCCCATCCCACTGGAGCTGCTCATGTTGGCCAAAGTCGGAGGTGCCATCGTCTTCGGCACGCTGAATGCCGGTGTTCCGGTGGCAATGGCCGCGGCCCTGACCGAGCTCGAAGGAGTGAATTGGGGTGTCTTCGCCTCGGCAGTCTTTCTCATCGCTGTGGCCTCTGCGCTCTGGGGTCTGTTCATTGCGGTCAGTGTGAGCGAAGTGTTCGAGGCTCAGACCTTCTCCAACTTTTTCCGCTTTCCCATGATCTTTCTCTGTGGGCTTTTCATGCCGGTTGCCAGCTTACCACTGCCGCTTCGGCCCCTGGCTTATGTGCTGCCGTTGACTTACGGGGGGGACATCTTGCATGGAGCGGTGAGTGCCAGGAATGCCATGCCGATGGCGCTGGACTTTGCCATCCTGGTGGCGTTCTGTGTGGGGTTGTTCGTGGTGACGCTTTTCAACATTCGTCGCAAATGGATTCGCTAGGAGGTTGATGGATAGGAATGGAGGAGAGGAGGGAAAGGTGGCTCGGCAAGGCCCTCGCCTATCAGCACAGCGAGGCCACCGAGTACGAGATCTACCGGCGCCTGGCCCGCCACACGTCTGGGCCAAACAGCACCGTGCTGGAGGCCATAGCCGCAGACGAGCGCCGCCACGCGCAGGAATGGCAGAGGGTCAGTGGTCGGACAGTGGAGCCGCGCTGGCCGCAGGTGTACGTCTTCGTGGCCTTGGCCAGAGTGCTGGGGCTGAGCTTCGCCTTGAAGCTCATGAAGAGGAGCGAGGCTGTGGCCCAGCGCGAATATGGGCGTGTGGCCTCTGAACTGCGCCTGGCAGGCGAGCTAGGCCGCGAGGAAGGTGAGCGTGAGGCCGCCTTGTTGGGCCTCCTCCAGGAGGAGCATCTCCGCTACGTCGGGGCCATCGTGCTGGGCCTGAACGATGCCTTGGTGGAACTCACCGGTGGACTCGCCGGATTGACGCTGGCACTGCGGCGCACCCGACTGGTGGCTCTGTCGGCAATCGTCGTCGGGGTGGCCGCAGCCATGTCCATGGCCGCCTCGACCTATCTTTCCACCAAGGCGGAGAGAGCGGACAAGACGCCGTTGCGTGCGGCAGGCTACACCGGGGCCGCCTACATCGTGACCGTAGCGCTGTTGGTGGCGCCGTTTCTGCTTGTGGCGCAACCGTTTGTGGCGTTGGGGTGTGCACTGGTGGTGTCGGTTTTCATCATCGCGGGATTCAACTTCTACACCGCCGTGGCCATGGGGAGGCCTTTCGGCAGGCAGTTCGCGGAGATGGCGGCCATCAGCTTGTGCGTGGCAGCCGCAAGCTTTGGCCTGGCCTCTGTGGCCCGGTTGGTACTGGGTGTGGACGTCTGATTCCTGTTCGCGTGAATGCGGGCGTGCAACAGAGGAAGCCATGCAGAACATGACAGAAAAGGACGGGACTCCACGCGATCTGGCCGCGGAGGAGGCTAGCGAGAGCCTGGAGCTGCCCAGAAGGATGGGCAAGATACGTTACAAGATCTTGGTTCTTTCCGGCAAAGGAAGGATGGGCAAGAGCACGGTAGCGGCAAATTTGGCTGTGGCCTTGGCGGCTGGGGGGCGGAGGGTGGGGCTGTTAGATGTCGACCTTCACGGCCCCAGCATTCCCAGGCTGCTGGGCATCGAAGGGCAGGCCCTGGCCGTGCACGAAGGGGCGCTCCTGCCCGTAGAGGGCGGTGGCGGCGTGAAGGTCATGTCCCTGGGCCTATTACTGCACAGCGCCGACGACGCCTTCATCTGGCGGGGGCCGTTGAAGATGGGGGTCATCAAGCAGCTGCTCAAGGACGTGGAATGGGGCGCCCTTGATTACCTCATCGTGGACAGTCCCCCAGGCACGGGCGATGAGCCGTTGTCGATCGCACAGCTGCTCACCCCGCCGGCTGGGGCTGTGGTGGTCACGCAGCCGCAGCAGCTGTCGGTGGCCGACGTGCGCCGCTCCATTCGCTTCTGCCAGCGCCTCGGCATGGCGGGGTTGGGGGTGGTGGAGAACATGAGCGGATTTGTCTGCCCCCATTGCGGCGCCGAGGTGGAAATCTTCTCCGCCGGCGGTGGCGAGAGACTCGCGCTTGAGCTGGGGGTGCCGTTCCTTGGGCGCATTCCCCTAGACCCCAGGGTGGTCCAATCCGGTGACGAGGGGAGGCCGTTCGCCGCGTACTTGGCCGAGACCGAGGTGGCGCAAGCGTTCGCGGCAGTTGTCCAGCGGCTCATCAGTGCCACCGAAGGTCGCTTATCCGAAGAGGACAGCAACCCACACAAATCGCCTTCATAGCTCTAAGGTGCCGACCCGTGGAACCCAATCGGTTTTCGGGCGGCAAACGCATAGCGGGGAAGGTAGCTCGTATCCAGGTGTGAGGGGTTTGAGCTACATTACCGAGCAGTGGCTTGCGGAGCTAAGGCAGAAACGTGACGGGCAAGGGATTTGCCGCTCTGAAAGGTGGGCGACAAGGCGTATTTTCCCCTCCGGACACGGAGGGAAAGGAGATGGTGGATCCTGCCCCGGGTCCGTGGCATCAGGAATATCTTCGACCTGCAGTCGTGGATGGTGGAGTGTGCCACCGAGGGTGGGCTCTCGGAGGTGGCGCGGTTCTACCCGATCGGGCGGACGACGGTGCACAAGTGGGTGAGGCCACAGTAGGAGGAGGGCCTTGGGGGCTGAACGATTCGAACAGAGCGGCGCAGCATCGGCCTACGGCGTGGATGTGCGGACCGGAGGGGCGTGGCAGGAGTATGGGGCGAGAACGGACTCGACCAATGGGGCCGTCCTGCGCCCCCTGATCAAACACCGTGAGGTAGATCTGAGGGAGGTCACCCTTCAGACGGACGAAGGTGGGTAGTTCTCGGGGGAGTGGGCAAGAAGAAGGGGCAGGGTGCGTCTCTGCAGGTGCTACGGGAGTGGGGAGTGGCGCATTGTGGGATTTCGCCGCGGGCATGTACCTGGCAGAGCGACGTGGAGGTGTTCCACAAGCTCATCGAGGAGGAGTTTTACGACCTCGAAGACTATCGCGGGGGAGAGGAATTTCTGGCCAAGTCCTACGCCTACGCCCTGTACTTCAATTTCTAGAGGAAGAACAGATACCGCGGGCGGAAGACCCCTACAGAGATCCTGCAAGAGACCGGCAGCACCGTCTCCCCGCAGGTGTTCAACCTCCCACCTGTCCTCCTAGATCACGAGGTCCCTAGCCTCATAAAGGGTGAGTACCATGTACGGTCACCAGGCAAGAATTTTTCGAAAAACACCTGACAAATTCGATTTTTACATATATATTTAAAAACAGCAGGCTGAGTTTGGGGAGGAGATAAAGGAAGGCGAAAGCTCAAAATAGATTTTACAGCAAGTAAAAAGAGAGGTACAATTTCCAAGAGAACCAGCCCAGAAAGTAGTAGAGAGGAAGTCGTTCGGGGGATGGGTAGCAGATAATCCATCAAAATGGTGTCAACATGAAATCTATTTATTGCATGATATTCTTTATTATATTTGCCAACGCAGTGATCGCCCAATGGTCCACCGACCCCAGTGAAAACACCCGCGTGACCCATGGCGGTTTATCGCCGCAGATCATCAGCGATGGCAACGGTGGAGCTTACATCGTGTATGAGGATAGCCCGGCATTGCTGCGCCAGCTCTGGGTACAGCGTTTGGACCGCTATGACTATGTGCGCTTTCCCAACAATGGAATCAGGGTGAGTAGTCAAGAACGTAATCAAACGCCTTGGTATTTTCTGGTGAGTGATAGCGCCGGTGGTGTCATTGTGGTGTTTCAGGATTTTCACGTGATTGGCGAAGAGACCTTTAGTGCGGTCTATGCGCAACGGATTGATAGTACAGGCATCAAACTTTGGGGCGATGCGGGGGTAGAGGTTTCGCCACTAGCGGATGAGAAGACGCCGGTTTCAGCGTGCAGTGATGGCGACAGTGGCGTATTTGTCTTTTGGGGTGGAGATGCGGACAGCAACAAGGTTTCTGAGCTATGGGGACAGCGGGTAAGCGCAAGCGGAAAACTTGCATGGCAAGGTAGAGGCATTATAATAACGGACGAATTCACTTCTTTTAATGTCGCAATACCTAACCCAGCGGTGAGTGACGGACATAGTGGAGCGATCATCTTGCATTCAGATAGCACGGGAACAAGACTAAAAAGAATTAGCAGGCATGGTGAATCTTTGTGGAATGACGGGGTTAAGATATTTCCCATTGGATGATTGAAGATGACTATGGAGGCGCTATCATTGCGGGGGTTCGCTTTGTACTTGATAGTACTGGCTACCATTTTACTGTTGGGGCACAACGTGTTAATTCCAGTGGTCAAGTTCTTTGGGGGAGGAAGGAATTACTGCAGAAGACACAGTATCTGAACATACTGGCCTCTTTCTCTCAAAGGACTACGCAGGGGGAACAATATTAGGATTACTTATTCTTGACATTACGGACAAAAGTAGGAAATGGATTTCAAAACGGATTTCACAAGAAGGAAATTTGCTATGGGAAAATAGTAACACGGGTGGTGAAGTAGTAACTGACTTAAATGGGAATAGTATCTTTAAGACTTTTGTACAAATCTCTAAGTCAGATTTTAATTTTTTTGTTCATCGTCTAAATTCTAATGGACGCGAGTTATGGAATTCACCGGTTCTATTTAGCAAAACAGGGGGCGGTAGAATGACTGACGATTCCCAAGGCGGTGTAATTATCGTATGGCAAGAAATTGGTGCAAATGGTCGCTTTGGTATCTTCGCTCAACAGGTAAGTCGTAACGGCAATTTGGGAGAGGTTTTACCAACTTCTGTTTCTGAACCCAAAAGATATATAATGCCCGAGGTGTACCTCCTGCACCAAAACTATCCTAATCCTTTTAATGCTGAAACGGCTATTAAATATCAAATCCCGGAATCTGTAATAGTTGAATTGTTCATTTTCGACATCAATGGGAAGGAGGTGATAGAGTTAGTAAATAGAAGACAGCCAGCTGGGGAATATAAGGTCGCTTGGAATGGCAAAGATAAGAAAGGAGGTGATATACCCAGTGGCATCTATTTCTATCAACTTCGGGCTGGCAGCTTTGTTAAAACAAGGAAAGCTTTGTTCATCAAATAACTTCAAGGAGGAAATCACGAAAGCAACAACCATCTTCGTGATGATCGGGTTGTTTATTTCCGCCCTATTTTATGAAGCGCCCGCGCAGACCCCATATCAAACTCTAAGACGACCCGACGGCACCACTTTTAAAGCCATTGAGTGTGGTGATGAGTGGTTGCATTTCTTCGAAACACCAGAAGGTTACATCGTGCGGCCCGGGTCGGACGGCTTTTTTCAATACTTTACTATCAATACAGCGGGTGAATTTGTTGCAACGGGTCTGCGCGTCGGTATTGATGCACCGTACAATATCCCAATTCGCCCATATAATCTCCCTGCCGTTCGGAGAGCACTTGAACAGAAGATCGAGGCATACAACGCCGCGGCCGAAGTCAACCGCCAACGGTATCTACAAAGACAGCGAGGCGGTTCATCAAACGTTTTAGGCAAAAGTTTCGGTTCTACAACCCAAACCAGTCAACAAACGGAGGTGACGCTCAATGTGGGAGTGCTGCTGGTGGAGTTTGATGGTAGGCCGCACTATACAGCAGGCACTCGATCTAATGGATATACCGTTGCTGATTTTGAAACCATGCTGTTCTCAAATGATTCGTATATCACTCAACCGCCAGGGGATCCAAATGGAAGTCCTTTGTCTCCTGATGGTGAGGTTGTTTTTGGCAGCCTCCGGGACTATTTTGAATTTCAATCCCACGGGCTTTTGCACGTTACTGGCCAAGTGATCAATCCCAACACCAATGGCATTCCGAGTTGGCTCAATATGGGAAGTAGCACACCGTATGATGATCTATACACCGAATCCGACAATCTTCTGAAAGACGCCATTAACCAAGCGATAGCTGCTGGCTGGAATTGCAATTACGATATTATTGCCGTCATCGTATCTCAAGATGACTGGACCTGGTATAAGACAGGAGTTGCTTGGTTTCAAGAAGATTATTCTGCAAGCCAGTTCCCACCCAGTTTCGACTTTGCTAATTGGTTTGGGGGATATATCTTCAATGAGAGAAATTCAGCAGAGTATCGTGATAGTAATCAAGCGACTTTTAGTCATATTGGCATCCATTGTCACGAGATGTTCCATGTAATTGGCTGGGCCATGTACAGTATCCTGGGAGAGGGTTGGCTTATTTGGGCTCACGCCGGTCAGGGTGATTGGTCTTCCATGAATGTAGGGTATAGAACCGGCCGACTTCGTAAAACCGAATCCCCAGGGGATCTCGATCCAGTTGCAAGAGTCGTTATGGAATGGGTTTCCCCGACGCAAATAAACAACCGATTTACCGAATGAATCCGTTCAATATTTGGAGATGGATAACAACCCTTCTGCCAATTTCGATTTTTATCAATTTAATGATCCTGGCTCCTCACAACAGTTCATTGTTGAAAATCGTCAATACAGCGGATTCAATTCTTACTTGCCAGAGTGGTGGAAAACCGGGATCAAGGGCGGCTTATTAGTTTGGTGGAGAAACGGTCAAACAAGGGATCTCAGACGAGGAGATAATGATGCTGATGTCGTACTCGAAGGGATGCCGTATGATTCCGATGGAGATCTTGGAGATCCATTTCCTGGTAGTAGTAACAACCGCATTATAACAATGTCCACAGCGCCCAATACCAATAACAGTAACGGAGATCCGACTGGGTTCGCAATTACCAATATCTCATCATTTGCAACAACCATGACGGCTACTTTCCGCAAAAGTCACTTAACTAGCAACAGCGCTGAAGCCACGGCATCCAACAACAGCCGCAAGTTGGTGCGTGACTCTGGTGGTACATATCATCTGGTCTTCGAGACTTGGGGTGAGATCTACTATCAGAAATCTACTGATGGCGGCAGCTCCTGGACCGGATTTAAACGCCTCAGTAGCGGTAACGGGAGCAACAAGTTCCCGTCTATTACTGGCACCAGCACGAAGCAGTTTGTGGTCTGGCAGCGGTATAATCAACAAACCGGCAAATACGATACCTACTTTACCAAAAACATCGGCTCCGGCTGGTCTACGGCTACAACGATTTCCAGACTCTCTGGTTTATCAAGTACCACCGATCCTTTACCGGTGGTAACTTATAAGACGCAAGGCAGCAATTATCGAGTACTGGTGTGTGCTAGGGGTCAAAGAGAAAGTTATAACGGAATACTCTACCAGTATTCGGATTCGCCTAATGAGGGAAGTTCCTGGTATCCAACCTCTAATTATAGAATCACATCTACCACTTCCAGTTCTAAAAGTCCCAGCCTTTCCATGGGTGCGAACACTCCCAATGCCTATATCTACGTCACCTACGATTATGAGGGAGACGTCTTTTTCAACACTTACAATAGCAGTTGGGGTAGCGTGGAGAATGTATCCAGTGGCAGTGGGTGCGTTGAAAATAAAAATGCGTCAGTAGAGGTGGATGGCAATTCCGGCAAGAATGTGGCCTGGGAGGGCAAAAAGACCTCGAATAATAAATACGTCATTGTTCACAAACGGAAAACAAGCAGCTGGGGCGTGCCCAAATATTTCGAACCCGGTTCAGGTAACGAGTTTCATCGACCTTCCATCACCGGACATTCAGATGTCAAGCGCTCCATTGTCTGGCACGACAACTATGGCGCGGTCTATCGGACGTATACCGCCGATGGTAATACTTGGTCAACTATGGCCTGGGCCGATACCTGGCTCCAGCATGCTAATCTTTCAGCCGGCACCTCCACGGCCAAGTATGTGTTCACCGGCGGCTCGGATTCGCCCTATCAGATTTATCTGAGTAGCGAGACTCTGCCCTTGGGCGGTATGGGCAAACTGCTGGCTTCGGCTGAGGGGGCACAAGAACACCTGAAAATGCTTCCCTGTCCTCAGCACTACCATCGCGCTGCTATGTTAGCTGACACTACCAACTCCCTCCTGCTCTGGGTGCAATGGGGAGAAATCACGGTCAAGACCCGGAAGGGAGAAGAAATTCCAGTTTCGTTTGTTACGTGGGAGGATAGTCTATCTAAGATCACTCAGGAAACTGCCTTCACTTACCTTACCACTGAATCCTTGCTTTTACCCGACGATGCAGACAGCCTGGAATGGATGCAAGAGCTTTACGCCTGTGGGTTGGAGCGGACGGTTACCAGAGGAACTTGCGATCTGGAGGTGGAGTTGGCGGAGGCAAAAACAGGCCAGCCGTTGGCAGTATTAAACCAAGCCAGTCTACCGGTGAGCTTGACTGAGAGCCGTACTGAGGGAAAAGTTATTACGGACATTTCAGCTTACAAGGGTGAGGAAGTTGTTCTCAAGATTTATCCAGTGGGATTGGCTCAACATGTCGCGGGCGTGACATTCAATGTGGGCGAAGTATTCAGTATTGAAAATCCGTTTCTAGAGAGGAGACAGCCCAAAGCTCAGCCGCACATAGCACCAGAGGTGCCCCTGCCCCTGGCTTACAAATTGGAGCAGAACTACCCCAATCCCTTTAATCATGAAACCACCATCCGCTATCAGCTTCCCGAAGCGGGCGAGGTTACGCTGGACATTTATAACATCCTCGGCCAGAAGGTGATGAGCTTAGTGAAAGAGAACAAAAAGGTGGGCTACTATCAGGTAAGCTGGAATGGGAAGACCCAGAGTGGGGAGTTCGCCGCCAGCGGCATTTATCTCTACCGCCTGGAGGGCGGGAATTTTGTAGCCATAAAGAAGATGCTCCTCCTCGAGTAAGCTATTTTTGAAGAACTAAAAAAGAACCCAGAGTTTTGGGAAAACTCTGGGGTTTATTTTTACATTTCTTGGACCAATCATTAATATACGAAAAATTCTTAAAAGAGGCTTTAAATTTTTTTTAATATCTTCGTCGTGTAGCTACTTGCTAACCGAAGCCCTTTCGGGTGGAGATGCTGGTTATAGAAGTGATGCTTCGGTACCGAGACGGAAACTGGAAACCCGAATCGAAACTCAGTCTTAAAAGTTGAAGGGAGGAGAGCGTTCCGGTTTCTTGTTTTTACACTTTTTCAAGTAATCGAAGGAGGCTTAGGATGAGGAAAATGGGTGTTTCATTTTTACGTTCAATTCTTTTCATATTGCTTATCTCCATTAATTGTTATAAGAGAAGCCACGCCCAATGGTCTACCGACCCACAGCAGAACTTGGGGCTTACTACCGAGGATCATAAGCGATGGTTCTGGAGGTGCCTACATCGCTTATAATGATATGCCGCTTTTAGGTATTCATATCCTGGTGCAGCGTCTGGAGAAATATGGCTATCGTAAATTCCCTGGGAACGGAGAGTGGGTGGATTTTTTTATTTCGAGAAGGCGGTACCTGTTCAGGCAAAGGATAACCCAGAGAATCGACCTCAGAAACGAATGTTATGGAAATAAATATGACTTTAGGGAGGTCTTTAGTTCTTAGAACAAAAAACCGGTGTGTTGCTGCATAGGATTGCTACCCAGGCAGAGCCAGTGGCTGAAGCTATTTTGTACCATAACTGTCAGGCAGGTAAAACCCATAATAAATTATTACGTAGGGTTCCATGAGGGGATTCTAAGACCAAATAAAGGAGGTTGATATGGTTTTTACTCGAAAGTGGGTTTTAGTTCTTTTGGCCATTGCTGTTGCTTCTCTTTCCCATGCCCAATGGTCACATGACCCTGGGGCTGATACCCGAGTCCTTTTAGGCTCATTTTTTAACAATATCACTTCGGATGGACACGGCGGCGCAATTATTATAGGACAAAGAGATTATCAATTTACTGCTCAAAGGGTAGATCGAAATGGCTTTGTGCTTTGGGATCCTAATCGTCAAGGGTTGACTGTGGTTATTCCAGACTCTGTCAACGATGTAATGTTGGGTCGGTCCTATCTCTGGCCAGATGGCAAAGGTGGTGTCTATATTGCCTATGACTATTATGACTTTTTGCAGGTGCTGACAGACCCCGAATATGTGGTTATTTATGACCTTGATACCTATGTCCAACATTTAGATGACAGAGGGCGAAAAACTTGGGGAAACAAGGGTGTGCCCTTGTCTACCTTAAAGGGTACAAATCCTGATTATTACTACGTTGGTTCTTCGTGCATTATGGCACTTGGCGGTGATGGCCACGGAGGAATTGTAGCTGTCTGGGAATGGTGAGATCATGATGTGATTGGCAATGAGATTAGCGGCACTTACATCCAACGGGTTGATTCGTCGGGGCATCCGCTTTGGGAAGAGAATGGTAGGAAGGTAAGTGATGGCGATGCGGCAAAAGCAATGGTTGATGAGGAGGGCTCTCCCTTTGCTATAACTTATAGGAGAAATGGTGGGGCTATTACAACATATCTAGTTAAGGCGGATGTTGAGGGGCAATTGCTTTGGGAGAAGCAATTGGCTAGGTTCTCAGTAAACAATATAGTTGGCATTCTCTCTGATGGTTCAGGTGGGGCTTATATTCTAGGCTATTGCTATGACCAAGCTAATCCAGAGAAAAGGGATATCATTGCCCAGCGATTCGACAAGGATGGAAATGAGATATGGGGTGAAGGAGGAATTGTAGTGTGTGATGATATAGGGAGTGAAGGTTTCCTGGAAGGTGCAATACCATTTGGAGATTCCAGTTTTATTGTAGCTTGGGTTGATGCCCGAAGGGCAAAAGCTGTTTATCTTCAAAGAGTAGATTCCAACGGTACATCAATGTGGGGTGATCATGGAATTCCGGTCAGTCTAATTGGCTCATTTGCGCACTGTAAACTATTAGAGACTTCAGACAAGAAGATTATTGCCACTTTTCACGATAGACGTGATAGTCTTGGTATTACCCATGCTCAAAAATTTAATGAAAACGGCGAAGCACAATGGGGAAGCAATGACGTCCTGATAAGTACTAGAACCTATCCAGGAAGGCTCATATCTGATGGTAGGGGCGGTGCTATTATGAGTAGTGGTCACGCTGGGCCTCGAGGAGTGTCCATTTATAGGGTGGATGAAGACGGAAATTTGGGCGGGGTCGTCCCAGTAAAAGACCAGCAAGAGGATGCTCCTATAGATTTTGATCTTTATCAAAACAACCCGAACCCTTTCATGGATGAGACGGTGATCCGCTATTCACTCAGATCAGGCTCCCATTCGGTACAACTAGCGGTTTATAACATTCATGGAGAGGAGGTAGTAACGCTCGTTAATCAAATGCAAGCAAGAGGCAACTATGTTGTACGATGGTCGGGAGTAAACAACGACGGGATACCAGTGGCCACCGGGGTTTATTTCTACAAATTGCAAATCAGCCACTTTGATATCGTAAAGAAACTTGTTGTTTTCAAATAATCCAAGGAAGGAGAAGAAGAAATGAAAAGAGGAATCTTCTTGTTTGGCCTGGTGGCAAGCATGCTTACCGTGGTGGCGTAAGCCCATGCGACCTATTTTGATACCGGTTGGGTGGAGTTTCGTCAACCCAATGGTGTCACCTTCGTTGGAAGGATGTGGGGAGATGAATGGAGCTACACGTTTCAGACCAAGGAGGGTTATCCTTTTGACAAAAACTTTGCAGACGGCTATTATTATTATGCTTTTTCCCAACGCGGTGGTGTTTGTCAACTTTCGAATTTGAGAGTAGGAATTGATGCTCCAAGCAATATTCCTAAAAATCTCAGCGCTCACATTTTGAGGCCAGAACAGCTTAGAAAACAGAGCTTAATCCCTTCCGGTCCCAGTGAAGCGATGGCGGCTACCTGGACCCTCAAGGTGATCATGGTGGAATTTCAGGATGTTTATGGGCATCCCGATTGGACGAGAGCAAATTTTTTGAATATGCTCTTTTCGTCAAACTACTACAATACCGAATTTAACGGTGTAAAGTCTCCTGCGCCGGACAGTGAAGATGTTTTCGGCAGCCTTCGCGATTATTACGATGCCATGAGCAATGGCAATGTCACGATTACTGGACAAATTCTTAACAGTCCGCTTCCAGGTGGCGATAAGCCTCACTGGATTCGGCTTGCGCATAACAAGAATTACTATCGCAACAATAGTTATATGATCTTACATAACGAGGCCATCGATTCAGCGAACGCGCGCGGTTATGATACAACTACGGGCAGCACGACAAAATTGGTGATTCTGTATGCTGGTAATTTCTACCTCTCCAATCTTAACCCCAGAAATCTTGGTGATAGCTACATTATCTTCGAACGAGGGGGAGGACGTGGCAGTTATGATGGTAATGACTACGGTGTGCCCTTTGGCCACATCGGTGTCCGTGCCCATGAATTCGGGCATTTCCTAGGGGTTAATGATCTTTACGGTAGTCCATACAATATCATTGACTGGTGCTTGATGGGGGATGCGTGTGATCTGGGTGGAACATTGGGCGGCACCGCGATTTTAAGCGGCTCATGTCCTGGTCCTATCAATCCCCATTTTAGAAGTCAACAGGGATGGATTACGGTTCAAGATTTGACATCCGATGTTTTACCCGCTACCATCACCTACAACGAAAGAACGCCAACCGTTTACCGAAGACAAGTCGCTACGAGTGAATATTTCTTCGCTGAAAGCAAGCGCTTCCAAGGCTTCAGCAGATTTTTGCCAGGCCATCCCCTGGGACACGATGGAGGTCTCTTAATCTGGCACGTACAGGGAACTTCAACGGTTTATCTGGAGCGAGCTGACAATATAGGCGGATGGAGATTACTATAATGGTGAGCCAAACGATATATTTCCTGGTCCAACTTTAAACAATACCCGCTTTCATCCACTCTCTACTCCCAACAGCAATAAAGTCGAGGGCACACGATCAGGCTTTGGTTTGACCGACATATCTGTAATAACCGGTACCGGAGTCAGTCCGAATGCCTACATTAATTATTTAGTCAGCAACAGCACAGAGGCAACGGCTTTTAACAACAGCCGTAAGCTGATGCGCGACTCCGCTGGCAAATACCATCTGGTCTACGAGAGTGGGGGCGAGATCTATTGCCAATACTCTACAGATGGCGTTAACACTTGGTTAGGACTGACGCGGCTTAGCCCCGGCACCGGCAACAGAAAATACCCCTGCATTGCCGAGCGTTCTGGCAACCTCTACGTCGTCTGGCAGTTATATTACAGTAATTCGCACTATATTTACTTCTGCAGGAGCACCAGTGGCGGCCTGGGTTGGTCAAGCGCCAAGGTGATCGCATCCAATGTCGGCAGCATCGATCCGCTGCCGGTGATTGCCAGCCCAGCAACTAACGAACTCATGGTCGTCTATCGCGGCGGCAATAATCTGAGATGGAAACGCTCGACCGACGATGGCGGCACCTGGCCGATCTTAGGTACAATAACTGCTGGCAGCGACGGAAACTCGAACTCCCCTTCCCTTACCGCCACCAGATTACCCTCGGCCGCGGTTCATCAAAAAGGCTGCCAGATGGTGGATCAAATCTATCGGGTTCCTATCCCACAAAAGGCGGATTTAGTCCTTGTTAGTTGTGGTGGTCATCCTAAGGATATTAATTTCATCCAGGCCCACAAGGCCATCCAGCATGGGTTCTATGCGGTCAAACCAGGCGGAACCCTGATCATTCTGGCTCAATGCCCCGAAGGCATTGGTTCGGAAAGCTTTTTAGAATGGTTTGACTATCCCGATATAACAACTACCCACCAGGCTCTGCTGGAAAATTTTAAGATAAATGGCAACACCGCTTTATCTCTGAGGCAAAAGACCAGTCAAGCCCATTTGATACTGGTATCGGACCTGAACCAGGAGGTGGTGCAAAAAATGGGCATGATACCTGCCACGACGATGGAAGATGCCTATCACCAGGCTTTGAAGTTTTTACCAGAAAACTATCAAATTATTGTGATTCCTAATGGCTCTCTGACGGTGCCCTGGTTGGAGGAAATGTCCCATAGCGCACTTTAGGAGTGGAGCGAAAAATTCTATTATCGTGTCGGAGCGGACGGGACTTCTGCCTTGCGTGTTAGGAAAGCAGTTCCAAATAAGCCACCGAGTAAGAAAAATTTTTTAAAAAAGGTAGTTGACTTTTATCCTTCTTTCTATTATCTCTAAAACGTAGTTATTTGCTAACTGAAGTCCGTTCAGATTAAATTACCGGTTATTTCAGAGACCAGTCTCTGACTAGAAAGACAAGGCTTCGGTTCAATAAGGAGACATAAACACCACCTCTTGGTGAAATCGATTACTAGATTGATTGACGGGACTTAGACTTTTGGACTGGAAAGGGTAAGGTAATTTTTCGGAACTGAGACGGAACCCGAATCGGACTCTAGATATTTTTATTTGGGGGAAGGGATTCGGGTTTTTTATTTTTTGGGGTTAATGAATTAAGAGGGAATCAATGAAAGCGGTAGAAATTAAAATAGGGATCGTTATGCTTTTGATTTTTGCTCAGTTTGGCCATACTCAATGGACCAATGAGCTGAGTGAAAATACTATTGTTTCATACTTTATCATTTGGCCTACCCTCGTACCCGATGAGGACAATGGGGCTATTGTTTTTGGCTATTCGCGAGAAATTTTCCCCAAAGTCTATGCTCAGCGCATCAGCGTTGATGGCTACATAATGTGGCTGGGACCACTGGGTATCCGGGTATCGGAGGCATTTCATGAACAGCGGCACACACATGGTTCAGAAAACAAACGTTTTGCTATGGCCGATGGCGCTGGTGGAGCTTTTATTGGTTTCCGGGTGTGGCGGATCATTGGTGAGTGGCCCGAGGTGGGTGAGCTCTATGACGTGCGGGCTTATCTCCAGCGCCTGGATGCTTTGGGGAACCGATTGTTCGGAGCAGATGGTTTGTGGCTTTTGCCAGGCTCTAAAGATAGTTCACAATTCTCTCAAGAAATCAAAAACTGGTCTCCAGATGGCCACGGCGGGCTTTATGTCGTAGTGATGTGCTCACCTACTCTTGAGGAAACACGCGAGGGTATTTACCTCAGTCGGATTTCTCTGAATGGTCAGGTGATATGGGGTCCTATCAAGCTGACCGGAAGATATCGTGACGATTATATTCCTTACCTCGACCGTGATTTTAATCTGAACCTCTATCTCTATCCAGGTGAGACAGTACCCCCTGGTTTGTTAAAGGATATGTTCTTAAAAATAGACGCCAATTCAGGAGAAATCATCAGTGAAAGGCCCATCGAAATCGGCGTTGGCGAATATGGATTTAGTTGCTTTTGTGATTATTGTCAATCCAATGATGGTTCAGCTATTATTGCTTTTAGTGATTTTGACAGGGCAAATCTACGGGTTCAGAAATTGGACTCGGATGGCCACAAGTTCTGGGGAGAAGAGCCAATTTTTGTGGATGAAGGTCTCTATTTTCGTGGCCATTTTGAAGTCGAATCCGATCAAAACGATGGCGCTTATTTATGGTACTTGACGAAGAACGATTCTTTGCTTCACGTGGTTAATCTTGACGGTAAGGGATGGCAAAGTTGGCACCGGGAGTTTGTGATTGACGGGTCGGTAGTCGAAAAAAGTCATCAATTCCCTCACCCTTCGGACGCTCGCCCCATGGCAGTAGCACCGGATGGCAGTGGTATTTTCATTTTGACCAATGGTTTTCAGCGGCTAACTAAATTAGCGCCCACGGGTGAAGTACTGTGGGAGACCTTGGTCTCAGTACGGGCTGACTCTGTGCCATACTTGTATATTGATGGCTATACCTTATTGGCTGATTCGGCTGGTGGTTGCATAGTGCTCTGGGAGGAAGTGGGTTCATTTAACGGATTACGGGCGCAGCGGGTGGATCGCTATGGTAATTTGGGTGGTTATACAACGGTTCAGCAGATGGTGAGGCAGGATATCCCTGAACGCGAAATGAGTGCTGCCGTCAACCCCAATCCCTTTAATGAGACGGTGAGCATTAGTTTGTCGCTTCCCGCTGCCCGGCTCGTTTCTATAAAGATTTATCACATTTTGGGAAGGGAGGTGATAACCCTCAAACAAGAACGACTCATGGCAGGTCATTATTCAATTACATGGGACGGCACCGATCTGTGGGGTCAGCAACTGGCTTCCGGTATCTATTTTCTGGTGGTGCAGTCTGACTTACAGACGGTGTCAAACAAGTTAATTCTGCTTAAGGAGAAGGTCATGGAACAAATTCTAAACAAAGTGAGGGGGTAGTATTAGCTGTGGCGATGCTGGGAGTCCTCGGTCTTGCAGCAGGCAATAGTATGGCAAGCGATCCCACCGATAACGATCTATTGGAGAGCAGTAGCTCCTCTAGCGTAATCCCGCCCACGACATTGAAGGTCATATTGATCCAATTCAACGATGTGAAGTGGGACCAATTCTGGGATGGGTCCCAATGGCAACCCTATACGTATAAACACAAGAAGGCTGCTTTTGACTCTATGCTTGCGAGCTTGGGCATCTACTATGTTAGAAATGGCGATGGTGCCGAGGTTTTCGGCAGCTTTAAAGATTATTTCTGGGAGAATTCACGCCATACCTATTCACCCACTGTCACTATCCTTAACAGCACCGACGCCAATGGCTACCCGGTTTGGGTTAATCTTCCCAATAACAAATCTACGTATAACATGTATAACATCATCTCTGCGGCTGATAATGCGGCCTCCAACCCTCCTTACAATCTTGACATTTCTACCGACACCTACGTCAAACTGTGCTATATCTACGCTGGCCATTATTACGATCCTATCAATGTGTTTGCCGATAAGGTGAAGGTCTATAAGATGGTGGTTCCGGAAAGGTGGCGACCTTGTGATAGAACGAAAATTGTAGATGAGCGAGTAGACGATAGGCGCACCCACATCGGCTGGTTCTGCCACGAATTTGGGCATCTCATGGGCGCAGACCATAGTCATCCCTCTGTCACTAGATGGGACCTCATGCGCTCCGGTCACAAGAATGGGACTGAAGAAGCCAATCGACCAGCTTCCATGAACCCCTGGTTTCTCTTCAAATCGAGCTGGGCCGATACGATTCAGCTCAACAATGACCTTCCTGATGCTGATCTAGTTTACAACACTTCGCCGACACTTCCAAGCACTTATTATGTTCGAAAAACCCCAATAGCAATGAACAATTCCTTGTTGAAAATCCGCAGCTTACTAATACTTAGGATCAGTCTCTGCCACCTGCTGTGGTCATTCCTCCCAAAAGCGGAGGGATTCTTATCTGGCGCATTCGTGGTGAAGGTCTAACTGATAGCCAAACGGATCTTATTGAGGCTGATAATGATCCGAGTGAGGCGACCATGGAAAACATGGCTGAAGATGTCTTTCATCCAGATGGCAATTATCCGTATCATAAAATCTTTGATTATTCCTCCCCCGCTAACCTGAAATTGAATGATGGCAGCTTGAGTCATTTTGCAGTAGACGATTATCTCGCTAATGGAAATCCCATAACCGTTGATTTTAAAGTCCATTGTTTGTATACCAATGGTTGTGTTGCTACAGCATATAACAATAGCCGTAAGTTAGTGCGCGACTCTAATGGTAAGTAGCATTTGGTCTATGAAGCCGACGGCGAGATTTACTACCAGTATTCCACAGATGGTGGTACTACCTGGTCGGGCTACAAGCGCCTTAGCCCCGGCACCGGCAACAACAAATACCCCCTCCATCACCGGCACCAGCACGAAGCAGTTTGTGGTCTGGCAGCGGTATACCGGTTACTCTGGCGGCGAGTCCAAGTACGACGCCTACTTTGTCAAAAACACTGGCTCTGGCTGGTCTACGGCCAAGGTTGAGAACCTCTCCAATCTAAGCTTGTGCACGCAGACCGATCCAGTGCCGGTGTGGCATACAAGACAACGAATGCAGACATTCTCCGTCTGCTGGTGTGTGCCAAGAGGAGTAGCGGCATGCGCTTCGTGACCAACGACAACGATGGTGCGCCGAACAGTTGGAGTGCTGCCGTTAACCGTACCCGCTACCAACTCCAGTCACAACAGCCTCAGCCTGTCGATCGGGCCCAATCCACCGGGCAGCACGGTCCATGTGGCCTACGATAGTGGCAGCACCATCTACTATAATACGTGTTTTATGGTTAGGGCAGTAAGTCGATGTATCCAGCGGGAGTGGCACGAGCAACAACCGTAACGCCTCGGTGGAGGTGGACGGCAGCGGAGGCAGAAACTTCGCCTTGCAGGACTATCATCCTGCCATTATGCACGCCGTGATTGTGCATCGTCGCAATAGCGGTGCGTTCTAGATCTTTGAGGGCGAGGATGAGGACGCCTACCGTCCCTGGGTGAGCGGCGATGAGGGGCAGAAGCCCCCTCTGGTGTTCTTTGATGCGCGGAAGAACGTTCACCGGGCCCATTACAACGGCAGCAGCTGGTCGTGAACGATAGCGGGCACCAACGGGGCCCATCCATGCCTTTCAGGGGGCAGGACGACGGCCAAGTACGGGTGGACCAGCAGCAGCGCCTCGCCGTATGAAGATAAAGCTCAGCAGTGAAGTGCTGCCCGCCGGGGGGATTGCCAAGCAATTGGCCTCAGGGGGCGATGGTGGACGGACCTCGGGGTGAGACAGAGCGTGCCTTTACCTACCACCGGGGTACGGTGCTGCAGGATACCTCCTCTCAGGCCCCGCTCTGGGGAGGTGGGGGAGATCGTTTTCAGAACGAAGAGTGGAGTGGAGATCCCGATCGAGCTGGTGAGCTTTGTGGATAGTGTGCTCAGTGTCACCCCTGGCAACGCGTTTGCCTATCTTCGGACGCAGCCGATGGTGCTGCCGGCAGAGGAGGGGACTCGGGCGGAGACAATCTATGGGAGGGGCATAAAAAGGTTCGGGGCAGCTGGTAGGCTGAACCTGGGCTCCAGCTGGTAGATAGAGGGAGCAGGGCGGCGTTAGCTTGGCTGCGGCAGGTGGCCCTTCCGTCTGTCCCCGCCGAGACGGGGTTTGCGGAGAAAGTCAGCACATTGGCGTGAGCGGGAGAGAAGTAGAGCTCGGGATGGAGATCAGTGGTTTGGGAGGTAAGGGGAGCCTGGTTGCCGACTTGGTTGAGGTGTATAGGCTGCGCGGTTCGAGTCTGGGCAAGGAGAGGTTGCCGAGGCAGGAGTCAGGCCGCACCCCCCAGAGGCCTAGTGCGGTTGAGCTGGCGCAGAACTACCCCAATCCTTGCAGCAGCGCTACCGAGATTCGCTACCAGTTGCCTCAGGCCTGCCACGTGACGCTCACGGTGCACAATCTGAGGGGTCAGCTGGTGCGGACGCTGGTGGAGGCGGAGCTGCCCGGGGGCGCACGCGGTGCGCTGGGACGGCAGGGTCCAGCGATGGCTAGCGGCTTGTACCTTTACCAGATAAGGGCTGGGTCATTTATAAGGACCAAGAAGATGCTCTATCTGCGGTAAGGCACAGGCAACCGTTCGCCGAGGAGTCCGTCTCGGTGGGCACATCGGGATGGCCTTTTCCTTCCTTCTGCTCGCTGGCTGGCTGGGAAGGGATTGGTGGCGCACGCTGAGGCGGTCCTGTGCCGTGTTCGCGGCGTTCGAGCGCAAGCACGCTTTGCTTTTGCGGAGGAGAAAGCGCTGCTGCCAAGGGCGCGTTACGGTCCGGTGGCAAAAGTGTTCCTCTGTGGATGCCAACACAGAGATCCGCGGGGAGGGGGAAGTTCAGGCCCAACGACGACCACCTCCAGGTCGTTGCGCTCCGCCTGTATGCCCGGAAGCTCGCTGGGGGTCCCTCCAACGCACCTTCACCACCGACGTTTCCGCCAAAAATACCTTGTTTGCGCCCTGGGATTTTAGTAAATTTAGCGGCCTTCGTGGGCTCAACCATGTTCCAGGACATTGCCAGCAAATTCGACGCGGTGATCCGCAAGCTGCGTGGTCACGGCAAGCTGACCGAAAAAAACATCGCCGAGACCATGCGCGAGGTGCGCCGCGTGCTGCTCGAAGCCGACGTCAACTATCGCGTGGTCAAGGAATTCATTGACCAGGTGCAGGTCAAGGCTTTGGGCACCGAGGTCATGCGCAGCGTGACCCCTGGGCAGCTGGTGGTCAAGATCATCCATGATGAGCTGACCGGGTTGATGGGCAGAAGCGAGGAGCCGTTGCGCCTAAGCCATTGGCCCAGCGTGGTGGTGTTGGTGGGGTTGCAGGGTTCAGGCAAGACGACCTTCGCCGGCAAACTGGCGCGCCACCTCCGTCAGCGGGGGCGCAACCCTCTCCTGGTTGCCGCCGATGTGCGTCGCCCCGCCGCGGTCACGCAACTGGAAGTGGTGGGCAGGGCAGTCGGCTGTCGGGTGTTCACCGGGCAAGGGGACGCCGTGGCGATCTGCTCCCAGGCAGTCCAGTTCGCCCGGCAGAACGGCTTCGATGTGGTCATTGTCGACACCGGCGGCCGGCTGCACGTGGACGAGGAGCTCATGGAGGAGCTGGTAGCCATCAAGAAGGCTACCACCCCTGATGAGGTGCTGTTTGTGGCCGATGGCATGACGGGCCAGGATGCCGTCAACGCGGCCGCGGTCTTTGACGAGCGCCTGGAGGTCACGGGGGTGGTGCTGACCAAGATGGATGGCGATGCGCGCGGGGGCGCGGCAATGTCGGTGCGGGCGGTCGCCGGCAAGCCGATCAAGTTCCTGAGCGTAGGCGAGAAGCTCGACGCCCTGGAGAAATTTCACCCTGAGCGCATGGCCTCGCGGATCCTGGGCATGGGCGATATCGTCACCCTGGTGGAACGTGCCCAGGAGGCGATGGAGCAGGAGCGGGCCGAGCGCCTGGAGAAGCGCCTGCGCCGGCAGGAGTTTACCCTCGAGGACTTTTACGACCAGCTCCAGCAGCTGAAGAAGATGGGTCCGTTGGAAGAGGTGCTCGGCATGCTGCCGGGAATCGGCCGCTCCCCCTTGCGTCACCTGTCTTTGGACGAGCGCGCCATGGTCAAGACCGAGGCGATCATCAATTCAATGACGCCCGAAGAGCGGCGGCGCCCGCACATCATCAACGGCAGCCGCAGACGCCGCATCGCCCGCGGCAGTGGCACCACCGTACAAGACGTCAACCGCTTGCTGCGCCAGTTCGAGATGGTGCAGCGCATGATCAAACAGATGAGCAAGCCTGGCAGGCACATGGGCAGACCCTTAGGACTCCCCTAAGCAATGCCCGCCTGCTGTCATGTAGGTAAGGAGGAAGGATTTGGCAGTACGACTACGTTTGGCCCGTGCCGGCAAGAAGAAGCAACCGTTCTACCGCATCGTCGCCATCGATTCCCGCCGTTCGCGCAACGGCATGTGCCTGGAACGCCTGGGTTATTACAACCCGCTGGTCTCCCCTCCACAAGTGGAGGTGGATGAAGAGCGGGTGAACTATTGGCTGGATTGTGGGGCGCAGCCGTCCGACACGGTGCGCAGCCTCCTGCGCCGCAAGGGCATCCTCTTGCGCCGGGACTTGAAGAAGAAGGGCTTTGACCCCGCGCGCATCGAGGAGGAGTTGAAAAAGTGGGAGGTGCTACAGATCGAGCGGCGCCGCCGGGTGGAGGCCAAAGAGGCTCAACAACGTCAGGGAGCCGAGGAAGCACCGCAGGCCGAGCCTGCGCCGGAGGAGGGAACACCGTCGGAGCCGACGGCGGAGACCGAACCGGAGGCCGGAGAGACAAACCAGTAGCCGAGGGTTGGACGCAAGCGGGGGTTATCCCTCGCCGGGAGGGAGGCGATGCGCCACAGGAGGGATGAGGGCGCAGGGGAGCGCCGGGCCACGGAGACAAAGCTGGTGCTCATCGGCACGGTGAGGCGGGCCCATGGGGTACGAGGCGAGCTCCTGGTCACGCCCCATACTGATGACCCCGCGCGCTTTGGCCTCTTGCGCGAGGTGCACCTGGTCTTGGCCCACGGAGAGCAGCGATCTGCCCGTGTGCTCGGTGCCCGCGTGAGCAACAAAGGGGTGCTCTTGCGTCTGGACGAGGTCAGTGATCGCGACGCGGCCCAGTCATTGGCGGGCGCGGAAGTCTTCATCCCGCGCGAGCAATGTCTGCCGCTGCCCCCAGATAGCTACTACGAGTTCGAGCTCTGGGGCATGGAGGTGAGAACCACTGGTGGACGGGTGCTGGGCACCCTGCAGGAGGTGGTAAATTTCCCAGCCAACGACGTGTGGGTGGTGCGCGACCGTCAAGGGCACGAATACCTGTTGCCGGCCATCAAGGAGGTCATCAAGCAGGTGGACCGCCAGGAGCGGGTGATCACCATTGAGCCCATGGCCGGGCTGGTGGAAGAGGAGCCGTAAGGTGCAGATTCACGTGGTCACGGCTTTTCCTAACTTGTTGCAAGGGCCACTGGACGAAAGCATCATCAAGCGCGCACGGGAGCGCAACATCGTGCAGATCCACGTGCATGACCTGCGGGCCTTTGCCACGGACAAGCATCGCAGCGTGGACGACTACCCTTATGGTGGCGGACCGGGAATGGTGCTCAAGCCGGAGCCGATCTTTCGCTGCGTGGAGCACATCCTGGCCACGTACGGGTTGCAGCAGCCGCGCATCATCCTCATGTCGCCGCAGGGTGAGCGCTATACCCAGAAGATGGCCATCGAGCTGGCCACGACGGAGGCCATGGTCATCATCTGCGGGCACTACAAAGGGGTGGACGAACGCGTGCGCCTGGCCCTGGTCACCGACGAGATCTCGATCGGCGACTATGTGCTCAGCGGAGGTGAGCTGCCCGCGGCGGTGATCATCGACTCGGTGGTGCGGCTGCTTCCCGGGGCCATCAGTGACCCGCAGTCGGCCGCGGGCGACTCGTTCCACCGCGGCATGCTCGACCACCCCCACTACACGCGACCAGAGGAGTTTCGGGGCATGCGGGTGCCGGAGGTGCTCCTTTCGGGCAATCATGCCGCCATCGAACGTTGGCGGCTCGAACAGGCCCTTGAACGCACCCGGCGCAGGCGCAAAGACTTGCTTCAGAACATGGACAATGACTAGTGGCCATGGGCCACATCTATGGGAGGTTTAAAGATGAACAAGGCAGATCTGCTAGGCGCAGGGCAACTGAAGGAAGACATCCCCGATTTTAGTGCCGGGGACACAGTTGCCGTGCATGTGAGGGTGATCGAGGGGGACAAGGAGCGCATTCAGATTTTCAAAGGGGTGGTGTTGCAGCGCCGCGGTGCAGGGATCAACGAGACCTTCACCGTGCGCAAGGTCTCTGAGGGCGTGGGTGTGGAGCGCATCTTTCCGTTGCATTCGCCGCGTATAGCCAAGATCGAGCTGGTACGGCGCGGACGGGTCAGGCGGGCCAAACTCTTCTACCTGCGCGGCCGCAAGGGCAAAGCCGCCCGCATCGACGAAGAGCGCTGACGCCACCACCAGGCGCCTGGGAGTTGCCATTATCGTTGCCAACGATAATGGTTTTTTTTGTGCGGCGCTCACCTGTGTGGACGTACGACCTTAAGGAAAGAACGATGGAGAACGTTCCGGGGCCCAAGAGTGCACGTCTGCTCCAGCTCAAGAGCGAAGAGCTGCCGCCAGCAGCCTACAACCTGACGCCAATCTTCGTGGCCGAAGCCCATGGCGCCCAGGTGACGGATGTGGACGGCAACCATTACATCGACTTTGCCGGTGGCATCGGGGTCTTGAACGTGGGGCACACGCACCCGAAGGTGGTAGAGGCGGTAATCGAACAGGTGCGCCTTTTTACCCACACGTGCTTCCATGTGCTGCCGTACGAGTCCTATGTACAGTTGGCCGCGCGGCTGAACCGCCTAGCACCGGGTGACTCCCGCAAGAAGACCATCCTGGTGAACTCCGGTGCCGAGGCGGTGGAAAATGCCGTGAAGATTGCCAAGTACTTCACCGGGCGCTTTGCTCTGGTCAGCTTTGAGCACGGCTACCACGGCCGCACCTTCTTAACCATGTCGCTCAATGGCAAGGTTGCCCCGTACAGGCAAGGGTTTGGTCCGGGTGCTGCCGAGGTCTATCACCTGCCTGCGCCCTACTGCTACCGCTGCCCGTACGACAAGCGGCCGGATTCTTGTGCCACATTCTGTGCTTCGCGCCTGGAGCAGTTCTTTGCGGCCAACGTGGAGCCCAAGGCCGTGGCCGCGGTCATCTTCGAGCCGGTGCTGGGCGAAGGCGGGTTTGTCCCTTTCCCGCACGACTATCTCGCTGCCCTGGTGAACTTTTGTCGCGCGCATGGGATTCTGCTCATTGCCGAGGAGATCCAGACCGGATGGGCCAGGACCGGGAAGCTCTTCGCCTGCGAACACTACGGCCTGGAGCCAGACATCTTAGTGACGGCCAAGTCCCTGGCAGGGGGACTGCCGCTGGCGGCAGTGGTGGCACGTGCCGAGGTGGTAGATGGCATTCACCAGGCAGGCCTCGGGGGGACGTCCAGTGGTAATCCATTGAGCTGCGCTGCCGCGCTAGCTGTGCTGGACGTGATCGAGGAGGAAGGCTTGGTGGCCCGCGCAGAGGCGATCGGCAATGTCGTGCGGGCGCGCCTGCGCCACCTATACGAGCGCTTTCCCGTGGTAGGGGATGTGCGAGGTATCGGCGCCATGAACGCTTTGGAACTGGTCCAAGATCGCACCAGCAAAAAGCCCGCGCCAGAGGCCGTGGCATGGATTCTCCGTTACTGCTACCAGCACGGCCTCATCGTACTCAAAGCCGGCACCTACAACAACTGCATCCGCACCTTGATGCCGTTGGTAATCACCGAACAGGAGTTGTCTCGGGGGTTGGACATCTTGGAACAGGCCCTGGCGGCCGTGTCCGCACAAAGTTGTTGAGGCTCCCCCTTCTGCCGCCGGCAGCATCGGTGAGGTGCTTGTCGAGAGGCATAGTGCAGGCAGAAAGAGGGGCAGCCGACTGCCTCACGCGACAGGTGGGTGCGGCGCGAGTGCGTAGCCGATGATTTTGTAGGCAAGCTTTGCTGCCAAAAAGTCGGGGGCTACCATGCCGGGGATGGGAGCAAGTTCCACCACATCGGCACCCACCACTGGGTACGTCCGGGTGACGGCGCGCAATATCTCCAGTGCCTGGTACCAAGAAAGGCCACCCGGCTCCGGTGTGCCCGTGGCCGGCATCACCGAGGGGTCCAGGGCATCGAGGTCAAAGGTCACATAGACCGGCCCAGAGTTCCATTGAGCCAGCGCTGCCACTACCTGTGCCCCGGTTGGCTGCTGTTCGGCGAACATCGTGGTCACCCGACTCTGCCGGAGGGGTTGCACCTCTTCTTCTGAAAGGCTTCGTATTCCCACCTGGACTACAGGCACTCCCAATTGCGCCAGCCGTCGCATCACGCAGGCATGGCTGAACGGGGAGCCCTCGTACGAGTCGCGCATGTCCGCATGAGCGTCGAATTGTAGCACCCGCAACTCGGGGTAGAACTCTCTGCATGCCTGCACCACTCCCAGCGTGATGGAATGTTCTCCGCCGAGGGTGAGCACGAACTTGCCGTGGCGGAACAGAGGCTGAGCGGCCTGGCGCACCGCTGCCACCATCTGCTCTGGGCCAGCGGCCGCACTGGTCAGTGGTGGGAGGGTCCAGATCCCATGCTCGATAGGGCTGGTGCCCAGTTCGTGGTCGTACAGCTCCATGTGCGTTGATGCTTCCAGGATAGCGAGGGGGCCACGGCGAGTCCCGGGCTGGTAGCTGGTTGTGCCATCATAGGGGACTGGAAGCACCACACAGCGCGCCTCTTCGTAGGTGCCGGGGTTTTCGATACCGCCAAAGTTGAGCACCATCCCTTGCTGCATGCTCGCTCCAGTGCTCACACTCTTCGCCGCTGGCGCTTGTGATAGGCCTGTCGCAGGTTGTGCACGAGCTGTTCGCGTCGGTCGTACAGCCGCTTATGGGCCCGCGGCGCCGCGTTAGCCAGCACATAGGCCGTCAATAGCGGCAAGGCCACGGTGGTGTCCACGTAGCAGACGACGGTGTCCGGCAATTGCGCCGGATTGACCTTTCCCCAACTGACTGCCTCACTGGGAGTGGCGCCCGAGAGGCCGCCGGTGTCCGCACGGGCATCGGTGATCTGGATGAAATAGTCATGACCCTTTTCGGGGATGCCGAGCACTTCCTGAATCTGCGGTTCGGTCTGCAGGAGAAAGTTCTTCGGTGCGCCCCCGCCGAGAATGAGCACCGCACTCTTGCCGCCCTTCCGCTTGGCCTCATAGACGATGGCCGCTGTCTCATTCACGTCGCCCATTACGTCCAGCAGGCGCGGCTTCCCGCGCAACGACAGCTCCGCCAGGTTCATGCCAATGGACGAATCGCCCGGAGAAGGAGCGTAGATGGGCACGCCGTGTTCATAGGCCGCGACCAGAATGGACTTGGTCTGAACGCCAAGGGTCTCGTTGCGCTTGGCAAGATACTTACCCAAGAGGTAGTGCAGCTGGGCGGTGGTCATGGGCATGTCGAACTCGGGCGCGGCCGTCACTTGTCTCAGGTAGCGGTCGGTGGTGAGCAGCACTTCGTAATCGAACAACACGTCGTAGATGCGGATGACCCCCTGTTTGCGCAGCTCAGGGTCGGGCACGAACGGTGATCCCACATGCAGGGCGAGGTCCAGGGCAAAGTGGGCATCGTGGTAGAGGTTGGCACCTGTAGAGGTGATCCAATCCACAAAGCCATTCTCGATCAGGGGCACGATGCACGACGGACCCAGCCCTGCAGGCGTGAGCGCCCCAGAAAGGCTCAAGCCAACGGTCACCTCCTGGCGCAGAACCTTGCCCACCAACAAGTGAGCGGCTTCGCGCAAGCGCGCGGCATTATAGGCCAGAAAAGTCCCGTCGATGAGCTCGCTCACGGAGGTCTGCGCGGAAATGGGGGCCGGCTTGATGCGCGGCCCGCGCAGATAGGGGGATTTCTTCTTTCTGGGCATCAGGTGTTCCTCTTACGGGAGAAGGACAGCGGCCGCTACCACCGTGGTCCACTTCCCTTCCTTGTCCACACTTGCCGATTGCGTGATGTTGCGGCTATGCACAATCTTGCCGCTAATCTTCCAGATCTGGCGCTTGTTGTCCCAGCTTTCGTCTTCGTCGAATTCCACGCCCAGGGTGGAGGCGAGCATTGAAGCAGCCAGGTCTTCGGCATAGTCGCCCGCCTTTTTCTCGGTTTGGCCAAAGGCGTGATGTTCGCTGAGGTAGCCGTACATGGTCTTGTCAGCGGGGATGGCCACCCCCACCGAGGCGGCGATCTGCCGGCGGGGCTCATTGCTGCTGGCTCGGGCGATCACGCAGAAGGCGATCTGCCCTGGCTTCAATAGGGCCAGGCCTCGCTCCCTGGAGATGATCTTGCATCCCGGGGGCAGAATGCTGCTCACCGAGACGATATTGAGAAACTGGATTCCAGCGTGGCGCAGCGCGAGCTCAAAGGATTGCAGCTCCTCGCGATGGACGCCAACCCCCTTGGTCAAGAACATTTTCGTGGGCACAAACATCTTCGCGTTCCCTCCCAATTGCCTAGAATGCTCCTTGCCTGTGTGGTTTCTCCGCATTGTCAGTCGGGACCTCGCCTGTTCAGCGGCGCGGGTATGTCTTAGGAAATGCGATTGGAGAGCCGGGACTCAAGCCCGTGGCAAAATGCGCAAGTAGGGAGCAGCTAAGCTGCCTGTCCATGGGGGGCGGGGCGACGCAAGCACGCAAGGTCCGAAGGGGACGACGACGGAAGAGTCCGCGCCTGCGCACCCCAGGGAAGACGAGTGCCCTCTGCAGGGTCATTTCCTTAGCTATCCTCCACACGTGCGTAGTTCACCGCGCTGGCAAAGCACCTGACTGACGTGACATCTGCCGACATAACCCAAGCCTTCGTCTGTTTTTCCGGCCACAAAACTCGGCGGCAAATATAGTGAACTGGGGGTAAAAAATCAATTGATTAATTTATGAGCGGCGAAAAGTTGTGGAGGCTCACCGGTTCAAGTCAGGCAACATGAGAGGACGAGGCCGATCTCGCGAATGCGCACTTGCGCCTGCCGGCCAGTCGCTCAGCGAATGCCGCAGGAGCCGCGTGCTCCCTGCCTGAGTCCAGCCTGTTCTGCGTGCGGTTGGTCGGAGTCAGGCAGCAACCCGCAGAAAGGCGAGCTCCTTACCCGGGACAACGGGTGGTGCCTCTTTCTGTCCCTCAGTGGAGCTGCCACTCTGCCTGGAAGCATGTCAATCGTGGCCATGGTCTCACCGGCGCAGGGCTCAGCCAGGTGGCGTGGTTCAGCTGGGGTGCAGCGCTCGGGTATGCGCCATGGCGGCAAATAGTGCCGACGGCGCAACCTTCACGGTCACACCCGCTCTGCCTCGGGCCGGTCGGCCGCGCTGCCGAATCGGGCCTCAGAGCCTCGGCTTTCGTGGACTTCCGACTGCCACTCCTCGCGCAAGATGGCATAGATGGCCGTGTCCTCAAACCTGCCCCAATGGAAGAGGGCCTGCCGCAGCGTTCCCTCGTAGCGCATGCCGATCTTCTTCATCACACGCCCGGAGGCGGGATTGGAGGCAAAGTGTCGAGCCTGCACCCTATTCAGACCAAGCGTGCGGAAAGCGTAGGCCACCATGGCCGTGGCCGCCTCGGTGCAGTAGCCCAGGTTCCAATACGGCTTGCCGACCCAATAGCCGAGCTCACCCAGGAAATTGCGGTGATCGAGATGCAGACAGATGGCGCCAATGAGCGTACCAGACTCCTTGAGCACAATCGCCAGGGTCAGCGCCCTGCCCCTGTGCAGGTCCTCTTCGTGCGTGGCAATCCACGCCTCGGCCATCCCATCTTCGTAGGGGTGTGGGATGTTGAGCGTGGTGGCGGCGACATCGCGCTCCCCTGCCAGCCTCTGCACTGCGCGTGCATCCTCGAAGCGAAAGGGTCGCAGGAGAAGGCGCGAAGTCGTCAAAGTTGGTAAGGCGCTCATCGGGACTTTCCTCAGGTCAAATCCGTTCTCCGGCGCGGCGAGCGGAGCCAGTCCGTGGCAGCGGTTCTACCGAGCTTGACCCAGACGCTCGCGCAAGGGTCACCGCGCTGCCGCCCCGCGCGGCTTCGCGGGCCTCAGCAAGAGCCCGAAGAACTCCGCAGGCAAGCAGCGGCTGAACATGACGACTTGGCTCAGCTCCGCTGGCCTCCGCCTGGCCGTCTGGGAGGCCACGCGGTTCTCAAGGGCTGCTTGCGCATCGGTCTTGCCATGAGCACGCTCAAAAAGGGCCCCAGCGGAGCAACACCGGCGGGATGACCAGGAGCAAGCCGAGCATGAACAGAGCCAGCTCGATGGGCAGAAGCCAGCGCGCCCACTGCTCCCATGGTATCTTCGCCATACCCAACACGGCCATGGTCACGCCGGAAGTGGGGATTATCATGTTCGTGTAGCCGTCGCCCAGTTGATATGCCAGCACCGCTGTCTGCCGGGTGATGCCGATAAGGTCAGCCAGGGGTGCCATGATCGGCATGGTCAAGGCCGCCTTGCCGCTTCCGGAGGGGACAAAGAAGTTTAGCACGGTTTGCGCCACGTACATGAGTTGCGCGCCGAACACCGGGTGCAGCCGAGCGATGGCATTGGAGAGCGCGTACATGATGGTGTCCACGATCTGCCCGTCGGTGGCCACTACCAGGATCGCCCGGGCGAAGCCCACCACCAACGCTGCACCCACGAGGTCACGGGCACCGGCCACAAAGCTCTCGGCCATGCTGTTCAGTGACAGGCGCGCTACGATGCCGGTGGCGATCCCCAAGCCCAAAAAGACGGCCGCGATTTCCGGGATGAACCAGCGGAACTTCATTACCCCCAGGATCATGCCCAGAAGGGCGAGGGTGAAGAGAGCGAGGATAACCTTATGGCGCACGCTGAGCCTGTTACCTGCCGGGTCGCCTGTGGCAGCGACCTCCTCTCGAGCCCGGTCCAGCTCATACACCGGGCTCAGCTCCGGGTGCCGCTTGACCCTGGCGGCATAGCGCATGACCAGGGCCGTTCCCACGGCCGTAGAGACCAGCCAGACGACGATGCGATAGGCCATGCCGGAAAAGAGGGGCAGGCCGGAGATCCCCTGGGCAATCCCGATGGTGAAGGGGTTGAGCATGGCGCCGGCGAATCCCAGGCCTGCGCCCAGAAAGGGAATGCAGACCCCGACGATGCTGTCGTAGCCCAGGGCAAGGGCAAGCGGAATGAAGATGGGCACGAAGGGGATGACTTCTTCGCTCATGCCGAACACCGCCCCAAACAGCGAAAAGAGCAGCATCCCGGCGGGAATTACCAGCATGCCGCGGTTGCGCAGGCGATGGGCTACGGAGGCGATGGTCGCCTCCACAACCCTGGTCCTTTGAATGATACCAAACACACCCCCAATGATGAGAATGAAACCGATGATGTCGGCGGTGTGCCGGATCCCCACCAGGGGGGCCCGCAACACGGCAAACAGGCCCTGGGGTTCGCGTTCCACAAAGGCAAATGTTCCTGCGACCACGACTTCTCGTCCATGTGCGTCCAGGTGGCGCTGGTAGCGGCCTCCGGGGATCACCCAGGTCAAGAGCGCGACGACCATGATGATGGCGGCGATGAGCACGAGCGTATGGGGTAGTCTTAGCTGTGTCAGGTTCATGGTGGTTACCTCACGCGGCCACGTCGCACGTCAAAGGTCTGACCGTCCTTGAGCACGCTCAAACGGATGCCCTCCATGGTCAGGCGCTTACACTCCGGCGCCGGCGGCACCGTAGCCCGGCGCGGGTCGTAGACCAACACCGAACCCTCTCCATAGACGCGGAACGTGTCGTCGGGGTAGTAGATGACAGCCGTCGACTCGTCAATGCCCAGGCCGATCAGGCGTTTCTCTATCACCAAGCTCAGGAGGCGGTTGTTTCGCTGGCGGGCGACAAAGTGTTGGTCCACAATGCACGTGGTCAAAAAGCCAAAGCCGCGGGCAGTGGCGATGTTGCCGCGCTCCAGCTTCGTCAGGTCCCCGTCGCCGGTGATCATCACTTCGCTGAGCACCGCGGCGCCGGCACTGGTTCCACCGATGCCTCCTCCTCGGGCGAAGTAGAGCGTCCGCAGGGCCTCCTCTGCTCGGGTTCCGCCAAGGCGTTCCATCAGTCTTGTCTGCACCCCGCCGGTGAAGAAGACCGCCCGTGCCTGAGCGATACGGGCGAGCGTGGTGTCCGCGTTGGCCGTATCGGGACCGGCAATGTGCAGCCAGCTCACTTGTTGGGCACCCGCCTCCTGGAACAACTTGGCCGCCGAGGGTCCCGCTTCCTCGGGCGCGGCACTGGCGCTGGTGATAATCAGGATGGGCCCGCCCTCACACAGGCGCACGAATTCTTCCACCGCCGCTCTGGGCCTGGTACCCCCGCCCACGATGAGTAGGAACCCCTGTTCTCCCGCCTCGACGCCGCTCACGAGCGCCAGCAGAGCGATGAATGCACTGATTGCGCACCTCCTCATACTGTCCTCCGTGCTGATCTCTTTGCGTCGGTGACAAGATATGAAATTTATTCTCCATTGTCAACCTCCGCGTCGGTTCTTGCGCAGGGCGGCTCTGCGCTGCCATGTGCGACATTTTTCTCTTGCATGTTTCCGAGGATTTCCCTAAAATAGTGCTTGTTGCCGGCGGCAGGGGCACCGAGTTGCGGTAGCAGAGCTTGTCTGGGGGTGACAGGCGAGGTACAGATCATGAAAAAGCTTGTGCTTGTTCCCCTGATCCTGCTTTTGAGCCTGATGTGCGACAAGGGCCACCAGCGGCGCACAGCACCGCCCCCTCCACCTGCACCTTTGGCCGCATTGCCGGATGCAGCACCGCAGCGCAACCCGGTGATCGAGAGAATGCTCGCGCATATCTCCGCAGAGAGTTTGAGGGTCTTGGTGGAGAGCCTGGCTGCGTTTGACACGCGGCACACTTTTTCGGACACCACCTCGGACCAGCGGGGCATTGGCGCGGCACGCCGCTGGCTTGGGCGCAAGTTTCTGGCCTATCGGGCCGCATGCGGCGGGCGTTTGCAAGTGGAGTATGACCGGTGGACACAAGAGCTTCCCGGTTTTGGCAGGGCAACTCTGGTGAACGTGCTGGTCACGCTGCCGGCGGCAAATCCTGCCCTCCAGTCGCGCGTGGTGCTGCTCTGCGCCCACTACGACTCCCGTGCGGCAGACGCCCGGGACGCGACAGCTGCTGCCCCGGGGGCAAACGACGATGCCAGCGGCGTTGCCGCAGTCTTGGAGCTGGCCCGTGTGCTCAGCCGCTACCGCTTCGAAGCGAGCGTGGTCTTTGCCGCAGTCGCGGGCGAGGAACAGGGCCTTCTGGGCAGCAGCAGGCTGGCAGAGATGGCGAAGGAACGCGGCTGGGAGCTCTTGGCGGTGCTTTCTTTGGACATGATCGGCAATGTGCTGGGCGGCGACGGCTTGGTCGATAGCACGCAGGTGCGCTGCTTCTGCGAGGGAACGTCGTACCTCGAGGCACAAGAGCAGGCCCGCCCGAGGTGGAGTGTGGGCAGTGAGAACGATTCCCCCTCGCGGCAATTGGCCCGCTACGCCAAGGCACAGGCCGAAACCTACCTGGACGACCTGCGCGTGCGTCTCGTATTCAGGCCAGATCGCCTGGGACGCGGCGGGGATCACCTCTCTTTCAACCGCGCAGGCTACGCCGCCGTGCGCTTTATTGAGGCCAGGGAGCATTTCGGCCGCCAGCACCAGCAGGTGCGCATCGAGGGGGGCGTTCAGTACGGCGACCTGCCGGAGTTCATCTCGTATTCCTACCTGGGACGCGTGACCAAGGCCGTGGGGGCGGCAGTGGCCGGGCTAGCGCTGTCGCCGCGACCGGTGCAGAGGGCGACTGTAGACCGGGGCCAGGGCTACGAGGCCCACCTGGTGTGGGAAGATCCTGAGCCCATGGAAGACCTGGCGGGGTACAAGGTCTACGTGCGCGAGACCACCGCCCCCATCTGGCAGAAGCAGGTCCCCGTTGCCGGCGCGAACGAGGTAACCATCAAAGGTCTGTGCATCGACGACCACCTGTTTGCCGTGGCCGCCGTAGACCGGGACGGGAACGAAAGCCTGCCGGTCCTGGCCATCCCGGGGCGCCGCTGACGCAAGCTCCGCCGACCAGCTGCCTGCTGCAGCGGCGCAGCCTTGGCCAAGATCGACCCTGCCCCTTTGCCTGCGAAGCGCAGCCGCTGTCGTTACCTTCATTCCCGTTCGCTTTCCCTGGCGAAACTTTCCCCTCTACCCCTCCGTATTGTTCCGGTGTAGGTTCCGGTGGCGCAGAGAGGCCAGGCGATGAGGCTGTCAGCGGACAACAGCTCATCGCTCTCAGGCTGATCGCCGTGATTTCGTTGTCGGGAATGATCCAGGAGAAAGACGATGCCCTCAAAAAGAAAGAAGAAGATCTGGCTACTTCTGGCTGTCGCCCTATGCATCGTGGTGGCAGGGGTTGCCGGCTTGGGGCGGGGGCGCCACAAGCCGCCGACCCAGAAGACTGTGAAGGTCGTGCGTGCGACCATCGCCCAGAAGGCCCTGGCCGTGGGCGCCATCGAGCCGAGGCGGGAAGTGGCGGTCAAATCGAAAATCTCGGGCGTGGTGCGGGCCCTGTTCGTTGAAGCGGGCGACTATGTGCGGGAAGGGCAGCCCTTGATGGAGATACGCCCTGATCCGACTCCCCTAGAACTTGCCGAGGCCAAACGGCAGGTCGAGCTTGCGGCGATCGAATTTGCCAATGTCGCCCAGGAGCTTCACCGCCAGGAGCAGCTCCACGACAAAGGCCTGGTCTCCGAGCAGGACTATGAGCGCCTGCAGCGCCAATACCGGGAGGCCGAGCTGCGCCACAAGATCGCCAGCGAACGGCTGGCCCTGCTGGAAAAGGGCAGAGTGCGCATCGCCGACGCGGAGATCGAGACCACGATCCGCGCTCCCATCGCCGGGTACGTCTTGGAAAAGAGTGTCAACGTCGGCGATCCGGTGGTGCCGTTGACCTCCTACCAGGCCGGCACCGAGCTGATGAAATTGGCCGACATGAGCGAGCTGCTCTTTCGCGGCACCGTGGACGAGATTGATGTGGGGAAGATTCGTGAAGGGATGCCGGCCGAGCTGCAGGTGGGTGCGCTCCCAGGCGCACGCATCACCGGGCGTGTGGCCCTCATGTCCCTCAAGGCGCAAAAGCGCGAGAACACCACCGTATTCCCGGTGGAAATAACCATTGATAAGGTGGAAGGTGTGCAGCTCAGAGCTGGCTTCTCCGCCAACGCGCACATCCTCATTGCCCGCCGGGATAGTGTTCTGGCCATACCGGAGCGCGTCGTCACTTTCCGCAATGACTCGGCGTTCGTCGCCGTGCCGGCAAGCAACGGCAAGAGCTTGGAGCGGGCCATCACGACCGGTCTTAGTGATGCCATCATGATCGAGGTGCTCGCCGGCTTGCAGGAAGGAGAAGAGGTCTGTGAGAAGCCGGTTCACGACATCATTTAGTGCTTCGTTCGCCCACGTCTCCGACGCTCTGGGGGACGTCTTTTTCTACCTGCGACGATACCGCGGCCGCACGCTGATGACCATGTTTGGCATCATTTGGGGCACGGTCACCATCATCGTGTTGCTGGCTTTTGGCAGCGGCGTCAAGCGGGCCATGAGCAAGAACATGCACGGCATGGGCGAAGGGATTGTCATTGTCTGGCCGGGTCGGACCAGCATCCCGTTCCAGGGTTACGGTCGCGATCGTCTCATCCGCTTCGTGGAAGAGGATGCCACTCTGCTCAAACGCGAGCTTCCCGGGATCGTCGCCTGTAGCCCCGAGTACATGCGCTACGGCACGCCGGTGCGCCTAGGCGAAAAACTCAACCTGACCAACGTCACCGGGGTCACACCTGAGTATGGCCCCATGCGCAACATCTGGCCGCAACCTGGTGGGCGGTGGCTGAACGAGCTTGACCAGGCCCAGCGCCGCCGGGTCTGTTTCTTGGGCAATCGCCTCAAGGAACTCCTCTTCGGTGACCAGCAAGCCGAAGGGCGGTATGTGCTCGTGGGTGAGGTACCTTTTCTTGTGGTGGGCGTGTCGCAGAAAAAGACCCAACCTTCCAGCTATGGTACCCGTGACCAGGACCGGGTGTTCATTCCGGCGGCAACCTTTGCCGCCATATTCACTCAGCGCTATCTCAGCAATATTGTCTACAAGCCCTCCGATCCGCGGCAGGCCCCGATGCTGCAGAAAGAGGTCTTTCGGGTGCTGGGCAAGAAGTATGTGTTCGATCCCGCGGACAAAGAGTGCCTGTTCATTTGGGATACCACGGAGATGGACAAGTTCATCTTCTTCTTCGCCCTGGGCATGAACCTCTTTTTGGGCTTGATCGGGGTTGTCACCCTGGTAGTGGGCGGTATCGGGCTAGCGAACATCATGTACGTGGGCGTGGAGGAGCAGGTGATGGAAATTGGGATTCGTCGCGCCGCGGGTGCCAAACGACGCCATATCCTGGGGCGTTTTCTGCTGGAGGGGTTCGTGCTCATCGGTTTTGGTGCGGCCATCGGTTTTGTGCTGGCCTTGGGCATCATCCGGCTCATCGCCCTCTTACCAATTGAGGAATACGTGGGGATGCCGGAGCTGTCGTGGCAGGTGGCGGTGATCTCGCTTGCGGTGCTGGGAACAATTGGTTTCTTGGCCGGCTACTTTCCGGCCCGGCGGGCGGCGCACATGGCGGTGATCGACTGTCTCAGATCGCGAGGCTGAGGGAGAGTGTAGCATGTGGCTCCTTTTCCGGGAATTTCTCTACGACGTGAAAGCGCATCGGGTGCGGTTTGTGCTGACGACAGCAGCGGTGGCCTGGGGCACGCTGGCCGTGGTCCTGCTCATGGCCTTTGGCGCCGGGTTGACGGTGCGCATGCGTGAGAGCTTTCTCAACGCCGGTGACCGCATCATTCGCATGTACAACGGCCAGACCACCAAGGAATATGAGGGCCTTCCCACCGGCCGGCGGATCCTTTTGCGGGAAGAGTACGCGGCACTGCTGCAACAGAGCATCCCAGAGGTGGCCGCGGTGAACCCTGGACTTGGCCGTTGGGCGCGGTTGCGGGCGGGGGACAGGACTGCCTCCACCTACATGGAGGGGGTGTTCCCCTGCTTCGAGTTCATGCGGCGCACCTATGCACGGGCCGGCGGCCGCTTCTTGAACGACCGGGACGTGAGCGAGCGACGGCGCGTGGTGTTTCTGGGTTCGGTGATTGCCGGCGAGCTCTTTGCTGCCGTTGACCCTGTCGGCAAGACCGTCCACATCGACGGCCTGCCCTTTACCGTGGTCGGGATCATGCCCAAGAAGCTCCAGACGGCTATGAACAACGGTCCAGACGACCGCCGGGCCATCATCCCCTACAGCACCTTCAAAAGCATCTACGGTCCCACGCACCTGGATGAGCTGATCGTCAAACCTGGGCGCCCCCAGGACGGGCTAGCAGTGGTGCGCCAGGCCCGACTCCTCTTGGGGCGAAAGTACCGCTTTGACCCCGCTGACGAGCGCGCCGTGCCCATGTGGGACTTTGTCGAAGAAGAGAAGACCTCGGCGCGGATCTTCGTTGGCATGAACGTCTTCTTGGCAGTGGTGGGGGCGATGACGTTGGTGATTGCCGGCGTGGGGGTGGCCAACATCATGTACGTGGTGGTGAAAGAGAGGACGCGGGAGATTGGGATCAAGCGTGCCGTGGGCGCGCGTCGGCGGGACACCCTGCTGCAGTTTGTCTGTGAGGCCTTGTTGATGGCCGGCCTCGGTGGAGTCCTGGGCTTTGCCGCTGCCGTCGCTATCGTGAGAATGGTGTGGCTGATTCCGGCCGGGAATGGTGCCATGCAGTTTCTGGCGCGTCCTATCGTCTCGGCCCCAGTGGCTATCTTTGCTTTCGTGGTCCTGTTGCTCATTGGTCTCTTTGCAGGCCTCTTCCCTGCGCGCAAGGCCGCTCGAGTTGACCCGGTAGAGGCACTCCGGTACGAATAGATTCAGGGGCCCCAGAGGAGTTGTCCCTGGCCGCTATGTACAGCATGAGCCTGGCCCTGCTGGCTCGGCCACGCTGATGGTAGTACCCCCGACAGCAAAAAGGGTTGACAGGGGGGGATTTCTTCTTTATATTGAAAATGCCGCTGGCGGCTTTTCGGTGGCGCCTGGTGGGGCGACTGATCTGCTGGGGAGGGACCATGAGGAGAGCCGTGTTCTTGCTGCTGGTGCTGGTGGCGTGGGGGCTTGTGGGGTGTGCGCGGGACAAGAGTCCGCTGGGGCCGGTGGAGCAGCCGGGGATCTGCCCGCAGCACCCCATCCCCTGGCCCAGCCTGGCCAACAGCCCGTGGCCGATGTTTCGCCATGACCCGCAGCTATCGGGGAGGAGCCCGTATGTGGGGCCACGGAAGGGGCGCATCAAGTGGACCTTCAAGCCGGGGGGGACGGTGTATTCGGCGCTGGTGCTGGGGGAGGATGGTACCATCTACTTCACTTTTTGCTATGGTGGTGCAGGCAACCGGAGCGGCTTGTATGCCCTGTCACCCACAGGGGAGGTCAAGTGGAAACTGTTGCTGGTGCTGGACAGCGAGGTGCAGCCGTTGGTTGGCGCCGACGGGACGGTGTCCCTGGTGGCGCACACCAGTTTACAGGAGGGCGGCAGGGTGCTGTTTGCCGTCGGGCCGGAAGGGGTGGTGCGGGGGCAGGTTGCGGTTCCGTGTGAGCTTTCCACCTTGCTGAACATTGGGCTTGCCGGGACGCTGTACTGTGCCATGCATGGGGAGTTGAGTGCATTTACGCAGAGGGGGCAGCTTTTGTGGAAGGTGGCTCCGGCGGAACCGGCGGTTGCCTTTGGCTTTCAGGTGGTGCCGATTTCTGCTGATGGGAGCACTCTGTATGTGCTTGAGCACCGGAGCGGTGGGGAAGTGACGGCGCTGAGCGCCATAGGTGTGGATGGTGCCCGGCGGTGGTCCTTCGGGCTGGAGCGTGGACAGAGGAGCAACTTCTGCGTAGTGGACCGCAACGGCAACATCTGCTTTGGCACCACGGTCATGTCCCGGGAGGGTGAGTCTGCATTGTATTGTTTGGGGCCCACCGGGGAACTCCGCTGGGTCTATCCGGGCAATTTTTCGGATATCCTGATGCACCCGGCGGGGAACTACTTTGCCTACGGGAATGGTCTGCTTTGCCTGGACAGTGAGGGGCGATTGCAGTGGAGGGTGCCCTTCGATGGCAATCTGTCATGGTTTGTGTCCGATTGCGAGGGGGTAGTGTATTCATGGTCCTCGTCCGGTGTGGATGCATTCAGCAGCACGGGGGAGCTGCTATGGCACGTGCCCTACGGGGTGGGCGGTAACACGACGCGGGTCTCCTGTCCGGCGATCGGGGCGGATGGGACGATGTATGTGGGCACCTACACCAACTACCCGTACACGGAGAGCTGCGTGGTGGCCATTGAGTGAGGTCGGACGCCCAAAAGGCCGGCGCCAGCCAGGGACAACTGGTCTCTGCCATTGCTCCCCTTATTGCAGGCGCCAGCCCTTTCTGGTCTCATGGTTTGCAGAATCCCGACCTACGGGAAATCAGCAGGCAGCGGAGCAGCAACACTGGGGAGGTCACCTTCAGCATTCAGGCGACGAGTCCCTGCCTGTGGCATGGAACCACGAGTGGCGAGCCGTCGCACCTGACCTTTGGCTCTCGGCGGATGGACCAAGACGCGGGGGTGATCAGCGAGTACCCTAAGTCACCGCCCAGTTCGATCCACACTCCGGCCTCGGGGTGACTCAAAAAGGTCTTGTTTCTTTGTCCCCTCCGTTGTATATTCTACTGCGCACGTTGGAGCCAGTGCGGTCCTCCGTTGCGGGAACTCCGCATCGTACTTATGGGGACGACATGGTTTCGACGGGAGTCGCGGGGTTAGAGACTGCATGCCGAGGTTCCAGTACCTCGTTAAACCGCTGGAAGTCAAATGTAAACGCAGACAATGCGTATGCTTTGGCTGCCTAATTAGTGCAGCCACGTCCCTTGCGGGTTGGGCACACTGGGCCCGTGCGGGGGCGTCGCTTACAGTGGGCTAGCCGAAGATGATGCTCAGGCGTCTTCGGCGAACCGTTTTGAGCTGGCCTGTCCGGGGCTTTGCCTGTTGTGCCTGCGGCAGGCGAGAACAAGCAACAGGCTATGCATGTAGAGGTCTCTAAGACCGGGCTTTCGGACGTGGGTTCGATTCCCACCGTCTCCACCAGTTCCCAAGGCCGTGAGCGCGTCTTGCTCCGGCCTTTTGACTCACGCGTCAAACCGATCCACTGCCGGAGTTCACACGTGGCACACCAGAGCGAACCGGTACCAGTCTACTTTGTGCCTTTGCGTAGAGACGACGGTCAGCCACAAATTGAGCACGCATTGCGCACGCTCGCCGAACATGCGGGCATGCGCTCCGTGGTTGCCCAAAAGGACTGTGTGGCGGTTAAGCTCCACTTTGGCGAAGAGGGCAACGGCACCCAGCTTTCCCCGGCCATGGTGCGGCCCCTGGTCTCCGTTATCAAGGAATGCGGAGGGCGACCGTTCCTCACCGACACGAGCGTGCTGTACCGCAGCCCGAGGAACAATGGCATCACGCACCTGGAACTGGCCCACGCCCACGGGTTCACCTTGGAGGCTACAGGGGCCCCGATAGTTCTGGCTGACGGGCTCTTGGGCGACAGCGAAATGAGCGTGCCCATTCCCGGCAAGCTTTTTGCAGAAGTGTCCCTGGCGCGCGAGGCGATGCGCGCCAATGCGTTGGTGGTGATCAGTCACGTGACTGGGCACGTGACAGCCGGTCTGGGCGCGACCATCAAGAACTTGGGCATGGGGATGGCCAGCAGGCGCGGCAAGTTGCGGCAACACTCGGCCATGAAACCCCAGGTGAAAGCTGAGGCCTGTACCGGCTGCGGCGAATGCCTCCGCTGGTGCCCGGAGCAGACCATCGAGATGCGCGACGGGGTGGCCTATATCGTGAGCAGCGGCTGCATTGGTTGCGGCGAGTGCTTGACCACCTGCCGCTTCGAGGCCATTCGCTACGACTGGAAGGTTGCCAGCGACGACCTCCAGCGTCGGATGGCCGAACATGCCCTCGGCGCCATCATCCAGCGGCGCGACAAGGTGCTGTGCTTCAACTTTGTCATCTCGGTGACCAAAGACTGCGACTGTCTGGCTGTGGCCCAGAAGCCCCTGTTTGCCGACATTGGCGTGCTTGCCAGCCGTGACCCAGTGGCGGTGGACAAGGCAGCCTTAGATCTTATCCTGGAGAGGGTCGGCAAACCTCTGCACCACATGGCCTACCCGAGGGTGGAGGGCCACGTCCAGCTCGCCCATGCCGAAGCGATTGGTCTGGGCACGACCCATTACGAACTCATCAGCGTGAGCTGAACAAGGGGCCATTACTTGGGCAATTGGTGACGCACCGCACACGGTCCCTTGGTGTTCTTTGCTATCTTTGCTGTGGCAGCGAACCTGGCGACGGAGGTGCCATGAGCGAGCAGATTGGAAGCAAGGACGAGAGAACGTGGGCGCTGTTCTGCCACCTCAGTGCCCTCGCTCTATTTGTGTTCCCTTTTGGGAACATTGTCGCCCCTTTGGTGATCTGGCTGGTGAAGAAGGAGGAGTTGCCGCTGGTGGACGATCAGGGCAAGGAGTCACTCAATTTTCAGCTCAGCGTGACCATTTACGCCCTGGCCGCCGGCATCTTGAGTTTCGTGCTCATTGGTATCCCCATCCTAATCGCCCTGGGGATCTTTTGGCTGGTGGAGGTCATCATCGCTGCCATTCGCGCCAACGAGGGGCAGCGGTTCCGCTACCCCCTGAACTTGCGGCTTATCAAGTAGCCGTGAGGCCTGCTATGACGGGCCCAGGGTAAGGGCAGAGATACGCGCCAAGACACCGGCACGAATTGGCAACGTTGCCCGATGCCTCGGGGAGTTGCCATTGCCAGCACCAGCGGGGCCAAGGCGGAGGCTGCGCCCGAGTCGGGGTTTAGCCCGACACACAACTTCCACAGGGCCTATTGCATTAGGCATGCCCGAGCCGTCATGTTAGGAGGGCCAAGATGAACAGAGCAAAGCTCGTTGTCGGGTGCCTGCTTGCGCTGATGGGCGGGCTGGCGCAGGTGGCGCTGGCTCAGAGCGCCAAGACCCTGGAACGCCCGTGGCAACCGGTGATTCTTGACGCGGGCGCCTTTGCTGAGCTTTATTCGGCCCCGGTTGAGCACCTCCACCTCTTCGCCTACCGCATCCAGCCGGAAGGGGGTACCTGGGAGCGAATCCCGTTTCAGATCGACGAGAAGGACTCGGCTGACTATTTTGCCTTGCCCCACAACGGGGTGTTTGACGGGTTCGACCAGCTGGTGTTCATGCTCCGCGACCTGGGCGACCGGGCTCCGCGCGAGGCCTGGATCGACGACGCGGAATCTCGAGGGCACCCGCGCGTCGAGATCGAGGTTGCAGATGGGGCAAACCCCACACAGAAAGGCTGGGCCTACCTCTTCGTGAGCTCCACGGATACCTCTCGTCCCGTTGTCTCCTATGGCCTGTCGGCAAATTGGAAATCCCCTGACTCCATGTGGGTGGAGACGAGTGCCTATGCCGTGGGCCTTGATTCCTCCGGGCTCATCGGCGATGTGCGCATCAAGCCCGAGGGTGGAGGCACCGGGGTACACCTGGTGGACACCCAGAAGCTGCGCATGGTGGGGCTTTTCAGCTACCAATCGCTGCAATTCAACTTGGGCAAGGGGGGGAACCCGCCCGGCAATGAACGCGACTTTTTCCGGCGCGTATCCGACTCCACCAAGACCAAAGGCGGAAAGGTGCGCCTTGTGGTGCGCGAATGGGTGCAGTTGAGGATTATGGTCATAATCCCCCTGCCTGTGGGCTTTCCGCTCACCACCTACTTTTACCCTTACAGCGTGAGCTTTGGTGGCGCCATGGACAGCACCAGCCTCCCTGAGGGCATGGCCATTGCGGTGGACTTGGTGCGGCAGTCGCTGGACCTCACGCCGCAAGCGCAGGGCATGCGCTTCTACAACGCCTACAACACCGCCGGCGTGCTGATCGATGGGGTGCCCGACAACCCCGCGACGACTTTGCACCCACCTGCACTGGAGTGGGCCATGGTCAGCGGCGAGCAGGGCACCATCGTCACCCTCAGCAGAGTGCCGCGCCTGGGCGCGCAGCAGCTGCTGTACTATTGGGACAATGCCGCAGGAGGCTCCGCAGACAGCACCCACCGGTTCCTTTTGGGTGGCGACACCGGGGACGGCGCCTCCTACGGCGACTTTGGCTACATGTTCACTGGGGATAGCTTTGGCCTGGCGCTGAGCTTTGAGTTGACTGGCTACTTCCTGCCGGCTAGCCAGCCTCCCAGCGTGGGGGTGGCGTTGCAGCAGTGGAGCGAGAGCGGCGTGCTGGTGAATGTGGCAGCGCAGAGCTACGCCTCCGGAGTGTTGGCTTCTCAGAGTGGAGAGGTGCCTGCGGGTCTGGCGCTGTACCAGAACTATCCGAACCCGTTCAACCCGCAGACCGTGCTGCGGGTGCAGTTGCCTTCCGGGAAGGCGGCGGAGCTGCGAATCGTCGATGGCAGGGGGCGCGTGGTGCGACGATTTGCTTTGCGCGGCACAGGGGTGGTGCAGGAGCAAGTATGGGATGGGCGCGACGAGCGCGGTGCGGAGCTCCCTTCCGGAGTTTACATGGCCGTGCTGCGCAGCGACACGGAGGCGGCCAGCCGCAAAGTGCTCCTCCTGCGCTGACGCCTGCACGGTCGTATACCCTGAATCGGGGGCGAAAGGGTGGAGATGGACATGAGTGGACGCATGTTTTGGGTGATGGGGATTGTGCTTCTGCTGGCCGCGAGTGAGCTTGGTGCCCAGCAGCTTTACCAGGACCGGCGCTATGAACCGGTAGTCATCAAGCACCGGGAGATGCCGATCTGGCAGGACCTGCCGTTGGAGCACCTCTACCTCTTCGCCTACGACGCCTGGACCGGCACCTGGCGGCCCATGCCGTTCCAGATCGACGAGGTGTACAACACCGAGGATCCGTGCAAACCAGGTGTGCCGGGGGCCAGGCGCGACTTTTACGTCCAGGTGGGCAGCGCCAATGTCATCGCTGCTGACGCCAACCCTGCCTTTGACTTCGACGATGAGCTGATCTTCCTGGTGGGGGACATGGGCGACCGCGCTCCTGACGACGCCTGGATAGACGATCCCGATGCGCGCAGTCACCGCCGCTGGGAGATCGCCGTTGCCGATCCCCTGAACCCCTCATGGCGCGCCTATGCCTATCTCTACCAATCCTCCACCCTGCACGTGGAGGTGCCGGCTCCCTACGGTTTTGCTTTTGACCCGGTGCAGCAGGTAATAGAGACGTCCATGTACCGGCTGCGCCTTAATCCCACCAGTGGCGTGGTTGAGGATATCGCCATTAGACCGCCCTACGGCACTGGCGTGGATTTTTTTGACACGCAAAAAATCCGCTTTGCCGGGTATCTGGATTTCTTCGGACAGGCGACTTTTACCGTTGGCCTCGGGGGTGCGCCAGCGGCCAATGAGCGCGACAACCTCTATCTGTATCCACCGAGCGAGGTAATGCGGCACTACTTTGGCTACACGGCGCGCCCGGTGGTGCGTCTGGTGCGCACGGTGCGGCAGACCGTCAAGTTCGGTATTTTGCGGCTCGACGAGGTGGCCTTCTACGTCAAAGGCTACTTTTACCCGTATTCTGCCACGGTATTGGGCGGCGTGAACCTGGACCCGGCCAAGCTGAAAGAGGTCTTTCACAGCCAAGACGACATCTACATCGAATTGGAGCTTTTGCGTCAGTCGTGGGACTTTAACAGCAATGCCGTCGGCATGGAGTTTCATAATCGTTTTAACCAGGGGGTGCTCATCGACGGCCAGCCCGACGTGGTCAATACCACCGTTCGTCTCCCTGTTCGCGAGTGGGCACTGGTGACCGGACCCCAGGGCAGCATGCTGACGTACGGGTCTTTTCGGGACACTACGTGGCAGAGCATCTCCTTCTATTACCACGACAGCCAGCAGGGGGGCGTTGCTGACGGCACCATTGGGGAGACCGGTGACGGTGTGTCCTACGGTGATTATGGCATCGTTTTCCGGGCCAGTGGCCAGGACAGCGTGGACTTGGAGCTTGGTTTCGTCGCTTACTTCCTGCCGGCCAATTTGCCGCGGAGCGAGGCGGAGAAGCTGGCGTTCATCATCGAGCACCCGGTGCAGGTCTCGGCGCGGGGGGTGTCGTATCCCAGTGGCGTGGCCGCGGAAGGCAAGAGCCTGCCAGGTCAGTTCCAGCTCTTGCCGATCTTCCCGAATCCGGCGGCAGGGGGTGTCACGCTTCGCTTCCAGGTGCCCTGGCGCGGCGCCGTGAGCCTGACGGTGGTGGATGTGCGCGGGCGTCTGGTGCGCACTTTGGTTGCGGGCGAGCGCGGCCCAGGCAGGCAGGAAGCCTGGTGGGACTGTCGTGACGAGGCCGGGAACCAGGTTCCCCCGGGTGTGTATAGCTGTTGGTTGCGCGCTGAAGGGTTGACCAGTAGCCGTAAGGTGCTGATCGTCCGGTGAGCGAGAGGGCGGGAACTGTCATGAGCCTTGGCGCAGCGGCGCGAAACAAGCTCCCAGTGATCGGCGCCGCTTTGTGCGCGGCGGCCCTGCTTGGGACCCTTTCCTGCCAGGTGGACCACGGGCTTGCGCCGCTTCCGGGCATGGTGCGGGCGCGGGTGTTGTTTTACGGCGGCCCGCCGCCCAAGAACACCGAGGGCATCTACCTGGTGGTGGCCCCCAAGTTTCCCCCTCGGGCGATAAACGAACTCTATCACAGCCCGAACAGCCTGCCCTTCAAGTGGGACGCAGTGCGCGATACGATGGTCACCGAAATGGCCCTGCCCTACGGGCACTACGACGCAATTAGCCTGTGGTGGTATAACACCGAGACCAAGTCCAATCTCGCCGACATTCTGGCCCTGCCTCTTGACGCGAGCAACAACCTTTTGCCACTGGGATTCGACATCACCAAAGAGCAGCCGGTCTTTGACATTGACCTGCGGGCCAACTGGAGCCGTGTGGACCGCGACGCGAGTATCGAAGGGACCATCTACTTCAACGGGCCGTTCCCTGCCAACACCCTGGCCACGGCCGTGGCCGCCTACGTGCGCAAACCCGAGGCGAACGTCGAATTCCTCACTATGCTCAAGTCCATCGACTTTTCCGTGGGGCCGGAATCCGACAAGTACGATGCGCAGAACAATGTGTACCACTACGTCCTGCCGGTTAGGCACGGGACGGTGGCCTACGTGGCGGTGTTTTGGCTGCCAGAGGGGGCCAGCCTCACCGACTTCTGGGTGCTGGGCATCTATGAGGATCCCAATGCGCCTGGAAATCCTGGCAGCATGAGCCTCAGAGCGGGAGAGGCAAAGAAGGGAGTGGACATTTACGTGGACTGGGCGAAGGCAAGGCCGTAGGCCTGGGAAGAGGTGAGCATGCACAGGCTGTGCGCATCCCAGGTGGCGCTGGGGCTGGTCTTGGTAGCGGGCTTGAGCGCCCGCGCTGGCGTGGGGAGTATCGTCGGCAAAGTCATTGACGGGCACACGCGCAAGCCCATGCCCGGCGCGAACGTGCAGATTCTGGCCACCATGCGGGGTGCAAGTGCCGACCGCGAGGGTGCCTTTCTCATCAGGAACTTGCCCCCGGGAACCTACAGCGTGCGCGCCTCCATGATCGGCTACCGGGCCGTGACTGTCGACGGCGTGAAGGTGCAGGAAGGGCAGGAGGTGCGTTTGGCGTTCACTTTGGAGCCGGCCCCGATCGAGTTCGACCCCATCGTGGTGGTGGCGGGCAAGGCGCAGCAGCGGCTGGACCAGGCCTCGGTGTCCATCTCTGTGGTGAGTGCGCGCGACATCCAACGGCGGGCAGCCACCAACCTCATCGATGCGCTGGAGACGGCCCCAGGGGTCAACTTTATCGGCGAGCAGATCAACATCCGCGGTTCCACCGGTTACACCTTTGGCGCCGGCAACAAGGTGCTGCTGCTGCTGGATGGGGTGCCGGTCTATGCCAGCGACACCGGGCAGTTCAACTGGGACATGCTCCCGCCCCTGGACATAGAGCAGATCGAAGTGCTGAAAGGCGCCGGCTCCACCCTGTGGGGCGCCTCGGCCCTGGGCGGCGTGGTCAACGTCATCACCAAAACCCCCTCTCCCGAGGGGCAGCTGCTCTTTTCCTGGACTGCGGGCAAGTACGACCGGCCCTACTACGACGAGTGGCGCTGGACTGATCCGGACCGGCTCCATTACACCCGCGAAGACCTGAGCTACAGCCGCAGCTTTGGCCCGTTGGGCCTGCGCCTATCCGCCGGCCGCTTCATGTCCACCGGCTACACCCAGCTGGGCGACTTCCAGAAGTACAATCTCACCGGCCGCGCGGACTATCGTTTTCCCAACAGCGTGTGGCTGACGTTGTTCGCGGCTTACAGCTACATCAAGCGCGGGTTCTTCGTGCAATGGAAAGGGCAGAACGACCCCTACGAGGTGGACGAGGCGAACCTGGGCAATCGCGCGGCCACCAATCAGTTGGCCTGCTACGCCAAAGTGGTCGTGCCCCTGTCGGCGCGGGTGGCGGTAAACGTGCGTGGTTCCTTTGTGCGCACGCTCATGGGCAACCAGTTCGGCCCGGAGGCCAGTTTCAATCCGGCGTGGGGACAAGGGGTTGAGGTCCAGGCCGACTGGCTCCCGCACAACCGCCACACCATCACCGGCGGGTTGCAGTATCAGCACGACACCGGCAGCACCAAGTACTTTGGCAGCCATAGGGGCTTTTTCATCGGGCCCTACCTCCAGGACGAGTGGCGCCTGCGGGACAATCTGCGGCTCACCGGCGGCGTGCGCTACGATCGCTACCAGGTCATCGGCGGCCTCAAGGAAGACCTGTTCAGCCCGCGTCTTGGCCTCAACTGGCAGCCCTGGGCGTCCACCAGCCTGCGCGCCTCGGTGGGCAGTGGCTTCCGCGCTGCCACCATCGTCGAACGCTTTCTGGAGCTGACGGTGATGAATTTCAAGATCAAGGCCAACCCTGGTATTCGAGCTGAGCGATCCTGGGCTTATGACCTGGGCTTGCGCCAGTACCTGAGCCGCCACTGGAACATTGATGTCTCGCTCTTTGACAACGAGTACTGGGACATGATCGAGGCGCATTTGGACCTGATTCGCGGCCAGATTCAGTTTCGCAATGTGACCCGCGCCAGGGTCTGCGGCGTGGAGGCCACTTCGAACGTGAGCGTGCCTTTCAAGGTGCTCGGGCGAGGCCTCACCACGGGCCTCCACCTCAGCGTGACTGCCATGGACCCCCGCGACGTGAAGTGGAACGAGCCGCTCACCTATCGGCCAAGAATCATCGGCACGCTCAAGGCCGACCTGCGCCTGGGACGCGTGGAAGGGGAGCTCAGCTATCGTTACGCCAGCAAGATCGACAAAGTGAAAGTGTACCCTATCAACGACCGAGTGCCGATGAAGTTCGTAGACCTTCGTCTCGGCCTGGAGCTCGGTCGCTTCCAGGTGCGCGCCGGCATCAACAACCTGCTGCAATACAACTATGCCCCCATGGAAAGCTACCTGATGCCTATGCGCACCTTTTTCCTCGGCCTGCAGGGCGGGTTCTAAGAGCCGGAAGGGCAGACAAAGGAGGAGACATCTATGGGCAAGAGACTGTCACGACGGGAGTTCATGGGCAATGTGGCTTTCGGCGGAGTGGCACTAGGGGGGGGATGGCCCCGGCTCAGGGCTTTGGGGAGAGAAGAGAAGGTTGCCCCGAAAGTTGTCTACCGCACCCTGGGCAAGACCGGCCTGCGCCTGCCCATCGTCAGCTTTGGGGTGATGAATTCGGACAGTCCAGAGCTCTTGCGCAAGGCGCTGGACCTCGGGGTCAGACACTTGGACACAGCCAACGGCTACATGGGCGGGAAGAGCGAAGAGGTGATTGGCACCATCGTGAGGGAGCGCAAGTGTCGTGACCAGGTGGTTATTGGCACCAAGCTCTGGTTCGCCCGTGAGCGCGAGGGAGGATTTGTCAGCACCGACCGCGGGACCAGCCCCGGAGCCACGCAAGAGAACTTTGACCGCATGCTGGGCATCAGCCTGAAACGGCTGAAAACTGATTATGTGGACATTCTCTATCTGCACAGTTGTCACACCCGGGAGATGGTTGCCTATGAGCCGCTGCTGAAGATCTACGAAGGTGCGAAGAAGAAGGGTGTGGCGCGTTTTGTTGGGGTTTCCACTCATTCAAATGAGCCAGAGGTGATCCGCGCAGCAGTGGAGACGCGCGTGTGGGATGTGGTGCTCACGGCCTACAATTTCATGCAGGGGCATCGCGAGCAAGTGCGGGAGGCCATCAAGTACGCGGCCGAAAGAGGGGTGGGCATCGTCGCCATGAAGACCCAGGCAGGGGCACGGTTCAATCAGCGGCAACCCATTAACCACGCCGCCGCGCTCAAATGGGTGCTGAACGACGAGAACGTCTGCACCACCATTCCCGGGGTCACGACCTTCGAGCAGCTGGCGCTGGATTGGGGGGTGATGGCGGACCTGAAGTTGAGCGAGGACGAGGAGCGGGACTTGAGGCTCTCGGCGGCGCCGGGGGCGCCTTACTACTGCCAGGGGTGCCGCACCTGCGTGGCCTCATGCCCGGCGCACATTGATATTCCCGCGGCCATGCGCGCCTACATGTACACCTTTGCCTACGGCAACCCGCACCAGGCGCGGCAGGCATTGGTCGAAAGCGCAGAAGGCGGGCTGGCCGCCTGCCAAACGTGCGCGCAGTGCCTGGCCACCTGTCCTCGTGGCATCCCCATCGGCAGTCGCGTGCGCACGATGTGTGCGTGGTCTCAGGAAGAGTTACTTCTTGTCTAACGGCAGTGAGGTTGGTTTATGCACATTCGTGTAGTCTGTAGTGCATTGATAGCGACTGTAGGGGCATGGCTGGCGGTGGCCACCCTGTCCCTGGCGGGAGAGCGCGACAAGCAGGCGCTGGTGGCAATGCTCCCCGCGCCTGGGGATATGCCAGGATGGGAACGAGCGGAGCCGTTGCAGTTCTTTGGCCCGGAAAATTTGTGGGAATACATTGATGGCGCGGCGGATCTGTACCTGGAGTACGGCTTCCAGGCGGTGGTGGCTGCCGAGTACATGACCGCCGACAGCCTCCGCTCGCTGACCGTGGAGATCTACCGCATGAGCACACCCATGGGCGGGTTCGGGATCTATGCCGCGGAGCGCTCGCCTGAAGACAGTGCGGTGGCCGTCGGTGTGCAGGGAAGCCTCGGCGACAACACCCTCAACTTTTGGAAGGGGCCGTTCTACGTGAAGCTCATTTCCTTCGACGTGGAGCAGGATGTGCCACAGGTGCTCACCCGTGTGGCCGGCCTGATCGCTGGCCGCATTGCGGGGCAGTATGCGCAGCCGGCGCTGTTTGCCTGTTTCCCCGAGGAGCTGCGCGTACCGCACAGCGAGCGGTACATCCCGCGGCATTTTTTGGGACAAGAGTATCTGCACGACGCTTACCGGGTGGACTACCGACACGGGGTGGTCGGGTGTCAGCTCTTTGTGGTGGCAGGCGATTCCGCTCAGCAGGCGCTGCGTCGCTACGTGGACTTTGCCCGGTCGCAATGGCAAAAGGTGCTGTCGGATCAGGTTGAGGGAGTGCCGGTGGTGTGCGCAGGCGATGACCGCTGGACGATTCTGTTTGTGTACGAGGGCCTGTTGGCTGGTGCGACGGGCGTCGTGGACCTGGAGGCGGGCAAGGCGCTGGTGGCCAGGCTCATGGCGCGCCTGCGTGGGTGTCCAGGGCTGCCGCAGGAAAGGTGAAGTGGGGGCCACCGGCGGCGCAGAAACCTGTTGGGTGTCTGCGGCAGTCAGTTCTCTTTCCGGCAGCTGGCGCCGGCTAAGTGGCAGCAATCTCGGCCGTCACTCGAAGTACGTCATGGGCTGTTTTGGGGTTACTCCTCCTGCCGCTCCAGCACTTCCGCGCCGATCTGGCGCAATGTCTCTTCCACCTTTTGCTCCAGCGTGGCCTTCTTGATGCCGCCGGCCCCCTGAGCGTCCAGAGTGACTTCGATGGCCAGCTCTGCACCGTCGCCGCGCAGGGGCATCACGACCCCGCGCAAGAAGTCGCTCATCTTATCCCACGGGATGCGCACGCACAGGTGTAGACGGGTGACCTCTGCCGGCCTGACCATGGTTTCCGTGCCTGGGGTTTCAGGCGCGAGCGGCGGTGGCCCGCCTTCGTCCGCGCCCCCTCGCGCCGGCGGCTCGGCGGCGCCTAGAAAACTCCCTGTAGCTACACATGTGCCAAGAACGGTCCTTGTTTCCTGTGCCGTAATCATAGCAATCTGGGGTGAGGAAGTCAGGCTTAATCTGCAGGAAGTTTCGGTTGCACGGGCGACAGGGCGGGAGCCCGGGGCCCTAACTGCCGGGCACCACCCGCGCTCAAGGCCTGGACAATGCCGTGAGCAGGGCACAGAGACCCAAGCACAGAGCCCACTTTCCCCTTGATTTTTTCCCGATAATTCGTTAACTTTACGCGTGCAATTGGATTAGAGCGCCATGCTCAGCAAAAAACCAAGGCAGAGGAGGCGTCGCCGAGCCATTTGTTACGTGGTTCTAAAGCGCAGGCATCCAGGTCTCTGTGAGCGGCTGCCGCGAGTGGCTTGCGAGGTGTCACCTTCTTGGTTCTGTGCACGTGCTGGGTTGCCGACGACAACAATCCTCAGCGTGGCGGGCATGGTGCCTGCTCCTTGCAGCATGGGCTTTGCTATGCCCTCCGCTCCTGGCCGGCCAGGCCGGGAATGACCCTTCACCCATACGGGTCCACTACTACTCCACCATAGACCCGCGCGCTGCACTGCTGAAAGAGAGCACGCGCCCAGTGGGGCTATCGCTCGATAGCGTGCCGTCCGGTCTGCTCGCCGTCAATCTGCCCTCGCTCAAACGCCAGATGCGCATCGACTCTACCGGCACCAATGTGACCATCTCCCAGGAGCTGGCCGGTTATCCCTTTACCATCCCCGCCTATCTAACCATAGAGGAATACGTGCACGTGCGCGCGCGCAACGAAGTGGACCGACTGTGGCAGGAAAGGGTCGTGGAGGGTCCCGCCACGCAGGGACCGAGCGGACGCACTGGCGCAGGGGCCATCGTCATCGACATCCCAGTGGAGATCAAGAGCCAGGCCTTCCAGCGCATCTTCGGCGGCGGCAGAGTCGGCCTGGATGTGACCGGCGACATCTCCATCAAGGGCGGGTTCCGCCACGAAAAGCGTAGTGAGGTCAAGACTGCGCTCAACCGCGGCTCCGACTATAACTTCAAGATGGAGCAGACGCAGCGCTTCAATGTCAGCGGGCACATCGGCGAAAAGGTGAAGGTGCTGGTGGACCAGGACAGCGAGCGCGCCTTTGACTTTGACAACGCCATTTCGCTCCGCTACCAGGGGTACGACGACGAGATCGTCAAGCGCATCGATGCGGGCAATATCTCCCTCTCCTTGCCTGCCACGCAATTTGTTACCTTCAGCGCCAAGAACTCCGGCCTGTTCGGCGTGCGCGCTGACATGGAGATCGGCCGGCTCAAGCTCACCACCATCGCCAGCCAGGAGAAGGGCCAGGGCAACAAGATCTCTTTGAGCGGTGGCGCCAAAGGGGAGAAGCAGCGCATCGAAGACTACAACTATCGCCGCGGCACCTACTTCTTCCTGGACGAGTACTACTACCGGCAGTTCCCGGACGTGGACGAGCAAGGCCGTCATCGCTTCTACCCGCCGCGCTCCATCAAGCGGCTGGAGCTGTACAAGTCCGAGCCGGGCTACGAGACCCGCTACTCCGACTCCATCCGAGGCTTTGCCGGCATGGACACCGATACCACCAACTTTACCTTCGAAATAGATACCACCAACACGCAGCTCATCGAGACCGGCTACTTCCGCCGGCTGGAAAAGAACACCGACTATTTTCTGGAGCGAGATCTGGGCTACGTGCAGATGATGGTCCCGCTCGGGCAGGGTGAAGTGCTGGCCGTGGCCTACGAAGACTCCTCCGGCCGCATTGTCGGCGACATTGACTACCGGCCAGAGGAGGGGAAGCCCATTATCCTGCGTTTGCTCAAGCCGCGCGTGTCTCGTCCTGCGCACCCTACCTGGAGGTTGGAGTGGAAGAATGTCTACTACCTGGGCTCGCGTAACATTCCGGAAGATGGCTTTGAGCTGAAGATCTTTTTCAAGCCGCCTTCTGGCGATCCCCAGGAGGCCGGGCCCACCAAGAGCGGGTCGGTAAAATCCTATTTGCAGATATTTGGCCTGGACAAGGTGGATCAGACCGGTTCGCCCAATCCGGACAACCGCATCGACATGAATCCCAACATCATCAACTTGGCCAGGGGCGAACTGATCTTCCCGGATCTGCGCCCGTTCGATCCCATTGGCCCCACCGAGTTGCCCGACGACAAGCGCACGCGCGCCATCTACGATACCACGGTGCAGTCGTACATTGCCCAGGAGAGCAAGTTCTACATCGAGGTCTCTTCCAAGATTCGCCGGCCGGACTATGATCTGGGCATGAACGTGATCGAGGGCTCCGAGGAAGTGCGCCTGAACGGGGTGAAGCTGGTCAAGGACCGGGACTATACGATTGACTACTGGTCTGGCAAGTTGGTGATTCTCAACGAGGCGGCCACGCAGCCATCGGCCGACGTGGAGATTACCTACGAAAGCAACCAGATGTTTCAGATCGAGCGCAAGACCATCCTGGGGGCGCGGGCGCAGTACGACTTGTGGCAGGACAGCTTCATCGGCGGCACGGCCCTGTACCTGGGGGAGCGAACCCTGGAGCAGAAGATCCGTGTGGGGCGCGGACCGATGCAGAACCTTGTCTGGGACCTGAACACCCAGCTGCGTTTCCAACCCAACTTTCTCACCACTCTGGCGAACGCGCTCCCGTTTGTGAACACGCAGGCCCCCTCCACTTTGAACTTTGAAGGGGAGATCGCCCAGGTACTGCCCAATCCCAATACGGTCAACAACGAAAAGACGGGCGACAATGACGGTGTGGCCTACATTGACGACTTTGAGGGCTCCAAGAGAGAGACGATCATCGGCATTGACCGCCGTGGCTGGACGCCCGCTTCGGTGCCGGTGCAAAAAAAGGAGTATGCCCCGCATGGGGAAGTGAGCCTGGCCAAGGTGGGGCGCTTGATCTGGTACAACCCCTACAACCAGGTGCCCATCAAGTACATCTGGCCCAACAAGGACGTCAACCCGAATGTGCCGCAGCGGGTGAATGTACTCACCATGCGCTTTAGCCCGGCCGATAGCGTGCCCAGCGCCGAGTCCTGGGCCGGCATCCAACGGGCGCTCTCTTCTGGCTACGCCGACCAGACAGAGAGCAAGTTCTTGGAGATCTGGGTCCAGGGCGACGTGGGGGTGCTGCACGTCGATCTCGGGCAGATCTCCGAGGATGTCATCCCCAACGGCCGGCTGGACACGGAGGACCGGGCGGTAGGTGGTATCCGCAACGGCGTGCTGGACGCCGGTGAGGACGTGGGCCTGGACGGCATGGCCAACAGCGATTCGCGCGCGCGCTCTGCCGGGGGCGACTTTTGGGACATTAACGGCAACGGCGTGAGGGACTATGGCGAACCCTGGAGTGATGACGACTTTCACTACCAACCGGGGGTGCCTGACTATGACCGCATCAACGGCTATGAGGGCAACGAGAATGATTCCGGCGGCCGTTACCCAGATACCGAAGACATCAACCGCAACGGCGATGTTGACTTGAGAAACGACTATTTCGAATACTCCTTTTCTTTGGACAAATCCAGCCCGGACACGGTGTACATGGTCGGAGGCAAAGGGCTGCCGCCTGATGAAGACCATGGCTGGCGTCAGTATCGCATCCCTCTGGACCAGCCGAGTCGGGTGGTGGGCAACCCTGACATCTCTCTGGTGGAGTTCATGCGCGTGTGGGTTGACGGGGTGCAGGGACGCGAGCCCATTTACATCAGCATCGCGGAGTTGAAGCTAGTGGGGAGCGACTGGAAGGAGCAGGGCGTGGCCGGCCTATCGGCTCCTGACCAATACGACACGCGCAACGATAGCACGGTGGTGGTCACCGTCGTCAACACCCATGACAACCCGGAGTACAAAGCAAATCCACCTCCGGGTGTTGAGGGCGTCCGCGATAGGATTACCCAGGTGGTGGCGCGGGAGCAGTCCCTGGTATTGAAAGTGACCGAGCTGCAGCCGGGGTACAATGGCATCATCCAGAAGAGCTTATATCAGCCGGAGGACTATATCCACTACAAGACGATGAAGATGTTCGTCTTGGGCAAGGATCCCTATGGCATTCACATTCGCTCCGACCAGAGCCTCATCCACTTCTTCTTGCGCTTCGGTTCGGATCCCAAGAACTACTACGAAATCCGTGAACCGGTCTATCCTGGCTGGGACCGGCGGAATGAGATCGAGGTGGACCTGCTGGAACTCAGCGCCATCAAACTGGACCCATCGTTGCGCGTGGACTCTTTGAGTACCCAGGCATCCCCGGTGTTTGAAAAGTATCTGCCCGGCGGCAAGCGTCTGCGCATTGTCGGGCGACCCTCGCTGACCAATGTGCGCATCCTGGTGGCGGGCGTGGAGAACCTCGCCTACCTGGAGCAGGAGGGGAGCAAAGTGCCGAATGTGACGCCGTTCACCGGGGAGATCTGGATCAATGAGTTGCGCCTGTCCAATGTCAAGAAGGATCGCGGCATGGCCTATCGGGCCAGCATGGACTTTGCCCTGGCCGACCTCGTGCGCGTCACTGGTCAAGTGAATAGGCAAGATGCCGACTTTCACAACGTCAACACCCGCTTTGGTTCCGGGGATAATCGCACCGGGTTGAACCTTACCAGCAGCATTGCCCTGGACAAGTTTTTGCCTCAATCGCTGGGTATCAGCCTGCCCGTCAATATCAACTACGGCGAGACCGAGGCAGTGCCGAAATATGTGCCTGGTACAGACATCGAGGTGACCAGCGACACGCCCGACTCTACCCTTTCGGCCATCAAGACCGTGTCCCTGCGTCGGGGGTTTGGTGTGTCGTTCAGGCGCGTAGAAAAGTCCAGGAACTTTTTCATAAAGCATACCATCGATAACATCTCTGCGAACTATAGCGAGAGCTCCGATGAGGGGAGCAACTCGCAGACGGCCATTTCGCGAAATCGGAATCAGACCGGCGGGGCGGCCTACAACTTGACCTTCGGGCGTAACAACTTTTTCCAGCCGTTCTCCTGGCTTGCGGGCGTGCCGGTGCTGAAGAAGCTGAGCGTGACCAAGATGTACTACACGCCCAGCGCCATCGCCCTGAAGGTGAACGGCACGCGGTCGTCAATGTACTCGCGCACGCGTAGCGGCATCGAGTCGTACAACGACGTGTTCAACCTCACCCGCGACGCCAGTGCCAGCATGCGCATTTTTGACAACCTGAGCTTAGACTATGGGCGCTCCCACACCAGCGACCTGCGGAATGTGCCGCGCGAGGAGCTCAAACAGGGCAAGTTAGGCGTACTGACGGCCGTTAACCAGAACTTCAAGGCGCAGTACAATCCCAAGATTTTCAACTGGCTGAGCAATAGTCTCAACTACACCTCCGACTATCGGTATAATTACAACCAGCAGCAGAAGGACCTTGGGCGGAGCGCTTCGGCCAATGCCTCGCTGACGGCGTCGGGCTCGGTCAACCTCGCGCAGCTTCTGTCTTCCATTCGGCGGCCGAGTACGCCAGCAGGGCGCCCGGTTCCTGGGCGAACGCCTCCCGCGCGCCGGCCCCCAGGGCAACAGCCGCAGCAGCCACCTGAGCCGCAAAAGAAAGGCGGCGGGCGTTTCAGTCTCTTTGACACCATGCACAAGGTCTTTGGCATGATTGATCCCATAAGCGTGTCTTACAGCAAGCGCACCGGCGCGAACCTTTATGGCCTTGCTCCGGGGACGCCGCGCTGGCAATTCCAATTCGGGTTCTCTGACAGCTGCGGCCTGCCGGTGGCGGCGCAAAACGTGGGCTCCAACCGCGGCTCACGCTCCGAAACCGAAAGCCTCAACTTCAGCAGCGGTTTGAAGCCGAGCCAGCGTCTGGCAATCACCCTGAAGTATTCCGAGTCGTCCACGGTGAACCGCACGACCACGGTCACGGGCAATGAATCGCAGAACTGGTTCCGCCTCGGCAATGCAGACATGGCGCTGCCTGAGTGGACCGTGCGCTGGAGCGGTTTTGAGCGCTATCTGTTCTTCAAGAAGGTGGCACAGTCGGTGACGCTGGACCATGCCTTTACCGGGCAAAAGCGCAGCACCTGGAACCTGGAGCGCGGCATTCGCGAGGAGACGCGCAAGGACTATGATACAAACTTCCGCCCCTTGATCGGCATGAACATCACCTGGAAGAACGGCATGACCAGCAATCTGCGGTTCAACAAAGGGCTGACACTGAGTGAAAGCATGGGGGTGAGCAAAGGGCAGACGCGCACGCAGACCATGGACATTACCTTCACCACCAACTACTCCAAACGCGGCGACTTTCGTATTCCTATTCCTGTCTGGCCGTTCAAGAACGCGGTGCTCAAGAACAATGTGGACATCTCCCTCACCTTCAACATGAACCGCAATGTCACCGAGAAGAGCAAAGGGGGGGCAATCTTCGAGGAGACGGCCCGGACCGAGAAGTGGAGCCTGATGCCCAAGATGACCTATGCCTTCAGCAACCGGGTGCGTGGTGGCGTCTCCTTCGAAGTGGGAAAGACCAAGAACAAGCTGATCGGCGACAGCTCCATTCAGGAGTTGGCTCTGGACGTGAACATTTCCATCCGCGGCAACTGACGCTCACCCCCAGGAGAGGCAATGAGTCCCACCACGCGGGCATTTGCGCTTGTCTCAGGGTTGGTAGCCGTTGCGCTCGGCCTGGTGTTCTCCCTCAGGTGCAGCGCCGATCCACCCCGGTTTGATGAGAAGAGTGCCTATAGCTACCTGCTGCGGCAGTGCGAGTTCGGGCCGCGCGCACCTGGTTCTGAGGGTCACCGCGCCTGCCTCGCCTTCTTGACCCAGGAACTGAGCAAGTACGCCGAGAAGGTGGTGCAGCAGCAGTTCCACCACACCTTTGGCAGGGAGCGCCGCACGGCCCTGATGACCAACGTGATTGCCAATTTCTGGAGCCAGAAGACTAGACGCGTGCTGCTATGCGCCCATTGGGATACACGCCCGTGGGCGGACCATGATCCTGATCCGGCCAATCGCGGAAGTCCAGTGCTAGGAGCAAATGACGGTGCCTCGGGGGTGGCGGTCCTCCTGGAGATCGCGCGCCTGCTCAAGGAGTACGAGCCGCGCTATGGCGTGGACATCGTGTTCTTTGACGCGGAGGACTGTGGGCAGGAGGGGGACGAACGAAGCTGGGCAGTGGGCGCGCAGCACTTCGCCCGCACCGTTGATCCGCGCTACCGGCCAGCGTTTGGCATCTTGCTGGACATGGTGGGGGACCGCGATCTGGAGATCTCCATTGAACAGCATTCCTACGAGAATGCGCCGGAGATCGTGGACCTTGTGTGGAGCCGGGCACAGCAGCTCGGGATAACGGAATTCGTCCGCCGCCCCAAGTATCGGTTGGTGGATGACCACCTGCCCCTGCTCAACGTGGGTATCCGCTGTATCGACATCATCGATTACGACTACCCTTACTGGCACACGCTGCAGGACACCCCTGACAAGTGTAGCGCCGAGAGCCTGGGCAAGGTGGGGCGCCTACTGGTGGAGGTGCTCTATCGGTGACTCCATGGCCCGCGTAGGGCTGGAACACGAGTGGTACGAGCTGCACGTGCCCGCAGCTGCGGCGGTGAGGGAGCCGGTCGTGGCGTTGTTGGCTGAGGCGGGCACCGCTGGCTGTCAGGAGTTTGACGACAGGGTGGTGGCATACTTCAAGGGGGTGCCGCCGCGACGGCTGACTCCAAGCCTCCGCCGCCTGATGCGGCGCCTGGGCCTGCCATTACCTCCAGGCAGGCTCTATATCCGCAAGATAAGCAACCAGAACTGGGCCGAAACATGGAAGACCTTTGTCGGCCCGGTACAGGTGTCGCCGCGCCTGCTCATCTGTCCCACCTGGTCTCCAGCCCCGAGCCCCACCGATGGCATTGTCATTTACCTCGATCCCGGTATGGCCTTCGGCAGCGGTCACCACGCCACCACCAGGGCGATGTTGCTCCTCCTTGAGGAGTACGTGATACCGAGGGGGACCTTGCTGGACGTGGGCACGGGGAGCGGCATTTTGGCCATCGCCGCGCGCAAGTTAGGGGCACGGCCGGTGTTCGCCTGCGATATTGATCCGCAGGCAGTGCCCATTGCCAAGGAAAATGCTCAGCGCAACCAGGTTTGCGGCGAACTCCATTTCTGGGTAGGAACCGTGGACGCCTGTCCTCGCGCGCGCTTTGACCTCATCGCGGCCAATATCACCACTCAGGCGTTGTCGCCCCTCCTGCCTGGGCTCAAAGGGCTGCTGCTGCCAGAGGGAGTCCTTCTCCTTGCCGGAATCCTCGATCGAGAAGAAGAAGCGTTTGTTCACGCGCTCGCTGCCGAGGGCCTGTGTGTGCGCCGGCGGCTGCAGATCGAAGAGTGGGTGAGTTTTGTCGTGGCTCATTGTTGAAGGGCAAGCCACGCCGCCTGTCGCCGCTGCACAGGGTGCGGCAGGCCGACAAGCTCCGGCGGACACCTCATCTCCGCGATAGGCGCGCCTCTCCCCCACCGGGGCAGCAGAGATTTTTCTTGACAAATTGAGCAAATATCCTTAAAATCGGAAGAATTCAAAGCGCTCACCGGGGACGAGGTGAACAGAGCGTGCCATGCCCGCACTCCCTGAGAGTGCGGCGGCTGCAGAGCAGAGCCCGCGAGACATGCCGTGAAAACTGGGTCCATCGATACAGTCTGTGTCATTTGGGAACAAGCATGAAACGGGGCAGTGTGGTAGACGTGTTGCACCTGCGCAAGGCGTACGGCGCTACGGTGGCCGTGGACGACGTGTCCTTCTCTATCGACGAGGGAGAGATTATTGGGATGGTGGGGCCCAATGGTGCGGGCAAGACCACGATCATCGAGTGCGTCGAGGGGTTGCGGCGACCGGATAGCGGTGACGTGCGAGTGTTGGGCTTGGACCCTCGGCGCGACGGGCAAGCCCTCCGAGAACGCATGGGCATACAACTGCAGCAGGCAGCCTTACATCCGCACCTCACAGTGTGGGAGGCAGTAACACTCTTCGCGAGTTTTTACCCTCGTCGGGCAAACTGTCAGTACCTGCTCGAGCAATTGGGCCTTGTCGATCGCCGGGATGTGGCTTTTGGCAAGCTCTCTGGCGGGCAGAAGCAACGCCTGTTTATCGCCCTGGCCCTGGTAAATGACCCGGAGGTGGTCTTTCTCGACGAACTGACCACGGGCCTGGATCCCCAGGCCCGGAGGGCCATGTGGGACTATGTGCGGCAGATTCGAGACCGAGGCACCACGGTCTTTCTCACCACGCACTTCATGGAGGAAGCGGAGCGGTTGTGTGACCGTGTGGCTATCCTCGATCGGGGGCGAATCGTTGCCCTAGACACGCCTCCAAACCTCGTCCGCTCCCTCGGTGTGGAGCACCGCGTGGTGTTCACCTATGAAGGTACCATCGAAGCCGAAGCCTTGCAGGGGTTACCGGGGGTGACCCGGGTGGAAGTGCTGGGCGAGCGTGTGGTTGTATACGGTCGCAGCGGACAGTTGGTCGCAGATGTGGTGAACGCCATCACCTCCCGCGGGGTGCGGGTTTCTGATCTGCGCACAGAGCAGCCGAACCTGGAGGATGTGTTTCTGGCGCTCACCGGACGTGAGATGCACGACTGAGGGAGAGGGTGCCATGCGAGGGTTCTGGCAATTGGCGTGGACGGAGCTAAAGCTCTTCTTTCGTGAACCGGTGGGCACCTTTTTCACGCTTGCCTTTCCCTTAATGATGCTATTCCTATTTGGGAGCATCTACGGCAACAGGCCCACCCACTTCTTCGGTGGGTACGGTTCTGTGGATGTGATGGTGCCCTCGTACATGGCGATGGTGATGGCAACCAGTGGCTTGCTTGGGCTGGCCATCACGATCGCCTCTTACCGCGAACACGGCATTTTGCGCCGGCTTCGGGCCACCCCAGTACGTCCGCTTGCGGTGCTCATGGCGCAGCTGGTGGTGCTGGTGGTCGTGACGGCAGTGGGTATGCTGTTGTTGCTGGTTGCGGGGAAGATGGTCTATGGGCTGCGCTTCGCAGGGCATACACTAGACGTGGTGGCAGCGCTGGGCCTGAGTTGTGCGAGCGTCTTTTCCCTAGGCTTTGTGTTGGCAGCGCTCCTGCCGAGCGCGCGCACGACGCAGATAGTGGCCATGGTGCTGTTCTATCCGATGATCTTCCTGTCCGGGGCAACGCTCCCTCGTGAGATTCTTCCAAGAACCGTGCGGCAGCTTGCCGAGTTTCTGCCCCTCACGCATGTGGTGACCTTGTTGCGGGGGCTGTGGTTCGGCAATGCGTGGGCGAGCCACATGCGCGAAGTTGGCATCCTGGTGGGGATTCTCCTCGCGGCGGTAGCGGTCTCGGGCAAGACCTTTCGTTGGGAGTAGAAGTGAACGTCCCGGGGAAGCCACGCTGTACTGGCGGAGCAGTGGCGATGGCGCTGAGGACTTGGGCACTACGTGGCCAAAGGGGAGCTGAACCAGCTGTGGGCGAGCCCGTGTGGTTCCGAATCAGGGCCTGGACCATGAGTGCACTGGCCGCACTTGTACTCGGCCCTTGCCTGGGCGACGAACCCCCGGTGCGCTTTCAGGTGAGCTCCCCGGAGCCAGGGGTGATTCTGGTCGATGTTACTGTTCTTGCACCGGACCTTCGTCAGGACGCCGACCCCGCCCAAGCCTGGCATCTGCCTGCCGGGAATCTGCCCTCCATCAGCGTCCTGGGGATGGGACGGCTCCCGTTCGTCTCTCTTACGCTTGAGGGACAGGGACAGCCCTGCTCCGCCCAGATCCTCATGCTGACTTCGGACACGATTCCTGCAGGACCGGCGACGGAAGGAGGCGATGCGCTGGCCGGGCTTTCCGAGGGTGGGAAGTACGTGGAAGAGCCAGAATGGACGCACGGGCCTTGTCCCGCTGAGCCGGTGGGGGTGGTTCCCGTGGGCAGGTTCCGCGGTACTGGTCTGGTGGCCGTGCAGCTCTTTCCTTTTCGCTATGATAGTAAGCGAGGTATCCTCATCGCTCACCGGAGGATGTCAGTGAAGCTGCTTGGCGTGCGGCACCATGCTGGGGACAAAGACGCTGGCGGACGAGACTCCTCTGCACCCCTGCTGCGTTCAGGGCCACGATCCTGGCCAGCGATGGAGGCCCGGGCGCCGGCGCTGCGGGTGGTGGTCAAGGAGGAAGGGCTCTACCGCATTCCTGCCAGCAGCTTCGTGGCGGCCGGCGTGGACGTCGGATCTATTGACCCCACGACGCTGCGGCTCACAAATCGCGGCAAGGAGCTCCCTCTCTATGTCGCGGGTGAGCGTGACGGCCGCTTTGATCCCACCGACTACATCGAATTCTGGGGCACGCCGAATCGCCGGACCTGGCAAGCAGTTGCTCCGGACATGTATGCCGATCCCTACGTCGACGAGAACACCTACTGGGTCTGCTGGGGTGGCGCCAGGGGCGTGCGCTTGGGCGACGAACAGGTCGTTTCCTCCAGTTCTGGGCCGCAGCCTGTTATCGTGCCTCGCTCTTTTTGGTGTACCGTGCATGTGGAGGAGGACAACAGCTTCAACCGGCTCAACCACCTGCCCGCAGATTCCGTGCGGGATCACTGGTTCTTTGACAGCGGCCTGCAAGCGGGCACGCTGAAGGAATACCGCTTTCACCTGCCTTGGCCTGACCCCGAGGCTGCAGAGTTGGCAGAGCTGCGGGCAATGCTCTATGGGCTCAGTGGGGTGCCGGGCCAGGCGCACAGCGTGTCGCTGTTCGTCAACGGTTTCAAGGCAGGGGAGGCGCAGTGGCACGGCCCGGAGCGTCGGGCAGTGGTGACACAGGCGGGAAGCGGGGTGCCCCCTGACCGGCTCGTCCCAGGAGATAACCTCTTGACCGTCGTAAACAATGGAGCTCCGGATGAGGTTGACCTGGTGGCACTGAATTGGTTCGAGGTGTCTTATGGGCGCCTCTACCGTGCCGAGGCGGACTATATCGAATTTGGTCTGCCCAAAGATGGGCCACCTGGCTTCTATGAGTTCCGGGTTGACGGCTTCTCCGTGCCGGAGGTGGATGTGTACAAGCTTGGGGCGAGCAAGATCCTGGGCGCACAGGTGGCCCTGGTGGAGGACGAAAAGGAGGGCCCATCCTATCAGATCAGCTTTCGAGACTACGTGTCCTCCCCCTCCGTGCGCTACGTGGCAGTGGCCGGCGCCGCGAAGAAGTCACCGTTGCTTCTTGAGCTGGTAGAACCAGCGTGGTTGCGCTCTACGCTTGTGGGTGTGGACTACGTGGCCATTGGCCCCGATACACTTCTGCAGCATCCTGCGTTGCGTGAGCTGTTGGCTCATCGGCAGGGACAGGGGCTTCGCACCCTGGCTGTGCCGCTGCAGGCTATCTACGACGAGTTCAACTACGGGATCCCCTCCCCTTATGCAGTGAAGGATTTCCTGCGCTGCGCATGGGAGCACTATGCGCCACCGAAGTTGCGCTATGTCCTTTTGGTGGGTGATGGTTCCTGGGACTACAAAGATAGGCATCGACGCGGCGACAACCTCGTGCCGGTGTTCCTGCGGCAGACGATCAAGTTCGGCGCGGTGGCCAGCGACCACTGGTACGCGCTGGTGGATGGCGATGACGAGGTGCCCGATCTCTCCGTAGGGCGCCTGCCGGTGAGGAACGGCCAGGAACTCGCGGCCATGGTGGAGAAGATCCTCCTGTATGAGCGCACTAGCCCCATGGACGCCTGGCGCAATCGGTTGCTCCTGGTGGGGGGAAACGGCTCGGTGTTCCACCAGCAGAGTGAGGCGCTTGTGGCCGAGCTGATCCCACCATCGTTTGCCGTGGAGCGCTTGTACACCGGTTCCACGTCCGCGCCGGCTGCATTTTCCGGGGGTACGGCTCGGTTGCTGGAGCTCCTTGCCCAGGGGGTGGCCTATGTGAACTTCCTGGGCCACGGAGGTGGCGCCGTCTGGTCGGACAACTCTCTTTTCCGCCTGGAGGATATGGGCGGGCTCTCCCCCTCGGTTCGCTGCCCGATCGTCTCCAGCATGACCTGTTTCACCGGCGCGTTTGAAAATGGCGGGTGGCGGAGCCTCGGCGAAGAAATGGTGGTTGCCCGAGGCACGGGCGCGGTGGCCTTTTTCGGCGCCTCCGGCGTCGGATGGCTCTACAATGACTATTACCTCCTGCGGGAATTGATTGACGAGTTGCTTCGGGCTGGGGAGGAAGCTACTCTGGGCGAGATAATAGCGCGAGCAAAGATCCGTTACCTCAGTACTTATCCGGGCAACCTCAACTACTCCATGGTCAGCCAATACAATTTGCTGGGCGATCCGGCGCTGCGCACGGTGCTCCCGCGCCACTCCTGCCAGTTAAGCCTTACCAGTCGCGTTGCGCGGCCAGGGGAGGCGCTGCAGGTGCGCGGAGGGTATGAACAGCTCTCCGGGATTGCGGTGCTGGAGCTTGTTGACCAGAGGCGGGCAACGATGGTCAGCCAGCTCTGTCCGGTGCGCAACGGTGCCTTCTCGGCCTCAGTCTCGCTGCCGAACGAGTTCGCGGGCGTGGGCGCACTTCGCGTCTATGTTTACGACGAGCTGGCGCGCAAGGCTGCCCACGGGGCGGTCTCTTTTGCCGCTGCAGAGCTGCACCTGGATTCCCTGTGGACGGAGCCTTCCAGGCCTGGGGCCCGAGATAGTGTGGCGGTACACACCAGGGTGTTTGCTGCCAGGGAGGTGAAGGAGGTGACTTGGGTGCTTGCTTCCCCTTGGGCCGACACTGTGCAGATGAGGCCGGAAGTGCTCGAGCCTTGCCATTTCATCACCGCGCGCCGCTTGCCGCCTTGCCCTGCTGGGACTACCGTTGCCGGAACAGTGCGGGTCCGTGACGTGGCCGACAACCTGCTGACGCGGGCCTTCTCCTACACCGTCGCCCAGGGGCCCGAGCTTTTCGCGAATCCGGCCACCGTGGACCTCGGAGGAGTCAGCATCACCGAACTGGGAGCAACGGTCTGGAACACCGGTGACGTGGAGTGCCAAGGCGTGAAGGTTGACGCTTTTCTTTTGGATTCCCTAAGCGGCAGAGACCATTTCCTCGGCAGCACGCAGGTGGACCTCAGGCCGCGGCAGTCCGCCAAGGCAACCATCCCGGGTTTTTTTGGCGAGGGGTGGGTGCAAGTTCGTCTGGTCGTCGACCCGGACAATCGGTTCCTTGAGGAGAATGAAGAAAACAATGTGGCTGACGTCAGGTTGCGGGTGGATCGCTATGTGGTGACACCGGAGGTCGGGAGTACTCTTGGCGGGACGACTACTGACACCCTGTTCGTGGTCCCGGACGTGTCGGTTCACGTGCCTCCGGGCTCAGCAGCTCGGGCGACGGTGGTAACGGCATCGGCGCTTGAGCACGTCGCGGTGCGCGAGCAGCCGGACCTGCGGCCGGCCCAGCGCCCTGGACCTTGTGCCTGGGAGGTGAAGAGCATGGCCCCGCAGGCGCCCTATCCTGCCGTAATCGGTCTGCGTGTGGCCAGTGACTCGCTTGCGCCCGTGGCTGGAGTGTTTATCTATGAGTCCTTGGCGCAGAAATGGGTGCGCGTGCCGATCCGGCACAATGGCGCGTGGCTGTACGCGGAGGTGACCCTGCCTGCCCGTGTGGCCATCCTGGAGTCGTACGACACAACGCCGCCGCGGGTGGAGGTGCTGCTGGACGGCCAGCTGTATTCGGACGGAACCTACGTGTCGCCGCAGCCGCTTATCACCTTGCTGCTCCACGACGCCAATGGAATCGCCTTGTCCCCTCAAAGCTTGCGCATCGCCCTCGACGGCCAGGCGGTGCCGTGGAGCAGTTTGTTACTCCCCGACTCTGTGGAAAACGGCAATCAGGTGCCTGTATCCTTCCGTCCGCGGCTTGCTCCCGGGAGCCACACATGCCAGCTGGAGGCCGATGACTGCAGCGGCAATACGACAGGTCCTGTTGAGCTGGTGCTCACCGTGGCTTCGGGGTTTGATCTGCGCCTCCTGGGCACCTATCCGAACCCTTTTGCGCGGCAGACGGTGTTTGTCTATGAACTGAGTCGATGGGCCGAGGACTTTTCCCTGTCTATCTACACCACCTCTGGTCACTTGGTGCGCCGCTTCACGGGGGCAGACCCCCTCGAGGGACAGAACCCCTTGGCTCCGGGGTATCACGAAATCCCGTGGGATGGGACGGACAGCGAGGGCGAGGAGGTTGCCAACGGGGTGTACTTTTACCGGCTCCGCTGCTCGGATGGCGAGCGGGCCCTGGAGCACAAAGGGGTAGTAGCAAGATTGCGCTGAAAGATGAGCAGGACCCTACTGACACTCGCTGTTGGACTACACCTTGCTCTCGCGCTCTTTAGCCGTGCTCTCGCTGGCTCGGGGAACTATGGAGCCGCGTTCCTGGACTTTGGCATAGGGGCGCGAGCGGCGGCGATGGGCGGGGCCTTTGTTGCCGCTGTTGACGATGGTTCGGCCTTCTACTGGAATGTGGCCGGGCTGGCGGATCTGGACCGGACGCGCCTGGATCTTATGCACGCTTCGGCCTTTGGTGCCATCGCCAACCCACTGGCCACCTTCAACCATGTGGGCCTCTCTTTGCCCTTGGCGAACGCAGCCACGCTCGCCGCTAACTACGTGCGATTGGCGGTGGACGACGTCCCTATCTACCCCGAGCTGCGGGGTAGCAGCTTTGGCCAACGTCTGCTGGACCCTTCCCTGCGACCCGACGGCCAACCGCTTGGCTTCTTCGGCGACCGCGAAGAGGCCTATGTGCTCTCCTTCGCGAAAATGAACACCCTGACGGTGAGCCCAGGCTGGCTTTACAATGACTTTGCGCTCCAGGTCCCCTTGGGCATCTCCTTTAAAGTGGTCAGACAGCGCATGTATGGGGCCAGTGCCAGCGGATTTGGGGTCGACGTGGGCGCGATGGTGCGCGTCAGGGGCAGCGAGCTATTTGACGTGCCGAGGCTGGGCACCATCTCGGTGGCTCTTGCCTTTGTCGACATAGGCAGCACCGCAATCACCTGGAGCACTCGCCACCAGGATCGCCTGGCGCAGGACGTGCGCTTCGGACTGGCCTATCGTCAGCCACTTCCCTGGAAGCAGAGCTGCCTGCTAGTGTGCTGGGCGAAGAATAGGCGCCCGGCAAGAACCCAGCACTGGGGCGTGGAGTACCGGATTTCGTGGTTGTCCCTGCGCCTGGGCCTGGATGGACGGGACCTGACCGCCGGGGCCGGTTTTGACTTGCATCGCTTTACCATCGACTATGGTTTTGTGGGCCGCGATCTGGGCAATGTGCACAGACTGAGCGGTTCCATTGCCTTGGGGAAGAGGAAACAGCGATGATGGCATCGAGACTTCTCATGTTGCTTTGGCTCCTGGCCCTGGCGTGCAGCACCGAGCCGGAGCAGGGGGTGGGGCCGCCCCCGCCGGTGCTCTTGCCGCCGCCCGATGACCTGGCCGAGGAGGAGCGCGGCATTGACGCCGTGCCCGAGGCGGATGCCATACAGATCGACTGGCTCCTGCCAGAGGGAAGCAAGCAATTGGCAGGATTTCGTCTTTACCGGCGCGCCGGGAGGGGGTCCTTCGTGCTGCTAAAGTCATTCAAAGCCCAGGACACCACCTTTGTGGACAACCTCGACATCCAGGTGGGCGTGCGCTTACACTACTTCATGACGGCTGTAGATGGCGCCGGGCGTGAGGGTCCACCTTCCGACACGGTGAACTATGCCCTGCTGCCCAAGGCCTTCAACCTCCACTCCACGGCCACGCTCACGCCGGTGTTCCGCTGGCAGGTACATGGCTACCCGTCGCAGTACGTGCTCAAGCTCTTCGACCTCACCAATGGCTGCAGGGCGTGGTTCAGCCTGGTCACATCGGACTTTGCCGACGAGGATGAAGAGGTGACCTACAACTGGGATGGCAGGGCTGCGACTTTCACGCTCGTTGCCGGCCACGTCTATCGCTGGCGGGTTGACGTGGTCGGCACAGAATCAAATTCTGGCTCGGAATCTGCCTGGAGCCGTTTTGCCGCCTCTCCCTGAGCCAGGAAACTGTCTGTTTTCGGTTAGAATTCTACTTGACAATTAAGGAAAAATGTGTATATTAACTCTACAGAGTTGAAGTTCGGGCACAATTCGTGGAGGCCGGGTCATGAAACGGTGCAGCTTTGTGGTACTGGCATTGGCAATGGTGGCGGCCACCTCCGTGAGCTGGGCACATGGATGGCTGAATGGTGGCAAAGGGCTGCTCCATGTGCGGCCCGCCTGGTCAATGGAGCCGCGGCACCTCACCCTGTATGCCCACTCGGACTTTTTTGGCAAAGTTGGCGAAGTCACTGAGCTGAGGTCAGTGGCCTTTTGGGACGTGGTCGGCCTGGTGAACCTGTCCTACGGACTCAACCGACGCTTTGAGTTAGGCATCACTCAGGTGGTCTATCAGGACAACCATAAGAAGGCACCTGGCTACAACCTCATGGACGACCTCTTCGTCACCGTGAAGATGGGCGGTTTGGGCTCAAAGACCAGCCCGGTTTCCTTCGGTCTAGCAGCCAACGGGCGCTTCCCCACAGCCAAGTACCACAACCTGGCTTTCGAGCCCTATTCGGCCGGGAAGTTCAGTTGGGGCTTTACGGGCATGATGAGTTATGCCCTGGACCCGCTCTACCCCGACGACGATGTGAGCTTGCACCTCAATGTCGGCTATCTCAACTACAACGATGTGGGAGAGGAACTGACCGAGTGGCCGAAGAACATAGGCAATCTGAGCGTGAAGAGTCCGACCCAGGAGTTCCTGTACGGCCTCGGCCTCAAACTCCCCACCAGGGAGTTTGACTACGGCCTGGAATTCTACGGCAATTCCTTCATCCAGAAGCCACCGGCCAGCGCCTATGCCCGTGAGAATTATCTGTACATCTGTCCGTCCGTTGTCTACAAGCCGGCGCGCTGGGCGTCCATTCTCTTTGCGCTCGACTATCGCCTCACTGCCGATAAGGACGAGACCAAATATGGGTCTGGCTACGCCCCCATCGGGCCATTTACAGATGAGAAGATCCCCAAGTACCCCACCTGGCGGGTGAACGTGGGCGTCAAGTTCGTGCTTCTGCCCACCTCAGTGTATCGGATGAGCGAGCGGGACATCTTGCTGCAGAAGGCGGATACGCGGCGGGAGCTGTTTGAGCAGATCATTCGCGAACGCCGCCAGACCGAGACCGCCGAGCAAGAGTTGGAGCGCATCAAGGAAGAGCGGCGTAAGGCGGAGCGGGAGCTAGAGCGCTTGCGCAAGATCCTTGAGGACCAGGCCAGGCGACGGGAGGAACTGCAGAGGCTCCAGCAAGAGCTGCCTGAGACCAAGAAGACCGAACCCCCTCGGCAGCCGTGAGCGGCAGCCTTGGAGGCTATTAAGCCCTGCCAGAAGTGGCAGGGCTTTTCTGTCTGCGAAGGACCGCGCCTTGACCGCTTAAGACGCGGTTCGGCAAGGAGACGACGCCGCCTGGGGTTATCTTGCCGCATCGTCCCCGGCGCAGGCGTTTATCTTTCGCGTCCGCGTGTGCAAACCAGGCGCCAAGACCCCTAGCCCTTATGGCTGAGTGCGTGGGACGCGGGCTTCTCTCGTGCTCGTTCGAGCTCGGGAACGCAAGGACGTAAGCACGTGGGCAAGGTGAGTAGCCACTCGCTCACCCGAGGATTACCCGTCAGAACTCCAATCCCAGGCTAAAGCGCTGCACGTTATCCAGCACGCCAAAGTCCAAATAGGCATAGTCCAGTTTGAGTCGCACCCGCCCGAGGAGCTCATAGGCGAGCCCGGCGCCCAGAGTGAGCCCCTCTTCACCGTCGCGCAGGAAGAGCGACTTGTAGCCAGCACGAAGAAACACGTTCTCGTTAAAGGCATATTCGGCCCCCACGTTCAGGTATTCGGTGTTGTTATTGGGGTGGATGGCGTCCACCGCGAGTGTCACCCGGCTGTGGGGGCGGTTCAGCACCTCCATGGCCACGCCGGCGCGGAAGATCAGAGGCAATGACCATTTGTCAGTGGCCAAATGGGCTATGATCTTGTCGTTGTTACCGTACTTCACAGGATCGATGTCGTGGTTCACCTGCGTGTCTTTGCCCTCGAGGCGCATCTTGCCGCCAAAGTTGGAGATGCTGGCGCCGATGCGCATGCCATTCAATTGCGTCACAAACAGCGTCCCCACATCCAGCGCGAAACTGGAGGCGCTCATGTGCCAGATCCGCTGTTGGATGTACTTGCCGGTGAAGCCGATGGAGAAGCGGTCGGTCAAGGCGCGCGCGTAGGAGATGCCTAGCGCCACGTCGCTGGCGCCAAAGCGCTCGCCGGTGCCCTCAGGATAAAAGACCGTCCTCACCTCCATTTCGTCCATGCCCAGGGCACAGAAACTTGCCCCTAAAGTGCCGAATGCGCCCAGCGGCAGGGCGATGCCGGCAAAGTCATACTTCATGTCGGCCAACCACTCGGTGTGGCCCAGGTGCACTTCGCTCCGGCCTAACCGCGCCAGGCCAGCAGGGTTCCAGTAGAGCGCGGTGGCGTCGTTCGCGGTGGCGACAAAGGCACCACCCATAGCCAGGGGCCGCGCCCCTACCTCGATTTCCAGGAAGCAGGCGCTGGTTGTCCCCACCTTGGAGACGTTCTCCACGAACTGCGCCTGCCCAGTGCCCCACGCGCAAAGCGCTGCCAGTGCGACAACAATGCTCACCCGTCTCATATGCACACACTCTCCTTGCTTACTTGATCACCGCGAACTTGCCAATGATGCTGCCCAAGCCTGGTGCCTCCACGTGGTAGATGTACACGCCGTAGGCTATCTCCATGCCGTCCTTGGAAAGCAGGTTCCACGACTCGGCGCCGTTGTCGATGGTACTGTCGTGGCGTATTTCCTTCACCAGGTAGCCACGGGTGGTAAAGATCTTGATTGTACATTTGGCAGGGAGGTGGATGAAGTCAATCTTCCTCTCGCCGCGCCCGGACTGGTAGAAATGCTGAGGTTCCCAGGAAGCAGTGACCACGTACGGATTGGGCACCACCGCGATCCGACTCAAGATGCTGTCGATCTTCGCTCTCGCCTTGGGCAACACCAGCTTGCTCCCTTCGGCAGTGAACCGGTATTTGTCGGCAGACCTGAATGGCTTGGTCGTATGCAGCAGCCACACATCACCTGGCTCTGGATGGTTGATCTGCACGAAGGTGGTGTCATAGCGCCAGATGCTGTCGGCGATGGCGATGATCGTATCGATGCCGGCAATGGTAGTGTGGATGTAGCGAATGTCGACGCGCACCAGGCTGGAGTCCACGAGGAGCGAATCAGGCTTCTGGAGGATGACCTCGTAGGTAACCGCGGTGCCTGTTGGCGCCGGCAACAAGACGATGGATTCGCCCGGGTTCCAGTGCTTGTTGCCATCTTTGTCCATGAGCACAAAGCGGGACTCGCGCTGCTCGCACACGTTCCAGATGACGAAAGGCGCATGTGTGCCGGCAAAGATCTGCCCATCGCGTACCCGCTCGCCGATCCGCCCCTCGAAGCGGAACTCAAAGTCACTCTCGTAGAGCTTGCCGCCGGTGTAGAGCCTGATGGTATGCGTGTAGTTGCAGTCCCCCTTGATCCAGCCGCTGTTTTGGCTGTCAATGGCCAGGGCGTGATCCTTCACCACTACCCTGAAGCCGTCGAAGAGGGGATTGTCCAATTGTCCGTCCACATAAGGGCTTCTGAACACTGGGTAGTACAGGTAGGAGTATTCGTATTGCTGGCCGATGCTCATCGCGCCGCCGGGGATGATGGCCACGCGGCCGTTTCTAGCATCCAGGCGGAAGTCGACACCTGGCACAAACAGGCGCCCGCCCCCGACAGGTGTGATCACCAGTGAGTCGGCCACCAGTGGAGCGGCTTGCAAGGAAACCCAGGCGGTGTCGGCCACAAAGCGTGCCGCGTACCGGGTAAGGTCCATGATTGAGAAGGTTTTTGTGGTGTCAGAGCCCTTGGGATAATTGTCCTTGATGGTCATCTCGTACCGCCGGCCGTCCGGCACGCGCATGGGGTCTATGGGCGCAAGCTGGATGAGTCCCGTAGCGAAGCCACTCACGTGGTCCAACGAGCCACCGCTGGTGGAGAGCTGCGGCGCTTCTCGGTAGCCAGCGGCAGGGGCATTGGGTCTGACTACCACAGTATTGAGATCGGTGCTCAGCACGCGGCCTGCGGCATCGGTGCGGATGCGTTTGCTACACTCCGCCGGCGCCATGTCCGGCAAGTGGGGAATCGGGCTTATCCCGCGTTCATAGAAATCCGAGTAATAGCCTTTGTCGAACGAGCAGACGGCGTAATAGTAGGTTTGGCCGTTCTCCACATTGGTGTCGGTCCAGAAGTGGAGCAGGCCACTGTCCTTACCCATGTCCATTTGCACGCCATTGAATGCAACCGGGTGCGGGCCCTTGAGCCCATCCTTGAGGTCCAAAATGGCCACGGGCTTGTTGAATGTCGGGTTGCCATAGGCGTCGGTGATGGTGTAGGACTCTAAGAAGCCAGGGTCGGTGCTGCGGTAGATGCGATAGCCCTCAAAGTCGAAACCGTAGATGGGGTCCCAGGACTTTTCTGCCGCTCGATCCCAATACAGGGTGACCTTGCGGTCTCCGGGCACCGCAGTTACCTTGGGCTTGAGTGGCGGCTTGGTGAAGTTGTAGTCACGGTCGTAAATGATTTGCATGATCCGCGCGTTGCGGAAGATGTCGTCCTGGTCTTCGCCAAAGAGCATGGCGATGGCGAACTTGCGCATCCGTCCCGGCTTCAAGGGGAAGTAACCTGAGCCGTAGAGGAAGGTGATGTCGGTGGTCTGTTCAGGGTTCTCGATGAAGTGGCCAGGCGTGGTCAGCTGCCACATCTCCTCGTCGTTGGCCAGGTTCAGCCCCTTGCGCCAGTCTTTCGCGTCGAAGCTCGTGAGTCCGATCTGGTCTGCTTCGTCGTTGTCAGTGTACTCGAAGTTCGGCTCGCCAGGGTCAGGTTTGCCATTACCCTCGCTGCCGTCTGCATCTGGCCCCGGGTAATCCGGCATCCACGGGCCGATGCCGTCGGTGCCGATGTCGTCAGTCTCGGGATCCCAATCGCCATCGTTGTCGATGCCGTCATCTTGGCTCTCATCGACCATGCCGTCGCCGTCATTGTCCTTCCCGTCAAACGGATCGCCAGGGGATTCCAGGTACTTGAAGCCAAAATACGCCACTGGCCCGCCCCAGGCCCCGACGTTGTCGTGGTCGTACTGGTAAACGATATCATCTTGCTGGTCGAACCAGCTGTCGTCGTCGCGCTGGTCACCGTCGTCGCCCACGTCCGCATCGCCGTACATGCCGAAGACCATCTTCTGGTACTCGGTGAGCCCCGTGTTCTTGACCCAGTAAGTCCAAATCAGAATGTCTTCAGCGGCGGGGTGGGCCCACTGGTAGCCACGCACCTGCACCTCGATGGCCAGGCCGCGCTTGGTGGAGTCGAAGGGATCAGGGTAGAACTTGAACTCGTCGTTCACATAGTCGTTCATCACAAAGTAGGATTCCTGATCCGCACGAGCATAGGCGCCATACTGGCCGTTCCACAGTGGCACGCGGGTCACCGGATTGATCCACTCCGGGCGATCAGGCCATACCCAGGGCCAACTATCGGGCTTGCCATCGCCGTCATTGTCCAGTGCGTCGCTCATGGCCACGCTGTTCTGATTGGGGTCGGCGTATCCCGGCAGCGGCTCGAAACTCCACTGGTAGCCGAGGGGGGAGCGGTCGTTGCGGCTGGCGTCCGCATAACCATCGCTGAAGATGTGGCGGACATGGCCCTGGGCGTCTACCACCTCAGCGCCGATGATCGGCGTGAACTCGGCGATGTAGGAGTGTCCGGAGCCCTTGGGGTAGACCCCGGAGAGGTAACGGTAGCCCCCATACCAGTTGCCGATGGAGCCATAGTTATAAAAGATGGTCATGATCTTGTTGCCGTCATGGATGCCGCTCTTGCGATGCTCGTGGCCCATGGATTTCGGCACCTGCCCGCTGCGAGAACCCGCAGGCCCGCCGGAGGCAGCCATGGCTGTCGGCACAACGAGCAGCAGGCAAAGGGCACACAACAGAATTGTTGCGGTCTTTGTGGCACGCACGCTCGTCAACCTCCTTCCTTTCGCGTTCTTGGTCACCTTTAGAAGGCAATGCCAAGCCCTACTTTCAGCTCGCGAGGCGAAGAGTAAAAGTCGGGCCGTACGAGATACTCCTCCAGCGTGTTCGGCCCGTGGACCTCGCCGGTGTAGGTGGGTATCAAGGTGTAGGTCGCCCGCCCGGTGTCGCTGTAGACATAGTCCTCGTTGCGGCGGTCGAGCAGGTTGTACACGTTGCAGAACAGCGACAGGCGCAACCCGCGGAAGTAGAAGTCATAGTTGGCACGCAGGTCGATGTTGTACTGCACAGGCTTGCGCTCGCTGTTTTCGATGGCCGTACGGATCCCGCGGAACATGGGCGTGTACGGCAAGCCGCTCCCGTACTGCCCGATCAGGCTCAGCGCCCAACGGCGACCGTCACCAATGGTGACTGTGGCGTTGAGCGTGTGCGGCTGGTCCCAATCCAGGTACACCATCTGCTTCTCCGGTTCGCGGTTGCTGGCCGCATCCAGGAAGGCCGCCTCCGGGTCAGAGGCATTCCCTTCGGCCACTGAGTAGGTGTAGTCCAGAGTGGCAGCCACATAGTTGCTCGGCCGCTTGGTGAGTGAAAAGGTGATCCCCCGCACGTTGCCATAGTCGCGGTTGATGTACAGGCCGTACATGTCGCCGCGGCTGTAGGTCTCAACGATCTTTGTGCCCAACAAATTCCGCACATCCTTGTAAAAGCCCGTGACGCTGATGGCAATGTCGTCGCTCAGCTGTTGTTGCAACCCCATCTCGTAGCTGGTGGTGCGCTGCGGCTCCAGATTGGCATTGCCCACGTAGCTGCTAAAGCCGCTGGTGACCTCAAACTCAGGATTGGTGTACAGATAGGAATACGCCGGTATCTGCAAAAAGTGGCCGTAGGAGAAGTGGATCACGCCCCGGTCGGTGATGGGGTAAGCGATGCCTACGCGCGGGCTGATCTGGTACTTCTTGCTGGCCCGCTTGAACCAGGGCATGCTCCCCTTCTGAATGGGGACGCCCGTGGCCGGGTCCACAAGGGTGGCCGTTCCAGAAATGAGCCGCGGGTTTTTGCTCACCACATCCACCAGCCGGATATCCCGCACGGTGGGTTCCAGCGGTTCGCCAGTGTTCGGATTAATGTAGGTGACCGCGCCGGTCGTGGGATCGATGCGCACTGGCACCTTCACGCGAATGGTGCCCGTCTCGGTGACAGCATCAAGCAAGGCGTACTTATTGGGCAGCCAGAGGTTCGGATCCTGCGGGTCGGTGAGCACCCGGCCATCCGGCTCGAAGAGCTCGAAGCGAACCCCGAGGTTGACAATCATCTCTTTCAGCTCAATCTTGTCCTGCAAATAGGTCGAGAACTCTTTGGGATAGTTGCGATAGCGGTCGTGAGCCGGAGAGGTGATGTCGGGTATCTGGGGCAGATAGTTGGTGCTTTGGTCCAAAAGGATGGTGAAGGTATCCAAGAAGATCTTGTTCCAGCGGTACTCGAACCCTCCTTTGAGCTGGTGCGCACGGTGCACCTGGCTGACTATCTCGCCCTTGTACACGTGGGTGGTGGTGTTGCGATAGTAGTGGTTCATGTTCGTGCCGCCGGAATAGAACATGTAGCCACTGGATGCCCGAAAACGGTCCGGGTGCACATAACCAGGATGCTCCGGATCCCGGTACTTTTGCAGGGGGTTCTTGTACACGTAGCTCTTATAGTCGTTGAAGAAGTTCGAGTACTTGAGGCTGTAGAAGGTCGTGGGCGACAGCGTGTGGGTCCAGGTCAGGATCTGGCTGTAGCTCCAGGTGTAGTTGGTCGGTCGCCCGTCCGGGTTGAGCTTGTAGGCGTGACTGTAGGTTTGGTAAGTAATGTCGTCAGCGATCAAGTTGTAGGTCAATTTCATTGACGGTTTGAACGCATAAGCCAGCTTGATCTGCCCGGAGAGCTTCTTGTACGGATTCATGGGCACGGGTTTGTTGTCGCCAGTTTGCTCGATGTGCCACTTGCTGGGGTTCGGGTTGCTAAAGTCATTGGAATCAGCGGGCATGTAGCGGCGGATGCCGTACAAGTAACCGTCGCTGTCGTAGTAGCGGCCGCTCATGAAAAAGGTCGCCTTGGCGCCGAGACCGGGGATGGGGCCGCTCAGGGTCGCCCTGGCGTCCACGGTGGCCAGGGGGTTGATGTCGTCGATGTGGTAAAAGACCGAGGTGTCGCGGCTCACATAGTCGCCGAGGTACACGGCTGCCTCGCCGCTGTAGTGGCTCGTGCCTTCCTTGGTGACAATGTTGACCACGCCGGACATGGCTTGTCCGTACTCGGCGTTGAAGGTGCCGCTGACCAGCTCCAGCTCCTGGATGGCGTTGTTTTCCACCGATACGGCCATGCTGGAGTTGAAGCCGTCGGTGACCGAGATGCCATCCACAAGGTAGGCGATTTCGCCGGCGCGACCGCCGCGGATGTGAAGTTCGCCGCCACTTCCGCGCACCACGCCCGCCTGCAGGGTCAAGACCTGGAAGAAGTTGTCCACAGGCATCTGCTTGATCTGCTCGGCCGCCACCACTGCCCTACTGGAGGTGGCGTCCATCTGAATGAGCGGCCGCTCCGCAATCACGGTCACCGTTTCGCCCAGAAGCACCGTGGCCTCCAGCTGGGCGTTGACTTCGGTGGTGTGGTCCACGCTCACGCGCACCTCCACCAGGCGCACGCTCTTGTAGCCCATCATGCTCATGCGCACCACATAAGTGCCTGGCGGGACGTTGAGAATGACATAGCGGCCCTGCTGGTCTGTGGCTGCGCCCATGGTGGTCCCTTCCAGCACCACATTGACCCCAGGCAGGGGGTCGTTTGTCTGGGCGTCGGTCACCCTTCCTGCGATCTTGCCGGTGGTACCGGCCAGCAGCGTGCCACAACCGCACGCAAGCGCGGCGAACAGCAAAAGCAGTCTGCGCATCATCCCTTTTGGCCTCCTTCTTTCACCTGCTGGCAAGGCGAAAAGTCGCCTGCCTGACCATCCGCTTTTCAGAAGCTGAGCATAAGCGAATAGCGGTGGACACCAGTTAGCCGGCCATAGTCGGCGTAGGCATAGTCCAGGGCTAAGGTTGCTGCACCGGGGAAGGTCCAGCGCACCCCTCCTCCGACGGTGAGTCCGCCCTCCAGTTCGTCCATCCCCACGCCGCGATAACCGGCGCGCAAGAAGACAGTCTCTTTGACCGCATACTCGAACCCGGCGTTCAGATACTCCAGGTTGTCGTTAGGGTGGACGGCGTCGGCTGCCAGCGTCAGGCGGTTCAAGCTGCTCTGCAGCACATCAAAGCTGACGCCGATCTTGAGGCTGAGCGGCAGGTCCCAACGGTTCACCTCCAGCGCCGCCCTGATCTGGTCATTGTTGCCCTCGATGGTGGGGTCCGGGTCCACGTAGAGCAGATTGGCTCTGCCTTCCATCCTGGACTTTGTGCCGAAGTTGGACATGCAGACACCGATTTTGAGGTCCCGGTACCTGCTGCGGAAGAAGGTTCCTATGTCCAAGGCCACGGCGCTGGAGGACATGCTCCAGATATTTTGCCGGATGAATTTGCCGTTAAAGCCGATGGCGAAGCGGTCGGTGAGGGCACGAGCGTAGGACAGACCGAGCGCCAGGTCATTGGCGCCAAACAGTTCCCCTGTCCCTTCCGGTTCGAAGACGGTGCGCACCTTGTCGTCCGGCACGGCCAGGGAGGTGACGAACATGCCCACGGTGCCGGCGTTGCCTAAGGGCACGGCCAGCGCCGCGAAGTCATAGCTGATGTCCGCCAGCCATTCCACGTGCATGAAAGTGGCCTGGTTCTGAATAAGCTGTGTAAGGCCGGCCGGGTTCCAGTAGATGGCGTTGACGTCGTTGGCCGTGGCCACGAAGGCCTCGCCCATGGCGGTGGCGCGCGCACCCACGCCGATCTTCAGAAACTGCGCGCAGGTGGTACCAGATTTGGTCACTTGGGCGGAGGTGTTGACGCCAACCAGCAGGCTGGCAGCTATGCTAATGGGGACCACCACTCTTCGATGCATCTTCGTCCTCCTGCTATGATGAAATCTTCCCCCTCTGACTGCGGCGGATGGCCGATCTGTCACGCCGAAGTCCTCGAAGGCCCACCTGGTCTTGCGAATCAAGTGGACGATCCTCAGGAGACCAGCGCATAAATGGTACGCTCGGGGTAGCGCCCGG
>FWPU01000158.1_pt1 | contig 206974 bp, 178 predicted proteins | sample 2228361 | NCBI WGS metagenome assembly FWPU01 (sample SAMEA103939777, study PRJEB20133) | metagenome | reverse complement strand
AGGCTGTTGCGCGAGATGATCTGGGCGATGCTGCGGCTGGTCAGCGGGCCCATCTCCTCGTAGCGCTTGAAATAGGGGTTGGTCTCCAGCAAGATGGGCAAAAAGTCCGACAGCTGCGTCTGGTCAACCGCGAAGATCCAATCGCCGCGGAAGTAGTTGTCCGGCCAGCGGAAGCGCCGGCCCAGGCGCAGCGAGCCGCCCCGGCTGCGCTGCCGGTAGCCAATGTATAGCGGATCCCGCCTGGTGTCGTAGAAACTGAACCCCGCCAGCGTGGGCGTGTCGAACAGCCACGGCTCGGTGAAGCTGATCATGAACGAGCGAAAGCTGCGGCCAAAGTTCCAGTCAAAGCTCAGGCGCTGCCCGTTGCCAAAAAGGTTGTTCATCGACACGCCGATGCTGCCGATCATCTTGTCGCGTTCGCTCCACCCCGCCGACATGTTCGCCGTGTCAGTGGATTTTTCCTCTACCTTGAATTCCACGTCCACCCGCTTCTCGTCCACCGGCTGCACCTTCGGCTCCACGTTGGCGAAGTAGTTGAGCATGTACACCTCGCGCTGGCTGCGGATCAGCAGCTCGCGATTGAACACCTCGCCCGGACGAATCCGCAACTCCCGCCGGATCACCTTCTCCTTGGTCTTGGTGTTGCCGGTGATGTGAATCTTGTGAATGTGCGCCTGGTCGTTCTCCATGACGACAAAGTGCACATCCACGCGGTCTTCGCCCACCGGCCGCTCCTTGGGACTGATATTGGCATAGATGTAGCCATTGTCGTAGTACAAACCCCCAATCTTTTCGAACACCGCCTTGTTCAGCTTTCCGCGGTCGTAGATGTCGCCCTCCTTAAAGTCCAACAGGCGACTGAGCTCCTCCTCGGTGTAGACCTTGTTCCCTTCCCAGCTGATGGTGCCAAAGCGGTATTGCCGCCCTTCCTGCACCCAGATGGCAATGTACATGTCGTCGCCGGCAGTCCCGTAGTAGATCGAGTCGCGCAGCACCTCGGCATCGCGGTAGCCGTGGTTGTGGTAGAACTCGACCACCTTTTCCAGATCTTCCTCGTACTTCTTCCGGTCAAAGTCCGCCCCGCGCCACCAGCGATCCTCCTTCGTCCCCTTCATCTGCTTGCGCAACTTGCCATCGTCAAAAGCCACGTTGCCATAAAAGTCGATCTTCTTGATCTGGACCTTCTTCCCCTCATCGATGACCACGCCCACCACCACCCGGTCGGGGCTCTCGGCAGGGCGCACCCCCATGTCGATCTTTGCCAGCAGATAGCCCTTCTCCCTGTAGGCCTCCTTGAGCTTTTCCCGCGCCCGCTGCAAAGCCCGCTGGCTCACCACCTGCCCGCGGTAGAAATTCAGCTTCCCCTCGACCTCCTCTTTCTTCAGCTTCTTGTTCCCCTCCAACTCCACCTTCTCCAGGCGTGGGTATTCGCTCACCTTGATGGTCAGATACACCCCGTCTGTGACCTCCCGGTCCAGGAGAATCTGCACGTCCGAAAAGATGTCCAGGCTCCAGAGCCGACGGATGGCGCTTTGGATGTCGTCGCTTGAGATCTGGTCACCGGGCGTCAGACCCGAGCTGAGGCGAATCATGTTGCCGTCGGCGGTCTTGTTGCCCTCCACGGACAGACCCAATAACTTGACGCTGCGCCGCCCGGTCTGACCAAAGGCACCAGCTCCGGCGAGCAACAGCGCCACAAGCACGAGTGAGCCAATAAATGTGATTCTCAGCCGTCGACGATCCACTGTGGAGCCTCCTTGTTGCGCACAATGTACAAAATCCAGAGAAAATTGCCAAGAGAAAAACCGCTCTTCACCCCTCGGGTCAGAAGGGGAACCAGTGCCTTATCCATAACCTGGTGTCGTCCTTGCGGAAGAGCATCAGCCCGTCGTAGTCATACTCCATCTCGATGAGCAGCTTCGGGTTGAGGCGGAGTTCCAAACCTAGGGTGTGGCGCAATCCCAGGCCTGGCGCCTGGTAGCGATAGTCCAAACCGGATTCGAGCTGGCCGGTGTAGACCAGATAGAGGTCATCGCTCAGGTACTTGCCCAAGGTCAGACGGGTGCTGCGCAGAAGATAGAGTTTGCTGGGGATCGGCGGGGCGGAGGCCAGATTCATCTCGATGAAGTTGCGGGTAAGGCGCGAACTCAGCCGCACCACATCGAGCCCCAGGTAGCTCTCCAGACGTCGTTCGAAGGGGCGAAAAAGTGGTCGAAACACAAGGTTGTCCGCACTGATGCCGATGACGTCCACCGTCTTCTGCCGCAGACGGTCCGCTGTGTAGCCCAGGCTGGCCAAGAGCTGGGCTTCGCTGCTCCCCAGGGCGGCATTGTCCGAGGACAGTTGAAAACGCAGCTCGTCCCAGCGGGCACGATACCGCTGGTCAAGCCAACGCTCGTCCACCTTACGCCCTTCCAGCGCCCGGTCAACGGTGGCCAGGGTGAGGTAGATCTGCGCCGGCACGCCATTGGAGTCCGCCACAGAGGTGTAGGCCCGGCCATAGACGATCGGCACGAGCGAATTGCGGTCAAATTCGATCCCCGCCTGCTCCAGGCGAAAGTTCATGTCCAAGTACTCGACGCTGCCACGCGTGGACTTGAGCTCCCCCTCGACACGGAAGCTCTTGTCGCCCAGCCGTCCAGTGAAGTGCAACCCGCCATAGCGCTCGTCCAGGTCCAGGCTCACATACACGTTGTCCAGCGCCCCAGGCAGCTTCTTGACGTAGCGCGTGTTGATGCCAGGGATCACGCGCAGGTCCCAGTCCACCCCTTCCAGAACCTGGCTCAGCCGTCCGCCGACTTCTCCGCTCTCGTTGAACGGGTAGCCAAATTCCACACTGTGCAATAGGATGGTGCCATACACCACCGGACGCTCGACCGGTCCGGCTACGCAGAAATGGTCCTCAGTCCCATGGCCAAGAAGCTGAAAGCGCCCAAAGACTTTCGGTTCCATCAGCCCGGGAATGTTCAGCACCACGCCGTCGGGCGAGGTCTCGATGACGAGAATGCCCAGATTCACCCCCAGCTCCTCGAGTTCGAACGGCTGCAGGGTGCGGCGGTATGCCTCTCCCACCGCGGGCACGTTGTAGATCACAAAGGGCTCTCCCCCCATCGACCCGTGCAGTTCCACAAGCTCCACAAACTTGCTCTCTGGGCGCAAGCGCAACGTGCCCTTGAGCTGCTTGACCACCGGGAAAATGGAGGTACACCGGAACTCGCCGTCGGCCAGCGTGAGCTCGCCTTCCTCGAGACTGGGGCTGCCCCAGGTCCCTGCCAGGCGCAGGCGGAGCGCACACCGACTCTTTCCCTCTTTGACGAAGCTGGTGGACTGTGCCAGCAGGTGCAGCAGGTCCCCTTCCCCCCTGAGCTCTACGAGCATGGGATCATCGCCAGTGAGGGGCAAAGCCCCCTGCCCTTCCAGGATCACGCCGCCCTTGCGCACGAGGCGCAGGCTGCGCAGGCAGGTGTAGTGTCCGACCCGCGCCTGATCCGGGACCGAGTCCGGTCTGCCGCCCAGCCAGACGCGCAAGGAATCAAAACCCACGCCAAAGAGTTCGCCCTGCACCACCTGGAGCTCTCCGGCAACGTCGAGGCTGTCGCCTGCCCCCTGTGCCCTTAGTTCTAGCCGCGCCTGTCCCTGGACCAGCGCCGAGTCCCCAGTCAGGGCCCTGAGGATTCGATCGAGGTTGATCTCTTCACCGGAGAGCCGCACGCGGTTCAGGCGCCCTCTGGCGTCAAGGTACAGCTCGCCGTGCAGAACTGGCCGTTCGCCATCCTTGAGGCGCAACTCCTCCACCTGCACCGCCGAGCCCTCGCCACGCAACCGGACCGCACAGGCGAACGGCCCCTGGTCATGGAAGAAGGCATTGCCAAGGGCCAGTTCACCTTGTGTCTGCAGCGCCTTGGCCGTGCCCGTCACGCTCACTTCGCCACTGAGCTCGCCCCGCACCAGGGAGTCCGGAAGGAGCGTGAGGTGCTCGACCCGCGCCCGACGCAGCCGAAGATTGCCTTGCACCTTGCCGCGCTCCAGCGTTGCCGTTGCCGCCACCGAAGTGCCCAGGTTCAACTTGCTGAGCTCTATCCCTCGCTTGCGCACGTGCAGCTCCACTTCCCCGGCAACCTCGTCAGGCTGGTCGGGAAACAGCCGCAGAGCGGTTCTCCACCTGCGCTCTTGCTTGCGAGTCTGCAATTCCCCTGCGGCCACGAGGAGAGGGTGGAGCAGGTCGTTTGCGTCCCGCCAGCGTCCGCGGAAGTGCGTGGCCAGGCTATCCAGCCGCCCCTGCACTGCCAGGTCCCATTCCAGCCGACGGCGACCAAGGCGGGGGGCGAGCTTGGGCCACAAGGCCGAAGCCAGGACATGCAGGTTGCGCCCTTCGGCAGAAACCTGTCTCCCCTGCCGCCAGCCCTGCACATGCAGGCCATTGGAGCCGTCGGCCTCCAACTGCACCCTGCCCTGGTCATAGCTGAAGCTTCCGTGCACCACCACAGGGGAGGCAGCGGAATCCGCCAGACGCATGGCAAAGCCTCCCTGAACCCACGGAGCCGCAAATGTGCCGCCTATCTCTGCCCGCAAAGACTCAGGGCAAGAAGCCAGCTCAGCACCCAAGGACCGCCTGAGTTCCGGGGCAACGTCGCCTTGAGCCTCGAGCACGAAGCGAAGGCGCGGGTCGGCACGCAAGGTCAAGGAACCTTTGCCCTGCCAGATATTGCCCAAGGCCTGTGCGCGCACGGAGCGGATGTGCAGCAGCGAATCCCTGCGGGCGAACTGGGCATGCACCTGCTGCAGTTCCAACTTCTCCAACCTCATGCGCCAAGAGGCAATCCATCCCTCCACGTGCAAGGAGTCCACGCGTCCCCGGACTGTGGCCTGGCCAGTGAGCGAACCTTTCAGTCTGCTCTTGGCGCCACCGAAGACGAGAGGGGCCAATGTGGCCAAGTCGAGGTTCTCGCCCGCAATCGTCAGCATTATTCGCGGACGAGCCAATTCCGCCACGCTCCCCTGGAGGCTCAGTTCCGCCTCTTGCGGCAGGCGACACCGGGCCTCGATCTCTAGCTCCTTGCTCGTGCCGCCGAGGCACAGGGTGGTTTCTTCCGCTGCCAATGCGCGCTCGCCCACGGTGACCTCGGCGTTCTCCAGGCGCAGGTCACCTGCGAGCTGCAAGGCCGAAGCGTCCGTCGAGTCGGCCAGCACCACACAAGTCCCCTGCAGCGTGCCTTTTGTCAAAGAGATCCCCTGCACCAGCCGGGGCAGTCCGGCAACCTCATAGTCGGAGATGGTGAGCTCGGCATTGGCCAGGCGGGGCCCACGCTGATCAATCCGACCGCGCACTGCCAGGGCCCGGGATCGGGAGCCAATGGGCTTTCCGCTAAGGCGCAAGGACGCGTGGTGGTCACCCTCCGCCGCGATCACCCCTTCAACATCGCGCAGCAAAACCACCGGCTCCTGGCCACTGTCTGCGAAGGCAATCTGCCCGCCGGTGAGCGTGAGTCTGTTGAGCAGGGTAAAGGCTCTACCCCCACCAGGAGCGGGCTCAGAGGCTGGCACGGGTATCGGCCCGGGCGATGTTTGGGCAACGTCTTGGCCTTGGCGGAGCAAGATCAAGCGAGGGTTGACCAGAAGGGCTTCGCCGCGCAACTGGGCGGATTCCTTGCCTTTGAGGAGCAAACGGACGACGCTAAAGCCCAGGCGTACGTCGTCGACCTGCAGCACGTAGGCGCCTCGGTCCACGCGCACCTCGCGCAGATGGAGCGTGCCGAACCCCACCCCCACGCTGCCGAGCGAGAACCCCTCGCCCAGCGCCGGGCGGGCCGCCTCCATCACCAGATTGTAGATCCGCTGGCTGACGCCGCTGACCCGCCACCCATAGTAGACAACTCCCGCCACCAGGGTCAGCAACACGACCACCACCAGGACCCATCGACGTTCACGCATGGCGTCCTGCTACACAGTTCTTTGAACAAAAGCCAACCGTTAAACCAGACCCCTTTGGGCAAAGTTCCTACGTCGCGCGGTACCGCCGAGGCGCCTTGGGGCCGTCACCGCATCCGGTCCGCAAATGGGGCAAAAGAGCAAGGGAGCCAATCGCTGGTGGGTATATCTGGGGCTGGGGAGCAAAAAGGCGGCAGAGGCTCAGCCGTCGAGGAGCTGTTCGCTGACTCGGCCAAAGCGCCGTTCGCGGCGCTGATACGCCTCTATGGCGGCGAAGAACTCCTTCTTGCGAAAATCCGGCCAGAGCACGTCGGTGACGTAGATCTCCGTGTAGGCCAGCTGCCACAGGAGGAAGTTGCTGAGGCGCAGCTCTCCGCTGGTCCTGATAAGCAGGTCCGGGTCTGGGATGTCGCGCGTGGAGAGAAAGCGAGCGACCGTCTGTTCGTCGATCTCCTCGGGTCTCAGCTCCCCGCGCAAGGCGGCCCCAACTATGGCCCGCACGGCGTCCACAATCTCCACACGCCCGCCGTAGCTGAGGGCCAAATTCACGGTCAGCCCGGTGTTCTTGCTCAGACGCCGCACGGTGTTCAGCACGCCCCGTCGCGCCGCCTGCGGGAGGTCTTCAAGATGGCCGATGGTCATGAGGCGGACGTTGTTTCGGTCCAGCTCGTCCACCTCCTTGCGGATGGTCTGCAGCAGCAGGCGCATCAGCGCGGAGACCTCGCTCTGAGGCCGACGCCAGTTCTCCGTGGAGAACGTGTACAGGGTCAAGACCTGGATACCCAGCTCGCCGCACGCTTCGACCACTGCGCGGACCGAATTGATGCCCTCCTGGTGGCCAGCCACCCGTGGCAAGCCCCGCTGCTTGGCCCACCGCCCGTTGCCGTCCATGATGACGGCGACATGCCGCGGCAGGCCCCCGCGCTTCTTGATGCGCGCGCGGATTTCCTCTAATTCATCAGGCACCGCCTCACACCTCACGACTTCCACGTCACTGCTGTTAAGTTATGCCAAATGGGGGTCAAAATCAAGGGAAAACTAATGACTAGCCGCCACAGCGGTCGCCAGCACAAGAAAAAGGCCCCGCGCACACGGGGCCTCGACAATGCTCCTGGAGCGCTCGATTACTTGCGCAGCTCGGCCGCCCGATCGAATGCTTTCTCCCCATCCTTGACCCGCCCGCAATTGACATAGGCCACGCCCAGGTTGTACCAGGCATTGGCATTGTCGGGCTTGAGTTGCACGGCCTTCTCAAAGTAGGGGATCGCGCCGCAGTGGTACTTCTCGATCTCCTTCTTCAGCGCGTCAATCTCTTTCTCGGTGAAGCGCTTCCCCTTCTCCTCCTCCTCCACGGCCCGCTTCCGGATCTGGTCGCCGATGCTCAGATAGGCGTTGCCCACGTTGATCAGGGCATCTGCATCTTCGGGATTCTTCTCAATGACTTTCCCGAACTGCTCGATGGCCTGCTCATAGTTGCCGCGCAAATAGTACAGGCGGCCGAGGTTAAAGAGCAGGTCGGTATTGTCTGGCTGCTGCTCCAAGGCCTTTTGGTATTCTGCCAAGGCCTTATCGCCCTCGCCCATGTAGTCGTAGGCGAGCGCCTTGGTGGACAGGGCATCCACGTCGCCAGGGTCAAGGGCCAGGCGCTTGTCGGCTATCTGCAGCACCTTCGGGTACTCCTCCGCCTGCATATACAGCGAGGTCAACGAGCGCAGAGCGTCCTTGTCCGTGGGCGCCAGTTCCACGACCTTTTCATACATGGCGATGGCCAGGGGCAGGCTATCCAGCTGAACGTAGGTGTAACCCAGGTTCTTGTACGCCTCAAGATGGTTCGGGTCAATCACCAGGCAGGTCTGAAAGTCCTTCTTGGCGGCCTCAAGTTGGCCGGCGTTGACCTTATTCACGCCGTTGTTGAAATAGCTCACCCAATGGCGCTCGATTTCGTGCTTGATGCGCGGCTCAAAGCGGGGCGAAATGGCCAGAGAGGCGTCAAACTCCCGGCGCATCCCTTCAAAGTCACCTCGCTGCGCATAGGCCTGTCCCAGCAGAAAATGGGCCTCGGCGTCTTGCGGATAGAGCTTGACCGCCATCTCCAGCTGCTCGGTAGCCTTGGCCCAATCATCTTGCTGGATGTAGACCTTGGCCGAGGTCACCTCTTTGGACTGGCACCCCACAAGTACGAGGCTCGCTCCCACCCCTGCCAGTACCACCAGAGCGATGGACCGCTTCAACATCTCTACTCTCCTTCTATTCATCTGGTTAACGGGCTGTCAACCGCGAATGACGGCGAAATATACGGCAAAAGTCCCACTAAATCAAGCACTATTTCGTAGCTTCTCGGAAAACGGTGGGGTCAGCACCCCCTTCTCGGTGATGATGGCCGTCACCAGCTCGTGGGGCGTCACATCAAAAGCAGGGTTATAGACTTTGATGTCGCGGGGGGCGGTTTGGAGGCCAAATCCCGCCACCACCTCCGCGGCATCCCGCTCCTCGATGGGAATCTCGGCGCCGCTGGGCGTGTCCAGGTCAATAGTGGAGGAAGGTGCAGCCACGTAGAAGGGGATGCCGTGATGGCGGGCTGCCACAGCCAGGCTGTAAGTACCAACCTTGTTTGCCACATCACCATTGGCGGCAATGCGGTCGGCGCCCACAAGGACGCAGTCCACCAGTCCCCTTTGCATGACGAAGGCGGCCGTGGCGTCGCAGATGAGCGTCACCTCAAAGCCCGCCTGCAGCAATTCCCAGGCAGTCAGGCGGGCCCCTTGCAGCAGGGGACGAGTTTCGTCCACATAGACGCTCACTTTCTTGCGCATCTCCCGTGCGGCGTAGAGCACGCCCAAGGCGGTACCGTATCCGGCGGTGGCCAGGGCGCCGGCGTTGCAGTGGGTGAGCACCCGCACCTGCTGCGGCAACAGGGCGGCGCCATGCTGGCCAATGCGCTCGCACATCTTGCGATCCTCTTCCATGATCGCCTGGGCTTCCTTGACCAGCAACCTGGTGATCTCACTGACCAGACGACTCGGGTTGCGCCCCACCACGGCGCGCATCCTATGTAATGCCCAGCTCAGGTTAACTCCAGTAGGTCGCGTCTCCTTGAGACGGGTGATGGCGCGATCTATCTCCTCGAAAAACCGCGCACGCTCCGATGGGGGCACCTTCTGCGCGGCCAACACCACGCCAAAGGCCGCCGCCACGCCTATGGCCGGCGCGCCGCGAATGCGCAACTTCTCGATAGCTTCCGCCACCCCCTCGTAACTGTCCAGATTGAGGTAAACCAACTCCCCGGGCAGCCTGGTCTGATCAATAATGCGCAGCCTTCCATCCACCCATTCCAATGCCCTTATCTTCATCACGTCTCCTTGCCTCATACCCCATTCACATGGTCATCGTTGCCCGAGCCCTGAGCTCTGTGGTTGCCGCTGCGCGTCACTGTGCAGCGCCTGGGGGCTCATTCCGGTGTAGGTCTCTGTGCGTCCACGTCTCCCGCGTCTGGACTCCCCCAGGCGGTCCCTTTGACTCCCTCAGGCAAGGGGCGCTGCAGCAGCTGGTGCCTCTCTCTGCTTCAGGAGCTTCTCCACCAGGTCCACGATGCGTGCCGTGGCACCCAACCGCTCTTCCACCATGGCCCTGGCTTCTCTGCCGGCGTGCGCGCGCGCCTCATTGCTGCGCAAGAGCTGCCCCAGGCACTCTACCACGTGGTCCGCGCTGTTCACGCAGAACCCGCTTCCCCTTCTGAGTAATTCCCGCGCCTCGACGCTGTTCTGGTACCGCGGCCCGAACAGCACGGGAACCCCGTAGACTGCTGGCTCCAACACGCTGTGCACGCCGGTAGTGAACCCTCCACCCACGTACGCCACGTCGGCCACCGAGTAGATATTGGCCAGGATCCCGACCTCGTCGACGATCAACACGGGACTTGCAGCGGATGGGTGGCTCCGCCATGCGCTCAGCCGCAAGCAAGGCAGCCCAAGCTCTGTCAGTTGCGCTTCCAGGCCGGCAAGATTTTCGGGCCTGGGCTCGTGAGGCACCAGGATAACCTGCAGCGCCGTGAACTCCCGGCGCAGCTGCTGCAATCCGGGCAGGAGATGGCGCTCATCAGCAGGCCAGGTGCTGCCTGCAACCAGCACTGGGCCGCCGGCCAGGCGAAAGTGCTCCTGCAGCTCACGCACTCGTTCGCCCTCCAGAGCGCGGCGTTGCACCTGATCGTACCGAGTGTCACCGGCCACGACGAGACACGGCTTCTCTCCGGCCACCTGGCGCAGCCGTTCTGCCTCCTCTGCCGTAGTGGTCAGGATGTAGTCGAACCCGCCATAAAGCAAGTGGCCCACCAGGCGGCCGTGCCAGCTTCTGGGCACGATCTTGCGAGAGAGGCTCGTATCCACCAGCAACGACGGCACACGCTGGCGACGGAGCTGAACCAAGTGGTTCGGCCAGATATCGTGTCGCACCACCAGGGCCACATCCGGCCGCACCAGGCGCACAAAACGCCTTGCTGCCCATGGGGTGTCCAGGGGCAGATAGGTGACCACATCTGCCTCATTCTGCTGGTCGATGTGCTCATAGACGGACGGGGAAGTGAGGCTGAGTACCACTTTCAGGGGGCGCAGCCTCTGCCTGGCCACGGCTATGATGGGACGGGCCTGCTCAAACTCCCCCATGGAGCAGGCATGGATCCAGAGGCAGGGCACCTGCGGAGGCAGCGCCGTCAGTTTCCGCGAAAGCTCCACAAAAAGATTGCGGCGCCCCAGGACCGCACGCCGCACCTTCTCGTGTACCAGTCTGCCAACGCCACCCGCTGCAACAAGCAGGGGCACGGCGAAAAAGTTGTACGCCCAAAGCAGCAGTTTTGGCATTTATCTCCTCTGGCCCCTTTCAACGGCAACCTGCTCCCTATCGCCGGAAGGGGGTCAAGCGCAGGTAGTCCCGCCCCAGCACCACCGTCACATCGCACCCCGCCGACGGGTCGAGTTGGACAATGACGTCGTCGCCGCCAAGGCCCAGCACCGCAGCAACCTGGCGCCCCTTCTCCTTCTTTGCCGAAACCCGGTCCAAGACCACAGTGCGCTGCACGTCAAAGTTTTGCCAGTTCTCATGCCTTGAGGCAAACTTGTTGTCCTGGAGATAGGTGCTCACCTGCTGGGCGATACCTGGTACCCCACAGCCGTTCATCACCGCTACCTTCACAGGCTCCTTTTTCAGCTCGATCTCGGCAGGTGTTTTCGAGCCCGAGCCCTCAAGGGCCCTTTTGACAAGAAAGATGGTCAGGGTTATGTTGATAGCTGCCACCAGAAACATCACCATAGTGCGGGCAGTGCTCTTTGGCCGCCTTCCCTCGGAGCCGCGGGGCCGCCGCGGTGCTACACGTCTCTTGCTGTAGATTCTTGGCCTCTGCACCTTACTTCCTCCCCGAGTCTTGTTGCGTGACCTCCACACCTCCGTAAATGCGGCAGACGCTCACAAGCTGCACTCCTGTCAATGACGGCAGTCCCTCGCTAAGGACGGGGCACTCCGCTCCGCAGGGTGTCCTCTTCGTCCAAGGGTCGCCAATAAGGCGGCAGCGCCTGGAACCCCACCTCCAGGGAGAACTTGCTGGAGGGACGGTACTGCAGCTGGGCGGCAGACAAGAACGGACCGCTGCGCACAAGCGAATTCAGCCCCATACTCTGCAGGGGCGCATGCGCCATGCCCCACTGCAGGCGAAGCTGTAACGGGGCCGACAGTTCGTAGTTGATCGTGTTCAGGTACACACCCTGGGCGAAGCTCTGGCCTGCCAGGGAGAAGTAGCTCAGGCTGTAGGAGTGGCTCAGCCGCAAGCGGGAAGGGTCAAGCCCCAAAATCCCGCCGACGCGCGCAGAAACCGGCGTCCGCAACTCCCGGGCAAGATCCAAAGGCTTGCTCTGCTCCCTTAGCTGCGCGTGGGTGACCCCCACCAGCACATACGCGATGCACAACAACGTCAGCAACCGTCGCATCTGAGCACCTCCTGTGGCATGACCAACTGCACCACAACCGGTACAAGCCACAAATACCTTAGCCTCTGCACGTCAGTGCACCTGAAGGAAGGCTTCAGGTTCGAATTCTATTGCGATCCCTTCGTCGCCCTTCTCATAGGTGATGACCACGCCCGCGAGCTTCTCGCGCTGGATCACCTGGTCCCGCCACGAGCGCGGCTTGATGGACACCTCCGTCTCGCCCACCACTCCGTGTACACCGCGAGCCTCTTCACTCGGCGTAGCCAACCTGTAGGGCAGCCCCACCGCCTCCGCCACTTTCTTCAAAATCCCCTCTTGGTACCGAAGCCCCACAAAAGTCTTGGCGAGAAGCAGATCCTTCACCCAGCTCCTTATCATCTCGTCGTTGATATCTTCCAAGGCATCCTTGAACTGCTTGAGCTTCTCACGCACGAGCCGGCATGCTTCCTCAACCGCATGCGGGAACTTTGCCCGGCACCAGGCTGCCCATTCTGCAAATGTATGCCCCTCAAACTCGCGGAGCAATTCCGACATCTGACCGACCACACGGGGCCAAGCAACTAGCAGTGCAGCCCTCTCGAAGTCCGGAATCTCCCTCAGCAGCTTGCTGGCTCCTGCATCCGTTCGCTTACGCCCTGTGCCTGCAAGCGCATCAGATGAGCCCGAAGGCGAAACTCCCTGCTCGTGTCCACCGAGACCAGACCCGCCCGCACCAGCTGCCCATTGAGGAAGGTCTTGTTCATCAGGTACACGTAGGCAAGCAGGTCGCCGCGCTCATCATGCTTCTCCCTGTCGAAGCGCAGGAAGATCTTCGTCCCTCTCGTCTTCTCCCTCAAAAACCGCATTGCTTCCAGGCGACAAGAGGGGTTTTCGACAACCCCCAAGAGGCGCACGCACAAGCCACTGTCCAGCCTCAGTCTTTCCGGAGAGACGACTTCCTTGACACCGTACAGCTCTGTGCGCCCAGCCCCGTCACCCTGCCCAATGCGTGAACCAAACTTTAGCTTGTGGGCATCCACCTTCTTATCCAGCTTGTGAGGGTCGGCGAACCGGTACGGTAGCCTCTCCATGAGCACGGAGGTGTCTTTTGCCGGCCCCTCTTGCCGCAAGAACTCATAAGTGGCATCCCCGAATAGGTCTTCGGAATCCGCACCGAGCTTTTCCCGGATGAGCGGTATAAACTCGGCGTTGATTTCGTATCCGACGGAGTTTCTCCCCAGTTCCTTGGCCGCAAGAGAAGTGGTACCGCTCCCCAGAAAGGGATCGAGCACCGTATCCCCCACGAACGAAAACATGCGGATCAGCCTCCGAGGCAGCTCGACCGGGAACATAGCCAGGTGTCGGTCTTGCTTTTCCCCCCCAAACCGCCAGTGGCCAGAGAAGTACGTATTCCACTCGTCAACCGTCAATCTCGAGAGTTCCCGAACCTCTCTGCTTACCTTCGGGGCCGCCCCCAGCTTCTTGAAGATAAGAATGAACTCATAGTCTATCTTCAGGATGCCGTTCCGCGGGTAAGGGAAGGATCCCATGACTGTGGCGCTGCCGGTGGTGTTGGTCGTGGTCACCTTCTGCCAGATGATCGCCCCCATGTAGTCCATGCCTAACGTCTCGCAAAACCTGATGATCTCGGTGCGAATAGGGATGACCTTATAGCGTCGATAGTAGACCGAACGTGCAAATTGGTCCCCAATATTCACGCAGAGGCGGCACCCCTTATGCAGCACACGATAACACTCCTGCCAGACCAGGTTGAGGTTGTTGATATAGTCCTCATAAGAGTCGTCAAATCCGATCTGGCGCTCGTCACCGTAGTCTTTGAGCTGCGAGTAGGGCGGGGAGGTAATGACCAGATGGACCGACTCGTCCTTCAGTTCCTTCATGTCCCGCGCGTCGCCAAGGATCACGCGGTGATGAGTACGCCTCATCGAGCCCTTCACCGTCTCATGCCCTTCGTGCGCAGCTTGCACAAGAGAAATTAAGCAAAACGCCTCGTGAAAGTCAAACGCTTTTTTCGCGTTGCTGGCGGGCAAGGAGTACCTGCTCCACCTCACGCAGCTGCTCAATACTGTTGACGCCCATACTTTCGGCAAAGTCGGGTGTGAGCACGGCTGCCACCCGCTGTCCACGCTGGCGCATGATCTTCACCACGTCGGGGAGATAGTATTCTCCCTGTGCGTTGTCGTTGCTCACCAAGGGTATGGTGGCGAAGAGTCTGTGGGCGTCGAACACATAGGTGCCGATGTTCACCTCTTTGATGGCCTGCTCTTCCGGCGTGGCATCCTTCTCTTCCACGATCCGATCCACAAAGCCCTGGGCGTCGCGGATGATGCGCCCATAGCCAAACGGGTTTTCGGTGCGGCCCACCAGGAGCGTGGCCACGGCACCAGTCTGCCGATGGACGCCGATGAGCTCCTGGATGCGAGCCGGGCTCAGGAGGGGCACGTCTCCACATAAAACCAGCACGTCCCCGTCAAAGTCCTTCAGCAGCGGCTGCGCTTGCGCCACTGCATGGGCGGTGCCGAGCTGCTCTTCCTGAATCGCAAAAAGCACCCCAGTATCGCGCAATGCCTCCATCACCCGTTCGCGTTGGTGCCCAACCACGACGATGATCGGCGCCGCCCCGACTGCCCGTGCCTGGTCGATGACGTACATAACCATCGGCCTGCCCAACACTTGGTGCAACACCTTGGCCAGGTCGGATTTCATTCGCTTGCCCTTGCCCGCCGCAAGAATCACTGCAGCCAGCCGACCGTTCTCCCTGTCCATCAATCCACCTGGAGCAAGAGGTTATCGATGAGTCTGGTGGTCCCGATCCACACGGCCAGCGCCACCAGCACCTGGCCGCGCAGCCTGTCCAGCTCTTCCAGCGTCTGTGCGTCCACCAGCGCCACATAGTCGATGTGCGCATCCGGCGCTGTCTGGATTACCTGCGTCATCTCCTCTCGCAGGCGCGCCGCGTCGCGCTCGCCCCGGGACACCAGTTCCGCCGCCCGTTGCAGCGCCCTATGCAGCACCACCGCCCGCGACCTCTCGGCCGGCGAGAGATAGGCGTTGCGGGAGCTCATGGCCAGGCCGTCTGCTTCGCGCACGATCGGCCCCACCATGATCTCCAGGTCGAAGTTCAGATCCTGGGCCATGCGCTTTACCACCAATGCCTGCTGCGCATCCTTCTGCCCAAAGACGGCAAAGTGAGGCTTGACAATGTTGAAGAGCTTGGCCACTACCGTGGTGACACCGCGAAAGTGGGTGGGCCGGGAACGCCCACACAAGACGCGTGTGAGCTTGTCAACTTCCACGTAGGTCAGGTAGCCCTCTGGATACATCTCCGCTGCCGAGGGGTGAAAGACCACGTCGCAGCCGGCCTCCTGGGCAAGTTGCATGTCGCGCGGGAGGTCGCGCGGGTAGCGCTCAAAGTCCTCATGTGGGGCAAACTGCGTGGGGTTGACGAAGATGCTGGTCACGACCACATCGGCGCGCTGGCGGGCAAGGCGGATCAGACTCAGATGACCCTCATGCAGGTAACCCATGGTGGGCACCAGGCCGATGAGTTTACCCTCCTGGCGCCAGCGGTCGGCCTGAAGCTGCATCTCCCGCACTTTCTCCACAAGCTGTATGGGCATCCCTCTTACTCTTCTCCTCCCTGATAACTCTCCTCCGGGCTGGGGAAATTCCCTGCCTTGACGTCGGCCACATAGCCGCTGCAGGCCTGGCGGATCGTCCGCGCCAGCTCTGCGTACCTGCGCGCGAACTTGGGCCGGAACTTTTCGAAGAGGCCGAGCATGTCGTGGGTCACCAGGATCTGCCCGTCGCAGTAAGGCCCGGCCCCTATGCCAATCGTGGGCACCGACACCGTCTCGGTGATGCGCCTGGCCACCTCCATGGGAATCTTCTCCAACACGAGGGCAAAGACCCCGGCCTGCTCCAGGAGGCGCGCACCACGCAGCAGGCGTTCTGCTTCCTCCGCGGTCGCCCCCTGCAGCTGGTAGCCGCCAAACTTGCGGACGGACTGCGGTGTGAGGCCGAGGTGACCCAACACGGGCATGCCCGCGGCCGTCACGCGCCGCACCGCCTCTACTACTTCCTCTCCCCCTTCGAGCTTTACTGCCTCTGCCCCCGCCTCCTGGAAGAATCGACCGGCGTTGCGCACTGCCTCCTCGGTGTTCACCTGGTAGGAGAGAAATGGCATGTCGGCCACCAACAGTGCCCGCCTGACGCCCCGTCTGGCTGCCGCCGTGTGGTAGAGCATGGCCTCCATGGTCATGGGCAGCGTGGTCTCGTAGCCGGCAACCACCATCGCCGCGGAGTCGCCCACGAGGATGATATCCAGGCCTGCCTCATCCAGGAGAGAGGCCATCGTGGCGTCGTAGGCGGTCAGGGCCGCGATCTTCTCGCCCCGGCGCTTCATCTCCCGCACAATGGGCACAGTCACCTTCTTGCGCTCAGCCATCCTCGTTCACTTTCGCTTGGCACAGATCACCCCGCCGCCAACGACCAGGTCGCCATCGTACAGTACCACCGACTGCCCAGGAGTGACCGCCCGCTGGGGCCGCAGAAAATCCAGCAACAGACGGACCTGGTCGGCGTAAGCCACGATAGCAGCAAAACCAGGGTCCTTGTAGCGAATCTTGGCCATCACTGTCGTTCCCGCTGCCGGGGGCTCTTGCGACACCCAGTTGACCGGCGTCGCCTCCAGACCCGTGCACAAGAGCTCCTCGGCGCCGCCCACCCGCACCCGGTTTGCCTCCGGCTCGATGTCGACCACGTACACGGGACGGCCCAGGGCCACGCCAACGCCTTTCCGCTGGCCAATGGTGTAGAAGGGGTAACCTCGGTGTTCGCCCACCACGCTCCCTGCAGCATCCACGACCTCCCCAGGCGCCAGGTGCCGTCCCAGGCGCCGTGCCCGCTCGTTGATGAACGAAGCGTAACCGCCCTCAGGCACGAAGCAGACCTCCTGGCTCTCGGGACGCTCTGCTGTGGGGAGCCCCAAAGAGAGGGCCAACTCTCGCACCTGCTCCTTGCGCATGCGCCCCAGCGGGAAGATGGTACGCGCCAGCTGCTCCTGCGTCAACGCCCAGAGCGCATAGGATTGGTCCTTGCGTCCATCAAGCCCTCGGCGCAACAGGAAGTGCCCACGTGCGGCGTCGAATGTGACGCGGGCGTAGTGGCCTGTGGCAAGGTAGGTGGCGCCCAGGGTCATCGCCACCTTGAGCAGTTCCCCCCACTTGATGCGGGCATTGCACCGCACACAGGGGTTCGGCGTTCGCCCCTCCAGATATTCGCGGACAAAGTTGGCCACCACTTCGCGCTCGAACTCCTGGCGCAGGTCGATGATGTAGTGACGAATGCCCAGTTTCTCGCACACTGCCTGCGCATCCCGCACGGTCTCCAGCGAGCAGCAGCTGTGGGCGTGCGTGTCACCACCTTCCCAAAGGCGCATGGTCAGCCCTTTGACTGCGTACCCTTGCTGCAGCAACAACGCGGCGGCCACTGAACTATCCACCCCGCCACTCATGGCCACTGCCACCACGACACCCTTTTTGGAAGGCCTACCCTTTGTCATCTCTTAGGAACCGCTTCGGCAAGAGCTTTTAGCCATAACAAAAAATCCGCTCCCCGGGCGGGACACGGATCGCGCAGGTGGCCAATGCTGCGGGCAATTGATCGACGTCGGCGCGCTCAGAACACCCCGGAAAAGGTGAACCGGTTCTGGCTACCCACCTCCCCCATCAAGGAAGACGAGTAGTCAAACCGATACGCGCGCCAGGCCACGCCGAAACCCAGCGAGATGCCCGCCAGATAGTCCTTGCTACTCCCCACATCCATATCGGCGCCGACTGAGTCATATCCCCAGCGGAGAAAAAGACCCTCGCTAACCGTAAACTCCCCGCCTATCGACCACTGCCACCTGTCATCTGCGTACTTGTATGCGGTGACACCCAGAAGGAGCGGCAGATGCTCCAATTTCTTCATCAATCCCACCCGGTAGGCAAGGGGCAGCCTGTCCTTTTCCTCGACAAAGGCCGAAAGGACCGTCCCCACGTTGAACACCCCGGCTGCCACGTCCAGGTCCCGCACTGGCGTGTGGTAGAGGATGCCGGCGTCGCCCACGAGTGCACTGGACTGATAGTTGTCGATGGTGGCGTACACAAACTTGCCGCTGACCCCGGCCAAGAGGGCAGAGCTCAGTTTGCGGGCCACCGCTGCCGTCACGCACAGCCCCCCGGCACCGAACTCGCCTTGCTCCTGTCCGCTCTCATCACGCCGCTTGAAGGTGCCAAAGTTGATATAGTTAACACCCACACCCCCTACGGTATTCGGCGCTAGGGGCTGCGCATAACCGACGAAGCCGGAGTGAAAATCCAACACGTGTTTCAGGTAGGTGAGGCTGCCGGTGCGGACAGCGATTTCCGCTAAGCCTGCCGGGTTGTAGAACAGAGCGTGCACGTCTCCCGGCACCGCGATAAAGGTGCCCCCCATGCCGCTGGCACGAGCCCCCACCTGGGTGCGCAGGAACTGATAGCCGGCAGTGCCAGGCGAGGACGCCTGTGCTGCTAGGGCCAGGCAGATCAGCACGGTAGCGGTGACGAGGCGAGTGGCAGACACGCTCCTCCCTCCTGACGATGAGACCAACCTCCTGTGCGATAGCCCCCGTGACCCGCACCGCAATTTCCCTGGAGCCACCTGTCGGAGTCGAACCGACGACCTGCTCATTACGAGTGAGCCGCTCTACCAGCTGAGCTAAGGTGGCATCTGCCGCGCGCGACAATCGCAAGAACGCGCTGGTAATGTAGCAATTTGTCAGTTGTGAATCAAGGGAAATATGTGCGCCTTTGCAGACCAGCTCGGGCCCTCTGGAGCGCCTTCATGACTGGCTCGCGCGCGCCGGCACCCTCTCGTCCATCCGCTGGGGAAGGCACCTGAGAACACCAGCCGGACCGGGCCGAGGATTCAACAAAGCTCTTGTTTTTCCGCGAAAGTTTTATAGTTTTTGCAGACGTGGAGGAGAAATAGCCATGCGATTGCGTGTTCCCGTTCTTCTGTTTGCTTGGCTCGTTGGCAGGGCCGAAGCGCAGCAGATCAGCTATGTGACCACAATTCACCCTTTTCGAGCGATACTGGAGCAGGTCGTCGGCTCGAGGGGGCGGGTGCACGCCCTGTTGCCGCCAGGGGCTTCTCCCCATACGCACCACCTTCGCCCTTCGGAAGTGCGCGCCGCTCAGCAGGCGACGGCCATTTTCTTGGGAGGGCGCGGCCTAGACGACTGGGCCGCCAAACTGCCCGGCGCCCACCGCGTGGTCCTGCTGGACCTGCTGCCCCGCGACTCGCTCCTCCACCTGGAAAGCGAGCACGAGCCGGTGCACGCAGTCGACCGCCACGAGCACGGTGGTGTCGATCCGCACTTCTGGACGGACCCGCTGGTCGTGCGCGCACTCCTCCCTGCCCTGGTGGATTCCCTCTGCACATTTGATCCGGCAGGCTGCCCGGTCTACCGTGCCGCCGGAGCTCAGTTCGCCTCACGCCTGGATACTTTGACCACGGCAATTAGCGGGCTTTTGCAAAAGACCCGAGGCACTCGCGTTCTGTTGGCGCACCCCTTTTTCAACTACTTCCTGCGGCGCTTCGGTATCGAGGTGGTGGGCACGGTAGAGGTGGCGGCTGGCAGCGAGCCCAGTGCCCGTGACCTGCAGCGTTTGAGCACTAAGGCGCGCGCCTCCGGGGCAAGGGCCATCTTTACCCACCCGCAATTACCCGACCGCCCGGCGCGCATCGTGGGAGAAATTACCGGCATACCCGTACACCAACTGGACCCCATCGGCGGAACCGAAGGGAGACTCTCTTACGAACAACTGCTCTGGTACAATGCGCAGATCCTGGCCAAGGTGTTGCCATGAGTGGGACGGCTATTGCAGTGAATGGTCTCAGCGTACGCTTTGGGGAGCATGTGGCACTTGCCAACGCGGCTTTCACCATCCCTGAGGGCGCCTTTGTCGCCATCGTCGGGCCCAATGGTGGGGGTAAATCCACTCTCTTGAAGGTTCTTCTGGGTCTGTTGCCTGTGGCCACAGGCACGGTAGGCATTTGGGGCCGCCCACCGGAGGAGGTGCCGCCGGAGTGGATCGGCTATGTGCCACAAGTGAAGACGATGGATCGCTCCTTTCCGGCGCTGTCGGTGGAGCTGGTAATGACCGGCGTGACGCGACGATGGCCGTGGCGCGGCGGCCGCCGCGCGCGCCAGGAAGCGATGGTGGCGCTGGAGCGTGTGGGGGCCGCCCACCTGGCGCAGCGGCCGGTGGCCAAGCTGTCCGGCGGCGAATTGCAGCGCGTCTGTCTGGCGCGCAGCATGGTGCGCCGGCCCCGTTTGGTGATGCTCGACGAGCCGGCCACCGGCATCGACGCCATTGGCGAGGCGGACATGTACCACATGCTGGAGGCCTACCAACAAGAAACCGGCGCCACCTTGCTCATGGTCACCCATGACTGGCACGCGGCGACCCACCACGCCGACTTGGTGCTGCTCCTTAACAGGACACAGGTGAGCTTTGGCCCGCCGCAGCAGGCCTTACGCGAAGACAACCTGCGCGCCGCCTTCGGCCACGTTGGCCATGCCCATGAACTCAACTTTCTCATGGACTCCCATGGCTGAGATTCTCTCGTTCCCCTTCATGCAGCGCGCCCTGGTGGGGGGCCTGTTGGTGGGCTTTCTGGCCAGCTACTACGGCGTCTTCGTGGTGCAGCGCGGACTCGGCTTTCTTGGCAGCGGTCTTGCCCACGCTGCGTTTGGCGGTGTCGCCCTGGGCCTGCTCCTTAACACCGAACCATTGTGGGTGGCCGTGCCCTTCACGCTTCTGGTGGCCCTGGGCATCGCCTGGGTGCACAACCGCACCAAGCTGAGCGGAGACACAGCGGTGGGCATCTTCTTCTCAGTGGCCATGGCGTTGGGTGTCATCTTTCTCACCCTCCGCCGCCAGTACACGGCCGACGCCTTCACCTACCTCTTTGGCTCCATCCTTGCCGTGAGCACGGCCGACCTCATCCTGGCCCTGGGTGTGTTGGTGCTCACGCTGCTGACCTTACCGCTGTGGCGTCGTTGGTCTTATGCCGCCTTTGACCGGGAGCTGGCCCAGGCCGACCGCCTGCCGGTGGACCGCGATGACTACTGCCTGATCCTGCTCATAGCGGTCACTGCAGTGGTGTCTATCAAGGTCGTGGGCATCGTGCTGATTGCGGCGTTTCTGGTGGTGCCAGCCGCGGCCGCGCGCCTGCTGGCCCGCACCTTCCGGCAGATGACCCTTATCTCCGTGGCAATCGGCATGACCAGCGCGGCCTTCGGCCTCGTGGCCTCCTACTACCTGGACGTGCCCAGTGGGCCGGCCATTATCCTCGTGCAGGCCGCGGTGTTCTTTGTGGCAATGCTGGTCACCTCCTCCGCGGCCGGAGGCTGAGCCAAGGTCCCACCCCATTCCTGAGCGCAAAAAGTGCTGTGTTGTTTCGTCATTTTTTCTTATCTTTCATGTCCTTTTTGCACATAGACATTCACTTTACGGAGGTGCCAACGCCGCAATGTTTGCGGAGGATTTCCTGTCTAAGGAGCGCAAGGAGTGGGAGGAAAAGATCCTCAACAAGGCGCTGCAGGCTCGCCCTGAACGGAAAGAGCTTTTTTCTACCTGCTCCGGCTTGCCGGTGGAACGCCTCTACCTGCCTCACCCTTTGACGCCCGAAGAGTACCAGAACAAGCTGGGGTTTCCAGGCCAATATCCCTTCACCCGGGGGGTGCAACCCACCATGTACCGGGGCAGGCTCTGGACTATGCGGCAATATGCCGGCTTTGGCACCGCAGAAGAGTCCAATGCCCGCTACAAGTACCTGCTGAGCCAGGGACAAACGGGGCTGTCCGTTGCCTTTGACTTGCCCACGCAGGTGGGCTTGGACTCGGACGATCCGCGCGCGCGGGGGGAAGTAGGCAAGGTGGGGGTGGCCATCGACACACTGGCCGACATGGAGATCCTGTTCGACGGCATTCCCCTGGACAAGGTCTCTACCTCCATGACCATCAACGCGCCGGCCTGCGTGCTGCTGGCCTTCTACATCGTCGTGGCCGAGAAACAGGGCGTGCCGCCCTCCCAGCTTGAGGGGACCATTCAGAACGACATCCTCAAGGAGTATGTGGCGCGCGGCACCTACATCTTTCCGCCAAAACCCTCGCTCCGGCTGATCACCAACATCTTTGAGTACTGCGCGCGCGAGGTGCCCAAGTGGAACACCATCAGCATCTCCGGCTACCACATTCGTGAAGCAGGCGCTACGGCGGTGCAGGAGGTATCCTTTACACTGGCCAACGGCATCGCCTATGTGCAGGCTGCCCTGGACGCCGGTCTGGACGTGGACCGCTTTGCCGGCCGCCTCTCGTTCTTCTTCAACGCCTACAACGACCTGTTCGAAGAAGTCGCCAAGTTCCGCGCCGCCCGCCGCATCTGGGCCAAAATCATGAAGGAGCGCTTTGGTGCGAAGGACCCGCGCTCTATGATGCTGCGGTTCCACACCCAGACCGGCGGTAGCACGTTGACTGCCCAGCAGCCGGACAACAACGTGGTGCGCGTAACCATTCAAACGCTGGCAGCGGTGCTGGCCGGCACGCAAAGCCTGCACACCAACTCCCGTGACGAAGCCCTGAGCCTCCCCACCGAGGAGTCGGTGCGCATCGCCCTCCGCACCCAGCAGATCGTCGCCCACGAGTCCGGCGTCACCAACACGGTAGACCCCCTGGCCGGCTCCTACTACGTGGAAGCCCTCACCGACGCCATCGAAACAGAAGTGTGGAAGTACCTCGACACCATTGACAAAATGGGCGGCATGGTGGCTGCCATCGAGCAGGGTTACATCCAGCGCGAAATCCAGGATGCCGCCTACCGCTATCAGCGTGAGGTGGAGAGCGGCGAACGAATCGTGGTGGGCGTCAACTCCTTCCTGGTGGAGGAGCCACCGCCGAAGGGGATCCTGCGCGTGGACCCCAACCTGCGGGAGGTACAGATCAAGAAGTTAGCAGAGGTGAAGGCACAGCGGGACCAGGAAGCGGTGGCGCGGGCCCTTGCGGACTTGCGCCAGGCTGCGCGCCGACCCGAGGTGAACATCATGCCGTTCGTGCTGGCCGCGGCCAGGGCATATGCCACCCTGGGGGAGATCTGCCAGGTCTTCCGGGAGGAGTTCGGCGAATATCAAGAAACCGTCGTTCTGTAGTGGAAGGACGTTCGCATGGGCAAAAAGAGGATCCGCATTCTCATTGCCAAACCAGGGCTGGACGGTCACGACCGGGGCGCTAAATATGTGGCCCGCGCCCTGAAGGATGCCGGCTATGAGGTGATTTACACCGGCATCCGCCAATCACCGGAGGCGATTGCCAGCGCCGCCATTCAGGAGGATGTGGACTTTGTTGGGTTGAGCCTGCTGTCAGGGGCGCACAATGAACTCTTCCCGGAGGTGGTGCGGCTGTTGCGGGAGCGCGGGGCGGCCGGGGTCATCGTCTTCGGCGGGGGCATCATTCCGGAGGAAGACATCCCCTTCCTGCACGAGCAGGGGGTAGAGGCAATCTTTACCCCTGGCACGCCCATAGCCAAGGTCATCGAGTTTATCGAGCGCAACAGGGCGCAGGTGGAGAGCAGATGACGCTGGCTGACCGGGTGCGGGCAGGCGAAACAGTAGCCATTGCCCGTGCCATGAGTCTGATCGAGAACGACCAGCCCGAAAAAGAGGCCCTCATCGACGCGCTCACCGCGTATTGTGGTGCGGCGCTGGTTATAGGAGTGACGGGCCCGCCTGGCTCTGGCAAGAGCAGCCTGGTGGACCACCTGATCCGCCACGAACGGAGCCAGGGGCGGCGGGTGGGTGTGATCGCTGTCGACCCCAGCTCCCCCTTCTCGGGCGGCGCCATCCTTGGGGACCGCTTGCGCATGCAGAGCCATGCCACCGATGACGGGGTTTTTATCCGCTCCATGGCCTCGCGCGGCCACCTGGGCGGCGTGGCCGGTGCCACTGCCGACGCCATCAAGGTGCTGGACGCAGCGGGGTTTGAGGTCGTCTTCGTGGAGACCATGGGCGTGGGCCAGAGCGAGATCGAGGTGATGGAGCTTGCCGACATCGTGCTGCTCATCCTTGTGCCGGGGCTGGGCGATGAGATCCAGGCACTCAAGGCCGGGATCATGGAGATCGGCGACATCTTTGTGGTCAACAAGAGCGACAAGCCGGAGGCGGCCAAGGTGCGCGCCCAGGCGGAGTACGTCCTGGGCTTGGCCCAGGAGCAGAGTAGGCCCCAGCACCCGGTGGTGATGACCTCCTCGCTGCATGGCCAGGGGATCGAGGAGCTTGCCCAGGCGATAAGCGACTACCGCGCGGCCATGGAGGTAGAAGGCCTGTTGGCCCGGAGGCGCCACCAGCGCGTGGCGCGAGAGCTGCAGCGCATCATCAACGCCATGGTGCAGCAGAGGGCCAATTCGCTTCTGGAACTGGAAAGGCACCTGGACAGTTGGGCCAAATCCGTCATGGAAAGGCGTTGTGGCCCATACGCTCTGGTCCGGGAACAACTTCGAAACGTCTTGCAGGAGCATAGGTGACAATGATTACCCATATAGCCCACATTGGCATCGCTGTCCGCTCGTTGGCAGAGCACCTTCCGTTCTACCGCGACGTCCTGCGGCTGCCTCTTCAGGGCATCGAGGAAGTCCCGGAGCAGAAGGTACGCGTGGCCATGTTTAGGGCAGGAGAGGCCACCATTGAGCTTTTGGAGCCGCTGACACCGGACAGCCCCATTGCCTCCTTCTTGGACAAGCGCGGCGAAGGGTTGCACCATATCGCCTACGCCACCGACGATATCGTCGCCGACATCGCCCATCTGCAAGCTCAAGGGGTGAGGATGATCGATGAGAAGCCCCGTTCCGGGGCACACGGCACGGCCATCGCCTTCCTCCACCCAGCGTCCTCAGGCAAGGTGCTGACGGAACTCTGCCAGCATCGGGGAGAGAACCATGAGCATTGAACGTAAGATTCTGGAACTGAAGCAGAAGCAGGAGATTGCCCGCCTTGGCCGCGGCATTGAATCCATCGAAAAGCAACATGCCAAGGGCAAGCTCACCGCCCGCGAGCGCATCAACCTTCTGTTGGACAAGAACAGTTTTGAAGAGCTGGACATGTTCCGCACCTCCACCACCAGCCAGGTGGGGCTCGGTGACCGCCAGGTCTTCGGCGATGGGATCATCACCGGCTATGGCAGCATCTTCGGTCGTCTGGTGTTCGTCTACTCCTTCGACTTTACCGTCTACGGTGGCTCGCTGTCGCAGGTGGTGGCAGAGGAGGTGGTCAAGGTCATGGACATGGCTGCCAAGGTCGGAGCGCCGGTCATCGGCATCAATGATTCTGGGGGGGCGCGCATCCAGGAAGGGGTTGATGCCCTGGCTGGTTACACGGACATCTTCCTGCGCAACGTGCTCTATTCAGGGGTGATTCCGCAGATCAGCGCCGTGGTCGGGCCGGCCGCAGGAGGTGCTGTCTATTCTCCCGCCTTGACCGACTTTATCTTCATGGTGCGCCGCACCTCATTCATGTTCCTGACCGGGCCTAAAGTGGTCAAACAGGTGACGCACGAGGAGGTGTCGGCCGACGAGTTGGGCGGGGCCGACGTCCACGCCACCAAGAGCGGCATCACCCACTTCACCTTCGACGACGAGTACAGCCTGTTCGAGGGGATTCGCACCTTGCTGCGCTACCTGCCCCAGAACAACATGGAGGAGCCGTTGTCCATCCCCAACAACGACCCTCCTGAGCGCCTCAGCGAGGAGCTCAACTACATCGTCCCGGAGAGCCCGCACAAGCCTTACGACATGAAGGTCATTCTCAAGACGGTGCTGGATAACAACGAGTTCTTGGAGGTGCAGGAGCTCTTTGCGCCCAACATCATCATCGGCTTTGGCCGTCTGAATGGGCGCGCAGTGGGCGTGGTGGCCAACCAACCAAAACACCTGGCCGGCGTATTGGACTGCAAGGCCTCGGTGAAGGCGGCGCGCTTTGTGCGCTTTTGCGACTGCTTCAACATTCCAGTCATCACTTTCGAGGACGTGCCAGGCTTTATGCCCGGCACTGCCCAGGAGTACAACGGCATCATCGCGCACGGGGCCAAGATGCTCTACGCCTATGCCGAGGCCACTGTGCCGAAGATCACGCTGATTACCCGCAAGGCCTATGGCGGCGCCTTCTGCGTGATGAATTCCAAACACTTGCGAGGCGACATCGTCTACGCCTGGCCCACGGCCTAGATTGCCGTCATGGGCCCTGAGGGCGCCAGCGAGATCATCTACGCCAAGGAGATTCAGGCCGCCGAAGACCACGAGAAGAAGTTGGCCGAAAAGATCCAGGAGTACCGGGAAAAGTTTGCCAACCCCTATGTTGCCGCCAGCAGAGGCATGATTGACGAGGTCATCGAGCCCAAGATCACCCGCTACAAGCTGATTAAGGCCTTGGAGATGTTGAAGAACAAGCGGGACGAGAACCCGCCCAAGAAACATGGGAACATTCCGCTATAGGTGGATTGATGGTTGACACGCACCAGTTCATCGACGGCCTGACAATCGTTGCTGCTGGCATGACCGTGGTGTTCGCCGGACTGGCCCTCATTTGGCTCGCCATCTCCCTGTTTAACTGGTTTGCGCGCGCGCGCATTAGCCCCACCAGGGCCGCTTCGCTGGAGGCGGGTACTCCACCGAGCTCCACCAATGCCGGGGTGCCGCGGGAACATCTTCTGGCGATCGGCGCCGCAGTGGAGCTCTATCGCCGCCTGCACCTGGAGCTCCCTGAAAGCGCAGTCACTTTTGAACGCGGCGACGAGCGCACCGGATGGAAGCTGGGGGTACGCTACGGCCAAAGGCAGCACCCTGTGAGGTAGGCACTGATGAAAGAAAAGCGCTTAGTGCTGGAGATCGAAGGCAAAGAGTACACGGTGGTCATCAGCGACTTTGGCCCCAATGAGGCGACCATTTCTGTGGATGGCCAGCCATACAGGGTTGGTTTGAAGGATTTGGGCGCCGAGCAGGTGGCCGAGGTGCGTCCTGCGCCTGCCCCACCTCCTTCGCCCCTGGCGCCGCAGGTGCCGGTCTTCGCGCCAGCCAAGCGGGTGGCCCCCGGTTCGCCAGTGCACCGCCCCGCCACTGTGGGCAGCGACTATGCCATTGCCGCGCCCCTGCCCGGGCTGATTCTCAAGATCCTGGTGCGGGATGGCGACATCGTCAAGCCTGGCCAGGCGGTGGCCCTCCTTGAGGCAATGAAGATGGAAAACGAAGTGACCGCCCAGAAAGAAGGGATGGTCATCGACGTCCGCTTCAAGGAAGGAGACTCCGTCAACCAGGGGGACGTGCTTGTCCTCCTCAAACCGGTGGAGGCTTAGCATGGAGCTTTTTCTGAAGCTGCTGCGCACCACCGGTTTCGCCCACATGGAAATTGGTAACCTGCTGATGATTCTGGTGGGTTGTGTGGCGCTGTACTTGGCCGTGGTCAAAAAGTACGAACCGCTGCTTTTGGTGCCCATCGGCTTTGGCATCATTGTGGGCAACATGCCCTATGCACCGGGCCTGCCCCTGGGCGTGTATGACACGGTCAGTAGTGGCTACCCCCAGAACAGCGTGTTCAGTCTCATCTATTCCGGGGTGACCTCGGGGGTATTTCCCCCGCTCATCTTCTTGGGCATCCGGGCGTTGACTGACTTCTCCTCTCTGATCTCCAATCTAAAATCGGTACTGCTCGGGGCGGCGGCACAGATAGGGATATTCGCCACCTTCTTCGGCGCCCTCTGTCTGGGGTTCAATCCCAGGGAGGCTGCCTCCATCGGTATCATCGGTGGGGCGGACGGCCCAACCTCCATTTTTTTAGCGTCCCTGCTGGCACCTCACTACCTGGGCCCCATTGCCATCGCCGGCTACTCGTACATCGCCCTCGTGCCACTCATTCAACCGCCCATCATGCGCCTGCTGACCACCCACAAGGAGAAGCTGATCCGCATGAAGCCGCCACGGCCAGTGAGCCAAAGGGAGAAGATCATCTTTCCGATCGCCGTGCTCCTGGTGGCAGCCTTGGTGGCACCAGGCTCGCTGCCCCTTGTAGGCATGCTCATGCTCGGTAACTTGCTCAAAGAGAGCGGGGTGACCGGCCGATTGGCAAAAACCGCAGGCACGGCCCTCTTAGATATCTGCACCATCCTGCTGGCCTTCTCTGCGGGCGCCAGCACGCAGGCGCGCGTGTTTCTTACCGCCAAGTCCTTAGGCATATTTGCCCTGGGGCTGTTCTCGTTCATAATCGCCACCGCGGGTGGGGTACTCTTCGGCAAGCTCATGAGCCAGCTGTCAAAGGAGCCTGTGAATCCGCTCATCGGGGCGGCGGGTGTTTCTGCGGTGCCAGATTCGGCGCGAGTGGTGCACCAATTCGCCCAGCGCTATGACCGCGACAACCACCTCCTGATGCACGCCATGGCCCCCAACGTGGCCGGCGTGATCGGCTCGGCCGTAGCGGCTGGAGTGTTCATGGCAATCTTTCATTGAGGACAGGACCAAAGATGAAGGAGAAGGGAGCGATGCGGATCAGGAATGTGGCTTTGTTCTGCGCCGCGCTGATGGCCCTGGCGGCATTGCAGACGCCCTCGGCGCGGGGATGCACCAATTTTCTCATCAGCAAGGGCGCTACGGCTGACGGTTCCACCATGATCACTTACGTTGCCGACTCCCACGAGCTCTACGGTGAGCTCTACTACACCCCGGCGGCCACTCATCTGGAGGGCACTTGGCTGGACGTCTACGAATGGGACACCGGCAAGTACCTGGGGAAGATTCGGCAGGTGCCCCGCACCTACGCCGTGGTGGGCAACATCAACGAGTACCAGGTGGCCATCGGCGAGACCACCTGGGGTGGGCGCGAGGAGCTCCGCGACCCGAAGGGGATCCTGGACTACGGCAGCCTCATGTACCTGGCCCTGCACCGCGCTACCACGGCCCGGGAGGCGATCAGGGTGATGACTGACTTGGTGGCAGAGTACGGCTACTATAGCTCCGGGGAGTCCTTTTCCATCTCTGACCCGAACGAGGTCTGGATCATGGACATGATCGGCAAGGGGCCAGAGAACAAGGGCGCCGTGTGGGTGGCCCGCCGCGTGCCGGATGGCTACATCACCGCCCACGCCAATTACCCGCGCATCCGTCGCTTCCCGCTCAATGACAAGGAGAACTGTCTCTACGCCAAAGATGTCATCTCCTTTGCCCGGGAGAAGGGCTATTTTAACGGCAAAGATGAAGAGTTCAGCTTCGCGGATGCGTACGCGCCGGCAGATTTTGGCGCCCTGCGCTTTTGCGAGGCGCGGGTGTGGAGCTTTTACCGCCGTGCCGCGCCAAAGCAGCACTTCCCCATCGACTATGTGCGCGGCGACCTCACGGCCGAGCCGCTGCCCCTTTGGATCAAGCCGGACAAGAAGCTCTCCGTCCGCGACGTCATGGAGCTGATGCGCGACCACTTTGAGGGGACCGAATTTGACCTCTCCGTGGGAGTAGGCGCCGGGCCGTACGGCCTGCCCTACCGCTGGCGCCCCCTAACCTGGATGGTGGACAGCGTGCGCTACTTCAACGAACGGGCCATCTCTACCCAGCAAACAGGGTTTTCTTTCATCGCCCAGGCGCGTTCCTGGCTCCCCAACCCCATCGGCGGCGTGCTCTGGTTCGGCGTGGACGACACCTACAGCACCGTCTACGTGCCCATGTACTGTGGGATCACCGAAGTGCCAAACCCATATGCGGTGGGCACGGGCTCGTTCGACCAGTTCACCTGGGAGTCGGCCTTTTGGGTATTCAATTTTGTCGCCAACTATGCCTACTCCCGCTACTGTGACATGATCCAGGACATCCAAAAGGTGCAGCGGGAACTGGAAGGTACCTTCATGGCCGCACAGCCTGAGGTGGAAAAGGCCGCGCTGGCCCTATACCAAACAGCTCCAAGGCTGGCAGTGGACTATTTGACGCAATACTCCCTGCGCCAGGCAGAGGAAACCGTTGCCCGGTGGAGGAAGCTGGGGGAATTCCTCATCTATAAGTACCTGGACGGCAACGTCAAGGATGAACACGGGAAGGTAAAGCACCCCGGCTATCCGGAGAGCTGGTACCGGCAGATCGTGCGCGAGAGCGGCGACCGTTACCGGGTACCCAAGTGAGAAGACTGAACCTTCATTGACTGACACGGAGGGAACATGAGCAAGATCTCCGTTACCCACAATCCTTCACCGCGGACGCTCGAGCAGCTGGGCGTAAAGAGCTGGCCCGTATGGACGAAAGAGGCCTCCGAGTTCCCCTGGTTCTACGACGAGAAGGAAACCTGCTACTTCCTGGAGGGCGAGGTGACCGTCACGCCGGAAGGGGGAGAGCCAGTCACGATTGGTAAGGGAGATCTCGTGGTCTTTCCGCAGGGGATGTCCTGCACGTGGAAGATCCACAAGGACGTGCGCAAGCACTACCGCTTCGGATAGCCACACCTGGCACAAGGCTTCTGCTGCGCCCCTTTAGTGGCCGAGGCTGAGAAACGCAGAATGGGCCACTCATCCCGCATGCCTCCTCCGCCAGCCAGAGGGGCAAGGGAGGCCTAAGCGGGGTCGTGTGCACGTGGGAAAAGTATGGCCGAGCAAACCCTACCCATCTATCTCGATTACAACGCCACCACCCCCATCGATCCCGAGGTGGCGCAGGCGATGATGCCCTATATTCATCGCCACTTTGGTAACCCGTCGAGCGCCCACGCCTACGGGGTTGCGGCCAAGAGAGCACTTGAGCAGGCCCGGGCGCAGGTGGCGGCCATGCTCGGCCGCCGTCTGGAGGAGGTTCTGTTCACCAGCGGCGGCACGGAGTCCAACAACCTGGCCATTCTCGGCGTGGCGTGGGCCGCTCGCACCAAGGGCAACCACATCATCACCTCCCAGATTGAGCACCCGGCAGTGCTTGAGGTCTGCCGCTTCCTGGAGCGCCAGGGGTATGAGGTCACCTACCTCCCTGTGGACCAATTCGGGCTGGTGGACGTGGACATGCTCGCCCAAGCAATTACACCGCAGACGGTGCTGGTGACCATCATGCACGCGAACAACGAGGTGGGCACCATCGAGCCCATTGCGGCCATCGCCGAGGTGGCACATCGCCATGGCGTGCTGGTTCACAGCGATTGCGCGCAGTCGATCGGCAAGATCCCCGTGAAGGTGGAAGAGCTGGGCGTAGACCTGCTGACCGTGGCTGGGCACAAGCTGTACGCCCCGAAAGGGGTTGGCGCCCTCTACGTGCGCACCGGTGTGACCCTGGCCAAGTTCATGCATGGAGCAGGGCAGGAGCTCAACCGCCGGCCTGGCACAGAGAACGTCATTGAGATCGTGGGGCTGGGTCAGGCCTGTGCGCTGGTAGAACAGCACCTCCCCGCCTATGCCACCCATATGCGGGCCACGCGTGACCGCCTGGAGGCCACCCTCAAGAGCCGCCTACCCGAGCTCAGGGTCAATGGCCACCCTGAACAGCGCTTGCCGAACACCGCCAGCATCAGTGTCCCAGGCCTCGAAGCCGGCACCATCCTGGCAGAGCTGACCGGGGTCGCCGCCTCGGCCGGCGCTGCCTGCCACAGCGACAGCGTCGAGATTTCCCACGTGCTGCGGGCTATGGGCGTGCCTTCCGAATTTGCCGTGGGTACCATTCGCTTTTCCACGGGCCGCTTCACCACCGCCGCAGAAATCGACCGCGCGGCAGAACAGGTGATCGCGGTCGTGGAGCGGCTCAGCGCGCGACGCCCAGCAGCAGTCTCAACCAGCGGAGAAGTGCGCCTGACCCGATTCACGCACGGTTTGGGCTGTGCCTGCAAGCTTCGGCCGCAGCTCCTGGAGCAGGTGCTGCGCAGCATACCCTTGCCCTCAGACCCGAATGTGCTGGTCGGCCCGGAGACCTCTGACGATGCCGCCGTCTACAAACTCGACGAGCGCACTGCGGTGGTGCAGACGGTGGACTTTTTCACCCCGGTGGTGGACAACCCCTTCCAATTCGGGGCAATCGCCGCAGCCAACTCGCTCAGCGACATTTATGCCATGGGCGGAAAACCGCTTTTCGCCCTCAATGTGGTGGGTTTTCCCAGCAACCGCCTGCCGGTAGCGGTGTTGGAGGAGATCCTCCGCGGCGCCGCCTCCGTCGCCGAACAGGCGGGCATTGCCATCATCGGCGGACATACCGTGGATGATACTGAACCCAAGTTCGGCCTGGCAGTGACCGGTATCATCGACCCAGAGGCCGTCATCACCAATCGCGCGGCCAAGCCCGGCGACGTGCTCATCCTCACCAAGCCAATTGGCACGGGCATCCTCTCCACCGCACTCAAGCAGGGGCAGCTGGAACAGGAACAGGCGGACCTGCTTTTCCGCACGATGGTGGCGTTGAACCGAGAGGCGGCAGCGGCAATGCAGGCAGTGGGCGTTCACGCCTGCACCGACATCACCGGCTTCGGGCTGCTCGGGCATCTGTTGGAAATGATGAAGGGCTCCCAGACGTCCGCGGACCTCTTCGCTGCGCATGTCCCCCTGCTCCCCGGGGTGGTGGAACTCGTAACGGCAGGAGTAGTGCCAGGCGGAACCAAGGACAACGCCCGTTTTACCACACCCCATGTGACCTACGGGGCGCACATCTCCGAAGTGCAGCGTCTGGTGCTCAACGACGCCCAGACCTCAGGCGGGTTGCTCATTGCCGTCCGCGAGGGCCGCGCCGAGCGGCTGATGGAGGAGCTGCGCAACCGCGGCGTCACCCCGGCTGCCATAGTCGGCCGCGTGCGCGAGCAAAGAGAAGTGGCAATCTCGGTGCATTGACATGGGCCCCCAGACCGATGACCTGCAGTTTTCGCCTTCTGCCGCTCTTGACCCGGGAACGGAGATGCCTCCTCTGCTCTCAGCCGAGCAGGTCGCTGAATTCCAGCAGCTCATCTTGACTTACTATCAGCACCATGGCCGCGACCTGCCGTGGCGGCGCACCCACGACCCCTACTGCATTCTAGTTTCCGAGGTCATGCTCCAGCAGACACAGGTGGAACGGGTGCTCCGACTCTACCCGGCGTTCATTAGTGCCTTCCCCTCGCTCCAGGCCTTGGCCCAGGCGACGGTAGCGGAGGTTCTGGCAGCGTGGCAGGGGCTTGGCTACAACCGCCGGGCCTTGGCGTTGCAGCGTACGGCCAGCCTGCTGGTGCAGCATCATGGTGGAGTGGTGCCGAAGGACGAGGCACTGCTGGCGACCTTGCCGGGGATCGGTCCGGCCACAGCTGCCTCGATCTGCGCCTTCGCCTTCAACATGCCCACCGTCTTTGTCGAAACCAACATCCGCACCGTGTTCATCCACTTCTTTTTCCCGGACCGGCAACAGGTGGGGGATCGGGAGATTTTGCGGTTAGTGCGGGCGACGCTGGATCACACCAACCCCAAGCGGTGGTACTCGGCCCTTATGGACTATGGCGTGATGTTGAAAAAGACTCTCGGCAATCTTTCGCGCCACAGCGTGGCCTACCGGCGGCAGAGTCGCTTCGCCGGCTCGGATCGCCAGGTGCGCGGGCAGATTCTCCGCCTGCTGCTGAGCCGTCGCCAACTGGCGTTGAGTGCAATCGCCGCTGAGCTGAGACAGCCTGAAGAGCGCGTGGCTCGCATCGCCGACGTTTTGATGCACGAAGGCTTCGTGACTCGCCAGGATGGCACGGTGCGCTTGCGCTAAAGGCGGCCGTGAGGCTGGTTGTGGAGCTGGCGGGTGACGCTGGCCGGGATCGCCGCGAAAACATGGACTGTCAACAATGGGAGGACGTCGCCATGAAACACTGGACTTCTCCTCGTCTCTCTCTGGGGGCGGCGCACGGGCGTCACGCCGCCTACGTTGGGGTCATCGGCTTGATGGGAGCTGGCCTGTTGGGCGGCTGTGCGGCGCTAAAGACGGTGGGCCTCAAGGAACCCACCGCGAAGGTGAAAGGCGTCCATCTCACCTCGCTTTCCTTTGAACAGCTCGGTCTTGCCGTGCAGGTGGCAGTGCAGAACCCCAATGCGGTCTCGCTGACGCTGGCCGGCTATGACTACGAGCTCAAATTGGGAGACACCCCGCTGCTTTCCGGCCTGCAAGAGCAAGCCGTCACGGTTCAGTGCAAAAGCGAAAGCCTGGTGGAGATCCCGGTGACCCTCCGCTTTGCCGAACTGTTCGATCGGGTGCAGGGTCTGGTTCACCAGGACAGTACCGATCTCGGCTTGGCAGCCAATTTGTGGGTTGATGTACCGGTGCTCGGGCGAACCAAGATTCCCCTTAAGGCCAGCCACAAGGTGCCGGTGTTAAAGCTCCCGGAGCTCAGCATCGAGGGCGTGCGCGCCAAGATGGTCAGCCTGACAAGCGCCGAGATAGGACTGCAGGTGCGCGTGCGTAACCCCAACTCGCTGGGGTTCCACATCCCCCAACTGAGCTACGCCCTCACTCTGCAGGATAAAGTCCCGGCCAATGGCGTGCTCCAAGACTTGCAGCTGCCGGCCCACGGCACCGCCAACTTTACCTTGCCGGTAACGGTCGACGTTGTCAAAGTCGGACAGGCGCTCTTTTCCGCCCTGACGTCATCACAGCCGCTCAAGTATGATCTCAAGGCGGACCTCAAGATAGGCACAGGACTGGATCTGTTGCGCGAGGCCTCCGTTCACCTGAGCCACCGTGGGCAGATCACCCCATAGGCACGAGCGACAGCGGGCGTCGATGCGGTCGACGGCCCACAGCGCCCCGGGTGAGCGCGCCGTGGCTGGTGCGCCGCGGGGCCTTTTCCAGCTCCTCGCCCGCCGCTACGACCTGGTAAACCGCCTCATCTCCTTTGGCCAGGACGTGCGCTGGCGAAGGCTGGCAGCTGAGAGGTGTCTGCCCCTAAACCATGGTCGCTTTTTGGACGTGGCCACCGGCACGGGCGATCAACTGCTGGCTCTGGCCAGGGCCAGAGGGCAAGGCGGCCTCTTTGTCGGCATCGACATCTCCAGCGCCATGCTGGCCATGGCCCAACGGAAGTTGGCCCACCAGCCGGGCAGGGGGAACCTGTGCCTTTGCCGTGCCGAGGCCCTGCATCTTCCCTTTCGCGCCCGCTCCTTCTGCGGCGTAACCATGGCATTTGCCATCCGCAACTTTCCCCAGCGGTTGCAGGCGCTTGCTGAGGCCAGGCGCGTGCTCGCTCCAGGCGGGCACCTCGTCATCTTGGAAGCGACCGTTCCGGAGCGCAGACTCTGGCGCCTCCTCTTCCGCCTCTACTGCCGCTTCCTCATGCCCCTTTGGGCCGGCATCTTCGGCGGCCCTGTTGCCGCTTACCGCTACCTCGGCGATTCGATCTTCGCCTTTCCGCCACCCAGGGAGTTCTGTCACTTGCTGGTTCAGGCAGGCTTCGTACAACCACAGGCTCTGAGCCTGACCCTTGGTTCAGCCCACCTCTTTGTCGCCTTCACCCCAGCAAACGGTTTTTTTCCTTGATATTGAAGAAAGATTTTCATAAAATCAAAGCCGTCACGCCTCTGGACGAGCGCGTGCATGCCAGTGCCACTTTCGGGATGAGAAGCTCTCGCAAGGTGAGCTGGCGCAACGCCGCCCCGTTCGCAGCTCTGCGGATCAGTCACTGGCCTTCGCCCATGGTCAGCGACTCTTAGCCGCCTTTGCCGGTCCGCACTGCCTCTTGGCGGTCCCGGGCACCTGGCGCTATTCTGGAACCTTGAGGTAACGGTTGCGCGAATATGGCCAAGATCAGGATCCTCACCACTGGTGGAACAATCGACAAGATCTACTTTGACCGCAAGAGTGAGTTCCAGGTAGGCGATCCGCAAATTGCCGAGGTCTTGAGCGAAGCCAATGTGGTGCTCGACTATGAGATCGAGCAGCTCATGCGCAAGGACAGCCTGGACATGACCGAAGAGGATCGAGAGCTGATCCGGCAGGTCGTGGAACGCGATACTGTGCACCGCCACTTTCTCATCACGCATGGCACCGATACCATGATTGAGACGGCGCGCGCCCTGCAGGACATACTGGACAAAGTGATTGTGCTCACGGGCGCCATGCAACCGGCGCGGTTCCGCCTCACCGACGCGGTCTTCAACATCGGCTGCGCCTTCATGGCTGTCCAGATCTTGCCACCTGGAGTCTACATCGCCATGAACGGCCGCATATTCCACCCGGAGAAAACCGTCAAGAATGTGCCCCTCAGCCGCTTCGAAGAGGTGGCGTAAGGCAATAGGTACCAGACAGAGGAGGTGTCGCATGCGAATCCTGATTTTCGACGACTATGATCGCCTGAGCACATGGGTAGCCTACTACGTGGCCAGCAAAATCAACCACGCCAAGCCCACCAAGGAGAAACCTTTTGTCCTTGGCTTGCCGACTGGCTCCTCGCCGGTGGGAACTTACAAGAACTTGGTGCAGCTGCACAGAGAGGGCAAGGTCTCCTTCAAGCACGTGGTCACCTTCAACATGGACGAGTACGTAGGCCTTCCGGAGGATCACCCCCAGAGCTATCACCGCTTCATGTATGACCACCTGTTCGACCACATTGACATTCCGCGCGAGAACATCAACATCCTCAATGGCAACGCGCCTGACCTGCAGAAGGAGTGCGAAGCGTACGAGGCGAAGATAAAGCAGGTGGGCGGCATTGACCTCTTCCTGGGCGGCATCGGGCCGGACGGGCACATTGCCTTCAACGAGCCCGGCTCCTCGCTCACTTCTCGCACGCGCATCAAGACGCTGACGCTGGACACGCGCAAGGCCAACGCCCGCTTCTTCGACAACGACGTCACCAAGGTGCCCAAGACCGCACTCACCGTTGGAGTTGCCACGGTGATGGATGCACGCGAGGTGCTCATCATCGTTAGTGGCTATTCCAAGGCGCGCGCGCTGCGCATGGCCGTGGAGGAGGGGGTCAATCACATGTGGACGGTGTCCATGCTTCAGCTTCACCCCCACGGCATCATCGCCTGCGATGAAGAATCCACCATGGAGCTCAAGGTGGGCACGGTGAAGTATTTCCGGGACATCGAGGCCCAGGCGCTGGCGACCTTGCCCGAGCTATGAGGCCCGAAAATGGAATATCGAAAGCTGACTGCCGCCGAGATCCGCACCCTTGAAGCGCAGGGCTGCAGAGCCGAGGACTGGGGCAAGGTGCTGGTGGCGCCCGAGTTTGATCCCTCGCGCACCTGGCACAGCACCTTTGCCGGGCAGGTTCGCGTGGGAGCCTGCCGCGGGTGGTTAGAACTGCACGAGGGCGTGCGCAAACCCTGTGGCGTGTATCGTTCCACCCTCCAGGACTGCTCCATCGGTCAGGACTGCTACCTCGCCGACGTCCGCACGCTGGCCCGCTATGACATTGGTGACCGCGTGGCGATCGAGAATGTGGGCAGCATGGTGGTGGTGGGCGAAACCACCTTTGGCAACGGCGTGCGCATCGAGGTGCTGAATGAAGCCGGAGGCAGGGAGAAGCCTCTTTTTCAGGGCATCACTGCGCAGATCGCCTACCTCATCGTCACCTATCGTCATGACCAGGCGCTCATCAGCAAGCTCTACGAACTGGTGGACAAGGAGGTCGCGGCCACGCGTTCCTCGCGCGGCAGCGTGGGAACCGGCGCGCATGTTGTCGACTGCCTGACGGTGCGCAATGTGGCCATCGGCCCGCACACCCGCATCGTCGGGGCGCTGCACCTCGAGGAAGGGACCATCGTCAGCAACGAACATGACCCAGTGTTCATCGGCAAAGGCGTAATCGCCAAAAAGTTCATTGCCCTTTCTGGCGCCCACATCGATAGTGCGGCGGTGGTCGACAAGTGCATCGTGGGCCAGGGGGTGAGGATCGGCAAGCAGTTTTCCGCCGAAAACTCCGGCTTTTTTGCCAATAGCGAGTGCTTCCACGGCGAAGCCGTGAGCGTGTTCGCTGGCCCCTACACGGTGACGCATCACAAGTCCACGCTCTTGATCGCCGGCATGTTCTCCTTCTACAATGCCGGCAGCGGCTCCAACCAGAGCAACCACATGTACAAGTTGGGGCCGGTACATCAAGGCATACTGGGCCGTGGAGCCAAGACGGGGTCGTTTTCCTACATGATGTGGCCCTGCCGGGTTGGCGCCTTTACCGGCGTCATTGGCAAGCACTACGCGAATTTTGACACCTCCGAGTTCCCCTTCTCTTACATTTTGGAGTCGGAAGGCAAGAGTGTGCTGCAGCCGGCCATGAACCTGTGCACGGTGGGCACGCGGCGCGACAGTGCCAAGTGGCCCACTCGGGACAGGCGCCGGGACCCTGACAAGCGCGACCTAATAAACTTTGCCCTCTTCAGCCCCTACACCGTCGGCCGCATCCTCTTGGGTATTGAACGCCTCAACGAATTGGAGGCGGCTACGCCCGCAGATCAGCCCTACGTGCAGTACTGCGGTGTCCACATCAAGCGGGCCAAGCTGCGTCCGGCCATGGAGCAGTACGAGATGGCCGTGCGCATCTACCTGGGCGGAGAGCTCGCCAAACGCCTGGACGAGGCGACCGAGGTTCGCTCCTATCACCAGCTCATTACGCGCTTGTACAGGCCACGGCCAGAGGCCAGCGGTCGTTGGATCGATATGGCCGGGATGCTGGCGCCCAAGCAGGTGGTGCAGCAACTGATCTCCACCATCACCGCCGGACAGGTGCAGAGCCTGGAGGAGCTGCGCGCTCGTCTCAAGGCGGTACACGAAGATTATGACGGCCTGGCCTGGGCGTGGTGCATCGACGTCATCGAGGAGAGGACCGGCACCGACTTTCGCCACCTCGGCAAGGCGCACCTGGTGAAGATGCTCCGCGACTGGCACGAGAGTGTGGCCCGGTTCAACGAACTGGTCCTGGAGGATGCGCGCAAGGAGTTCTCCGAACGCAGCCGCATTGGCTATGGCCTGGATGGCAGTGTGGACGAGCGCGACCGCGACTTTGAAGCAGTGATCGGGAAATACGAAGAGAACAAGTTCGTCAAAGAGGTGGAGGCGGAGACCACTGCCGTGCGAGAGCGGGCCGCGCGGTTGATCTCCTTCGTGGAATCACTGCCGGAGAGCGACTCATGACCGACGCTCGCGTGCCTTTAGCCATCGCTGAGCTCTCCCTGCGCGTGTACGACCTCTGGGCCAGCCGCTGGCTGGTGCTGACGGCCGGGGACTTCCAGACCGGACACTTTAACGCCATGACCGTGGCCTGGGGCAGCATCGGCCAGATGTGGGAGAGGCCTTTTGCGCAAGTGGTGGTCAGGCCCTCTCGCTACACTTATGGCTTCATGGAGCGCTACCCCACCTTCACGCTCTGCGCCTTCCCGGAGCAATACCGTCGCGCACTTGAGCTCTTGGGCTCCATGAGTGGGCGGGACGGTGACAAGATTGCAGCAGCCGGTTTGACGCCGCAGGCGTCGCGCGTAGTGGCAGCACCATGTTTTGCCGAGGCCGATCTGGTCATCGAATGCCGCAAGATGTACTGGGACGATCTGGCTCCGGACCACTTTGGCGATGCCCAGATCGCCTCTCTTTACCCGCGAGGCGACTACCATCGCGTCTATTTTGGCGAGATCGTCGCCGTCAGCGGCTTTGCCAGTTATCGGGGCTGAGGCACCAAAACCAGGACGGCGTACCCCAGGAGCAACGGAGGGCCGCGGGCCATGCAGTTGGAGGGCAAGATAGTCATCATCACGGGCGGGACCGGTGGCCTGGGCCAGCATGTGACCCGAGCGTTTCTAGAGCAGGGCGCCACTGTCGTGGTGCCGTACAAAGAGGAAGGCTCCTTCCGGACCCTGCAGGCGGCACTCGGGGCGTCTGCCTCCAGCATTCATGGGTTGCAGGCAGACCTTTTGGATGAGGCCAGCGTGGGGCAGATGGTGGAGGAGGTGGTGCGCCGCTTCGCCCGCATCGATGTGCTGGTGCACTTGGTGGGAGGTTTTCTCGGCGGTATACCGGTAGCCGAGACTACCGTCGCCCACTGGGAACAGATGATGCGGCTCAATCTGCTGTCGACTTTTCTCTGCTGTCGTCAGGTGCTGCCGGTCATGCTGCGCCAGAACTGGGGCAGAATCATCACTGTGGGCGCGCAGGCTGGGCTGCAGGGGCGGGCCAGAGTGGCGGCCTACGCCGCTTCCAAGGCGGCCGTGCTCAATTTCACCCAATCCCTGGCCGCGGAGGTGAAAAAGCACCACATCAATGTCAACGCCGTGGTGCCGAGTACCATCGATACACCGGCCAACCGGGCCGCCATGCCAGATGCCGACTACTCCCAGTGGGTGAGCCCACAGTCACTGGCGCAGGTGATTCTCTTTTTGGCCTCCGAGGCGGCGCGCGACATCCATGGCGCTGTCATCCCGGTCTCCGGCTGAGTACCGGGGAGCCTGGAGGCCAACCAGGCATTTCCAGGGTCGTTCTCGCCGCCCTGCGCAGCGCTCAGATACGTGCCCACAGAGGTGGTCAGGACCGACGCCTCCGCAGAGGACTGCGATCCGCAAATCTCCCTGAATTCATCCTCATCACCGGCCCGTTTTGCGCGATTCCTGCACTCCCCGTCAGGTGCTTGGCACTGTCGCCGCCTCCGCTCTTCGGTGGTGAGGCTATCTCCGAGGACCCTGCTCTGGTCTTCAGGTTACGGGCTCCGCCTCGAGTCTTGCAGACAGCGCCCCGCCAGAAGAAGGCGTTGATTCGGCGGGAGCGTGGCTGTCGGCCATTTCGGTGGCCCCGTAGCTGGAGGCCCGGCACAAAGAGTATAGGGAGGGGCTCCTAAGCGATGGTGGAGGGCGGGCCAGATCGGGGCAAGCGGGGACTGGAACGCGGCAGCGAAGGCCTGGCGCAGGCCCCTGCCACTTCGATGCCACTGTTAGGGGAGTGGGGCGCGCAGCCAAGGGCCCGTGGGCGGTGTCCGGCAGCGGCGTATCAATGCCAGAAGCGCGGTGTGTTCCCACTGCCTGCCACTGTTATAGCAGGCCCATACGGTCGTGCTCTTGCCGCTGGGCATGCCGGGGGCTCCACTGAGCTTGCGCCGTCAGGTGCCCTCAGTTCTTGCCACCTGGAATGAGCATGGTGGCGTCCCACCTCCCACCTTGAGGGCGCAGGAGCCCGTGTTCGACAATCCGACCCGCCAGCTCCTGTACCTTATTTCCCATCCACTTGGCTAGAGTGCAATGTGCCATCCCGCGACGGGAACTCGGAAGGGGTACAGTTTCTCACTCGCCCAGTTGGATTGCCCTCCACGTAATGTCTCATGTGCACCTGCCGGCAGACCCTCAAGGAACACGGAGCCCATTTCCTCATCAGGGAAGGGTACCATGTTTTGTTCCTGGAGCAATTTGCTAAGGCATTTCTTCACATTGTCCCCCAAGGGCGGCCTTTCAAGCGTCGGATTCGTAGCTGTGATTCACACGCAAAATGTCGGGTGTCTCACGGGAGCGTCGGATGTGGGCTGACCGACAAGACCGCGCTCCGGTTTCCGCACAACTAGAATCCAACAGCTCGCCACCCACGGAGCCGCAGATCTGAAGCAGCAGCTCAGGCTGGACTCGCACAGGTTTTGCCGAGTGGAGTTCTCTAGCTGGCGCAGGCCACATCCGGGACGAAGCGGATGCGTTCGAGAAGCCCCTCTCGGGGCGTGGTGTATGTTCCGGCCCTATTAGCTTCGGACTGGGGTGGAAAAAAAGGTGGGATTAAAGGCGAATTCAGGTCGATTTAGAGTGGAACAAGAAGTTGGCCATAAAAGCACAGCAATCGGACGTGAACCTCGGAGAGGGGTGGAGGATTGGGCCGCGCACATCAATTTGACCCTGAAATTGGGCGGAAGTTAAGAAGCGGAAGAGGAGCCGTGGGGGAACGGTCGCATTCTCTGAGGACATGGAATGTGGCATCATTGGCACACTGAACAGAACTGGTCATATGCTTAGTGTTCCATGCGGTGGATTAAGAGGGCGGCAAAGGAACACCGACAAAATGTGTACGCGAACGGACCCCGCGGGAAATGGGGGCCGGGCCTTCGGGACCCGGTCTGCAAAAGGAGCATGGACCCACACAAGGAAGGGGACAGCGCCACAAGTGGCATCGGTATCCGGGCGCCACGTGCCGAATGGAGTAAGAGAAACGTAAATGCCCATGGTCGTTCACCGCCACCTGCACGGGCACCGTCGCATTGCACCGTCTTCGCAGCTTCCTCTTCAGGTCCAATTCCATAATTTAGACCTGGACGAGAGGCTGTAAGAAGGGTTAGAGGTGGCTTGATGCTCTAGAATAACCAAGAAACTATCCTCTGCTCAGAAATTCAGTCAAAGATGATTCCGCTACGTTCCTTGACGCCAGGCCAAGTCGGGTTTCCTGTCGTCGAATGGTAGGATCAGGGCCTGCGGCAAAGAGCCACTCCTGTCGACCCTGTGCTATTGCGGGTAACTGACTGGCTTCGACGAGCCTACCGTTCATTGCCGATTGGCAATTCTCATCCACTTTGCCTTCAACCATGAAGGGGATGGTTGGCACGTGTAGGTACTTGCTTGACAGCTCTTCCCCTTGGCCTGAATCCTGAAACTGCGGATCAAGGTGAGCTCGCTCTCAGAGGAGGAGCAGGTTTTCGCAAACGGACCACAGCGCCAGATGCGAAGATGATCCATTCGGCGGCATTGGATGTCACCAGCAGCCTTAAGATCCGGAGCACAAATACCCGGGCCCTTTCTGACAGTTTTTTATGAGGTCAAATAGTCGGCAAAGAAAACCCGGGCGGCTTCGAAAAAACCCCTCGGGTGGAGCAGGCAAGCGCTTCACCTGGGATGTCGAGTGGATTTGCGATGTGCACCGCCCACTTACTTCTCTCGTTATCGACCTGAAAAGGCGAGAGGTGGTTCATATCGCCGGAATCACGATCCAACTAGGTCTATCTCCGGTCCGCAATGAGCGCCTACTGGCGCTCCGGGATGCCCGGGGCTTTGTGGTATTCGAAAAGGTATCTGCGAACCAGTTGTTGCCGAACTTTTGCGCGGGGAATCGGCGCCTCACGCTTTTGCAATCGCCCACAGCATAGCGATGGGGGCCGTTCATAGCACTGAGACGGGAAAGCAATTGTCGTTTCGACACATCTCGTGGGCATTGGGGTAGTCTTCTGTCGGGACGAGGATTTTTTGCGCATCCGGGCTTTTAGAGGGGCCCGGAGGCCCCCAGGAATGAGCCAACGCCAGGCGTCCGGATTGAGAACTTTGTCGCGTTATGAATATGGGGCTGCGCGTTAGGTGCGATTGTGACGGGTGACAAGGGGGATGCCGAAAGACCTTCGCGGCCAATTGATAACCCTCTTTTTTGTCAAACCTATCCCATAATGCGTGGAGAGAATCGCGTTTTCGGTTCGAGGCGGACACGCACTACTTGCCCCCGGTCGCGCACAGAAGCCACTGCTCATGAAATGGGAGTTGTTTTAAGGCGGGATGGGAAACGGGATGTCGTCTTATCCCGACACGCGCTAGAGCCAAACATGTGAACCGTCACCTAAGGGCGGTTGGGTGGAAATGGCTCTTGCCCCGGGCATCGATCGGGAGCGCGTTTCCCTTTGAATCGAAGAAGACCTTGTAGCTCTCACCACACATTGTTACTAATAACTGGCCTCGTGCGCCCGATACGCAAGTAATGCAAGCGTGTCGGGAGCGATCCCCAGTAGTTCTTCGGAGGTGGGAGTACGAAAGGGTTTCCGGGCCGTCGTGACGATAGCCCATGTGGCAGACGGAGAACATGCCCGCTGCGGTGGAGGTGTTGTGAGGAGAGCCTAAAGCCACCGTTAGAGGCCCGCTTCTTTACCTTGAGTGTGTAAGCGGAGCGGACTGTAAGGAAGGCGGGCGTGGGCGAATGGCTGATGGCATCAGTCTCTTCAGCGCTTGAGGATTTTGGGGGGCGGGATGAAGTAGCGACCCGGGGAGTGCTCCCGCTTACCTTCGTTCTGAGAGAGCAGGAAAAGACAGAATGTTATTCTTCAGGAGGCTTTACCAAGTCAATATCCGGACAGATCTCAAAGGATTCCAGATAGGTCGTTTTGAATCCTGTTCTGCTCATGGAACTCACCTCCAACAGCATTTCGAAGTATCTTGGTATATGGCCGTGCTTTTTCACTACCTTCTCGAAAATTGCCTTGCTGAGGACCGGATCGGTCAATGTTTTCACCGATTGCAGGACACCGGCATTGTCCGTACAGCTAAAGATCATTATGCAACCGGACAGGTTGGGACCTGGCAATTTGTAGATAAGCACATAATCCATTCTGGGGCCAGTGAACGAAGTGCCCAGAGGCTTATGCACTTGTACGCAGTCCGAGGATGTTCCGTAATGAACAATCACTCTATGGGGTCTCACGTCGCTTCTTATGTGCATCTCACTAAGAAGCGACCCCAGAATACCTAACGTTTTGTTGGTGCCGATATACAGAATGTTATTCCCTTCCAAATCTTGCCAGGTCAATTCTGATGAAGCTTTGAGCTCAAACTGCGCTCTGTTAAGAAAAAGGCTTGGCAATAGATATTGAAGCGACAACAGGATTTCCTTTTCAAAAAGTTCCGGCTTGTAGGGTATAATATATTTGCTGGTATCCCTTTTCTCTGCCAAATACCTAGAAAGTTCGGGTGCCGAGTTAATAGAGCTAATGCGGGAAATTTTGTAAGGATATGAGGGCGGTCCTTCCAAGAAGAAAAACTGATTCCCTAAAACTACTTGGATGGGGCGCTGGTTAGAAAATAGATCTCCCCAAAAGGGACTGGAACGGCTTACCAGTCGCTCGCCATGGATGCCACCCGAGCGGTTAGAGTGGGGCAGACGAGAAAGGATGACCGAAGTCAGAAGAGTTACAAACAGGATGACATTCAAGATCAGAAAGACTTTAGCTGTCAGGGGGGACTTTGAGTTTAGAGGTTTTGCTTCCACAAACTGGACGTGATAGCGACCTTTGGGTATCTCTAACCGGACCCTGTCATTTTGGCCCTCTGTTAAGTAGTATGTCTGTAACTTTCTTCTAAGGTTGTGAATGTGAACTCGCACGATGGGATCATCAGACGGATTAAAGGAGGCATCTTTGCCAAATACGTCCATGGCAATGGTCGTTTCCTTTAGAACCTCACCGCTCTGGGTGGCTTGGTACAAGTACTCTAGCAGCTTTTTTGCTATGTTGCAACGAGAGAACTCAGAGCTTGTGAGAATCTTTGTGACCGCTTCATGTTGTAGTTGGCTCTTCTTCATTCTGACGAGAAAACCTAGCAATGAACTAACTCGTTTTTTTTAATTATACTCAAACACCAAAGAAAAAGCAAGGGAATCGTACCAGAGAATTACTGTTATTAACTTGCGATGTGGGCGCCGTTTGGGTATATTTAAAAGTGAGTCGGGGGCGTACTTCACCTTGCAGGTTTCCAACTCGACGGACGGTGTCCCAGACCAAATCCACGATGGAACACCTAAAAATGAACGCGGTGTGCCGCCATTGTGCCCTAGCCCTTGCTTTCTTACTTGGGCCGCCACTTTCTTTGCTGGGCGCCAGCGCGGGTCGAATAGAGGGAGTAGTGCGCGATGCCGGCTCTGGTCAGCCCCTCCCGGGTGCCAATGTCATCATCAAGGGAACTGCTCTGGGGGCAGCGACGGATCTCGAGGGCCGGTATTTCATCCCCAGAGTTCCGCCTGGCTCCTACGTGCTCTTGTTCACCTATATTGGGTACAAGGAGTACGAGGTGCCAATTCAGGTCAGGGAGGGGGAGACGCTGACAGTTAACGCCACCTTGGCATTTAAAGTTATTGAGGGCCAGGCGATCACCGTGACCGCCCAATTAGAGGGGCAAGCCGCGGCCATTAATCAACAAATACGCGCCAACACGATCATGAATGTCGTTTCGGCAGAGCGTATCATGGAACTGCCCGATGCCAATGCCGCTGAATCTGTCGGTCGGCTGCCTGGTATCTCCATCAAGAGAAGTGGGGGAGAAGCCAATCGGGTGGTTATTCGTGGCCTGGCGCCAACCTATAACTCAATCACCATCGGTGGTGACCGCATACCTGCTACCGACTTGGATGACCGTAGCGTCGACTTGAACATGCTCTCCCCAGAGATCCTAGCCGCCATCGAGGTCACCAAGGCTCTAACTCCTGACAAAGATGCCGATGCCTTTGGAGGAACGGTGAACCTCAAACTGGCTGACGCACCGCCCGGTGGCTTCCGCTATAATTTCCGTTACCAGACCGGTTATAACGCCCAACGAGATGAGCCCGGGCAGTTTAAAGGTAGTCTCACAGTAAGCAACCGCTACTGGGATGAGAAGTTCGGTCTGATGATAACTGGCAATATTGAACGGGCCCAACGGGGATCGGATCGCTTCACTGCCGAATATTCCGTGGTTCGAGAGAAGAGAGAGGGCGAGAGTGTCGCTCCAATTTCGGTGGGCAAAGTGAACCTGCAGTACGTGGATGAACTACGCAAAAGGTTGGGCTTCAGCGCGCTCATGGACTTTCAACTATCGAACGGCAAGATCGTGTTTAGCAACTTCATGAGCCGTTTGGACCGAGATGAAAAAATCAGGGTCAATAGGTATGATGTGGAGGGCAATTTCCACGAGCTGCGCTTCCGGGATCGACAAAGTCAAATTGACGTGCTAACGAATTCATTTGCTGGAGAACACAGACTCAGGCTGGCCTCGCTGGATTGGCGACTTTCGCGCACTGCTTCTTTGACCCGGCATCCTTTTGATAATCTAATTCGCTTCAGAGAACGAAGCGCTTTTGATCAAACCAAGCTGCCAGAATTCTTTGGACCAGACGCCCTTATTAGTGCGGCCTATAATGACCTGGACAACACGAGTCTTTACGAGGGCTATTTCTATACGGAAAAATCATTGGAGCGCGACTACTCGGCTCAGTTTAATCTTAAAATTCCCTGCACGGTAACGCGCAATATTGCCGGCTATCTCAAGCTCGGGGCCAAGTATGTCAACAAGTCAAAAGATCGAGACCGGGGACGGAGCAGTCATCGCTTGGACAATACAAATCCAGCTTACGAGCGACACCACACGCGATATGGAACCCCCAGTTTTGGATATCAAAGGCTGCCAACCGGGTGGCCTTCCGTTCATAATTATCTTGATCCCAGTTTTAGCGCAGGAGACTTTTTGGGGGGCGCTTATGATTTTGGCCCAGGACTTGACGGCAAGGAATTGAACCATCTCTTGAATTCATTTCTTTTAGACTCCCTTTATCTGGTTTCTTCTCTCGAGGATATGGATGACTATGACCTTACTGAACAGGTATCGGCAGGCTATGTGATGTCGGAGATCAACATCGGTAGATGTCTCATGTTCCTACCGGGTGTCCGCTATGAACTTACCAACGCTAAAATGACAGGAAGAAAGGGAAATGTTCCGGATGATGACTATGAGCCGCCTTTGGACCGCCCGTTGGTGAGCGATACTACGGGTACCAAGAGTTATGGCTGTTGGTTCCCTATGTTGCACGCTCGAATCCGACCCACCCGTTGGTTCGATGTTCGCTTAGCCTACACCAGGACGCTCTCTCGACCACGACTGGACTGGATGCTCCCCAAGAAGAAGATATTTGCTTCTGAAAAAACAGTCTCTTTTGGCAATCCAGACCTGAAACCTCAGATCTCAACGAATTATGATATTTTTCTATCCGTTTACAGCAAGACCATCGGATTGTTTACCATAGGCGCATTTTACAAAGAAGTTGAGGATTTGATTTTCACTCGTGAGGGTCATAAAATCCTCAAGGCTGAAGAAGAGGGTTTTCCAAGGGAGCTGCAAGGCTATTGGCTGGATCGTCCGGAGAATAGTCCGTTTCTAACCAGGGTGAAAGGCGCGGAGGTGGAATGGCAGACCAATTTTCATTGGCTGCCCAATCCTTTTGACGGGATTGTGTTAAACACCAACTATTCTCACATCTGGTCTCAGACACGGTTCCCAAGGTCTTTTGTCAAGCAACAGAAGATCCCGGTGTTCCCATTCGTCAAGACCAGTGTAATCGACACGTTCCGATTGGCCCGCATGCCAGATCAACCTGACGACGTTGCCAATGTTGCCATTGGCTATGACAAAGGCCCTTTCTCCGCCCGCTTATCCGTGCTCTATCAGGGTAAGACCTTGTCCTCCGTAGGGGAACGTCCGGAATTGGACGGGTTCACGGCCGATCTATTGCGAATGGATTTGTCTATCAAATACCGCTTGACCCGACACATCAGTCTATTTTTTAATTGGAACAACGTCACCGACGAACCAGATGAATCATTTCAACAGACGTTCCGATACCCAACGGAGCGAGAGTTCTATGGTTGGACGGCGGACTTTGGTATCGGGTGTACATTTTGACACATGAACAATTGTTGGCGGGAAGGAGGTGTGGCCGTCTAGTTTTGACGCAGGGATATCGCGAAAGAACCAAATTGAGGAGGTGGGGTCGCAAATTCGAGAGGCTGAAAGTTTACCGATTAATCCGACAAGAACACAGGAGGCCTATCATGAGAAAGGTGTACTTGCTGCTCGTCGCAGGCGCGTTAGGGTTGGTCGCATTTGAAAATGTCCATGGTCAAGATGCAGACACCCTCGACGTGCCGCCAGGATTCGAAACTTTGAATCTCGCGGTGCAGGGGGATACCCTTCCAGGAGGGGGACCGAAGAACCCGAATCGGGTCTATCGCCTGGAGCGTGGCGGCTATTACCTGTTAAACGGTGAACTTCGGAACATTAAAGGCGCAGCCCTGAGAGTAGTAGCCGCCAAAGGCGAGGGCCCAATGCCCATTATAATCCCAGCGGTTACCGAAGCCGGAGCGGCAGGCCGGGCGTTCAGGCCTGGAAGCGATGGCGTATTCAAAGGGCTTTATGTCAGTGGCATCGATAATTTGGGGAATCAGGCCGAGAAAAACATGTTCCGGTGCGACGGGAAAGGAGCTCGCATCATCATCGATGGCTGTTTCTTGGATCACGATGCTCAGTCGTTCGTGCGCATGAACGCAGAGGGACAGAAACTGTACGTCACCAACACCATCATGAGGAACACTATAGATCTTGCCAGTACTGGTAACGGCCGTTATATCGACACTCGCTCAAACACCCAGGACACCATCTTTGTCCAGAATTGCACATTGTATCTCAATAGCAGTGGCATAATCAGGACTGCGGATGGCATCGTCAAGAATCTCATCTTTGATCATGTGACGCACTACCAGGGTGATGGTCAAATTGAGAGCCACAGAACAGTTAACGCCCGCATCACCAACAGTTTGTTTGTCGACTTTGGATTCGAGGGCGACACCAAGCCCTCAGATCCGGCCGCCGCCTTAGCGGACAGCATCGAAGAAAGCTTGCTTCCCATTGACACCCTCGCCGGTCCTGAGGTGGCAACTGAAGAACAGCGTAACATTGTGGTGAAGAACAACGTCTACGGCTGGACACCGCAGCTGTTGGCTTGGATTAACGGCATTGATACGGTAGTAACCTGGGTATTTCATGATGTCAGAACCAGGCGGTTTTTTGCCACCTACCCCAACATGATCTCAGAGAACAACATAGAGGAATATCCGGTATTTTCGGATGCCCCTGATCCTGCCCCCGTGATCGCTTTTGCCGATCATCGCCGTAAAACCAATTTCAGCGACGAAGGTAACCCGGATCCACGCGCAGACAGAAATGGCATTGCTCCATTGACAGAAAATCCAAACAGCTTCGGGCCAGCCCAGGATGAGTACGATTTCAGTTACTCGACCTCTAGTCGAGCCTACACTCATGCTGAGGGCGGATTTCCTGTCGGTGATTTGAACTGGTTCCCGGACAGGAAGCGCGAATGGGAAACTTGGGTCTCCAGTGTTGACTGGAAGGAAGACGCCGTACCGGCTCATCTCGCCTTGCAACGGAATTATCCTAACCCCTTCAATCCGTCCACGACTATTGTTTATCGTTTGGCTAGAGCTTCCACTGCAAGGCTAACAGTCTACAACGCCCTCGGGCAGAGGGTCAGAACACTTGTGGATAGAGTCCAACCGGCTGGTGAGTACTCAGTCCAATGGGATGGCCTGGATGACAACGGTCGATCGATGGCGAGCGGTCTCTATCTGTGTCGATTGGAGGCTGAGAACCAAGTTCAGACGATGAAGATGCTGATGCTGAAATAGGGCCGAAGCATAAAGCCCTCAGGGCCGTTGACGGAGTTGGAGTCCACCAGCAAGGTGGACTCCAACTCGAGCATACAGGATAAGAGATGACTCGCTGGCCACTAGCTGGGATAGCTCTGCTGTTGATAACGAACCTTGCCTACACACAAGTGGAGCTGACACTGCATCTTTTTACTTGTGCCACACTTCCCAATGGTGATTTTAGTAAAGACCTAGGCGTCAATCCCAGAGTAACGCGAAGAGCCGGCTTTGATGTTGGCGATAAAGTTGGACTAGCCCAGCCAGGTTTCGGGGCTGGCGCAGAGCTGATTACTCCAGTATGGTTCAAGGGGTTACAGTGGGTTTTTGGTGCCAAAGTTCTGGCTAATGATGCCAACGAAAAAACTGCCCAAGCCGAATTTCGTGCGCTGCTCGGCGATTCCGCTGACCTGCAATTTAAATACGGCAGGTGGGTTAATATTCCCGTGATGACCGGTTTTCGCTACGATTATCATTTTACCCATCGATACACGCTGTACGGAATTCTACAGGCCGGAATTAATGTGTCCAAGGCGGCATCGAGAAAAGCCTACTTAGGACAATTGACCGTGGAGGACACCCAGTTTTTCTGGACAAGAGACTTTGGGGTTGAAGTTGGGCTCGGATTCGTGATCGATCAAACCTACAACATTGGATTTCGTTACTTGGCTCTGAACTCGCCGCGATATGAAGGCACTAGGTGGTTATCCGAAAAGATGTTTCCGCAAATCTTTAGTCGAGAAAACGCCATCTTGGGTGAAGAGCGCGCCATTTCTATGTTTGTGGTAACACTCGGTATCCAATTGTTCAGGTAGGGGTGGTACTTTCCCATGAAGCCAGTCCGGTGTCTTTCTCTTTTCATCGTCCTTGTATTATGGGGCTGTCAAGGAGCCGATCAACTACCATCAAATGAATATTCCAAAATAGTTTTTCTCTCGAATCGGGATGCGCCCAAAGGGCAATTTGATATTTTCATGATGAATCTTGATGGCAGCGGTCAAACCAATCTCACCAAAGGGTTGCACTCGGTCCGGAGTATCTCACGGCCGCAGTTATCACCTGATCAAAAAAAGATATTATTCGTGGCCTTCGAACAAAGTGGCGCTGCTCTACAATTGTTTGACGTCGCCACTGACACTGTCTGGCACCTGACTGAGGTCGGACTGGACGTTCCGCAGGCCTGTTTTTCACCTCGGGGAGATCAAATTCTTTTTGTAAAAAGGATCGCTGGCCATAAACAAATCTGTGTGATCAACAGTGATGGTTCCAATGAAAGGAACCTGTCCAACAACGATGTTGATGAATTTGATCCAACCTTCTCTGGGGATGGCAAGAAAATCGCTTTCGTCAGTACCCAATCTGGCTCAAAATCCATTTGGATTATGAATTCTGATGGCTCTCATCGCCGACTCCTTCCTAAGCGACCAGGAAACGCTGGCCATCCTCGTTTTTCTCCTGATGGCCGCAAGCTGGTGTTTCACGTTTTCAACAAGGGCAGTAATGACATTTATTTGGCCGATCTAGGACGAAATTCTGTCAAACCACTCTATGAAAGTAAAGCAAACGACATCAACCCCCGCTATTCACCCGTTGGAAATAAAGTTTTATTTTTATCCAATGCCCGCGGCATGAAATACCAGGACGTCTGTGTTTACGACTTCGCGAAGGGAGCGATTACCGTCGTCTCTGACCGCCTTAATTACATCAACCAAAACCCGACGTTCTCGCCTGACGGCAAGTACATTGTTTTCGAATCCATCCTCTTTGGGAACTCCGAGGTCTACCGCGTTGACCCGGACGGCAACCATTTGACCAACCTAACCAATGATCCTCGATGGGATTGCGCACCAACCCTGTAAGCAAAAGAAAACTGTCCCGGACCCATAACTCTTTCGTGGGTGTTATGGCAAAGGTCCGGAGGAATTCGCTCCTCATACCTGCTCTGTGCTTAGTTACCACGCTTTGTTGCAGTAAGCTTCGCCATGCGGATCAAGTAGGCTGGCAACAGGTGCCTCATATTATCGAGCAAATTATAGTTCCGCAATTCCCGAATCGAGAATATTGGGTTACCACTTTCGGCGCGGTTGGGGATTCGATAACTGACTGTCATGCGGCGTTCCAGCAGGCCATTCAGCAGTGCAATGCTGATGGTGGCGGGTGGGTTATTATACCGCCAGGGGTCTACCGCTGCAACGGACCGATCCATTTGAAAAGCAATGTCAATCTCCATCTTGAAGCAGGGACGCGCATCGTTTTCAGTGCCAATCCAGATCACTATCTGCCGGTTGTTTTGACCAGATGGGAGGGGATCGAGCTTTTTAATTATTCGCCATTGATTTATGCCTATCAGGCCACCAACGTTGCCATTACCGGCAGCGGCGTGCTCGATGGCAACGCCGCCAACGGCTTTGCCACCTGGAAAGCCAAGCAACAGGAGTCGCAAAGATTGCTCCGCAAGTTGGGGAATCAAGGCGTACCGGTACATGAACGGGTGTTTGGCAAAGGGCACTTCTTACGCCCGAGCATGATTCAACCCTATAGCTGCAAAAATGTCTTAATCGAAGGTATCACTATAATTGATTCACCGTTTTGGGTCATTCATCCGACCTTTTGTACCAACGTTACGGTTCGCAACGTTCGGGTCAATAGCTGGAATGCCAACAACGATGGTTGCGATCCCGATGGCTGCGTCAATGTGTTGATCGAAAAGTGTAGCTTCAACACCGGCGATGATGCCGTGGCGATTAAATCGGGTCGAGATTATGACGGCATGCGAGTCGGTCAGGCCACCGAAAACGTCATCATTCGTGACTGCAAGGTCAATTCCCATGCCAATGGCTTGTGCATTGGCAGCGAAATGTCAGGCAGCGTCAGGAATGTATTCTGGGAAAATTGTCAGATAGGAGAGGCCAGTTCCGCCATCTATTTCAAATCCAATTTTGATCGCGGCGGCGTTATTGAAAATATATGGGCCCGAGATATTACTATCACACGGGCGAATTTCGCGGTCATTCGATTCGAAAGTAATTATAAAAATGAATACAGCCATTTTTATCCCCCTAAATTTCGCCATTTCGTCATCGAGAATATTACCTGCCACCAGGCCGATGGCTTTGGCATTTACGCTATTGGGACACCGGACTCGAAGCTGGAAGATATCTTGCTGAAAAATGTCATGGTCGAAAACGCCCAAGTGCCATTGCACATTTATCAGGTTACAAACTTTAAATTAATTAATGTCAGAATTAATGGCGAGCGGCAACCGGTACATCCACCCCTGTCTCCACCAACTGATGTAACCCTACCAGTGCAATGGTGATGCTTTGCTTGACGTTCAACGAGGACGCGAGAGGTTCTTATGCAGAGAAAGTATCAGAGTTGGTTTCCGTACGTATTGTTAGTCCTATCGCTGGTGTTACTCAGTTGCCAGGTTAAGCACAAGGTGTCGTTAAGAGATGAATGTATGGCCACCCTGTCGGTTCTCTGCGAAGCTCTGTACCGACTGCAAATCACCGAGATCCAGCATCCGGGTTTTGGCGCTATTCGATGTCCAGCCTGCCAAGTTTTCCATACCCGAGCAGCCGAGGCGGTTTATCCGTTCGCGGTTCTGTTCAAGAATACCCAGGACCCCAAGTATGCCGAAGCGGCCAGACGACTGGGGAACTGGTTAATTCGCCAGCAGCTTGCCGATGGCTCCTGGCAGGAGACGCCGGAAAAATGGACGGGCACAACCACCGACCAATTGCTTATGATGGTGATGGCCTGGGATATTCTAAAAGATCAACTGAGTGAAGCGGAGCAGGGCAATTGGATAACTGCTATGCATATAGCCGCGGATTACCTGAGTAAAGTCATGGATGCCAGCTTTGCCAGCATTAATTATTGCGCCACCACTGCGGCCACGCTGGCCATGATGAACCGCTGCTTTCCTAATGAACGGTGGCTACAAAAAGCCCAGGCATTAGCTATGGAAGTTGCCTCGAAGATGGACGGGGACGGATTCATTGGCGGCGAAGGCGAACGGGTATACGGTGAAAAGTACGGCGTTGATATCGGCTATGAACTTGATATGAGCCTTTGGGGCCTTGGGCTCTATGCGCGCTTGACCAAAGATGCCATGATCGATAGTTTAGTGCGTCATTCCCTCAGGACCCATCTCTATTTTGTTTACCCCAATGGCGCTATCGACGCCGCCTGGGGCATTCGTTCTAACAAATGGACCACTTATGGTAGTAAAACTGCTGATGGCTGCCAGATTCTGTTCAGCCTATTCGCCAGTGTTGATCCGCGATACCGAACTGCGGCCATGGAAAACTTGATCTACCTCAGGACTATGATAAAAGATGGCATGATTGGTTATGGCCCTCATTACTGGGAGATTTTCGATGTTCCACCCTGCATTTACCCAACATTTGCACGGGCTAAAAATCTGGCAATGGCCGTGGAATGGGGTGAACAGCAGCCGGGGATTTTGCCCCCTCTACCCACCGAGCAAGGCGATTGGATCAGGCTTTTTCCTACCGTTGATGTAGTACAGGTGCGAACGAAGAGTTTTATGACCACCATTTCGGCTTATCGGTACAAGGACCTAAACAAGCGTGACCAAGGCAAGTATATGCACCGACCGAGTGGCGGTTCGATTTGCAATCTTTGGGTTGAAGGCCATGGTTTTCTGCAACTGGCCAGCCAGACTGAATATCACCGCTGGGAACCGATGCATTTCCCCGAAATCAAAGACATTCTTCCCCTGACACCGCGGATTGAATTCAGCAATGAAAACGGCTATTTCACCAACCTCTATGAATTTGACAGTCGGCTTCAATACCGAGCGACAAACAAGACATCAGCATTTGTTGTGACAACTGCGGGGGAGCTTACTGATAGACATTTGTTGCCCGGCGGTATTGCCTATCAACTGAGCCACAAAATAACGGATCATACCGTCGAGAAAACAGTGACGCTGCGGTATCACGGTGGCAGTGAAAATGTCCGAATCGTTGAACCCATCGTTCACTATTCAGATATGAAGTTTACCCAGGTCGATGATCGTCGTGTCCAAATACAAGGTGCAAAACGGGCTTTTTATTTTGAGGTAATCGATGGCGATGTGATTCTTAAAGCAGGCGAAGGGGCGGAAAAGTGTTGGGCAGTATTTCCCTCAGTGAAATGCTTTCCCATTGTATTGTACATCCATCGACCGGAGCGGGGATTCCTACAACAGGTTACCTATCGATTAAGGATTGCTGACTGATTTAGCAGTTACAGAAAATAGGCAATGATATGGTTAAAGTAATCGGTTTTTGGCAAAGGAGGTAAAATTTGAGTAGGGAAAAAAGCTTGTACCGAACTTTTGGGTGGGCTGCACTATTCTTTTTCACGTTTATTGTTTTGGCCTACGGCCAACCGGAGGGAACCCGGCCGGAACGCATAGTCCTTTGTTGGGAAGATGATCCTTGCATCTCGCAGTCTGTAGTGTGGCGCACCACTGCACCCGTGGCACATCCACAGGCTCAGGTCGCTCTGCGGTCAAAACACATAGGGGAGGCGCTCAAAGCCGCCCGTACTGTAGTGGCGGTTAGCGAAACGGTCAAAATTTCCGGTGAGCAAGTTGTCTACTATCACACGGCTCGCTTTACTGCGTTGACTTCAGGGCAAGCTTATTTGTACCGAGTGGGGGACGGGAGCGTATGGAGCGAATGGAATGTATTCCATACCGCCGTGCGTGAAGCAAGGCCGTTTCAATTCGTCTTTTTAGGGGATGTTCAAAACGATATTCTATCCTCCTGGTCTGCTTTGGTGCGCCAGGCTTTTGCCAAGGCGCCCAATGCCCGGTTTTACCTCTATGCCGGCGATCTTGTTGGCCGCGGTAATGATGATCGGGATTGGGATGAACTTTTTTCTGCCTTGGGCTTTATTCCTAGAATGTCTCCGATGGTGCCCGTGCCAGGAAATCATGATGCTTCCAAAGAGCTCCTGCGCCAGGACGGGTCTCGTCGAATCGACCTGCTATACCTCGCCCATTTTGCCCTGCCTCACAATGGGCCACAAGTGGCGGATTTAGCCGAAACGGCCTATTACCTCGACTATCAGGGCGTTCGCATTGTGGCCTTTAATAGCAATAGTTACCGCGATCCTGAGCAATTGGCCTGGTTGAAAAAGGTCCTGGGAGAAAGTCGAGCCAACTGGAATATTGTTTGTCACCATCATCCGGTCTATTCAGTTGGCAAGCAACGAGACGAACAGAACCTGCGTGAGCTCCTCCTGCCCATCTATCAAGAATTCAAAGTAGATTTGGTCTTACAAGGTCATGATCATCGTTATGGACGCACCAATAAAACCCTGGATGGTAAGCAAGTGGGCAATGAGGAAAAGGCACCGGTGTATGTGGTGTCCGTGAGCGGCCCCAAGGCCTATGAACACAACCCCAAATTCGCCCATCTACTACGAGTGGAAGCCGGCGAGACCCAGTGTTTTCAGATTCTAACTGTTAGTCCCACCGAGCTTAGGTACGAGTCTTGGTCTTTAGACGATCAGCTTATCGATTCTTTCGTTCTGCGCAAAAACCAGGAGGGCACTGAATTGATCAATACCAGTCCGGGAGGGAAATAGGTGATAAACACCAATTGGCTGTCATTCTGCCGGCTGAGGAGAGTCAATAAGCCATCGCTGTGGCCCTTTCTTCTTTTGACAATTGCCTGGGTTCTGCCCTACTTGTCCTGGGCAGGGCAAACTGAATTTAATGTCATGGACTTTGGAGCTAAAAACGACGGTTCGGAAATATGCACCTCGGCCATTCAGGCGGCAATTGACGCTTGTCATAAATCTGGCGGCGGGTACACGGTGTTTCCCCCGGGGCAGTATTTGACGGGCACGATCTTGCTGAAAGACAATGTCTATCTCAAAATCAGCCCCAATGCTACTATCCTGGGAAGCAAAAACATCGCTGACTATGATCCAAAGGTATTGATCTACGCCAAAGATGCCAAGAACATCGGTATCATTGGTCCGGGATACATCAACGGCCAAGGAGATGTTTTTTGGCGGGGGAAACAAAGACCGTATGATAGACCGGAAAGCACCATTGAGTTTTATAATTGCCAGAATGCAATCATTAGGGAGGTGAACATTCGCAACTCGGCGGCTTTCAATATCGCCCTTGAAAATTGCGACCGGGTGAGCATCACCGGCGTGAGCATCATCAACGATCGTGAGGCTCCCAACACCGATGGCATTGATCCGATTTCCTCTTCCAACGTATTCATCTCGAACTGTTACATCGAAACTGGGGATGATGCTATTTGTGCCAAGTCACGGGATGACAACAAAGCATGCGAAAATCTGCTGGTCAGCAACTGTGTCCTGATTAGCGATGATTCCGCTATCAAGTTCGGTACTGGTTCCCGAGGAACAATTCGCCATTGCCTCTTTAGCAATATCGTCATCCGAAACACCCAGTACGGCATCGGATTTTACATGAAGGACGGCGGCAGCTTTGAGGATATTCAGTTCTCTAATATTTCTATCGAAACGACAGAGCCGGACTACCAACGGCCGGATCGAGGCACCGGCAGCTATCCCATTTTCATGGATATTGAAAGACGCGATGAAGAGTCCGAATTGGGAACGATCCGCAATGTGATCTTCAGTGACATTACCATCAATACTGTGGATGGCAATTGTTTGTTCTCGGGAATGCCAGAACAGCGGATATGTGACCTCACCCTTAACAACATCAGAATGCGGGTGAAGAACCCGACCGATCTTTTGAGCCGGCACAAGCCACGCGGTACCCGGACTTTGACCAACATCGCCCCGAATGATTATGCCCATGTTTCATCCCATTTCACCTTCGTTCACGTCGATGGGCTGAACCTCCGGGACCTGGTGATTGAAGATGAAACTCAGCACCGGAATTTTCCGCGTCATGCTCTATGGGCTTTGGATGTGCATCACGTGAACATCGAGGGTTTCCGCCAACATCAAACCGCAGACGATCAGACCTTGCCAGTATTCAAATTCACTGAATGTCACCACGTTTCAGTTCGTGGGTGCACTCCGAATTCAGCAAACGTGCCGTTCCTGGAACTGGCCGGACCATCGAGCAAGGAGTTTTGCTTATTCGCCAATGACTTGACCAGAGTAAAAACGTCCGTGAAATTCACCCATGGCGCGAGTAAGAACTCCGTGGTTAAAATAGGAAATCGGGAGAAATGATTCTCGGAAGTTGAAGGCAAATCCTTAAAGAGTTTGTGAGAACCGATCATGGATGGCAATATGAAGGTAGAATTGATGATGAATCGAAGAGAATGGCTCAAATCAGCACTATTACTACCCGGCATTTGGGGATATCCGAATGCGATTTTTGCAGCTTCAGCGGGATCAATGCCCTCGGGCGTTAGGATTACCAACGTCAAACCCTATGTGTTCAAAAAAGCGACCTTCGTGAAAATCGAGACTGATGCCGGAATTAGCGGCTGGGGCGAAGCAGACCACGATTATCCCAAACTTACGGCGGCGGTCATTAACGAAATATGCCGAAAAGAGCTGCTGGGCAAAGATCCATTTGACGGCGAGCACCTCTGGATGCGCATGTACTTTAACGGAGAGGACGCTGGCTCTACCGGCTTGTTACCGGGAGCCATCGCCGGAGTGGACAATGCATTATGGGACCTCAAAGGCAAGCTGCTCAACCTGCCGGTGCACAAGCTCAGTGGTGGCAGTGGCATTGAAAAGGTGCGAGTGTACGCCAGCTTCGGACGCAGCGGCGGTAGAGATGGACTCAAGACGCCAGAGGAGATGGCATCTACGGCAGCAAAATATGTAGAGCAAGGTTATACAACGGTCAAAGTGCGCATGCAAATCCGCCAGCTCAATCTCGACCCCGATCCGGATCCAACCTTTGAAACCATCAAAGCGGTACGCCAGGCCATAGGAGACGACATTGAGCTGTTTGTTGATTTTAACAACGGTTATACTCCGGCTAAAGCCATTGTCCTGGCGAGAAAGCTCATCGAACACTGCAATATCGCTGCTTTAGAAGAGCCTGTCTCCTACCACGATTACGCCGGCTTGCGACAGGTCACGGAAGCACTGGACATCCCCGTGATGGCCGGCGAACATGAGTTTAACAAGTGGCAAATCCGGGACTTGATCCTTCACGGCAACGTGGACATCATAAATGTTGACCTCATCAAAGCCGGTGGGTTCACCGAGAACCGTAAAATAGCAGCCATCGCCCATGCATTCGACAAAACCATCATGACGCACAATACCCGTCCATATCTGGCTACGGCAGCCAGTTTACAACTTGTGGCATCCATTTCCAATGCGGCTCGCGTGCAGGAGTATGCCGGAAAAAGACCGGAGTTGGAATTGGATCACCTGTTCAAGAATTACTTTGTGTTCAAAGACGGCTATCTCTACGTTCCTGATGCTCCGGGACTGGGTTTGGAAGTGGACGAAAACGCGATGGAGAAGACCAAGTTGAACTAAACGGATTGCGGAGTGAAATTAATTCATTGGGTCAAAATCTACAGGAGTATGCTTATGAATCGAGAAATCCTCTTTTTCACCGTCCTCAGTTGTCTGCTTGGCGCTTCGTTTTGCCAAGGCAATGCCTCTGCCCAATCGGAGCAGCAACTGCTTACCCCGGATCCCGAGATCAATCGGCAGATCCGAGGAAAGGATATTGCTACCATTGATTTCTTTGGCTTCAAATCCGATACCAGGGGATTGATGATTTTACCCATCCTTCAGCCAGGCTGGACCTGGTTAGCCGCGAAAAATGTGCCCTACGAAAATCGCACCATCAGTTTCTTTTTGCACGATGGCTACCTCTACGCTGATGTCGGCCTCACAAGCAACTTCCGCCGCATGCGAGCAACAAGAGATGTCTCACCGTTTGTCAAGTCGAATGCCTTTCACATCGCATTTGAACAGGGAAAAGGTAAAGATGCGGAATTGGTGATTTTCATCGCCTCGCCAGAGAAAAAGCGGGTCGAGCTTACGATTGACCAATCACTGCTCGGGGTAGAGAAGCAACTTGCGTATCATCTCAATGCCGGCGAAGCAAAGTTGCTGCGAATTGTCAAAGGCACCGATATGCCGGAGTGGGCACCGCTTTACTTCAAACCAGCAAAACCTCTGCGGCAGCGAGTGAATCTTAACCAAGAGTGGAAATTTGTGAAAGGTGATGTTCCCAATGCACCATCCCTTGCGCTGACTGATACAACCTGGGAGCTGGTTACTCTGCCCCACACCTGGAATGCGACCGATATCTTTGATAATCGCAACATAAACGATGGCCTGGATATTTACAGCTCTTACTGGCGAGGCATCGGCTGGTATCGGAAACAGTTTGTCGTGGAAAAAGAACTTTCAGGCAGCAAACTATTCATTGAATTTGAAGCGGCCAATCAACTGGCAGAAGTCTGGCTCAACGGAACTTATCTTGGCCAACATATCGGCGGCTACCTGGGATTTCAGTTTGATGTGACCGATCTGGTGCGCTTCGATAAACCCAATCTCCTTGCTGTCAAAGTAGATAACCGCTACCATTATGATATTCCCCCGCATTGTGCCGACTTTAATATGATGGGAGGCATTACCAGAGATGTCTGGCTAAAAGTCACAGGGAAGGTGTACGTTGTTTCCACTTACGTAACCACACCAGAAGTATCACGCAAAGCGGCGACGGTCAACGTCGTAACCGAGATAAAAAATGATGCCGATGCCGCAAAGGACATTACCCTGGTGAGCAATGTGGTGGATGCCGATGGCTATATTGTTGCCTCGATGAAAAGCATGGCGCGTATCGATAAGCATGCAACCCACATCTTCACCCAGCAAAGCAATCCCATCCCTTACCCGCGGCTATGGTCGCCAGAAGAACCCAATCTCTATACCGTGTATTCACACGTTTACGACGGCGAGCTTATGGTAGACGAATTTCCGTCCCCGCTGGGATTCCGATGGTTTACCTTTGATGCCAGCAAAGGGTTCTTCTTCAACGGTCAATATCTCAAACTTCGGGGCGTGAATCTCCATCAAGACCAATTCGCCAGGGGAAGTGCCGTGCCCGACTCATTGCGGGTGAAAGACCTCCTACTCCTCAAGAAAATGGGCATTAACTTCATTCGCCTGGCGCATTATCCGCACGACCCCGTGATGCTGGGTGAATGCGATCGCCTGGGCATTATCGTCTGGCAGGAGATTCCCTACGTGAACACCGTTGGCCGCGAGAATTTTACAGAGAACGCCAGAAATATGATGCGGGAGATGATTCGTCGCGACCGCAATCATCCCTCCATTGTGTTCTGGGGGATCGCCAATGAGACGGCCGAGCCCTATCTTGCGTCAACCGAGGTGCCATACATCAGAAACACGTTACAGGCCTTGAATGAGGTGGCTCATCAAGAGGATCCCACCCGTCTCACGGTACAAGCGCACAACAAGCTGATCGATTCATCGCTGGTGGAGATCACGGATGTCATTGGTCGTAATCGCTATTACGGCTGGTATGAGGGAACCATTGAAGATTTTGGCAAAGTGATGGACGAGGAGCACAAACGACACCCCCACTGGAAGATCCTCATCAGCGAATACGGCGCCGGCGCCAAACGCGGCTTTCACGTCGAAAATCCGGAGTGCTTCGATTTCAGCGAAGAGTATCAACTGCTCTTCCACGAAGGCTATCTGAAACAAATCAACGAGCGGCCTTGGATAGCCGGTGGCGCCATCTGGAACGGCTGCGATTTCGCCTCGCAAAACAAGATCGGCAATATCCCTCGCGTCAACCAGAAAGGGATGCTCGACTACCGGCGCCGGCCAAAGGATACTTACTATTTCTACCAAAGCCAGTGGTCGAAGGAGCCGATGGTGTACATTGTCTCTCACACCTGGACTCATCGAAGCGGGGCTAAAGGAGAAAAGAAGAAGATTCGTGTGCTCAGCAATTGCGATATCGTTGAACTGTTTCTCAATGGAACTTCACTGGGCGTGAAAGAGAAAGAGTTTTGGTGGAATGTGGAATTTCGCGAAGGAGCGAATGAACTATTGGCAAAGGGCAAGAAGGGCGAAGTTACGGTTACAGACCAGATGAGGGTTTATTATGAATACTCAACAAAAACTAGAGCAGAAGAGTAGAAAGTGCAACGGAGAGGCCATAACAAAGTGGTCGGATTGCCTTGATCAGCGGTAATATCTCCCGTTCCCGCAGCAGAATAGGCCATAGGCTGCGTCGTTCATATAGGGCAAAGTGACCCCGGCATGGAGACCGACCAGGCTTCTCACCGAACGGACGTTGGGGCGAACGCACGGCGGCGCGTCGGAGGGAGTCGCCAACCGGAGCACGGTGGCGCAAGGGGAAGAACTCCACACCGGAACCCACAGGTATAAGGAACAATCACCCACGCGTGCGATCGGGGTAAACTTGCACGAGGGGAGGTGCCCGCCCACCTGCCGGCAGCGCTACGCTAGTACCGCGAGATGTGGCGTTGCTGGCAGCGGCCGCGGGTTACGAAAGGCACCGAGGAGGGAATCGCCCCCATGTGTGGGACGCCCGGCGCCTTTGTCTTCTTCACCGTCACAGGATTACGCTGACTTCGCCGTGAGAGATTAGCCATGGGCCACAACAGAATTGCGAACATCTTACCACACGAGGACCCACGCCGGGAGCAAGCGCGGTTCCCCGTGGAGGCGTGCGCGACGCATCACTGGAGCCAAGTTGCAGGTTTCCCGAGCAACTAGAATATCACTGAGCGAAATCGGTCAGCAACATATGGTCGGCAAGAAGACCACTGGGATCGCGTGTCTCCTCAAACCATCGTTCGTGCTGCGATATGGGTGGCCATAGTCCCGTTGCTGCTACAGCCAATGTTGTGAAAGCACTGCTGTCACTTTCCAACCTATTCGTTTATCTACGGTCAGGGAATCTCTCCGGTGCCGGAGATGTGAGATGGTTTGCAGGGTTTGCGTGCACCCAGAGGGTCTGTTGCGAAACGGCTATCGGCACCACATGACCACTAGCAGCGCGATTTCCAATCTCACTAAGGTGGTTAACATCCTCCGAGTATTCTAACCCATCGGTAGACCAGTAGAGCCGATTGAACCGAAAGCAAGAGGAGCGTAGTCCGGTAACATCTATCCTCATGGCAAGAACCTGCCGCCGCAGCAGGTTAGTTTGCTCTGCGTCTGAATAAACAGAGTCGCGGAGAGTTTTGTTCACGACCACAACTCAGAAAGGGATTGGTGAAAAACGACTCCCTCAGTGCTCGATCCTTTAAATCCAGCAGGGCATTTGGAGACTTCAATAATAGGAGCTGCCGACACTCGGCTGCTGTCTCACCGTTCTGTCGCTTTCGCCTGTGCCCTCAATGCCTTTTTCGGTGACAAGAACACCTCGACATTGGGCCGAGAGTCTAGGTGGTGTCGAAATTCTGGTGAGGTGGTCGCCGTGGTCGTAGAGGTACACAGTGTATCCCAAGAGCACGCCTTTTCTCGGTCTGAGGCAGGCTCCGTTGAAATGGATGGCTTCCCAACCGTAATGAAGTACCGGGAGAAGCGTTCACAAATTGGCCCTGCTTATGAAAGAGGAACATGTATTGACAAGCAGTTATAATAGTACTCTGAGATGGGAAGGTTGCGTGATTAGTGGTCAGCCGGCATCCTGTTCCAGCATAGGAAGCAAAAGAAGATGGGTTACTGAGCGGAGTGCGCGGTTATCTAATGATGGGGCAAACGACTATTGCGGCGGAGTAAGAGACCAAATCTAAGCGTACGCCGGTATCCATTCCGGGTTGTCCCAGAGAGTTTTCTCTTCGCCAGGCCTTTTTCACACCCACTCCCAATATCCTGGATGCACGGGGGACGAGCTTTTCCATGCCGGATATTTCACTGCCTAATGATTGTTCGCCCTCAAATGCTTGGAAATCGACCTAGCGATTGACGGCTGCCGTCTTTTCTCTGCGAAAAGCCGAAAAACAAACGATTCTCACAACCGGCCTGGATTAGTGGAAGCCTTGATGAAAACGGATTTGTCCGCCACTCCTATCAACACGGAACTACCGAAATGAAGACAACTGTTCTGCCCACGGTTCTGATGACAGACTCGCAAATTGCCGATGTTTCCTTCCTAGGTCTGTCGCTCCGGTGCGCCGCTGGCGAACAGTGAATAATGGCCAGCACGGGTGGGGCCCTGTGAGGACCATGTCGATGCAACTGTTCCCGCCTCGCCACATGGAAGCCTTTCAATGGCCTAGCTTAGAGCCGCGCCGACCCAGTACTCCTCGATACGGCAACCGGAGAATAACCTGAATAAAGACTGTGCCAGATTCAAGGTAGTGGGCTTTGCTGCGTACTCCTGCAGGCATTTTCCTTGACGTTTGCCGTGGGCCAGACGGTTAGGTCGCCACTTCAAGCCCGTTGGCCAAGGTTGCTGTTCTCAAAAAGGCCTGGGGGTAGATTCCCACGGCAGAGCCGACGCCCCACTGCAGGGCATGCTTGTCTGAGAAGAAAGGCACTTGGTCCCGCTCCGTGCCATGCCCCTCAAAGAGGCTCTTTAAGACCCCCTACGAGCCTGCCTTTGGCCCCGTACCCATCCTTCTGGCGGTCGATATTTGCCGCCATTTGAAGTTGGGTGATCAGCCCCCGCGACTTTCCCCTTGACTTTCTCACCTGGGTTTGCTATCTTGACTGGCAAAATCGAGCGCGCGGGCACAGGTCTGCTCGCCCGTCTGTAAGGAGACCCAGAAGAATGCCTCCGGGAGAACCAACCATGAGACGAATAGTCGTCGTCTTGCTCGCACTGTCGGTGGCCAGTCTTTGGGCCCAAGGCCTTCCGTCCGGAGAAAAGGCGCTGGGGAGCAAGAAGTACGCCCAGTTCGAACGCCCAGAGGCGTGCAAGAGCTGCCACGGGGATTTCTACCAGCAGTGGCGCCAGGCGATGATGTCCCAGGCCTACACACACCGCTGGGATGAGATCGAGTACTTTGATCTGGCGGTGGCCCACACGGCCAAAGTCCCCGAACTCAAGCCGGTCGCGGATGGTTGCAACGGCTGCCATGCACCGCTGGCCTACCTGGCCGGAGATGTGCCGCCTCCCCGTCCTGCCGAAAACTCGCGCGCCAACGAGAGCGTGAGCTGCGACCTGTGCCACACCATCAGCGGCTATGAGGGCGAGATCCCCTACAACTTCAGCTATACCTCCGCTCCAGGGCGCACCAAATACGGCGCCAAGCCTGGGCGCAAGTCCCCGCACCACGACACGCACCACCTGCCGCTGTTCAGGCAGACGGAGTTATGTGCCAATTGCCACAATGAGCTGAACCCCTACGGCGTCTGGGTCAAGTCCACGCAGATCGAATGGAAAGAAGGCCCCTACAGCAAAGAAGGGGTGCTGTGCATGGACTGCCACATGCCCAGGGCCATCGGACGCAACGCCATCATGGCTGAGGAGGACACCATTGCCCTGCACCTTTTCCATGGGGCCCATGACCCCGGGAAGCTTGCCAGCGCCATAGAGCTCCGCATGCACCCAGATGAACGGCAGGTGGAGCGTGGCGGCACGGTGGTTATCCAGGTGCAGCTGTTCAGCGCCAAGCCCGGGCATAAGTTCCCTACCGGCTCGGTGGAGGATCGCATCGTCTGGCTGCATGTCACGGCCGTAGACTCCGACGGCAAGGTGTACCCCCTGCCAGTCGACCGCAAAGGCTTCCCAGGTGAAGAGTACACCATCGCCTCTAACCAGCTGGCCTACCAGGACATGGGCCTGCCCAAGGGCGAGCTGGACTTTAAGGGTCTCCCCCGCGACGGTGTACCCCTGGGCGACCGCATCTTCCGCATGCCCTATTTTGACCCCCAGGGCCGCATGACCATCATGCAATGGAACACCAAATCCCTGGGCGTTGACTATCGCATCGCACCGCGCGAAACCAGGATCGAGACCTTTACCTGGCAGCTGCCCGAGGACATCGCCTTGGGGAAGGTGCTCGTGCAGGCAGAGCTGAACTATCAAAAGCTCGTCAAACCCGTGGCCGACTACCTGGGTGTGCCGGCAGAAGAGAGTGTGGTGATCCTCATCAACACCGCGAGCACCTGGATCGAGGTCTATGAGTAGTACCGCTCGTTTGGGCAACGCTGGCGATTAAGCACAACACGGAGGCAACATGAAGCAAAAGAATCTCCTGGCCCTATGCCTGCTATCGTGGATACTGCTGGCCACGCTGGTGCCGCCCAAGGTTCACGGCATCCCGGCGTTTGCGCGGCGCTACAACATCTCCTGCACTACCTGCCATGCGCCCTTTCCGCACACCAAACCCTATGGCCATGACTTTGCTGGGGACGGCTTCATCCTCAAGGACAGCGAGAAGGAGCGCGACTATGTGAGCGCCGGCGACCCCCTGCTGTGGTTGAACAAGACCTTCCCGGTAGCTGTTCGCTTTGACGCCCTTGTGGTGGCCGATCAAGACGGTCCAATCTACAGCGACCTAAAGACGCCCTACGCCCTGAAGATCCTCTCAGGCGGCACGCTATTCAAGAGCATCGGCTACTACTTTTATTTCTTCATGTCTGAAGCGGGAGAGATCGCAGGCGTGGAGGATGCCTACGTCCATTTTGACGACGTCTTGGGCACTGGGCTCGACGTCATGGTCGGGCAGTTTCAGAAGTGTGATCCATTGATGAAACGCGAGCTTCGCCTCACCTACGAGGACTATCATATCTTCATGCGGCGCATTGGCGGCTCGCCCACCAATCTGACCTATGACCGCGGGATCATGCTCGCATATGGCCTCGAAAAGACCGGCACAGACGTGGTGGCGACCATCACCAATGGCAACGGTATCGGTCCCGAGGCCACAGCCGGCGGCACCATGGACAATGACAAGTACCGCCACTTCGCTGTCACGCTGCACCAGGACCTTGGAGAGGCGCTCACCATGGGCATGTTCTCCTACTACGGCAAGGAGCGCCCTGCCCAGCTGGCGGCGAACACGGTGACCTATTGGGGCCCAGATCTCAACCTGCGGGCTGGTGCTGTGGAGCTCCACGCGCAGTATTTGCAGCGCCGGGACACGAATCCCTCTTTTGCGGCCAGCGGTCGGGCGCAAACAACCCGCGGGGGCGTGGTACTGCTCACCTGGGCGCCGCAGTTGGACAGGTCAAGGACCTACCTCACCGCCCTGTACAACCACGTGGATGCGCAGGCTGAGCGCTACCGGTCAGCCACCCTCAGCTTCACCTATCTGCTCAGCCGGAATCTCCGCCTGACTGCAGAGTACACCCACCGTCTCGAGGGCAAACGCAATCGGTACGTGCTTGGGCTTGTGACAGCCTTCTGATTGCCACTGCGCAGTGGCAGGAAGGAATTGCGCGGGTAGCTTCTTCCTCCCATAGCTCGGCACCATGCCATGAAGACCATTGTCACCAAAATGGCTCGGCTCTCGACCTGGGCGGGCCTTGTGCTGGCTGCCGCGCTGGCCGTGGCGTGCGCGGTGGCCACCTTTGTTGAAAAGGACTGGGGAAGCCAGGCGGCACGGGCAGAGGTGTACGAGACGTGGTGGTTCCGCCTTCTGCTGGGGCTGCTCACTCTCTTCCTCGCGAGCCATCTGCTACGGCGGAGGTGGTGGCGTCCGGAACGCCTTCCCTTAGCCCTCATGCACGGTGGGGCGGCGCTCGTGCTCATAGGCGCGATGGTCACCTGGCGCTATGGCATGGAGGGATTTGTCCACCTGCGTGAAGGCCAGACAGGCACAACGTTGCTCAGCAGGCGTCCGTTCTTGACCGTGACGGCAGTGTACGGTGCGGACAGCGCCACCGTCCAGGTGCCGGTCTCTTTCTCCCCCAGAAAGAAGGTGCGCCTCTCTGCCCAACTGGCCGTGGGCGGCGTAGAGATAGGCGCGCGGGTTACCAGGTACGTCGCCGAGGGCGTGCGGGAAATTGTCGCTCACCCAACAGGTGGACCGGCGGTCGCGCTTACCGTGGTCGACGGGAATGCCAGGCAGATAGTCGTCCTTGGCCCAGGAGAGGTGGCCTGGCTCGCCGGGGTGGTACTTGCCTGCGACACCACCGTAGCCGATTCTCTCCCTGTGGTCACATTCAGCGTGAAGGGCGACAGGCCGGCCTTTTGCGCAACGCAGCCGGTGGTGCGCCAGGCCATGCGCGACACCGCGCTTGTGAGGCTCCCCGCGCACGAGCATCATCCCCTGGAACCCTTGCAGCTGTACATGGTGGGACAGGTACGGTGGGCCCTACGCTCCTTTCTGCCACAGGCCCGAGTTACGGCCGTGCCTGCGCGCGAAATCCAACCCCCGGTGGATCCCAGCTCCGTCGAGGAGGCACTGGAGCTCGAGCTGCGAGCGGGTCAGGAACATCGGCTCCTCACCCTGTTCGGGGGCACTGGCGTCCCTGGTTCGCCGCAGCAGGTAGCACTGGGCCAGGTGCAGGTGAGCGCAACCTTTGGTTCTCTGGCGCAGAAGCTCCCCTTTGCCCTGCAGCTTCTGGACTTTGCTGTGGAGCGCTACCCTGGCTCTGACCGACCTTCGATGTTCATCAGCAAGGTCGTAGTTGTAGATGCCGAGCATGGGGTGCGCCGCGCAGCAGAGGTGTTCATGAACCACCCGCTTGCTTACCGGGGCCATCGCTTTTTCCAGACTTCCTACGACGATGACGAGCTGGGTAGTGTGCTCACCGTGGCTGCCGATCCGGGAAGAACAGTGGTTTATGCGGGGTTTGTGTTCCTGGGCGGTGGCTTGGTACTGTGGTTGCTCATGCCTGGGCTGCGCCGCGGGAGGATGCCTCCTGCGCCAGACCAACGGGTGCTTGTCAGTGTGCTGGGCCTCACCCTGGCTGCGGTCTTGACCTCGGGTTCATCCAGGCAGGAGGTCGCTGCGCGTCCCAGGGAGGCACACGTACGTGCGTTTGCCGCTCTCCCGGTATTGGACGCAGACGGCCGCGTCAAGCCCATGGACACCTTCGCTCGGGAAATTGTGCAAAAGGTCTCCGGGCAGTCGCGTCTGGAGCGCCTGGAGCCGGCGGAAGCGCTTCTGGACATGATGACCCACCCAGAGCGCTGGCAGCGCGTGCCCATGATTCTGGTCGAGGACCACCAGATCCGCGCAGTGCTCGGCCTTTCGGAAAGGCAAAAAGCGCGCTTTGCTGACTTTTTCGCTGCCGACGGACGTTACCGGCTGGCCCACTTCCTGCACGCCGTGAACCGCAAGCCTGCGGCCGAACGCGATAGGCACGACCGGGAATTGCTCAAGACCGATGAGCGGGCGAGCATCTGCTATCTGATCTTCCGAGGCTTTCTGCCGCGACTGCTTCCGCACCCTCAACAGCCTGAACACTCTCTCTCCTACCAAGAGGTACGACGCGAGTTGCGCGGCGAGGCTGCGGCGCGAACGCAGAGCCTGTACGAGACCTACTTGCAGGCAGTACGCGGCGCAGAGAGGGGTGGCTCCTGGGAGGAAGCCACTCGAGCCCTGCGAAGAATACAGGACTATCAGCAGCAGCACGCCAGGGAACTACTGCCGAGCCGGAGTCGCCTGCAGGCCGAGATAGTCCTTAATCGCCTGCAACCGTTTCAGCGCCTGCTGCCAGTCTACCTGGCCATGGGCGTGGTGCTCACGGCCCTGGCGTTAGGGATGACGCTCTCTGCGCGCCTGCCTGGGCGCCAGCTCGTGGCAGTCGCCAAAGGACTGCTTCTTGCGGCGTTTCTGGTACATACCGGCGCGCTGGTTCTGCGCTGGTATGCTGCCGGTCATGCTCCCTGGAGCAATGCCTACGAGTCCATGGTCTACATCGCCTGGGCAGCAACACTTGCCGGTGTGGTCTATTCGCGGCGCAGTGTCTGGCTGCCTGCTGCCACCTGCCTGTTGGCTGCCGCTGCCTTGCTCGTTGCCCACCTCACCGGCATGGACCCCCAGATCACGCCACTGGTACCAGTGCTCAAGTCCGGGTGGTTGGTGATCCATGTGTCCACGATCACCGCAAGCTATGGCTTCTTTGGCCTAGGGGCTTTGCTGGCACTGGTGGTCCTCACCCTCACCGTCGTGCGCACCAAGGGAAGTACACCGCGCTTAGAGCCGGTCATCGGCGCCCTCGCCACGGACTGCTCCCGGCTCGTCAAGGTGGGCTTTGCCCTTCTGTGCATAGGCACCATGTTTGGGGCCGTGTGGGCCGACGTCAGTTGGGGCCGCTACTGGGGCTGGGACCCCAAGGAGACCTGGACGCTCATCACCATCCTCGCCTACGTGGTCACGCTCCACCTGGCGCACACCCCAGGGGTGCGAAACCCGCTCACCTTCCCCACTCTTTCGCTCGTCGGCTTTGCCTCGGTGCTGATGACCTACTTCGGCGTCAATTACTACCTCACAGGCCTGCACTCTTACGCCCAGGGACAGCCGTTTCCGATACCTTTCTGGGTCTATGCCGCAGCCGGCGCAATCGTCGTCTTGACCGTCACCGCCTTCCTCAGGAGCGCCCGTGTCCGCGCCCAGTCGGGCTAAAAGCCTTTCTCTGCCACGGGGAAACGACTCATCGCCAGGTACCCCCAAGGAACAAAGGCTACCACCTCTCTCTTTTCCGCGCTGGCATCCAAGGGCGGTCACCACGGCCAAAGGACCTGTTCGAAGACAACGGCGCAACCTCAAACGGCCCCTCTCCAGGGCCCGGTGGGCAAGGGGAAGTCTATGGTGCGGCAGGAGCCTGACATAGCATGGTGCCGCAGTGGAGAAAAAAGTATCGAGGACGATTTCAGAGGAGGTAGCGCTCGCGCACACGCGGCGGGACACGGGCGATGAGCTTCTGCACCTCGCTGCGCTCGAGCAGACGCCATTGGCCAGGCTGGAGGTCACCCAGCCGCAAGGGGCCAAATGCCACTCGTATCAGCCTCCTGACCTTTAGGCCCAGCGCCGTCATGAGGCGGCGGATGTGCCGGTTCTTTCCCTCGTCCAGGACGAGTTCCAGCAGGGCGCCGTGCTCTGTCCGAGCAAGCAGGCGCACGCGCCGCGCCGCAAGGACCGCCCCGCCCGAAGTGGCGACCCCAGATCGCATGTAGCGCAGCTGTTCCGGTCTCACCTGCCCCTCCACCTCCACCCGATAGGTCCGCCACACCTCAGCCTCAGGATCGAGCAGGGCGGCAGCCCACCCATGGTCGTTGGTGAACAGGAGCAGCCCCTCGCTCTCCTTGTCCAGTCGCCCCACTGGCGACAAGAAAGGGAGGCGTGCACCCGCCAGGCAATCGTATACCGTGGCCCGCTGGTGCTCGTCGGCGACAGTGGTGACTAACCCCCTGGGTTTGTGCAGCATCAGGTACAAGCGCTGGCTAGAGGTCACCAGCTTGCCGTCCACCTCGATGAGCTGGCGCTCCCAACGCACCGGCGTTTCAGGATCGCGCCTCACCTTACCGTCCACACGAACTCGACCCTGCAGGATGAGCTGCTGCCCGCACCGACGCGAGCAGTACCCCAACTTCGACAGTGCGCGAGCCAGTCCCACCCGCGCGGGTCTACTCCGCGCGGAACCTGGGCGACTCTCGGCCTTCGGGTGCTTGTGCCCCTGCCGCTTTATGGCCAGCCCTACCTCCTCGCTCATCCTCGCGGTGAAGTATGCACAGAAGTAAGCTCAAAATATCCCTGGCGGAGCAGTTCGGGGAACATCACTTGAGCAACTCTGGCCACGTTGCGCGCATCATCGAGCCCGCGATGTGGCGTGCCCTGGAAGCGCATTCCCAGCAACTGCAAGGCCTTGGTCAATCCCACCCGCTTGTGTTGGCGCCAATCGGCAAAGGCCTTTTTCAAGTCCACGTGCTGCACGAGCACGTCCGGGAAAGGCACGCCGTGACGCCGACAGTCGATGCGCAGCTGCGTGCGGTCAAACGTTCCCCACGAACAGAAGAGCACCGGCTCGGGTCCCAGCCATTCCAGAAACCGTGCCAACGCCACGGTGAAGAGGGGTGCCTCATCCACTTGTCTCTGGCGGATGTGCGTCAAACGACGACAGAACTCGCTCAACTCTGGCTGCTCTATCGGGTGCACAAAGGTGGCAAATTCATCATAGGGCCGCAGGGTGTCGCCATCCATGCGCACCGCGCCGATTTCGATGGTCTCCTTGCGTTCCCTGGGTGTGCGCCCCTGCCAACAGGTGGCCTCCAGGTCCACCACCACATAGTCTGTGGTGTGATAGTGCACACCGAAAAGCCGCATGATCCTTCTTCCTTTCGTGTGCCGGCCTCTCGGCTATGAGCCCCTCTGCCTCCTGCCCATGGCTTCTTCCATGGCGCGCACTATTGCCTCTGGCTGCTGAGAGCCGATCAGGAGTCGGCGACCACCAGTCAGCTCCAGCTGTACCCCGCGATTGCCACTGACATTGTACGCCTTGCCCTTACGGCCGTAGCGAATGCCCCACCCGCCATAGTCGCGGATCGGGTTGTAGGTGCAGGCCTCAAAGCGAACCACTTGTGCGTACGGCACCTTCTGCCATCTTCTGTGAAACGGAATGAGGCGCACGTAGAGCCCGTCGCTCCTCACCTCGGTGACGAGCCTTGTCCACCAGATGAGCGCCAGCAGGCCCACACCGAACAACAGCCAGAAGGCCACGAGAACGACATCGGCGGCCACGCTTTGTCCCACCGCCCTATGGAGGAACATGTGCAGCAGAAATGAATACCACACGAAGGTCACGATTGCCAGCACCAGGGCCCAGAGCCACGGCTGGCGGAACCGCTGTTCTTCTCTGAACAAGGGCCTCCCTGCAGTTTGCATGCGACTGGCCTCCTTTTTACCCATCAGTCGTTGCCACCCTCGCTGCTGAGCATGGCCTGAAACTCCGCAATCCTTTTTGCCACCGCAAACACGGGCGCCGTCCACACCTCCTTGTCCCGACGGCGGAGGTAGGCCAGCAGCATCCGGAAGTCGTAGCTGCCCACGGTCAGGCGCTGCCCGTCAATTTCGTGAAAAACCAGAATGACCCACTGGCCACGCGCGGTCAGCTCCTCCACCAGCCCGATCATTTCAAAGCCGCTCATGCGCTCCACGCTCAGCCCCCACACGCAGGCAAGGTCCACCAGCGCGGGCGCATTGGCAAAACCATATTCCCCCACTGTGCGCCCAGCCAGGAAGTGGCGCGCCACCACCGGCACGTAACTCTGCCGATTCTTACCCCTTCCCACAAAGGTACAGGAACATGGATAGGCGAAGGTCCAGTAGCGCTGATGAGGGGCAAGGGTCTGGAGCCGCTCTTGCGCCGCGAGAATGTTCAGCTCGATCTCAGCCAGAGTCATGGACTCCAGCGAGCGCAAGAGAGAGCCCACGTTGCACGAGCAGACGTGGGAGAGCGTGTGGTTGCCGAGCTCGTGACCGTTCTTGGCCACCTCGCGCCAGGGCGCACAGCGCCTTTGCCAGTCCTCACCGTGAGGTTGGAGGTAGAAGGTGGCCTTGAGATCGAACTGCTCCAAAAGCGGCACCACCCTTTCCAGTTGCTCCTTGGTGCCGTCATCAAACGTCAACGACACGGCACCCTGGTACGGCGCCCAGAACTCCTCAATCTCCATGCGAGATCTTCTCCTCCCTCCTTTGGGCTGCAAGCAGCTCGCCACGATGCCTGTAGATTTTGTCGATCGCCTCGGTGAGCAGATGAGCGCGCTGGAGGGCAGGCCAGGACTTTCCAGCGCGCAAGCACCGCCCTGTGGCGATGCAACGCCTCGGCCACGGGCAGATGCCAGCGCCTGGGATCAATAGCCTGCCGATAGGTCTTGCTCAACTGATGCCTGCGCTTGGTGTGCGGAAAGTAGACGTCGCTCTGGTTAAGCGGCTGGTAGGTACTGTCGAAGGTGACACCGAGTTCCGCCGAAAGCGCGCGACGGAAGAGTGGAGCTGGCAAGCCGTCAAAAGCCTCCGGGTCGTAAAGGAAGGCAAAAGCATAGCTGCATTTCCGGGTGATGCGCGGATCGCGGCGCAATGGTCGCACACCCGGGGCCTCGGCCACTGCCTTGTCCAGAGCCTGTCCGTTGCGGTCTATGCGGGAGGCGTTGCGCCGCAGGGCAGCCAGTTGCCCACGCAAAACCGCCGCCTGAAATGAGGTCATCCGGTAGTTGCCGCTATGCATCCTCACCCCAGCGCGAATCTCCCGGCCACATAGCCGCTGGCTTTCCACCTTCCAGAAAAGCTCTTCCTTCTGCATGAGCAGCACCCGCCCTCTCCAGCGGTCACCAGCTTGGAGCTCTGAAAGCTGAAAGAGCCGAACACGCCAAAGGTGCCAACCGCCTGTCCCCGCCATTGTGACCCATGCACATGGGCACAGTCCTCGATGAGGTACAGGCCGTGTTTCTCTGCCACCCGCACCAGGGCGTCCAGGTCCGCCAGCCGATGGTAAAGGTGCACCGCCACCATTGCCTTTGTGCGCGAGGTGATGGCCTCCTCTGCTGCCGCAGGCTCAACGCACATCGTCTCCGGGTCCACGTCCACCAATACCGGCACTGCGTTCACATCACACACCGCTGCCGCTGTGGCCTGCCACGTCAGGCCGGGCACGACCACTTCATCACCGACCCCGATGTCGAGGGCTTCCAGGGCCAGTTGCAGGGCGTGCGTGCCGTTGGTCACCAGCACGCAGTAGGCAGAGCCGCTAAATGCTGCCCACTCGCGGCGGAAGCGCGCCGCCATGGAATCCACTCCCGGCCAGTCATCCCACACCCCGCTCTCGTACGCTTCCAGCAGATAAGCCCGCTCCAGGTCCGGGCGCCTGGAAAACCGGCAACCTGCCAGAAGGTTCTGGGTGACCATCTTGCCACCCAGGCATGCGAGACTGCTCATGGTCCAAGTCCTTCCCGTCGGTGGTGCGACCTTCGCTCTCTTCCCATCAGACCCACGCCCCTTTCCTTTGCCGCTAATGTACAAATCCTGGGGACAAAAGCAAGACAAAATGCTGGGCATCGCTGTGGTCTTCACGGCCGGCCGGAATGCTGTCGTGGGTGTGGTAGGTTGGGGCCTGGACCTACGACCTCACAAGAAGTGCGCGACACGCCGCACACCCCTTTCTCCCGCGGCTGTTCAGGCTTGCCGCCTGCACCGGGGGGAACGGGCACACCGTCTCGCCGCACGTCTCCCACCAACGCCCTCCTGAAAGGTGAGGGCCGTGCTCGCTCACCAGGCAAGCCCAGCCACTTTTTTTCTTGCTTTTTTGCTTTGGGTTTGCTAAAGTTCAAAGCAGGTTAGCGGTGGCAATTGCTGAGGTGGCGATGTCTTCTCCGACCCACAGTTGTCCTGCCGGCAAGCCCAAACTCCTGGATCAGGTCCGCTTGGGTCCCCGACCCAGACACTCCAGCCACAAGACCGAGAAAGCCTAGGTCCACTGGATGAGGCGGTTCATCCTCTTTCACAACAAATGCCTGGCAGCAGAAATAGGCAAGCGAGAGATCAATCAATTCCTGTCCCACCTTGCCGTCCACGAACATGTGTCTGCTTCCAGTCGGAACCAAGCGTCATGTGCGATTGTCTCTCACCAAAAGCATGTTTTGAGGAAGCAGCTCGGCCATTTCGGATATTTTGCTTGGGGAAAAAGCCCCCAAACGCTGCCGGTGATTTTGAACCGGGATGAAGTCAAAGCTGTGTCGGGTCAATTGTCAGGAACCCATTGGCTCATGACCATGGTTCCCTATGGCGCAGGACTATGACTCAGCGAGTGCCTGCAACTACGGGTCAAAGACATTGATTTTCACTACAAGCAAGTTGGGGTAAGGAATGCAGAAGGGAATAAAGACCGGGTTGCGATGCTGCCAGAGAAGGTAGTTGAGCCTTTGAAAATCCATCTGCGTAAAGTGAAGAACCTCCATGAGCAAGATCCAAAGGATGGTTTTGGTTCGGTGTATAAGTCGAAGGCTTTGGCGCGAAAATGCCCTAACGCCGGCAAAGAGTTTGGGTGGCAAAACGTATTTCCACCTCAACCAATCTCTGGAGGTCGGCGCACAGAGATAAGGCGCCGACATCCTGTGGGTGAAACGGCACTGCAACAAGCGCTGAGACAAGCCCTTGGACAAGCGCGGGTCACCAAACGTGCCCGTTGCCGCCCCTTATGGCATAGTTTTGCCACGCATTTGCTTAAATATGGAGATGACATCCGAACTATTGAAGAGCTGTTGGGCCACAAAGGTGCCGAGGCGACGATGATTTACACCCATGTCCTCAATAGGGGTGGCCCTGGGTGAAGAGCCTGGCAGATGGCCTTTCATAGCTTCACGGCGGTTACACGGTATGGGTTTTGGATGAGTGTCAGCAGCGAAAAGACGCTTTTCGCCGGACAGCCTGGAACCAAAAAATGGCTGGAAAGATGCGACAACACCTTGATTCGAGTCCGTCACAAGTACAATGCTGTTCAGAAGCGCAAGATTGAAGCGGTCAAGTTGGTAGTGATCGCCGAACCGCGGGACGAGAACAAAAACCGAATACCCGTTATAGAATTGTTCGGGTGAGCGGCAAATATGAAGAGAGTCAGCTCGGGCAGTTAATCCGAGCTGCTGGTGGGAAATGGAAGCGCGAGCAAAAGGCATGGGAATTGGGTTATAGCGAAGCCTTAGGGTTAACTCAGAAGATGGTGGGACAATGATTTTGTCCAATATTAGGAGAATGGAAATTCGACGACCGCCATAAGATTTTTCCAACAGTGGGAAGGCCTCTTCCCAATAGGTAGGAAAAGCGGGATCTTTTCCTAATATTGGCTAATTGATTATTGACGTGGGTGGCATATGATCATATGTTGGGCCGCACTAGAACCAATTTTGGCGCATGCGTCGGACAGTATTCAAGAAATAGCAGGAGGTGATCATGACGAGATCAACAATGCTGCGAGCAACCTTGGCCCTCATCATCTTCGTCTTGGGTAGTCTGCAAAGTTGGGACTCCGATGTCCCGGCGGCCGGTGGGCTCATCGTCCTCCTGGTCAGCCTCGCTATCGCCATTCCACCAATCGCGCTGCTCCTCCCACTCAAATTACCTGTCTTTCTAGGCGCATTTGTCCTATCACTGATCATACTCATCGTTGCGCGCGTCGTCTCGCCCACCCCACTCCCCGGGCTCTCTCGTTTTGGTGCCTGCGGTCATGGGGCTCATCTTCACCGGCCTGTTCAGAGGAAGCCTTGAAGACTCGGTGGCGGCAAAGGCCCAGACGCCGGACAAGCGATAATCTCATGGTCGGTGATCGCTGATAGGATGAAGAGAGCCAGATGACGACCACGTTACGCGCCAGACTTGCTATACCATCGCGCCAAACTTCGTGCGGCCCAACACGGCATGCAACCGACCCACTTCGCTGGCGCTCGCGGGCGGCTGATGCCCACGTTAGCGCGCAGAACGTAACATCAGCAAATGGGAGATGAACGATGAAGAAATGGCTGGCCTTTTTGCTCGCTGTGGCGATCCTACTCGCCGTCCATGAGGGAATGCATGCGTGGATGGCGGCGCTTCACGGAGAATATGAATCGTTTCACATAAGACCTATTGGTTTTGAAGTCGAATTTAGGACACCCCCTGAGGAGAGAAGTGGTATTCACTGGACTTTCATCTCTGGCGCAAGCAATCTTATGACGCTGTTGATTGGGTACTTGCTGTTGATGTTCGGCGGAAGGTTCGCCCGCTTTCACAGTGTGTTCTTGAAGACGATCATTTTCTATTTAACATTTCTCTCGCTATTACTCGACCCCTTCAACTTATCTATCGGACCATTCATCTACGGTGGAGATGCCAATGGAATTGCCGTGGGGCTCGGCATCAACCGATACATAATCCAGGCTGTCTTCCTGGTGGTATTGCTTGTCAATCGCGAGCTTGTAGCACAGAAGCTATTCCCTATGTACGATGTACAGGTGAAGCACGTCCTATTTCGACCTCTTATACGCTGGACAAATCGAATCCAAGGAGCAAGCCAGTGACGTGTGATGCCATTGACTAAAACGGCGCGCTAACAAGCGTTTCCAGCGGGCAACTTGGCCTGTCGACTCGTTGTTGCTCAAGGGCCACCCGTTAGTGGGAGTTCGCACCTATGTCTGAGTCGCGATTCTCGGATTTCCAACTGCCAGAACTCTGCGATCAAGTCCTTCGGCTGGCTGATACTTACCGGCGAGAGGCGGAAAAGTGCCGTGACTCCAAGGCATTTCTTGCTGGTTATATCATGATAGGGGCTGCATTCGAGGCTCTCCTACTCTCGTTTGTAAATTGCTATCCTCACGAGGCGTCCGCATCAGTGGCTGCCCCTCGAAAGGGAAGGGGAAAGGGAGAGGGTGTGAAGCCACTGCTTGAGTGGTCGCTCGCTGAGCTCTTGGCCGTGGCGAAAGAGCGGAATTGGCTCCCCTCGGGCCTGTCGCCAGATGATGAGTGGGACGAGGCAAGGGCTCAGATCGGTGACTACGGCGAGGTCTTAAGGCAGATCAGGAATCTAGTCCACCCGGCTCGCTACGCAGTCGAGCTTCCACGCACGCGGATTACACAGCGCTATCTAAAGTTAGCGTTCGAGATTCTCGAAGTGGCCACTCACTACTTGCGGAACAAGGTGGAAGACTCGCTTGGCGAAGCGTTCCGGCGAGACCCGGAGGCGGGCGGCTAACAAGCGCTTCCATCTGACGCCGCTCCACTGCACTGCGCGGCGCAGGTGAAGCGCAAGCCGTCCGGCGGACTCAACAACCACTCAAGGAGTGAGATATTGATGCACGAACCCTTAATGCAATTAGCCGGACTGCTCATCTTGAGCATCATCTCTCAGTGGGCCGCATGGAGGCTGAAGCTTCCTTCCATCCTGCTCCTGCTTGCCTCGGGAGTAGCTGTTGGACCCGTCCTCGGTCTCGTGCATCCCGACCAACTATTTGGGGAACTATTGTTCCCAATAGTCTCCCTTTCTGTCGCGGTAATTCTTTACGAAGGTGGAATGACTCTGCGGTTCCGAGAGATTTACAGGCAGCAAATCCACGGCGTCGTTTTCCGCATCGTGATCATCGGCGTGTTGGTTTCTTGGGTTCTCGGCGCTGCGGCTGCTCACTATATCATAGGCTTCCGGTGGACGCCTTCTGTCCTGCTCGGTGCAATTCTCGTCGTGACGGGCCCAACGGTGATTGGCCCCATGTTGCGGCATCTGCGACTTCGCGGAAGGATCGGCCCAATCCTAAAATGGGAAGGGATTATCGTCGATCCGCTGGGCGCGATCCTGGCGGTCTTGGTCTTCACGGTCTTACGAAGAAGTGAACTCCATATCGGACTCGCTGCAGCATCCCTTGAGTTTGTAGCCACCCTTCTCGTCGGGATCGTGTTTGGGGTAACAGCAGCAGCAATTCTGGTGATAACCCTTGAGCGCTTTTGGCTGCCGGATTCACTCCACAATCCCGTATCGTTGATGTTGATGTTCGCCGCGTTCATTGCCGCCAACGCGGTGCAGCGGGAGGCTGGACTGTTAGCGGCCACTGTCATGGGCATAGCTCTTGCCAATCAGGAGAGGGTCTCAATCCGACATATCCTCGAATTCAAAGAGACGCTGTCGGTCCTCTTGATCTCGGGCCTGTTCGTAATTTTGGCTGCTCGTCTGCAGCCGCAACAACTGGGTGGCGTTGTTGGGGAGGGGTTGCTGTTCGTCGGAATCATGATAGTTGTAGTTCGTCCATTCTCGATTATCACGGCAACTATTGGGTCGTCGTTGTCCTGGCGTGAACGGATGTTCCTGGCATGCATGGCGCCACGCGGCATCGTGGCAGTCGCAGTTGCATCCGTGTTGTCCTTAGAGCTGGTGATTGCGGGGTTCCCGCGCGGAGGCGAACTGGTGCCTGTCATTTTCCTAACGGTGTTCGTAACGGTGCTGGTCTATGGCCTCTGCGCTCGGCCCTTGGCGCGTGAACTTGGATTGGTGGAGGCAAATCCCCAGGGTATTCTTTTCGTCGGTGCTCACGACTGGGCGCGTGCAATGGCCCATGAGCTGCAGAGTTCTGGTTGCCCCGTTTTGCTCATTGACACCGATTGGGAGAACACGCGCGAGGCCCGGATGGCGGGCTTGTCTTGCATCTACGGCAGTGCTCTTGCTGAGACAACGCGGGATCAGATTGATTACACTGGATTGGGCCGACTGCTTGCTGTCACCAGGAATAATGAAGTGAATGCCCTGGCCTGTGCACTTTACTGTGAAGATTTTGGTCGGAAGGGAGTGTATCAATTGGCATTTCCTTTGAATGAACAAGGCCGCCTCGAGGCGATCCCGAAAGGTCAGCATGGCCGACTCTTGTTCGGCAAGGATTGGGCCTTCGACCGGCTGAGCGAGGCGTTTGGCAAGCCTCCTCGAATCCACAGGACTAAGTTGACGCATGAATTTGGCTATGAAGCCTTCAAGGCTAAGTATGGCGACCGCATTATCGAGCTCTTTACCGTCAAGCAAAATGGCGTGGTTCAGGTCTGTACTGGCGACCAGCAGGTATTTGCTCCTGAGGCAGGGGACTTGATAATATTCACCCCAACTTGAAGCAAGAATCCGCCGAGCAAGGCCTTGCCCCTGCCGCCTTGCCGTGCGCGGAAAAGCGGTAGGCAAACTTTGTCGTTAGCCACCAGTAACGGGCAAGGGACAGCCATGAGGTTCTGCACAGCGATCAATTGTATGGATGGCCGGGTTCAGCTACCCGTCATTAACTATCTGCGTGAACGTTTTAGTGCGGATTATGTTGACTCCGTTACTGAACCGGGTCCGAATCTTATTTTGGCAAGACAAGAGCCCGAAGCGTTAGTTCAATCTATTCTCGCAAGAGTCACCATCTCAATTAAACGCCATTCCTCCGTAGGTATTGCTCTTGTGGGGCATTACAATTGCGCTGGAAATCCAGCCTCAAAAGAGGAGCAAGTTCAACATCTTCTCGCTGCCGTCAAGTTCCTTCGTCAGCAGTATGCAGGAATCCCAATCATTGCCTTGTGGGTTGATGAGACCTGGCAGGTCAATGAGATTTCTGATGTATAACAACCCGCTGCCGCCGACCCCTTTTGGTGGGGACTCAGCTCGAGCGTCAGGCGGCCTCCCCAGGATCGTTGATCCCCGCATCCCTTTCCCCGCGGGCGCATGCCTATCCGGCTGTGGACAACTATTGCACTCGTGATGGCTCTTTTCACGTACATGGGGCGTCCCGTCGCATGCCTAACGCGAGCGGCGGGGCGTGAATGCAGTTCCTGAGGTCTTGGCCTCTGGCTGACGGACTCCTTTCTGGGCGCAAATAGGTCCTCCATCCAGAAATCGCGCCCCAACAGGAGAGTTATACCGTGTGCGCAAGCCCCTATCGCACGCCTGCCTTTAAGCTAAGCTGCGCGCACGGCCACCAGGCATTGTCCATGAAAAAACAGCTTGTCTTTCAGGCGGAAATTTGCGATATTGCAATGTGAGGCAGAGCCCTCGCGGCACGCTGAACCCCACTCCCCGCGTTGGTCTGGGGCTATTGCAAGCCAGGATCCTCTGCAGCCTGCCGCTCAACTGCCCGAGTCAGGGCGAGGTATTGACGCACTGGCGCACAGAGAGCTCGAGGCCCCACACAAGGAGCATGCCGTTTCCGCCCCGGAGACGCAACACAACACGGCCCACCCATGCGGAGAACAGGAGCATGGACCCGCTCGCTAGAAGAGCTCAACGAAGGGAGTAGACCTATGGACAAGAAACAGCGTGCCAAGATGTACCACGATTTCCTTGAGGAGGAAGGATATTCGCCCACCATCGACTCCGACGGCGATGTGATCTTCAAGTCTGAGGGGCGGACCTACGCCATCCTCATCGACGAGCGCGATGAGGACTTTTTCCGCATCGTCTTCCCCAACTTCTGGCCCATTGAGAACAGCCAGGAACGCCAGAAAGTGGAACAGGCGGCGCTTCAGGCCACCGCGGAGACAAAAGTCGCAAAGGTCTTTCCGGTGAGGGAAAACGTGTGGGCGAGCATCGAGATGTTCTGCTCACCGCCGGAGGTATTCAAAGCGGTGTTTGCCCGCTCGATGTCCGCGCTGCGCGCCGCTGTGGGTACATTTGCGGAAAAGATGGCGGCCTAGCGTCTCCCAGGCCCAGTCCTTGGTCGTCATCCGCTTTCCTCCTGAGCGTTAGTCCCGCTGCCGAGGCGGGGGAGGACAAGTGCGCCCCGCCTGTACAGAACCGGTGGGGCGTTGTCTTTTGTGCGCCAATTCACCTTCGCGCCACAAGATCCTCGTCCAAGACCTGATCCAAGGCGGCGACCAGCCTGAGCGCGTCCTCCTCGGTAACGACCAGGGGCGGCTTGATCTTCAAGACATTGGCGCACGGACCGTCCCGGCCGATCAGGACCCCTTGCTCCTTCATTCTCTCCACCACATAGGCCGCCTCCTCGGTTGCTGGGGCGAGCCCTTCTCGGTCCCGTACGAGCTCCACGCCGATGAACAGCCCCCTGCCGCGCACGTCCCCGATGACGGCATGACGTTCTTTTAGCTCGCCGAGTTGATCCAACAGGTGCCTGCCGACGCGCGCCGCGTTTTCCTGCAGCCCTTCCTCGGCGATCACATCAAGCACAGCCAGCCCCACGGCGCAGGCCACAGGATTGCCGCCAAAAGTGTTAAAGTACTCCATTCCCGTGTCGAAGGCCTTCGCCACCTCCGGAGTGGTCACCACCGCCCCAAGGGGGAAGCCATTGCCAATAGACTTGCCCATGGTCACGATATCCGGGAGGACGTTCTGCGTCTGAAACCCCCAGAAGTGGGATCCCACCCTGGCAAAGCCCACCTGCACCTCATCCGCAATGCACACGCCCCCTGCCCGCCGCACGGCCTGGTAAGCCTCCGCCAGGAACCCCTCAGGGAGCACGATCTGGCCGGCACATCCCATGAGGGGTTCGCAGATAAAGATCGGCCGTGCGTTCGCTCGTTCCTGCAGCTGGGCCACCACTTCGGCCACATGCTGCGCATACCGTCTCCCCACTTCGGGACCCTGCCCGCGATACAGGCCGCGGTAGCCATCCGGCGTAGGAACCACGTGCACGTGCTGCGGGGCGCCCTGTCCCCCCGGGCCATTGTACTTCTAAGGGCTGATGTCGATCAGCGAGGTGGTGTTTCCATGGTAAGCGCCGTCCAGGACGATGGTCTCCTTGCCACCGGTGAAAGCGCGCGCCAGGCGCAAGGCGAGCTCGTTTGCCTCACTCCCCGAGCAGACAAAGAAACAGATGCGCAGCGGCTCCGGCAACGTGGCAGTCAGGCGTCCAGCGTAGCGCACCAGTGCCTCGTGCAGATAGCGCGTGTTGGTGGCCACCATTGCCATCTGGCGGGAGGCTGCCTCCACCACCCGCGGATGACAATATCCTACAGTGGGCACATTGTTGACGGCGTCTAGATACTGGCGGCCCTGGTCATCATACAGGTATTGCCGGTAGCCTCTGACAATGTGCAGCGGCTGACGGTAGGCGACGCTGAGAACCGGCGAGAAAAACTGGCGACGCCGCGCGAGCAACTCCTGGGTAGCCAGGCCGGAGGCCTTGATCGCAGCCAGATTGGGAGAGCCAAGGAGGGGGGCAGGGTCAGGGCAGATGCTCGTCCACACTCGGCGTTGGCTTGGTGCGGCCACTCCGGGAAAATCCCCCACGTGCCCCAGAAGGTCCGCGATCACCTGGACGTGGAGGTGCGGCGGCCATCCGCCGTTTTCCTCGCTGGTCCCCACCGCTGCAAAGGCCTGGCCCTGGCGAACGGTCGTGCCAGGCCTCAAGGTGGCAAGCACCTCCCTGCTCAGGTGTCCGTACAGGGTGAATAACTCCGGCCGGTCCCCGCACGCAGGGTGCCTGAGAATGACCGTGGGGCCATAGTTCAGCGCACCGCTGTTTTCCTGCACACTCTCCACCACCCCGCCCAGGGGAGCCAGCACCTGCGCGCCCGGCGGCAGAAAAAGGTCAATGCCCAGGTGCACCGTACGTGGCTCGTTGCCGGTGAAAAGGGGGCTGGTGTAGAACGGCCGGGCTTCATCGTAGCGGCCGATACCGACCTTGGCCCCTGCCTCCTCAATCTTTGCCCGGAGCGTCTTAGTGAGGGCTGATACGTCCGCCCATTGCTGCGGACTGCCCGCATCAGCACCGCCCACGCTCAAGTCCAAAAGCAGGGGCGTGCGCAGGAGCTCAGGCGCTATCACCGGGCCTAGTTCATGCCGGTGCTGCCCCATCCAGCTGGCCACCGCCGCGCCTCGCGGACAGGGCTCCAATCCACAGGCCTCCCGGAGGCGATAGTAGGCAAGGCGGGCCGAGACCTGCCGAAGTAGGCACAGGGTCTGCCAAGCCTGTTGCTCCGAAATGGCCAGGTAGTCATTGTCCGGTGCCGCCTTCTTCTGATGCGCTGCCATGCACACGCTCAGGCACAGACGGATACAGCAAAGCGGATAGAGAACCTCAAGCTCCTCATCGTGTAACGGCAGGACCTGATGGTACCCGCAGGCTACCGCAGCCGCGGCTGCCAGCGGGTCGTCTTTGCCCAGCATCGCGTAGGCAGCCGCAACTGCAACTTCGCCCACCATGTAGCTATACACCATGTCGCCAAAGTCCAGCACCCCCACCACATCTCGCTCCCAGGCGGGAGGCCCCACAAGGATGTTGTAGTTGTTCCCATCGTTGTGGATGAGACTGCGGCGCATCTGCTCGAGCCTGTGGGCCACGCGTCTCAACTCGCTCAGGTAAAACTCGACGAGGGCACGGTCGGTGGGGTCAGGGATGTCGCCCATGTATTTAGCAATGACCTCCGGCGCCCGCGCCAGGTCCCAATCCAGCTCTCTTGCCAACCCCGGGCAGGACAACGACCTCAGCGCCCGGTCCATGCGGGCGAAGAGCGCTCCCACTTTCTGCAACAGACCAGGAGTGTGCGGCTTGACCGCTGCCAGCACAGTGCCAGGCAGGTACGTGACCAAACGCACCAGATAGCGACGGCCGTCCTGGCCCTCGACCTCGGCAATCTCCTGGCCATCGCGCGTTGGCACGGGGAGCGGACATGGCACGCGGTGCTGGTGGAGCTGGCGCATCACCGCGTTCTGGCACTCCACCACCGCCCGCGAAGCTCCAGGATTGGCCACCTTGAGTACGTACTGCTGGTCTTCATTCACCCGCAGAAAGAAATTGCGGTCGCGCTCACTGGGCAACTCCACCGCCTGCGCAATGAGGCCGTAAAGCTCCCTCCCGGTCCTTTCGGCATCCTGGCAGGCAAAGGGCGGCCGGAAACGCACGTCTTCCTGCATGGCACCTACTCGCAGCGGTCACCACCAGCCTTTGCTTCCGCCCGGACGATAGGGGCGCCTGGGGCAGCTCCAGGAACACCCACATTCAAAGCACTGCGCAAAACTCACCCACGTCCGGCTTTTCCCTGATGGGATACACCTTGGCGAAGCGGATGACCCCTTGCTTGTCCACCACAAACACGGCGCGCTCGCTGAATCCCTCCTCCCGATAGATGCCGTACAGCCTGGCCACTGCGCCCTTTGGCTCAAAGTCTGAGAGCATCTCGACGTCCTTGACGCTCAGCGACTCCGCCCAGGCCTTCTTCGATGGCACACTGTCCACGCTGATGCCCAGCGCTACCGTGTCCTTGTCGGTGAGCCGTTTGATACTCTCCTGCAGGTCCTTCATCTGTGCGGCACAGAGCCCGGTCCACGCCAGAGGGTGAAACGAGAGAATCACGTTCTTTTTTCCACGAAAATCGCTCAGGCGGACCTTCTTGTCCCCCACCGCCGGCAGCTCAAAGTCGGGGGCTTTGTCCCCGGGCTTTGGGTAATGATGTGACATGGGTACCTCCGTTGTACATCCGCGTCATGCTTATGCATCCAGAACGATGCCAGAGAGATTCGCGCGAATGACCTCGGCGGAGCGGATGAGCGCCTGGTGCTCCTCCTTGGTCAGTTCTGTCTCAATCACGCGCAGAACCCCTCCTTTCCCCACCAGGCAGGGCACGCTAAGGCAAACATCACTGAGGCCGTATTGGCCGTTCAGAAGCGTAGAAACAGTAAGCAGGCTGTGTTCGTCGCGCAGGATGGCCTGCACAAGGCGGAGCACGGCTTGGCTGACCCCGTAGTTGGTGTAGCCTTTTGCCTCGATGATGTGATAGGCAGAATTGCGCACCGCCTGCTCGATGGAGCTGCGGAACTCGGGTGTACACTCGCGTGCGCAACCTTTGCAGAACGCGCCCAAGGGCACGCCGCCGATGTTGACCGAGCTCCACAGCAACACCTCGCTGTCGCCGTGCTCGCCGATCACGTAGGCGTGCACGTTGCGCGGGTCGACGTTGCAGCACTGGCTGAGGTTGAAACGAAAGCGGGCCGAATCCAGAACGGTGCCTGAACCAAGCACCTGACCAGCGGGCAGTCCAGCTGCCTTCTGCACCACAAAGGTCATCACGTCCACAGGATTGCTGACGACCAGAATCACTGCTTCCGGACAGACGGCACATAGCTCTTTGGCCAAGGAGGCACAAATAGCCGCGTTGCGGTTGACAAGCTGGAGCCTGGATTCTCCCGGCTTCTGCCGGGCGCCGGCGGTCAGCACCACCACTGAAGCTCCCCGGGCGTCCTCCACCTCACCGGCGCGAATTTTCATCGGACCGGTGAAGAAGAGCCCATGGCTCATGTCCAGCGCCTCCCCGCGCGCCCTGTCCCGCTCGATGTCGATGAGCACCAACTCGGTGGCCACGCCGGCCATCTGCAGCGTGTAGGCCACCGTCGCACCCACATCCCCCGCACCGACGATTGCCACTTTCGCCATTTACATCCCTAAAGTTTGCTCTCGTGTGTCCACTCGCTTGGCAGGGGGCAAGTAGCGTTTAACCATCAGCGACAAGCTCACCACGGTCACCGAGCTCAAGGCCATGGCCAATCCTGCCAGTTCCGGTCTGAGCGTGAGTTGAAACAGCGGCCACAGTGCGCCGGAGGCCAGTGGGATGAGCACTGTGTTGTAGGCAAAGGCCCAAAAGAGGTTTTGCCGGATGCGGCGCATCAGTTTGCGGCTGAGCTGCAGCGCGGCCACCGCGTCCATGAGGTCATCGCGCACCAGAACAATGTCGCCGGCCTCCACCGCGATGTCGGTTCCGCCGCCGATGGCAATGCCCACATCCGCCTGGGCCATTGCAGGGGCGTCGTTGATGCCGTCGCCGACAAAGGCCACGGTGGCACCCTGGTGCTGCAGCTCCATAACCCTCCGCGCCTTGTCGGGCGGCAAGACGCCGGCCACCACCTCTTGGATGCCTGCCTGGTGGGCCACCTCCCGCGCGGCGCGCTCGCTATCGCCGGTCACCATCAGCACGCGCAGTCCCTCCTGCTGCAAGGCCCGTACCGCCGCAGCGCTGTTCGCTTTCAGCGCATCGCTGAGGGCAATGAACCCGAGCAGCCGGTCGCCCACGGCCACCAGCGCGGTGGTCTGCCCCTTGTCCTCCGCCGAGACCAGCGCCGCAGCCACCGCCGATGGAATGGGTACGCCCAGCTCCGCCATCAGCCCCTGATTGCCTATTGCCACCCGCTGACCATTCAAGGTAGCCGTGACACCTTTGCCCCCCAATGTGTTCAGGCCCTCGGCCTCCTGCAATGTCACACCCGCTTCCTCCGCCCTGCGCACGATAGCCTCGGCCAATGGATGTTGCGCGTGGCGCTCCACTGCTGCGGCAGTCGATAGAACCGCCTCCTCTGAGCCGTTGAAGGCGTACACCTGGCTCACGCGGGGACGCCCGACGGTCAGCGTGCCCGTCTTGTCAACGACCACGGCCGACACTCGAGGTGCCACCTCCAGCACTTCTGCGTCCTTGATCAGCACCCCCAGCTCTGCTCCTCGGCCCACGCCCACGGTGATGGCCGTAGGCGTGGCCAGGCCCAAGGCGCAGGGACAGGCAATGACCAGGACGGAAATCAGGGTCGTGAGCGAGAAGAGCAGGGATTGGCCCACCACAAAATACCACACCACAAACGAGAGGACAGCCACGGCCAGCACCACTGGGATGAACACCGCCACCACCCGGTCAGCCAGACGCTGCACCGGTGGTCTGGTAGCCTGCGTTCGCTCCACGAGCTCAACAATCTGCGCCAGGAGCGTGTCCCGGCCCACCTTGTCCGCACGGTAGCGCAGCACGCCGTTTGTGTTCAACGTTCCGGCCACGAGCTGGTCCCCGGCACTCTTGAATACCGGCACAGGCTCACCGGTAATCATGGACTGATCGACATAACTTTCACCGCTGAGCACCGTGCCGTCCACGGCAATGCGCTCGCCTGGCATGACCAGCAACTCGTCGCCCACCTTGACCATGTCCACCGGCGTTTCCAGCTCCTGACCATCTCTGAGCACGGTGGCCGTGCGTGGCCGGAGCCCCATGAGCTTGGTGATGGCCGCCGAAGTCTTGCCCTTGGCCCGCGCTTCCAGGTACCGGCCGAGGGTCAGAAACGAGGCGAGCATCAATGCGGTCTCGTAGAACAGAAACTCATGCGCCAGCACATGGAAGGTGGCCAGGATGCTGGCCACAAATGCCACACCCATGCCCATGGCGTACATCACATTCATATCCAGCGTGCGGTGGCGCAGGGCGCGGGCAGCGGCGCGAAAGATGGGCCCGCTGACATAGACAAAGACCGGCGCTGCCACAGCCAGCATCACATATCCCAAAGGCACCCGCCACTTCACCGGCAGATACATGGCCGCCATCAGCGGCAACGACACCGCAAAGCCTACGACGAAGCGGCGTCGCCGGGCGGCCAACTCTTTCTCCCGCGCGCTGTCCGCAACCCCCTCCTGCAGCACACCCTGGATGCCCAGGTACTGGTACCCCGCTTGCTCAATTGCCGCCTGCACCTCTGGTGCGGCAAGTTTGCCAGGCAAGAAAGTGAGGTGAACTGTCTCGGCCCCAAGATTGACGCTGGCGCTCACTACCCCGGTCAGCCGGAGGACAGCTCCTTCTATGGCCCGGGCACACATGGCGCAGCTCATGCCCCCCACCCGGACAGTCAACTCCTCTTTGGTCACTCCATAGCCAGCACGCTCCACCGCCCTGATGAGCGCAGCCAATTGCGCTTTGCCCTCCTCGTACTCCACCCGCGCGCGCTCGCTTGCCAGGTTCACGCTGACCGTTCCCACTCCCTCAACCTCGCGCAGGGCCCTTTCCACCGTCCTGACGCAGGCGGCGCAGCTCATGCCAAGCACATGCAATTCTACCTCTTTCACCTTCTGCGCCTCCGCTGTCGGACCACGGGCGTCTGGACCTCCTCAGGGCTCTGCCTGTCCCCGGCAAACCACACCACACGCTGGGGAAATGGGACTTCGATCCCCTTCGCTTCCAAGGCCTGCTTGATGGGCCACAGAAGTTCGTTGCGCGTGGCATACCAGGTGGAAATCGGGGCCCAGAAGCGCACCACCAGGTTCACGGCGCTATCACCCAGGCTGTCGACGAAGACCTGCGGTCCCGGCTCCGCCAGCACGTAGGGGTGCCGATCCAGCAGTTCCCTAATCACGGCGATGGCCGCCTGCGCATCGTCACAGTAGCGAATGCCCACTGCGTAGTCGATACGCCGGCATGCCAATGTCACATAGTTGGTGATGTTGGAGGTAAAGACCTTTTCGTTAGGAATGCGCACCACCAATCCGTCATACGTGCGGAGAGTGGTGGAGATGATCCTGATGTCTTGCACGAAACCGGCTATCCCCTCAATATTCACCTGGTCGCCGATTTTGATGGGTCGCTCTACGATGAGAAAGAGGCCGGAAATCAGGTTGCCGACAATCTGCTGGCTGGCAAACCCCAGCACCAACCCGGCCACGCCGCCAGCGACCAGCAGCCCGGAAAGACCGACGCCCAGGATCGACAAGGCCCACAACAGACCCGCGACCACGACCAGGTAGTGGGCGAGCTTAACCACGATGTCCAGATGGTGACTGGCGACCTTGTCCCGCAGCGACCGGCGTAGGCTCAGAGCGAGAAGTTTGCCGCCGGCAAGGGCGGCAACCAGGACCAAGATGGCCCCAGCCAGGCTGAAGGCAGTGATGCTGCCCACGATCTTTACGTTGGGGATCATAAGCCATACTCCATGACGAATTTGGCCGTGGCTATCGACAGCTTCCGCGCCCGATAGACCTCCAGCGCCTTCTTCATCCCCGCGTGCAATGGCTGGTCCAGAAACTGCGTTTCGGCCATGTCGGGAGCCGTAATCTTCAACTCCGCCCGCATCGCCACCAGGTCGGCGCTGAAAAAGAGCTTCATCCCATGGGCGTTGAACACCACCCTGCTGACCTCGACCCAACGAGGTGTGGTGTTATGCGCGGTGAGTTCAAGCACCCCCTGGTGCAACGGATCGACCTCACACAGGGCAAAGTGCACCTCACTGCGCCAATACCTGCACACTCTGCCACCGGCCGGTGGCCCGTAGAGCGCAAACTTGCTCGGCTGCAGCGAAAAGACGTCAAGCATCTCCACTGCCTGTTGCCCGGCAATGAAGACACCTACTTCGATGGGGAAGGTGAGGAAGAAGAGCGCGCGCTTCTTGGGCTCGACCACCACCTGTTTGGCAAGGTGCACCATGAAGGCGGTGGAAATGGCCTGGGGCAGGTTGACCGGCTCCACGGGATTCACAATCAGGCGCCCGCCGCCGGTGAGGAGGGTCTTTTCCGCGGTGCCAGACGGCCCTACCCGGCGGTAGTGCACCATGTGGCCCTCGCGCAAGGCCGACAGGCGCACTGCGCCGTTCTCGAGAGCTATGGGCAGCGGAAAACGCCCGTAGCGGAGCGGCTGCGGGCTCTCCCTGTGGTCAAACGCCGCTGCTCCTGTTCCTGCCTCCATGTGTGCCTCCGGAGCCGGTGCTCTTCATCGCCCCCGCGCGCTCATAGCCAGCGTCGTCGCCGAAAGTGAAAGAGCATGAGCCCAGCTATGGCGGCCATGAGCGCCAATACCGCCGGGTATCCCCACGGCCACTGCAACTCCGGCATGCGAGAAAAGTTCATGCCGTAAATGCCCGCAACGAACGACAGCGGAATAAAGATCGTGGCGATTATGGTCAGCATCTTCATGACTTCGTTCATGCGGTTGTTCAAAGTGGAGAGGTGAATCTCTAGCAGGCTGGTGGCCATCTCCCGGTAGCTCTCGATGCTGTCGGCAATCTGCACCGTGTGGTCATAAGCATCGCGGAAATAGAGCGTGGTCGACTGCGCTATCAATGGAGACTCTCCCCTTGCCAGGAACCCCATCACTTCGCGCAAGGGCCACACCTCCTTACGCAGGTTCAACAGGTCTGTCTTGAGGCGATGAATGATCTGAATGGGGGAGGGACCAGCTTCGGCCAAGACTCGCTCGGTGAGTTTTTCGATTTCCTCGGCTACCTTCTCCAGAACGAGAAAGTGGCGGTCCACCAGGACGTCCGCAAGGGCGTAGAAGAGATAGTCTGGACCGCTGGTGCGCAGTCTGCCCTGGGGGTTGGTCAGCCGCTGTCTGACCGGGGCGAACACCTCGCTCGGGCGCTCCAGGAAGGCCAACACCCCGCCGCGACAGAGGATGAGGCTCACCTGCTCGCCGACCAGCCCACCTTCTTGTCCCTCATAGTCCATCAGGCGAAGCACCAGGAAGAGGTAGTGGTCATAGAGATCAAGCTTGGGCCGCTGACTCGTATTGGCAATGTCTTCCAACACCAAGGGGTGGATGCCCCAGAGGTCACCGATCTTTGCCAAAACCTCCTGGTCTTGCAACCCGGTGACCGTCACCCAGCGATGGACAGTCCCTTTCGGCGGCCCTGCCCGAGCCACCTCGACACCTGAACTGAGCTGACACCTCTTCCGGTCATAGTCAACCACGTCAATACTGACCTGGGCGACCTTCTTCTCGCCGAGGTGCACGATGGTCCCCGGTGGCAGTCCGATCTTGCTGGAGCGTTTGACGACCCTTCTGTTCATCGCCCTCTCCTTGTGCGGTGCCCAGGGCCCGACCTCTATCCCACGCGCTTGACGACCACCAGAGTAGCGTCGTCCTCCCACGGCCTCCGATTGCCAAACTCGAACACTCGCTCGAACACCACGCGCACGATCTCCTCGGCCGTAGCACTGCGGTGCTCGCTCACCAGTTCCTTGAGCCGCGTGGTGCCGAACTGCTCGCCCTCGCTATTCACGCGCTCGATGATCCCGTCGCTATAGACCACCAGCACCGAACCGTGCTCCAGGCAGGCGTAGGCGCGATTGACCTGAAGCTGGGGCAGAAAGCCTAAGGGGATTCCCGTTGCCGGTAGGTCTTTGTAATCGCCGTCCAGCACGATGAAGGGAGCCGGGTGCCCAGCGTTGACGTAGAAGAAATGCCCATCCCATTCCACCTCGCCAATGAACAGCGAGACAAAGGTGGTGGGGTAAGCGGCCGCTTGCATGACCTGATTCAGCTTCTCCAGGGTGTGGGGGATGCGCATCTCCTTAGCCAGCCCCATCCGCAGCCCGACCACCACATCACGCGTCAGTAAAGCGGCCACCAGCCCATGTCCGCTGGCGTCTCCTACGGCCACACCGAAGCTGTCCTCGTCAAACTGGAAATAGTCGTAAAAATCACCCCCTACCAGCTCCGCGGGCCTGGAGCAGCCGGCAATCTCGTACCCTTTCACCTTGGGGGTACCCTTGGGCAAAAGGCTCTGCTGAATGCGCGCCGCCTGTTGTAGCTCGGTGTTGAGCGTCTCGGCAAAAAGCCGGTAGTTGAGGGCCATGCGCACGGCATTGAGGAACAGCAGCACCTCCTCGCGCACCCAGCCACTCTTGAGTTCAAAGATAAAGAGCCACTGGCGCTCGGAGCCATGGACGTAGATGCCGGCTGGCGCCGCGTAGTGTCCGCTGGGAGCGACCTCAAAATGCCGGGCCAGCGCCGGGTCATCGAAGATGAAACTGCCATTTCCCAGGATCTGACGTACACCCTCGTTGTCCGCGGCCAAGCGGGAAGGCAGGCGACGTCCTGGCACCGCCCGATATGACCGGAGCAACACAAACTCGTTGCCGCGCAGTTCATAGAGGTGACTGGACGAAAACTGCAGCGTCTCACCAAAGCGTTCGGTGAGTTCTTCGAGAATTTGGGAAAGGAAATTCTCGCCTCGCTTCCCGATGCGGATCTTGCCCAGGATGGCATCTAATTCACGGTAAAACGTTTTTGGTTCTGCCATGGCCCAAGCTCCCAATCATCCTCCAAACCACAACCCTCGTCAGTTCCCTCCAGGGGCGATCTTCTGTGTGCGTTTCTACCCACGCGCGTCTCCCCTTGTTCCCAAGCGAAGAGGCCAGCGAGGACCTTGGGCTCGGGTGCCTCCCAGGTCCCTCCTTCACCATGTCTCATCAGGCACGAGCGGCTTCCACTCGGTCACCTCGTACCCCAGGCCACGGGCAAATGCACGACAGACGCGCTCTTCAACCTCTTCAACCCTCGCCGGCGCTGACTGCAGCGCAATGAGCCCTCCGGCAAAGGTGCCGTGCCCCCCGGCGTTGCGCCGTTCGGGGACCAGCGTCTTGACTAACTTGTCCGCTTGTGCCCGCAGTGAGGAAGCACGCACAGAGATGATCAGGTTGCGCCCGAAGCGCCCGGTGCACAGGGACCAGCTCACCCGAGAGCAGCGCAACAGCATATCGGCCATCTCGGCCACCGCGTCCGGCCCCGGGACTTGACCGATATTGGCCACCACAAGCTGGCGGAACGTACGTGCGCGCCCCAAAGTGCGCGCCAGCACTGAAAAGTACGACCGCGGGAGCTTCGGGTGGATGATGCGCGCCAACTTGCGCGCGTTGGCCAGTGGCAGCAGGGCGTAATAGGCCCGCGCGTCCCGGGGCGAGGCTTCTCGGCCAAGATCCTGCGTCTCCGAGCGAATGGCGTAACTGAGGCCTGTAGCCAGGTCCGCCGTAAACGGCAGGCCAGCTGCGCGCACAAGCTCCACCAGCAGCGTGGCGGTGGCCCCCACTTCTCGATCCACCAGGGCCACCTCCACCTGCAAACCACGACGCCTGGCATGATGGTCAATCACCAGGTGACAATGCAGGCCAGGCGGCAGATTCACATTGCCGGCGCCAGGTTGCGCGTCCACCACCGCCACGCGGTCAAAATGCTGCCCGGACAGCGACAGCCCCTTCTTCAGGTGCAGGCGCAGCTCGCGCACCAGGGCACGATTCTCTGCCCGCCACACAAATCCCTCGTAGGCAAATGTGGCCTGCACCCCATAACGACGCTCAGCCAGATAACTGAGCGCCATCCCGCTGGCCAATGCATCCGGGTCCGGATTGGTGTGCGTGGTCACAAGCAACGTGCGCTGACCGGTAAACAGAGCGTCCAACTGCGCAACTTCTTCCGCGTGCAGCTCTCGACCCATGCTCACCACCTCTGCCCGTCTCTCATTCGGCTGGGCCAGAACCAGCGGTCAGCCCTGCAGGATGGTAAACAATGACCCTAGACGAAATAGGCCTTTTGCACGTACTGCAGCACCATCCGCTGCGTGTTGAAAAACGATCCGTTGAGGGCAATGGCATGGGCCATCACCTCCTGAAAATCTTTGCGCCTCTTGTAGAACAGTGGCATGACCACTTTTTCCAGCTTGTCGTAGAGAAAGGCCGCGTCCGCCTCCGGATCGTCGGGGATCGAGGTGCCCAGCGCGGGACAGCCGATGGCCCAGCCGGTCCTGCTCTCGATGCACCCCTCGATCCACCAGCCGTCCAGGATGCTAAGCGAAGGCACTCCATTGACGGCGGCTTTCATCCCGCTCGTACCCGACGCCTCAAGAGGCGGAATCGGCGTGTTCAGCCACACGTCCACGCCCGCGACCATCAGTTTGGCGAGCTCAATTTCGTAGTTGGGCAGGTAGGCAATGCGCATCACGTCACTCAGCTGTTCTTTTGCCTGGAAGATGCGCACGATGAGCTGCTTGCCTTCTTCGTCACGGGGGTGGGCTTTGCCGGCAAACACAATTTGCATCGGTCCCACCTTGCCCACAATCTGCCGCAGCCGCTCTGGGTTCCGAAAGATCAGATCGGCCCGTTTGTACGCCGTGGCGCGGCGGGCAAAGCCCAGCGTGAACACATCGTAGGACATGCCTGCCCCTGTCTCCTCATTGACGCGGTCGATGAGGCGCCGCTTGGCCGCCTGATGCGCCTCCCAAATGCGCGCGCGGGGGATGCTCAAGGCGTAACGGAGGCTAAAATTATCCTCACGCCACCCGGCAATGTAGGCATCGAAGAGCTCCTGAAATGGGGGAGAGGCCCACCTGGCCACATCGACGCCATTGGTGATGGAGTCCACCGTGTACTGCGCAAACATGTGACGGGAGACCTCCTGGTGCCGCTTGGCTACGCCGTTGATGTAATGGCTCAGGTTCAACGCGAGGAAGGTCATGTTGAGCACCCCTTCGTGGGAGTAGAGCTCGGGTATCTGGATCGCCTCGTGCGCGCCAAGGACGCGTTGCACCAACCCCAGGTCGAACTTGTCATGACCCGCAGGCACGGGCGTGTGCGTGGTAAACACGCACAGACGGCGCACCGCCTCGATGTCCTCCTCTTCCGGGCGGCTGCGGCCGTGCTGTCGCATGCGGTCGGCGAGTAGCTCTAACGTCAGCAGCGCCGCGTGCCCCTCGTTGAGGTGGTAGCGAATCACCCGCTGATAGCCCAGCGCCCGCAAAATGCGCACGCCAGCGATGCCAAGAATGGCCTCCTGGCAGAGTCGGTAGCGCGCATCTCCACCGTAAAGGTAGTGCGTCAGGGTTCGGTCCCAGTCAGAGTTTTCTGGAAGGTCAGTATCTAAGAAATAGACGGGTACCCCAAAGCCACTCGGACCCTGCACGACGTACTTCCAGGCGCGCACATACACGGTTCTGCCCTCGATGGTCAACGGCACGCGCGCCTTTGTCTCCACTAAGTGGTCTTCCACTTCCCAGTCCACCGGGCGTTCTATCTGATAGCCTCGTGGGTCGAGTTCCTGGCGGAAGTAGCCTTTCCGGTGCAGAAGGGTCGCTGCTACCAGCGGCACGCGCATCGCCGCCGCCGAGCGAATGGTGTCGCCTGCCAATACCCCCAGGCCCCCGCTGTAAGTGGGGATCTCTTGCTCGAGTCCGATCTCCATAGAATAGTACGCGACGACTTCTTTCACCTTGCTGCTCCCTGCCTTGTTCGTCGAACTCTCCCTGCCTCCAGTTCGGCCCGCCCTGCTCTTCTCCGGTCGAGGCGCTTTCAAAATACAACAAACGGCGGAGCTTTGCAAGGAGAATCTCGCCCCGCCGTCGCCGGTTCGCTGGAACTTGCGGTCACTTCCGCCGTGGTCGATAGATGTGGGTGGCAAGTCCGTAGAACACCTCTGCCGCCTCCATGACTGTTTCGGAGAGCGTAGGGTGTGGGTGAATGGTCCTGGCCAGGTCTGAAGCCACGGCTCCTTTCTCGATCGCCAGCGCTCCCTCGGCAATGAGCTCTCCGGCTTCTGGGCCCACCAGCCCGACGCCGAGCACTTTTTCGCTGGCGGGATCTATGATGAGCTTGCTCAGGCCATCGCCGCGGCCCATGGTCAGTGCCCGCCCAGAGGCCGCCCAGGGGAACTTGGCCACCTCGACGGCCCGCTGCTCTGCGGCTGCCTGCGTCTCGGTCACTCCGCAATAGGCAATCTCCGGGTCGATGTACACCACGGCAGGAATGGCCGCAGGGTTAAACTCTGCTTGCCGCCCGGCGATCACCTCTGCCGCCACGCGCCCCTCATGCGCGGCTTTGTGCGCCAACATTGGGCCTCCGACCAGATCGCCAATGGCAAAAAGCGACGGTTCGGCCGTGCGCCTTTGGGCATCGACCACCACAAAGCCGCCTTGATTCACCTCGACCTTGGTACGCTCCAACCCCAGGCCGCGCATGTTCGGCTTGCGCCCCACGGCGATGAGCACGGCTTCGTACGTAGCTTCCTGCTGCCCTAGGTTGGTCCCTTCAAAGCTCACCCTGATACCCCCATCCGCCTCGACCATGCGCCCCACAGTGGTCTGCAGCATCACCGTCTCGAAGAGCTTCTCGGCGCTGCGCTTGAATACGGCCACCAGATCCTTGTCCGTCCCGGGCAACAGATCCGGCATCATCTCCACCACGGACACGTGGCTCCCCAAGGCAGCATAGACGCTGCCCAGCTCCAGGCCGATGTACCCTCCGCCCACGACTAATAGCGTCTTGGGCACCCAGCGCAGCTCAAGGGCGGCGGTAGAGTCCCATACCCGCGGCGACTCCAGGTGCAGCGCTGGTATGGTCGCAGAATGCGAGCCGGTGGCAAGAATCGCGTGGTCAAACAACAGCTCTTCGCTGCCCCCATCGGCGGTGCGGACCCTCAGCGAGTGACTATCGCGTAGCTCCGCCGTGCCTTGGACGTAGCGGATCTTCCGCTGTCGGGTCAACATCCCCAGCCCAGCGGTGAGCTTCTCCACCACCCCATCCTTCCAGGCGCGCACTTTGGCATGGTCCACCGCCGGCGGGGCGAACTCAACACCCCACTGGGAAGCTTCCCGCGCCAGTCGGATGACCTTGGCCACATGGAGCAAGGCCTTGGAAGGTATGCAACCACGGTACAGGCACACGCCACCTGGATTGCGCTCGGGGTCAATGAGCGTCACCTGCAGACCAAGATCGGCGGCAAGGAACGCTGCCGCATAGCCGCCTGGGCCTGCGCCGACCACCGCGACCTGTGTGCGCTGGTGGGGCATAATGGACCTCCTTTACACAACGCCAAAGCCAATGCAACTCTCGTCCAATCGCGATCCGAAGACCGCCAGCGGACAGGGAACAGCCCGCCTCATAGCCAAAGTGAGACCTCTGGTGCCGCCCGCCATGGCTAAGCGCGAGTCAGGGCGGCAAGGTCAACGCTCGGGTCGCCGAACTCTGCGGGCGTGAGCGGCAGCCGTCTCCTGAGAAGGTGCTCGGCAGCGGAAAACTGGTGGCTCATGCCCATGGTGGCGATGCTCACCAACCGACCTCCCGCAAAGTATCCGGCAAGGAAACGCCGGCTCTGCACGGCGCCGCGATACAGCACGGCGTCGAAGGGTGGTCCGTACCCGGCATATTTGAGGGATTCACCGTGCTGCCTTGTCCAAAAGAACGGCACTTCCTGATAGGGCCCTGCCTTCCCCAGCATGGCGCGGGCGGCGTGTTGGCCCTGCCTTTGGGCAACGGTCCAATGTTCGACTCGGTGTCGCACCCCGGTTGCCGGATCTGGCACCGCGGCCACATCGCCGGCTGCGAACACGCCTGGAGCCGCAGTCTCCAGCCTCTCGTTCACAGGCAGAGCCCCGTTTTCCACAAGCCCGGAGTGGACCAGAAACTCGACGGCAGGCACGATGCCAATACCGACGATGACCACCTCTGCCTCGAGGCGCTCACCGTCTGAGAGCACAGCTTCAGCCACCGAGCCATTGCCGCGGAACGCGCGCACTGTGCGCCCCAGATGAAAGCGCACGCCGTGCTCCTCATGTAGACTCTGCAGACACCTGCCCACGACATCGCCCAGGATGTGTCCCAGGGGGACCGGCTCTGGGGCCACCACGTCCACGGCCAGGCCGCGGCTCCGGGCAGCAGAGGCCACCTCCAGCCCGATGAAGCCCGCACCGACGATGAGCACCCTCTCGGCGTTTTCCAGCGCCCTGATGAGCGCGCGGGCGTCAGCCAGGCTGCGCAGAGTGAACACCCCGGGCAGATCCGCGCCCGGCACCGCAAGCGGGCGAGCCCTGCCGCCGCTTGCCACCAGGCAAAAGTCGAACCGAAGCGTGCCCCCAGGGCTGAGCTGCGCCGTGCGCCCCTTTGGGTCTATGTCCTTGACCTCAGTGCGGGTGCGCACCTCGATCTCCTGGCTCCGGTAAAAGTCCTCGCTCCGCAACGGCAGAGACTCCGGTGTTGCCTTGCCCGCGAGAAAGTCTTTGGAAAGATTCGGGCGGTCGTATGGCAGGTCTTCCTCTTGGGTCACCAGCACCACCCGGCCATCAAAGCCCTCCCGCCGCAGCGTCTCGGCAGCAGCCTCGCCCGCAGCGCCGCCGCCGACAATGAGCGCGGTCTTGTCCCTGCCCAATGCCCGCTCGACCCTGCTCGAGGTCCGCTTCGAGAGGTAGACCTGGCCGTCCTCCACTTCGGCATCGTAGGCCACCAGGTCATCCAAGGCCGGCGGAGCGACCACCACGCCGGTGCGCAGATCGAAGCGGGCGTTATGCCAGGGGCACACCACCTCTTGCCCGACGATAAACCCCTCGGCCAAGGGGGCCCCATAATGGGGACACTCCCCGCCACAGGCGTGCACGACCTCACCCACCCGGACGAGCAGCACCTCTTTGCCATCCACTCTCACCGCCTTTGGCACGCCAGGCGGTAACTCGCCGAGAGCACACGCAAAGACCCTTTCTTGCTCCATGGAACCCTCCGCCCTTTGGTACGCCAAGATGTCAACAGCCACAGCTTCAGCCTGAGCGCAAACCGCGGGGGCAAAAACACCTGGCTACCAACTCCCGCTGGGAGGGGCACCGTGTCGGGCTTAGCTCATTTGTCGCCCGGCGCGTAAAAACAGGCCTTTGGCGAGGTGACCTTGCCCTCCTTCTTCAGCTCCTTCAGCAGTTTCGCCACTTCTTCCTTGGAAAGGCCAGTTGCCGTTGCGATGTCGCCAGCCCTTAGGGGCTTGCCCGCCTTCCTCAAAGCCTCAACCACCTTTGCCTTGTCGTCCGCCATGGTAATTCCTCCTTGTTGGCTACTCAATTCCGGTGAGCGCCTTGATATACTGGAGTCGCTCGTAAAGCTCCGGCTTTTCGCTTCTTTCCTGGCTCAAGAGGCCGCGGATCTCTGCCAATGACTGATGCCCACGAGCCTGCAGCCAGCTCTCCACTTCCTCGCGCACCCGTCCGATTTGCGTCAGGCCGTTCTTGTACAAGGTGGAACAGAGCTGCACCACCGTGGCGCCGGCCAAAAATGCCTTCAGCGCTCCCTTGCCGTCATGAACGCCCGTGGAGGCTGCCAGGTCCGCCTCGACACGACCAGCCAGCAGGGCGATCCAGCGCAGCGGCAGATGAAGCTCTTCCGGCGCACTCAGCCTGTTGCCGGCCACCACCGCCATACGTTCCACGTCAATGTCCATCTGGTAGAAGCGGTTGAAGAGCACCAGGGCAGCAGCACCCCGCTCTGTCAGTTCGTGGGCCACGTGGGGGAGCGAGGTGAAATAGGGGCCGATCTTCACGGCTAACGGCAGCTTTACCTCCGACCGCACCTGCTCAACCACCTCGTAGAAATGGCGCTCGATCTCCGCCGCCGTGCGTCTGGGATCAACCGGCAGGAGGGAGATGTTCAGCTCCACACCATCTGCTCCTGCCGCGGCGATTTGCGCCGCGTACTCGCGCCACCACCTGCCCTCCACACAGTTGAGGCTGGCAATGATCGGGATATCCACCGCCTTCTTTGCCCCTTCAATGAGCGCCACATACTCCCGCGGGCCCAGTGCCATCCCCATGGCGCGCACGTACTCAAAGGCCTCGGTGTGGCCGCTCAGCCAACTCTGCGCCTCCAACTCCCTGGTGTCCACATCGATCTGCTCCTCAAAGAGCGACTTCAGCACCACAGCGCCCGCCCCAGCGTCCGCACACCGTCGGACCCCGTCCACGCTTGCGCTCAGCCGACAACTGGCCACCACAAAGGGATTACGCAGCTCGAGCCCCATGTACTTTGTCGAGAGATCCGCCATTGACATCCTCCTGGCTGCGGTCGCGCAGACCCCGTTGCCAGAATCTCGCTCAATACCCTTTCTCATCAGCCCCAACTGGCCCGCGAAACACCCGGTACACGTAGATTGTGTAGGCGATGACCACCGGCATCCCCACCAGGGCAATGAGGGCCATTACTTTCAACGTCAAGAGGCCCGAGGAGGCGTTGTAGACCGTGAGCCCCAGACCCTGCCCGCCACGCGCCCGGACCAGGTACGGAAAATGGATCGCACCCACGATGCCCCATAAGCCCAAGAACGCCCCTGAGGAAGACCAAAACGCGCGCTGAAAGTGTCTCTTCTTCAGCATCGTGCCCACAAGCACCAGAGACGAGGCCACAACTGCTGCCGCTCCCCACGCGAGAGGCTTTGTCCAAGCACCGGGGACCGCGAACGCGGCCACCACCCCAGTGACCACGAAGAGGGCCGCATACGCTCTGCGCACCATGAGGGCAGCCTGGACCGCGCGAGCCTGCAAAGGCCCTTCGGTCTTGAGAGCCGCGAATGTGCTCCCCTGCAGCGCGCACGCTGCTACCCCCAACAGGCCCACCAGCAACGGGAACGGGCGTAGGAGACCCAGCAAGCCACCGGTATATTCCATGCGTGCGTCCAGCGGCACGCCTGCCAGCACATTGCCCAGGGCCACGCCCAGGACCAAGACGGGCAAGAAGCTGCCCACCACAAAAGCCGCCTCCCAGAGCCTTGTTCGTCCGGGATCATGACTGCGGAACTCAGGGGCCACCGCCCGGAAGATCAATGCCCAGAGAATAAGGATCAGCGGGGCGTAGAAGCCGCTGAACACTGTGGCGTACACCTGGGGGAATGCAGCAAAGAGCGCCCCACCGCCGGTGAGAAGCCACACTTCATTGCCATCCCAGAAAGGAGCAATGCTGCGCAAAAGGGCCTGCTTCTCACCCTCCCTCCTGCCCAGGAACGGGAACAACATGCCTATCCCTAGGTCGAACCCGTCCAGGATCGAGTACCCGGCCAGAAGGAAGCCTATGAGCACGTACCACGTGACTTGCAGGAATTCGTGTGCCGGCATCAGCCACCTCACCTCGTGCGCACGGGTTTCTGTTCGCCCGGCGGTCCCTCTCTAATGAACTTGATCAAGAGACGGAGAAAAATAACGAACAGCAGCGCATAGATCAGCGCAAAACCAATCAGGCTGAGGAGAATCTGGCGAGCCCCTACCACAATGGACGCAGCGTCCGCGGTTCTGAGGACGCGATAAACCACCCAGGGTTGCCTGCCCACCTCAGCGGCGATCCAGCCGAACTGATTGGCCACATGCGGCAGGGGTATGGAAATGATGAGAGCCCACAGGAACCAGCGCGCCTGGTGCAGGCGCCGCCGAGCCATGAGCAGCAGAGCCCCCACTGCCATCGCCACAAACCAGAAGCCTAAGGCGATCATGATGTGATACGAGACGAAGGGGAGAAACACAGGTGGGCGCTCTTCTTGGGGAAAGTCCGCCAAACCAGGGATGCGCGCACCGGTGTCGCCCTCCACCAACCAGCTCAGCAACCCAGGAATGCCCACGTAGAGGTAGGTCTTCTCCTGCGCGGCGACAGGCACACCAAACAGGGCAAGCGGGGCAGAGGTTCGTCCTTCCCACAAGGCTTCAAATGCGGCCAGCTTCTCCGGCTGGGTGCGGGCCACCTGCACCGAATGCTGGTGTCCCAAGAAGACCTGGGCGATGGCGGCGACGACAAAGACAGGTAGAGCTACGCGCAGCATAAGGGCTGCTTCCTCTTTGTGTCGCCCGCGCAGCAGATAGTACGCGGCTACGCCGGCGACAAAGAGCGCGCCGGTGATCCAGCCGGCCACCAGGGTATGCGCGTACCGAATCACCGTGGAGTGATTGAGGGCCGCAGCCCAAAAGTCGGTGAGCACCGCCCTGCCTCCTTCGATGGCAAATCCGGCGGGCGTCTGCATCCACGAATTGGCGATGATGATCCAGAGGCCTGAGAGATGGGCTCCGAAAAAGACCAGGAACGCCGCCCACCAGTAGGCGCGCGGCGAGACCCGGTTGCGGCCAAAAACCAGCACCCCCAGAAACACCGACTCCAGAAAGAAGGCAAACACCCCTTCGGCTGCCAGGGGGGCCCCAAACACGTCACCCACGAAGCGGGAGTATTGGGACCAGTTGGTGCCGAAGGAGAATTCCAGCGTGATGCCGGTGGCGGTGCCCAAGACGAAAATGAGCCCCAGCAAGCGAACCAGCAAATCCGCCACCCGGCGGGCCACGTGGTCCTTGCTGCGGAGGTGCATGCCCTCCACAAGGACGATTGCCAGCGAGAGGCCAAAGGTGAGTGGCGGAAAGAGGAAATGAAAACCCACCGCCAGGGCAAACTGCAGGCGCGCCAGCAAAACTGCGCTCACTCCCGTCCTCCACTATTGGCGGGCGATGGGGCGGCACAGCAACGCGCGCCACCCCATCGCACCGACGTGCATCGGGTCTCCCTTACTGCACCTTCACCTGGACGGCCTTGTCCCACACGCCGTGGATGTTGCAGTACTCAAGGGCCACCAGCGTCGCGCTCTTCTCCAGCTTCATCGTAAACGTGACCTTAGGCTCGGCGAAGGTCGGGCCCAGGTCGAATGTGGCCACCTGTACTATGTTTGGCCGCCCTTCGATCGCCGCGTAGACCTGGATCCACTTAATGTGGTGTTCCACGGTGTTCGGGTGCGCCACCTCCTTGCCCACGGTCACCGTGACCGCAAAGGGCTGGCCGCTCTGCACCGAGGCCGGCGCCTCAATTACCGGCACGTGCTTCTCTTTCCCCTCTTTTTCCGGAGGATTGACAAACTCGCCAAAACGCACCATGTAGCACCTCCACTTCTCTCCTGCCGCCTATCATCGCAAACCAGTCATTGACGGGCAGCGAGTTCCCGGTCGATCATGAACAACCCATTCGGATGGTCGCCCACGAACTTGATCTTGCCAAGGATCTCTGTCGCGTGGGCCTCCTCCTCAACTTGCTCAGTGACAAACCACTGGAGGAAGACCTGGGTGGCATGGTCTTTCTCCGCCATGGCCAATTCAGTCAGGTCAGTGATCATTTTGGTCACTGCCTTTTCGTGTTCCAGTGTCTTCTCGAACATGTCTAAAGCCGAGGCGAAATCGGCCGGTGGCTTCTCGATCGTTTCCAGGGTGATCTTTGCCCCCTGGTCGAGAAGATAGCGATAGAACCGCATGGCGTGCTCCATCTCCTCGCGGGCCTGGGCCTCGAACCAGTGGGCAAAACCCTTCAGGCCGACGTGCTCACTGAATGCGGCCATCGACAGGTACAAGTAAGCAGAATACATCTCCCGGTTCACCTGTCGGTTCAATGCCTCGTGCATCTTCTTGGTCAACATGACACAACCTCCATCTGTCCGTCAAAGACCGCCTCCCACCCATCTTCACTTCGACCACTATCACGCTTTTTCAAACATGTCCTTACCTACTCCACATGCGGGACAAACCCAGTCATCGGGTAGGTCTTCAAACGGTGTTCCAGGCGGAATGCCGCTGTCCGGGTCACCTTGAGCCGGGTCGTACACATAGCCGCACACCTGACAGACGTACTTGTCCATTGTCGACTCCTGCTTCTCGCGCTATTCTTCTGCAACAGACGGGGCGAGTTGTGCAGCCGCCCCCATCCTCTGGTAATTCACGGAAGTGCTTTGTAGCAGAACCACCAGTCATAGCACTCATACTTGCCCTTGCGCGCCGTAATCTCCTGCTCGCTGGTGGGCGGTGGCACAATCACCTTGTCGCCGATGAGCTCGTTGTTGGGCCAGTCGGCGGGAGTGGCCACCTTGTGCTGGTCAGTGGTCTGCAAAGCCTTCAGCAACCGCACGATCTCATCCATGTTGCGGCCGTTTGACAGGGGATAGTAGAGCATCGCCCGGATGATCCCCTTGGGGTCGATGAAAAACACCGCCCGCACCGTCTGCGTGCCGCCGCCGACCGTGTGCAGCATCCCCAGCTTCTGGGCAATGGCACCAGTGTTGTCGGCAATGATGGGGAACGGAATGTCGACGTTCAGGCGCTCCCGTATCCATTCGGCCCACTTGATGTGCGAGAAGATCTGGTCGATGGATAATCCGACCAGCTCGGCATTGAGCGACTTGAAGGTTTCGTAGCGCTTGGCAAAGCCTACAAACTCGGTGGTACACACCGGCGTGTAGTCTGCGGGGTGACTGAACAGAATCACCCACTTCCCGGCATAGTCCTTGGGGAAATGAATGTGACCCTTGGTAGTTTGGGCCTCGAACTCAGGCACCGGGTCTCCAATGAGTGGCATACGTACTTCCATCCCTGTACCTCCTTAGTGGTTTTCCTCAGTCCCGCCGTATTGCTCGTCCTTTAGATGCACACTGTTGGCAATGGTTACAGAACTTTTCGGCGCGATGCGACGCACATGCACTGGCGATTCGTGGCGGTTTTCGACTAGCTGGTTCACCGCCCAGGCGAGGACAAGAGCGAGGACCACACCGCCCATAGTGGCGAATACTGCCGGCTTTTCCGCCTGAAAAATCTGCCACCCCACGAGGTATCCAAGCATCGCCAGCGTCACCGGCAGTCCAAAGACGAGCACCACGCTCAGCATACGCACGCGTGGGCGCACCGCGATCTCCACGGCGTCCCCCACCTGCGCGTCCACCTGGTTGGGAAGGGTGAGCTCCCTGACCTTGTCGTTGACCGTGGTGCAGACGTAGCGAGCTCCGCAGCAGGAGCACTGCGGCCGCGCGTCCAGGCGCACGATCATGCGCTGCCCCTTTAGCTGCACGACGGTCCCTACTTCTGGCCTGCCGGCCACGTACTCTCTCCCATCCCCCACTTCACACCCTCCGGCCCGGGATGCAGCTCTTGCGCAGCCGGGCAACGTTTTCTTGCACCGAGGCTTGCCTGTTATAGATGCTCGAGCCTGCGACGAGGATTGTGGCCCCGGCTTCTACTACCTGCGGTGCCGTCCTACAGTCGATGCCGCCGTCCACGGCAATGGGCACGTTTAGCCCACGTGTCTGGAGCTCGGTGCGCAGCCGACGGATCTTGTCCAATTGTGAATGCAAGAACTGCTGACCTCCCCATCCAGGGTTGACGGTCATCACTTGCACCACGTCCACGCTGTCCAGCACCTCTTCAATGGTTGCCAAAGGGGTGCCCGGGTTCAGGGCCACCGCCGCCGCTACCTGGAGCTGGCGAATCTGAGCCAGGGTACGATGGAGGTGGGGACAGGCCTCCTGATGGACCATGATGCAGTTTGCCCCCGCCTCGGCAAAGGCGGCCAGATGATGTTCGGGCTCAACGATCATGCAATGCACCGTCAGAGGGATGCGCACCAAGGGGCGAATGGCTTTCACCAGGTTTGCGCCAAAGGTGATATTAGGCACGAAACGGCCGTCCATGATGTCGATTTGTATGCTGTCGGCGCCGGCCTCTTCGGCTTCTCTGACCTGCTCGCCGAGGCGCGTAAGATCCGCCGAAAGTATGGATGCCTCGATTTTTACCATGCCGGTCCTCCATCGGGTCTGCGCTGAAAGTGCCTCACACCATCTCGCCCTGCCACCACCAGGTCGGTGGCCAAGCCGAGAAAGAGTCCGTGTCCGACGATGCCGGCCCGTGCCTCAAGAGCGGTGGCAAGGCGGCGAGGATCAGGCAGCCCCTCCGGAAAAGTGCAGTCCACAATCAAGTTCCCCTCGTCTGTCAAGAACGGCGCGCCCTCGCTACTGACTCGCAGCCGCGGCTGCGCCCCCAAGGCCTGCAAGAACTCCACATGGGTTTTCCAGCCAAAAGGGATGACCTCCACAGGCAGTGGCCCTCTGCCCAGCACCGGCGTAAGCTTGGATGTATCGGCAACGATCACCTCGCGCGCGCTTGCCTGGGCGACCACCTTCTCCCACAACAAGGCACCACCTCGTCCCTTGATCAGGTCCAGCCACGGCGAAACCTCGTCTGCCCCGTCGATGGTCAGGTCCAGCCGAGGATGGTCCTCCAAGGTCGTGAGTGGAATGCCCAACTTTCTGGCCTCCTGCTCCACCACACGCGAGCAGGGGACGGCCTGAATGCTCCGCAATTCGCCGGAGGCAATTTTCTCCGCTAACAGACGCATGGCATAAGCAGCCGTGCTCCCGTGGCCAAGCCCCACCACCATGCCGGAGCGCACGAAACTTACGGCAAACTCGCCTGCCTGTCGCTTCAGCTCCTCGGTATCTTTCGCCACGACCAGTCCTCTGCTCCTCTCTGCAGTCCCGTTGTCTCTGCCTGTATGTGCGCACCGGCGCTACTCGAGGGGTGATGCCCTGTCACCCTCATACCGGCGGCGCCGTTCCAATGGCACGTCTGCGTCATCTGAGTAGCCGCGCTTCTCCCAATACCCGCGCACCGGCTCGCGCACCAGCTCCAGCTCGTGCACCCACTTTGCCCATTTGTAACCATACTTGCCAAAAGCGACCAGACGGAGCGGAAAGCCGATGTCAGGCCGCAAACGCTTGCCGTTCACCTCATAGGCGAGTAACGCGTTGTGTTTCTCCAGGTAAGCAAGCGGCAAGCACGTAGAATATCCGTCCAGACAGTGGAAGACCACAAACGCTGCCCCTGGCCGTGGACCAGCTGTGCGTACAAGGTCCTTGACCAGGATGCCTTTCCAGTTGCCCCAGACTTCCCACCCTTCGACGCAGTAGAGCAGAATCGTGTCGGAGTATGCTGCGGGGAGGGCGAGCAGGTCTTCCCACTTCAGCACCAGCGACGTGTCCACCTCGCCAGTGACTGTTAAGCGGTACTCTGCCAACTTCACCTTGGGCACCCCCATGGCGCTGCGCACTGGTCCGCGTTGGGCCGGCTGCAGTCGCCCGCCGCGCGGAGTGGCCATGGTCTTCACGTCGACCCTTTGCGGCCTCTGGGACACAGCCGCTCCGGTAAATAGCGCCAGCGCTACCGCTGCCAGCGCCATGTACCGCAACCCGGGCTGCCTCGGCGTCCTTCCTTGCCCCTGTCCCACACGCGAGCCCTTCATTTGGCCGCCCGTTCAAAACGCTCGCTAACATCTTTCCAGTTGATGACCTCGCATATCTTGTCCACGTACTCCCCACGGCGGTTCTGATATTTGAGGTAGTAGGCATGTTCCCAGACGTCGATCACCAACAGGGGGATGGCGCCCCATTGGGTCAAGTCTTGGTGTTTCTCGGCCTGGAGCACTTCTAGGGTGCTGAACATGGGGACCCAGGCGAGCACGCCCCAGCCACTGCCTTCCACCGCTTTGGTGGCGGCACTGAGTTGAGCCTTGAAGGCGTCAAAGCTGCCATAGCGTCGCGTGATGGCGGTCATCAGCCTGCCCTTGGGCACGCCCCCACCGCGAGGGGAGAGATTCTCCCAGAAAATGCTGTGCAGAATGTGCCCAGAGCCGTGAAAGGCCACTTCCCGCTCAAGGTGCTTGATGTAGGTAAAGTCCCCGCTTGCCCTGGCTTCAGCCAGCAGGCGCTCTGCCTCGTTGAGCCCCCTCACATAGGCGGCATGGTGCTTGTCATGGTGCAGCCGCATGGTCTCTTCATCTATGACCGGCTCCAGGGCATCGTAGGGATAGGGGAGCGGGGGCAACTCGTGCGCCCCGATCTCGACCCCGCGGCGTTCTGGGTCAGCCTGCGCCATGGGCGGGCCAAGCATCCCCGTGGCCAGCAAGCCACCAGCGGCCGCTACGCGAAAAAACTCCCGCCTCTCCATGGACGTGGTCTCCCTCCCTTGCTCAGTCTTCGGGCCTCGAGTTCAATTCTCGCGCAGGATTTCCTCGTCGTAGATGGTCTCCAAACGGAGCTTGTGCCGCGCCTCTTCCTGGGCCAGCCAGGAGAAGAGATTCTGCAGCTGCGCATCTCTCGTCGTGCTCTTGAGATCGGTGTACAAGCGCAGGGACTGCTCCTCACGCTTCATTGCCAAGATGAGCATATCCTGGTAGCTCATGTCTGGCCGGAACTCAACCTCCACCAAGTAGTCGCTGATCTTCAGGTTCGGCACCGCGCCTACCGCTCCTTCCTCCAGACTCTCATACCGCAGCTCCAGGAGCATCTTCTTGTGCTTTCGCTCCTCCGCGGCAAACTCAGCGAACGTCCTTTTGCCTTGCTCCGTCACCACCACCTTTTGCGCGCTCTCATACAGCGCCGCGGCTTCTTCCTCTTTGTCCACCGCAAACCACACCACCTCCTGAAACTGTTCTCTGGTCATACTCCCTCCGAGATTCTGGCTCCTCATCTCATTTCGTTGCCAGGGTGCCCTGCCTTTTGACCAAGGACTTGCCAAATGCCCTCACCGTCAGCACCGGACAGGGGGCAGTGCGCACCACTCTTTCGGTGACGCTGCCGAGCAACAGATGCTCAAGGCCGGTTAAACCGTGGGTGGCAATGACCATAAGGTCCACAGGGTGGCTTTCTGCCCATTTGACAATCTCCACTGCAGCTCGCCCTTCGACCACGTGGAAGGTGGTCTTGGTGTCCGGCCCCTTGGCTTTGGCTACCAGCTCCTTCATGGCCTGGAGTGACCGGCGCCGGATGTCCGGCACGAAATCAAAGATAGAGGTCTTGCCCGTGGCGTAGAAGGCGGGATGAACCGCCTCTTCCACCACGTGCAGCAGGTGCACTTGCGCCTGGGTTGGCTGTGCCAGGGCCAGAGCATGGCGCAACGCCAACAAGGCGTGGCGGGAATAGTCTACGGGCACAAGGATGTGTCGCAGCGGCCGCGGTTTACGCACCTTGGCCTTCTCCCGCACGGTGAGCACCGGACAGGGGGCATGACGCACGACCTCCTCGGCCACACTGCCGAGGAATAGGTGCCCAAGACCTCTTCGCCCGTGCGTACCCATGACGATCAGGTCGATACGCTTGCTCGCGGCGTATTCCAGGATGGCCGGCGCGGCCGCCACGCAGAAGCTTTGCGCAGTCTTGACCTTGAGGTCTCCACCCTGGTGTGCGGCAAGAGCGGCACTCATGTCCGCCTCTGCCAGCTCACGAAGGTGTGCCCGCAAGGTGTCCACATCCGGCAAGTGGTGTGCCGGATGGTGGGGATCGTCCTCGTGCAAGACAATGGCATGAAAGAGGTGCACCTCGGCCTGGTACTGCCGGGCCAACGCCAGCGCATGATCAAGGGCCTGATCGGCGCAAGGCGAGAAATCGGTGGGAAAGAGTATGCGTCGTATGGTGATCATCCTCTACCTCCTGGGCACTGGACGCCGTGCACGTCCACAACAGCTCCAATAGTCGCGTGCTCCACCCGGCCTCAGAAGATCAGCACCTCGTAGCCTGCCTCCAGGTAACGAGCGATGCTGGGGTGGCCGGACATCTCATCACAGGTGGCGAGCCCCTGTTCTATGGCCGCCTCCAGACTTCCGGACACGGCTGCACAGGCCTGACAGACGCAGTCGATCAGACCAGACTCCTTTGCCTCGCGATACAGATTGGCAAAGGGCCTCCCCTCTTCGGCCAAGAGTTTCGCCTGCTGCGTGGCGGTCCCTTCCAGGATCACCTTGACCTCGTGGCCGCGTCGTTTCATGTCCAGGGCGTTGAGGAGAACATGCGCCACACACGGGGCCTCGCCGGTGAAAGCAAACAGCGCTATTCGTCTCACACCATCCTCCTGTCATCAGCCCCCGTCGAACATCCAGTCTTCTTCCTCGGCGTGAAACAGGGCCGGGTTTTCCAGGTAACGGAGAGAGTTATCCAGAATCAGGTGGTGTTCACGCTCCTGTTCCGTCATAAAGCCGTAGAATTGCCTGGCCAGTTGCTCCCTGGCGCCGTTGGCCCGCTCCTGGTAAAAGACGATTAACTTGTCCTCCATCTCCTTTGCCAGGCGATAAGCCTCAAGCACGTCCTTGTCTGCAGGAACAGTCTCGTCCAGGTGTTCCCGCGCCTGGCGGAAAAGCGTCCGGAATGTGCTTATGCCCTCGCCTCTCTTGCCATCCAAGTGCGAGGTAGAAGTCCACTGCCCCTTGTCCCGGAGCGAGGCGTAGAAGTGCTGGATGATGCTGATGTGTTCAAGCTCCCAGTCGGCCAGGTAGGCGAACGTCTTTTTGGCCAGCGGGTGGCTGGTCCTGTCGCGCGCGGCCAGAAAGAACTGGCGTCCGTCCCCCTCCATTTTCAGCGCCAAGCCCAGCGCCTCCAAGTCCTCTTGTCCACTGTCCATAGGCATGCCTCCTCACTTCTGGGCACAACCTGGGTGGGCCTCTGCGGCCAAACCTTCCCGGCAAGTCACACCGTGTAGCCCAATTCGCCGATTGCCTGCCGTACCACGGCCGGCTCTATGTCGCCTGCCACCCGCACTGTCTTGCTGGCCACGTCCACCTGCACCCTTCTTACTCCTGCCAGCTCGCGCAGGCGCTGCTCGATGCGCATCTTGCAATGAGCGCAGGCTATGTCCGGGACAAAGAACTCAAACTCCATATCCGTTTCCTCAGATGAGGCCATATTGCTAAGCCAGGCTCTTGCCCAAGGCGCGGCCGTTCGCCCTGAGCTGCTCAAGTTGCGCCTCCTCCGGCACCCACTGCAGACGCACGCCGGCCATCGGCACCTGCCAGCCAAGCGCCGCAAAAGCCTGCTCGATCTCCGCCACCGCCTGCCCTCCCCAGCCGTAGGAGCCAAAAGCGAAGCCTACCCTGTTGCGCGGGCGCAGACCTTTCAAGTAGGTCAGGAACTGCCCCACTGTGGGCAGAAGCCCGTTGTTGAGAGTCGGCGAGCCCACCAGGATCAGCCGCGAGCGCAACACGTCCGTCATCACATCCGAGACATGCGTATTGTCCAGATTGCGCACGGTCACCGGTACCCCGGCCTCCTCCACTCCCGACCTCAGCGCCTGGGCCATCTTCGCCGTGGAACCCCACATCGTGTCGTACACGATCAGCGCCTGCACCGGCGTCTGATGCGAGGCCCACTCCTTGTAGGCATCTAGGATGCCGCCCAAATTCTTCCGCCAGATCACGCCATGACTGGGACATATCATGCCCACCTTCACCCCATCCAAGAGCGCCAGGGCCTTCTTCACCTGGTCACCGTACGGCAGCACGATGTTGGCGTAGTACTTGGCCGCCTGCTCGTAACCCACGTCCCAGCCTACTTCATCGTCGAACCGGGCGGCAGTGGCCAGGTGCTGGCCAAAGGCGTCATTGGAAAACAGGATTTCTTCCTCCGGCAGATAGGTGACCATCGAATCCGGCCAATGCACCATGGGCGTATGGAAGAACTGCAAGGAGCGTTTGCCCAAGGTGAGCACCTCACCTGACTGCACCACGCGGCAGTTCAGTGGGGCATGAAAGTGCGCATGCAGCCCTTTCTGCCCATTGGGTGAAGCAATGACCTGAACCCGTGGCGCGAGCTCGGCAATCGCGGGGATGCTCCCGGCATGGTCCATCTCCACGTGATTGCACACCACATAGTCGATCCTGGCCGGGTCGATGACTTGGCGGATGCGAGCCATCAGCTCATCCAGGAACGGCCGCTTCACAGTGTCGATCAACGCCACCTTGTCGTCCACAATCAGATAGGAGTTATACGTGGAGCCGCGTTGCGTCAGGTAACCGTGAAAGTTTCTCAGGTCCCAGTCTATACTGCCGACCCAGTAAACCCCCGCTCTCAGTTCGACCGCATTCATAGCTCCTCTCTCCTCATTAGCGCGACTCGCCCGGTAGAGGGCGTTTTTTCATCAAGGCCTTCTCCGCGGGTACGAACCTGTCCCGCGAGGCCCCGCACACCTGACAGCGCCACTCCCCCGGCAAAAGGGCAAAGGGGGTCCCCGGCGCCGCCTCAGACCCTGACTGACGGCTTGGATCGTACACCCACCCACACACCGTGCACCGGTAGGGGCGCCGCTTCTCCTCCTCTGAATCTCGCAGACGGAGACACTCCGCGCATACACCAGAAAAGACTGCCTGGGTGGCCTCCACCCGGTGGCCCGAAATCCACCCCTTCTGCGCCACCGGACATTGTACGGGCACATCGTAGATGCGTCCACACAGGCGACAGTGAAAATGGTGATGCAGTTGCCGAGCCAGGTCAAACCGCTTCTCTTTCCCTACCACGAGCTCGTGAACCAGGCCGGCCTGCTTCAGGGTTTCCAGGGTATTGTACACGGTCGCCAACGACAGGGTGGGATATTGCCCGCGCAGGGCGCGGTGGATCTCCTCAGCGGTGGGGTGCGAGGTCTTCCCCTCCAGGAAGCGCAGCACCGCAAGGCGTTGGATGGTTAAGACGACCCCCTTTTCTCTCAGCAACCGGATCTTGTCTTCCACGGTCCACCGAACTGGAAAACATCTTAGTTTGGAATGAATATAACCTAATATTGTGAAAAAAGCAAGTCTTTTTTTGCCCCCCCGGCGCTTTTTCTGCCCGTGGTTCCCTGCCTGCGGTGGCAGCATGCTGCCCCTGCAAGGCTACCTCTGAATCTTCTCGGGATGGACCAGCTGACCCGCGCGGCGTGGGCGGCCCTACCGCTTCCGGCCTGTCCTCTATGGCGCACCGGCTCCGCGCAAAAAAAGAGCGCCCCAGAAAAGGGGCGCCAAATGGAACGGCTTTGCGCCTATCTCACCACAGAGAGACGTCGGGTGCTTGCTTGATTACCAGCCCGCAGGCGATAGAGGTAGACTCCGGCTGGCACGGGCATCCCCAGCTCATCGGTGCCGTCCCACGAGACCTGGTGCCAGCCAGCGCCAATTCGGGCTCGGAGCAATGTGCGCACCTCTCTGCCTAGCAGGTCATGGATGACGAGGGAAGTTGCTTCCGGCCTGGGCAAGGAGAAGCCGATGACCGTACTTCCAGCGCCCCCTTGGGCGGAACTCAGCGGGTTGGGGTAGTTCGGCAGCAGGGCGAAAGACGCTGGGGGCGCCGTCTGGTCCTGAACCTCAGAGGACGAGCCCACCAGAAAGACGCCGTTCTGGATGCTCACTTCCAGGAGCTGGCTCTGTGCATCGATGACTTTCACCTGGTTCAACTTCAGCTCCACCGCGGCACCAAGCGGTGCTTCGGGGGCGACGCGGTAGCTTATCTGCACTACCGCGCCGCTGTCGGCGTCCAGCGTGAAGGTGAAGCCGATAGCGATAAGGTGCAGAGCGCCAGCGACGTCATTGAACTGGGCAATAAACCCATAGGCCCGGCTGGCCACCCACACCGAATCCGGCTGCAAGTAGTCCGGCAGATCGGCAAGTTCCACTTGCAGGCCGCGCACCGGCGTCTCGTTCCGCAGGGCTATGCTCACCACGTTGCCAGTAGTGCCCGGCCACCCGGAACCCGAGCTGACCACCAAGCGGTTGGTGGAAGCCCCTGCCTCCGCAGCCAGAAATACGGCCGCAGCCAGAAGCAAGGCCTTACTTTCGGCCCTGTGTCTCTTCCCAAAGTTCATTCTCACCATCACTCCGGCAGGCTCCGGTTCTTCAGCTTGACCACCACGGCTGGCGATCACGGAAAGAGGTCGAACACCGCCAGCATGTCGTAGAGATCGATATCCCCGTCGTGGTCCACATCACCGCTCAACAGCTGCGCGGGAGTAGGGGCCACCTTGCGCAGCACGATGTCGGCCATCAATGCCAGGTCGGCTTTCGTAACCGCACCGTTGCCGTTGAGGTCTCCCACCTTGACGTAGCTGAAGGTACCGTTTACCAGATCAGGTACCACCTGCTGATTGTTGGCGTCACTGATACTCACGTGCGACAACACCAGGCTGGAAGAGGACCCGAGCGGGGTACCGGGCTTGATGTTGTACTTTAGCTGGAGGATCGGCCCGTTGCCCACCGGGATGACCGCCCCGGAGAGGGAAACCAGGAGCACCTGGACATAGCCGTCCTTCTCTGTCGCACTCACGGTGAAACCTGTCGCTCTGCCCACAGGCGTTGCCAGCGGCGTTCCGGCACGGAGGCTGTCAGGGATGTCGGTGAGGCGGAAAAGGATGCCGCGGACGTTCACCTGGTTATTGAGCCAGATATTGACGGTCCCGGTCTTGCCCGGTTCGCCACTTGAGCTCTGCACCGACAGCGCCACGAGGGAGGCAATCGTGAACACCCCGTCGCCTTGATCGCTGGGCAGCCCGTCCAATGCGTCTTCCACCTTGATCTTGGCCATGGTGGAGGTCTGGGCCGGCACCGTCCAGGTGTAGGAGCCGGTATTGGATACGGTGGTGATCTCCGTCCAGTTCGCCCCACCGTTCAGAGAGTACCAGAGGCGCACGTTGGTTATGACGCTGGTGGCACTCCACGTAATCTGGCGCTGGGTATTGACAATCCACGTCTCGCCGCCGTTGGGGCTGATGAGAGTAATGGCCTCCGTCTCCGGTTCGATCTCAAAGTCGGCGTCACTGATATCACTGGGGATACCCGAGGCCGCCGAGGAGATGCGCACCCGGCAGGTAGTGGAAGGGGTGTTCGGGATCCTCCATGCATAGCTGCCGGTGTTGCTCGTGGAGGCAACGATAGTGGTCCACGAGGTGCCTGCATCGGTGGAATACTCAAGCTTCACGTTCCCCGAGTAGTCCGAGTACGTCCAGGTAATGTTGCGGGTGGAGTTGACCGTCCACTTTTCGCCGCCATTGGGCGCGGTCACCGTCAACACCGGGGCGCGTACGGTAAAGTCGTCAATGTTGTTGGCGAGGTTGCCGAACAGGCTTACCCCAGCGTAGAGGATGCCGCTTGTGCCGTAGCGTTTCTGCGGGTCATTGACGCGCACATCAAAGAGGCCGTTGATGTAGAAATCAAAGTGATGGCCAGTGGCATCACTTGAGGCGACCACCTTGATGACATCTCCCGGCTGGTAGACCGGCAATGCCACAGGCTTCGAGTCGATGGGTTGGTCCCTGATGACCTCTCCGTTGACCACCGGGCAGAGAAGGACGTAGCCGCCGCGGCGGATGATGCAGTATCCTGAGGCCGAGGAGGACGGGGCATTCAAAAAGATGGCGATGCCTCCGGCGTTAATCCCCTCAACCGTGGCATTGGTGGCCCATTTGAACGACACCTCGGTGGGGTTGGTGACTGCCGTGAACACGGCCAAGTAGTTCCACCCCGGCGTGGTGGAGGTATTCGCCAGAGTGTTATTGACGATTTGGTAGGCTGAGTGCGCCGCCCAGTTTGGTCCCAGCGTGGTGCGGTTAAAGTTGTCGGTCACCACCGCCGCGTGACTGACGGCCCCCGCCACAACCATCGTCGCCAAGCTAAAAACAGAGGTCCTTGCTTTCATCGCCGCTTCCTCTCCGCTTATGATACCCGAGTCTCAAGGCACGCGCGCTTCACCGCAAGACGGCCAACTTGCGCACGAGCATCATCTCACCCGTCATGAGCTTGTAGAAGTAGACACCGGAGGACACAGCGTTTCCGGTGTTGTCGCGCCCGTCCCATTGCACCGTGTACCGACCGGCCTCACGCCTGGTGTGCTCCAAGACCCGCACGAGTTGTCCGTGAAGGTTGAACACCGCCACCCGGACTTCTACCCCTCCCTGAACAAGAGCCGGGATGTCGTAGCTGATCACGGTGCTTGCCGCGAAGGGGTTGGGATGGCTTTGATGCAGGGCAAAGCTCATAGGCAGCTCTTTCTGCCTCGTCCCGGAATCCCAGAGGAGGTCTACGCGTCGTCCCTCTGCGCTTGCCCCGCGCGCGTGCACGATTTCCAGAGGAATGGTTTCAGACTCGGCTGAACCCGAGCGCACCGGCAGGTTGGCCACCGCACCTCTCCCTGTCGGTATGAGCGTGCCCGAGCTGCTATACACAAGGATGTGGAGCTCGCCGTTCACCAGCTTGCTCGCAAGCGACATGCCATTGGCAATGCCGCAAACGGTCGGCGTGCCCAGTGCCACCCCGCGCTCCTTTACCGCCACGCTCAGCTCCAAACCCGCCAATGGCACCGGACTCTCGACATCGATGGTGACGGCAGGCCGACCGTCGGCACCGACTGCTCCCGGGCAGAGGGCAACGCTACCCCTCAGAGCACCGGGCTCCTCGTCGAACTGGGGTGTTGACTTGGGTAGACCCGACACCGCCAAGTTAATGGCTCTGCTTATGTCTTGCACATCGATGGCGCCATTGTCATCAAAGTCGCCAGCCCACCGTTCATAGGCCGTGGGCGACGGGGGGCGCTGCAAGGCGATGTCGATCATGCGCAGCACATCGAAAAGGTCCACTGCGCCGTTGTAGAGAACGTCGCCTTTTCGTCCGAACCAGAACACCTCGCTTCGTGGCACCATCGTCAGCGACGGGTTTCCGGTCGCATTGGCCGCCGCCTGCACGGAGTCAAAGCCGACAGTTGCACTGGTGCCGCCGGTGGCGTTTGCTGCCACCCGCACATACACTTGGAGGATCTCGCCGCTGCCGGCGGTGAGGCGCGGGCTGGTGCTGGTGTCTGGCACCATCAGCACCCAAAAGCCCCCGGCCCTACTGGTGGTATCGACGCGAAAGGAACTGATGCGCGCCGCCTTTGCCATGTCTACCACCCAAATCCTGTCCGGGCTGTCGACTAGTTTGAACTGCAGTCCCTTGATGACTGTCGTGTTGCTAACCCCCACGCTCAGCGTGTCCAGCCCTCCAGGGAGCGCCCACCCCCTGGACACTGACAGTGTATCCCCGGGGTCTGCCGCGGCCCGGGGGACGGCCGGCCCACCCAAACACATGACGAGCGTTACCATTGCACCTACCAGGATCGCTCTCCTCATCGCACCCTCCACAGTGACTGATCCGCGCGCGCCCGCACACCCTCAGGCGACGCCCTGCCTTCTACTGCTATGCTGCGCTCCATGACCCTTCTCGTCACAAGCGCCGGTGCTGTTCCCTCGTGAAACGCTGATTCAGCCAGAAACAGCGGCACCGGCTTCCCCGCCAGGGTCATGTCCACTCATGCCAAGTCCCCCTACCGGGGCCCAGAGGCCTTCGTTCCTCATGAAAAAGGGGAAGATACGAGCCCCTGTTCAGCTCCTCGCTCCTTTTTTCCCCCTGCGGCAACGCCCCCGTTCGCACCCACTCCCACGTGCATGCATGGTAAGGGCAAACCGTATGCCATCGCCACGGTGTGGACAGGCTGGTTGCCCGGCGGCGCAAGGCCAACCCTTTTCTCGCCCAGGCTACCCGCTCTGCTATTCCTGCTGACCAATCTGCTGGAGACGCTCGGCGGCCCGTTTGCCATAAGACCCCCAGGGATTCAGGCGCGCGGCGGCACGGTAGTGGCGAATGGCGTCCATCAGCCGCCCACCGCTCTGGTAGTGCTCCGCCGCTCGGAAGCGGATCCGCGGCGCCAGCGAATCCAGAGCTAGGCCTTCTCCAGGCACAGGGTCGCCGAATCGGGGAGGCAAAGCTGGAGGTAGCATTGGCCAAGTCCCAAGTAGGCCTCGGGGCTGCCCGGCTTGTCATTTGCAAACTCACGATATAGGGCCATCCCCTGCGGCCACAGGCGATGCCCCACCAGCATCTTCCCTGCCCGTTCCTAGGCAGCGGGGGTCCGACCTTCGTGCCTGAGGAAGGTGGTAAGTTCTTGGCCTGCGCGCACGGGCTCGCCCAAAAGGAAGTGCGCCACCGCCAGGTACAGGTGCACCTCGGTCTGGTCTGGTTCCTGCCTTAGCACCTCAGCCATGAGTCGGAGTGCCTGAGGTGGGTCATCATTCTGGAGGGCCTGCGCCGCCTTCGCATAAGGGTCCTCTACCCGCACCACCTCCGTCTGCACCTCACTGCCGCGCACAGTCACCAGGACGAAGTGGAAGAAGCCGCCGGAGTCTGGGGGTGCATAAAGCGGAGCGCCGCCCCCTCCTGTGATGATCTGTCGCAGGCCGCCATAAGTGGCATTATGGTACAGGTGCTCATGCCCGACGAAGAGAATCTTGACCCCATGTGCCAGGAGCAGGCCTGCCAGGCTGTCCCTGTGGGCCGGGTAACGGTCGAATGAGTCGCCGGCGTGTGGTCCGAGCGGATAAAAGGGCCGGTGCACGATAACAAAGAGGTGCTTTGCCTCATTGCGCTGCGCCAAGTCACACAGCAACCACTGCATCTGTTCGCCCGCTATGCGCGAAACCTGGCCCTCGCATTCCGAACAAAGCACGACGAAATGGCAGTACCCGTAATCAACGGAAAAGTAGGGGCGCCCAATAAGTTTCTCGTACAGGAGCCGGCTGGGGCGGTTGAAATGGTCGTGGTTTCCCGGGGCCACGTGCAGGGGGACGGTGAGGACGGAAGTGGCCTTCCTGAACTCCTCGAACATGCGGCGCAGCGTCAAACTATCCTCTGTGCCCCCGAGGATGATGTCGCCGGTATTAAAGACCGCCATCGGCTTGCGGGACATGATCTCCTTAAGCAACAAGCTGTAGACAAGCGGTGGCCGCACGGTGAACGTGCCGGGGCGGTTGTCGCCCATCACCACGAAGCGCAGCTCTTCACTTTGCCTCCTGGACGACAGAACCCCCTCAGCCACCCCCACGAAAGTAGCAGCCACCATGACGGTCAAGATCAAGAACAGCACCCCTCGTCACCACCTCATCGTTCCTCCCCGCCTGCGCGCAGACTCCAGCGGTTTCCATTCCGGCAGCCAAACTGCTTTGCGACTGATTTTTACGGTAAAGCATGTGGCCTGCGCATGAACACAGGTCACAGGCAACGATCTTTTCGTTTGCTTTTGCCTGGCAGCGAGAAAGGGTTTGCATATTTCGGATTTTGTTATAAATTTGGGGCGACTTTTAAGGGAGTAGTGGGAAGATGAAACTGCGAGAAATCCTGAGCAAAGAGACAATTCGCATTCCTCTGGTGAGCACCGAGAAGGACAAGCTCATCGAAGAGATGGTTGACACGCTCTATGCCGCCGGCAAGATCGAGGACCGCGACAAGGTGTTGAAGGCGGTACTGGACCGGGAGAGGGTCATGAGTACCGGGGTGGGAGATGGCGTTGCCATTCCACATGGCAAGGCTGACGGGGTAAAGAACCTGGTGGCCTCTTTTGGCGTAACCCAGAAGGAGGTAGAATTCGGCTCCATCGACGACAAGCCGGTGCGTCTGGTGTTTTTGCTGGTGGGCCCGTACGATCAAACTGGGCCCCATCTGAAAGCGCTGAGTCACATCTCCCGTCTCATGCATAGACCCGAGTTTCGCACCCGCCTCATCAAGGCAAAGACGCCGGAGGAGGTAATGGCGGCCATCGAGAAGGAAGAGGATGCCTGTTTCGGCTAGAGGACAAGGCTCCCTGGCGAGGTGATATGCCATTCTGTCCAAGCTGTGGTTATGAGTACGTGGCGGGCACGAAGACCTGTGCCGAGTGCGGGGTGGGCCTGGTGGCAGCGCGCCAGGCGGTCCAGGAGCCGGAAGAGACCGAATGGGTAGCCCTGCCCTCCTTGCCTGGTACTCTGTACGCCGAGATGGTCAAGGAGGCCCTCCTGGGCGCAGGCATTCCGGCGTGGATACGGCGGGACGGTGTGTCCGGGGCGCTGGGGAGCAAGGGGACCGGTGCTGTAGGAAGTCAGGCGGTGCTGGTGGTGCCCAAACGCTATCGCCGACGCGCTGAAACCATCCTCCACCAGATGCTCGACCACATCTGAGCTGACGACCTCTGGCCAGTGCCACGCCATCCATTGCAGGACAGGGACGAGAAGGTGAAGTATCAGTCCATAAAGGGCACGCGAGACGTGCTGCCCGACGAACAGCCTTATTGGCGCCACATCGAGGCGCACATTTACCGCATCTGCGCGCTCTATGGCTACGAGCGCATCGACACCCCAATTTTTGAGCAGACCCAACTCTTCGAACGCGGTGTGGGCGCGGGGACCGACATTGTGGAAAAAGAGATGTACACCTTCCACGACCGGGGGCAGGAATCGTTGACCCTGAGGCCCGAGTTCACCGCCGCTGTGATCCGCGCCTATCTGCAAAATGGCCTCCACACTCGCCCCAAGCCGGTCAGGCTCTTCTCTCTCGGTCCCATTTTCCGGTACGAACGCCCCCAGGCGGGCCGGTTCCGCCAGCACACTCAATTCAATGTCGAGGCCCTCGGTGAGCAGGACCCGGCAGTCGATGTTGAGGTGATGTCCATCGCCTGGCAGCTTTATGCAGAGCTCGGTTTCAAGGGTCTCCGTTTTCAGCTCAATAGCACCGGGTGTCCCCGTTGTCGGCCGGGCTATCTGGAGGTGCTGCGCACCTACTACCAGGGCCACCTGCAAGAGATCTGCCTTGACTGCCGGAGGAGGCTGGAACGGAACCCGTTGCGGGTATTGGACTGCAAGGTTGCGGGTTGCCAGCCCGTCATCGCCAAGGCCCCGCCTGTGAGCGAACACCTTTGTGATGAATGCGCGGAACATTTTGCCAAGTTGCGCCAGTATCTGGACCTTCTCGGTCGCCCCTACACCCTCAATCATCGTCTGGTGAGGGGCCTGGACTACTACACCAAGACAGTCTTCGAGGTCTGGGTGCACGGCATCGGGGCGCAGAACGCCATGTGTGGCGGGGGACGATATGACGGCCTTATCGAACTGCTGGGAGGTCCGCCCACGCCGGGCATCGGCTTTGGCTCGGGCATCGAGCGGATCATCTTGAGCATGAAAGAGCAGGGACTGACTGTCCCGGAGCTCCCCAGGCCGCGGGTCTTCGTTGCCTCGCAAGGGCAGGAGCCACGCCTGGTGGCTCTCCGGGCAATCTCCTCGCTGCGCGAGGCAGGCGTGGCCACCACTTTCGCCCCCGGAGACCGGAGCCTTAAGGCGCAACTCAGAGAAGCCAATCGTCTGGGGGCTCTCCTGGTGGTCATCCTCGGCGAAGATGAGGTCGCCAGGCAGGTGGCAGGGGTGAAAGACATGGTCAGCGGCGCCCAGCAGGAAGTGCCCTTGGCGCAGGTGGTGGAGCACGTACGGGGGCAACTGGGGGCCCTCGCACCTCAATGAGCAGATGTGGAGGTGGTTCCGGTGAGCCAGCCTTACGTTCCCCGGACAACGCCCTTGTCGCAGAATCAGCTCAGGTACTACCGCCTGTTGCTGGTGAAAAAGTACCGCATGCGCGACCGCAAGTTTCTGCTGGAAGGGGTCAGGGTCATCGAGGAGGCGCTGGCCGCCCGTGCATCTCTGGACGCAGTGGTTCTCATCCCCCAAGCGCTGTACAGTGAACGGGCCCGGCGCCTGGCAGAGGCTCTGGAGCAGGCTGGTGTGCCCTTGCTTGCTGCGGACCGACGCGCCTTCCGCACTCTTGCCGACACCGTCCAGAGCCAGGGAATGGTGGGAATCGCGCACTGGCCTTATGGCGCTCCGGAACCCGAACAACTGCCGGAGCGGGGCATCGTCGTGGCCCTCAACGGTCTCGCCGATCCAGGCAATGCCGGCACCATCGTGAGGACGTGCGCGTGGTTCGGCGTGCAGGCTCTGCTTTGTGACCGTACCACCGTTGACATTACCAATCCCAAGACCGTGCGCAGCACCGCTGGAGCCATTTTCCACCTGCCAATCTACGAAGAGGTGGACCTGGGGTCTATCCTGCCGAAGCTCAAGCAGAAAGGGTTTTCGCTCTTCTACACCGACGTGCGGGCGCGCACGGAGCTGCGTAGCCTTGCGGTCCCTCCTGCCTGCCTAGTGGTGTTTGGGGCGGAGGCCAGCGGAATCGACCCCATGATCGCCGCTCTCTGCCACGAAGGGATACGCATAGAACGCTACGGTGGTGGCGACTCGCTCAACGTCGCCGTGGCAGCCGGTGTCATTCTCGCCTACCTGGCTGCAGGTCAACACCGTCCGCCCAAGAGCGTGCCCGGCCAGCAGGTGGAGCTGCTGGTGTGAACCGAGGAGTGCCACCAGGCGAGGGCCACCGAACCCCCATCACCAGGGGCCGGGGCTAAGCACAGCTCCGGGAGCAAGCGCGAAAGGACTAGGACGTGGAAGAAACGAGTCAGCCCACTCTACCATTGCCGCCCCACCCCGGGCTGGGACTAAGCATCGGGGTCATTCTCATCACCATGGTCTTCATGGCCCTTGTCACCGCAGGGGCAGCGCTCTTTTTCCAGAAGAGCCTCCTGCTGGTGGCCGAGGTTTCCATCATCGTTCCCGCGGTGGTGGCCACGCTGGCCGGCAAGTACCCCATTGCGCCGGTCTTTCGGCTGCGGAGGATCTCGCTCTCGCAAGCCTTGCTGGCCCTGCCCATCGGCATCGGGGCCACGGTGGTCATCGATGAACTGGATCGCCTTGTCAACCTGTTCTTTCCCATGCCGGAGGCGCTGGTCAACCAGGTCAAGCAGCTCTTGACCATCGGTTCGTTTGCGGAAGGGATTTCGGTCGTCCTTTTCGCGGTGCTGGGCGCAGGCCTGCTTGAAGAGATGCTCTTCCGTGGCTTTCTCCAACAGTCTTTTGAACGGCGCATTGACGCCAGTAGGGGCATCGTCTTTTGCGCCCTGGCTTTTGCCCTCCTCCACATGAATCCCTGGATGAGCATTCAGATCCTGGTGTTCGGCGTTCTGTTGGGGCTCCTCGCCTGGCGCAGCAATAGCGTTTTGCCGAGCGCGATTGTCCACGCCACGAACAATGGCCTCTCAGTGCTGGCCATCAACCTCGGGGTTGAGCAGGCTCCATGGTACCTGTGGCATGGGCACGTGCGCCCTCGCCTGTTGGTGCCGGCACTGATTCTCCTTGTCTTTGGGGTCCGGCTGTTTTTCGACTCCTGCGCAGCCCGTCAGTCAACCAGATTGTGAGGAGGATCCGCTTTGCGCTGCCACGCCCACGCCGTCGAACCAACCGTCCGTATCGGCATGATCCGTGCCACTGAGCGTGTCACTTTTCGTTGCAACCAGCCGTGTACCCTGTGCGATGGGCAGGGTCAGGCGCGGACTCGGCTCCCTGCTGGCACCTATCAGGTTTCCGCCTCTGAAGCCTCTCCTGCCCAGATCGACTACTTTGTCCGTATGGCCATCACCGAAGAGGAGGGAGAGGCCCAGCGGCTAGCTGCTGAGCACGCCCACAAGGGATTGCCTGTGACCTATCGCCAGGTCGGACTCGTGGTGGACCTTGGGGGAGGGACGCTGGACAACAGGGAGTACTGGGTGCTTGTTGGCCCGTTCGCGAGCGAGCGGGAAGCCGTGTCCTTCCGGAGACAGCACGACATCCCCGCCGTTTACCTGGTGGTGGAACAGGCGGTGCGCAGGCCCAGGGCGGTGCTCTCTTGCGCCGGCCAGCGTGTGCAGGATCGCCTGCGGGTCGTTCCGCCCCCAGGCGAAAAAGGGGCGATCACCCTGGCCAACGTCATCGTGGGAGTGGAGTTCCACTGGCAGCATCTGGAGGACCAGACGCTCTTCGGCACACTTGAGGTCACCGTTAACAATCAGGGCAGGCTGGTGGCCATTGACGAGCTCCTCATTGAGGACTACCTTGCCAGTGTCAACTCCTCGGAAATGACTGCCGATTGTCCGCCAGATCTGCTGCGCGCTCAGACTGTAGCGGCGCGGGCAACGGTCCTTGCCACCATGGGAAAGCACCATGCCGCCGAACCCTTCCACCTCTGCGCCGATGACCATTGTCAGCGCTACTGGGGGGCGGGTTACGTGATGGCGCATTCCCTGAACGCGGCCGCCACTACGCGGGGCGAAGTGCTGATGTATCAGGGAAGAGTCTGCGACGCCCGATACTCAAAGATCTGCGGCGGTGTGGCTGAGGACTATGCTAACGTCTGGGACGAACGCCGGGTGCCCTACCTGGTCCCCTTTGTGGACGGGCACGCGCCTGTCCCGTTCCCCGTGGACGACGAGCAAAAAGCGCGCGCCTTCATCGACAGCAGCCCAGATGTCTTTTGCAACACCCAGCGTTATCCGGTGCCAGCCAGCCTGGGCGATTCCAACCGCCTGTTCCGCTGGCGGGTGAGCTACTCGCGGGAGGAGTTGCAAGAGCTCATTTCCCGCAAGACCGGGATGGAGTTTGGCGAGTTGGTGGACCTTGTCCCTGGCCCCCGAGGTGCCTCGGGGCGGCTACTGAGCCTGCAAGTAGTGGGCAGCCGCCGCTCCTTTGTGGTGGGAAAGGAGCTGGAAATACGACGCATCCTCTCGGACTCGCACCTCTACAGCGCCTGCTTCTACATCGAGCGAGAGTTCGATGCCCAGGGGGCGGTGCAGCGATTCGTGCTTCACGGCGCCGGCTGGGGCCATGGCGTGGGCCTGTGTCAGGTGGGCGCGACTACGATGGCCGCCCGGGGTTACGACTACCGCCAGATCCTCAGCCACTACTACCCGGGCACAGAGTTGGTGAGACTCTACTAAAGGAATCCGCAGGAAAAAGTCAGCTCTGTCTACCCTCTCCGCAAAAGTGGCACGGTGTTCCTATGTTTAGATGCGGTTGCAGAACTGTCACAAACTGCGGAAAGGGCAATGAGAGTAGTCATCGCGGACGACGTCCTCAAGTCGCAGATGCAAGCCTACCTCGCACTTCACCGTCGGCATGTCTGCGAGATCGCCGAGGATCGCCAGAGGGTGATGACATTGGCGGGAGAGTTTGTGCCAGAAGTGATCCTGCTAGCAGTGGGGTTCGACTCCCACGGCCAGAATGGGGATTGGGGCGAGCTGGTGCGGGAGTTGCGGCAGATCGCGCCCCACTGTCGCGTCATTGCCATAGCTGACGTTGACACGGACCCCAGGGCCAGCGATGCCCAGGCCTTGGGTGTGTGCGCGGTGCTTAAACGCCCGCTCCGTCAGCAGAAGCTCCTGGAACTGATTGATAGTGCCAGCAAGTAGGCGCCTCCCTACTCTGGCCTCACTTTCGCACAGCAACGGCGCCGCCTGGGTCCGGGGCAGTTCCCCACGCGGCGCAGCTCTGGTGGATCCCGACAAAGCGGGCCCGCGCGTCTCAAACCCCCACGCCCCTCTCTTGCTTCATGTCCTCAACCGACTTGGTGCCGTTTGCAAGAGGCCCCGAGTTGCTTCGGCACAAACTCCTTGATTTTTGCCCCAAATTGTGCTATGTTGAAGCGGTGAGCTGAGCCGGCTGCGAAAGGAGGCACTGATGGTGGACACGGACGAGACCGAGGTGGCCTGCGACTTTTTGGTGATTGGCAGCGGGATTGCCGGGCTGTCGTTTGCCCTAAAGGCCGCGGCCCATGGTCAGGTGGTGGTCGTGACCAAGAAGGAGCGCGCCGAGTCCAACACCAACTATGCCCAGGGCGGCATTGCCTCGGTCTTTGCCCCTGACGACTCCTTTGAGATCCACCTGGAGGACACGCTCCGCGGCGGGGCGGGTCTGTGCCACGAGGAGGTGGTGCGGATGGTGGTGGCCGAGGGACCGCAGCGGGTGCGCGAGTTGGTGGAATGGGGTGCAGAGTTCACCATGCGCCGCGAAGCGGGGCGGACCGTGTTTGACCTGGCTCGCGAGGGAGGGCATAGCCGCAATCGCATTGTCCACGCGCGCGACCACACAGGGGCGGAGGTGGAGCGTGCGCTCATCGCCGCCGTCAAGGACCATCCCAATATCCTGGTGCTGGAAAATCACGTGGCCGTGGATCTGCTCACCGAACACCAGCTCGGACCGCAGGCCGAGGCCAGTGCCCGGCCCCTCCACTGCTGGGGAGCCTATGTGTTGGATGTGGCGAAAAAGAGGGTAAAGACCTTTGTCGCCAAGGCCACGGTCCTGGCCACCGGAGGGTGTGGTCAGGTCTATCTCCACACCACCAACCCAGAAATTGCCACCGGCGATGGGGTGGCAATGGCCTACCGTGCCGGGGCGCGCATCGCCAACATGGAGTTCATGCAGTTCCATCCCACCTCCCTTTATCAGGGGCCGCATGTCACCGGGCGCTCTTTCCTCATCTCAGAAGCGGTGCGCGGCTTTGGCGGGGTGCTGCGCACCAGCGATGGCGAGGATTTCATGCGCCGCTACCATCCCATGGCCTCTCTGGCCCCGCGCGACGTGGTCGCCAGAGCCATTGATACCGAGATGAAGAAGCGCGGGGAACCGTGCGTCTACTTAGATGTCACCCACCTGGAGCCTGAGTCTGTCAAAAAGCGTTTTCCCCACATCTATGAAACCTGCTTGCGTCACAAGATCGATATGACCAAGGAGTGGATTCCGGTGGTGCCTGCGGCCCACTATGCCTGTGGGGGTGTGTTGACCGACATTCATGCGCGCACCAACATCGCCGGCCTGTACGCTTGTGGAGAGGTCGCCTGTACCGGCCTGCATGGGGCCAACCGCCTGGCCTCCAACTCGCTGCTGGAAGCGGTGGTCTTTGCCCACCACGCCTACGAGGACGCCGTGGCGTTTGCCGGCCGCATGCGTTCTCCGCTGCCGCGTTTTCCGGCCTGGGACGACTCAGGCACCTTCAACAGCGAAGAGTGGGTGCTGATTGCCCACGATCGCGAGGAGATCCAAACCCTCATGTGGAACTATGTGGGCATTGTGCGCTCGGACTTTCGCTTGCAGCGAGCGTACCGTCGCGTGCGGCTGATTCAGGCGGAGATCGAAGCCTTTTACAAACGAACCACCGTGACCGAGGGCCTGATTGAACTCCGCAACATCGCCCAGGTGGCAGACCTGATCATTCGCTGCGCCCTGCGCCGCAAAGAGAGCAGGGGTCTCCACTACACCACCGACTACCCTGAGCGGGATGACCTCCACTGGAAACGTGATACCATTCTCTGCCGGCGTCGGCGCCCAACACTCACGGCCCAAGCGTAGCCACTCGCCGGGGAGAGCTCTGGAACCACGCGCCGCAGGAGGTGACAATGGGACTGAAGATTCTTTCCGCCACAATGGGGGGATTGGTGCTGCTACTGACCGTGGACTTGTTCATGGGCTGGTACGCCTCCTTCCTGGGGCGACGCGCCTTGCCCACGCGTCTGATCGCCATGCTTTCACGCCTCCTGTGGGCGCTTCTGGCCCTCCTGTTCTGGTCAAGCTTGCTTCGCGCGGGCCTGCCGGAGACGTTTAGCTCCTCGTACTTTCTCTTCGCCCTGTTCGTCTACAGCCTGCGGGGCCTGGTGATCGCTTTTCTTCCCCAGAAGAGAGCCCCGCGGCCAATCTCGCGCCCATGAGCAGGGCCAGAAGGCGACCTTTGCCGGGGTGGAAGTAGGCATGGCTGCCCGGGGTCCGTTTCAGCAACAGTGGCTGGCGCTGGTTGCGCCGGGGGGACCTAGCCCCTGGCATAACCGCCCACGCGCACCTGCATTTTGTGCTTGACTTGAGCCCTTTTGCTGCATATATTGTAGCGCAATTGGCATGAAGCTCAGGAGTAACGCTTCTCCTCCCATCACCGGGGTGTAAAGCCATGGTCCTGTCAAGGGTACATATCAAGGCCTTCAAGTCCATCCTGGAGCTGAACACACAGCTCAATCCGCGCATCAACGTGCTTATTGGGGCCAACGAGACCGGCAAAACTAACATTCTCCGGGCCATCGAGGCTTTCACCCTGGGGGCGCAGTTCGATAATTCCCTCACCTGCCAGTATTCCAATCACTACTACGACAACAAGTGCCCGGAGGTGGAGCTAGAGTTTAGCGCTCTCAGCGCCGACAACAGAAGGGACCTTAGCGCAGTGTCGAAAGCCTTCGAGGAGGCGCAAAGTTTCTCGGTCATCAAGAGCGGACCAAGTGTGCAGGACTACCAGGTGCACGTCGCTGGCCAGGTGGTTGAGGGGATTAATGTGCGGCGCGTTTTGGATACCCTGCCGAAGCTGATGTACTTTGAGGAGATCCGCCTGATCAAGAGCCAGATCGACCTGCAGAGCCTGGAGGAAAACAGGGCCGGGTTTGCCACCGAGCGCAATCTGCTCAAGGTTGCAGGACTGGACGATTTGTCGTTGGCTTTCGAGGACTCTTCTCGGGGGCGGCGCGCGCGAGACGAGGCTGCCCGCGCCTTCACCGAGCAGATGCGGCGCGTCTGGTCACAAGAGCCCACCATTGAGATCAAGCTAAGCGTCAATCGCGATGTGCTCTATATCGACGTGGCCGACAGCAGTACTGTGCTCGACCCACCGGAGTCGCGCAGCCTCGGTTTCCGCTGGTACCTGTCGTTTTATGTGCACTTTATGGCCAGAAGTTTCGAAGGGCGGGCCAATGAATACATCTTTTTGCTAGAGGAGCCCGGGATCCATCTCCATCCGGCAGGGCAGAAGGACCTGGTGCGGCTCATCGAGGACCTTTCAGCCAAGAATCAACTGCTCTACACCACACATTCGCCCTTCATGATCAATCGGCAGCATCCAGAAAGGGTGCTGCTGGTGACCAAGGACAAGGACGGCACCCACATTGACAACCAGGCGTATCGGCAGAACTGGAAGCCGCTCCGACACTCCATCGGATTGATGATCGGCGACCTTTTCTTCTTCGAGGACAGTGGGGTGATATTGGAGTTGCCCGGGGGGAAGGCTGGCAAGGGGCTCCTCAATCGTCTGCGCGTTTGGGGCAGCCCAGCTGAGGAGTGAGATGCGTTACGGCACGGGCAGCATCACCGAGGTGCCGGGTATCAGAGTTGGTCATGCCTCTGACCCGCAGGGCCTGACCGGGTGTACTGTGGTTCTGCCTGAGGTCCGGGCCGTGGCCGGAGTCGATGTGCGCGGCTCGGCACCAGGCACACGCGAAGTGGAGTTGCTGCATCCGGTACGCCTGGTGCACGCTGTTGATGCCGTGTTGCTGACTGGCGGAAGCGCGTTCGGCTTGGACGCGGCAGGCGGGGTGCAGCAGTTCCTCGAGGAGCGCGGCCGCGGCTTCGATACCGGCGTGGTGCGAGTGCCAATTGTGCCCACCGCGGTCATCTTTGACTTGGCACCTGAGCAGCGCCTCCTGCGCCCAGACAAAGAGATGGGGTATCAGGCCTGTGTGGCTGCGCATGATGGCGTCTGCGCAGAGGGACGGGTGGGTGCTGGCACCGGCGCCACGGTGGGCAAGGTGCTGGGACTTGCGCATGCCATGTACGGCGGCCTCGGCACCTGCGCCGCAAAGATCGGGGGCGCCACTGTGGGCGTCGTGGTGGTGGTCAATGCCCTGGGCAACGTGATTGATCCCACTACAGGCCGCACCGTCGCAGGGGCGCGCGACCCTGCGAGCGGTGAGTTTGTCGACCCGCTGGCGGTCCTGGCCAGCTCGCCGCCAGCGCTCCTCGCGGCGCCGCCGAACACCACACTGGCCGTGGTGGCCACCGATGCTCTCTGCGACCGCGAGCAGGCCACCAAGATCGCGCAGATGGCGCAAGATGGCCTCGCACGCGCAATCTGCCCTGCGCACACCATGTACGACGGGGATATCGTTTTTGTCATGTCGGTGGGGAAAGTGCAGGTGGAGGTGAGCGCCATCGGCGCCCTGGCGGCCGACTTGGTAGCGCAAGCCATTCTCCGGGCGGTGAGGGCAGCGAATCGTCTGCCGCAGCCGGCAGCTTGAAGAACCTCATCCCCGCACAAGCTGCCAGCACCACTGAGGCAGTCCACTGTCAGAAAGGAGGAGGTTGGTGTCTCGCCCGCTTCCTTGGCCAATCAAGGTTCTCGCTCCGGGAGCCCATGCATTGGCTGCACCCCTGTCCGATCGCAGCCCACCGTGAGAAGCAGTCCTGGCACTCCCTGGGAAGGACATCGCAGGTACCTCCGGCCCTTGAGCTCGAAACGGGAGCAGATGCTCCATCGTGTGCGGCGTCTCAAGCATGGAAGGTGAGCCCTATGAGTGCGAAGGCTGGATTGTGGATTGATCACCAAAAGGCCACTATTGTGTACCTGGAGGAAAACCAACCGACCACCAGGGTCATCGAATCCGACGTTGAGCCCCGCATCCGTGTGACTGGCGGTTCTCGCTCGGTCACGCCGTACGGGCCCCAGGAATCGGCAGCAGAGCGCAAACGGGAAGAGCGTCGCAAGCACCAGCTTGACGCCTACTACGCGCGCGTGATCGATGCGCTGCGTCACTGCGAGGAAGTCTATGTGTTCGGCCCAGGCGCGGCTAAGGGCGAGCTGAAGAAGGCCCTGGAGCGGACGAAGGACCTGCACGTGCGCATCGCCGCCGTTGAGCCCGCGGATAAGATGACACCGCAGCAGATCGTCGCCAAAGTGCGGACCTTCTTTGGCCACAACCTGCGCGCGCGTCCACGTTAGGCCGCGAATGAGGGCGGGGAGGCCCATGAGCTCTGGATGGGCTCATGGGCCTATTTTGCCCTGACCACCCAGATGTCCGCAGCGCCGGGCGAGCCAGTCCTGCGAGTGGAACTGAAGTAGAATGCCCTGCCCGAAGGGGAGAAGTAAGGGCAGGCGTCCCACACCTGGCTGTTCACAGGAGCGGGAAGAGGCTCGGCGCTCTGCCAGCCTGCCTCATCCGGCCTGGCTTCCCACAGGTCCACCTCTCCGAGCCCGCCCGGACGATCGGAGGCGAAGATCAACTTCTCCATGGCGCCCAACACACAGGGGTCAAACTCGTGCGAGGGCGAATTAACCTTGGGGCCGAGGTTCGCCGGCGCCGCCCACTCTTTGCCAGTCCACACGCTGCGGAACAGGTCGTGGCCCCCGGAGCCCCCCCGGTCATCGCTGGAAAACACCATCACCCGCCCATCGGCGGAGAAGCATGGCCCCCACTCGTGTCCGGCGCTGTTGACGGTGCGCCCAAGGTGCTCTGGTTCCTCAAAGTCGTCTCCCTGTAGGCGCACTCTCCAGATGTCCGCACCCCCTATGCCGCCAGGGCGGTCGCTGCAGAAGTACAGCCACCGCCCATCCGGACTTATGGCTGGGTCAAATTCCTGCCACTCGGTGTCGAACGGAACGGGTTGGGGCGTTGACCACTTCCCCTTGCGCCAGCGACTGAAAAAGATATCCTGGTTGAGGCTGTCGCCTTGACTCCACCCCATAGCCGTGAAGAAGAGGGTTCGTTCATCCGGGGTCAGGCAACATTTTGTTTCGCAGCGATCGGTGCTGATCACCCTTTCACCCAGAAGGCAAGGGGTGCCGCTCCTGTAAAAGTCGCTGTCGTGGCGTGCGCAGGACAGGAGAATAATCGCGGCCACTGCGATCCCTATCGGCGCCCAAGCTCTCATCGACTCACCACCTCCTTCAGACAATGTGCGTTCCCACCCGGTCAACCAAGGCGATGCTGTGCAAGCCGTTCCAGCGACTTGACAAGTGCCTGGGTCCCCTCCCTCTCCTCACCTGCTGCCTCGCAGCCGGCGAACAGTTGGTGCACCAGGCTGAGTGCCGGCAACGGCAGATGCAGCTCCCGCGCGACCTCCAGGGCCAGGCGCAGGTCCTTCTGTTGCAGACGCACCATGAAGCCCGGGGCAAAGTCGCGCGCAATTATCTTCGGCCCCAAGTTGGCCAGCTGCCACGAGTCCGCGGCTCCGTGCTTGACTGCCTCAATCATGATCTGAGGGTCAAGCCCTGCCTTGCTCGCCAGGAGCAGAGCCTCGCACGTGGCCAGGTTGTTCACCGCTACTAACACCTGGTTGCACAGCTTGGTCATCTGCCCCATCCCGTTTGGGCCCACATGGACGATGCTCTTTCCCATGGCCTGAAAAATGGGGAGACAGCGCTCGAACACCTCCCTTTCGCCACCAACCATGATGGCCAGCGTGCCGGCTTTCGCCCCCGTGTCCCCGCCACTCACCGGCGCATCCAGCATTGCCGCACCACGCTCCTTGAGCGCAGTGGCAATCGTCCTGGTCACTGTGGGGGAGATTGTGCTCATGTCGATCACCACCCCACCGGGGCGTATCCCCTCGATGACCCCGTTCGGGCCCAGTATCACTTCTTCCACGTCAGGCGAGTCGGTGACCATGGTGATGACCACTTGGCTGCGCTGTGCTAGCTCCCGCGGCGAGGAAGCAGCGTGGGCGCCTTGGGCCACCAAGAGCTCCACCGGTGGCTTGCTCCTGTTGTAGACCGTGAGGGGATAGCCTGCCCGCAGCAGATTCATCGCCATGGGCCTGCCCATGATACCCAAGCCAATAAAACCTACACGCTCCTTTTCCATTTTCCACCTCACCCTCCTCAAACTTGGCGTGATCCTTAAGAGTGTGTGTACCGGCCGTACCGTTCCACGAGCTCCATCACGCGGCAGTAGTTAGCGAAACTCACATTGTCGGGCACGCTGTGATCCGAGTGGTAGATGTAGGCTCCATTGCTCATGGCAGCCGCGAACTTGCGACGAATCTCCTGTTCCAGCTGCCCCGGGTCTCCCAGCGCCAGGAGCCAAACGTCGATGCCCCCCATGAAAGCCAACTGGCTCCCGTAGAGTTTCTTCAGCTCCACAAGGTCCATGCCAGCCTTGACCTCCAACGGCTGGAGGCAATCAAACCCGGCTTTATTCAGGTCCGGGATGAGCGGCTTGACGCAGCCACAGCTGTGGAGGATGACCTTCAACCCCCTGCCGTGGAAAAAGTCGACGATGCGTTTGTGAAAAGGGAAAAGCAGCTCACGATACATCTGGGGCGAAAAGAGCGGGCCATTGCGGTAGCCCATGTCGTCGTACAAGAAGGCGCCGTCAAAGGCAAAGCCGCGCCCCATCATCTTTTCTGCCCCGTCGATGAGCAGCTGCACGCCCGTGGCAAAGACCTCGCGCACCCACTCCGGATCATCAACCATGGCCATGAGCAGGCGCTCCGAGCCCATGATGCCTTGGGAGCGATCGTAGTCCATGGCACCGGCAAAGTGACAGAACCACCCTGCCTCCTTTTCGCTGCGGAAGCGCGCCAGTTCGCTGGCCCAATCGAGCCTCCGCTCATCCCACCTGAGCAGCGGCTTGTACTCCTCCCACGAGCGCCGATCCTTGACGGCAAACTCCACATAGCCGGGGGTGGAGGTGGCGTGCTTCCAGTTCTTGACCACCGCGCCCAGACTGTTGCGCACAATCGTGTACTCGTCGGTCTGTTCAAGCACAAGCTCGGGCAGTTGGAAGGAGATGTCAAAGGTGAAGGCGCGAAAGGCATAGCCGAAGTACTCCGTGGGCGTAGTCCCGGCAGGCAAACCTTCCTGATGCCAGCGCGCGACGGTGGTCTGCCAGGGGCTGTCGTGAACCGGCACACGGTCCGGCTTCTGGTGCTGCAGCGCACAGAGCACCCGTTCGCAGGGGGTCATTGGCATATGTAGCCTGTCGCTCGTACGGTCCGCTGCTACTGAGCCTGTTTGTGGAGAAAATCTTCAAGACCCATGAAGACGGCCTTTGCCATTTCCTCAATGAAGGAATCCTTCAGCAGCAGCATTTCGTCTTCTGGGTTGGACATGAATGCCCCTTCGACCAAGAAATAGAGCATGTCGGTCTGGCGCGTGATGAAGTAGGAGGAAAAGACTTTGCCGAAGCCCTGCAGACCGAGCTCGCGCAAACGCGGATAGACGGTCCATGCCAGGTCCTGGCTGTGCGGCTGGGTGTAGTAAGTGCTTGTGCCGCGTACCATGGGATCCGCCCCGGCACCAACGGAGTTGTTGTGCATCATCACAAAGATATGTCCACCTGCCTGCTGGGCAATCTGCACCCGCTCCTTGAGGCTGAGGGTGCGGTCATCCTCGCGGGTGAGCACCACACGCGCCCCAGCGGCCCGCAACAGTAAGGCCAAGGCCTTCGCCCACTTGAGGTTGACGTCCTTCTCCATCAATCCGGTCGGGCTGATGGCCCCGGGCTCGTCCCCACCATGACCAGGGTCAAGCACGAAGGTGAGGCCGGCTACCGGGCTCTGGGGAGGCTTGGCGATCCGTGGCGGGCGGCGCACTTCCAGCACCAGCCCTCGGTCCCCGTAGAAGGCGTGAAATCCCCACTGCTGCTTCTGCTCAAGCTCAACCCGCAATCGATACACCCCCTGTGCCGGCTGTGACCACGTGACGCGCTCAACGACCGCTTGCTCCTCCGGGTAGGTCAGCCACTGGCCCGCTTGATGTGCGCCGTAAAGGTACACGTCCAGGAAGGCAGGGTTCAAACTCTGTTCCACCCGAAAGGGAACTCTGCCATTCATGTCCAGGATGAGCTGCACCCGGTCGCTCAGTACGCTGTAGGTCATAGAGCTCACCACCGCCCGAGGCACCCCAGTCCCCAAGGGGAGCATGCGCATGTCGGCCACGTTCAGCCACGCCACGTCCTGCGGCGAAAGGCGGGCACGGTAGCGGCTACCAATCTTGCCGGTCACCTCCACCCGTATGCCGGCAGGGAGAGTCCAGAGGATGGCGCCGCCCTGTGGCGCGTTCCACATCGGTGTCTCGGTAACCGCCTCGGCCACCAGCGGCACATCTCCCTCCCACACCGAGATCTGCCCCTTGGATTCCGCTTTGGCCTTCTTGCCATCAGCGCCACGCAGCTCATAGCGCACTGGCACCGGTCGCAATGAGCGCTCCGCCTTGATCCGGAGCATGCCCTGGTAGATGCCGACCATGCCGTCCGCCTCCTCGGGAGCAAGCTCCACCATCGGCACATCTTTGCACAGGTGGTCAATGGTGAATTTCGCCCTGCCACCCGGGCTCCCCTTGAAACGCACGCGCAAGAGGTCGCCATTGCTGAGCACCATCTCCACAGTCGGCTCCACCAGGTTGGTGTCGATCTGGGTGGGCGAGGATGGTGAGATCGGCAATGGCGGAATGCGATAGACGAACAGGGTGTCGGCGGCCGAGCTGCTGGTGTCTTCCGCCTGCACGACGATCTGGTTCACACCAGGCGCGAGGTCCACTCGGCCGACAAAGGCCCCGCTGGGGTACACACGCACCGCCCGCCCGTTGATCTTGACTCTGGCCTGCGGGAGAGTCGAACCCGCGATGCGCAAGCGCGGCACTTCTACCGTGTCCCTCTGGGCCGGAAAAGTGATGCGCAACATATTTCCAGCCTTCCCCTGTTCCCCTTGCGCCCAGGCCAGGAGCGCCGTCAGCAAGACGAACAAAACGGTTCCCACTCTCGCCTTCATCGCCACCTCCGGAGAAAGTGCACTGCCCACCTAGCGGGGCGAGGTGCTGAATGTCAATTCCTTTTCAGGATCGGGGATGCGCAAGTAGAATCCCCAGGCGCCTAGGACCTCCACCACTTTGACCAGGAGTTTGTTCCACCCCTGGCGCAGCTGGACGCTGATCCGGTCCTGGTCCGGTGCGGCAGGCCGTTGCGCCGCGTTGTGATGGACGAGAACGTCGTTCACCCACAGTCGCACGCCGTCGTCGCTGCCCAAGTAGACAGTCACCGTCTGGGACCGCGGCGAGTGGACATAAGTCAAAGCGTAGGCCGCGGCATAGTCATTTGGCTCCAGGAGCCGATTCATGTCGATGTAACCGACAGAATCCGCCTGCACGTGCTGCCAACGTGCGCTCACGCCCCCCTTGCCGGCGTAGGTAGTCGCAAGGTCTATTTCGCGCTCAGGCGGCCAAGGGGTGAGCAAGCCTGTAGCGCCATCATCCTGAGCGGCCGTGTCGAAAGGCCCGATGAGCAACCAGTCGCGGACGAATTGCCGTCGTGGTCTTGGCAGTAGATAGTCCAGACCCACATCGCATGCCCGTGCACCCTCACTTCTGCCCACCACCGCCACTTTCAGGCGGTGTTCCCCCTGGACCAGTTTCAACTCAGGGATCACCACCGGGCCGCCGTGCATTACCAAGGGGGCGTAGCCGTCAAACTCGACCTGGTACCCCTCCACCGCTAGCCGCACGCGCCCGTAGTCCGGGCCCTTGGTGAGAAAGCAGAGCAGGTCGTAGATGTCGGAGGAGGGCACAGGGAAAGAAAGCTCTACTTCGTCCCCCACTGTTGCCCCGCGGAGAGCAAGCTGCCTGCCATTGCTCCACTCGGCGCCATGTATGCCCATCTCTTCTACCGCCAGACTCAGCTGCCCAGGCTCTGCCCTTGTCAATGCCGCGGAGAGCTCCTCTGCCTCCAGACCACCAGAGGGAACGATCAGGCGAAGCGGGATACGCGCCTTCGGCGGGGGCATGGGCGGGAACGGCTTGTGCGGCTCCTGCTGGTACCAGTAGGCCACACTGCTGTAGTCGGCCGGCACCTCGTTGCCATGTCCATGCTCAATGGTGACCAAGAGTGAGCGACGGAAGGGTATGCAATCCCCCACATGGAAGCGGTAGGCGACCACCCTCGCCTGCTCCTCGTCCTTGAGGATGCAGCCGTGCAGAGGACCAGCGTAAGTGCCGTGATTGAAGTACCAACCGCTGGTGAAATAGTCCTCGGTGCCAGTCCCGTAGATGGAGGGCGTCGCCTCCCCGTCGACATAGATCATCTCATCCCCTTCGAGAAAGGTGATGTCTCCTGTTCGCCCCTGCATGTTCAAGTTGCAGCCCACAAAGTGACCCCGCCCTTGTGCCTCTAAGATGGTGTAGTCCCGATCTGGGGAGGTTTGGGCCTCCCGTCGCCACTGGGCGTGAAATCGCCCGACCTCTTTTTCCAGGCGTGAAAGCTCCTGGAAGTTGATGTGATAATAGAAAGAATCGATGTCGTAGTCAGTCTCGTTGACCACCTCGATGCGGGCGCGCGTGGCAAATGGCATGGGGAAGTAGCAGTAGTAGCCACCACTGGACATACCCAGCAGCAGCGACGCATAGTGCGTGTAGGCAAACCCGGTGCCGAAAAAGTCCCCGATGGGACAGAGCACGCTGGGTGAGGGTTCATCGTCCCAGAACATGCGCAGGACAATGCGTCGCAAAAAGTGCGGGTCGCGGCAGGCAATAGTCCCCCAGATGCGCGTAATCACGCCGGCACCGCGCACGTCGGCAAGCACGGCCGTGTCGCCACGAGGAATACTCAGGCGATCGGCGTTGCCCCCAGTGCGGTCATAGCTGGAAATTTGCTGCAACCGACTCGGTTTGAAGTAGGGCAGCCTTCCCAGCGAGAATGACTCCACTGCCGATTGGGCCAATGCAGAGCCCCCCAGAAGCAAGGAGAAGGCCAAAAGAGCCAGCGCGGAGAACAACCTCTTGCTCACGACTCATCCCTCCTCTGTGTGATTTGGCATCACCACAAGACTTCCTGGTATTCGGCCAACCCACGATGCAGTCCAAGCCTTCGCGCAATGGCCACCGCTTCAGCCACCTCCTGGGGGCTGACCCGGCGCGCGATTTCCGGGTAGCGATGCGCGTGATAACAAGGCTGGTACTGAGCCATGACGTTCACGTAGGACTCGGGCGACAGCTCCTCGGCGATGAAGCGCAACACCGCCTCCGAGCCGGCCACCCTGCCCGGCATGACCAGGTGGCGAATGAGCAGACCCCTGTAGGCAATCCCCTGTCCATTAAGCTTCAACACGCCAACCTGGCGGTGCATCTCCCGCAACACTTGCTTGGTGACCTCGAAATAGTCGGGCGCCGCGCAATAGCGCTCTGCCCATACCGGCTCGGAGAACTTGGCGTCTGGCATGTAGATGTCGAACACGCCTTCCAGCAGCTCAATGGTCCGCACCGATTCGTACCCACCACAATTGTACACCAAAGGCAGGGAAAGTCCCCCCTCAATCGCCAGCGGCAGGGATTCCACCAGCTGAGGTGTGTAGTGGGTTGGTGTTACGAAGTTGATGTTGTGACACCCGGCCTTCTGCAGGCCCAGCATCATGTTGGCCAAGATTTCAGGCCCCACCTCATGTCCTTCGCCGCCATGGCTGATGTCATAGTTCTGACAAAAGACGCAGCGCAGGTTGCAGTGGGCCAAAAAGATGGTCCCTGAGCCATGCATCCCTACCAGGGGCGCCTCCTCACCGAAATGCGGAAAGGCACTGGAGACCTTCGCCCGCAACCCGGCTTGGCAGTAGCCAACTTCCCCCTGCAGCCGATTGACACGGCACTGGCGCGCGCAGAGGGTGCAGGAGCCAAGGATGAGGCGCAGCGCCTCGATGCGAGCCTGAAGCTCGCCCCTCTTGTACAGCTCAAGGTAAGAGGGCCTGGTGTCAGGGCTAGTGCTGAGCATACGCCTCATCCCCGATCACCCAGCTCTTGTCCGTCACCAGGAGCAAATGTGCTCCGCAGTGGCGGACACAATCGGATGCCCCAAAACCGGCGATGGCCGGCACGCACCCATGCTGGTCTCGCAGTCTCTGGACCAACTCACACTCCCCAGAGGCTGGGGCCACAATAGCCCCCAGGGCCTGCACCCCCGGCGCGCTGGTCAGATGGTCAACGTGCCAGTGGCGCTTCTTCTGCCGGCGCATGTGTCGTGCGAGGCGACTGGATAGACATCGCCTGGCGCTTCCCACGTAGAAGTAGTAACCAGATGGAAGCGACACCCAGCCCAGGCTGCCGGCAAACATCGATACTCTCCTACGCACATGCAGGAGCAGGGCGTAGCTGGCAGTCCTTGGCAGGGGCGGCTGCTTGCCCGGTCGGCAGAGCAACCGCGCTGGCACAAAGAACGGTCGATGGCTGTGGAGGTTTTTAGCCACTTCTGTCTCGTCCTGGCTTGTCGTCGCCGAGCCCACGGTGGTTCCGCTCGCCATTCTTCCTTTGCCTCCTGGTGGCCTTGCCGGTACCCTCTCTCCGCTGGCAAGCCTGGGCCCTTCCATGCATGCCTGTCAGCTCCAGTTCTCCGTTGTCGGCCACGACTCCTCCCCAGCGGCCATTTTCAGAAGTAAAGCAGGTAGCCGACCGCGCGCGGAGTCAGACGCAGCGCCGGCGCCGGCAAGTGAATGGCCTGCAGAGCTCCAAGTAGGGCACGGAGCAGGCTACTGCGCCCCCCCACCTGCCGCAGGTCGATGTCCAGCGCCAGGTAGAGTTCCGGGGCCCCGTTGGCCTTGGCCGTGACCCCGTAGCCGATCGCCACGTCCAGAAGGTCTGGCCACACCTGCCGCAGCCCATGCGGCAAAAAGGGGTGGGCGTCCACACACAACCAGAAGGTCATGCCGGCATAGTCTTCCACCGCGTACCGGCCGTACACAGGGTCGCCGGAAGGGTGGTAGCTCAGCTTGATGGCCACCCTGCGCCATTTCGGGTGCCGGCGCTGCAGGAGCGGCAGGGCTGCCCCCACCTCGTTGGCGAGGAAATCGCCGAGGCTAAATCCCCATTCCTCAAAAAAGCCGTCGTAGATTTCAATTTCCAGCATCAGGAGCGTGGCGAGCCCGAACCCTGTCCAGTCGGCCTGGGAAGGAGAGAGCCCCACCCAGCGCGCGGTTGCCGCTCCGTGTCGCGACAGTTGGCTGGCGCTGAAAAGGTGGCCGCACTTGTCAACGTGGTGCCAGAGGCTGTCGTCGGGGCCGAGGTCATAGGCACCTGCGGTGCGCCGCCAACCGCGGTACAGATGAAAGCGCGTGCGCGGGTGGTCCCACCAGACCCGATGGAAGTAAGCATAGGCGGCAACGTTGGCAACCAGCAGCGTCGCCGCAGCCCCCAGGAGTCGGCCATGGCGAATGCCAGGCGAAGCCGCATTCTGAGCCACTGCGGTGTGCGAACCCGCCAGTCTCACAAGGTGAAAGGAGGTGTCCGCGCGAAGCCCCCTCTTGGCCAAGCCGCTGCCCCCCAGGGACAGGTTTGGCTCGAGGATTGTCCACCTGCTCGCCCCAGACTCTGGCGCAGTGTCCCTGCCCCCATGTCCGTCCCACCTCCCCTGATTAGCCGCGTCAGCCCCATTCACACATGCAGCCAGGAACACACACAGCCATGAACGTAGAAGCCAAGGGCCAGCTCGCTGTCCAACAAGGTGCACCAACTCAGCCTCCGCACCGCGCTGCCAGTCGCCCTCTCATTACGCTCGGGAAAACAAACGCCGGCTGCACGCTGCCGCAGCCGACGTTCTTGCCGAAGAGAGCTTGTGGTCACGACCTTCGTCTGGGGTCCGGGCTACTTCTTCCGGGGACGCCGGGTTGCAGCCTTCTTGGCCGGCGTAGCCTTGGCAGCAGTCCCGCGGGCTGCGCGACGACGCGGCGCAGCAGCAGGAGCGGCCTCCTCCTTCTTCTCCTCTGCAGGCGCCTGCGCTGGAGCCGCTTCTTCCTTCTTCTCCTCCGGCTCTTCCTCCTCCTTATCCTTGCGCTCCAACAGGTTCTCCTGGTCCTTCACCTTCTTTAGGACAACGTAGAGGAGAGCGTTACCTACCTGGAGGATCGCCATCCCATAGGACACCACCCACCAGGCCACCACAAGCATGGTGATGGCGAAGAGGTAGGCGGATATCGTCAGTGTCGCCGACAGGCCCCGAATCGGATAGAACTCCCGCACAAAATACACATAGGGGGAGAATTTCCAATAGAGCGCCTTGGCCCAGTCCTGGGAGACGAAGAGCCATTTCTGCAGCAGGTACTGCCCGTGGCTGGCAAGGTTGACAAACTTGGCACCGAAGGACCAAGGGAGCGAAAAGATGGCGCACATCAGGAGGAAGGCCTGCTTGACGGCGAAGGCGAACAGCCCCATGCACACCACGGTGAGCACGCCGATGAGCGCCTCGTACAGGACAAAGCGCCAGGGCTGGCTCCAGACCACCGAAAAACTCTGAAACACGGCCTCGAACGCATCCTCGTCGGTGGTGGCAATGATTGCCGGAACGATGATCACCGACACAGCCAATACCACCAGCAGGAAGAAGAGCACCAGGGCGGAGAACATCCACATGAAGGTGAAAAGTGAGGCTCCCAGCTCACCCACGTAGGGGATGACCCGCGCCAATAGCCCGATGATCAAACCGCCGATGACAAAACAACCTGCCATTACCGCAATGGCCACTGGGGTAGAGAGGACCGAGCTGGCTTTGCGCAGTGCGAAGGCGAAGGCCTCACGCCAGGTGTAGAAGTTGTTCCCCTTGAGCAGCATATAGGAAGCCCGGGCGATTGCGGTGCTCGTGAGGAGGTAGGCAGCCAGAAGGATGGCCACGCCGATGGCGAAGATGACCCAGGCGTACCACCGCGCGCCTCCCTGGCCAAATAGGCAGGGCAAAAGGCCACTCGCGTTCCAGGCATCGCTGAGCCCCCTGCCGTTGGCCAGCAGGCTCAGGTAGGTGAAAATCAGGTAGCCAACGTAGCCGATGCCGTAGCCCACAAAGGCGATCCACATGCGCTGCATGCTGAAACCAAGGCGCGCCGAGCGGAAAAGGTCACGAAAGTCAAACCGTAGTTGTACCATCGCTTCCCTCCTATCCGGTTTGGTCCTCATCAAACAGCCATGTCCACCAGACTACGGTGCAAGTTTAAGAAAAAAACGGCTCTTTGTCAAGCGAAAAGCTGTCGCCGGCTCAGCTACTACTGGCTGCCCCCTTGGTGATGCGCACCCGCTTGATGCGCCTCTTGACCACGCGTTCGATCACAAACACCACCTCCCCGTCGCGCACCTCTTCCTTCTGCTGCGGTAGATGCCCCATGCGCTGCAGCAGAAAGCCCCCAAGGGTGTCGTAGCCCTCTTCGGTGGGCAGGTTCAGCCCCAGGGCCTCGTTGAGCTCCTCGATGCCGATCTTCGCATCCACGAGCCACGTCTCCTGGCCAGTTTGGCGCACAAGCAAAGGTTCTTCGTCGTATTCGTCTTGAATCTCCCCCACAATCTCCTCAATCACGTCCTCGAGGGTCACCAGTCCCACCGTGCCACCGTACTCATCGACCACGATGGCCATGTGGGTCCTCTGCGTCTGGAACTCCTTGAGCATGTCGTTGATGGGCTTAGAGTCCGGCACAAAGATCACCGGACGCGCAAGGCTTTCCAAGGAGGGCCGGGCTCCTGGCTGATTCAGATAGGGCAGAAGGTCCTTGGCGTGAATGATGCCGCGGATGTTATCGACGCTGCGCTCGTAGACGGGGATGCGGGTGTGGCCGTGCCGGGTGATGAGCTCCACAAGTTCCTCCATCGAGGCGCCGGTCTCCGCACAGACCATGTCCACGCGCGGGACCATGATCTCTCGTACCTGGGTCTCGCCAAACTCGAAGATAGAGTGGATCATCTCCCGCTCTTCTTCTTCAAGGTACCCCTGCTGATCGGCCACCTCAACCATCACCTTCAGCTCGTCCGGGGATAGAGCAAGCCCCTCCGGACGGCTGCCAAAGAGGCGTGCCACCCCGGCGGCGAAGAGATTCAGCAGCAGGCTCACCGGGTACAGCAGAAAAAAGAGCCCGTAGACCAGAAGGGAGAGCTGTTGTGCTCGGTGCAAGGGGCTGCGCGTGGCAAGAAGCTTGGGCGCTATCTCGGCAAAGACCAAGAGGGCCAGTGTGACGAGCACTCCCGCAGCCCCCACCGCAATGTTTCGGCTCACTCCCGCCACTTCAGCAAGCCGCGCCGCCGTGAGCGTCGCCACCACTGCCGCCGCCACGTTGAAGGCAGTGTTGGCAGTGAGAATGGTGACTAGGAGGTGTCGGGGACGCCCGCGCAGACGGACCACGCGGGCTGGCGCCCCCTTTTTGCCCCCCTCCCGCAGGCGTTCAAGGTCGAGTTCAGAGAGGGCGAAAAAGGACGTTTCGGCCGCTGAGGTCAGCGCCGACGCCAACAAAAGGACCAGAAGTAGCAGCAACCCACCTATCCAAGAATCAAGCACTCGCTATGCTCCTCTGTGCACACGTTGCGCCACGGGCCTGAGGTGCTCCTCGAATAACGCCACGTACTGCTCTTGGCGGTCCGCCATGGCCCTCTTCTCGGGCTCTTCCCGATCATCGTAGCCCAGCAGATGCAAGAGGCCGTGAACGAGCAGTCGACACACCTCGTTGGCGAAGCTCACACCGAAAGCGCTCGCCTGCTCCTCAGCCCTGTCCAGGCTCACATAGATTTCTCCTTGCAGCGCATCCTCTTCCTCTCCGAGGGGGAAGGCAAGCACATCGGTGGGAGCGTCGTGCCCGAGGAAGCGCAGGTTCAGCTCTTGGATCATCTGGTCGTCGCAGAGAACGACGGTAATGGCCACTTTGGGCGGGGCACACTCTCGCGCAATGACGGCGGCACCCACCTGCCGCAATGGGGCGATTGGCACGCGTTTTGAAGGGTGCGCGGGAAAAAAGCGCAGCGCTGGCCGAGGGACACTCACCTCCACACCTCCTCCCCGGCACCGGAGGTATGATTTTGCTCAGGCTTGGGGTACTCCACGCGCCGATGATACCGGCCGATAAGGATCTTCAGGAACGCCTCGCCCACTTTGTTTAGGTCGCGTAACGTGAGCGGGCTCTCGTCCAGTTCTCCGGCGCGGAAACGTTCGTCAATAATCTGGGCCACCAGGGTTCTGAGACGGCTGACTGAGGGGTCTTTGAGAGAACGGGAGGCGGCTTCTACCGCATCGGCGAGCATCAGCAGCGCAGTCTCTTTGCTCTGCGGCTTTGGCCCCGGGTAACGGAACTCGTCCTCGCGCACGCTGTTCTCCCCGTTCTGCTCCTTGGCCTTCTGGTAGAAGTAGCTCATGACCGAGGTGCCGTGGTGCTGTTCGATGCAGTCGCGGATCTCCGCAGGCAGGCCATGTTCCACCGCCATCTCGCTGCCCCGGCGCACGTGGTTCAGCAGCACCAGCGCGCTCATTGTTGGGCTCAGCCGGTCCTGAGGGTTGCGGCCGCTGCGTTGGTTTTCTACGAAGTAGTCGGGCTTGTCCATCTTGCCAATATCGTGGTAATAGGCTCCCACCCGGACCAGAAGGCCGTTGGCGCCGATAACCTCGGCCCCCGCTTCCGCGAGGTTCCCGACCATGATGCTGTGGTGGTAAGTCCCAGGGGCGTTCAGGGCAAGCTCCCTGAGCAATGGACTATTCAGATCCGACAGCTCCAGATAGGTCATGTCGGTAGTGATTTCAAAGGCCAATTCAAAAACCACCACCAACCCATAAGCGATGATGGGGCTCACCACGCCGTTCGTCAGTCCATAGGCCCACTCCCGCACCAGCTCGGCTAAGGAGGCGTCGCGTACCAGCCCCAGCACGGTTATGCTCACCACGTAGGCCAGGCTGGTGATCACCAGCGCGCGCACCACCCAGTTGCGCTTCCGCACTTTTGTGACCGAGAGAATGCTGGCACTCCCCACCAACACCGAAGTCATGAACACGCCAAAGTCGTTGCCCCGCATTGCCCCCAAAATGCCCCCGAGGATGACCGTGGCCACGAAGGCGAGGCGGGCGTCGAAGAAGATCGTCAGCAGCATGCCCGCCACGGCGATGGGGATCAAATTTGCTGAAAGTGACAGGCGATTGATCCCATATGCGACTGCCACCACCAGGATCACGACTAGGGCCAAAAGGAGCAGGTGGCGTGGATCATTGAGAACCTGAGGCCGCTCGCGGCGGGCAAAGACCACCAGCACCAGGAAGCAAAGGCCGCTCAGGAGCACGCGGCCCAGAAAGCGCACCGCCTGGCGCGCAAACGTCTGGGCGCTCCTTTCTGCACGAGCCTCTGCCAACGAGTTCAGTATCTCCACATGATGGGCGGTGACCTTCTCGTGGCTATCGATTATGCGCTCTCCTTCCAGGACCATGCCTTTGGCCCTGGGCACACTTGCCACTTCTGCGGCGATGCGGCTCTCGGTCTCCCGCTGGTCAAGCAGAACATTCGGCTGCAGGAAGCGCAGGAGCAGCTGGAACGCGATCCTGGTTAGCCGCGGCTCCTCCCCAAACGAGGCGCGAATCCTCTGCAGGGCAAATTCCTGCGCCTCCTTTGGTCCACGATAGTATGCCAGCGGCTCCAGAGTTTCCACGCCTCCACTTTGTACTGAGAGTTTTCCCCCACCGCCGGGTAGCTTTTCCTTTTCCACATCCAGAATGCCCACCGACAACAACTCTTCAGCGACCTCCCGTACTGTGGACAGGAGGCGCGCCGCACCCTCACCGTTGAGTTTCCTACCAGGACGCGTGCGCCGGGGAGGGGCCTTGGTCTCGAGGAAAAAGGACACATCGTCGCCACTCAAAGGGATGGCGTACCGGGCAAAAAGGGTGGATAAAGAATCGCTCTTGCGCGGTTGGGAAAGCGGCGCTGACCAGAGAGCATGGAGCTCCTCCAGGAATGAGGCCATGGCGGCCAGCTGTTGGGTAGCGATCTCGGCGTGGCGCACAAAGACCGGGGCCGCCCGGCGCTTGGCCGCCTCCACGTCAGCGGCGTACTCCTGGGGACTCTTGTTGATGGCAAAGGTGAAAGGGGCAATGATCTGCTCGCCAATGTACACGTCCCCCTCGCGCAAGGTGAAGGTGCCAATGGAACCTGACCCTGGGAACATCAACGCCACGCTCAGGACCATGACCACCGCCACCCCCAGCTGCAGGCGCATGATGGCGCGTGCACCCCACTGTTTCTCCTTGCGCGCTGCCCGCCTGCGCCGGAGGAAGCGCCCCCGCACCCGCTCCAACCAGCTACCCCACGGTGCTTGGGGTGTCGTGCCCTCAGCCATTGGCGTCTCCACCTCCGCGCTCCCGCTGCGTCTTGGCCTGGAAATTGTCATAGGCGCGGATGATCTCCCGCACCAGGCGGTGGCGCACCACATCCTGGTCTGTCAGGTAGGCGAACGCGATGCCCTCAATGCCGGCCACTACGTGCTGTATCTGCACCAGACCCGACTCCGCCGATGCGGGCAAATCGATCTGGGTGATGTCGCCAGTGACGATGGCCTTGGAGCCAAGGCCAAGGCGAGTGAGGAACATTTTCATCTGCAGAGCGGTGCTATTTTGCGCCTCGTCCAGGATCACGAAGGCGTGATTGAGGGTGCGACCGCGCATGTAGGCAAGGGGGACGATCTCGATGACCCCGACCTCCAAAAAACGGCGTAACTTCTCTGCAGGGAGCATGTCATAAAGGGCGTCGTAGAGGGGGCGCAGGTACGGGGCTACCTTCTCCTTGAGGTCCCCCGGAAGGAAACCCAGGCTTTCACCCGCCTCCACCGCTGGCCGGGCCAAAATGATGCGCTCTACCTCCCGTGCCTGCAGGTGGGCCACGGCCAAAGCCACGGCCAGGTAGGTCTTGCCCGTGCCCGCTGGGCCAATTGCAAAGACGATGTCGTTGTCGGCCACCAGGCGGAGGTAGCGCGCCTGCCCCTCGGAGCGCGGGCGGATAGGTCCGCGATGGGACATGAGGACCACTGGCAGCGGCTCCCGGGCTTCCACCGCTGGCGAGGGTTCAAGCTCCGCCAGCGCGCTGCTCTTCACCAGTCCCACCACCGTGTTGACGTCGTGCAAAGTGACGGCGCCACCCCGCTCCAAGAGCTTGAGCAGCTCGCTCAGCACCTGCTCCACCTGCGCTACCCCTCGTGCCGAGCCGCGCACCAGGAGTTGGGCCCCGCGTGCCACAAGCTCGACCCCAAACTCGCGCTGCATCAACTTCAGGTGGGCGTCTTGGCTGCCAAAGAGAGCGACCTGATCCACACCCGGCAGCGGGATGCGTCGCACGGTCTGTTCTTGCGTCTCTTCGGTCTTCGTCTCCATTTACTCCATTCCATGCAAAAGCTCCCAGTTTCCGGCCGATGCCTGGACAGCTGGGAGCTTTTGCAATCTGCAAGCGCGGCAGCGGCGCATTGGACTCAGGCAGGGCAAGCTCGGGATTGACCCTGCTCAAACACTCTCACGAACAACCACTGCGGCGCCCTACCCGTGCCTCCACCCTCGAGGCCCTGCGGGCTGGTGTACCCGTTCACCTCCGCGGTACACCGCGCCTGAGGACCTACTTGGGAATGACCAAGACCGTGTGCGGATAGATGAGATGCGGATTGTCGCCGATGATCGACTTGTTGGCCTCATAGATCTTGGTCCAGGCGGCCGGGTCGTTCAGGACATTGGGGTCCTGGGCGATCTTGCGCAAGAAATCGCCCTTGACCACGATGTACTGATCCGGCCCGCAACCGCGGAGGATCTTCAATACCCAATCTGGGTAGATGAGGTCTGGGTTCTTGATCAGGTCACGATTGACCGAGTAGATCTTCATCCACTGGTACGGGTCCCCATAGATCTCCTTCTTGCCAGAGATCTTCCACAGGTAGTCGCCCTTGACCACGACGTAGCTGTCGTAGACCGCCTTGGGCATGCGGGCTTCGAGGTCGGCGAGTTTCGCCTCGATGGCCGCCACCAGCTCGCGCATCTCGCTCAACGCGTAGATGGGGCTGTTCTTCTTCTCGGCCAACTGTGCCTCGATGGCAGCTATCTCAGCCTTTTTCTTGAAGAGCTCCTCTGGGCTCAACGCCGCCAGTCCATCCATCTGCGCCTCAATGGCCTTCAAGGAGGCACGATACGCGTCCACGCCCGCCTTATCCGCACCCAGCAGTGCGTAGATATCGTCCCAGCAGGAGGCGAAATCCGTATCGGCTTTGTTGATCTTCTCCTTGAGTTCCTGGATTTCCTTTTCTCGCACCGCGATGGCAGCCTTTGCGTCTGCCTCCCGTTTCTGCCACTGGGCCAGTTCGGTGCGGTACTGATCCATGCTCATCTTCTCCTGGCACAGGGCCACAGTGGCGTCGACGAGCACGAACAGGCCGAGCACAACCGCGAGGCTCAGTAACCACTTAAGCGAAATCCTCATTGCCATCTCCTCCTTGGATTCTGCTTGGCGATTGATACTCAACGACACCTATTTGCCCAACCGCTGCGCCACCACCTTCTTCTCTTCCTGGCACCTGGCCAGTTCCTGCTGCTTGGCGGCCAACTCCCGCTCCAGCGACGCCTTCTCGGCGTCCTTTGCTTTCAGCTGGTCCTCAGCCGCAACAGCCGCCTGCTTGGTCTCTTCCAGCTTGCTCAGCTGCTCCGGGGACGGATGCTTGGCACACCCCACCGCAAACGCCACCAGAAGTAGCATCGCCACTGCGAGGATCCAACCTGCTTTGAGAGTCTTACGCATCGGGCTCCACCTCCTTTCTGGGGACTAAGTACCACTTTCGCCGACCACTGCTCATGCGCTGCCGTATATTACGAAAAAATGAACAATTTGTCAAGCAAAATCGTCATCTCCCCGTCATTGTTTTCGGTTGCTATGCCAACCGCAGACCCAGCTCCCGCAGTTGAGCTTCCGACACCTCGGTAGGTGCTCCGTCCATCAGAGAAAGAGCGCTGGTGGTCTTGGGAAAGGCGATCACGTCTCTTATGCTCTTCTTGCCCGCCAACAGCATCACCAGGCGGTCAAAGCCGAAGGCAATGCCACCGTGGGGCGGTGCTCCGTACTGGAGGGCCTCCAGGAGAAAACCGAACTTCTGCTCGGCTTCCTCAGGCGATATCCCCAGAGCGCGGAACACCTCCCTTTGCAGCTCCGCGTCGTGGATACGGATGCTCCCCCCTGCGACCTCAGTACCGTTATACACAAGGTCGTAGGCCTGCGCCCGCACCCGCTCAGGCGCCGAGCCTAACAGCGGGATATCCTCTACCCTGGGGGAGGTAAAGGGGTGATGCGTGGCGACAAAACGCCCTTCTTCGGGGCTGTACTCCAGAAGGGGAAAGTCGGTCACCCAGAGCAGGCTAACCTTCTTTTCATCAATGAGGCCAAGCTCTGCGCCCAGCCGCAGCCGGAGTTCGCCCAAGACGTGCTGGCACACCTCCTTGCGGTCAGCTACGAGGAAGAGCATCTGCTCGGGCGCCGCCTGCATCGCCCGGTTGATTGCCATCACTTCTTCCGGGGAAAAGAACTTGGCGGCGACGCCTTCCCAGCCGGCTGGTGTCACCTTGAACGCCACCAGCCCTTTAGCTCCCCACTCTTTGACTGCTGCGGTGAGCTCGTCCACTCTTTTTCGGGAGAAAGATCCGGCCTGGGGTGCACACAGTCCGGCCACCATGCCGCCTTGCTGCACGGTCTCGGCAAACACCCGAAACTGCGAGCCTGCCACCAGGTGGCTGACGTCTATGATGGGCATGTCGAAGCGGAGGTCAGGCTTGTCCGTGCCATACCTGGCCATTGCCTGCTCGTAAGGCAGGACAGGCAAAGGGGTGGCAAGCTGGTACCCCCAGACTTCCTGCAACACTGCGGCCATCAGCCCCTCACAGAGCTCGCGCACATCTTCGGCCCGCACGAACGACATCTCCAGGTCGATCTGGGTGAATTCCGGTTGCCTGTCGGCGCGCAGGTCTTCGTCCCGGAAGCAGCGGACGATCTGAAAGTAGCGGTCAAACCCGGCCACCATCAGGAGCTGCTTGTAGGTTTGGGGTGACTGGGGTAGCGCGTAGAATTTCCCCTTGTGCACCCTACTGGGCACCAGGTAGTCTCTGGCCCCTTCCGGTGTGCTTTTGATCAGGAACGGCGTTTCTATTTCAACAAAGCCTTGGGTGTCGAGGTACCGGCGCACCACCTGGTAGACTCGGTGCCTCAGCAGCATGGACTGCTGCAGTTCCGGTCTCCTCAGATCCAGATAGCGATAGGTGAGGCGCAGCTCCTCGGAGGCATCCACCTGATCTCTGATTTCAAAGGGCGGCGTCTTTGCCCTGCTCAGCACCTCCAGTTCGGTCGCGAGCACCTCAACGTCGCCAGTTGCCAGGGCAGGGTTGCGCATCCCTTCTGGTCGTCGGCGCACAATGCCGGTGACCGCCACAACCCACTCTGCCTTCAGCTCTCGCGCCTGAGCGTAGAGTTCCGGGTTGGAACGGGTGTCAAAATTGACCTGCACCAAGCCGTAGCGATCCACCAGGTCCACAAAACAGATCCCCCCGTGATCCCGGCGATGGCGCACCCACCCCATGAGGGTGACCTGCTGCCCTTCGTGCTCCGCGCGTAACTCGCCACACGTGTGCGTGCGTTTGCCCTTCATCGTTCCTCACAGCCCAATGCGCCGTGGCGTGCCCCTACAGTCTTTGCCACGGACAGACTTCACGCGAGCGCCTTCCTCGCGCCGGGTTGGTTGGCCGCTGAGTGCGCATCGCCGTCCTCAGAAACCAAAGGTGTACACCTGACGGAAGGTTGCGTCGCCCAACGACGGGTCAACCGCACCAAAGTCATCCCAGCGTTGGATGCGCCGCACGATGCAGGTCTCGAGCTCGGGGTTGTTTAAGGAGGAGGAAATGATGGTGACGTTGCTGACCTTCCCCTGGGGAGTAATGGTGAACCGAACCACCAGCTTCCCCTTGAGCGTGGGGTTGCGCCGCACTTCTTTTTGGTAACAGTACTCTATGGCGTCGTTGTGTCTGTTCACCACGCGCGACACTTGCTCCGGGTCTCTGCCCGCAAGGGTGGTGACCTCGCCCTCTTTGGTCAGGGGTGTCACCGGCTCAACCACCAGGGTTCCCCCCCTCTGCACGTTCGCGGAGGTTGCCGTGCCCAATTCGCCTACGATGGTATCGATGGTGCCAGACTCGGTGGCGCGGCCGCCGCGTACTTGTTGCCCGCCAGTGGGCATGCCGCTACTCCTGAGTTCCCCCACGCCGGCGAGCACCGCGTTCAGCTCGCCGGTGGGTTCTCGGCTCCCGAGCAGCTCCTCCGCCTGTTGCTGACCTGCGGCCGCGCTCCCGGAGGTGATCAGACGGAGCACACCTTGGGAGCGGACCTCTGCGGCCAACCGATCCCGGGTACGCCTAAGTCCTTCCGCCAAGGGGGGCTCTGCTCCTCCTCTCTCCCGAGCCTGGGTTGTCGCCCTCCGACCTGCACCTGTTCCGACACCCCCTCCGGCCAGCGCCCCGGTGGTTGGCTTCTCCCACCTTTCCTCGGCCTCGGTCGTCCTCGGCCTTTGGCGCGCAGGCGATTCCCGCGTCACCTCTGGGTGGCGAACAATGAGCGTGGCCAGTCGCGCTTGCACCTCCGGAACCGCGCGACCCTCCTCAGGGGGGTGTGGCCGCGTCAACAGGAACACAACCAGGCCAAAGTGAACAGCCACCGACGCCGCCAGAAGTGCCACAAACGTGCCGCTGACGTCGGCAAAACGACTCTTGCGGAATTCCTCCGGAAGAACCATATGTGACGAAACCACGTTGCGCCTCCGCTGGCCAACCTCGCCACTGTCCCCCTACAGCGTGGGGGACGCCTCCGCGGCCGTGCCCTCACCCTGTCGCTCCAGCTGGTAGACGGCAAGCCGCAAGTTAGCATATTCACACGCCCCACAGGTGGCCAGCACCTTCATGAGTATGCCGTATTCCAGGTCTTTGTCCGCCTGGACGTTCACCTTGCCCGAGAACCTGATGCCGTATTGTTGCTCAGCCTCCTTTGCCCGCTGCGCATAGACCTTGAGCTTATCACCCAATTTGGGAATGTACAGCTCAGACATCTGCGCCGCGTTGGCCACCGTCTCTACCATCTCGTCGTTGACCACAATCGTCTCTTTGGACACGATCACGTCCAGCGCCGTCTCGGGCACATTCTCCACAGTAGACTTGGGCAGGGTCAGGTTCTCTGAAGGGTGGATCAGCCCACCTTCGGTGGAGTAGCTCTTGAGCAGAAATACCAGGATGATGGTGAACATGTCCATGAGCGAGGTAAGGTTGAGGAACCTCTTGCCCGGATTGGTGTCGTGCCTTTTGATGCGTGAAGGGATATATGCCATCGCTCACTCCTCGACCACAATCGCGCCGGTCATTGGACGCCTGCCGCCAGGGCCACTTGCCGGAAGAGGCTCACCGTTCGCCCTTCCAGCTGATAGGAACGCGCCGCGTCCATTGTCGAGACCACCACCTGATACCGCACGCTGGGCTCTGCCTGAATGATGACGCGCTCGTCGTCCCTGAACCGCCCCTGGGCTCTGGTCTTGACCTCCAGAAGCACACTGGACAGCCGCTGAAAGTCATAGTCCTCGGTGCCGTCCGGGTTGAGCTTTCTGGGGATGTACGGCCCTCCGTCCGGGGCGCGCAGTACGCCCAGGGCACTGGAGATGTAGAACCCGCGCTCGGTAATGGTCACGGCCAGATCAAGGCTCCGCTCCTCCTCTCGTGGCAGGCCACCCGCCCTCTCAGGGCCCACCACGGCCGCCGGCGGCAAGTCGAGCTGAATGACCCCGATGCGCACAAACGTCACCGTCGACAGGAGCAGGGGGATGAGCACCACCATCAGGTTCATCACCGGAAACAGATTAATCTCCACCTGCTCCGCGAAGATGCGACTACTCCTGAGCGAAGGTCGAAATGCCATGCTATTGATTCCCTGTTATGAGGTTGATCAACTTGACCATGTGCTCATCGATCTCGTCGATGATCTTGGTGGTCTTGTTGTGGAGCCAGGTGTACCCGACAATGGTGGGCACGGCGATGATCAGGCCCAACAGAGTGGTATTCATGGCCACGGCAATCCCTGCGGCCAGCAGGCGAGCCTTTTCCGCCGGGTCGATCCCCGGCCCGGACACGCTGCGGAAGGCGATGATCAGCCCGTACACCGTGCCCATGAGGCCGACGAGCGTGGCCACGTTGGCGATCATTGCCAGGTAGCCGGTGCGGTTCTGCAGCCGGGGGATGACCTCTAAGGTCCCCTCGTCCACGGCGTTCTGGATGGAGCGGAAGTCGACCGTCTCGCTCTCGCTCACCCTGCGCAGGCCGGCAGCCACCACCCGGGCCAGGGCGCGGTCCTTAGCCGCCTCACAGAGGGCCAAGGCCTCCTTGTACTCGCCCGCCTTCACTCGCTTGCGAATCTCGCTCATGAACTTGGGCGCGTTAATGTCACTTTTGACCTTAATGTAGAGCGTCCGCTCGATGAAAATGGCTACCGCCACGGCGGCGATGAACAGGAGCGTCCACATGAAGAGCCATCCTGCACTGCTGGGACTGAAGCCACTGATCAGATCAGACATGCAACACCTCCATCGTCATGAGATTCCCTTATCCCTGACCCACGCCCACTTCCGTTGCGCGGGAGGCCGCACCTTTGGGGTTCAAAACCAGTGCTATTTTTTTCCTGAGAGCAGAAGCTTTTCCAGGCGTCGAATCTTTTTTGCCGACTCCAGCTCTTCCTGTAGACTACCCACGCCAGGGGGCAGCTCGCGCAGCTCGCGCTCGAAGCTGCGGTCGACGAACAGCGGGGTCTTAAACTCCGGCTTGACGCGCTTGGGTAGTATTGCCACGTTGGGTTTTTCCACCACCGTGACGATAAGGATCGGAGGCAATACCTCCTCTTTCACTTCCGCCGGTGGTGCAGTGGGGGCCCTTTCTTGGGCCACAACCCCTGCGCCGTGCGCCCAAAATACTGCCCAGGCGATCAACACCAGACTGCTCACGCCTCGCATGGACACCCTCGGGTTACGGAATTTGCTCGCACTTCTCAAGGAGCTGTCGCCTCTCCTCTTCCCCCAGAACCACAGGCGTCAGTCGCTGACGGGTCTGCTCCCACTCAGGCAGACTGCGCCATCTCACCACGACGTGTAACCCGTCGATCTCCCCGTCCGCGTCCTTCGCCTCGATTGCCAGCACATTGGTCCCTGCCTGCAAGAAATCCCCCACGTCGTGCTCATACACGCTAAGCGGCCTGTCCAGGGAGTGCACCACCTGTGCTATGTACTGGCCGTTGACGAATAGGTTGTAGGAAGCATCCGCCGCCAATTGCACAGAACCGCCCACTGGCAGACCGTCGATTCTGAATGTCTGGCGGAAGTAGGCAAGCGGGCCGTACTGATACTTCACCTGTGGCACAAGTACCTGGCGTAAAGAGTCAAAGTGCACGCCCACTGTTTCGGGGCGCACGCTCCAGAGATAGGCCCCTTGGGGCCTGCCTGGTCCGGGTGCGCTCGCCACTACGCTGGGAACCTGCCAGCTCTCCTCGTGGAAATCGAGCGCCGTCCACCCCTTGGTATAGTCGCAGGCTACGCGCCAGGTGTGGTCGGTGGACACCGAATCGGCAACCACCCGCAGACCGACCCGCGGTGCGTAGGCATCAGGCTCGAACCGGGCAAGATGGAGCACCAGATTCTTCGACCACACATTGTCGATGGCCAGCGAATCGCACACCGCTACCCCCTTTTGCAATATTTGCACCAATCCCTCATGAGCGGCGAAGAAGTTGTCCTCAAAGGTCAGAATCGCTTCGCGGTACATCTGCTCCTGGCGCTCGCGGTAGGCGGCCTCGAAAGCCATCTTTCGCTGCCTGGTTAACACGCAGAGACTGTCCAGGCGCTGCGCGTAATGGTAAAGGCCCTGGGTCAATCTCTCTTCAGTGCCGCTAAGCCCCTCACCGTCAAATCCGTGGACGTGGGCCTGCTTCAGAGTCTGCTCGTATCCCGAGGTAAAGTGCACGGCAAAGGCCGCACCAAAATCCAGAAGATTGGCCATTTGATCGGCCAGTTCTATCAAGTCCTCCCCTGCCTGCGTCCGTTGCGCCCCGGTCTCCACAAGGGCCAAGTACTGGGCTTCCCGGGTGCGGTAGTGGTCCAGCGCCTCCGCCGCGAGGGTGGCGAAATGGTCCGGGAGCAAGTTGGAGGCCTGGATCACCGCATTCCCGGCCTCGCGCACTGCCTGGCTTTCCACTCCAAGAGAGGCGCCCTGTTGCACCGTTTCGGCATAGCTCTCTACCGCCGCCTCGATCAAAGGCTTTACGCCCACCACGAGCACCTGGCGGCGATATTCCAGCGCCGAGAGCACATCAAGACCTGGCGGCAGGGGGGCCGCCAGCAGGCGCTCGGCCGCGGCCTTTTTCAGTTCGGCAATGGCATAGAGATTCTCACACACCTTTTCCTTGCAGCGCGTGATCCACCTTCGGGCCACACGCAACACGCTGTCGCTGGCGGCCACCTGCGTGGAGTCCATACCCTCGGGCACTGGCAGCTGGCGACGATAGTTCTCAGCCAGACGCGTCAGTACCCCCAGGGAAGTGCGGTAGGAATCCACCGCCCGCCGGTAGAGCTGGGCAGCCACGTCGGCAACCTGGTTGCGGGCCACCACTTCCTCGGTGGGATCCGAACGCGGGATTTCCTGCCAGGCATAGCTGCGCGCAAACTCCTCGTAGCAGTTACCCACGCGATAGGTAGCCTCGTACAGGCGGACTGTACCGAAACCGGCCACTCGTGTATAGTCCTTGACCAGCCTCAAGAGGAGACCGCGCTTCTCCTGCAGGGAACGCTGGAGCTGCGCCGTGGGCAGCCGCAACTGGATGGCCGCAAAACGGGCATAGTCGATCTCTGCCAAGGAGAACAACGCCTCCGCCGCGTAAAAGTCGTTGCCAGCCAGCCCTTTCGCCTTGAGCTCCTCGTGTTTGGCAACGGCCTGGCGATACTCTGCAGCCGCCCTTTCCTGGTCACCCAGCTCGGCGAAGTACTCGCCCCGCCGATAGTGTCCTTCCACCACGCGGGGGGAGGTCGGGTATTTGCCGACAAACTCCCCATATGCCTCGCTGGCCTTCGGCAGGTCTCTTAGCTTCAGGTAGTAGCCCGCAATGTCGTAGGCGAGATCCTCGGCTTCGCGCGCCTGCGGGTACCGTTCCAAGAAGAGGCGGTTCACCCGGATGGCCTGCGTCCACTCTTCTGCGGCGGCGAAGCAGACACTGGCGTTGAACAGTGCGTCCTTCGCCCTGTCGGCATCTGGGTGCACCGAGGCGAGTCTCTCATAGGTGAGCGCTGCATTGGCAAAATCCCCTACTTCCCGGTAGTCGAAGGCCAAGTTGTTGAGGGCGCCAAAGCGGTAAGCTGATCCGGGCCAATGCGCCAAGAGCTGGACGTATGCCTCAATCGCGCGGCTGAACTCTTGGACTTTGTCAAACTCCAAGGCTGCGTTGAACAGGGCGAGGTCGCCAAAGGGGGCATCCGGCACCTCCACGACCACTCGCGCGAACTCTTCTGCCGAGCGGGCATGCTCTTCAGATTCAGCCAGCAGTTCGGCCGCAAGGAAGATCGACTCGGCCAGGCGCCGTCGCGCCTTCGACACCAGCTCTGGTGAGGGGTTGTCCTGGATGATGCGCTTAGCTACTACCTCGGCGCTGGCAAAGTCCATCTTGCCGAAGTAGCTTTCCATGAGGATGTAGCGGGCATCGGCAAGCTCCTCGCTCTCCGGGAAGTGTTTGATCAGGGTCTTGAAGTACCTGAGCGCCTCCCTGAACTGATTATGATTGTAGTAAAGGGCTCCGGCGTTGACCAGCATGCGGGCAGTCGGGGGATCGTGCGGGAACAGCATGATGTAGTTGTCATAGGCCTCAGCCAGCCTCTGCTCGGCCGGGTGCAGGGGCGTCGGGGGGTGCACCAAACGAGCGTGGATGGTGGCCGCACTCTCCCTGGTTATCATACCCTGCCGAGAGGGTTGACGGCTGGCTGCTGCCTGAGCTTCTGCAGCGACCACTTGTTCGCGCGCCGCATCCCGCGCCAAAGCCACGGCGTTTTCGGCCGCCTGCCGCTGGTAGCGCGAGTTCCAGTAGCGCTTGCTTATCTCCAGGTACTCTTTGTAGGCAGCTTCATAGTCGTGCAGCTGCGTATCCAGGGTCAACGCCATGTTCCAGTGGATTCGCGGGGTGCTGGAATCAGCAGGGAATCGCTCCAGGTACTTGCGACTGTCGCTCACGGCCTGCTCGTAAAAGTCGCGGTCGCCGGTGGCTTCACCCTGCTGATAGAGGAAGGCGATGTTGTCCCGCAGCGCCGCTTCCGCCAATCGCTTGGCCTCGGCCCTGACGGCCTCGTCCGGATTCTTGGCCCACCAGGTTGTCCCCTCGCCATAGAGGCTGACCAGCTGGTTGCGGCTCACATAGGCCATCGGCTCATCCCCCAGCAGCCGGTAGGCCTCCACGATACGGCTCTGCACCAGCGGCGCTATGGAGCACTCCGGAAACATGGCCAGGAGCAAGCGGTAGCTGTAAATGGCGTTGGCGTACTCTTCCTTCTCCTTCAGGTAGGCGTCGCCCATGCGTTTCAGAATCTGCGGGCCGTACGAACGCTGGCCGATCTCCTGCAAGTATCTGGCGGCACGAGCCGCCCCCCCGTAGTCCAAGAAGCTAATGGCGATGTACTCCACCGATTCGTCGCGGAGCGCGGGATTGGTAAAGGCGCCTTGCGGGTCAAGCTGTGTGTTGCGCTCAATATCGTCGGCCAGGAGCGTGAAGTAGGAGATCGCCTGGATGAATTCACTCAAACGATAGTGACTCCATCCCAAACGATAGAGTGCCTCGTCGTAGCGGGGACTGTCCCGGTACTCCAAGACGCGTTCATAGAACTGGATGGCCGTGCGCAGATCATTGCGCGGCGGGTTGAAGTAGTACTCGCCGACCCGCAGCAACGCATTGGGCACATAACGGCTGTAAGGGAATTCCTCAAGGAGACGTCGGTAAAGAGCCACCGCGGCAGTATCCTTCCCCAGCTCCTCGAGGATGAACGCCTGATTGTAGAGCGCATCGTCCACATACTCGCTGTGCGGAAATTGCTCAATCACCCCCTGGAGGAGGCGCAATGGTTTGTCAAACTGCTTCGGTGGTTCCGAAGGTGGACTCGTTCTCTCGCCGCGCTCGTAAGCAGCCAGTTCCTCTTCATACTGCCGCATGGCCATCAAGAAGTCCTCTTGCGCCTGTTCATAATACAGCTCGGCCAGGCGCATCATCACCTCGTCGAGGATGCGGCTTTTGGGGTTTTGGCTGATGAACAGCTCCGCGTCGCGAATGCCCCGCTGGCGGATGGCGGCTCGCTCCCGTTCCCGCGCCGCCAAACGGCTGGCGTACAGCTGGCGGTAGGCCTGCAGCTCTTCCAGGGAATAGGAAGCCAGCGCGCTGTCCCCGAACAGGGCGCGAAACACCCGGGCCAGGGAATCCGCAGGTGTCTGCGCATAGGCTGGAGCCGACACCGTCAGAGCCACAGCCGTGAGGAGGAGCTTAACCAGCGAAGATCTTGGCTGCATGGGTGTAAGCCTCATCCGATTTAGTGCGGTTGCCGGGCGCGTGTCCTGTCGGGCAAGGCGCTCTCTTCCCGTTCTGTGGTGTCGAAGTAAGCAGTTTTGAAGTACCATGCTCGCTGCTCACGTTCCTGAGCCACTCTCTTGGCCTCAGCCTCCGCCTGCAGGCGTGCCAGCTGCTGGTCCAATTGCGCAAGACGAGCATCCAGCGCCTTGCGCCGCTCCTCAAGCAGGGCATTGACCGCGGCCAGGCGATCGGCATAGCTTGCCACCGCCACTTCTTGGTCCTGCAGCGAAGCATACGTCACGTCGGTCATCTCGATGCCGCTCCGGTCGGCCCACTCTTGCAGCTGGGAACTGATCTCCTCCACTGGCTGGGTGGCGACCCAGGCACGGAACCGGCTCACCTCGTTCTGCAGGGAACGCAAGCGTCGCTCAATCAGCTCCAACTCGAACTGGGAGGAAAACGGCGCATTCCCACCTCCCTGCTTCAGTGCCCCCAGACTCTGCAGGTTCGCAGCGAGACGATTGCGTTCGGCTTCGAGCTCGCGGACCACCGTAGCAAGGGACTGCGCCCGGTAACGAGCCTCCATCTCCCTGGCAATTGCGGGAAAGTCCACCAGATAGCTGGATTTGAGCGTTTCCGGCCTGGCCCTTAGGTCGGCCAGGATTTCGACGAGCCGGAACCTGCGGGCTTCGGCTTCGGCCGCCAGGTCTTCACGGCCTGCCGCCTGTGCCTCGGCGATCAGTACCCCGAGGGCATCGATCTGGTCCAAAAGACTCTGGCCTTCTTCGCGCAGATCGGCGATGAGACGAGCACCGAGATTGGAACGGTAGCGGATTCTTTCCAGCGAGCGCTGAATCTCCTGTCGCAGCCGGACTACCTCTGGGTAGGTGACCATGTCTCTGCGGTCAAGCGCTTCCCCCTCCAGGCGGTTGAGAGCTTGTACCTGCGCAAGGAGCCGTTGGAGTTCGGTCTGGTATTGGCCTGCCAGCTCCACCACTCCCCGCGCGTCGGTCACGTAGCGGTGAGCGGCAAGCGCCTTGTCGGTCTGCCCCAGAATGCGGTTGCAGTGTGCCCCCAGCACCAAAGCCTCATAAGAGTAGGGTGAGGTAGGAAAATCCGCCACCAACCGCTGGCACGTGGTCAGGGCCAGCTCATACTTGCCTTGCTTGAAGGCTGCCCAGGCGGCGGCCATCACACTTTTGTCCCGCTCCACATAGCCTGAGGAAACACGAGCGAAGTACTCTTCGGCCCGCCCATACTCGCCGCGCTGGTAGGCAATCAACCCCAGACGGAGCAAGGCAGCATTGCGAATCTCCACGGCACGTTGGTCGGTCCAGGGAAGTGTCGGCTGCTCGGCCAGAAAAGAAAATATGGGAACTGCCTCGGTGTACCTGTTCTGCGCCGCGTAGATGACGGCGGTCAGGAAGCGCGCCTCCAGCCACTGCGGAGACGCAGATTGCACCTTGGCAAGCGTCTCGATGGCGTTCTGCAGGCGTCCATCGCGGAACAGCGCCTGCGCGGCCATCATGTAGGCCTTGTTCAACTCCTGGGGGTGGGCACGCTCTGCGGCTGCAGACATTTGCTCGAAATAGCGATAAAAATCGGCCTTGCGACCATACAAGGCGCTGATCTGCATGAGACGCAAGAGCGCCTCGGTGAAGTACTGAGAGCCCGGCTGCGTGTCGACGATCTCCTGGTAGCCGGCAAGAGCGGCGTCGAGGTAACCCTGGGCAAAGAAGCACTCGCTGCGGTAGAAGGTGACTGGGTCCAGGCCGCGGTAGTACTGGCCGTAGTGCTCCAGAACCGCCGCCAGCTGGAGCTCAGCCAGGACATAATCGCCCTGGGCGTAGTTGCCGAGGGCGTCTTTCAACTCCCGGGCCAGCATCCGATCCCGCTGCTTGTCGGTGGCGCTCTCAATGAGCGCCCGCTTTGCCACCAGGTAGACGGCAAAGCGCGCCTCCAGGTCGGCAGTGCGCTCCTTCTCCCACTCGGCAAGAAACTCCGACACCGTGGGACGCGCGCCGGGCAAGGGCCCCTGGTAGCCGGCCAGACGAATCAGACGCTGGTCCACCCTGTCCACCAGCTCCCACTTGGTGCGCAGCAGCACCTCGCGGGCGAGGGCCGCACTATCGCCAGCGGCAACGGAAAGTTCGTCCAACATGCGCAGTACGCGCGCCAAGCTGTCCGCCTCGCTCACGTAGGCCTGAACTACTCGTTCCGCCACGGGTGAAGGGGGATGGACCTGGGCAATGGCCGAGGCTATCTGTTCTCGCTGGCGGGCGATCCTCTCCAGCGCCTCCGGGTTGCCCGCTGTCCCAGGCGCGCGCTGGAGGCGTTCCAGCCCGTCGTAAATGGCCAAAAGCGAATCCACCTCGCGCGAGAACTCCTTCACCAGACTGGTGAGGTCGGCTGGGGAGTAGCCCACTTGGGCAAAGATTTTTCTATCCTCCAGAGCGGCAGCGACCTGATCCCGAGTGCGCGCCACCTCCTCCCAAAGGTGCAGGTCCTCGGCCGAGAGAGCGCGCGACAAGGTGTTCAGGTCGTCGTAGATGGAAACCAGCTGTTCCAGTTCGTGCGCGTAGGCCGCCGCCAGAGAATCGCCAGGACCGTACACGGTACGAAGTACCAGTCCCGCAGGTACTTGACCTTCTTTGAGGCGCTCCTCGCTCTCCTGCGACACCAGCCTGATCAGCTGCACAAGCTGTTTCTCTTTGGCTACCAGCCAGGTGAGGAACCCCTCGCTCTGCCAGGCCACATACTGGCGCAGTCGCTCTTCAAAGGCGGCAGAAACGTCTTGGTCCCCGGGGGATGACCGGAGGGCAGCAAAGTGGGCTGGCACGAGGCAGACTATGCAACATATCAGGACACCCCACACCTTTTTCCATCCCCCATATCGCTTTGCAGACCTCATAGCTCCGCTCTCGTGCTCTGTTCTTGTGCAGCAGGGCAGCTCCGGCAGCGCAGGGGCAGCTTGCTGATGTGCCGTATTATACGAACATTTTCCCACTATGTCAAGAGGAATTCCACTGCGCAGGCCTTCTCTTTTCCTCCTTCCCGCTCCTGACCGTTGGGCGCAAAAAAGCGCGCTCTTTATCTAAACTCATGCGCCTCCGCCCGTGCTTTCTGCCGGCACCTCCTCCGCCTCGCCGGTACGCTTTGCTGTTTGCTTTCTGTCCCGCGGGGGCTCTGCCATGTGGCAGCTGCCATCAAAAAAAGCCCCCTCGTCGATCACCAGCCTGGCGGTACGCAGCTCGCCACGGAAAAACGCTTTCGACTCCAACACTACCTTGCCTTTGGCGAGAATCTTCCCCTCCACATGGCCGCCAATCACTGCATTGCTGACGTCGATCTCCCCCTGAATTTCTCCCTCTTTACCGACCACCAGCGACTCCGTGGCGGAGACATTGCCGTGAATGCGCCCATCCACGCGCAGGCTATTGACCACGCTCACCGTACCTTCTACCACCGTGCCCCTGCCGATAATGGTGCTCAGCTCTCCACCCCTACCCACGTCTTCTGCATCTTTCTTCCACGACATGCACACCTCTTTCCGCTACGTACCTACCGGTTGCTCAATTGTCGAGAAACCTGTCGTAAGAGACTTACCCTTGTCAGGTTCACCGCTTCCGCCGATGATTCGATTGCCTTGGCTTGTTCAAGGAGACGTGCGCGCCGGCCACGAGCACATCAATGGCCAGGCCTTCTCCGCCGGGAGCGTTACTCCTTCAGCGCCAACAGGTAGTCTTCAGGATTTACCGCAACCCCGTCCTTCCAGACCTCGAAGTGGAGGTGGGGACCTGAGCTTTCTCCGGAGCTTCCCACCAGGGCGATGTGCTCGCCCTTGCGCACAAAATCCCGAGAGGACACTAAGAGCTGCCGGGCATGCCCGTACAGGGTAAAGAAGCCGTTGCCATGATAAAGCAGAACCATGTTGCCCAAGTCGTGGCTCCAGCCCGCAAAGACGACGATGCCGTCCGCGGCGGCCCGGATGGGGGTGCCGCTGTCCGCCACAAGGTCGATACCGGGATGGATCTTCCCCTTTTCGTCAGCAACCCCGCTAAAGCGCGCGCTCAAAAAGCCGGGCACTGGCAGGAGCGTGGGCAGGCTGCGCGCATAGTCGTGAGCCTTCCCCTCGGTATCATCCAGGAAGGCCATGCTCTTGTCGCTGCGCTCGCTGGTGGGCGGGTACTCGGGTCCACCGATTGGCGCCGTGTTCGCCTGAGGCGTGACCCCTCGGGCTAGCCCCTCTGCCGGACGAGGCCGCTTAGTCTCCACGCCGATGCCCAGTGCCGCGCGGATCTTGCTGTAGGCCTCCTCCAAGGAGGCAAGCTCACTGGTGAGCTGGGCTATCCGCGCGGTGTGCTCTTTCAGTTCCCGGTTGGCACGGGTCAGGTCGCGGTTCTCGTGGTGCACGGCCGTGTAGCGCCAGTAACCCACAAAACCCAGAAGCACGTGCAGGCCCAACAGCACTGCACCGATCTTGAGCCACTGGAGCTGGCGATTGCTCAGGCGAAAGGTAATGGGCTCGCCCTTGTCGTCCGGGACGATCAGTACCGAGACGCTGCGCTTGTGCCGACCATGCTTTCCCACGAACCTGTTCCCTCCGCTGACGTCGCGTGCGCAACTTTAGAGCGTGCGACAGATGAGGCCTGTCAGTCGATCCAGATCGTCGTCCGAGTAATACTCAATTTCGATCACCCCCCTACGCCCACGTGGCTTGATATGCACCTGCGTGGCCAAAGCGTGGCGCAGGCGGTTTTCCATTTCTCGCACCTGGGGGGGCAACTCTTTCTGCGGTGCCTTGGTGGGGCGGCCGCCCTCCAAGGCCTCGCGCACCATCTGCTCCACCTTGCGCACGGGCAGGGCATATTTGACCGTCTGCTGCCAGAGGCGAATCTGATCCTCGCTGTTGTTCAGCGCCAGCAAAGCCCGGGCATGGCCCATGCTCAACTCGCCGCTGGCCAAGCTCTCCTGGATGCGCCGCGGCAGCTTCAGCAAACGCAGGAAGTTGGCCACGGTGGAGCGGTCCTTGCCTACCTTCTGCGCCACCTCCTCCTGGGTCAGGTTGCACTCATCGATGAGCCGCTGGTACCCTCGGGCCACCTCGAGCGGGTTGAGGTCCTCGCGATGGATATTCTCGATGATCGATAGTTCCAGCATCTCCTCGTCGCTCTGCACGTCGAGGACGTAGGCGGGAATGGTGGGTAGACCTAGCTCGCGCACGGCGCGCAGGCGCCTCTCGCCGGCGATAAGCTGATAGCGCCCGTCAAAACGGCGCACGGTGATAGGCTGCACCAGCCCCCTCTCAGCGATGGAGGCCTTTAGCTCCTGCAAGGCCTGCGGGTCAAAGTGCTCCCGCGGCTGGAACGGATTTGGCAAAACACTCTCAACGGCAATGTCCTGGATCGCCGCCGCACTCTGCTCATCACCTGGAGGGATTTCCGGAATGAGCGCCCGCAGACCTTTGCCCAGCGCAGGCTTACGAGCCATTCTTGATGATCTCCTCGGCCAGCTGCATATAGTTTTCGGTTCCCGTGCAGATGGCATCGTAGAGGATGATCGGCTTGCCAAAGCTCGGGGCCTCGCTCAAGCGCACATTGCGGTGAATGACCGTCGAGAAGACGCGCCCCTCAAAGTAGCGGCGCACGTCCTCTGCTACCTGGAGGGAGAGGTTCAAACGGCTGTCGAACATCGTCAGCAGCACCCCCTCCACTTTCAGATCGCTGTTGAGGTGTTTCTGCACCAGGCGCACTGTGTTCAAAAGCTGCCCCAGCCCTTCCAGGGCGTAGTATTCGCACTGGATGGGGATGAGCACCGAATCGGCCGCCGCCAATGCGTTCAGCGTCAGCAGGCCTAACGATGGTGGGCAGTCGATGAACACAAAGCGGTACTTGGGCACCAGCTTTTCCAGCGCCCGCCGCAGGCGATGCTCCCGCGACATGGCCGATACCAGCTCCACCTCCGCGCCCACCAGATCGATGGAAGAGGGTACCAGGTCAAGGTACTCTAACTCGGTGCGGACGACGACCGAATTGATGTCCACGCCCTCGATGAGCACGTTGTAGATGTTGGCCGCTGTGGAGCGCGGATCAATGCCCAGACCACTGGTGCTATTCGCCTGCGGGTCGATATCGATGAGCAGGGTCGGGTACTCGGCCACAGCGAGACAGGCAGAAAGGTTGACGGCAGTGGTAGTCTTACCTACCCCGCCCTTCTGGTTGGCGATGCCGATAACCTTGTGCCGTTTCACCACGCGTGCCCTCACTCCCGTAACCGGCGTTAATATAATCCATTGGCGAAAGAAAAGCAAGACAAAAGTTGTCCAGCACGCGCGCGCTTTTCCCTTGACATTTGACGCAGAAGATTGTATTTTCTGCCAGCGCAGCGAACAGGTGAATGAAGCTCCGGAGAGCCGACGCTATGAAGCTTCTGAACCGCCTCATCGTCTTCTTCATGCCTGCTGTCCCCCGGTTCATTGTCAAGCAGTTCGCCAAACCCTACATTGCCGGCCCCACCTTGGCCGACGCGATCCCCGTCACCAAGGCCCTCAATGCGCAGGGGATGTGCGCCACATTGGACGTGTTGGGCGAAGATGTGACCAACCCCGAGGAGGTGGCAGCGGCGGCCGAGGCCTACGTGCAAACCCTCCAGGCCATCGCCGAACATCGCCTGGATGCCAACGTCTCTCTCAAGCTGACGCAGATGGGGCTCAAGCTGGACAAGGAGCTGTGCTACCGCACCGTGGCCGGTATCGTCGAAGAGGCACGCCGTCACGGGAACTTTGTCCGCATCGACATGGAGGACTCCACCTGCACTTCAGACACCATCGCCCTGTATCTGCGCCTGCGCGAGCATTATGACAACGTGGGGATCGTGCTCCAGGCCTATCTGCGCCGCACGCTCGCCGATGCCGAGCAGCTCATCCAACGGCGGGCAAACTTCCGCCTGTGCAAGGGCATCTATGTGGAGCCGCACAGCATTGCGTGGAAAGACCCGGAGATCATCAACTACAACTTTACCTACCTGGCCGAGCTCATGCTGCGCCACGGCTGCTATGTGGGCATTGCCACCCACGACGAGCGCCTGGTGTGGCAGGCACTGCGCATCATCCATACCCTTGGTTTGCGCCGCGACCAGTACGAGTTTCAGATGTTGCTGGGCGTGAAAGAAGACCTCCGCAGCATTCTAGTCAACGAAGGCCATCGCCTACGGGTGTATGTGCCTTTTGGAAAAGACTGGTACGCATACTCAACCCGCAGACTGCGAGAGAACCCCCAAATCGCCGGCTACATCGTCAAGAGCCTATTCGGGTTGTGACCGAAACCGCTTCGCGACGTGAAGGACAAACTGAGGAGGGACGCCTATGTCTTCGGCAAGCTTGCGCCTCTTCGCCATATCCTTGATGGCCGGCGGCGTGGTGCTGTTGTTGGCCGCCAGCGGGCTCTTCAACTTCACCTTGCTCTGGCCACTCATTCCGCTGACTATTGGCGTGGCCATGGCTGCCTCTTACTTTACCGGCCCACGGAGCACCTCGCTGCTGGTGGGGGGCCTGATGTTGGGTCTGGCAAGCCTCTTGTTCCTGTACTGCGCCATCTTCGGCTGGGACAAGATGGTCCAGCTGTGGCCCCTGCTCCTGGTGGCTCCTGGTGGGGCATTTCTGGTGCTCTATGCCTTCACCCGGGAGTCCCAGAGTCTGTCTGTGGCCATCATGCTGATCGTGGCTGCTGCTTTGTTCATGCTCCTGAATCATCTCTTGGGAAAGTTCTGGGGCGTAGTGTTATTGCTGGTGGGGATTATTCTCTTGGTCCTGGCCACGCTCCGCAAGAGCTGAGGACCTCACCCCTGAACCAGCATTTCCACTCCCAGCCGGTGATGTGGGGGCGGACCCGAGTGCGGAACAGTCAACCTGGAAGAAAAGAGTGAGGCGCAATGAAGAAGCGTATTGCCAGAAAGATCCTCAAATGCAAGGACCGCCTGCGTTACACTCCCAGGCAAATCAGGAAGGCAGAACAGAAGCTGTCCAAGCCCGGGAGCACTTCCTCGGAAAAGGCGGCGGGCAAGGAAAGTAGACAGAGTCAAGAAACTTGAGGCGGCAGATCGCAGTCTGCGCCAGTGAGCACCACCAGCGCGAGAAAGGAAACCCTCTCATGAAGCGCGTTGTCTTCACCATGTGTATCAGTCTGCTGAGCACCCAGCTGGCCGTCACCTCCCAGCCGCAGCAGTGGCAGCCTCTGGCCAAGTTTGCCATCGAAAACGGCCCTCTCACCCTCGAGCGCGCAGTGCGACCAGGGACCTTTTGCGAAGCAGTGGGGCGCAAGGCAGCCCTATTGGGCCAGGAGGAGGGAGTTTTTGAGGCGTGGGTCTACCCGTTGAAAGTCCTTCACGGCTTGCAACTGGCCGTGCTCATGGAAGGCCAGGCATACCCCTTCGAGGCCGCGCCGCTTGCGCGCACGGTGACCGTGCGCCCGGAGGCGGTGACCATCCTTTACTCCCACCCATCCTTCACCTTGCGGCAGACCTTGTTCGCCCCTCTGGAGGAGTCGGGCGTCGTCATCCTCCTGGATGTGGATACTCAGGAGCGACTGTCCTTGGTAGTCAGCTTCTTCCCCGATCTTAACCCCATGTGGCCAGGAGGCATGGGTGGGCAGTTCTGCTACTGGGACGAGAGCGATCGTCTCTACATCATCTCCGAGAGCAGGTTCAAATATTCTGCGGCAATTGGCTCTCCGTATGGCCGGCGTCTATCCTCCCCGCCCGCGCATGAGCTGGCGACAAACCCGATGCGCTTCCTCCTGCCTGTGGATCCCGCAGAGAGTGCCACCCACTTCTTGCCCATCGTCATCGCCGGCAGCACCAAGCCTGGGCTGGAAGAGCTCAAGGCCACATACTGGCGGTTGCTGAAGCGGGCGGCTGAGCTTTTGGCACACACTCGCGCGCATTATGCCCGCTTGCAGCAAGACTTCTTGCGGCTGAAGCTGCCGGACGCCGAGCTGGAGTTGGCATTCAATTGGGCTCGGGTAGCCCTGGACAAAGGGCTCGTGGAGAATCCGCACCTGGGCCGTGGCCTTGTGGCCGGCTACGGCACCTCAGGCGTCGGCAGGCGCCCCGGATTCGCCTGGTTCTTCGGCGGGGATGCCTTCATGAACTCCATGGCAATGAATGCCTACGGGGACTTTGCCACGGTGCGCGAGGCCTACACCTTCCTCCAGCGCCGGCAGCGCGCTGATGGCAAGATGATGCACGAGCTCTCCCAGGCCGGCGGCCTGATACCGTGGTTCGAAGAGTACCCTTACGCTTACATCCACGGCGACATCACGCCTTTCTACATCGTGCAGATGGCGGACTATCTTCGCGCCAGCGGCGACCTTACCTTTGTGCGCGCCAGTTGGGAATCCCTGCTCAAGGCCTACCGCTGGTGCCTGGGCTGCGACGAAGACGGCGACGGCCTCATGGACAACAGCAAGGCCGGACTTGGCGCTGCCGAGGTGGGCTCCCTGCGGCAGAATATCCGCACCGACATTTACGTGGCCGGTCTGTGGGTCAAAGCGTTGGAGGCCATGGAGCTTTTGGCCCAGAAGCTGCGCAAGCAGGCGGTCGCCCGGGACGCACGTGCAAGGCACGCGAAGGCCCTCCAGGCTTTGCACACGCGCTTCATCAATGCAGAAAAAGGACTCATCAATTTTGCCATAGCCAAAGATGGCAGCGCCAACGACGAAGTAACCAGCTGGCCGGCAGTCCCACTCCTCTTCGGCCTGTTTTCGCCTCAAGCGGCGGCCCCCATGCTGGACCGCTTCGCCTCCGCAGAGCTGAGCACCGATTGGGGCACCCGCATGCTCTCCAATCAGAGCGCGGCCTACGAGCCGCTCAGCTACAACAACGGGGCGGTGTGGCCCTTTCTGACCGGCTACGTGAGCATGGCGGAGTATCGCTACGGGCGCGCCGTGTCCGGCTTCCTGCACCTGATGGACATCGCCCGTCTCACCACCGCCGACGCGCTGGGCTACCACACAGAGCTCCTTTCCGGCGACCGTTACCGCGCACTCGACACTTCAGTGCCCCACCAGCTCTTTGGTGCCTCCCAGTTTCTCCATGCGCTGGTGCGGGGACTCTTGGGCCTGTCCGGCGACGCTCCCGCTCGCCTGATCCAATTCAGCCCGCAGCCACCATGCACCTGGCCCGAGTTCCACGTGACCAACTACCGGCTGGGCAACGACCTCTTCCACTTCCACTACGTGCGCACCAAGAACCACCTGTGCATCGAGTGTCGCCACGAGGGGCAGGTGCCGTACCACTTCACCTGCGCTCCGTTTCTGCCCCCCGGCTCGATCGTGCGTGAGGTCCGCGTCAATGGTGTTCCGACGACCTTTGCGCTGAGCGATAGCTTGGGGCCGGTTCAGTGCGCAGTCTCGGTGCCATTGGAAGCAAGCGCGGTTGTGGAGATCGCCTTCACCGCCGGGCTAAGCGTAGTTCCACCCCTCCCTTCGCCGCGCGTGGGCGACCAGCCTCAAGGGTTGAGACTCCTCCGCCATTCCCTGCAAGAAGGCTGGCATGTGCTCACTCTGGAGGGGCGGGCCGGGCAGCCGTATGAAATGATCTTATACGCCGACCGGCCGATCGTCGAGGCTCAAGGAATAACGCTCGAACACCGGGGCGACGGCGTCTATGCGGGGTCCCTAGTCTTGGCAGGTTCGGCCAGGCAGTACGTGCGAGAGAACGTTAAGGTGCGCCTCGAGTGAGGCGAAGCAGGAGAGACAGGCATGGCGGAGTTGCACGTCACCACAAAGCTTGAGAACTTCTTGTACTTCTACCCGAAGAATGTCACCCTCGTGGGCGTCCGTCACGGGGAAAGGACGAACTTCATGGCCGTGGCCTGGAACACCGCTCTGTCCTTCCAGCCGCCGCTTTTCGCCGTGGCCATTGCCAGGAAGCGTTTCACCCACCGGCTCATATCAGAGGCGCGGAACTTTACCTGCAATTTTCTGCCTTACGAGAACGCCGATGTCGTCCACTCGTGCGGCAGAGTCTCCGGGGCCGAGGTTGACAAGGTGACAAGATTCGACTTAGGGCTGGAGCCGTCCCAGGTCATCGCCTCCCCAGGATTGCGCGAGGCCTACGCCATCTTGGAGTGCACCCTGGAGAGCACCACAACCTTTGGCGATCATGACCTCTTCGTTGGTCGAGTGGTGGCCGTGCACTACCGACCAGACTTCTTTGACCAGAACGGGACACTGTTGCCAGACTGCGTGCGTCCGACCCTGTACTTGGGGGCCGACACCTACGTGAGCACCGACGCCGCAAGCGTGGTACGGCGCCCGCGCCGGCCCACACTATGACCTGAGGCGAGGTGCTCGCTGTTGTGGAGCAAGCGCCGTAGCCCGCTCGCAGCACCCGGCTCAGGGGGGCACCGCCGGCCCCTTGATGCGCACGGTTCCGGGACGTCCCTCTTCGCCCTCTACTTCAATGCTGGCCGGTAAGAAGGCCCGCACCACGTCGATGTTGGTCAAAAGATGGCGCGTCACCCTGGCGGTACGCAGCTCTGAGGTGCAAGGGACAAGCAACAGAGGGATGATCAGTTGGTCTGCAACGTACTCGTCTATGGCGGCGTCGGTCTCCAAGAAGTGCAGCAACTGCTCAACGGCCTCATCGGCTACGCGCTCTGCCGGTTTGCCTGGTTCGCCCAGCGCGTAGTAGCAGCACTGGCCGCCTGCAAATTGGGCCAGCAGAAGCAGCACCGTGCCCCGAGAGCGCGCCGGGAATGTCAGGAGTTCGATCTGGGCCTCAATGCCCTTTTCCGCGAGGCGCCGCAGGGCCTGGCCTCGTTGCCGCTCCGCAATACGGACGTCCAGACCCGCGACTGCCGAGAGGCCGGTGACCTGGTGGAGGGCGCCGCGGGCGGTCCAGACCAGGGGTGATAAGGGGGCCGAAGGTTGTACATGCACACGTATCAGGCCGCCGCCCTGGGGGTAAAAGCCAGCTCGTTCCATCTCCATGGACGTGCGGAAACCCACCCGCGCCAGGAGAGGCAGCCAGTGCAGGCTCAGGAAGTGGAAGCAAGGGCTCCAAGGCACGTGCGTGCCGCCGGTGATGGTGAGCAGCGAGCCGCTTCTGCAGCGCGAGAGAGGCACAATTACCGTCTGTGCCACCAAAGTTGTTGCACCAGCCGTGCCGATATCCCAATGAAACGTACCGGCAGCCGTCTCCCCTGGTTCGAAACGCAGCGAGGTGGCCCCCAGGTGCGCCCCATGTACTCGGGCCTGGCCCACGGCCGCCGCCGCTTCGATCGCCTTCAGGTGTTGCGCCATCAGCCCCGGTTTGGGACGCCGCGCCCGGATGTTGTGCAGGGCGAAAGCCTTACCGGTCAGCAACGAGAGCGTCAGGGCACTGCGCAGCACCTGACCGCCACCTTCACCCATGGAGCCGTCGAGCACGACCATAGGAGTCGCCGTGTGCATCTACCTCACAAGACAGTCAAGCAAGTGCAGCTGACCAAAGGTGAGCAGGGCACCTGCGCAGGCGCCTGCTACCACCTGAGCGATGGTGTGCGCGCGCAGCCGCACACGCGCCCACCCGATCATGAGCACAATGAGAAAGCAGGGGGCTACGGCCGGGCCAAGGGCGTAGGTCAACCCTGCCAGCGCTCCGGTGGCCCCCATGGCGTGCGCGCTCATCTTCCACCGCTGGTTGACCAGGGTCAGCACCAGCGTGTTGCTCAAGTAGCACCACATCAGTGCCCACACCAGGAACGGCGCCCTGACCAACGACAGTGCCACCAAGCCCAGTGCATAGCAGAAGGTGGCCACCAGGTAGGGGCGGGTACGTTGTTCGCGCACGGGAACGTGTATGTCGCTCACACGCTTTTGTCCCACCAGCCTCAACACATAGGCCGCAGGGAGCAACGAACCGCTGACCCAGCATATGACCGTCACCAGCACAGCGCGCGCAGGGGAAGTCTCCTGGGAAAGCGCCAGCACAGCAAAGACTATGGCCGAAAACAGCGTTGGTATGGTCACATTTGAGATGATCTTGGCAGCCCGTTCCACCTCAGTCTCCAGCACAGATCCGCGGACCACTGGTATTCAAGGCTACAAATTTCCGGCCATTTTCGCAAGGAGAAACTTTGGCATGAACCCAGAATTAGGCTACCTATGCGTAAACTGACGCCTGAGGAGCTCACCCAACTTCGCTCCGCCACCGCCTTGGGCGATCGCCCCAGGCGCGCCATCTTTGCTCTGGCAGACAACGTGCGGAGCATGCACAACGTTGGGGCTCTGTTCCGCACTGCAGATGGTGCCGGCGTGGCCAAGCTCTACCTCTGCGGCATCTCCGCATGCCCCCCGCGGGACGAGATTCGCAAAACCAGCCTCGGCGCTGAGGAAGCCGTGCCCTGGGAGTACGTGCGCTCGGCGGCCGAGGCAGTGGCCCGCCTCAAAGCCGAAGGCTTCCAGATCGTGATTCTTGAGCATACCGACTGTAGCTACGACTTCCGCGCGGCCCCGTATCGTTTTCCCCTCTGCCTGGTAGTGGGACATGAACACCATGGCGTCTCCGACGAGGTCGTGGCACTCGCCGACTTGGCGGTGGAAATCCCCATGGCCGGCGTCAAAGAGTCCCTCAACGTGAGTGTGGCCTTCGGCATCGCAGTCTATGAAATAGCGCGCCACCACGACGCCGCTTGCCGGTAAGGGAGAACCAATAGGACGAATGCCCAGCCTACCAGCTGCAAGTTCTACCAGTGAGGGCGGGCCACGTGGGAGAGTATCATGAGCGACTTTGTCACGCGCGGCGTCATCTACATCGCGCTCAGCGCATTGGGCCTGATCTACCTGTTTGCCGTCGCCGAGCGGACCGAGACCCTGCCGGTGGTAGTGTTTTGCGCCCTCCTGGGCATCGGGCTCTACTGCGTGTTCGGCATAGGGCGATGGCGCCCATGACCAGCGCGGTGCGACCGCCGTCACGCATTCACCCTTCCAACCGCGCCCTTGGTGCGCCCTCCGTGTACCAATCCAGCTTGCTTCTTCGCTGACCCCACGCAGCGCGCTTGCACTGCTGCCCGACAGCCCTCTCCTGGTGCTGACAGCAGTGCGGCGGCCTGCAGCCGACAGAAAGAGCACCTGACCCCAAGGCCCGGACAAAAAAGAAGCCCACCGACAGACGCCGGTGGGCCCAACAGCGGCAATGGGCGGGTCAGAACTTCAACGTCACGCTCAACTGTTGCGTGTTCCCCAAGATCTGGTAGTCGGTGTAGGCATAGTCCAAAGTCAGGTGAAGCCCGCCGACACTGTAGTGCAGCCCCGCACCGGCGGCGTAGCTGGAGGTGTCGTAGGTCTTGTACTCATCCCGCGCCAGGACCACGCCGCGGTAACCCGCGCGCAATGCCACCATGTTGTTCCACACATACTCGAGGCCAAAGTTCGAGCGCAGAAGTGAGTCGTTGGTGTCGGTGGCATCCGCGTACACGGTGACCTCATTGGTCTCGCTCTTGGCGATCTGTCCATCCATCCCCACCAGACTGGAGGAAACACCCATGCGGAAGATCATCGGCAGAGGCCACGACTCGGTGTCAAGGTCAGCGTACACGGAGGGGTTCCCGGTGAACTCCGGCCAGCGCTCGTGGCTCACGCGCAGGTCAGGACCGGACAGGCGCATGTTGCCGCCAAAGTTCGACAGGCTCATGGCCAGCTTCACCCCCAGCAAGCCGGTGTCTAACAGCGAGCCCAGATCCACAGCCAGCGTCCGTGCCTTTTCCCGATAGATGCCCTCCTGGATGAACTTGGCGCTCACCCCCAAGCAGAGGCGGTCCGTCATGTAACGGGCAAAGGTCACCGACACCGCATAATTGCTCAGGCTGTAGAAGGCCCCAGTGCCGTCCGGCATGTCCACCGTGGTGATCTCGATCTTGTCGGAGCCCATATAGGTGATGCCCACGCCGATGGCGCTGCCGGCGCCCAGCGGATAGGCCAATCCCAAGAAGTTATGAGACAGACCGGCATACATGGACGAGTAAGCGAAGAACGCCGACAGGCGATCCACCGCCGCCACTGCCGCCGGGTTCCAGTACAAGCCAGTGATGCCAGGGCTGGCAGTCCCGGATTCACCCAGCGCCGCCGCGCGCGCTCCTACGCCGACCTTCAAGAATTGTGCGGCACAGGTGCCCACCCGCGAATTCTCCTGCGCCTCCACCACCAGCGGGCAGATGCCAACAAGCACAAGTGCCAAAACGATCGTAAGCTTCTTCATGGCCTGCTCCTTCCTCTTTCTTCAGGTGGCCAACGCGCCCCTGCCAAAGCAGGCGGCTACCTCAGGATGGCAAACTTGCCCACCTGGGTGTGCCCATTCGGCGTCTCCACCACATAGATGTACATGCCGTAGGCGACCTCCTGTTGGTTGAAGCTCAGCATGTTCCAGTACTCCCAGCTGCGCGTCTCATGGTCGTGGTGCAGCGTATAGACCCGCTCGCCGGTGATCGTGTAGATGTGAATGTCACACTTGCTCGGCAGATTCGTGAACTGGACCTGGCGCTGGTTGGGGTCGAGCTCCCATTGGGCTGAGACTATGTACGGGTTGGGCACCACACGCACCTTCTTCAAGTCCGCCTTCTCCGCCTCGCGCACGGTGTAGCGCGAGGTGTTCAACCGGAACTTGTCCCGCGCACCGCGGAAAGGTTTGCCCGAGATGATGCGCAGCACGTCGCCGGTCTGGGGTGCCACGCCGGTGTCCACCTTCGTGTACACCCATTGCTCGCCTACCAGGGTGCTGTCGATGCGCGGAGGTGGAGCCGAAAGCTTGAAGGTCCAGGTGAACTTTGCTGGCTTGCCCACATCCACCACCTCGCGGAGCTTGAGCTCGTCGCCACTTGTCCACTTGGTCTTCATCTCTGCCGTGGTATCGGCCGGATTCGGCGTAAAGTGGCCAAAGGCGGCTTTCTTTCCCAACGTCAGGTTCCAGACCTCAAAGGGTGTGAGGTAAGTGGCAGGCTGGAACGCCGTGTCCGGTTCAGTCACAAAGCGGAACTCATAGTCGAAGGGAAAGTCGCCTGCAGGGGTACCGCTGACTTGCCAGTTGCACGGGGACTTGGTGGCCCGCTGACCCCGGTACCAGTAGACCGAATCCGGGTCCAGGCGCACCGCGCTAAAGCGTTCCACTACCCGCAGCTGCAAACCGTCAAAGATCGGGTTTTCAACCGTGGCGCCTAACGGCCCGTTCGACACAACCTGCTGGCCGGTGGTCTCATCCACCACGTTGTAGTACTTCACCCCGGGCTTGCTATCGTCAATGGTGATCAAGTAGGAGTGGCCGGTCACGGCGAATTGGTCAAAGATGGAAGCAGTGACGGTGTTGCCCTGGTAGGCACCCGGCAGTGCTTCCACTACGATGGTGGGGGCAACGTAATTGGACGGAGTCTTGCCAGGTGTCACCTCCACCAGGTTCGGCGCCGCCTGCGGGTTGACGCCCTTGGCGCACTCCAGCGAGTTCAAATCCGCCCAGCCAGCCAGAGCCAACGAGTCGCCGCGCGCCAGGCTAATGCCACGGTCATAAGCCGTGACGCTGTACCAGTAGGTCACCCCGTTTTTCACGTTGTCGTCTGTCCACGAGTGCACCAGCCCAGTGTTCTTGCCGAGGTCCAGGTGGGGGTAGTTCGGGTCCAAGCCACTGACATTGTCATTCAGGTCGAACTGCGCCACTGGCAGGAAGCCCACCGCATTACCCAGGCCATCGCGGACGATCTCCCCCCACTCGTTGTTTGCCGGGTTAGAGGTGGTACGGTAAATGCGGTAGCCCTGAAAGTCTTTGACCCCGGTCATCAGGTCCCGCGACTCCTCGGCGCTCGTGTCCCAGTACAGGGTCACCTTGCCGTCACCCGGCACTGCCGTCACCCGCGGCGGCGAGGGCGGATCGGCACCCTGGTAGTACAGCTCATACATGAACTGCGCGGTGCGGGCGTTGAACTTGTAGTCTTCGAAGTCGTCGCCAGCGATCATGCAGAAGCTGAAGGTCGCCGTATCACCTACCGCCAGATCGAACGGCCCAGTGCTCATGATGAACACGCAGTCCAGACCGGTGGGGAATTTCTCTCTGATCAGCTCTGGCGAATCTAGATGCGGATTGAGCTTTCCGCTAGGATCGGGCCAGAAGTAGTTGTCCTGCTGCTCAACAGAAAGGTTGGAGGTATCCCCGCTCATCACCTTGTACTGCTCGAGCTCCTGCTTATCGGGCGTGAGCACGCCCGGCCGCTGCTCCCAATTGAACCAATGCCAGTCGGTTAGGCCCAGCTGCTGCCCCTCGGGGATGTCGATGATGCCATCCTTGTCCAAGTCCACCCCCCCGGGAGGGGCCTTGGGCGTTTCCAGAAGCTTAAGCCCGATGTACACCTTCCAGGCCGCAGGGTCCGAAACGCCGCTAAAGTCCCCGGTGCCCCACCGGTAGTCATAGAAATACGCGGTGTTGTACCGGTAGGTGGTGTCCTTTTTAGCATCGTACTCGGAGACCAAAAACCCCATCCAGTCCATGCGGTCGTTAATGGTGGTGGTCAGGTTATACTCTGGCAGGTCCGCGTCGATGTAAAAGCCGAAGTAGATGCCCTTGTAGTCGTAGCCAATGCCCTTTGGGTCTATGGCCTTGCTGTTGTTGATGATCCGGCACGGGAAGAAGATAAAGTCCTCGGCATAGGACCTGCCGTAGGTATAGGCCGTCACCTCCACATCGATGCCCGTGGCGTAGCCCTGATCCACCCGACCGTCGGCCTCTGCGTACCGCTGCCCGACGTTGTCGAGGTCATAGTCGTTCATCACGAAGAAGACGTCTTTGTCGGAGGTGAACTTGCCGACGATGGTCTCGCCGGTCTTGGGATCACGCGCCCAGGGGCCAGGCCAGACCCGGTTGCCGCTGGCATCCTTAGGCCAGGATGCCTCGATCGTGCTCGTGGCGACAATGGGGAGGTTCTTGATACTGGACGGAGCATTGGCCATCACGCCCCCCACGGTGACGTCGCCCGAGTGGAGTTTGCCGTAGGAACCAGCCTTCGGGCCCCAGTCGGCGGCAACGTTCCTCTCCGACACCGTTGCCCCCATGCTCACGCTGTCGCCCTTGACCGGATCGTAGCGACGCGGGGCCCAAGGCCCGTCTGGAATGCCAAGCATGGGGAAAAGGTCCGGCACGTAGGACCACCCTTTGTAAAAGAACGCCGGCACCGAGGGGCGATAGTCCCATGTGGACAGTCGCCCGTCGTTAAAAGCGGCGTGCTGGACCTTGCCCACGTCCAGTATCCCCACGCCGATATCGCGCGTGTGCAGCGCCTTCTGCAGCCCTTTGTCCTGTTGCTGTTTCAGGTCCGCCGCCCAGACCAGCGCTGCCACCAACATCAGACAGAACGACACGAGTGCTTGTCGTTTCATCGCATTTCTCCTGGCGTTATGGCTGTTGCCGAACCTTCTCTGCCGACTACATCTCGAACCGGAGCCCGAGGTCAATCCGCCGCCGCTCGCCGTACCAGTGCGGACGGTCGTACTGCGTGCTATAGGCAGTGCGACTCATGGTCGGGCCGGGGTCCGTGGGACTACCGGTCTCCGAATAGACCGACAGCACGTTCTTGCGGTCCGTGATGTTCCATACGCGGGCCACCAAAGCGGCGCGCAGGCGCCCGAACAGCACAAAGTCGCGGCGGAACACTCCGTCCAGAGTCATCCGCCACGGGCGCCTTGCGGTGTTGGGCTCCAACTCCTGTCCGCCCACAGTCGGCGTGTACGGATACCCGCTGGCGCCGCGGAAGATAAACTGCAAGGTGGTCCGCTCGAAAGGACGGATGCCAAAGATCTTGGGACCTTGACCCCGACCGAGGGCATAACCCGCGTTGATGTCGATCACGTGCGTCTGGTCCCAGGGCATCAGGTATTCCCTCTTCGGGCGATTCTGCTCGGTGTCGCCCTCCCAGTAGCCGGCCCAGGAGTAGTACTTGTTGGCCTTGGCCACCGAGTAAGTGTACTCCAGCGTGCCAAAGTAGTTGTCGCTGAAGCGCTTCTCGAGGCTGATGTCGATGCCCTTAGAGCTGCCAAAATCGCTGTTGTGAATGATGGAGTAGCTGTAGAGGCCCAGGCTGTCTGGGTCGAAACCGGTGATGCGGTAGCTTCCCGGGTCACCATTGTTCTCCTTGGCCCAGGCGGTAACGCTGAACTTCCAGTTGTCGCCGATCTGCTGATCCACACCCAGTTCGTAGGCCTCCGTGCGCGCCGCGTCCATGTGCGCCCAACCGAACAGGGGCAGTGGTGAGTTCAAGTTCAGCGTCTGGTTGGTGTAGAGGTCGCGGTAGTCAGGCACCTGGAAGAAATGGCCGTAGGCGAAGTGGAAGGTGGCCCGATCGGTGATAGGGTGACCGATGCCCAGTCGCGGGCTCAATTGCCACTTCTTTCTGCCCGTCTGCACCGGCGAGGTGGGATCGTCCCAGTTCGCCCAGGCCCTCCCCTTGGAGTCCGCATAGTCCAAGCGAATACCCGCATTGACAATCAGGCTCTCGAACTCCATCTTGTCCTGAATGTAAGCGGCGATCTCCACGGGGTGCGTGTGGTAGTATTCCACGTACGGGTTGGCAATGTACGGGTGCTGCAGCTCCAGGAAGAAGAGACCGCCGCCTTCACCGCCAGCAATCTTCCCCAGGAGGCTGTTCTTATCAAAGCCGAAGGTCTTGTACTCCCCGCCGATCTTCACCTGGTGGCTGCGATGGACCTGCCAGGTGAGGCTACCGGAGAGTTCAAGGCTCTGCTGGAAGTTGCGCGTCCAGTACTGCGTCGTGTACCCGTAGTAGACGTGACGGGGTACCTGCACCCCGTGCTCGGTAATCGTGTCCACGCGCACAAAGGTCAGGTCACAGGCAAACCCACCGGTAGAGGTGCGGTCCGGGTACTCTTGCGGCACCACAGGCCATTCCCGGGCGATCTGCTCCTGCCGAGACCTGATCTCCTCCTCGGTTGGCCAGCGGCCGTTCTCTGCGCGGAAGTCTTCCTTCCACTTCTCCAGGAAAGCGTCGCGGAAGAGGTCCGAATGCCCGGCCGTCAACTCGTGTCCATCCGGTCCGTACACCCGGTAGCGGCGGTGCTTCCAGAAGCGCGAGCCGCGCAACTCGTAAAAGAGCTTCGGGCTCACTTGGTGCGTCCAGATCAAGCCCTGCTGCTCGGTCTGATCGGTGACGATGTGCACGCCGTTTTCGGCAAACCGCCAAAAGTCGTCGAAGTAGCGGAAGCGCCGTTCCGTCTGGCGATGGGTGTACACCAACTTCATGCTGGGGTTGATGCGCCAGGACAGCTTGCCGGCAAAGTCATAATCGGCGTTGAAACCGAATGCCATCCACCCAGCCTTGTCGTCCCATTTGATAAGGTCTGTTTTGCCGTCTCCTTCTCCAGGGTCGTTGGTATTGGGCTTACGGTCCTGGCCCCAGTCAGCTTTCCAGGCCCAGGCCTTGCGCCAGGCGCCGGTGGCCCAATGCCGCATCACGTCGCCCACATAGCGGTAGGTGGAGTGGTTGCGAAGCCTGGTGATGTCGGTCACCTCGGTGATAATCCCCGCGGCAATCTGCTCCTGAATCTTCTGGTAGCGGGGATCCTCCAGATGGTCCAACAGCCAGTCCAGGGGCGTGGGGTCGTAGGTGTGCTGGTCGTACTCCAGCACCGCGTATTTGCGATAACCCTGCGACCCGGACAAGAAGAAGCTCAGCCCTTTGACAAAGGGCACCGGACCGCCGAAGGAGCCGATCACCTGATGGGTGTTGCGGAGATCGTCGCTTTCGGAACCCAGCCAGCCGGCCACTTCCCCGCTGGTCACCTCCGCCATGCCGGAGTAGTAGTCGCGGCCCTCCTTGGTGACGATGTTGACCACCGCCGACTGCGCCTCGCCGTACTCCGCATCAAAGTTGCCGGTGATGACGGTCAGCTCATCGATGGCCTCGCGGTTCACCGTGGTTCCCATCCCCGCGTAGATGGCATCCTCCACGTACATGCCATCCACCATGTAAGCGATCTGGCCGCTCCGTCCGCCGCGCACGTGCGTCTGGTCTAAACCGCGCGCCTCGAAGCCGGCGATCTTGTTCTGGTAGCCCTCCATCACCGTGATGCCCGACTGCAGGGTCATGATGTCCTGCACCGAGCGCACCGGCATGTTGGTGATCATCTCCGCAGTGACCGTGGTCCGTTTGGTGGTGACGGATGGCTCAATGAGGGGACGCTCGGCGGTGACCTCCACTGCTCTGCCCATGTCGATCACTGTCGGGCTGAGCTCGAAGTTGATCTTGGTGGTCAAGTCCACGGTTACCCGCACGCCGGTGACCGTCTCACGCTGGTAGCCTATCATAGAGGCCGTCACCCGGTACACGCCTGGCCGGACGTTGATGATGAAGTAGTAGCCGTCGACGTCGGTGGCCGCCCCCATCTTGGTACCTTCGATGAACACGTTGGCACCGGGCAGGGGTTGACCCGTTTCCTTGTCCTTGACAAACCCGGCGATCTTGCCGGTGGTACCGGCAAACAGCGCCAGGGGCATCGCCAGCATGAGGGCGAGCCCAAGCGTCAGGACCATTCGTGCTCGTTTCACTGTCGATACCTCCTCTGTTTGGTAAAAATACCTGCAACTTTTTGCCTGGTACGTGCGTCTTATTGGTGTGCCAAAACAAAAAAGGGCGGTCTCCTCCAGCGAATCCCAGCCTGGATTCCGAGGCACCGCCCCCTGGCTTTGGGCACGGCGGGCTATTGGCATGGGTCTGGGAGCTCCTGCTAATAGCCTTTCGCTTTTTGGGGCTGAATTCTGTTCAATATAATAAGGAATTTTGCACTCAATGTCAAGAAAAAAAATGACCGGGGCGTCACTTTCTGCAAAGAAAGTGCAGCGGGCTGGCGTTCGCCGAGCGCAGAGGAACGGGGAAGCAAGCGCGTCAGGAGGCGGTGAGTTCCATTTACGTGCGGAGTTCCCCCATTGAGGCCCCCTGGGTATTTGCACCTTCCAGGGTAGTGTTGGCGACATGGGCTCCGCGCAGATCGGCACGGCGCAGGTCTGCATTGGTCAGATCGGCGCGCTCCAGGTGGGCCCCTCTGAGGTCGGCCCCTACCAGATTGGCCCCCTTGAGGTTTGCTCGCTTTAGCCGTGCCTCACACAGATGAGCATTTTGCAGATTTGCCTTTACCAGGTGCGCCCCGAAGAGCGCACACCTGCTCATCTCTGCCTCGGCGGCCGAAGCCCCCTCAAGGTTGGTGTCCTGGAGGTTGGCCTCGGTCAGCACTGCCCTATCCAGGCGGGCGCGGTTGAGATTGGCGCCGAAGAGAAAGGCCCGGGTGAGTGTTGCCCCCCTGAGGTCGGCACGCTCGAGGTTGGCGTTCTGCAGGTGAGCGTCGCTGAAGTTGGCATTGCGCAGGTCGACGCCGCGCAGGTCTTCATAGGACAGGTCTGCTTCACGGAGGTCGAGGCCGGCTAGCGACTCGCCACGCCGGGCGCGGGCCAGGATCTCCTCTCGGCTAAGTGGTGCCATATGCTCCTCCTAAGCAAAGCTGCGCAGCCCCTCTTCTTGGTTAGCGAAGACCTGGAACACCGCGTCCAGGCGGGTAATCTCCAGAGGGCGGCGTGTCCCTTCGCCGAGTCCCACCAGGCGCAGATCTCCACCGGCACTGCGCAGCGTGGTCAGTCCGCTGATGAGCATTCCCAGGCCGGAGCTATTCATCCACGACACCTGGCTCATGTCCACCAGCACGTTGACAATACCCTCGCTGACGGCGCGGTAGAGGATCTGGCGAAAGGTTTCCGCCTCCTTGCCGCCCATCAGCTTGCCGCGCAAGGTCACCACCAATACCTCCCCCACACGCTCTTGTTCGAGCTCCATGGTCCCTCCTGACCTGCTCACGCCTCGCGGCGAGTTACTCGTACCGGAGCGCCTCTATGGGGTCCAGGTGCGCCGCCTTAGCCGCGGGATAGATGCCAAAGACGATGCCCACCAACGAGATAAAGCCCATCCCTAAGAACACCGCCCACACCGGCACCGCCGCCGGCAGCGGTGTCAGCGCCCCGATGAGCAGCCCAACCCCAATGCCGAGCACGGCGCCGATGATCCCGCCAACCTCGCAGATGAGTACCGCCTCCAGTAGGAACTGCCCCAGGATGTCCCGGCGCCGTGCCCCCACTGCCTTGCGAATGCCGATCTCCCGCGTGCGCTCAGTGACCGACACCAGCATGATGTTCATCACTCCAATGCCCCCCACCAACAGGGAGATGCCGCAGATGACCAGTGCCGCCACGAAGACTACCCTGGTGACGTTCCGCCAGGTCTCGCTCAGCGAGTCCCTGGTCATAATCTCAAAGTCGTTGGGTTCCCCAGGCGGCACGCGGCGCACCGCCCGCAAGATGCCGGTCACCTCCTCGATGGCCTGGTTCAGCAGCTCCGGCCGCGCCGCCTTGCAGTCAACGTACACGCTCCGGTTCATGCCGTAGAACTTGCCAAAGGTGGAGATGGGAATGATCACGTGCGCGTCCTGGCTCTGGCCGAAGATGGAGCCTTTCTGTTCCAGTACCCCGATGACTGTGCACCGGTGGCCGTCGATGAGGATCTCTTCGCCCACGGCTTCGCGGAACGGAAAGAGCTGTTCCGCCAGGTCCGTGCCGATCACGCACACCTGCCGCCTCCTCTGCACATCTGTCTCGGTGACGAATCGCCCCTCGCGCACGAACTGTCCCTCTGCCGCCTGCCGGTACTGGTCGCCGCCATAGACCAAGATGTCCGGATTGGTCTTCTTGTCGCCATGGCGTAGGGTGGCACCAAAACGGAACACCACCGGCGACACCACGCTCACCAGGGTTGCACGACGCTGGAGCTCGGCCACCTCTTCTAGGGTGATGTTGCGGCGATTGCGGTACTTCTGCCAGGAGTCACCTAACTGCACCGCCGGGTACTTGCGTATCTGAAACATGTCGGCCCCCAATACCGACAGCTCCCGTTCCCACCAGTTGTTTAGGCCTTGAATGATTGTCTGCATGCCGATGACGGCAAAGACGCCGATAATGATCCCCAGCGTGGTGAGGATGGCGCGGAACTTGTTGGCGCCAATGGCGTTCGCCGCCATCTTGAAGCTTTCCCGAAGATCCATGGCCATGTCCGTGTCAGCGCTACTCGTACCGCAGGGCGACGATGGGGTTCAGGCGCGAGGCCTTCCAGGCCGGGTACAGCCCGGCGAACATCCCTACGCCGCACGAAAAACCCAAGCCAAGGGCGATGGCGCTGGGCGCAATGGTGGCCTGCAGCACCGGCAGTCGACCCAGTACCATTCCCACCCCGAAGCCGAGCACCAATCCTATCACGCCACCCAGCGCACTAATGACCACCGACTCCACCAAGAACTGAAGCATGATGTCGCTGCGTCGCGCGCCGACGGCCTTGCAGATGCCAATCTCCCGGGTGCGTTCGGTGACCGACACCAACATGATGTTCATAATGCCGATGCCCCCTACCAGCAGCGACAGGGCGCCGATGCCGAAGGCCACCGCGTAGAGTACCCGGGTGAGGTTCTTGTACAGGCCTTCCAGGATGTCCTGGCGATTGACGGCAAAGTCGTTCTCCTTGTCCGGCGGCACCCGTCGCACGCGTCGCAGAATGCCAATGATTTCGTCTTCGGCCTCCGCCAGTCGCGCGGCGTCCGCCACCTTCACCATGATGGTCAGACTGCGCCGAGAGCCATAGAGCTTCTGGAAGACCGAAAGCGGCACCAGGACGACGATGTCGTTATTCCGGCCCAGCACCTCCCCCTGTTTCTCCAGCACACCCACTACGGTGAACTTGTGGTCGCCCACGGTGATGCGCCGGCCGATGGGGTTCTGCCGCTCAAAAAGGCGGGTGGCCACCTCTTGCCCAATCACGCACACCGCATGCCTGCGCTCCACGTCGGTCTCCGTGAGGAAACGCCCGTACTCCGGCAGCACATTGGCCGCGTCTTTGTAGTTGGCCTCTACCGCGTAAATGACGACGTTGCTGAGCTTGGTGCTGCCGTACTTGACGGTGCGCTGCGTCCCGGTCATCGGCGAGACCACCGCGGCGTGCGTACAAAAACGCTTCAGCGCCTCAGCCTCCTTGCTGGTGATGTCCTTGCGGTTGCGGTACTTCCAGAACCCCCGCCCGGAGACCCACGGGAACTTTTGCACATACAGCACATCCGCCCCCAGGCCGGCGATCTGCGAGTACACAGCCTTGTTCAGTCCCTGGATCACCGACACGATGCCCGTGATGGTGGTGACACCAATGATGATGCCCAAGACGGTGAGAAAGGCGCGCAGCTTGTGCGCCCACAGGGCCTGGAGAGCCAGGCGGGTGCTCTCCCACAGGGCAGTGGCCAGACGAATCATGTGCTCCTTGCCGCCCTCCCTTGGCTCAGTTCACCGCCTCGTCGCGTTCAATCATGCCGTCGCGGAGGCGGACGATGCGATTGGTATGCTCGGCAATGTACTCTTCGTGCGTCACCAGAATGATGGTGTGGCCAGCCTCATGCAACTTCTCGAAAATGTCCATGATCTCTTGCCCGGTGCGCGTATCAAGGTTGCCCGTGGGTTCGTCGGCAAGGATGAGCGAGGGCCTGTTCACCAAGGCTCGGGCAATGGCAACGCGCTGTCGTTGCCCCCCGGAAAGCTCGTTAGGACGATGGTGCATGCGGTCGGCCAGGCCTACATTGGCCAGCGCCTCTTCCGCCAGCTGGCGCCGTTTGGCAGCGGGCGTGCCGTTGTAGATGAGCGGCAACTCGACGTTGTGCAAAGCATTGGCCCGCGGCAAGAGGTTGAAGGTCTGGAAGACAAAGCCGATCTCACGATTGCGGATCGCCGCCAACTGGTCGTCGTCCATGGTGCTCACATTTTGCCCTTTGAAAAGGTAACGCCCAGAGGTGGGGGTATCCAGACAGCCGAGGATGTTCATCATGGTGGACTTGCCCGAGCCGGAGGGGCCCATGATGGCCATGTACTCGTTCTCCTGCACTCGCAGCGAGACCCCCCGCAGTGCGTGCACGCGTTCTGCCCCCACTTCATAGATCTTGACCACATTCTCAAGCTCGATCAACATCTTTCACCTCAACTGTTCCACCCTGAGCATGCACAACCTCTCACGCGCGCGGCAGGCGCCCGTGTGCCTAGCGCTCTTTGGCGGCAGAAGGCTTCCCAGAGCCGATCTTTACCGCCGCCCCGTTCTTGAGCTCCTTGGACAGGACGCGATAGCTACCGGTCACCACCTGCTCCCCCTCATTCACGCCGCTCACGATTTCGACATCAGTTTCGCTGCTAATGCCGGTCACCACGGGCCGCATCTTGGCGACGCCCTTCTCCACCACGAAGACCACCTCGATCTGCTTGGCAGCTGCCCGTTCCTTGTTGCCTTCCTCCTCTGGAGCCGGGGGCGGACCGAAGCCCTCCATGCTTTCGTCCCTGGTGCCGCCCTTCTTGCGCCGCCAGGTAGAGGTGCGCGCCTGGACGATCTGGGTAGTATCCTCCGGGCTGCGTATGGTAATGCACTGGATCGGCACGTAAAGGGCCTGCTCCTTGCTCTTGGTCTCGATCTCCACGGTGGCGGACATGCCCGGGCGAAGCTGCGGCACACGGTCGACCACAGAAACCTTCACCTCAAAGTTGGTGATCTCCTCTTGCGTGCCACGCCCCCGGGTGATGGCCGTGTGCGCGACCTCACGGACCCTGCCCTGCAAAACCGTATCCGGGATCGCATCCACCTGAATGCGCGCACTCTGCCCTTCGCGCACGTCCACCACGTCGTTCTCGTCGATCTCGGCCACCACCTCCATCCGCTCCAGGTCGGCGACCTCCATGATCACGTCCGCCTGAAACTGCGAACCCAGCGTAATCTCGCCCACCTCCTTGTTGAGCTTGATCACGGTGCCATCGATGGGGGAGGTGATGGTGGTCTTGGCCAGGTTATCCTCGGCTTGGGCAAGAGAGGCCTGGGCTTGCTCCACCTCGCTCTCGGCCAGCATCAGCGCCGCCTCCGCTGTCTGCAGTTGGGCCAGGGAGGTCAGCTGTTGCGCATACAACTCCTTGGCACGTTCGTAATCCGCACGCGTCTTGCTGAGGTTGGCCTTAGCCGACTTGAGCGTGGAGCGCGCTCTTTCCACGGCAGCCTGATACTGCTCCCTCTCCAGGCGCACCAGGAGCTGCCCACGGTGCACCTGCTGGCCCTCGCGGACCGGCAACTCCACGATCTTGCCCGCCACATGGGCCGCGATGTTCACTTTCAGCTCAGGTTGCACCTTGCCTGAGCCGGAGACCACTTGGGTGATGGTCCCCTTTTTGACCGGCGCCACCGTCACTTCGACCGCCTTCTTCCGCGCCGATGTGCTGCCCAACAGTACTGCCAGCCCCACCACGACCACCAACCCCAGCCCAAAGATCAACGTCTTTTTCCTTTTCGCCATGAGCACATCTCCGCCTGTACCCTAACTACGTGCTACCCAGAGACAAGAGTAAAGACTTGGCTACGCACAAACTCCCCGTCAAGATACACCTCCACCCACCAATCGCCGGCAGGTGCCGAAGCAGCCGTGTCGATGAAAAACCAGGTGACTGCCTGGCCGCTATCGGAGGTGAGCTCCTCCTCATGGTGGCTTTGCAGCTGTCCCTCTGGGTCAAACCACTTTACGCTCACCACGTGCGTCTTGTACCAGTTGCCCCACCTGATCCAAAGGTACACGGTCTCACCCACCACGAAGGTGGACGTCACCATGACCGGCCGCGAGTTGTCGTCTACCGCCACGCACGTGACGCACTCGATGATGTACGGTTCATCCTTGGTGGGCGAAACAACACCGCCGCCTCCCCTGTCTATCTTCTCGCATCCCACCAGGAGGACGGTGGTCGCAAAGGTGAGCAAGGCGGCCCTCCTCAGCATCTCGGCGATGCCTTTGCCCACTAACCGCTCCGACATCAAGCGCCTCCCTGCGTGGCTTTCGCGCCCAGGGTTCCCATCAACGCCTCCAGCGTGGCCCGGGCCACCTGGCTATCGTACCTGGTACCGATGACGATCTGCTTGGCGCGGGTAACCGCCACCCGTGCGTCGTTGATCTCCAGCAACGTCCCTGAGCCTACCCGGTACCGCTCCTCGGCCAGGCGCAGATCCTCTTCGGCCGCCAGCAAGGTGGTGCGATTGACCTCGGCGATCTCGTGCAAGGCTTCCAGGTACAGGAACGCCTGGTCGACGCGCAACGCCAACTGCCGCAGCTTGTCGGCATGATCCTCTTGCACACTGCGGTAGGAGGCCGTCTCCCGTTCCACGGCCGCCTTGTCGGCAAAGCCGCGGAACAGGTTGAAATCCACCTGCATGCCCAGGGTCAGGTAGTAGTCGCGCTTCAAGTCTTTGGAGTAGACCTTGTCGAAGAACTCATTGTCGCGCGAATAGGTCAGGCCAAGCGAGAAGGTGGGCAGGTAGGCCAGTTTGGCGGCGCGCACCCCCTGACGCGAGGCCTCCAAAGCCTGGCGGAGTTGCCGCAGCTCAGGGTTATTGGCTATGGCAATCTCCAGCACCTCTTCCCGAGTGTGGGGAAAGGGCGCCTCCACCGCCTCGACCTCCACCAGGGCCAGCTCCGCATCGGGGTTCCGCCCCATGGCCACGTTCAGATTTCCCCTGGCCATGCGCACCTCATTCTGCTGAGAGATGACGTTGATCTTTGCCTCCCCAACAGTGACCTTGGCCTTGTACACATCCCCCTGGGCCACCGCTCCAAGTTCGAACATGCTCTGGGTGCGCCGCAGCTGCTCTTCGGCCGATTGCAATGCTTCGCGGTAGACCTCCAGGAGCTTCACGGCCTTGAGCAGGGCGAAGTACTTGGTATACACGTCCAAGACCACGGCCTCCCGCGCCGCCAGTAATGCCTGCTCTGCCGCCCGTTCCTGCGAGCGCGCCTGCTGCAGAAGGGTCAGACTCCGCCCCCAGTCGAACAGGTTCTGAGCCAAAGTAAGCCGCGCGTAATGGCTATTGCGCTCCACCCCCTTCTGCACGATCTCCCGCTGCTCGTAGATGACCATACCGCTCTGAGGGTCGTACCCCACCGGCACATCCATCTTGCGGATGCGGTCGCCCTGGATAAAGCGGCCGGAGGCAAAGCCGGCGTTCACATGTGGCAGCAGCCCTGACCAGGTGCCCAAAACCGCAGCCCCGGCCAGGTCGACCCCCAACGCGGCCTTGCGCACACTGGCGTTGTTCTCCAACGCCAGACTCACGCACTCCTCAAGCGAGAGAGGTCGCCCCCCACTCTGCGCTCCCAGCGGCCACACCCCTCCCATGAGCAACAAGCCAGCCAACACTAACGCCCGTCCCATGACTTGACTCCCGATCCCTATGCCCCTAAGTGAGCGCGGCCGTGACTGCGGCCCTGGCAATGGCATAGACCAGGTACAGGGCCACCACGCCAGTGGCCGCTCTCTTCGTCGAAATCCGGTAGAGAACAGCCATGCCTATGCACACAAGGACCAGTTTCCACAACGAGAAAACATCCGTTCTCGCGAGGAGCTGGTACAGAAACGTCCCCTTTTGGGCCGGATCTAAGAACGCCGCCAGACTGGTTTGCACGTCCACCGTGCCCCGCGAGAGCATCAGCGGCGTCTTGACCATAGTGGCCAGCACGCCGATCAACGACGTCCAGCTGTACATGGCAAAGAGCTTTTTGTAGTTGCTGTGACCCCCGAACACCACGTTGCCCAAAAACAGCAGGGCCAGCGCCACCACCGCGATGACCACCACGGTGGGGATTGGTGCCATTACCGGACCGGTGATGCGCCCAATCTTCTCCCCCATCGCCAGGGCTTGGTCGGCCTGCTCAGGGGTCATGCCCCGCTGCTCGATGAGCTTTTCCCGCTGCTCGGCCATCTTCTCTTCCATCGCCATGGGGGTGATGAAGAATGCGGCCACGAGTGTGGCCAGCAACACAATCACCAGCGGGAGCACCCAATGCGGGCGGCGATCAATTGCCTCATACGCCTCGCGAGGACTCACGAAGACGTTGACCAGCGTCCCCAGTAAGGAGCCCCCCTCTGTGGTTGAGCCTTGTGCTGCCATCGTTAGCCCTCCATGTAGGTCACGCCTGCTTCCAGGCATTCGCAACCGGTTCACTCAACTATACACTTTGCCGCGCCGAATTATTGCCTGCCGCCTGCAATGGTCTGAGAAAACCTGAACGTAAGACGAAAAACGGTGGCAAAAGTTTCTTTCAAGATGTGGATTTCTCCGGAGTCGCTCCGCCGGCGAGCAGGGCATCCTTGATGCTGAGCAGGTACTGGAAGGCGGCGTCGTGTTCGTTGGGGATCTGGCCCTCAAGGATGGCCTCCTCGATCATCTTCTTCAGGCGGCCCACCATCGGCCCTGGGCCGATGCCGCACACAGCCATGATTTCGTCACCGCGCACCGGAGACTGGAAGGCGCGCATGCGGTCCTTCTCCTCCACTTCCCGCATGCGCCGCACCAGGTAGTCGAAATTGGCCAGATGTTTGCTCACCCGCGCAGGGTTGCCAGAAGTGATGTCCGCGCGGCAGAGGATGAACAGGTCATCGATCTCCGGACCTGCCTGAACAATGAGGCGGCGGATGGCCGAGTCAGTAACCCCCTCGTCTGCCAGATGGATAGGGCGCAGGTGCAGGCGGATGAGCTTTTTGGCATACTTGGCCACTTCCGTGGGAAGACGCAGGCGCCTGCAAATGCCCTTGATCATCCGCGCACCGATTTCGTCGTGGCCGTGGAACGTCCAGCCCACTCCGGGCACAAAAGCCTTGGTCTGCGGCTTGGCTACGTCGTGGAACAGCGCGGCAAAGCGCAAGGCAAAGCTCTGGCTCACCGCAGCCACGTTGTCCAGCACTTTCAAGGTGTGCACGAACACGTCCTTGTGGTGATAGCGGCCAATCTGTTCCACGCCCTTCATGGCGCTGATCTCCGGCAAGACCACCGGCAGCACGCCGGTCTCGTCCATCAACCTGAAGCCGATGGAGGGACGCGCGGCCATGACGATCTTGCGCAGCTCTTCGGTGATGCGCTCTTGCGAGACGATCCCCAGGCGCTCGCGCATGGCGGCGATGGCCGCCTTGGTCTGTTTCTCTATGCGGAAATGCAATTGCGTGGCAAAGCGGATCGCGCGCATGATGCGCAGCGGATCGTCCTGAAAGGTCACCTCCGGATCCAGCGGCGTGCGGATGAGGCGTTGCTGCAGATCGCGCTGGCCGCCAAAGGGGTCCACAAGCTGCAGCCAGGAGGCGCGATTCAGGGAGAAGGCCATGGCGTTTATGGTAAAGTCCCGGCGGGCCAGGTCATCAGCCAGGCTCGCCTTGTGCACCCGTGGCTTGCGCGAGTCCCGCTGGTAGGTTTCGGCGCGGGCCGAGACAAACTCCAGCTTGTGCCCCTCCAGGAGAAAGGAGGCCGTGCAAAAGGCGTCGTAGACCACAAAGCCGGAGCCTCCCAGCTCTTGCTGAACCAGGCGCCCAAATTCGGGGCCATCGCCCACCACCACAAAGTCGATGTCCACGCTGCTCACCCCGCGCAGCTGATCGCGGACAAAGCCACCCACGGCGTATACCTGGACCCCCGCCTCGTGGGCCAGTGCCCCTATGCGGGTCAGTATCTCCTCAGTGGTCACGTTCGCTATCAGCAGTCCTTCTCTTCTGTTGCTTTTCACAGCCTCCCGGAGCGCAAGATTGCCACCACAAGCCAGACGCCCAACAGCCCAGCGAAGAGATAGCCGACCACACCCAGCAAGGACAAGCCGAAGAGGCGCGGCCCAAGATTGGCCGTGATGATCATTGACGAGGCAACGATCAGCGCGGCGATGATCAGGCTGAAGGAGAGCCGGTTGGAGGAGCGGTCGATCTCCCGAATGAGGTTTTCCAGCCCCTGGTGGTGCAGTTCGGCGCCAAGTCGACCTGAGCTCAGCCGCCGCAAGAGCGCCTCCAGCTCGCGTGGCATGAGCAAAGCCAATTGGTAGAGCTCTCGCATGCTCCTTGCCACCTGGTAGCCGATGCGGCCGGGCTGGAACTGCCGCCACATGAGCTTGCGGGCATAGGGACCGATGGCCGCGGCAAAAGAAAAGTCCGGGGCCAGCCGCGCAGCCAGGTCCTCATAGGTCCCCAAGGTCTTGCCTAGGAGCATGAGGTTGGAGGGCACGCGCAACCGATGTCGCACCAGCACCGCCACTGCCTCTTCCAACACGGTTTTCATGCGCACCGTGCGCAGGGGCACGCCGTAGTAACGATCAATGAACTCGCTCACATCGAGCCGCAGCGCCCTTTCGTCCCCACCGGGAGTGACGATCCCCATCTGAGCCATGGCCCGCACCACGAGCTGGACGTCGCGCCGCGTCACGCCAAGGAGCAAATCGGCAAAGTAGCTCAGCATCTCATCGTCCAGCCGCCCCATGATGCCAAAGTCGACGGGGACAATCACCCCATCCCGCCGCACCAGGAGGTTACCAGGGTGAGGATCGGCATGGAAAAAGCCATCCTCAAAGATCTGCTTGAGGACAAAGTCCGTACCCCGGCGCACCAGAGCTTTCAGGTCTACGCCCATCTGGCGCAGGTTTTCCACCTCGGAGATCTTGACCCCCTCCACGTATTCCAGGGTCAGAATGCGAGGAGTGGTCAGGCTCCAGTAGACGGCGGGCACATGCACGCCCCCAAGCTGCGCACAATTGCGCGCAAACAGTTCCACATTCCGCGCCTCGCTGAGAAAGTCCAGTTCTCGCCGGGTGGTGCGCGCCAACTCCTCCACCATGCCCACCGGGTCGAACTGGCGGCTCTCCGGCAAGTGCCGCTCGATGAGCCGCGCCAGGTCCAGGAGGATCTCCATGTCCGCCTCGATGGACTCGGCGATGCCCGGGCGTTGAATCTTGACCACCACCTCCTGGCCGTCAACAGTGCGCGCACGATGCACTTGGGCGATAGAAGCGGAGGCCAGCGGCTCGCTCGCAAACCAAGGAAAGTGGGCCTCCACCGGTCCCTGCAGCTCCTGACTGAGCACCGGCTCAAGGGCCGAAAACGGCTCTGGCCGCACCTGATCCTGAAGCAGGACCAGCTCCGCCAAGATGTCGGCGGGCACCAAAAAGGAACGCGTACTGAGCACCTGACCAAGCTTGACAAATGTGGGGCCCAGCTCCTCGAGTGCCAGGCGAAGGCGCTGGGGAGTGCTCGCACCCTCTGCTGCCGCCTTCAGCCGCAACAGTCGCCGCCCCACTTGCAGATAGGCGCCCAGGTTCAGCCGCTCCACCAGATCCGCAAAGCCATATTTGACCAGCACCGCCGCAATCTGCCGATACCGCTTCAGGTGACGGTACCGCCTGTGGATCTTTAGCACCACCGACCTCCAGTCCAAGGCCCCCTGAGCCTCTGCTGCCCGCGCGCCAGCGAGCGCAAGTGCCCATCCGGCGCTAATTTAGCAAACGAACGAGCAAAAATCAACGCGTTTGTGTGCGGACAATAACCGGTCAGTCCGTCTCATTTCGAACACACTGTGTCACCTTGTCGCACTTTTCCCTGCCGCAGCGCGTGGTCAAGCGCCATATCAGGCAGGAAGGAGAAGAATGCAGGCTTGAACCCTTTATTTCCTCAATGGTTACCCTGACCAGGAGTTGGCCCCCAGTACCCCCCGGGGATTGGCCGGAGTGCACAATGCTCTCTGTCCGTGGCACCAGATTTGCGAGCGGTGAGGAAGCAACGTCAAGGCTCAGCTTCTGTCTGGGGCGACACGATGCGTTGGTGGTGCAGGTGTCCAAGCCCTAAAACTGTTCAAAAAGTGCTTGCTTTTGTGAAATCAATTGCTAATTTTACGCGTTGTGCAACAAAGCGAGCGGGGCAACGGATAAACGCACCCATGCAGTGGCAGGGGGCTTAACGTAACCACTGGAGGCGAAAGATGGCAGCGAACAGCGTACGGACCAGAGCAACAGTGGTAGGCGGTCTCCTTCTGGTCTGCTCGGCAGCAGCGTTTGCCCAGGGGGGGTCGATCGGGAATCGGGCCACCGCCGACCCCGCGTACACTGGATACGCCGCATGGATCAAGCTGACGGCAGTAGGCCCTGGTGGTAACAACGCCCTGAACGATAACTTTGCGGGCGCCAAGGTCGAGATCGACCTCAACATCGACGGGGATGACAACGAGTTGACCAACCCCGGCGATGTGTATGAAGCCAGCGGCGACGCCAGAGAACTGGTCAGCGACCCCATCGACGGGCAAGGAGTAAACGATCAATACTTCTTCGTCCGCATCAAGTCGGGAGTCGACAATCCCTTCCCCGATAGCATAGGCTACGACACCAACATCCAGCCGCGGGTCAAGTTTGCTGCCAGCGGCTATCTGCGCGTTGGCGGGGTGCCAATCCAGACGGAGACTGGCTTTGTGAAAGCCACCGACGACATCACTCCGCGAATGCGGAAGATTCACCACTACGACGATGGCACCGGTCACACCTCCGGCTCCCCCGGCAATCAGGTGCCCTACGACGGCTACATCGACAAGACTGTCATCGAGTGGAGCGAGCCCATGCGTACCTCCAATACGGCCGCCAGCACGGCCATCTTCGGTGGCCTGGGTGCAACCGTCACCAGCATCGAGGCCCTGGGCGCCTGGACAGACAACAAGCACTTCGTCCTGTGGACAGTCTCTAACTCTCCCAACTCTGGTATTACACCCACGTTGACCTACTACCCGCCCCCCAGCGATGCCGACAAGTTCGCCAACGCCTCCGGGCAGTTCGCCCAGACGCATTCCAAGACGGTCACCGACCGTTCTGGCCCGGCCATCGTCAGCGCTCAGACCAAGCGGGCCACTAGGCGGCAGGCGCTGGCCGATGCGCTGGCTGCTAAACGCATCCGGGTCGTTTTCAGCGAAGCGATCGCATTCAATACGGTGCAGGGAGGGGATTTTACCGTGACCATAGCCGAGGTCAATAACCCTGTGAGTGCGATCGTCTCGCCAACGTCGGCAAATCCACCCACGGACACCTACGAATTCACCCTGACCAGCAACTTCTCCCGCGAGGACGTCACGGGCACGATCTCCTTCACGGCCATGAATCTGGTCCGGGATGTGAGTGCAGATAGCAACTACAACGGCGTGGGACCAACCAAAACCGTGACCGACGGCATCTTTCCGAACATCGTCTCTGTGCGCACCGTTGACGGACTATCGGCCGCCAATGCCGGTGATAACGGCTGGGGTTACCTGGATTGGGTGGAGGTGACGTTCGACCACACCTGCAACGGCATGGACCAGAGCCGGCTGAGCACGAGCGGCTTCACCGTCACCGGCGAAGGCATCTTAACCATCGGGGCCACTGGCACTTGGGCCAACGCCACCACCTTCAGGATCTCCCTGGTGGCAACTTCACCCAAAGTGCCCAACACGGACTTGGTCCCCACTGTGACGTACGTCAACCCAGGTGGGCACACCGGTTTGCGCAGCGCGGTGAACAGCGGCTTCGTGGAGAACCTGCTCTCCACGGACATTACGCCCTCCTCGGATAACGCCACGCCAGTCCAAATTGTGGACGGGGCCGGCCCAGCCCTCATCGAGGCCTACACCGCCGGCGGTAATCGCATTCGCCTCACCTTCAGCGAAAAGGTCAACACCTCCGGCTGGCCCACCACGGATGCCACTGCGCAAGCGCCCTCCCGCTTCAAGTGGTTCGTGCGCATCCGCAACTTTAATGCCGCAGGCACAAAGGTCTTTTTCACCGGCTTGTCTGGCACCAATCAGGATGACGTCATCTACCTCAATAGCACGGGGAACACCTGGACAAAGACCGACAGCGGCTTTGTGAACTTTTACGACATCAATGTGGTCTACGACGTGGCGCGAACGCCCAATGGCAACCTGCAGTGGGATGACGACGGGAGCATTGTGAGCTTCTCCGGCACAGGCTCTGACGTCAAGGTGAAGCGGGATAACATCGCCCCGATCTTGCTGGGCCTGAACACGCAAGACTTTAATGCCAATGGCAAACTGGACCACATCCGCTTCGTGTTTGATCCGCTGTCACCGATCTTTCCCAAGGCCTCTTTTAGGTCCGCCAACTGGAGCATCATCGGCTACGACGGGACCAAGTCCGGCCTGGCACTCGACATGAACGTGTACAACCCTTTGCACCCTTACTACAAGCCGACAGCCATTAACTCGTTCGGCGACACGGTGGAGGCGTACGTCTCCTTCACCGAGACCGCCGCCGGCGGACCCTCTTCCACCCCTTACGACGGTGACACCGGCGACGTGCCGGACGTGATTGTCGAGGCGGGCAAAGGGTTCGCCGACTGGGCAGACAATGTGATGGCGGCGCTGGGCGAGGGGCTATCCTTGGAAAGCGACAAGGCAGGTCCGGCAATCATGAGCGCCAAGACCATCTCCACCACCACAGTGGAGATCCTGATGAGCGAGCGGGTCCAAGCTCTTGACCTGAGCGACTTTTCCCTGGTCATGGGCTTTACCCCGGCGCTGGCCTCGGTGAGTCAACCCCGCAGCGGGCGGGTGCTGCTGAACGTCTCCCCGCACTCTGAGTGGGCCCCGACGCACACCGGGACCGTCCGTCTGACCGGCACGAATGTGATCTATGACGACATTGCCGGCACGGACAATGGCAACATGCAGACTTCGTCGATAGCCGTGGTTGACGCCACCGCCAGCTACTTCGTCGTCAGCCTCCTCTACCCGGAAGGCAACCCCTTTACCGGCGTCCCCTTCGACATCAAGGTCACTGCCAAGGACTCCCATGGTAACACTGATGTCAATTTTACGGTGCCCGTGCTCTTTTCTGCCAACAAGCAACGGGTCATCCTGCCGACTGGCGCACAAAGGCTCACCAATGGCGAAGGGGTGTTCCAGATCGTCTGCAACGACACCACCTCGAACCTGGTGATCACGGTATATAAAGCCACCGACCCAGGGGTGACTGGTTCCTCTGCGCCAATCACCGTGCAAGAGGCGGTCATCGACGCGCCGAACGTCCTCACCGTCAAGGATTACAAGGGTGCTGACGGCAGAGGCGACCAGGGCGGGGTTGTGACGCTGATCTGGGACTTTTCGAGGAATCACCCCAGTATCGGCACCGTGAACATCATCGACTACTACCAGATCTACCGCGTGGTCGAAGGCGAGCTTTTCCACTGGGGTACGGTGCAGGCCACTGACCCTCGTCGCAGCGAGGCCGATTCTGTGCGGGTGGTGGTGGAGACGTATGACAATGTCATCTCCGACTTTTACGTGCAGGCGGTCAAGGTCCCGCCGACGTTCACTGGCGCGGCCTCTATGGCACCTGAGGATGATGCGCTACCTGTGCCACCGGGCTACGTGTTAGCCGTCCCGGCGAAAGATGAGCAAGGAAAGCTGAGAGTGGCCGCGGCTTTGGCTCCGGGCCAGCTTGTCTCCCCGCTCACCAAGGGCACCGGCGGCGCCAGCGACGACATCCCGCCGGCGGCGATCTCTGATGCGGCCATCCGTAAGATCAGTAACCAGGTCAAGCTCTTCTGGCCAAAGGTCACCAAAGGGATCGACGGCTCAGCAGAACGTTCGCGCCTCACCTACCGGGTGTATGCACACCCGACCAATCCCTACTTCAACGTGGGCGACGCGGGAGTGACCCTGCTAGGGACTGCCTCCGACACGTTCTTGGTGCTGAACGTCGATGGCCTGCGCCGGTTCTACATGGTGGTGGCCATGGATGACAACAATATGTCTGGCCCCTCCAACCGCATTGGCCACTACGGCTTTGTCCTGAACAAGGGCGAGACGCGTAAGTACAACCACCTCTCGCTGCCGCTGAGCGACCCCAGCATCACTGATGCCAGGTCCTTAGCCGCAAGCATTGGCGGCGTGGCGGCGGTGTACAAGCTTGATTCGACCACCAATGCCTACACCACCTACTGGCTGGCGGACGTGGGCATCGGCACCAACTTCCCCATCACGCCGGGCATGGCCTGCCTGGTGAATCTGAAGAGCGATGCCCCGAGCACCTGGTTCATGGTGGGCGCGGTACCTTATCCCGGTAGCGTGCGCTTCAAGTTATCCAAGACCAAGACGCGCACATACAATGAGATCAGCCTCCCCTTCGAGCGCATAAACCTCACCAATGCGGCGCAACTGGCGGCCAGTATCGGTGGTGTGGAGGCTCTCTACCGCATCGACCCGGCCACCAATGCCTTTACCCAGTACTGGCTGCCGGCACCTGGCCTGGGCACCAACTTCCCCATCAGCCCGGGCGAACCGGTGCTGCTGCTGGTCAACCAGTCTGCCCCTAACGTGTGGCCGAGTGGGAGCATGACAACGGCCGCACCTGGCGAGGGGATGGCTGCCGTCGGACAGGAATAATGAGCGCGGGGGGCCTTCGACCTCCGTCTGTTGAGTGATAGTGAAGGAATTCCCTAGGGAGGACACCATGAAAGGCCTGCTGAGCTTCGTGCTGGTGCTTGTGGCAGCAGTGGCTCTTACTGCTTCTGCCGCGGCACAGGGGCCGCTCACTGCTATTGTCTACGGACAGGTGCTGAATCCAGACCTGAGCAAGCCCGATTCAGCCCACATCAAATATATCGCTCGCTTGACCAACGACCCGGCGGACACACTTGTGGGCTTTTCGCAAAAGGAGGGCATGTGGAGTCTGGCTCTGGCGCTATTCGCTGGCGGCGCGTTTCCCTGGCAAGCGGGTGATACCCTGTTTATGCGCTTCGAGAACGTGGGCGATGGGCCGTTCAAAGGCGCGGTCACCTATCTGCGCTATGTGACCACGAACGAAGATCTGCAGTACGCCGGGCAGACAGCGCTGCCAGTGGAGCTTATCGAATTTGTCGCCAGCGTGGAGGAACACACCTCCGGCCCGCGCGTGCGTTTGACCTGGAAGACTGCCTCCGAGAGCAACAACTTTGGCTTTGAAGTCCAGCGCTCCAGGGATAGAGCCAATTTCCAGACGCTGGCCTTTATGCCAGGCGCGGGCACGACTTCCAAGTATCGGAGCTACGAGTTCGTTGACAGCGACCTGCCCGCTGGCCTTTACTACTACCGCCTCAAGCAGATCGATACCGACGGGGCCGTCCAATTCACCGAGCCGCAGTGCGTGGAAGTAGCGGCGCCGCGCAGTTATGCTCTGGGTCAGAACTATCCCAACCCGTTCAATCCTGCCACCGAGATCGTGTACCAGCTCAAGGAACGTGGGCGGGTGACGCTGGTGGTGTACAACGTGCTGGGCGAGGTGGTGACAACCCTGGTGGACCAAGTCCAGGAGGCCGGCGTGCACCGGGTCGTTTTCGACGCCGCTAACCTGCCCACCGGCCTGTTCTTCTATCGGCTCCGCGTAAACGACTTTACGCAAGTGCGCAAGATGGCGGTTTTGAAGTAGAAGGGTCTCACACCAGGCGCGCGGGTCTGCCTGGCCACGACGCTCCACCGTGGCCCATCACCTCCCCGCAGGCTCGCCCGCGCGCCTTCGTTAGCAACGAGATCCCCTAACTCGTTTTCCCGCCTGAAAACCCTTGACATTGTCCCTCTATTGCGCTATCTTTTGCACAATTGCGCCAGGCGCCGCGAACGCGCCTGGCTGGTGACGATGCTTTCCCAGTGACAAGCAGGAGCGATATGGCCAAAGGAATTACCCCCCGGCACGAGGACTATGCACGTTGGTACACCGACGTGATTGCAGCCGCTGAGCTTGCCGACTATGCCCCGGTCAAAGGGTGCATGGTCATCCGCCCCGATGGCTATGCTATTTGGGAAAAGATTCAAAGCACCCTTGACCGCATGTTCAAAGAGACTGGACATGTGAACGCCTACTTTCCGCTCTTTATCCCGGAGAGCTATTTGCGGCGCGAGGCGGAGCACGTGGAGGGTTTTGCTCCGGAGTGCGCGGTGGTCACCCACGGCGGCGGCAAACGTCTGGAAGAGCCGCTGGTGGTGCGGCCCACCTCTGAGACCATCATCTGGGCCATGTACCGCAACTGGATCCACTCGCACCGCGACCTGCCGCTGCTCATCAACCAATGGGCCAATGTGGTGCGTTGGGAGATGCGCACGCGGCTGTTCCTTCGCACCACCGAGTTCCTGTGGCAGGAAGGGCATACCGCCCACGCCACCGAAGAAGAAGCCGAGAAGGAGGCCCTGCTCATTCTGGATCTCTACCGGCGTTTTGCCGAGGAGTACATGGCCATTCCCGTGTTTGTCGGCCTCAAGACCGACAAGGAGAAGTTCGCGGGCGCAGTGCGCACTTATTGCATTGAGGCCATGATGCAGGACCGGCGAGCTTTGCAAGCCGGCACGTCCCACAACTTGGGCCAGAATTTCGCTCGCGCCTTCGACGTCACCTATCAGGACGAGCAGGGGCGGCAACAGTACGTATGGGCCACCAGCTGGGGCGTTTCCACCCGTCTTATTGGGGCCCTGATCATGTGTCACAGCGACGACAACGGTCTGGTGCTACCCCCACGGCTGGCTTCCCTGCAAGCGGTAGTAGTGCCCATTTGGACCGGTGATGCCGAGCGCGAGGCGGTGCTGACCTACGTGCGGGAATTGACCTCCTCTTGGTACGGGCGGCTCACCTTCAAGATCGACGACCGGGACAACTACCGCCCGGGATGGAAATTCAACGAGTGGGAGCAGCGCGGCGTGCCCATTCGCATCGAGGTGGGGCCACGAGACATGGCAGAGCACAAGGCCGTGCTGGTGCGCCGCGACACCCGGCAAAAGACCGTCGTGCCTGCGACAGCGCTGCCGGAAGCTATCCTTGACCAGCTGGAGCTGATGCAGAAGGACCTTTTCGACCGGGCACGGGAGTTCCGAGATAGCCACACGCACCTGATCAGCGACTGGGCCACGCTCTGCCGAATGGTGGAGGAGCCAGGCGGCTTCTTTTGGGTGGACTGGTGCGGTCAACGCTCCTGCGAAGATCGTCTTCAGGAGGAAACCAAAGCCACCATCCGCCTGATACCTTTCCAGAAGACTGAAGACCGCGGCCCCTGTGTGCTCTGCGGAGGGCCGTCCCTGCATAGGGTGCTGGTGGCCAAGGCCTACTGACGGGCACACGCGACTGAGCCCGCGTTGGTCTGAAAGGCAGAGAGGCAAGCAGCACACGACCAGAGGAGAGTGACGTGGAGGAAACACTGCTTCGCTTCTTCAAGGGCCTGAGCGACGTCGTTTGGGGTCCGCCGATGCTGGTGTTGCTCGTGGGGACTGGCATATTCTTGACTATCCGTCTGCGAGGGCTGCAGTTCCACGGTCTCCTGCATTCCCTCTACTTGGCCTTGATCAAGCGCAAAGAGGAGAATGCCACCGAAGGGGACATCTCCCACTTCCAGGCTCTGATGACGGCCCTGGCGGCCACAGTGGGTACGGGCAACATCGCCGGAGTGGCAACAGCCATCGCAGCTGGCGGACCCGGAGCCCTGTTCTGGATGTGGATCACCGGGCTGTTTGGCATGGCTACCAAGTACGCGGAGGCGGTGCTGGCGGTCAAGTATCGCGAGGTGGACAAGTTCGGCACCATGAGTGGGGGGCCCATGTACTACCTCAGCAAGGGGTTGGGGGCAAAGTGGCTGGGCGTGCTCTTTGCCATCTTCGCCTCCGTCTCGGCATTCGGCATCGGCAACATCGTCCAATCCAATTCCGTGGCAGAGGCCGTGCGCACTGCCTTCCCCATGGTGCCTGCCTGGCTTGTGGGCACCGTGATGGCCACGGCTACGGCCCTGGTCCTCCTGGGCGGCATCAAGAGCATCGGCAGGGTGGCAAGCCTGCTGGTGCCGGTAATGATCGTCTTCTACATGCTGGGGGCCACTGTGGTCGTTGTGCTCAACTACCGCGGCATCCCCGGCGCTTTTCTTCTGGTGATGAAGGGCGCCTTTACCGGCACCGCCATGCTGGGCGGATTCGTGGGCGCCTCAGTGCGGGAGGCGATACGTTGGGGGGTAGCCCGCGGCGTCTTCTCCAACGAGTCAGGCCTTGGCAGCGCACCCATCGCGGCGGCGGCGGCCCAGACCCGCAACCCAGTAACCCAGGCATTGGTGTCCATGACCCAGACCTTTATTGACACCATTGTGGTCTGCTCCTTCACCGGCTTTGTCATCATCTCCACCGGTTTATGGTCCAGTGGGCTCACCGGCGCCGAACTGACCACCCGCGCATTCAACCATGGCCTCCCCGGCAACAGCGGCGGCATTATCGTGGCTGTCGGGCTCATCCTTTTCGCCTACTCCACGATCATCGGCTGGAGCTACTACGGGGAAAAGTCGTTGGAATACCTTCTGGGCGCGGCCTCGGTGAAGCCGTATCGCGCCCTGTTCTGCGTGATGGTCCTGGTGGGAAGTCTGGTGAGCAAGTTGGAGCTGGTGTGGGCATTTGCTGACGTCATGAACGGTCTGATGGCGGTTCCGAACCTTGTGGGCCTCTTGGGGCTCTCTGGAGTTGTTGTGAGTGAGACGAAAAAGTACTATTGGAGCGAGCGGCACAGGAACAAGTAGTCTTTCCTTGTCGCCATGAGAGGTGCGTATGACTAGCAAAGGCGAAAAGATCGAACTTCAGGTGCGTGCCAAAGCGCTGCACATCGCCCACGCGGCCTGCAGCAAGGGCTGCAATCTCATGGACGAGGCAGTCAAGATCGGCGGGTTCCCGTCAATCCGGGTAAAGATCCGCCACGCAGGGCAAGAAGGGCTGATCAACTTGGACCCGGTGTACGGCAGTTTCGAGCACCAGTGCTCTATTCAGGTGCCAGACGGCGCAGTGGTGGAGTTCTTCTGTCCTCACTGCGGGGTCTCTCTGCAGGGGCAAGAGACCTGCACGCTCTGCTCCTCGCCCACGTTCGTCTTGCACCTGCCGCGCGGGGTCATCGAGGGCTGTCTGAAGAAGGGGTGCTTTGCCCACTCCTTGAAAATCGTGGACGCCGAGGAGCTCCTGGAGCGCCTGTTTGCTGAGCACACCCTGGATGCCTATCTCTGATGGACTCCGAGAACGACCTGCGGCCGCCCGTGCGCGTGGGCTACGTCGCCCTGGTGGGTAAGCCCAATGTGGGCAAGTCCACCCTGGCCAACGCCTTGCTGCGCTTCAAGCTCCCTATTGTCACCCCCAAACCGCAGACGACGCGCCACCGTGTTCTCGGCATCCTCTCGGAGCCAGAGTGCCAGGTCATCCTCCTTGACACGCCAGGCCTCATCCAGCCGCGCTATGCGCTTCAGGCGGCAATGATGCGCGCTGCCGAACGTGCGATTGCCGAGGCGGATGTCGTCGTCTGCCTGCTAGACGCATCGGCCCCAGTGCAGGAGGACGACCTGGATACCATAGCAAACCTCCGGGCGCGAAACAAGATCGTTCTGATTGCCCTCAACAAGATCGACCTCGTTCCCAAAGCCAGCTTGCTGCCGGTCATCGCCCAGCTGGCACAGCAGTTTCCTGAGGCCGAGATTATCCCCATCTCCGCCCTTCAGCACCACGGGTTGGATGAGCTCAAGCAGGCCATCCTCCAACGTCTCCCTGAAGGCGTGCCCCTCTATCCAGAGGACCAAGTGACTGAACACCCGGAGCGGTTTTTCGTCGCGGAGATTATCCGCGAGAAGATCTTTGAGCGCTACGGCGAAGAGATTCCATATGCCACCGCCGTGGGCATCGACGAATTCAAGGAGCGCCCGGAGGGGAAGGATTTCATCAGCGCGCGGATTGTGGTGGAGCGACCTTCGCAAAAGGCCATTCTCATTGGCAAAGGCGGGCAGGCGTTGAAGGCGCTGGGCAAGGCCGCACGCCTGGAGATTGAACAGTTTTTGGGCAGACCGGTATTCCTGAAACTGTGGGTGGCAGTGCGCGAAAAGTGGCGCTCTGACGACACCCTATTACGGGAGTATGGCTACAAGTGACGTGGATGCCACAACTCGCCTCTTGGCAGGGCTGCTCTTTCCCGTCCCTCCGTTTGGAAGAATGAGGCCAGGGCTCAGGGTGGGCACACCAGAGGCATCGGCCCGAAGCTGCGGTGCGAGCGTTGCGCTCCTCTGTCCCGCTTGTCCAACGGGCGGACGCCGATCGCGTGCCTCTCAGTGCGCGCTCCGTGTGCCAAAACGGCGTGTCCTCCTCTTGCGCCCCCACCTCGGTCATGCCCTTGTTCTGGCCTTGGCCGTATGGTTCGCCTGCGCGCCACGTGTGCCCAGCCCCCTTGCGCCCCCTGCCCCTGTAGAAACCGCCGCCGAAATCCGCGTGGGAATTGCGCAGCATCGGATCTCCATGGACTTTGCCCCAGCCGATGCCTACCGCATCGTCGACGCCAGTGGCAAGGTGCTCATCGGCAGGGGCAAGCCCCGCTCCGTGTGGCAAGTGACCGTAGAAGGAGGACGTCCCGGCCCGCCGTTCTTCCTGCTGGTGGTGCAAACCACGAGGGACCGCGATGCAGCTGAGCGCCTGCTCGCCGAACTGCGGGCCAAGGGGGTAGACGCCACCATAGACGTCGTGGGCAAGAAGGTGGAGGTGGCGAGCAAAGTTCTCCGCGACTACCGCAGCTACCGAGTGCGCCTGAACCGCGTCTTCTCCGACAGACAGGAGGCAGAACGGTGGCAAAGCACGCTGAAGAACGTTTGGACGACCATTGTGGAACAGGCTGGGGAGCCCCAGGGGACGCTGGTGTTGCGCGAGCGCACGACCGGTCAGCGCCTGACCTCAAAGCTCCCGGTCCGGGTGGAAGGATCGCGCGTGGCCATCAAGGGGGTGCCTGTCGGGGAGGGTTATGCCTATGAGCGGTACGAAAACCGTCTGTTCCGCGGAAGCATGGAGTTCATGGTCGACAGAGCTGGCAAAGTCACCGCGGTGAACATCGTGAGCCTTGACGACTACTTGTGCAGTGTAGTCCCTTCTGAGATGCGCGGCGATTTTCCCTTGGAGGCGCTCAAGGCCCAGGCGGTGGCCGCGCGGACCATGGTGCTGTGCAGTCTTGGCAGTCGCCATCCGAATGACCCCTTTGAGGTTTGTGCCGACGTCCACTGTCAGGTCTATGGGGGGGTGACTGCGGAGCGGGACACAAGCTCTGTGGCGGTGCGTGCGACAGCAGGGAAAGTGCTGACCTACGAAGGGCAATTGTGCGAGGTTGTCTATTCAAGCGTGTGCGGTGGGCACACAGAGAACAATGAGCACGTGTGGCAAGGGGCGCCTCAGCCCTACTTGCGGGGGGTGTTGGACATTGAGGAGGGGGCCACCCTTGTCGGCCGCTACGACCTCTCGCGCGAAGACCTCCTGCGCCGCTGGATTGACAGCCGCCCTGCGGTGTTCTGTAACGTGGGTGGGGGCGCTCCTGCCCCTGGTTTTGGCTACGCGCTGGAGTCGTTCCGCTGGGAAGTACGGCTGCCTGCTGATGAGCTGCGTCGCACGGTCATTGCCGCCACCGGCCAGGACCCCGGGCAGGTGCTCGAGCTGGTCCCAGGGGAACGCGGAGTCTCTGGCAGGTTGGTGCGTGTGCAGGTCCGGGGCAGTACCCGCACGGTGACGGTCACGCGCGAGCTGGCCATCCGCAAGGCGCTGGCTGACCCCCCGCTGCGCAGTGCCTGCTTTGTCGTGGACAAAGAACAGGGCCCCGGTGGTCAGGTGGTGTTTCGCTTGCGCGGCGCCGGCTCTGGTCACGGCGTGGGCATGTGCCAGACCGGGGCGGCAATGATGGCGCTCCGCCGCCACAAGAGCTACCGGCAGATCCTGGCCCATTACTTCACCGGTGCCGAAATCACCCGCCTGTACTGACATGCGCGTGCTCATGATCTTCGTGGACGGCTTGGGCATTGGCCGGTACGAGCCTGGTGCCAATCCCTGTACCGCCCCTGGGCTCCGTTTTTTCAACAATTTCTCCAATCGGGAACGGAGCACCCCTATTCCTTTCGGCGGCCAGGTACTCGGTCTCGATGCCACACTGGGACTGCCTGGCTTGCCGCAGAGTGCCACTGGCCAGACCGCGCTCCTCACCGGCGTCAACGCCGCCGCGCTCTTGGGCCGGCACTTGAACGGCTTTCCCAATGGCCGCTTGCGGGAGGTGATAGCCCAACACTCCCTGCTGAAAAAGGTGCGCGAGCGCGGCTACAAGGCTGCCTTCCTCAACGCCTTCCGCCCGCCGTTTTTCGATTATGACCCGTTCCAGATCATCCGCTACTTGTCCGTGACCACGGTGTGCAACCTGTACGCTGGGCTGCCCTTTTTCGACCTTGACGACCTGCGCGCGCGCCGCTGCGTCTACCAGGATTTTACCAACGAGTCTCTACGTCGCCGCGGACACGAGGTGCCGCTATTCTCGCCTGCCGAGGCCGGCTCCATCCTCGGGGAACAGGCCAGCCAGTACGATTTTGCCCTCTACGAGTACTTTCAGACCGACCGCGCCGGGCACAGCCAGGATTTTCAGACCGCCACCGGAGTCCTTGTGGCGCTCGAGGGCTTCTTAGAGGCCGTGCTCAGCTCTGTGGACCTGGCGCACACCACCGTGGTCCTCACCAGCGACCATGGCAACATCGAGGACCTGTCAGTAAAGGGGCACACGCGCAATTTGGCGATGACGTTGGTCTGGGGCCCAGGCAAGGATGCCTTCTCCTGCGGATTGAGTTCGATCCAGGAGATTGCCCCCCGCGTGGTGCGGCTCTTGGGCAGCTCTGAGGAACAGGCGCCAGACGGGGATGGGGGGTGAACGAGTGTGGCGGGGCTGCCCTTTTCCCGGCGGCGCCCTGCTGTGGACACACGTTGCGGCGAAAACACGAACACGGCTAGCACGCAGTGGGCCGCGGGCCCGTAGTGGAATTCGTCCGAATGAGACATCCGAGAGTGAGAGGAGGTCGCTTTTTAAGTGGGTTAGGCACCGGGTGCTCGTAGGAGCTGCACTCCTCCAGCTGCCCCAAGGCGGATCGCGTGTGGATGCCAGGGGGCGTAACTACTTCCTGTAGCCGCAGGGTCCACGCCGGGAACACGAGCTAGCAGGGCCGCTTGCCGGGAAGATTCTGGCCTTGACATTGTTCCAGGCGCTGGTTATATTCTTTACAGGGGTAGGGCGGCTCAGCGAAGACCAATATTGGGTACCACAAGCGTGGTCACGGATGCCCAAAAATCCAAGTTCCAAAGGTATCTGGACAACCTCACGAAAGTCGTGCGCGCTGGCGACGCCCGCGAGGAGAGCTTTTACCCTGCGCTGGCCGATCTGATCCAGGAGATCGCCAGAGCAACCGGGCGGTCAGAAATCCGGGTGACGATCCAGCCACGACCCACGGAGGCTGGCAACCCGGATTTTCGTGTCTGGGATGGCACCAGCCGTATCGTTGGGTACCTTGAAGCTAAGCCTCCCACCGAAGAACTATTGGATCGCTTCGAAGACTCCGAGCAGCTGCAACGCTAGCGGGAAACTTTCCCCAACCTTATCCTGACTAATTTCTTAGAGTTCCGCCTGTACCGGAATGACCAACGGGTGGACATGGCGCTACTGGGCCGTCCGAGGGTGCTGACCGCGCTTCAACAGAGTCCGCCAATGGAGCACGCCGAGGAGGTCTGGGCGCTGCTGGACCAATTCCTGGCTTTCTCCTTTCCTCGTCCGCTCACTGCCGAGACCCTGGCTGTGGAACTGGCCAAACGCACCCGCTTCCTGCGAAACATCGTGCGCCAGGAACTTACCCAGGAACAGCAGTTGGGGAATGGTCACCTGCTTGGTTTTTATGAAGCCTTCCAGGAATTCCTCATCGGCAGCCTCTCGCCGGACGAATTTGCCGATCTGTATGCCCAGACCATCACCTATGGTCTGTTTGCCGCCCGCACCCGCGCCACGAACGGCTTCTCTCGCGTGACCGCCTTTCAGCATATTCCCCCTACCATCGGCATCCTGCGCGATCTCTTCCAGTTCATCTCGCTGGGAAAACTGCCGGAGGAGATGGTCTGGATCGTAGATGACATTGTCCAGGTGCTGACGGCGGCCGATGTTTCCGGGATGATGTCGCAGTTCTACCGTCAAGGCAGGGGAGAGGACCCCATCGTCCACTTGAAACGTTCCTGGCGCACTATGACCCGGAAGAACGGGAACGCCGCGGCGTGTACTACACCCCCGACCCGGTAGTCTCGTACATCGTCCGTTCCCTGCATGCCCTGCTCAAAAGCCGCTTCGGCAAGACAGATGGCCTGGCCTCGAAAGGCGTCACCCTGCTTGACCCGGCCGCCGGCACGATGACCTTCGTCGCCCGCGCCGCGGAGCAAGCCGTCCGGGAGTTTGCCGGTAAGTACGGCCAGGGCGGGCGTGAGACGTTCATCCGCAATCACATCTTGTGCAATTTCTATGCCTTTGAGTTAATGATGGCCCCCTACGCCGTAGGCCACCTGAAGATGGCCTTCTTTCTGGAACAAATGGGGTTCGGCCTACTGGAGAACGAGCGCGTCCCCTTCTACCTGACCAACACCCTGGATATGAGCGAACTGGAGGCCAGCAAACTGCCCGGCCTCTCCTCGCTGGCGGACGAATCGCACCTGGCCGGACAGGTGAAGCGCGAGCAGCCCATCCTGGTCATCCTGGGCAATCCGCCCTACTCCGGCCACTCGGCCAACCGCGGCGAGTGGATTTTGCGGCAGATTGAAACCTACAAGCAGGTGGACGGTAAGCCGCTGGGCGAGAAGAACCCCAAATGGCTGCAGGATGATTACGTCAAGTTCCTGCGTTTTGCCCAATGGAAAATTGAACAGGCCGGGTCTGGTGTTGTGGGGATGATCACCAACCACAGTTACCTGGATAACCCCACCTTCCGCGGCATGCGCCAGAGCCTGATGGAGACTTTCGACGAAATCTACCTGTTGGACCTGCACGGCAACGCTCTGAAACGCGAACGCTGTCCCGACGGCGGTCCTGACGAAAACGTCTTTGACATCC